>Ga0160455_100011_pt1 | contig 590588 bp, 455 predicted proteins | sample HID1972I_E6MG_FD_108206 | JGI IMG/M metagenome (GOLD analysis project Ga0160455, IMG submission 108206) | Enriched pill bug-associated microbial communities from UW Madison campus, WI, USA - HID1972I_E6 MG | ecosystem: Host-associated > Arthropoda: Insects > Digestive system > Unclassified ... | reverse complement strand
GTCTGCGTCTATCTTGGGGTCTTCGATACTCACGTCTGTAAGTGTCACGTTGCCGGTATTCGTCACCGTGAACGTGTATTCAATGCTGTTGCCGTCTGTGGACAGTACGCCTGTCTTGGCAAACGACAATGCCGGGTCGGTAGGGACATCAACGACCGTCGGTACACCCGGGTCACCCGGTGTTCCGGGATTGTCAACATCCGGGGTCGATGGTACAGGGTCTATCGGCTCGGCCGGGTTATCCGGGTCTGTCGTCGGAGGCGTGCCCGTTACCGTGGCCAGGTTCTCCACTTCACCCGCATCTTTCTCTGCCTGGCTAACCGTGTAGGTGGCCGTGCCCGTGGTGTTCCCGCCCGGGGCAAGGGTTGTCTCGTCAAGGGTGATCGCTCCCGTAATCCTAGGGTCGCTGACCGTGATATCCGTCATCGTCACGTTGCCCGTGTTGGTCACCGTGAACGTGTATTCAATGCTGTTGCCGTCTGTAGACAATACGCCCGTTTTCGCGATGGACAAGGCAGGAACATTTAGCACAGCGGCAGTGGATATCTCCGGACACACGTGCATATCATGCTGAATGATTACCCTGTATTGATAACCGCCCTGCTCCAAGACCATGTCACTGATCGTTAGCTCATCTGTAGCCGTTCCACTGTATTGCCCACCATCAGCAATGTCATTCCAAGTAGTGCCACCATCTACACTTTCCTGCCATTGGTATACTAATCCAGCCGAAACTTCCGTAGCGTAAGGTTCGGAATAGTCTGGTACACCACTATCAAACGTTGCTGTCTGTAGAGCAAGAGCGTCCACCGAGAAAATGGCATCCGTCCCAACCTCGACAGTTGCGTCATCTGGTTGTGTGTTGAAGGACAATTGCGTTGCCGTAATGGCATTAGTATAGTTTCCGGTATATAATGCATCGACAACGGTTCCGTCCGGATTCACCTCACTACTTATAGGGTCTATCGCACCATAATACTCTACTGCATCCGGGCAACCATCGTTATCGCTATCCGGGTCCAATCGGTTGGGTATGCCGTCCCCATCTGTATCACATTCCAAAGCCGTCTCATCCGCCGAAGTTGCGCCATAAAACAACTGATGATAAGAAAATAACGTAGTCCACGAAAACGATGGTTGTATATTAATTCTTACAATGGTTCCTATCGGATTGGGTACACCATCACTACCTAAACCTGTCACCCCGAATAGTTGATCTCCATTGGCTTTAGCCAGCCCCCACGTAAATCTCGGCAACGCACCCAAATAGCTATGAGAAACATAATTAAACTCGGGGTCTATGGAGACTTCTAATATCACAGGGTTGGTGGGGTCAATTCCTGCATCAAACCATAGCACGTAAACCTTGTCTCCAATACAGATGAAATCGCCATTTGAAAATCCCGTACCAAAATCAGCCCAGGTGGAAATTGCATAAGTACCTCCTACGACATCGATTTTCCGCACTAGGGCATCACCACCACCCCCGGCTAGCAAATTTCCATCCGGTAAAAACGACAGTCCGTTTCCAGAAAACCCTAAATCTGAAACAACTTCCGTAACCGCACAATTACTTTGGTCAATTCTGACCAACTTCCTTTCTGACGTAATTCCCCAAATATCCCCGTTACTATCCATCGCTATATCACCGAGAATCCCCCCACCTATATCAATTCCCGAACAAAGGACAGACAGGTTATTGGTTATGGTATTATAGGCTACTAACTCACCCTGGTTAGTGTTGGCTACGATAATAGGGCTCGGAATAAATGAACATTCATCCGTATCCAAGATCCCATCGTTATCGTCATCTAAATCACAAATGTCTGAAATGCCGTCGCCATCCGTATCTATATTGCCAGAAGAAGGATCGCAATTATTCACTACACTTACGATAACCGTATTACTTGGTTGCGCCGGTAATAATTGACCGGGGTTGGCTGGATCGTCGCCGCTTACCGTAGCGGTGTTTTCCACCGTCCCATCGGATATGTTGGCCGCTGTAACCGTATAGCTCCCCGTAAGGGTAACTGACTCACCAGGCGCGAGCGTGCCGACGGTGGACGGCCATGAAGAACCTGTAGCCGTGCTTGTGTTATTAATCGTACCACCTAGCAATGGGTCCGTTACCACGATATTCGCTATGGTTACATTGCCCTCGTTGCTTACCGTAAACGTATAATCAATAGGATCATTCAAACCAACAGGCCCTGTGAAGCTAGCAGCTTTCACCACTGTGAGTGACGGACTCTTCGTACCTGGGGTCTCCACCTCGCCATCCGTCGGGTCCTCTGGAACAACTGGATTGCCGTTCGGATCTTCGCCAGCAGCCGTAGCCGTGTTCAGTACGCTGCCGTTATCCAGGTCGTCCTGATCAATGGTGTACGTAGTCGTCAGGACTTCGTTTGCACCCGGAGCCAGCGTGGTAATCGTTTCGTTCAAGCCCGTTAGGGCGTCGTCCACCTCGATATTGCTTAACGTTACGTTGCTCGTGTTGGTTACCGTGATCGTATACTCCAGTACATCGCCCACCGCAATGTACTCCGTCGTAGCTGTATTGCCGTTGATGGAGGCTAGCTCCTTTGCGATCGTGAAAGCTGGCATCTCGGTACAGAAAACAATATCAGAAGTGATCTCCCACCCCCTATTGCCTCCGTTTCCTGCTACAGGCTGCGTACCGTCGTCAAAAGCTGAATAACGATATTGAAGCGACGTCCCCCATGGTACATTTACAGGAGGCGTAGCGGAACCGTCGCCACTAGTTACGGTTTTTGCCTGTCCGATTTGCTTCATCCAATACCCGTTGTACATAATCCCCTCGTCATATGTACCGTTACCGACAGTAATGGTATTGGCGGTTTGGCTGGATACGGTGACACCTGCAGGCAATGTAAGGCTCGAAAGATCGCCCAGTGCAATGGAAAATTGCCCTAATTCATCTAATCGGCCTTCCCGGATGGCAAGGGTAAAGATCTCGTCAACCTGGCCCAGGTCAACTTCGTTATGTAGGTTATTGGGAGGTAAGTTTTCATAAATGGACCCCGGGGTGCCATCACCGGCCTCGGGCAACAACACCAATGAATTGCCGTTAACAACCAAGCCTTGCCACTGCCTGCCTCCCCCTAAACCGGAGTAGGCTATCGGCAACGTGAACGAGTTGCCCACACCAACAATTTCCGGACCACTGACCAAATTAAATACCGCTTGAATCGTGCCGCCATTGGTGTCAAAGGTCGTGTTAGCGGCTATTGTTGCAGCAGCATCCAGGCGATAAACCGTCTGGTCTCCATTGCAATCTTCAATCGAAGGAACATACACCGTGACCGGATTGTCCGGCTCTTCTGACAACAGATTACCAGTGGGGTCGTCCCCGGTCACCTTAGCCCTGTTTACCACTTGGCCATTGACTACGTCGTCTTCGGTTACCGTATAGGTCGCACTGAGCAAAACCCACTGTCCCGGCGCCAATGTCCCCTCGGCACCACCCGGCCACGTGCCGGTACCGTTATCGATGGGACCACCCAGGAGTGGGTCATCAACGACGATATTATCAATCGTTACGTTGCCTGTGTTCCTCACCGTGAATGTATAGGTTAGCTCGTCGTCAAGGTCCGCTTCCCCATTATCGTTCACATCGCCTATTTCCGTCAGCTCGACTTCCTTGACTAGGGATAGGGACGGATCTGCAGGGATCGGCAACACCGTCGGATCTGTGGGGCCAGTCGGGCCCGGGTCATCGGAAGGATGGTCTTCAATCGGTGTAGCAGGCCATTCACCTTCAACAATAGGGATCGCACTGACATAAGCTTGGTTGATGACTTCTCCCGCATCCACCTCTTCTTGGCTAAGCACATAAATTGCCGTACCGATGGCGGTTTTTGCCGCTTCCAATACATCCGTCGAGGGATTCCAGGATGCCCCATCTACGGTCCATGTGATGATCACTCCCTGGTCGTCGAGCTTTTCGTCTTCAACAATGATGGTTTCCAACGGCACGTTGCCCGTATTGGTCAGCGTAAAGGTATAAAGCACTTCACCTCCGGCACGCTCCTGGTCGTCGCCATTGAACTCACCTTCTTTTACCAAAGTAACTTGTTGCTGCCAGATCGTTATGGCGTGGTCTTCGACTTCACCATCAGTGGCAATACCGGTCGGCAACTGAACCTCAGCGGCATCGGATGCGTAGCGCAAGCGTACAAAACTGGAACCGGCTTGTATATCAGCAGGAATCGTCCAAGTAAGCGTAGCGACCCCTACTGCGCAACCTCCCACAGCCCGCTCATCGGCATCGAACGTACCGTTGCGGTTGAAGTCAATCCATCCAGCTACCGTTCCGCTTCCATTACAGGGAATCGCTCGTACAAGTTCCTGGCCGACGTGCTCAACATAGATATTTGCCCCCGGCCATGCGTCTTCTTCATCACCGTCGTCAGCGTAAAGGCCCGACCCGTCGTCACCCAGTGCGTTTTCGCTAAATTGCGATATTCCCTCTGCGTCAGCCCCCATGCTACCCAGGTAACCCTCACTGGGTGGTATAAGCCCGCCCGGTTCGTAACCTGTTGTATTCAGGTCGGTTGCTATACCATCGGCCGGAATGCCGTCGGGTGTGAAAAGCAAATCGGGGATCATATGCATGGCTCCCCCGTAGGATTCGGGTGCATCCCCAAAGTCTGCTTGCGGTGTCAATATACCGATGGCAATCGCAGTCGTGCCTCCCCCCCTTATCTCAAAGTCGGCCGTTACCGTATTATTATAAGGTTCGGGAAACGCCAAAAAGGATACTGCGGCAGTCCCGTTATCGGTACCCGTACCAAGTCTCAAGGTTTGGGTGCCCACGCTATTGCTCTTCCTAGCCCAGTAGTTGCCCGCTCCGATGTTTTTGGCCATCTCTACCACATACCACTGGCCCGCAGCCGTTCCCTGAATATACTCGTTGCTTGTATTAATTGCTTCGGCATCGGCCATCACAAAACCTTTGATGGGAAATGGGGTGCCATTTAATGTTCCTACGGCCTGAATGGTAAAACTCGCTGTCCCGCCGTTGCGACTGATACCGGTAATCATTTGGTTGTTATTGCCCGTACCTCCGATATGGTACAGGTCATCTAAAATATCACCACTCCAACTACCTGGCCGGGAAGAGAGGAGCTGTTGGGTGCCACCACCGCTATGCGTGATATTGTTGATGGTAAACTCAATACGTAATGTCTGTCCGTCAGCAACCGGAATCTCGGCAAAGCGGGTTGTCCCGTTGGTCAATTGATCGCCGGGTTCACCGTTACCATTGATATCCCAATCGATCCAAAGCACTTGTTCGCGGTATGGGCTGGTACCTCCCGTAGCGTATTGTGCGTGTACCAACGTGAGCTGTGCAAACAGCGCCAAAAAAAATAAAACAGCGAATTTGTAAGCGTTTCTCATATTCTCATATATATATACCGTTGTCTTTACCTTATGATTATTCACCTTAATATCAACTCGAATTGCCAAACGGTCGGAACGCATTTAACCAACCGACTTGACTGCGTTATCGGATTTCACGAAACACCGGGCCCGGAACCTGCTTTGAATAGGTCAACCTATTACTTAATGTTAAAAAGGCATCGAAACGAATCATTTAAAACAGCGGTAGATAGAAGTGCTTGTCTTATGGTAGTCGTAAAATTTTATCCTATATACGTTGGTGCTACTTCCCCTAATCAAACATTTGATTATCAAACAATTAATCGGAAGTCTAATTAACGTAACGCAAAAGTAAACGCTTTCTCCTTGTTTCGTTTCGGCATTACTCAATAATAGCATGAATATGCTATGATAAAACGTGAAATAGCATTTTCGTGCTATCTGCAATCCGTAATGCTATCCATCAATAGAAAAACGACGGAGAATATTTAGCTTTGCCGTCCAATTAATCCATTATATTGTTCCCCGTTATCGACGAAGTGTATGCAAAGAAAAAACCTGGCTTGCTTATTTATCGGTTTACTTATCGCTGTCGTCCCCGCCCCAGCGTTAAGCGCTGACGAACCCCCAACCATCCAGCAATTGGATGCCCAATGGAGACACGGTGAACTGGACACTCGCCATTACATCAATGCCATTAACGACTGGATCAACCTTCAGTTTGCCTCGGGCGTCCGCTTCCATCGCGATACGCTCATCAAGCGGCTCGCCACGTTCCGCGAACTTGCCTGGAGCGCGGATTCGCTGAGTGCAAGCCGTATCAACTACTACATTAATTTGAGCAATAATGCGAATTATGCAAACCGAGAGGGTGAGGGCATCTACTTTCTGGAAAAAGCCGAACAGGAAATTATGGCTGCGCACGGTGAAAAGCCGCTGTTGGTAGCCGGGCATAAATGCAATATGTATGTCGACAAGCGGAACTACAAGAACGTTGTCGCCACCTATGAGCGGGAACGTGATTATATTGCTCAGTTTCCTGAACTTTTACGCACAAAAGCGATCCAACGGAACATCGCAGCCAGTTATATCAATGTGCTGAATCCAGCTGCCATAGCATACGCCAGGCTGGGTGACACTACGCGCCTCAACGAAACGATTGCCCTTGCCGAAGCCATTTATAGCGAGTTGGAAAAGGAGATGAAACCGGAATCATACACGGGTTTCATCATCAACTTTTACATGAAAAACCTCTATTACCATAAATATTTCACGGCAGAACACGACCAACAAAAATCGTGGGAAGCCCTAAATATGATACGGGACGCACTATATGTCGATAATAAGGACAAGCAGGCCGGAATGATTCAACAATTAGTACCCGTGCTGGAAACAAAATTGGTCGATTATTTCCTTACCTACAAACAAAACGACAGCGCCGCATTCTATATCGCCAAACTGAAAACGAGTCCCGGTGTATTTACCGATCATGACTTTACGCTGAACCAGTTTGAAGCGGAACTGTTGGCAAACCAGGGAAAATACCAGCTGGCGTTTGAACGGGCTAAGGCCGCCGTTCAAGATATCGATTCCATCCAGTCCATTCTGGTAAATGATATCGATGAACTGTTATACGCGCATACGGAAGCGGAATTCAACCGACAGGCACTGCAAACCTCTGAACAGCAGAAGCGTCGACGTACCTTGTGGTTGATTGCGTTATCAATTGTTGCGGTTGGGGCCATGGCCATCGTTTACGTGGTAATACGCCGACGCGACAAGCGGACAAAAGCACAAATAGAAAAACTCAATAACGCCGCCAGTATACAGGTAGCCGCCATGGAAGAAGTTAAAGCGCAAGCAATACGCGACGAACAGAAACGTCTGGCGCGCGACCTACACGATGGATTGTCCTCCACATTGGCAGGCGCTAAACTTCAACTTGAGTTATTGGCGTTAGATAGTGAGCCTGGAGCTGCCTGGAAACTGACTGATATCCAGCATCAAATCGAAGACGCTTACGCGATTGCCCGCGGCAAAAGCCACGAGTGGTATGACACAGCTGCGGGGTCGGAAGAAGCCGATTTCAAGAACCGCATCCAACAATTGCTGGATAGCGCGTTAGCTGATTACCAGTACACGAAAGAAGTTCACGTTGACGATGAAACACTCTCCCATCTCCCATTGGACGTCCGAATCGAATTACTCCGGATTGTGCAGGAAGCCATAACAAACACCATCAAGCATGCCAAAGCACGACATGTTTCTGTATTAGTGTATCGTGAAGACTCTTCACTCGTTCTATCCGTCGCCGACGACGGCAGGGGAGTCAGATTAAAAAATTCATCCCATACCGGCATCGGCATACAATCGATGAAAGATAGGGCTGAGCAATACGGCGGTAGCCTCACCGTCGATTCCAGTTCTGAAGGTACGCAGGTTACCGCTTCCATCCCACTGAATTTGCCGGCTGCAATATTGTGACAGTACTTGCATATAATTAATTCTTGTTATTATTTAAGGAATAAATAACATTTTTTTGCTATATTTATCATTTTCTTCTCATCGGACTAATTGCTAGCTTTGTTGCCAGAAAACACCCTATCATTACTAGCAAATTTGACCATGCATCCAATAGCAAGCCCAATTGCCGTCATTTATGATGACCATTTGTTGTTTGCGGAATCCTTTTCTGCGGTTCTTGAACGGCTAACACTTTTCAAATCGGTACATGTATTTGTCGGTGACGAGCAAGCCTATGTCCGGTTCCTGGTTAAGCGCTTCGGCGAGCCGGTTTATTTGTTCCTAGACTACTACCTACCCCAAAAAAATGCACTTACGCTTATCAAAGAGACCCGTCGAATCAATAAAAAAGCACGCATTATCGTGGTTAGTAGTGTTGCCTCGCCTTCCATCATCAACCATATATTGACGTACGATCCCGACGGATTCCTCAGCAAATCCTGTGGTGTCGACATCGTCCTAGATTGCCTACATACCATTGCAAAAGAGGAGCTCTATATTTGCCCCGTTATCCGGGAGATTATCAACACCACGTCCCATGCTACAAACGACATCCCGTTCACCGCCCGTGAACTTGAAATGCTCCATTATTTCGCACAGGGATTGTCGATTATCGATACAGCAACTAAAACTCACCTAAGCAAACACACCATTGTGGCCCACCGGCGCAAAATGATGACGAAGGCCCAGGTAAATTCCATTACGGAATTACTAGCCTATGCAAGAAACAAAGAGCTGATTTAACGATGATTCGTTATCTTTAGCACAATTATTCTACTAATTACTTCATGATAAGGACTCAACCCCACCAACCAGCTGGGAATCGATATTTTTTTACAATATCGGTTCTTCTAACACTGGTTTTCCAGCACTCTATCACCCGCGCACAACCGGATACCACCATACAGCAAAAATTCGACAAGCTGGCCGACGCCTACCAGTCAACCCGTATATCAGCGGAACAATACCTGGCCAAGACTGATTCATTGACACATCAGCTATTTTCGGAGGGGATTCATTTTGAAACCAAAGAACTGGTGGATCTACTCGACTTATATGAAGAAATCGCTTGGAGCAAACCTCAATATGGGCGCGGTCGCGTAAGCTACTTCTTCCTCTTTTTCAACAATGCACGTATGTTTAAACAAAAGGGTGCATCCGTATATTACGCTGAAAAGATCACGGAGGAATATAAAAAAATTGGTGAGGAACACCCATTGGTGGAACAATTGCAAAAATGCAAAATCTATCAAGAGTTACGATTATACGATCAAGTCATCGCCGTATTTGAGCGTGAGCGCAGCTACTTGACAAGCTTACCCGGGCTTCTGCAACAAAATCGGGTTGATCACTCCGTAGGCCTGAACGCGATGTATATTTTGTCGCCGGCCCTAATGGGGTATATCAACATGAATGACACAGCATCGGTGAAACAAACAGCACGTTTGGCGAAGCAAATTGGCACAATACTTCAAAGTAAAGACTCCCTTAGCAGAACCCAAATGTTATACAATGACCTGTTAATGATTGACATGGAGCATTCCATAGCCAACTTTGAGCACCGGTATGACAGCGCCAGAGTCCTTCTGAACCGCATGGAAGCGCTGAAAACCACTTATAAAGACCAGGCAACGAACTTCATCGATATCAACCTAGTCCGTTTCCGTATAGAAAACTATTTCAATCTAGCGAATCCGGACAGCCTGCGCTTCTATATTTCAAAATATGAATCTTCCCCCACATTCGGTAATAGTCAACGAGCAGACCTCGCTGAATTCAAAGGTAAGTTAAAGGCCTTGCAGGGTGATTATCATGACGCCTATGTCTCACTTACCGACGCACTGAAGCTTGAACGAGACGTACAGACAGCCTTGATGGCGGAATCAAGCGACCTACTCTACGCGTATACGGAAGCCGAACATAGCGGAATCGCCCTCCAAAGGGCAGAGAAAGTGAAACAGCAGCGAGCTCTTTGGTTAGTCATCATTTCCTCTTTGGCATCGATGATCGTGCTGGCCATCTATCTGATGATGCGCTATCGGAGCCGGAAATCAAAAGCACAAATACAAGCGCTCAACAACACCGCCAACCTACAAATCATTGCTATGGAAGAAGTAAAACATCAAGCAGTAAGGGAAGAACAACAACGGCTTGGGCAAGACCTTCACGATAGCCTTTCTTCATCCATTGCAAGCATCAGGTACCAGTTGGAAACGCTCTCCATGGATACCGATGATATCTTCCTAAAAAACAAATTGGGTACGCTGCAAGCGGAGGTAACAACAGTATATGACGCAGCCAGGAATAAAAGCCATGAATGGTTCAGCGCGGCCGAAGAACAGGAGGAACAATCTTTTGAACAGCGGATCAAATTGCTTACAGACAGTGCACTCCCCGACAGCCGCTACGGCAAAGACATCCATATTGATGACAACTCATTATTACGCGTCAACGCGGATACGCGAATCACATTACTTCGTATCATCCAGGAGGCCATTACCAATATTATCAAGCACGCCAAGGCCAAAAATATAGGTATCTTGATTTATGAGGAAATGGATAACCTATTATTGGTCATTAATGATGACGGAAAGGGGTTGAGTGAGACGAAATCAGACAACGGAAAATCAACGATGGGCCTGCAATCCATCCGCCGCAGAGTGCAGTATCTAAACGGCGAAACCTCCTTTCAGTCAAACACGAAAGGCACGGAACTAATCGTATCCATCCCGCTGGACACACTGAAGCAAAAAAACATCGGGCAATTTTACTAGCTTTGTCGTGAGATTACATCTCATCTCTACTCATAAATTTGCCATGCATCCAACAGAAAGTCCGATAGCTATTATCTGCGATAATCATTTGTTATTTGCGGCAACAGCAGTTTTTATTCCAATCAACCATGCATCGACTAAAACATACACTTTGTTGGCCCCTAATTCTTTTTTGTCTTTGTAATAATGTTGCTCAAGGCCAAATCCGGGAGATCAGGCAGGAATTACATAAGCTATCTCTAATCAAGGACAGCATGAGTCTGGTTAACAGCTTAAACCGGTTGGGGATACTTTATCGTCCCAGAAACATAGACAGCTGCTTTTACTACGGAATGAAGGCCAAGCGTATAGCAACCAACTTACATTACCACCAAGGGCAGACAAACGCAGATCATGTGATTGCTTTTGCCTTGTATAAGAGGGGATTATATGCGGAATCGCTGGAATTATTTGCCAGAGTGTTATCGGGCTATAAACAACTTTCTGATACCGCAAATATTGTCCGTGTATATATGGATATGTCCGCCGTACTGCACAAGGGTATCTCCAATCAGGCCAAGATTAATGCTTTTATGCAAAGGGCCATGCAAACCGGTAAGAAGCTAAAGAAGGACAGTGTTCTATCTTTAGTGTATTTTAACTATTGTAACTTTAACGCGAACCTTTCGGAAGACAGTATACATTACTATCTAAGCAGGTCCAGGGAAATTGCAAGCCGGTATAAAGATGAATATATGCTGGCCCTCAATCGATCAAAGCAAGTATATTTATTAAATAGAAAAAGTCACAATCCGGAAGTACTGCCCATTGCAACACAGTTATTATCTAATGCACAGCGTATGGGCAACGTAAATTTGGAAATGAATGCGCTCCTTATTCTGGCCAATTACTATCATGAAGATAACCCTCAAAAGGCGCTTGAATATTATAATCAGATTTGTGAAGTGGCACGGGAAAGCGGTGATAACGAATCGCAAATCTATTATTTAACCGCTACATTGGGACGTGCCACGAAATCTGGCAACAAAGACGCGATCATCAAAGCCTATGCTGAGTTGGAAAAGGCGATGATAGCAGATAGAGAACGTATAAAAAAATTTATCGGGGATTATGTCAAGTATAATGCCATAGAGGATCATAACAAGCTATTAAGCGAGAAAAATGCGCAACGGGCCCTTTGGTTAGTGGTCATTTCATCCGCTGCATTGATTGTCGTACTGGCCATCTATCTGATTATGCTACGTCGCAACCGGAAAGCGAAAGATCAAATCGAAGCCCTCAACAACACAGCGAATATACAAATCATCGCCATGGAGGAAGCAAAGCACCAGGCGGTGAGGGAAGAGCAACAGCGGCTTGGGCAAGACCTACACGATAGTCTATCGTCGTCTGTGGCAAGTGTGAAACACCAATTGGAGGCACTTTCCCTAGACACTGACAACCTTAATTTAAGAAACAAACTTACAGCGCTGCAAGCGGTCGTCACAGACATATATGAGGCTACCCGCAGTAAGAGTCATGAATTGTTCCATTTCAACGGTAAGCAACAAGAACGATCTTTCGAACAGGCGATTAAGCAACTTACAGACAGTGCGCTGCCCGACAGTCGCTACACAAAGGATATTCACATTGACAATGACTCGTTACTCCATGTAGATGTCGATACACGAATTGCACTACTCCGTATCATCCAGGAAGCGATTACCAACGTCATCAAACATGCCCGGGCAAAAAAAGTGAGCATCCTGATCTATGAAGAAATGAAGAGTCTCATTGCCGTTGTTAGCGATGATGGGAAGGGGTTGGGAGACAAAAAACCGGGTAGCGGAAAATCATCCATGGGCCTGCAGTCCATCTACCGCCGGGTTCAACATTTAAATGGTGAGACAAACATTCGATCAGACACAAATGGCACTGAAATAATCATATCCGTCCCGCTAAATTTCACTTATTATACAGATGCATTACCGTAAACAGCGCATCGTTATTTCTGCCTGAAATACACCTGTATTGGAACACCCTCAAAATCGAAGTTCTCACGAAGCTTATTTTCGACAAACCGCATGTAAGGCTCCTTGATGTATTGCGGCAGGTTGCAGAAAAAAGCAAACATCGGGGATCTGCCCATAATCTGTGTCGCGTATTTGATTTTGATATATTTCCCTTTGGTAGCTGGCGGTGGGTAGTTTTCAATAATGGGTAGCATCACATCGTTCAGCTTTGAAGTAGGCACCTTTTTCGTCTTGTTTTTATAGACGTTGGCTGCTGCCTCAACCGCTTTTAAAATCCGTTGCTTCTCGGTGACCGACGTAAAGATGATCGGTACATCCGTAAACGGCGCAATTTTCTCCCGGATCAGGTCTTCAAACACCTTGGTGGTCTTTTGATTCTTCTCGATTAAATCCCACTTATTGACCAGGATGACGACTCCCTTTTTGTTTTTCTCCGCCAAATGAAAGATATTGATATCCTGAGTCTCAATCCCTTCGGTAGCATCCAGCATTAGGATCACCACATCCGATTCCTCCAGGGCTTTGATAGTACGCATTACCGAATAAAATTCGATATTTTCCTTTACCTTGGTTTTCCGCCGTAATCCAGCTGTATCAATGAGGATAAAATCGTGCCCGTATTGATTGTAATGGATGCGGATGGAATCACGGGTTGTACCCGCCACCGGTGTCACGATGTTCCGATCTTTGCCAATCAATGCATTGGTGAACGATGATTTACCCACATTGGGCCTACCGACGATGGCAAACTTCGGGCGTTCGTCTTCTTCCTCTTCTTCGTGCTCAAAATGGGTGACCACCTCATCCAACAGTTCTCCGGTACCGGATCCCGTCATGGACGAGAGCGGATAGATTTCCCCCAGCCCGAAGCTATAGAAGATACTGGCCTCCTGTTGCAGCAGCGGATGGTCTACCTTGTTAACCACTACAAAAACGGGCTTTTTACTGCGGCGCAGCACATCGGCGATGGCATCGTCCAGATCGGTGATACCGGTGGTCACATCCACCATAAACAGGATAACCGAAGCCTCTTCAATGGCAATCAGTACCTGTTCGCGGATAGCGGATTCAAAGACATCATCCGAGCCGTGTACATATCCACCGGTGTCTACCACCGCAAATTTCTTCCCTATCCATTCGCCCTGACCATAATGCCGGTCACGCGTTACCCCGCTGTAATCGTCGACAATAGCCCTGCGGCTTTCCGTCAACCGGTTATACAGCGTAGACTTTCCGACGTTTGGCCGTCCTACAATTGCGATGATATTTGCCATCAAAAATCTTGTTATTCGTTGATTGCTTTCACTCCCGGGAGCACCTTGCCTTCCATGTATTCGAGCAGCGCACCGCCACCGGTACTCACATAGCTTACGTGCTCGGTCATCCCAAATTTGCTCACGGCAGCTGCCGAGTCGCCCCCACCGATCAGTGAGAAGGCTCCGCGCTCCGTGGCAGCTACCACGGCGTCGGCAACAGCTCGGGTACCTTTGGCAAATTTATCCATCTCAAAAACACCCATCGGACCATTCCATAGGATGGTATTTGAAGCCCCGATTACTTGCGCAAAATGCACACCGGACTCTTTGCCGATATCCAATCCCATCTTGTCGGCCGGAATGGAATCGTTCGGACCGTCGTACGCTGGTGAATCAGGTGAAAATTCGTCGGCAATCTGGCAGTCGGTAGGCAATACCAGGTTGACCCCTTTTTCATCTGCTTTCTTCACCAGATCGTTGGCCAGGTCTAATTTATCCAACTCGACGAGGGACTTTCCGATCTCCCCGCCCCGAGCTTTTACGAAGGTATAGGCCATGCCTCCTCCGATGATCAGGTTATCGACCTTATCAAGGAGAGCTTCAATCAGCTCTAACTTGTCAGACACCTTGGCTCCGCCCATGATGGCGGTAAATGGACGCTGTGGATGGTTTAGCACTTTCTCAGCGTTGCCAACTTCCGCAGCCATCAGGTATCCGAAATATTTCGCATTTGGAAAAAACTGGGCAATGACCGCTGTCGACGCATGTGCGCGGTGCGCGGTGCCAAAGGCATCGTTCACATATACATCACCCAGTTTCGCCAGCTTTTCCGCAAACTCTTTATCGCCCTTTTCTTCTTCTTTGTAAAAACGAAGATTTTCTAGCAGCAGTACTTCACCGGGTTTCAGCGCCTCAGCCTTTGTACGAGCTTCCGCACCGATGCAATCGTCGGCAAACTGTACATCCACACCCAATACATCCGACAAGTGCTTCACGATATGCTTCAGCGAATATTTTTCGGTCGGTCCTTCTTTAGGCCTCCCAAGGTGCGACATCAGGATCGCTGACCCGCCGTCGGCGAGGATCTTTTTGATGGTCGGTGCGGCTCCTTGTATGCGATTGTCATCGGTAATGCGGTACGCTTCGTCCAAGGGGACATTGAAATCTACCCGTATCAGTGCTTTTTTACCGGAAAAATCTAAATTGTCTATGGTGTTCATTTGAAAATCTCTCTTTTTATTTCAATCAGTTTGGGGAAACAAAGCTAAGATAAGTATTTGTTTACCCAAAAACTTTATTACTATACCGCAACGCTTCCGCCCAGGCCTCTTCGTTCAACCCCGTTTCCACACCCCGCTCATAGAGGAGCTGTAGCAAGGTCTCCGTAGCGATATTGCCCGTCAATTGATCATCGGCCAGGGGGCAGCCCCCGAAGCCACGCAATGCGGTATCAAACCGGGTGCATCCCGCATCCAGCGCGGCAATCAGTTTATTGCGGCTTTCGATGGGGGTACTATGCAGATGCAATCCCAGTGAAATACCGGGAAACGTACCATCGATATACCGATATAACCGTGCAATACGTTCGGGTGTAGACGTGCCCACGGTATCTGCCAGCGCAATGTCCCGTACGCCCATAGCAACCAATCGATCGGTATAATCTGCAACGATGGCAGGGCTCCATGGATCGCCATACGGGTTACCAAACCCCATGGAAAGGTACATCAAGGGAATCTTCCCATTGACATGACAGATCGCGACGATCTCTTTCACGGTGTCCAATGCCCCGGCAATGGTGCTGTTGGTGTTGCGTAACTGAAATGTTTCCGATACCGAAAATGGAAATCCCACGATCTCCACCGCTGCACAAGCTACCGCTTCTTCCGCTCCGCGCACATTGGCCACAATGGCCAACAGTTGGGTGGCGCTTAACGAAGTATCCAGCTGTGTAAACACTTCTGCGGTATCCTTCATCTGGGGAACAGCTTTGGGCGACACAAAGCTACCTGCATCCAACCGATCGAAGCCTACATCGAGGAGCAATTGGATATACGTCGCTTTCACCTCCGTAGGAATGAAGTGACGTATTCCCTGCATTGCATCGCGGGGACATTCGGTGATCACAACACGTGGCATCAATAGACATCAAGTATATAAGGAAGCCGCGCCTGAATACCCCGTTGCCTAAGCGTGCTTTTCACCTGTTCATAGTAGCCATATTGATCGCCCAGCTCCCGCTTGGCAAACCAAGTGCTGATCCGATCGGTGGAACCGCCGAACAATGACTCCAGCGGATTTTTAATGGCCGGATAGGAAACCAATCGATATGTCTCAAGCCCCGCTTTGTGCGCTGTCGCAGCGATGGCATCATCCAGGCTACCCAGACGATCTACCAGCCCATTGGCGAGTGCCTGCTGCCCACTCCATACACGTCCCTGCCCGATGCTATCCACCTGTTCTTTGGACAAGTGGCGCCCATCGGCTACGCGTTGCACAAACGTGCCGTAGATCCGGTTTACCTCCATTTGAAGGATATTCCGCTCGTCGGTAGTTAACGGCCGGTCTACATTATTCAGGAAATCAGCATATTTTCCAGTTTTCACCCCATCAAAGGTAACACCTAATTTATCATTCATCAGCCCCTGCATGTTGGGAATCACACCAAACACCCCGATGGATCCGGTGATCGTATTGGGTTGTGCAAAAATCGAATCGGCAGCTGCGGCAATGTAGTAGCCACCCGAGGCCGCCACATCACCCATGGAAACAATCACCGGCTTTTCCTTGCGCAATAAATCCACTTCGCGCCAAATGATATCCGATGCCAGCGCACTGCCTCCCGGTGAATTGATCCGGAACACAACTCCCTTCACCTTGTCGTCCCTGCGGACCTTCCGTAATTCGCGCGAAATACGTTCCGAACCGATCATGTCGTCGTTGCCTTCACCCGATACAATATCGCCCACGGCATATACCACCGCAATCCGATCGCGTACAGATACGTTGGTCGACGTGCCTGAAGGTTTATATTTTGTCAGCGCAACCGCATTCAGATCTTTTTCGGCGTCTATATCCAGGGAATCTTTCAATTCGCTGAGAAGCTCATCCTTGTAGCGTTTGCCGTCGGCCAACCCGTAGTTTACCGCATCGTCTGCTGTTTTTACGAGGAATCCATCGGCGATGGCCCGCAGCGAATCCGCAGCGATATGCCGACTTGATCCAACCTGATCAATAAAATGATCATAGATGCTTCCCAGGAAGGAAGTGACTTGCTCACGGTTTGCATCGCTCATCTGATCAAGGATCAGGGGTTCGACTGCACTTTTGAATGTACCTACTTTAACCACTTGCATTTCCACGCCCAATTTATCAAGCATACCTTTTATAAATGGCGTTTGCGAGGCCAAGCCCCGGAAATCGACCGAACCTTCGGGGTTTATGTAAACCTTATCCGCTGTGGATGCGAGGTAATAGGCACGTTGGGTGTAGCCTTCGCTGTAAGCAACAATAAACTTTCCGGATGTTTTGAAATCCAGCAATGCGTCGCGAATTTCCTGAAGCGTGGCGAAACTCGCCGACACGGCGGAAAGGTCGAGGTAAATTCCTTTAATCCGGTTATCTTCCTTTGCCCCCTTGATGCCTTTCAGCATATCGTTCAATCCGAAGCTTTTGGTTGTATTAAATCCAGGCACGTCCAGCTCTTCAAACGGGTCGGGTATGGTCCGTTCGGTAATCTGGTGTCGCAAATCGATATGCAGCAGGGAATTGTTCGCCACCTTCGTTTCTTTATCTGCCGTCATGGAACTGATCATTCCACCGATGATGAGGAGTCCGACGACCACCAACAGGATAAAGGAAATGACGATCCCTGTCACCGTTGCCAATACGTATTTAAAAAATGATTTCATTGTTTCTACTCTTGTTGTGTCCAAACTTAGCCAAACTTGACTGCATATGCAAGCTACGCTGGCCTTCTAGAATTTGACGGAGGGAAGTAGGAAAAGTTACGATTGCAGCGTAGATAAACCGGTACCTACGCTGGCTTTGGATACGATCAAGGTGGCTCCAGCGAACGTCGTTAACGTGAAAATCAACCTTCTAGGCATATGTCTGCGCGATAAGCTGTGCAGCCGTCAATGTAACCCCATCGAAACTAAGAAATCATCCTATACCAATCTGATTCATAAATGGTTGGATCTTTGGTCCTGAATGTAGTTAGCAATTTCTCCCATGGGGGCAATCCAGATACCATTTGCCGGATCTTGTGCATATGCGATCAATTTTTTTAACATTTCCACACGGGTGGTTTGGGAGCCCGAATCGCCTATTTCATGGCCTGCCAATACCAGCCATGCCCCCGCTTCTTTCGCATTTTCCAATAAAGGTAAAATTTGATCGAAATCCTTCCCATCCATTTCCATACCCGTTAATTGGGAAAAATCACAAAACTCGGGATCATTTGGCCCTTCATCCAGCCAACCTCTCCCGGCGGTAAACAATTCCGCAATCAGAGGCACATAACTTTTTGTATGGATTCCTTGGCCAATGAAAGTAGCTCCACAGGGATATGCAAAAACAGTCGATTTTACGCCCAACAAGATTTCTATCTGCTCGCTGGCTTCCACCAATTCGTTTCGCATTTTATCCAGCGTATAATTTTCCAACGCATTCTCTCTCGACCAGGGAAAATTTCCTGAGCAAGGGTGACTAAGCGTGTGGTTGCCGATTTCTTGTCCGCTGGATACTGCCTTTTTCCACTTATCAAGGCGCTGCTCTACATTGACGGGTTGCACTAAAAAGGTGGCTTTTACGCCATATTGATTAAAAAGCGGGGTTCCAACATCTACCTGACTGAACCGCGCATCATCAAAACTGAGCGTTAGTGCCGCCCGTTTCCCTTCGGGCCATTGAAACGGTTTTTCTTGGGCAAGCCCTACGTAGGTGACTACCAAACTAAAAAAAAGTAATCCTGCAAAATGTTTGATCTTAATCGTATTCATTCTCATATAATTTAATGTTGTCTTTTCCATTCTTAGTAGCTTATTTTTTTTTAATAAAAGCTAGCAAGTCAGCCATTTCATCGGGTGTGATTTGTTTCTCCAGCCCGACAGGCATTGTTGACATGCCCAAAGGCTTCAGTGACACGATATCTTTACGGGGAATCATTCGTTCCTTTCCGCCTTGGTTATGTAACGTAATAGCAGATGGGCTCTCACTGGCAATCAATCCCTGAACGGATTCGCCTGTGGATAAATCGATCGTCCAAATATCATAACCGTCTGCAATGGAAACATTGGGATCCAGAATATCGTTCATAATGGATGCCTTGCTCCTACCTCTGACTGTGCCCAGATCAGGGCCGAAAGCCACTCCGTAACTGCTCCCGATTTGGTGGCAGATAGCACAATTTTTTTGAAACACTGCTCGCCCTTTCAAAGTGTCTCCTTCGCTGCTCAGTGCGGATTGATACTGTTTGATGACAGCTTCCCGCCCTTCGTCACGTTTAGTGAGGATCGCACGTGCCCGATTTTTCAATTCTTCGTTCTTTTGTGCCATTAAGCTAACACTTCTAGGCCATCCGATGGCAGACGGGTCGATTATTCCTTGCTCAAGTGCGTCAAGCAGTAGCGTAATACGAGCGTCATTACCTAAGAAGGTGTTAATAGCTGCGTCTCTCAGATCGGGTGTAAAACCGGCCCATTTTTTCAATACAAAACGGCTTACCGTTTCATCGGGTATGGCACTCAGGGTATTCAATGCCTCTAGCTGAACAGCATAGGGTTCCGTAGGTACTAGTATTTCTTTTAATAGAGATTCATGTTTTTTTTGATTATCCAAAGCGAGAAACCGTATGGCTTCAATGCGTTCTTCAGCAGCGCCATCGGTTTTTGCCGCAATCTGGGTTGCCTTTTCCAAAGCTACCGCCGTTTCCGCTCCAGTAGGCAATCCCGTTACACGTAACAAGTTTTGACACCCCCTACGTACGGCCGGCGAAGGATGTTTAAAAGCTGCCTCTAATAGGGTCTCTTTTTCAGATTGTAAAAATGCTAACAACTCATTTTTATCTCGTATCCCGCTTGCGAGACCATCCAGTATAGCCGCCTGCCATTCGCCTTTCGTCGAAAGGATACGTGTTGACTTTTGGATTAGGTCCTTGATACTGGTTAACTGCCCACTCATGCCAACCATCGCACTCAACCGTTCAACTAAGGATCCGTATGCTGGATTTTCGGGCTCAAAACGTTGGATCACCGCGTTCAATAATTCACTTTTATCTGACGAGTGTGCGGATAATGCGGCAATTTGCACCCACGGATCTTCAAAATCCCTGAATAGAATATTCTTTCGTGCCCCTACGGCTTCTGGGGTATCAACAAAGCCAAGCGTGCATAGCAATTGGAACCTCACCTTAGCATCCGGATCATTCTGTAGCGCCTGTAAAGCAGAAACAAGTGCAGAAGAGGTGAGAAGCCTGGATTCTGAGAGACGAATGGCGTTTTCCCGGATACCAGCTTCAGGGTCTTGCAATGCATGTAAAAGCTGCTCTTCACCCAGTTCGTCCAATCCTTCCAATGTCCATAACGCATGCAGCCTACCCAATGGAGACTTTTGGTCTTCCGTCATTTGCACCAGATCGGGAACTACATCAATCGCCTTACGATCGATTAACAAGCGCTGTGAATTTCGTCGCCACCACAGGTTAGGATCGGCTAATTTCTCTACTAATTGTTTGTTTGTCGCGCTTCCGAATTTTAATTCTTTTGGCCACGTGGCTGGTGGAGTCCCTTTGGGTGTAATGCGGTATATTCTGCCCTGATCTTTACCATTATAAAGTGCGCCAGATTTAACTACATCTTCCGCCATCCACTCGGGATGCTCAATAATCTGTCGATAATAATCAACCACATACAGTGCGCCATCCGGACCGATATACATGTTCACTGGTCGGAACCAAGCGTCGGTCGATGCCAGAAATTCCCGATCGGAATACATACGGCTCGCCGTAAAACTGGTTCCCTTATCACGTATTAAATCGGTATGTACGATGTTGCTCACGGGTTCAGCAACAAACGTTACACTATCAAATGGGTGCGGGAAAAGTCCACCCGAATAGAAAGTCAATCCACATGCCGAGGTAAACACTCCCACGTCCGTCAGCAATTGATGTTCGGGGTTTTTGGTAATGGGAAACACATCGGCTGCGTTGCCGTGATCGGAAAGGGAGTTGGTCGCATTCGAGACCACCAAATCCGGGTTCCGAACCAGATAAGGCGCTGCGATGACCTCATGATAGATATGATTGGCATTGCTGACCAGGAAATGTCTTCCATATAAATCAAAGCTATGTCCAAATTGGGTATTTGATGACAACGTTTCCAGACCCGTTTTATCTGGACGTATACGAACACTTCGTCCTCGAGCGTTCTCGGGCAACCGGATGGCATCCGGATCATCTACATAATAAACTTCCCCGCCGCGATCACCAAATTCTTTTTGGTATAACTGGGTGGTAACGGCCGGCTCGTGACCAATATAAATCCAGTTATCAATGCCCAGGATGGGATTGTTTACATTATGTTGCGGATTAGATAACGCAAAGCCCGTTAACAGGGTATCCTGGATATCGGCTTTCCCATCGCCATCTGTATCCTCAAAATACAGCACATTCGGCGGATCCGTAACCAACACTCCCTTTTTCCAGCGAAGGATACCCGTCGGCAAAGTCAGCCCTTTGGCAAAAGTGATGCTCTTATCCATTTTTCCATCACCGTTTTCATCGTAGAGCAGCTTGATATTACCCGATCCGCTTTTATCAAGTGGATATCCATGCATTTCAACGACATACATGTTGCCGTTTTCATCGATCTCCATCGCAACGGGATCAGCGATCATCGGTTCACTCGCAATCATCTCAATTTGAAAACCATCTGCTACTTCGAACGTTGAGAGCGCTTCGTGCGGGGGAATGCCCCCGGAAGTACCCGAGCTTGTATTACATCCGTGGGATATAGTTAAGAAACCAGCGAAAAGAAGAAGGCAGAAGTTGTTTTGAAAAGTCATTGGCTATTGTTGTGCGGTTTCAACAGCAAGAGCATGTTTCAACCTGTTAATGTTTCTGTTGGTTAAAAGTTTGTGTACTGCAGAGCAGCGACTGCGGATATTACCTATTATCGTCCAAATAGCGGAGCACGGCATGAACAAGATCCGTTCCAGCACCCGGCTTAAACGGCGACACCGTCGTCTCATACCCCCCGAAAGGAATCTCCTGATCTGTCAGCATATAACCGAGCCACCCATTGGTGTAGCCAAAATAAAACGTATAGGGAAAGGATGATCGATCCCTAATCTCACTGGAAATCTCATTAAACAGTTCCAGGGGAGCCGCCCAGATTGCGATGTCCTTATTGATGTTGAGAAACCGTAATGGCAGCTTGACGATATCCACGCCATTTGCATCCTTCCCCGCGTAATGATCCAGGTATTGAGGCCAATCCAACCCATCTTTTCGTGGCGTTTCCACTGTTGTGCTACCCGTTTTCAATACTACATTTGAATCTGACGCATTCATTCGCTTATTTGCATCAATAATATTTTTTCCCAGTAGCGATTCGAATTCTTTCAATCTAAACGGATTGGGCTGTGTACTGTAAATCGGCGCAATATTGCCTGCAGCTCCATTGATGAACAACATCATGGCTCCGGTATTCTCCTCCACATAATTCGAAACGATGCCAGGGGCATCGCCACTGATCAGCGTACATTCCCCTCCGATCACCGTGCCGTGCATGGCATAATTTGCAATGATGGCTATGGGAGAATGGTCTGTGCGTTCCAAGCGGATTATGCCGATTCTACGATCTACTGGTAAATCGGGATTCAGTCCCAACATAGTCTGGCCATTGGCATCTCTCGCTCGCCTGTTGATATTCGCATTCGAATGTCCCCAACCAACCGCCAGCCGAGCCGGCTCAAGCCGGGAGATCGCTTCGCTAACAGCCTGAACCAACTTATCTTCCGTAACTGCTGTATAGTCCACATCGTACTGGTGGGTATACCGATCTCCTAAAAACGCTTCAGGTAATCCAGGAGGGCCAACCTCAGGCGCGGAATGCGTGTGGGTAACAGACCACCAAAAATTTTCGGGGGGAATACCCAGCTCTTTTTCGACTCTTTCCGCGACTTTATCGTATTCTGACGGTGAAATCAGGCAAATATCGGATGAAACCAGCAGAAATTTTGTGTTTCCATCGTCCATCACAACTACCCGATGGAAAATACTGTCATGTATCCCTGTGGACTTCCTGGCACCGTATCCGAGCAGGTGTTGCGAATTTTCGGGCGTTATGTTGGTTTTACTAACGGCAGCACGGAATGCCTGGGCATTTACACAAACCGTCTGTGTAATCAATGCGATTAGCAGGAATAATCTTCGCGAACCTATTATTTTAGAATGTTTCATGCCTTATCAATAATTAGGATTTTGGATTATTTCCGTATTTCTGTCGATAACACTCTGCGGAATAGGAAGAAAATAATTTTTCTCCGGATGGAAAATCCGCTGACCACCGGGCGCGGGTATACTACTGTAAACCCATTTATCATTTTTTTGCTCAATTAATATACCGTGTAGCTGACTATTTAGGTTTTCCTCGGCCAACTTAAGACGAATCAGATCATACCAACGCTTTTCTTCAAAGGCCAGTTCCACTCTTCTTTCGCGATGTATGGCCCTGCGCATCTCTGCTTTGCTCAGCCCGCCTTTTAATGCCGGTAGTTCCGATCGGTCCCTCACTTGATTTACTGCGTCATAAACTTCTTGCCCGGGCCCGAAGGCTTCATTAAGTGCCTCTGCATAACTCAACAGCACCTCGGCATACCGAAAGATGATAAAACTTGCACTATTTTGCTGATTATATCCATTAATGGCATACATGGGATTTAGCCCTTTTTTCAAGCTATAGCCAGTATTTGTTGCTTCATTTATATCGCTCAGATCCGTGGCATGATCACTTCCAACTCCTTGTTTTGATACGATTTCGAATCCCAACCATTCGCTCCCGTCGTGGATGATGGATTCATAAAACCGCTTTTCTCTATTCAAATAGGGTTGCTGTGGGTCATAACCTGAATTTGGATCGTCAATCGGAAGGCCATTGCTCATCGCATATTCATCGACTAATTCTTGTGTCGGATTAACATTTCCCCAGGAACGTTGAACTCCTCCTACACGCCAAGGGCCTTGAAGCCCTTCCCTGCTTCCCCCTAAATCTGTTCCGCCTAGATACTGTTTATCAAAAATAACCTCCGTGTTGTTATTGTTTCCTTCAAAAAATAAGGTGTTATAATCAGGGAATAAGGAATATACGCCCAGGTCTATAACTTGCTTGTTAGTATTGGCTGCATTTTGCCACCTCGCGGCCTCATTGCCGGTGTTATAAAGCGGACTGGCCCACACCAACTCACACCAGCCTTTTAGCGTCAATGCGGCGCCCTTGGTAACCCTGCCAGCCTCTGCTGTGGCAGGTAGTGCCTCAGCAATCGCGGTACACTCATCCACAATAAACTGAAAGGTTTCCTCCGTGGTATTTCGGGGTTGAAATACGGCGTCTCCTTGTTCTGACATATTGAGGGTATTCACTACAAGGGGAACACCGCCGTAAGCCAGCCATAAAGAGGTAAAATAATAAGCCCTCAGGTATCTGGCCTCCGAAAGTCTCACGACCTTCCAGTCTTCCGGCAGGTCGGAAGCAGTGACTTTTTCTATAAATAGATTCGCCTTTCTGATATTCGCATAAAGTCCCCAGCGGCTGGGTGCATTATTGGGTTCGTAATTGGATAGGGCCATCAACGTACGACTGGTGGGGCCGACCCGACTAGCCATCGAATTATCAGTCCAGTTCTCTTCCGGATCGTCGGTCCCAAAGGGCCCCGTCAATCCTGCATATACATTGTTCAGAAATAGATCCGCATTGTCTGTGGTGCTCCACAAGGAATTGTCAGCTATCTGGCTTTTAGATTCGATCTCTAAATATTGATTGCAGGAAACAAATATTATGGTTGCAAGAGCAACAACCCACAGCCTAAAGTCTTTAATTTTCATCGTTTTATCAATTAGATTTAGAAACTAAGGTTAAGCCCCAACGAGAATACCTTTTGTTGCGGATAGGTTCGAAAATTAGATTCTGGATCCCAATTCACCAAATCGCTCCAAGTGAATAGATTTTGGCTGGAGATATACACCCGAGCACGCTGAAGTCCGATCTGCTGCACAATGGCGTCACTGAGTCGATAGCTCAGCGTAAGATTCTTGACACGCAGGTATTTGGCATCCCGCATCCAAAAGGACGACGTTTGGGTGTTGTTAGCTGTTGGCGCGCCGGTAAGGCGGGGGTGCTTTGCATCCCGGTTGTCCGGCCTCCAGTAATCCAAGTTTTCCTCATAAGCATTCATTCCGTTAAAAAAAGCCCAGGCCATCTCATTTAAATGGTAAAGACTTGTGTTTGCCGCCCCTTGGAAGAGCGCTTCCAGGCCCCAGCCCTTGAATTGAATACTGGGTGAAAAACCGTAGATAATCCGGGGAGATTGGTTCGGGTCCCCGATAGCGACTTCATCGTTAAGATCAATTTTACCGTCTTGGTTAACATCCTCATAGCGGATATCGCCAGGCTGTACAGCTCCCCAGGGTTGAATGGCGATGCCTGGCATCAGGTTACCATCCGCATCAAAATCTTCCGGTTGGAAAAACCCCTTGGATCGATAACCAAACTGCGTGTCCAACGGCCGCCCTGTCCTTCTTCTATTCGGATTATTGTAAGTAACGGTGTTCTCAAATATTTGGATCAATTTATTTTTGGCGTAGGTGAACGATCCGCCTAAGCCGACTCTTAAATCCTGACTGATGGGATAATTGAACGACGCCATCAGGTCAATCCCGCTATTTTCCATGATCCCGGCATTAACCTGGCTCAGCCCGATGCCATACTCTTCTGGCGTAATAACATCCGGGGCAACCAACATATTGTTCCGTTTTTCATGAAAATAATCGACTTCCAATTGAAGGGATTGGCTAAACAGTCCGATTTCCAATCCAACATCCATTTTTTTGGCCCGTTCCCAGGTGATATTGGGGTTGGGTTCCGCTCTTTCACTTACAATCTGTACAGCCTGCCCACCCAAAACATATCCAGGTCCGCTAACACCGTAGGTACTTAAATATTGAAATGGCGACCCTGCCAATGCACCGACCTCGCCATACGAGGCCCGAATCTTCAGGTTATCTAACCAGGCAACCTTATTCTTTAGGAAGTTTTCCTCCGATATGCGCCAACCCATTGAGAACGAAGGGAAAAATCCAAACCTGCTTTCGGGAGCAAAATAGTAATGCCCGTCATAACGTCCACTGGCCTCCAGAAGATACTTGCCAGCATAATCATAAGCTACACGATACACCAGGCCGATTTGCCGCGCTGCATCCGAAGTACCGCTGGTAGTCATATCCGATGAGGCAGAACTTCCCATGTTGATCTCATCGATTAACAAATTGTAATTTCGACGGGTAGCTCCCAGGTCCCACGAAGAATTGCTTCGTGCTTCAAATAACGCCAACACACTTATATGATGTTCATTGAAGGCAGTAGCATAATCCAACCCTGCCTGATAGGTTAGTTGTTGGGTATTACCAGCCGTGTGCGTGAGGGAAGCCTTGGTTTCCCCAAAAATCCCTGGTGTGATCACATAAGGCTCTTGACTTCTGTCTAAGGAGGCCAAAGGCATGGGTGTCGCCCAGCGCTTGAGGCTTGAAAAACTGGGATCGTAGGCAATCGTGCCCTTAAATCTTAAACCTGGTAAAAAAGCGAGTTTTTGTTCTAAGTTTAGCTGCGTAAATATTCCAGTAGTATAATCTTTTAAGTAGCCGGTCTCAAATATGGCTGGCATAGCATAATTTCCATACATACCGTTACTGAAAACAATCGGACCAATGCCCGGGTGGGAATATCCAATTAGCTCCATAATCCGGCTTGTGCCTAGATCGGGCATATCAGAATTAGGTGCGTTTCTGTCATTTACTCGTCCATGGATATTTAAAGACACGGTGGTGTTGTCCGTTATCCTGCCTTCTATATTCAGGCTCAGATTGTATCGGTTCGTAAAGGCAGTATTCCACATCCCCTGTTGATACATGTATCCTAATCCCCCATAATATTTTATCTTGTCCGTACCGCCGGTCATTTCCACATTATGATAGGTCATTGGAGAATTCTTTGTGATCACATAATCCAACGCCTCCTGAGGGGAATACAAATCGGGCTCAGAACCGTCTGCAAATTTCTGTAAAGCCTCCTCCGAGTAAGGTAAAGGAAGGCCTTCACCTTTGGCTATTTCATTTTTGAGCATAGCGAATTGAGCGGAATTGACATACTTTGGCAAAGCAGTTGGGTTCTGAAAACCCATATAGCCACTGTAACTGATGGTGGGTTTTCCAGTCTTCCCCTTTTTGGTCGTTACCAAAATAACACCATTAGCACCTGCAACACCGTATGGCGCCACCGCTGCTGCATCTTTCAAAACAGTAAACGATTCTATCGAGTTGGGATCCAATTGTTGGAAACTGCGTGGAATACCATCCACCACGAGGAGCGGCTGCGTCGATCCCGTTGTGGAAATGCCCCGAATGAAGATTTCGGAGCCGTCTTGCCCGGGTTGACCCGATGTTTGTTTAACAATTATCCCCGAAAGCCTTCCGCCCAGGTTATTGGACATATTTGAAGAAGGCACACTCGAAATATCAGATCCGTTCATTGTCGAAACAGCTGCCGTTACAGAAGTTTTCTTCTGTGTACCATAACCAACTACCACCACCTCATCCAGGTCAGCACTCAACTCTTGCAAAACGATAGATATTTCCGTTTGCTCTTGTGTAGCGATTTCCTGCGAATGAAAACCTACCGAACTGAAAATCAAAATAATATTCACCTCGGGCACCTCCATGGAATACAATCCTTGTTCATCGGTACTTGTGCCTGTTGTGGTACCTTTGATATGTACGCTCACACCAGAGATCGGTTCACCGCGTTCGTCGGTCACCCGCCCCCGGATGGTCTGCTGCCTACCGGTTTCCAATTGTTGGTTAGAGGCTGCTCCGTATTCACGTTTTGTTTCTTTCAGGGTTATCAGCTTTCCATTGACCTGATAGGTGAAAGGTTGCCCTTCAAACAGTAGAGGCAGCGCTTCCATGATATCTTTTGATTTTATTTTGATGGAAACAGGATTGGCACCTCGCAGCAACTCTTCGTTGGCAACAAAGGAGTAATTGGTCTGTTTTTGTATGCTCACCATGATGCTCCGAAAGGAGGCATCACGTAGATCAAGGCTTACCTCTTGGCCCACGGCATTTCCATAGGCCTGAAGAATAATCAGCAGCGTAAAAAATAACGTTAGTTTCATAGCAAGCCATATCATGTGCGGTGGATGGCCAATATGCTCTATAAGACAGATCCTCTCTTCATAGATATTGGCATTAACAGTATTATTCATACTTTTGCATGGTTAGATTTATAAATAGGAAATCGTTGTATAACTCGTTTGTATTATCTAACATTGACCGGGCGTGTTCGTAGCACCTCCGGTTTTTTTAGTCAATACGATTTTCAAATAGTCGTGCTATTCTGACATGGTAATCCTCCTTCCGTTTACCTTGAATTGAACGGCATTATAATTATCGCTAAGTGTTTTTAACACATCATTGAGCGGAACATTTCTATGTATCATTCCAAATACACGGACAGGCTTTATTCCGCTTGGGATCTCACCAAATTCTACGTCATACCATCTTTCCAGCTGGCGCAGTATCTCGGGCAGATCGTAGCTGTTGAGTATCATGACATCATCTTTCCAGGAAACATATTCCAGTGTATCTACCTCAAGAATAGACAAATCGTTGGCTTCATTGACAGCCTGCTGACCCGGTTTTAGTCGAAAACTTTGTTGAAGGTTGTTATTCTGTACAATGACGGCTCCTTGTACAAGGGTGGTACGTTGAACAGCCTCCTCGTCATAGGCATAGATATTGAACTTTGTACCAAGTACCCGAATGTCTTGCTTGTTCGTATGGGCGATAAACGGTCTATTCTGGTCATGCGCTACTTCAAAGTAGGCTTCACCCTTAACGTATACATTCCGCTCATTTTTATCGAAACGTATAGGGTAGACCAGTTCCGACTCCGCGTTGAGCCACACGTTGGTGCCATCGCTCAAGGTAACTGCATACCGGCCTGCCCGCGGTGTTGACAGCGTTACAAACTGAGTCGGCTCCAATCCATTTATGGACGACCCGTCTGCATAGATTAAGGCATCATCTTTACTCATAATACCTTCCTGATTTTCCTTTAACACGAGTACCCGACCATCGTCTACAGTAATCGTGGCACGATTGCCTCCTGGTGCTATTTCATGCAATTCCAGACTAGCCGCTTCGGGATCCGATTCACGCTTTCCATCTAAGTGTCTGATAACGAATACCGTGAGAAGAACCGCAGCAGTGGCAGCAACCCAACGCATGGGTAACCGACGGTAAAATACCGTAAATTCAGACCTCTTTTTCTTGTTTTGCTGTACACGCAAAAGCACCCGATCCAAAGACTCATTTAGGTCGGCTATTTCTGAAATCTCGCCAGAGAAATCTTCCACAGACACGTCACCAATCAAACTTTCTACAAGCTCACCGTCTTGTCCACTTTGGATGTGTTGGATAAGCCGTTCAGCTTCTTCAGGAGAACATTGATTGCTTCGGTATTTATAAAATAATGTGATTAATTCATCTCTTTCCACAGGAGCGTTTTAGGGTAATACACATTAACCGCAAATATCATTACCTCTTGCCCGCTTTTTTTTTGCTAAATAGGTAGCGTTAGTGAAGCAGACACAGCCGCAAGGATCATAAGCTTTGTAAGCCCGAGTTGGCTTTTGATAGCCTTTGTAGCTTTGACGATGTGCGCGTTTACGACGGCGACACTACAGCCAAGCTCGTCTGCCACATGCTGGTAGCTAAAACCTTCGATTTTGCAACGAATATATACCTCACGTCTTTTAGGTGGAAGCTTATTTATGGCTCGTTGTATAGCATCGCTACGCTCTTGATGAAATAGTTGCTCTTCAATGTGGTGATAAAATTCAGAAGAATGGGAGGCAATGTATGCTGCAACTTGGCTTTCGAGTGTTGCCCTCCGTATAAAATTATAAACTGAATGCTTCGCAATCGTAAACAAATAGGAACTATAACTTTTTTCTGGATCGATCTGCTCGCATTTTTGCCAAGCTTTGATGAATACTTCTTGTAGCAAGTCTTCCGCGATTTCTCTGCTTTTTACCAACCTCAATATATAGGCGAAAATACGCGAGCTGTAATTCTTATACATCAACTCAAACGCTGCTTCATCCCCCACGCGTAGCCGAAACAGCAAATCCTTTTCACTGAATTCTTCAGAATCGCTCATAATTTAACTTTAACTCGTAAAATCAAATTTAACTTATTATTTCGTTTTAAAAAAAATCTATCTTCGGTTTGAAATAATAACTGCTGCACGGTAGCTCGATGCCCCTTGCAATGCTGGAATAAGTTAAGCAGTTGTCGCCTTCTTAGGAGTATGAGAGATTTTGCATATAAACCCGAATTTATCTAAGTTTACCGCACCAAAAAAATCAGCACGTTTACATGAGCGACGAAACGAATCCCATTCCCGAAGAAAATACCAGCCAAACGATTCCACTATCCGGGCTATATGAAAACTGGTTTTTAGACTATGCTTCTTATGTGATTCTCGACCGCGCTGTACCCCACATTAACGATGGGTTCAAGCCGGTTCAACGCCGCATCCTGCATTCGCTGAAAGAAATGGACGATGGGCGATTCAACAAAGCAGCCAACGTAATTGGCAACACCATGAAGTACCACCCCCATGGAGATGCATCCATCGGCGATGCGATGGTGCAGATTGGCCAGAAAAACCTGCTTATCGATTGCCAGGGTAACTGGGGCGATCCTGTAACGGGCGACTCTGCCGCGGCACCGCGCTACATTGAAGGGCGCCTGTCAAAGTTTGCCAACGACGTCGTCTTCAATCCGGATACGACCGAATGGCAGTCGAGTTATGACGGACGCAACCGGGAGCCGGTTACCCTACCGGTTAAATTTCCATTGCTGCTTGCTCAGGGTGCCGAAGGCATTGCCGTGGGTCTCGCCACCAAAATTATGCCCCACAACTTCATCGAACTTATCGACGGATCCATTGAAGTACTCCGCGGTGGGCGCCCCAGCCTCATCCCCGATTTCCCTACCGGTGGATTGGCCGATTGTTCGGCCTACAACGAAGGGCAACGCGGAGGCAAAATCCGGGTACGTGCGAAAATTGAAGAACGCGACAAGAAGACGCTGGCTATTACCGAAATTCCGTACAGCACGACCACCGGCGGTTTGATCGACAGTGTGGTGGCTGCCAATGAAAAAGGCAAGATCAAGATTAAGAAAATCGAAGACAACACAGCCAGAAATGTCGAAATCATTATCCACCTCGCAGCGGGTATCTCGCCCGATGTGACCATCGATGCACTATATGCATTTACGGCGTGCGAAGTATCCATATCGCCCAATACGTGCGTCATCAAGAATGATAAACCCTATTTTATGGGGGTCAATGACATATTGATCGAAAACACCAAACAGACCAGGGCGCTACTTAAGCAGGAACTCGAAATCAAACTCCGCGAGCTGCAGGAAAAGATATTCTTCAGCAGCCTGCTTAAGATTTTCATCCAAGAGGGAATGTATAAACATTCCGACTATGAAAATTCGGGCGACTTCGACACTGTCGTGCAGGTGCTCACCCAATTGTTCACCCCGTTTTTCGATCAGTTTTATCGGAAGATTTTGCCGGAAGATTACAAGAAGCTCATTGAGAAACCGATGAGCAGTATTACCCGTTTCGACGTAAAAAAGGCCGATGAGCAGATGGCCGCGTTGGAGGAAGAGATCAAAAAAGTAAAACATCACCTCAGACACCTCACCGACTATGCGATTGCCTGGTTTGAGCGACTCAAAGAGAAATATGGCAAAGGCCGCGAACGGCGTACCGAAATCCGGGTGTTCGATCGGGTGGAAGCTGCCCAAGTAGCACTCGCCAATGTCAAGCTCTATGTAAACCGTGCCGACGGATTTGTGGGTACCGGTATGCGTAAAGATGAATACATAGGCGACTGCTCCGATCTCGATGACGTGATCGTTTTCCGTGCCGATGGCAAATGCATGGTTACCAAAGTACAAGACAAGGTATTCGTAGGGAAAGACATCATCCATGTAGCGGTGTTTAAAAAGGGCGACGACCGCACGGTATACAACCTGATTTACCGCGATGGCAAATCGGGTGTATCCTATGTGAAGCGCTTTTCCGTGTTGGGTGTCACGCGCGATAAGGAGTATGACCTCACTAAAGGTGAAAAGAATTCCAAAGTATCGTACTTTACGGCCAATCCCAATGGCGAAGCCGAGGTGGTAAATATACAGCTGAAACCTCATTCCAAGCTCCGGAAGCTGCAAATGGATATCGATTTTGCAGAAATCGCCATCAAAGGGCGCAGTTCGCAGGGAAACATCGTAACCAAATATCCGGTCAAAAAGATTGTCCTCAAAAGCAAGGGCGTATCCACTCTATCCGGCCGGAAAATATGGTTTGACGACGTGCTTAAGCGGCTCAATGCAGATAGCCGGGGACAATACCTAGGCGAATTTGACGGCGACGACAAAATACTCACAGTGATGGCAGACGGGACGTATGAATTGAGCACATTTGACCTGAGCAATCATTTTAACGATCAGCTTCTCCGCATCGAGAAATACGATACGCAGCGCGTATACACCGTGGTGCACCGCGATGGCAAGTCAGGCATTTATTATGTCAAACGATTCCTGTTTGACGATACTCCGGTAGGTAAACGAACCTCTATCATCAACGACGAGCCGGGATCGAAGCTTGTGCTAATTACCGCCGCTGCCATACCAACGGTACAAATCGACATATTAAAAGGCAAATCGCGCACGCCGGATACCGTTGAACAAAACTTGGCCGAGCTCATCGACGTGAAGGGCATGAAAGCGCAGGGCAACCGGCTAAGTCCGCATGAGGTAGCCCGCGTGGTGCGTATAAGCGAGGAGGAAACGCCCCAGCCCGCCGTTAGGGAGCAACCTGCCGCTGCCACAGAAACAACAACCACGGAAACCGAAACAAGGACTGCCGAAACAAAGGCTACGGAAATGAAGGTTACCGCTACAGAGGTCAAGGAAGCCGCTAAAAAAGAAGAAGCCGCTAAAAAAGAAACCGCCGAAACACCAGCAGCGGAAGCAACCACACCAACACCCTCCGAAGCAGCCCCCACCGGGAAGGAAAAAGAACGGCCATCAGTCGATTTCGAGATTACCAATCCGGACGACATCAAGATCGACGATAATGGACAGATGGGATTGTTTTAATCCGGCTTAGGGTCGCTGGCTCCCACACGCCCCCCAATGCTGACGGGAGCCCATACTGTTGCTTCGAGTTCATCCAAAAGAAACAACAGCTGGCAGGCCGACCATAACGAAATAAAAGTTAAAAGCAGAAAGCGTACAATGACGCGATATTAATAGTTGAAGCCATCAGCTGAAAATAGACCGGATGTATTTGGTGTTCGCTAAGTACGCTTCTGTTATGCTCATTCCGCTAGGGACACCTCCTTCCATAATAACCCAGCCATCATAGCCAATCTCATCCAGCGTATTCCGTACTTTTACAAAATCGATCTCCCCTTGACCAAGAAGATAGCCGTTTTCTTTGACGTGGACCTCACAGATACATTTTCTGCCCAGTTGCCTCATCTCCCGATAAATATCGTAACCCATCTCGGTGGCGTTCGCCACATCATAATACACCTGTACATGTGTTGACCCAATCTCCTCAATAATAGTCAACAGCTCATCGGCACTCAACATAGATTCAATCCCAAGAATTATTCCTTTCTTTTCTGCTTTTGGTGCAATCTTTTTTAACCGATTTACCACTTCCGCTATCCCCGCCTTATCTCCTTTGAGGTCCCCATGACCAAAAAATGCCAGTAAAACCACTCGACATCCCATTTCCTTCGCGGCATCTATGCTGTAGTCAACCCATTTCTCTGCTTCCGGCGCCGATTTATATGGCACACCGTTCAATTCACCGATCGCAAGGCTGGATATTTCCGTTCCATATGTTGAAGCGGCTTGTTGGTAGGCTTTTTGAACTACCTTTTTACGCAAATGCATGTCATTTTGAGCCGTACCTAAACTTATTTGTACGCCATCCATTCCAAGCGTCTTTGCTAGCGCCAATGCGCCCGTTTCACATTGCTTTCCAATAGACCAATCACATGCTCCGATTTGATATCGCCGCTTGTCTCTCGGGATAGCTGTTAACCCTACACTACTCAACGCTGCCATCGCTGCTACCGAGGCAAATCCTTTTAAGACCGCTCTCCTCCTGCATAGATTGATATTTTTCCTCTTTTCCATGTATCCCAATATTTTAGAGCCTAATCCAAGGCAGTATGTATCCTGAATTGATAACTGCATTGTCCCTATAGCTTTCGTTCCGCTCGTGCTGAAGCGCATCCACATGCGTTATTCATAGATGTTTTTCATTTGCCATGCATCAACCGATTTCAGGATTGCGTCGCTGCCGTGGGCGATTATGGATACCGTTTTACTATCTTCCCTTTCCGGATAAGCACGCAACGCTACGCACTGACGGTTATTCACAAACACTTCGATGATACTCCTATCAATAAAAATATGCAGGTTCACCAGCTCACCCGGTTTTATTTCTACATCTGCCGTCTCCGGAATCCTGAAGTCTACTTTATCGGATACCGAACTGTTCAGGTTGTCAATCGTAATGGCGCCGGTCCGCGTGGCAGGCCCCGAATAATCACGGATGAGGTACCCCCCATCGTTATAAAATGTGATTTTTGTATATTCTTCTTTGTTGGGCGAGCGCAAGACGTTCAGCTCAATCGCCGAAGCTTTCCGGGGGTCGAGTGTGAAGTTTAGTTCCATCGCGTTGCCGGTAATCCGGGGAAGCAGTATCTCCTTATTGGCAGGTAAATTCATCTCTGCCACCGATTCATGTTTTTCGCGCAATGATGCAAAGTCTCCGATTGGTCTCATCTCCAGCTTATCTTTTTCATCCAGCGTTAAACGCCAGGGTAGCGTCATCAATTCAGTATAGTTACCCTCACCAATCTCTTTTCCACTATTCATATTGAAAATAGCGATGACTCCGCCTTTGCCATCAGGATAAGCAGAAGGAGCATGCACACCACCACGGCCCACCGGACCATGGTTAAAATTACCGCCGTCCGTCACTAGAAACTTGTCATTTACCTGGTCATAATCGCCTACCAGGTATTTTCCGCCGCTTTTGTGACTGAAATACAACAAGATATACTTTCCTTTGTCACCGATCGGCCAGAAATAAGGGCAAGAGCCATCATCGCCGACCAACGAAAAACGATCGTTTTCAACGAAAGGGTGTAAATATTTCCAATTTTCCAGATCGGTCGATTCGAACAGGAAATTTGCCCGCACTCGTTTGCCGCCCGGCCCCACCTGACGGACGCCTCCACTCAGCGAATAGTATTTGTCGCCCTTTTTCCAGATATTAGGATCCCATACATCGTAAGGCAGTACTTCGTCAGGTCCGGGGACGGGGATGACCGCCTTATTAGCAATTTTGGTCCAATTCAGTAACAGCGGATCATCCGAAACGGCTACCATATTGCCCGCACTCACCCCATGGTACATGGCAATGACCCGGTCATCTTCTACCAACGTAGCGCCAGAAAACGACATTTCCTCCGGGTTGGGATAAATCGCATAGGGCAAGTCACGCCAACGGATCAAATCATCACTCACCGCATGCCCCCAATGCTGGCGAGGGTCCTCCGGCGGGTAAGCCTGAAAAAAAAGGTGCCATTTCCCGTTCCAGAAGCAAAGCCCGTTGGGGTCGTTAAGTTTTCCCTCCGGACTGATAAAGTGATACAGTGGTCGGTGCTTGTCTGCAGAAAGTGCCTTTCGCGATGCATCAAACCGCTTCATAAGCAAATTATCTTTCAACTGCTTTTCTTGCGCAATGGAATCACCTGCAAACGTGAATTGAGGTACTTTCGAAGTGTAATCCTGCTGGGCATAAAGCGGAAACGAGCAGTAGTAAAAATAAATAAAAAAAGAAACCAGAAATAATCTATTCATCGCATCATTATTAAGTTGGTGAGTATTTATCTAGCAATTTCCTTCAACGGAATTTTCTGAAATACCAGTTCAGCTTGGCTACTTTCGTAGAGTATACCGATGTGGTCATTGTCTACGCTGGTGATACACGAATAGCCCCTGCAGTCCCATTCATCAAGCACCAGCCAGTTCACTTCCGGCCAGCTGTCGCCGTCATCGAAACTAGCTTTTAAAGTCATGCGGTTACGTGCCGTTTTCGAATTGGGGTTTACAAACAGTAATAGCCGCTGTGGTATATTCTCCTGTTCGTAGGTGTGTACGTGCAGGCTTGCCATGCAGGTTGGTTCTGGCAATGCCCCGAAAGAGGTGTGGTGTTCCTGCCAGGTCACCCCCATGTCGCGTGTTATGGCGACGGCGCGGCCATTACCATCTGCAGTGTTTGTCCAGTTACGTTCGCCCCGCATGTTTAGCATCATTGCCCCATCCGTCAACTCCACGACAGCACATTCGGTGGTTCCGCCATCCAGTGCAGGATTACTGGTACGCCAGGTTTTGCCACCATCGGTACTATAAGTCAAGTTAGAAAACGATTTCCCTGTTTCATCACGTCCTTCCGTTGGAAAGACCAGTGTTCCATCACGCATCGTTATTCCTCTTCCCGGTGCAGGTGCCCACAGCCACCATGCTTCTTGCTTGCCTTGCGTGAGATTTACCGGTTCTCCCCACGTCTGACCATCATCGGTGCTTTTGACAATGAGGAACTGAGCCGTTTGCTTAACACCAAATCCGGGTTGAGATCCGCTATCGCGCCATTGGTGGTTCCACTCCTCGCTGCCATCGCCCAATCCTTCCACCCAATTGCCTGCTTCATCCAATACACCATGCATCCAGAGTCCAGCGATATATATAGCGTCCGAATTTGTGTCAATTAATATGCATGCATCTGACACGCCATTGTACCGCTGCGGCAAGCCACCCCATTCGCCCATGTCGATGGCTATCTGAAGCGGCTCCCAAGTCCGTCCACCGTCCGTACTGCGGTGCAGGCCAATATCCATATGGCCTTGCAGATCACGGTCACTTTCGTAGCGTGCGTCAAAAACTGCGAGTAAAGTTCCCTTATTGGTCGTTGCCAATCCTGGTATCCGCGATGTATGCACACCATCTTGTCCATGCTGGCGCACAGCCACCCCAATTCGTTGGCTGATAGGCTGCCCGTCCCATATCGGCACCATCACCGAAGTTCCGAATAAGGCTTGGTTGCAAGCACTGCTTATGCGTCCCAGTAGATCGGCCCCGTCGGCAAGCGTATAAGACACCCAAAAGAAATGAACACCACTTGGCAACACCTTCCTACCCGTTATCGCTACCGCTGCGCCGGGGGATGTTGCTGAGCCGAATCGGTCGACATGTGCCAACGTACTCATCATCGAATCCACGCCTGTATAAATCACGTCTACCGACTTCACATCGTGGAGATTGGATGTACCGGCGAGGCCGATGGTCAGCGCCGTCAATACAGTCGACTCTCCGGCAGGCACAACTACTTTCAAGCGTAAAACAGCATTGTTATCCTTGCGCGTCAATACCGGCACTTCAAATTGGGTTTGTTCAACCCGAAGAGCGTCGCCAGTACTCGCGTAAGCTACAGGGGGTAGCCAGCACCCATACAGCCCCAAAAAGGCAAAAATCATTTTCATGGTTCGCTAATCACTTAATTTACACCTGTAGATGCTTCTGTTCAGCACCTATTCATGCTAATCCAACCCTACCAACAGTTGTGCACCATGGTCGATGCGCTGTTGCTCGACCACCTGTCCGCCGGCACTGATGGTCACTTCCATTTGCGCTCCCTGTCGAACAACCTCCACATCGAACTCCTCATCAAACCCACGTATCTTCCGTAACGCCATATGATTCCAATTGGCAGGCAGCCGTGGGGTTAAAACAAAGGACCTGAAGCCCGTGGGTCGTATGCCAAATAGTCCTTCTGTGATCACCCGGCAGTATAACGCACTTTCACCAGATAGGTGGCGCTGGTTGCCCTCAGGCCAGGCTTCAATGGGATAAGGGACATGGTCGCCCAGCAATCGCTTATCGGAATATGCCAGTAAATATTTGGTCGCTTGTTCGGTTTCTCCGGCAACATAAACGGCCCGCAGTGCGCTAAGCGTGGATCGGTCCCAGAAAATTTCGCTATCAGATTGGGTCAGCAACCCATTTTCGGTCCAAAGCCTCGAAAAAATTGCTTCCACAGTCGCCTGCGCCCGATCTTGTATACCAGCAAACAACGGCGCACATATCCATGACCGCAGTTGATCATTGCCCTTGTAATAACTATACGTCTCAAAGCCTTCTACATTCGCACCGAAATACCGATCAATTGATTTTTTCAATGTCTCCGCCTGTTTCCGGTATTGGGTAGCCTGCTTTTTGGGTAACCCGAGTTCGGTGGCCAAATAAGCGGCAGATACGAGCGCGTCGTAATAGAGCGATGAGACCAGAATATTGGCGTCACCCGAAGGGAACCTATTTTCCAGCTCATCAGCGTCTGATTTGACCACCCCAGATTCATTGAGATTCCTGCGGCAATATTCCAGGCTCCACTCCATGAGGGGCCAGATAAATGCTGCTTCGGCCTTATCTCCTCGTGCCAGCGCGTAGCGCGTGCCACCATAGGCGAGCATGGCGGCATCGCCGCAGTCACCGGCACCGTGCCAGGTATCAATCCCTTCGGCAATGATCGAGCTGGGAACGGCACGGTATTCGTCGTTCATATAATCCATGTATAAGCGGAACGCATTGAGCGTGGCCTCATTGCCAATCCGGTAACCCAAAAACGGAAAAAAGGGAGCCACGTATTCCGATTCGTCGTTCGCCCAGATCGCTGCGTAATACGCCTCCCCTCCCGGACCATGCATCAACCCGCCCGCCGTACGGTAAATGCTTTCCGATGCCCGTATCTTTGCAAAAGCAAACGTGCGGTCAACCACTTCCTCCGGAGTCTCCAGTACCAGGTTGCTCCACATTTCGGCTACGAACCCCCGCCTCGATTTCAATTCCTCTTGGATTGGTGGGTTCAATTCCCGCTCGCCTTTCCCTTCGGAATAACCCTGTATCGAAGCATTGAACACCATCGTCTCACCCGGCTGCACCACCTTCGTGCCCGAATAATCCAATTTCACCACAATCGTGTAGCTTCCATTTACACCCGCTTCGGCCACCGTTCGGTACACATTCCGGTACTCCGGAACGGTCACCGTTATCGGCCGGTCCAGTAGATTCCGGAGCACGTACTGCTCGCATAGCATCGGCTTATCCGTCGAAGGGAAAATCTGCCGCGTAACACCAACTGCCGGGTGCCGCCGCACACCCTTGATAAGGTCGCGGAACACCAGGGCATACTCACTCTCGACCGTCAACGCACCGTCCAGCCGTAACGATTTGACGGCCTCACCGGCCAGCGTCAGGTTGTCCACACTGAGCAACGATATGAAATCGATGCCAAAGCGCTTGGTCAGGCTGCCGTGCGTATTGTTGGGAATGGTGCGCAGCATCGGCCAGATCACCGAACGGTCCAACACAAAAGTGCCTGCCGAACTTACACCATATCGAAGTACGGTCGATACATATTCCCCGCTCATCTCGATATGGTCGTGGTGAGGGATGTCTTCAGCCACTTGCCAACTGATTGAACCATCGGCTTGGATTTCCCACCGGTCATCACTGCAGATCCCCGTAAACGATATGAACACCGCCAACAGCGTCGTTAAACAATACTGCTTCATCTATGATTCACTAGTTGTATCCCGGATTCTGCACTAAATTAGGGTCTTTTTCCATTTCACTACGAGGTATGGGCAGGAAATAATGCTGCGGGAGGAATTTTCGCTCCTGCAATGGTTCCACGTTATAACTCTTTTGTCCAGTCGCCAAATTTTTATGGATCTGCATGCGGTGGATCGTTATGTTTTCCGTTTGTTCGGCGATTTTCCATCGACGAACGTCCCAGTAACGATGCTCCTCGAAGACCAATTCGATCCGACGTTCATTGACGATTTTATCCCATAGGTCAGTTCCTGAAGCCGTGATGTCGGGGAGCACGTCCGTTTGCTCCGCCCGCGCCCTGGCACGGATCAGATTGATATAGTTGCGTGCCTCCACCTCGTCGCCGAGGTTATACATTGCTTCGGCATAATCCAGGTACATCTCGCCCAACCGCATGTAGACCCAGGGCTGCGGACAAACATTGGGTCCTGAGGGAATACGCTCATCCATGAATTTACGCATGGTATAACGGGTAGCGGATGCGTTCCAGTCGCCAATCGGATTTTTATCCGAGTCAAGCCCTGAGTTTAAAATATTTTTCGGGTCGCTGTTAATCCAGCATTCCACTTCCCTGCCCTGCCACATCGCACCATCGAATAAAATAGACGCATAAAAGCGTGGTTCACGATCAATGTAGGGGGCATTTGGGTCGTATCCCGATCCGGTTTCACCGGGCAGTTTTCCGTTTTTCATTTCATAAGCATCTACCAACTCCTGCGTTACATTGGTGTTCGCCCATGACTCACTATATCCGGAGGGGAGCTCAAACATCTGAATATAGGTTCCATTCTCCTGGTTAAACAACCGTTCAAAGATAATTTCCCTGCTAGTTGGGTTAAGGAACATTCCGGCATAATCCGGGTCCAGGCTATATACTAAGCCGCCGGCGTCATCTTTCAAATCAATCACCGCTTTCGCCGCATCGGCAGCTAACTGCCATTTCGATCGGTCATTTGCCGTATTGTGCAACGGGCTTGCCATATAAAGCAAAGCCCTGGCTTTGTAAGCCAGAGCAGCCCCCTTAGTGGCCCGTCCAAAATCTTCTCCCGAATACTTAAATGCCAAGTTAACAGCAGCCTTATCGAGTTCTTCAACGACGAAGTTCATACATTCGTCATAAGAATTTCGGGCTAGAAACAGGTCATCGCTCTCGGTAAGCGTTTTGGTGATAAGCGGCACACCGTTGTATCGGTTGGCCAGATCAAAATAAAATATCGCCCTCAAAAATGTGATTTCACCAATCATACGGTCCACCCGCACCTGTTTTTCCGCATTGTCTACCGGTAGCTTATCTGCATTTTCCAGGAAAATATTACAATGACGTATTGCAGAATAATAACCCCACAAATCAAATCCTCCAGTCAGATCGGGCGTCATCGCCCCTTGGTTTATACGCAGGATATCGCCATTATGTTGTGCATACCCTTCATCAGAAATCCAACGGAGCCCGGTCGAGAATCCATGGTAGAGTTCCGGATAACGCCTGTTAACAATCAGCTCAGCCAGATTAATATCCGCAAAAACCGATTCTGTGTTATATGAATCCAGCGGTGTGAGATCGAGCACCTTGTCAGAGCACGAATAAAAAAATATACCGCTTAAAAGAGATAGTATTAAAATAGCTTTTTTCATTTCAATTCGTATTTCTAATCTAAAGACTGAGATTAACACCTACATTGTAGATGCGTGTCTGCGGATAATATTTACCGCCAAAGTTGCCGGGATTCAATTCGGGATCAACCAATTTCATACCGTCAAATGTCAATAAGTTAAAGCCGCTTACATATACCCTTAGGTTGTTTATACTCATTCGTTCCAACAGCTTCGATTTGAAGTTGTAAGCCAACTCGGCATTCTTTAAGCGCATAAAAGAGGCATCCCTAAGCCAGTACTGAAGCATCTGATCCAACGTTGGGTACTCATAGGTATACGCACGTGGGTATTTCGCATTGGGGGTTTCCGTAGCGGATATCCAGCGACCGTCAAAATAATCGACATCGATATTGAGCGATTGCGGTAGCAGGAATTGTTTTGTCCGTGCCTGTCCCTGCCACAATACGTTTACCTCAAATCCATTCCACGAAGCACCCATAGGAATCCCGAAAATCAATTCGGGTGTGGGCGTCTGGAATATCCTGATCATGTCTTGTCCCGTGATCTCGCCGTCTCCGTCCTTATCGACGTATTTAATCTCGCCCGGCTGCTGGCCGGTGAGATGTGGGCTACCGTTGACTTCGTCCCATGTCTGGTAAATTCCATCGGTTGGATAAACCATCCATGAATCGATAGGGTATCCTTCCCGCTTTTGCCATTCGGGCACATCGGCAGCCTCGTCCATATATACGACCTTATTGCGGGCGAAGGTCATGTTTCCACCAACGTAATAATTTACCTGGCCAACCTCATTCCTGTGGTTGAATTCCACCTCCACGCCGCGGTTGATAACTCGGCCCAGGTTTTGAGCGGGCAAAGACATCCCGGTAAACGACGGAACCGATGCGTTTTTCTGGATCAGAATACCGGTACGGTCTGCATGGAAATAGTTGAAGTCAAAACTAAATAATCCATCCCATAATGAGCCATCAATACCGATGTTCTTGGAATCTATCGTCTCCCAGGTAATCGCAGTGTTGGGAGTTACCCCTTCCGCAAAACCTTGCCGTGCAATGGGATTCTCACCAAGCACGGCCCCACCGGTAAGGTTGAACGTAGATAAATATTGGTAGGCAGCGGTTCTGTCATTCCCCAGTTTCCCCCACGAAGCCCGGATTTTAAAATCGGTTATAAAATGTAAGTTGTTCTTTACAAAATCTTCTTCAGAGAGCCGCCATCCTACCGATAGTGCCGGGAAAGTACCCCATCTCTTGTCTGGGGCAAAGTTTGATGATCCATCACGCCGGATGGTAAATGTCGCCAAATACTTACCACTGTAATCATAGGATATTCGAGAGAAATAATTTTGACGTGATGAATGGCTAGCTGATCCGCCGTTGTCTTTGAGTTCGTTTGAGCCGGCGGAAATTAGCTGTATCTGATCCGAAAGGTAATCCCTACGGTATGCCGATAGGTTTTCATTTTTAGACTTGCTCTGCTCAAAGGCCACAAAGGCCGATATGTGGTGATTTGCAATTACCTTTTCGTAAGACAATTTGAGGTTTGACGTGTATAACTCACTTTCGTATGCACCCTGGTTTAAACTGATCGTACCAAATTCGTTCGTCTGGTCCCATATGTTATCATAGCCAACAATATCACCATGGTTGTCCATCACATATTGATATGCATCCCATTTATTGTGGAACATCTTGTCTTTACCCGGATGAACGTCATATGCATAATATCCAGACACAGACAGTCCCTCGGTCGCCCAAGGCAGCTTCAGGTCAAATCCAAACCGCGAATTGAGGAAATAATCGGTATTCTTATAATATCCGGTTTCGCCGGTTGACAAGATGGCTGGGTTCAATCCTTTAGAAATACCTGCCGTAACCAAGCCGTTGGGATAAAACGCCGGTACATAGGGGTACACGTTAAATGCCTCCGAAAAGACCTTCTCAGAACTATAATCACTTTGATCCCTTATCTCCCGCCGGCCCATCAAATCGATGTTTATGGTGAGGTTATTCGTAATGCTCGCGTCTATATTGGAGCGGATTTGTGTCGCATTGTAGTGGTTACCAACGGTCGATCGGAATAGCGGTTCCTGGTAAACATAGCCACCAGACACAAAGTACTTGACCCGTTCATTACCCCCCCTCACAGACAGCGAATGCTGCGTTTGTGGAGCGAAATCCCGAAACAATACGTTGATCCAATTAGTGTTAGCCAACGTAATACCGTCCACTGTGCCGTCAAGGTATTTTTCTTTTACCCCTTCATACAGCAGATTTTTTCCTTCCAATGCTCGTGCTTCATCTTGATACACCATGTACTGGTAAGCACTCATCAAATGGGGCAATCGCGTGGCTTGTGACAGACTATAGTTTCCTTCGTAGGTAATGGTAGGCTTGCCTTCAAGTCCCCGCTTTGTTGTGATCAGGATAACGCCATTCGCCGCCTGTGCACCGTAGATTGCCGCAGACGCATCTTTCAGTATACTGACCGACTCGATATCCGCTGGATTAAGCCGTTCCAGGTTATCGCGATTGGCGATCCCATCGATGACATACAAGGGAGCATTGTTGCCCAAGGTTCCCTTACCCCGTATTAAGATCGAAGAATAATCGCTTCCCGGTTCGCCGGTGCGATTATTGGCAATGACCCCGGTCATACGGCCCACAATGTTGTTTGAGAGGTTTACTGATGGCGATTGCGAGATGGTCTCGCCCGTTACGGTCGACACAGCACCTGTCACTGTGGCCTTGTTCTGCGTACCATAACCGATTACCACCACTTCATCCATTTCTACCTGATCGCCGTCGAGCACCACTCTCAGGTTCGTCCGACCTGCTACTGCTACTTCCTGCGTTTTCATACCCACTACTGAAAACAACAATATTGCATCCGGAGCTACTCCCCGAAGCGCAAACTCACCTGCGCTATTGGTAGTGGTTGTGATGGCCGTTCCTTTCACGGTGACCGTCACGCCGTGAAGCGGCCCTCGCGACGCATCGGTAACAATGCCGGAGATGCTCTGCTGTCCGCGGCCATTGAAAACGTTAACCTCGAGGGCATACACTTGCGAAAAGCCGATCACAAAGAAAAGTAAGCTCCAGTATACGCTATGGTATACCACTTGGGCACTTTGCCTTGCATTAGATTTCTGTTTCTGGTTCATAGTTTAACTTTATTGGTTATCATTTTTTTAACATACGGGCATTTTATCCGACCCGACGGATTTACCATTAGTTTCATTACCGTCTTCACACGGTATTTTCACTCGTTTTTAAGACCGCATCGGGGGTGTGTCAATTGATCAGTCGGTGTTATAGATACTTTTCATTTGCCAGGCGTCTATCCGATTCAGTAACGCGTCGCTCCCCTGCGCACGTATGGAAACACCTTTGGCATCATCCCGCTCAGGATAAGCCCTTACGGCTATACACTGCCGATTGTTCACAAATACCTCAACCACGCTCCGGTCCACGAAGACCCGGATGTTTACCAACTCATCTCCTTTCATCCAGACATCGGCTGTCTCGGTGACGCGCGGGGTCACATCCCGAGCAACGGAACTCATCGAATTGTCAATGGCAATAGCGCTATTTATTCCGTTGCCATACACCGCATAGTCGTTGTTGAGGTAGCCGCCATCTTTATAGAATAGGATACGCGTGTATTCCTCTTTACCAGGTGACCGCAACACCCCGATTTCAATATTAGTCGCTTCTTTCAAGTCGATCTCGAAATTCATTTCTATTGCATCCCCTTGGATGTTATCCAATACAATTTCCTCGTTGGCAGGCAATACGACCGCCACCGCCGAGGCATGCTCGCCCCGCAAGGATTCGATATCTCCGGCGGGTTGCATGGCCAGCTTGCCGTTCTCACCGATAGTCAGCAGTCGCGGTAGCGTCATCAATTCCGTATACTGCCCAGGCTTGATGATTTGACCACTGTTCATGTTGAATAGACAGATCACACCTCCGTTTCCATCCGGAGTAGCCGATGGTGCATGTACGCCGCCCAACGAAACCGGTCCGTGATTAAAGTTTCCACCGTCGGTAACGATAAATTTGTCGCGTTCCGTATCATAATCTCCCAAAAGGTACTTTCCGCCACTCATATGACTGAAATGCAACAAGATATACCTCCCATCCGGGCCGATCGGCCAGAAATATGGGCATGCGCCATCGTCCCCCACCAATCCGTAGAGATCCTGTTCTACAAACGGGTGCAAGTATTCCCATTTTTCCAAATTTTCGGAGCGAAATAGGAAATTCGCACGTAGATTTTTACCGTCAGGTCCCACTGGGCGTGTCCCCGCAAGCAGGGCATAATAATAGTCACCTTTCTTCCAGATACTAGGATCAAACACATTGTAAGGGAGTTTTTCTCCCGGTTTGGGTATCGGTATGACAGACTTTCCGGTCACCTTTTCCCAGTTTAGCAGTAACGGGTCTGTGGAGGTGGCAACCATGCTCCCTGCGCCAACGCCGTGGTACATGGCAATCACCCGGTCGTTTTCGACCCAGGTAGTCCCCGAATACACCTTTTCCTCCGGGTTGGGATATATCGCATAGGGGAGGTCCTTCCAATGCACCAAGTCATTACTTACGGCATGTCCCCAATGCTGACGCGGATCTTCGGGTGGATACGCTTGATAGAACAAATGCCATTTGCCTTGCCAATAGGATAGCCCGTTGGGATCATTTAGTCGACCTTCCGGACTGATAAAGTGATATAACGGTCGATGTTTGTTGACCGATTGCTCGTTGCGGGATTGCTTGAAGCGGACCAACAAAGGGTTATTCTTCAGCTGTCGTTCCTGTTCTTTCAAGGTATTGCCAAATGTAAACCGGGGCACCTTCGACGTATGATCTGTTTGTGCGGATACCGAAGTGGCATACAACAATACCATCACCAGCATGCCTTTTATTCTACCTGTTTGCTTCCTCATATGAAGTGATTTAAGTTATCTGATTAATGGATCAGAATATGCCCCTCAATTTGCTCCAGCGATTTTCCTTTTGTTTCCGGCATCGCACGCCACACAAAAAGCAACTGCAGTACCATGCATCCCGCGAATATCATGAATGTATTCCCGCCGCCGAGGTGCGTGGTTAACATCGGGAAGCTAAACGTAATCAGCGCCGCGAGCACCCAATGCGTTAAACTTCCCAATGTTTGACCTTTGGCCCGGATTTCGTTGGGGAAAATTTCCGATATAAACACCCAGATTACCGCGCCCTGCGAGAACGCGAAAAACGACACATACGCCATCAGGTATACCGTAATAGCAATGCCATTGCTTATCCAATCGGTCGTACCCATTTCCTGCATATAAAACGAATAGGAGACCATCAAGAGTGTAGCAATCAATCCAAACGAGCCGATCAGCATCAACTTACGCCGGCCTATCCCATCGATAAAGTTAATAGCCAGCAAGGTGAAGAGAAAGTTAACCACTCCGATACCAACGGTAGACAGCAGAGAACTCTGCACACCCAGTCCCGCCAATTCAAACACCCGCGGCGCATAATAAATGATTGCATTAATACCGGCGAACTGATTGAAAAACGCGAGTAACATAGCCAACATAATGGGCAGACTGTACTGTTTTGAAAAGAGCTTATCCATGGCCTTTTCCTGCTTACGCCCTCGCTGATCGGCCAGCAGGATTACCTCCACTTCCGATTTATAAGTAGCTGCATCGATAATTTTCAACACCTTCTCGGCAGCGATGCGGTCATTCCGGTGCAGCAAGAGCCAGCGTGGACTTTCAGGCAACAGGTAAATTAATCCGTAAAATAAGAGTGCGGGAACGGCTTGGATACCGAGCATCCAACGCCAGGAGGTCTCATCCATCTGCCCGATTACGAAGTTGGATAAGTAGGCGGTCAAGATACCGATGACAATATTGACCTGAAACAGGCCAACTAATTTTCCGCGTGATTTCGCGGGCGATATCTCAGATATATAGACCGGTGCTACAACAGACGACGTACCGACAGCGATTCCTCCCATAAACCTAAACAACAGAAATAACGTCCACTGTTCCGCAAGAGCAGTACCCAGCGCCGAGAAAAAGTACAAGATTGCTACGAGGAACAACGTCTTTTTCCTACCAAGCTTGTCAGACGGGTAAGCGCCTATTGCGGCTCCTGCGATGGTTCCCAACAAAGCAACGGCCATGGTAAAGCCATGCTCCGCTGCACTCAGGTTCCAAAAAATCTGGATGGCTCTTTCTGCCCCTGAAATCACTGCCGTATCAAAACCGAATAAGAATCCGCCCAACGCGATGATAAACGACCAAGTAATTACTGCGTTTTTCGTCATAGAAATATAATTGATTTTGGTCTCGCTAAAGTAGAATTCCTGGTTACACGCCAGTATCATTATGGTATCAAATTGGTTAAGAAATTTTTCGCGCCTTTAAAAACAGACAACCATTTATTTATCAGACGATTAAACCTAGTTCGGAAATTTCCATTATTAAATTCTGTATCAAAAAACTTAAAAATTGAGCCATCAATTAATCATTCCATCTTCGTGTATTTATTACACATTTAAAGGAAAATCACACAAAAAAATAAGGGAAATGCTACATATTGACCTATATTTATTAAGTTGCCCTTTAAATTAGTATTTACGGAACGAGTCCTATAGGATGAAATCGAGTGCCTTCTTTAGAAATCGGTGGACCCTGCTGTTGGTTATGGTCTACTGCATCGGCTTCACCGGCTGCAAGAAACATCGTGAAAATATCGGGTACACGATTGCGTTTTCGCAGTGCATCGGGTCAGATGCGTGGCGCCAAACGATGCACACCGAAATGCTAAGAGAGCTGTCGTTTCATCCGAATGTGAAACTGATTTATTATGATGCTAAAGGTGATAACGATACGCAGATCAAGCAGGTCAGAGAACTATTAAAGAAAGACATCGATCTACTGATCATCTCACCCAACGAAGCAGAACCGTTGACGCCCATTGTCGATGAAGTTTTTCAAAAACGTATACCGGTCGTTGTTACGGACCGCAAGACATCATCGGGATTATACAACGCTTATGTGGGCGCCAACAATTACGACATCGGTTACCTAGCTGGCCTTTATCTTGGCCAAAGCCTAAATGGCAGCGGTACTGTCGCGGAAATCACCGGGCTTCCCGGCGCTTCGGCGTCCATTGAAAGACAGCAAGGCTTCCACGAAGCACTTCAGCAATATCCGGGATTAAAAATCACCGCGTCTTTAAATGGCCAGTGGCTCATCGACGTTGCCCGGCAGGTAGTATCGGCTCATCCTGAAAATATACAAAAAGCAGACGCTGTATTTGCCTTTAATGACCAGATGGCACTCGGCACCTATCAAGCGCTGCAAAAACTGAGTCCAGAACATTCCATCGATATTGTGGGGGTGGATGCCTTGCCGGGCGAAAATAATGGACTTGATCAGGTCGCAAACGGCGTACTCAACGCCTCTATGTTGTACCCAACCGGTGGTAAGGAAGCCATCCGGACCGCGTTGGCCATTTTAAACAAACAGCCTTACCAACGGGAGAATATACTGAACACCATGGTTATTAATTCCACCAATGTGCAACTAATGAAAATGCAGGCGGACAAAATCAGTAACCAGCAACAGGACATCGATAAACAACAGGCCCTCCTCGCCGAGCAAAAACAAATATACCGTACCCAGCAGACTATTTTGAATTTTGTGGTCATTAGTTTAGTCTTGGCTATTGTATTCGGCGGAGGTGCATTTTTCCTATTGAAGGCAAATTGGGAAAAAAACAGACGTTTAGAGATTCAGAACAAAGCAATTCTGGATCAACAAGAAGCACTTATCAAGCTGAATGAACAGCTGAAGGAAGCGACGGATGCCAAAATCAACTTTTTCACGCAGATTTCTCATGAATTCAAAACACCTCTGACGTTGATATTAGCTCCGGTAGAAGATCTGATTGCCGAAAAAAACACCAACCCCGCCATTAAAGATCAGCTACAACTTGTACGGAAAAACTCACTGCGCTTGATGAAACTCGTTTCCCAACTCATTGATTTACGGCGGGTAGGTTACGAAAAACTGCGGGTGCAGGCGCACCCGCAGGATATGCTGTCCTTCCTTAATCAAATCGTGAAATCGCTGAAGCCACTTTGTGCCCGTAAAAACATCTCCATCAGCGTTAAAAATAACAGCACGAATGAAACGGTCTGGTTTGACGATGGCCTCATGGAAAAGGTGATTTACAACCTACTTTCCAATGCGCTGAAATATACCGACAATAATGGCTGGATCCAGGTCAATCTCACGAACGATCCATCCCTAAACCAATTACTTATCCACATTACAGACAATGGAAAGGGTGTCAAAGCGTCTCATTTACCGCATATTTTCGAGCCGTTTTATCGGGGTGAATACAATGCAGAGGGCTCGGGGGTTGGCCTGGCCATTGTTCAGGACATCATTGCACTCCACCGCGGACGTATTGCGGTGACCAGCGAAGACGGTAAAGGCACTTGTTTCACTTTGGAGTTACCATTGGGAGATACTCATTTAGAGGAAGTGGAAAAAACATCCGGATCCTCGGGTAATCCCGCCGACCCATCAGTGGATATCGACAAATACCTCAGCGACCTGGAACATGTTCCCGCGATGACAAGTCCTCATAAGGAGCTATCCATACGAGAACACAGTGTGCTCATCATAGACGATAATAACGATATTCTCCATTTCCTTACTCAAAAGCTCAGCAATTCGTACACCGTGTATAATGCCACAAACGTCCCTGACGCCTTGGCGATTATTTACGACCGAATGCCCGATATTGTTCTATCCGACTTGGTTATGCCCGACAAAACGGGGATTGATTTGTTGAACCTAGTCAAACAGGATAGCCGAAGCTCTCACATTCCGGTGGTGTTGCTCACGGCTCATCAGGAGCTTACGAAAAAAACAGCAGGCATCAATGCGTTAGCAGACATGTACATCACCAAGCCCTTCAGCACACCGTACCTCGAGGCCGTCATCCAGAACTTGCTTACCAATCGTAAGATGCTGCAATCGAAGTATAGCAGTCAGCCAGAAGAGTTCGTGCAATCGGAAGCACATAAATTAAGTCCGGCAGACAAGCGCTTTTTAAATGATTTATCCGCGCTGGTAGAGACCAATTTGGACAACAGCGGTTTTGGCGTCGGCGATATTTGCAAACCCTTGGGCGTATCCCGGGTGCAGCTTTACCGCAAAGTGAAAACGTTGCTCGATTGTAGCGTAAATGACTACATCGTTGCCCGGCGACTCACGAAAGCAAAATTTCTACTCCAACAAGACAAAAACGTCAATGAAGTCGCCAATGAAACCGGCTTTGCCTCCTCTACGTACTTTGCTACCGCCTTTAAGAAGAAATATGGTATAAGCCCATCAATCTTCAAAACAAAATTTCGTCGGTTGTCATGATGAGCTCAATCCAAACTGCTGACTACTCACTCACCGCACGCAGATCGCCAAGCCACCCGCGGCAGTCTGGCAGCAGTCTGGCAGCAGGTGCACAGGCTTATGAGCACTCAAACCAAATCAAAAGCCATGGCAAACCGGAGTAGCTCAGCAAACGTTTTACACTCGATCTTACGAATGAGGTTTCTGCGGTGCGTGGATACCGTATGTAAAGAGATGAACAGCATATCGGCGATCTCTGCCGAGGACTTCCCGTCTGCCAGAAGGGCAATGATCTCCTTTTCGCGCAATGTCAGCTCGGAAAACTTCCGATAATGCTCCCGGATGTAGGAATCCTGATCAAGTGTTTTGGTCACACGGGCGATCAGATTATTCATGCCGGCAACCGGTGAAGACAAGAGGACAACCTTATCGACGGTGCTATCTTTAGCATGAAGTTTAACCAGCTTGCAAACGGTGTAGAACCATGTATAATCTTCATTGCTATGAAGTTTTACCCGCTGAAAAAAATTATACTGCCCATCAAAGTCGCCTTTTACCAGATAGTTGCTCATCCCTTGAAATATTGCCGCAATCTCTTCCCTGATGAAAAATTTATCGTAATAAGCCTCGCCCAGGGCATTGATTTCTGTTAATGAAGTCCCGAGACGCTCAAGCCCCCAATTGTTCATGTAGCTGCACCCAATAAGCTGAAGGTCGTCCAAGTCCTGCAGCATCACTGATGCCGGAACAATTTCACCAAAGTCCGGCAGGCAAATCTCGCCCTTCCTGAGGCTCTTGGAAAGTCCATGAAGTTGTATATCCAATTGGCAGTTCATTACATGTACCGATGGGGTATTGGTTGCTTAACAAAAATATTTTAACGGCTTTACGACGGTAGCTCTCTATTTGTGAATCACTGCACGAAGATAACCTTTAATCTCATATAGAAAAATACCCAACGCTAAGTATTTACAAGCATCTAGGTTAAGAATACCTTTGCCAAGGTCCGAGTCTTAAACCTTATCAGACCTGGGACAATGAATTGTGACTTTTATGAACGCAAACGCTTACACACTTCACAACGGCGACTTTACGGAGAAAATAGACGTGGTTTGCCCCAAATGTGAGCGGAAGGCCACAGTTGTTGGAGCAAGTGTTTATGCATCGGTTACCGAATATGAAAACCATGTCCGGTTTTCATGTGTGGCGTGTGGATACGCCATCAAATATGGGAATACTCCAAAATTCACAGCGTTCATCAATCGTAAAGGCAAACCGGTACGCGGCAGAATGTTGCTCTTGAACACAACCTGCGATCCTTTTTTCGGTTTCAGGCTATGGTACATCCTAGAAACTCCATACGGCATATTATGGGCTTATAACCTGGTACATCTTACCGTAATTGAAGCGTATATCGCCGATACAAAGCGCGAAAGAAATGGTTTACCGCCTAAAAATAACAGCCTAGCGAGCCGGTTACCCCAATGGGCAAAAACAGCCAAACGCCGGGAGTTGCTTTTGAAACTTATCCAGCGATTTAAGGAATCGTAAAAAATCTGCCACAACTTTGAGTCGGAGCAAAAAGCTACATACCGAGCCGGCCGTCTGCTATTAAACAGAATACGAGCTAATTAAGTTATTAACGGAATAGATTTTAACCTCAGCAAAATAAATTTTCAAAAAAATTGCACTTTGTAAAAATCTTGTTATATTTACATCAAACACACAATCAAACAAACACACAAGAACAAACATACAATAGACAGCCCAGACAGGTTAATCCTTCTAGACACCAGATACTAAAACAGTTTTTTTAGAAAGCGTGGCATTTCGCTGCGTCAATGATGTTGTATTCTTTCTGAATAATTGGATATATATTTTTAATTAACACTTAAAAATGAGGCAACATGCGCAAATTTCTGTTTATTTTAATTCCACTCCTATGGATTACCGTATCTCATTTAATGGCTCAACAGCGGACGATCGCCGGACGTGTGTTGAACGCAAAAGACAACTCGCCTGTTGGCGCAGCAACGATCCATGTTGAAGGTACTACCACCAGCACGGTGAGCGACGAAAATGGCAATTTTTCGATCGGGGTGCCAGCAGAAAAGATTACACTTATCGTTACTTCCATCGGATATCAGAAGGCGAGTATGCCCGTGCCTGCTGAAACTCGTGGAGGCATTACCGTTCTTCTCAACACCAGCAGCGACGAACTTGAAGAGGTCGTGGTAACCGCACTGGGAATCGAGCGTAAAGCCAAAAGCCTTACGTACTCGACACAGACGGTCAAAGGTGAAGAACTGACGAAGGTAAAAGATGTAAATCCGATCAATGCGCTGACGGGCAAGATATCCGGATTGCAGATCAACCGGAGTTCATCGGGGATGGGCGGTTCGGTAAATATTGTGCTGCGTGGCTTCAAATCAAACCGAAATAACCAACCCTTGTACGTGGTGGATGGTTTGCCCATTACCAATACCGGAGGGTCTGGACCCACCGGTCCATTCGGCGGCGGCACAGACAGAGGGGATATTTTAAGCACACTGAATCCCGATGACATTGCGAGCATCAATGTGTTGAAAGGTGCATCGGCTTCTGCGTTATACGGTAGCGAAGGTGCCAATGGTGCCATCATGATCACCACGAAAAAGGGTGCTGCGGGCCGGATGCGTATTGATTTGAGCAGCGGCGTTACGTTCGATCAAGCATTTTACCTGCCGGAATTACAATATCGCTACGGACAGACTACTCCGGAAAGTGAAGAAAGTTGGGGTGCCCCCGGAACCTTCTCCGATCCCGTGGATGGGTTTTTCAATACCGGAACCACTTACCTGAATACCATTAGTCTAAGTGGCGGAACGGAGAAAATGCAAAATTATTTTTCCTACGGAAACACAACAAACAAGGGAGTCCTTCCCACCAACACGTTTAAGCAGCACAGTCTCACCTTTCGAAACACCACCAGCTTCTTCGAAGACCGGCTTAAATTTGACGGAAGCCTCATGTATTCCAAACAGGATGTACATAATCGACCTGCTTCGGGCCTTTATTTTGGCCCGCTCAGCGGCTTATACATGTTTCCACGGGGCCAGGACTTCGATCAATACCGAGATTTCGAATATTTCTCGGAAACCCGGAATCTTTACCTCCAAAATTGGTGGAACGTAAACTACGACGCAGGATTGAGTGGTACGCACCACCAACAAAACCCCTTTTGGATTCTCAATCGGAACGCTACCGATCAACTCCGGAACAACATCGTTGGACAAGCAAGTCTTTCCTTCAAATTTACCGATTGGCTGAGCCTCTCCGCCAGGGGTACATTGAACCAGCGATGGGATCGGTTCCAGCGGAATGTCTATGCCGGTACCCAGGGTGTAATCTCTGGAGAAACCATTGCCGACGTGTTAGAAGATAATGGTCGCTACATTCGTGAAGATAGCGAAAGCACGCAGCTATATGGCGACGTCCTTTTAAACGGCGATAAACAACTCAGCGAGGACTTTGGCCTTACCTTCACACTGGGAACAGCCATTACGGACAGTCGCTCAACGGGCTGGGCGCTTGACCAACGGCGCCTGGCGGTGGCTAATATTTTTCTATTAAGCAATATCTACCGGGAGTCGCCGATGAATAGCATGACAGAGAACGCATTACGCCGGCAAATACAGTCCATCTTTGGATCCGCAAACATCGGCTTCAGAGACAAAGTATATGTAGATCTCACTGCCCGGAACGACTGGTCTTCGACGCTGGCGAATACCCCAAATATGAAGAACGGATATTTCTACTGGTCAGCTGGTATAACCGGAATTCTTTCCGACCTGATGAACTTACCGGATTTCATGACCTATAGTAAGCTGAGATTCACCTATGCCGAAGTGGGAAATGACGTTGCTCCATTCTCCACCATCCCTACCAACAGTCTCGCCACCGGTACGCTGACCGCCAACGTTTCCGGACCTTACCTCGGACTGCCGCTCCGGCCGGAAATCAGCCGCAGCTTCGAATTGGGCTATGAAGGTCGATTCTGGAACGATCGGATCAACTTGGATGTCGCCCTATACAAAACCAATACCACCGACCAGTATTTCTCCTATGCGGGCCCGGTAGGAACCATCTACACCACCGTCTTCCTCAATGCAGGAAATGTAGAAAATAAAGGGCTGGAAGCAGCGCTTGCGGTAGACATACTCAAGTCAGAAACCTTTACCTGGAACACGGGATTGAACCTCACCATGAACCGGAATAAAATCCTTGAACTGGCTGAAAATTTAGGAGAAACATACGATGTGGGTGGCAATTTCAATGTCATGCGACTGGGAGGTTCATTCGGGGACTTTTGGGGGAAAATGTTTCTGACGGATGCGAATGGAACGCTGGTCGTAGATGCCGAAGGACGGCCCCAAGGGGCTACTGAAAACGGCTTCCTGGGAAACAACAATCCCAAATCGATCATTGGATGGAACAACACCTTCACTTACAAAGACTGGTCGTTGAGTTTGAGCGTGGATGGCCGCTTTGGAGGTCAGGTAATCAGCATCACACAGGGCTACCTGAACTCATTTGGGGTTAGCGAAGAAAGCGCAGCTGCGCGCGACCAAGGCGGGGTAGACGTTCCGGCCGTACTGGCAGACGGCACGCCTTTCGATGGCCCTTTGCCCGCACAAAGCTATTATGGGGCAATTGGTAACCGCGATGGAATCATTGAAGGTCAAGTGTACGAGGCAACCAACATCCGACTACGGGAAGTTGCACTGTTCTATCGACTACCGATCCAATGGAAGGGAATACAATCCGCCAGTATAGGACTTACCGGGCGCAATTTGTTCTTTTTCAGGAACGATGCACCGTATGATCCGGAATTAAATACGACAACCGCCGTTGGCGGGCAAGGCTACGATATATTCGGACTGCCCACCACCCGCAGTTATGGATTGAACTTGAAGGTTTCATTTTAATTGACTATACCGATGAATTTCTCTTTAATTGGACGTAAGTCTTTTGTTAAAACCGGAATGGCAATTGTACTCATTGCCGGAATTAGTGCCTGTACCGGCAACTTTATGGATATGAACACCAATCCTGTAGGAGTAACCGACGAACAGGCCAATGGCGATTATGCGTTAATCGCTTCCTTTCTTGCACAGGCACAACGAGACATTATTCCGCAGGATGTTGGTGAATATCAGTTGGCAAATAACCTTTGCAGCGACGTATACGGCGGGTACTTCGGTGCCGAAGCCCCTTTTGTGGGGAATGCCAACAACTTAACATACAGTTTGGTTGAGGGTTGGTATCAAGCGATCTGGAGCAGCCGTTACATCATTGCGATGAATCCGCTTTACCGTGTTGCCGAACAAACCCGTACCAACGAATCGCTGCAAGACATTTTCGCTTTTTCTAAATTGCTGAAAGTTGCCGCGATGCAACGAACCGCTGATAAGGTCGGGCCGATTATTTATTCCCGCTATAACCTGCCCGAGGCTGATGGAAGCATCCGATACGATGCGCTGGACGCCGTGTACAACCAGTTTTTTGTGGACCTGGATACGGTTTCCACTATTTTGAAAGGACTCGTGGGTACCGAGGCGTCATCAGCTATGTTGAAATCGGACCTGGCATATACATCAAACAATTATCAACGATGGCTAAAGTTTGCAAATACGCTACGGCTTAGAATGGCCATGCGCATCAGTTATGTCGACCCTGCATTAGCAAAAACGCAAGGAGAAAAGGCTCTTAATCCGGATGCTGGTGGACTTTTGGAAGATAATGCAGACAACTGCTTTATCGCACTGTCGGTAGACCATCCGCTGAACATCATTACATCAACCTGGAGCGATACCCGGTTGGGCGCACCGTTTGAAGCGATCCTAAAAGGATACAACGATCCGCGATTGACACACCATTTCCTACCCGCGACGGACAATGCAGTCAGAGGACAAATCAAAGGTATCCGCGGTGGAATTAATATTGATGCAAAAAGCCGTTACGACGGATACTCAAAATTGGTTGCACAGAATACCAGAATGCAGCTTATGGTTGCCGCCGAAAGCTGGTTTCTGCGCGCCGAGGCGGGACTACGTGGCTGGGCCAATGCAGGTGACGTGAAAACAAATTATGAGAAAGGAATCACCACCTCGTTTGCCATGTACAACCTCTCCGGCGCTAGCGCCTACATTGCCGACGGTTCGAGTGTGCCCGCGGAGTACATCGATCCCAAGGCATTGAATGCAGGTGAAAACGATATCAAGTCCGGCGATCCCCACCTCAGTAAAATCACCATTAAATGGGAAGATGGAGCGACCAACGATGGGAAGCTGGAACGGATCATCACCCAAAAATGGATTGCGCTCTTTCCCGATGGCGATGAAGCCTGGGCCGAATACCGGCGTACTGGATATCCAATCTTGTTTCCGGTGGTGGTCAATTACAGCAATGGCGCCATTCCTACCATTCCGGGAATCCGGCGGATGCCGTACCCTCAGCGCGAATATAACAGTAATAGCGTGGGTGTCAACGAAGCATTGAACTCACTGGGAGGGCCCGACAATGGGGGCACGCGCCTTTGGTGGGACGTGGAAGAAAAGCACCTGCAGTAGTGAAAATCCCACGGAGCTGAAGCTGGCTCCGTGGGATTACTTTAGGAACGTGGTTGTTTTGATCAACTATTTTTGTAAGTTTAGCGCTGCAAATCCTAGTTGTGATGAACAGAAGAACGTTCTTAACGAATACCGCTGCACTCGCGGGCGCGATGACGTTGAACAACCCGCTTTCAAACGCCGTTATCACGAGCAAGCACAAGATATTGGTTCGCTCGTCCTGGCAAACGGTGAATATTGGCGATATCGGACATACCCCCGGTGTATTGGCACTCCTCGAAAAGCATCTGCCCGACGCAGAGATCTGGTTATGGCCAATGGACGTCCGGTTTGGTGTAGACGAGCTGTTGCGCAAACGTTTCCCCAACCTAGTGTGGGTCCAAACACCGGATGAAAAAGCACGTGCATTTGCGGAGTGCGATTTTCTACTGCATGGATCGGGCCCGTCTTTAGTAGCGGCCAAAGACGTCGCGCAATGGCACGAACAAACCCAAAAACCATACGGCATATTTGGCATCACCTTCCCCGGGTTTTACGGTCCGCCCTCCCAAGCACAAAAACAAGCACTAGGTCGAAATTTAGAGCTACTCACCGAAGCCAAATTCTGCTATTTCAGAGATAGCATCTCGCTTCAATACGCCAGAGCTAACGGGGTGACCTGTCCGGTGATGGAATTCGGTCCGGATGGGGCATTTGCGGTCGACCTAGCCAACCAAGATGCGGCCAACTCCTTCCGCTCGACCCACGGTTTGGAAACCGGCAAATTTCTGTGTGCCATCCCCCGTCAGCGGTACACACCCTACTGGGAAATCCCTCACAAAAATGCAGCTTTTGATGCACGGAAAGATCAGCGCAATCAAGAGATGCGTGAGCACGACAACGGCCCCATCCGCGATGCCATCGTGGAAGTAGTGCGTAATACGGACATGAAAGTCCTCGTTTGCCCCGAGGATCAAACTCAGGTAAAATTGGGCAAAGAGGTGATCATGGACAAACTGCCGGAAGATGTCAAAAACCGGGTGGTTTGGCTAGATCATTATTGGCTTACCGATGTGGCTGTAAGTACCTATCGCCATTCTGCCGGACTATTCGGATTGGAAATGCATTCCCCCATCATGTGCATCGGAAACGGAATCCCCGCAATCGTGTGTCGTTTTGAAGAGCAGTCTTCAAAAGGCGTCATGTGGAAAGATATCGGACTAGGTGAATGGCTGTTTGATATGGATCAACCCGATGAAGTAGCACGAATTGTGCCTACCGTACTTGCGATGGCAACCGATCCAGGATTGGCGAAGAAAAAAGCATTAAAAGCCAAGGAACGCGTGGATCACTTAATGAAAAGTGGCATCGATCAGATCAAACGAAGCTTATAACACCCGTTGATTTGAAATTTATCCGACTGAACGTACCATATCCTTGCTTCCTATTTACGTATTTCCCGGTCGAACTCTCGGTACTGCTTTTTCGCCTCTTTTATGGCAAGCCCTTTATTCATCCCCGGCCTTTCATGGCCGGTATACGTAAGCCATGCATCTTTCATCATGGCCTGTCGCTTACTCACTAGCTTATACAATTCAGGCATGTCAGGAGTACTGTTTAGGTAGGCTTCCCAGGAATGAAATTGATCAACAACGGAATTGAAATAGGACATCAGCGCCTTCGCCATCAGCCAATGCCCCTCTTCACCAGGATGCACCCCATCGTTCGCCAATCGGAACGTCGGATCTGTCTCCCGTTTCTTCTTCAAATAGGCTCGCATCGGAAAATGTAGATCGATCACCTCCCACCCTCGGCTTTCACGTTGTTCCAACAACCAATTGGCATATCGGTCCAACACCAAGTTATACCCTTCGAGTCCTTTCTCCGGATCGTCGTGCACAGGAGGTGTCAAAAAGATAATACGCTTCACTCCTACTTGTCCCAACTCGTTCCTTAAACGCTCGATTCCAGCCTTGTATGCCGCAAAGCGCGCTTCATCAAAGGGCTCGTAAATGCCGTCATTCATCCCATAACAGGCAAAGACTACATCCGGTTTGGTCTTCTTCAGTACGCTGTTCAACCGACTGAAAAGCCAGGGCCGTGGAAACGCGCCATCGGCATGATTGGGTTCACTCAATCCCGATACCGTTTCACTGGGTAACCCCGCGTTGATAATCTCCGTCCTGGCAGTCGGGTACTGAGTGAGGTAAAAACTCTCGAACATGGCCACATAATTGCCGGCGTAGGTAATGCTGTTGCCCAAAATAAGGATCCGCTTCGCATCCGACAACGGATATACATCCGTTTCTGACTGTGCCATCGCCGGAGCCACCAGCAGCACCGCAAGAAAATTGATATAGATTATTTTACCCATATGCCTGCTAAGATTGGCATTTTACAGGAAAATTGCAACTTACTGTGGGCCACAAGCTTCGGCTACCTCGATGGGCAGATCGGACTCAAGAATCGTGGCACCGTCGGCAAAGACAGCTCGGTATGCTTCCGCTCGTGCTTCTTTCGTCTCGAGCTTATCATACGTAGGGGCTGAGGAAATCATGCACATCACCCCCTCTGCATGTAACAATCGGTACAGTTCCTGGTTTTCCGGTTTGACGTTAGGGCCAATGTAGGCGATCATGCGATTAAAAGGAATCCCTGCTGCCTTATATTCCTGAAATTTTTCTATGGTGAGGATGTGTGCCGATAACATCTGGTTGCTGTTCTGATCGAGGTAATAGCGCGCTTCCTCCGGTGAATGGACCGTAACCATCACAAATGCGTAGGCATCGTGCTTGCGGATGATCTCGGCGGTCTGTTCCAACGGCAGGTCCTTGTGATCGAGATTCAGTACCGTCTTTCCCCTCGCCCATTCAATAGCGTCATCCAAGGAAGGAATACGGTATTCGGTCGCCTTGCCGTCGCGGTCTTTCAGCCGCAATTGCTGCACGTCATCCCATGTGTAATCGGCCAGTTTCCCTGTGCCGGTAGTCGTCCGATCCAGTGTCGCATCGTGCAGGAGTACCACCACACCGTCCTTGGTGAGACGCGGATCGATTTCAAAAAAGGCCGGCGCATGTCGCAGCACCGCTTCCATACCCTCAATGGAATTCTCCGTCAAGCCTTGTTCTACCGTTCCCCGGTGGCCGCTGATAACCTTTTTTCCCTTTTTGTATTTGAAGAAACGGTGGAGTTGTTTGGGCGACTTAAAATCCAGCCGGTGGAGCGCTTGTTGTTGTGCATAGGAAGGAGAACCTACTATCAAAAACAATAAAAGTCCGATTAAATAATGTGTGTTCCTCATGATCTCATTTTTTTATGCATTCAATTTCAATAGCGAAAATCCTTCTGTATCGCCGAACCGGACAACTGTAATCGCTGAATTCTCCTGGACGATCCGCCGGTAGTGTTTCAGCGCCATGCCCAATTTCCAAGCGAGGTACAACCTGTTGACCCCGTTATGGCCCACCACCAATACATGTTGCCCATCGTGCTTGTGCATAATCTCTGCAAAGAAATCATCGACACGGTGCACCACATCCAATGCGGTATCGCCGGAGCCTCCAGCTTGCGTATAATCCGGCAACTCGCTCCACGACTTCCATAGATCGGGATCTTCTGCTACAAATTCTTCACGGGTCTTACCCTCCCAGGCACCGAAATCCAGTTCGATCAGCCGGCTGTCTCTGATTACAGGCAATTGGTTGCCGCTGGCAATTTCAGCGGTGAGATACGAGCGTTTCAAGGGAGAGGCATATACCGCATCAATCGGATGCCCATGCAGGGCTTCCGCTACCCGTCGTGCCTGGGAAATCCCCTTTTCGGTCAACTGAGCATCTGTCCTCCCGCAGTAGCGGTTTCCGTCGGCATTGTAGGTCGTTTCTCCATGTCGGAGCAAATAGACAGTCAGCATGTTCAAATATATTTCCGTTTTTTCAATTCATCAACAAACCGATGGTAATTCAGCGCATAAGCGGTTACCAACGTGGGTTCAGGTTCAATTTTCCGTTCCATAGCCGTCATCCGGGCAGCGGCTTCGGCAATAGTGGCATAGTGGGTTTTCGATGCCGCCGCTATTGCGGCTCCCACCGCCCCACTCGCTTCTCTACATTTATAAATGGGCAGGTTGAGCACGCTACTGCGGATGGTCAGCCACACATCGCTGTTACTGCCTCCTCCTGCTGTGTATACCGCCGTGGGACGTTCGCCCGACAGCTGTTCAATTAATTCATAAGCAAGTCGCTCGATGTAAGCGACGCCTTCCATGTTTGCCGCAAATCGTTCAGCCGACGCCAGCCCTTCGGGGACAAACCCCTTGGCATCCGGCGCGATGAACGGAAAGCGCTCCCCTGACTGTTTCAACGGCCAGGCCAATTGCCCCGTGGGAATCAGCAATGCAGCCTCCTCGTTCAATCCCTGTAAGTCGGTACCAAAATCGGTGGACACCCAGTCGGCGCCAGTATTGCTTGCCCCGCCGGGCATCCAATAGCCATCGGGATGGCGGTGGCTGTATAACCGGCCGGCCGGATCGTTAATGGCACGCGTGGTAACCCCTTTAATGACCAGCGTAGTGCCGATCGTTGTATTCCAATCGCCCGGCTTAACCGCACCGGAAGCAACCTGTGAAGCACAGCCGTCGGTCATCCCGACGATTACCTGTGCTTGATGAAGACCCCATCGGGTTGCCAATTCTTCGGTAAGGTAGCCGACGGGCGTTCCCGAGGGAACCACCTGTTGGAACCAATCCCGTTGCAGGGGCAGGTGGGTGGTCAGATAAGCCGGCCACTGGTAAGCAGAGACATTGTAACCCGATTTTAGTGCATTGGTATAATCGGTCACGTCATAAACATCACTTAACTGTCCCACGAGGTAATCTGCCGCATGCACCCACTTCCGGACGGCCGCCGCCTTCTCGGGATACGTTTTGACAAACCACACCATTTTGGCCAATCCACTCGAGGCACCGAACCCGGTATAGCCATTGCTTACAAACCGTTCGGCGACCGCTACACATTCACAGCCCACAGCGGCTGAACGTGGATCACTATACATGAGAGCCGGATGTAAGGGCTTGTTTTCCTTTCCCAGCGGTATAACCGTTCCGGAGGTCGAGTCGACCCCAATGGCCAGGATATGGTCGCGGTCGATATCCGGCGTGAGCGACTGCATTAATTCATCCAGCACGGCCCATGTCTTCGATACCCATTCTTCCGGTGATTGCTCCTGCCGCGACTCCGGCGTCAACGCGAACCCCCGGGCAGCCTCAGCCAGCACCGCGCCCGACTCGCTTACGAGTGCGGCACGTACACCCTGCGTCCCCACATCAATACCGATAAAGCTTTTTTCCATCCGCTACTTGATCTGCCTGAACGTATTTCGCGCCCGCTTCCATTCGGCGTACAATTCCAAAAATAATTCCCGGTCTTGCGGTTCCACTTCCTCCAGCAATTGCGGGTCGGCAGGTTTCAACCCCAGCGCGTGGGCACAGATAAACGCGCCACCCAGTACCGATGATTGCCGGTATGTATCCCGGATCTTGACTTTCTTATTGGTCAGATTGGCGATAAACTGCCTGAGTTTACGGCTTTGCACCCCTCCGCCACACGCCCAGATATAGTCTTTCTCATGGGCGGAAACACTGCACAGCACGTTGTAATTTTCGTAAATGCTGCATGCAATGTCCCACAAAATGGCAAAGACAAATCCCCCACGGGTGAGCTGGTGCGACACCGGTGCGTTGAAGATAAATCCACCCTTGGTCAGTGGCGTGTCCTCATCGGCCACCAATGATCCAAGCGAAGCCACACATTGCGAATAGGATGCTTCATCCAGTTCCTTTTCAATAATCTCATAAGATTCGTTGGGATAAAAAATCTCTTTGAGCCGCTGATAGTTAAGTCCGGTTACACCGGCATTGGCCTCCAGCATGAAACTGTTTTCATCGATATAGCGGCCTGTCCAGGTACGCTGTTGTTCGTCGATGACATACGAATCCACCACCTTGATAATGGGCGTAGTCGTTCCCGAAACCACCACGATGTCGTCGGTATCGGGCTGCAGGCTATGGATGGCCAATTGCGTATCCGCACCCCCCACCACCACGACGGCCTGCGGAGCAATCGCCAGCTCCTGCGCTATGGGGGGTAATATATTTCCCAAAACGGTTCCTGCTGACTTCAGCGGCGGCAAAAGCGTGGACGGAAGGTCAAACACCCCACAAAGCTCTTCCGACCAGGTTTTGGCATTGACGTCGTAAAGCAACGTTTCGGACGCCTGGGAATGTTCGTAACTCAGCACACCCGAAAACTGGAATTGTACCCAATCGCTGATACTCGTAAACGAAACAACGCGGTTCCACAACTCGTCCTTCCGCTCACGCAAACCAACCAGCTTCAACGCCGAAAAAAGCGCAGTGGGGTACCGGCCTGTCAGCGCGTATACCCGGCCTTTGTCGGCAATTATGGATTCCCATTCCCTCCCCCGGTTATCGTGATTGGACATACCGATCAGCGGCTGTCCGACTGCATCGATCGCAACAATGCCTTCGCGTTGGCTAGTGGCGGTTATCGCCAAAATCTCCACATCACCGGTTTTTGTAAGTACCACTTTCACCAATTGATTGATCTGCTTCCATAGCTCCAGCGGATCGAAATAGATGGAATCGGGATAGTCGTCGTCTTTCACATAGTGCACATTCTCACGTGCCAGGCCTAACAGTTCACCACTCGTAGAGACGACTGCTGCGCGCACATTTCCTGTGCCGATATCTACTACTAAAAATGCTTGTGTATGTTTCATCCGAACACCTCCTTATTCACAAGCTGCCGGACCTGATGGTTTCCCTTCCCGAAATATTCATTCAGCACTCGGTTCATGATATCCACGTGGTGGTCTTCCACTTCGTGGGTAGCCCCGGCGATGTGAGGCGTGGCCAATACATTTGGGTGTCTGATAAGCCGGTAGTCCGTTTCATCCGGTGGTTCCTGATCAAAAACATCCAGGATGGCACCACGGATGCGGCCATTTTCGATGGCTTCCAGCAACCGATCTCGGTCTACCACCACGGCACGCGCTGTGTTGACAAAGATAGCATCCGGCTTCATCAGTGACAATAATTCCCCTCCGATCATGCCCTTGGTTTCGGGCGTGACCGGAAGATGGATGCCGACCACGTCGCTGGTTCGGAACAGGTCCTCCAACGATTGCTTTTTAAATGCCCGATCATCCGATGTGAAAAACGGATCGAAATACGTAATCTCGCACGGAAACGCTTTCAGTATATTCCCAATGGTCTGGCCCACCGCACCAAATCCGACCATTCCCACCTGCTTTCCAGCCAACTCATTGCCCTTGAACTGGAGGTAAGACGTATGTGCTCCTACCCCCCATTGGCCTTCTTCCAACCATTGGACACCGGGAAGGGTATGCCGCATCAAGGTAATGACATTGGCGATAAATAATTCAGCCACGGCCTGTGCGTTACGTGCCGGCGTATTGAATACAGGGATACCCCGTTGAGACGCTACCTGCACAGCCACATTGGACGGCGTGCCACGGCAAACGCCGACAAATTTCAATTCAGGATGCGCGTCGATCACTTCGGCTGTCACCTCATCGTGTTCCGTAATCAATGCCTCGGCTTTCGTTTCGCTCAGCAAACCGATCAGCTCGTCGGGGGTATATCCCCGTCCATGGGACTTCCACGGCCGGTAAACAACCTCTCCAAATAGTCGTGCCAATTCTTCTCTGCCTTTTTCATGGTAAGGCGCCGTAACCAGTATCCTCATAAACTATCAATGTTTGGTATATTGTTAATCCGCTTCCGGCATCGTAATAAACCGGGTGAGCAGTGCACTCACAAAATACAATCCGGAAAGCACCCAGATTACTCCCTCATCACCGATGGTGCCAATCAACGCACCGACGATGGCAGGCCCCACGAAAACCGGCAGGCCGGCACCGAGGTTAAGGATGGCCATAGCCGCTCCCTTGTCCTTTTTCACCAACGAAGGCACGAGTGCCGAGAGGGGCACATATCCGGCTAACAGACCGCCCCAAAGCACACCACTGAATAGCACTGCCCAAAAATCACCGCCGAACCACACCGGCGAGTAAAAGAACAGCAGCGTGGTAAGACCACATCCGACACCACCGAACCACATAATGGTGGTGCGCCATCCCAAGCGGTCGCCCACGAATCCGAAAATCAGATTAAAGGCGATGTTGCTGGTGAAAATAGTACCCCATATCTGCAGCCACTCCTTCGTACTGAATCCATGCGTAGCCATATAAATGGGGAGGAATACCGGAAAGGCAAACTGAGCCGTGGTATTGATAACCCGTACCACTCCCCCTATGAACACTTTGGGCTCTTCCCGCACGATCGTCAGTCCTTTAAGCAATTCTTTGGTTTTCGAACCTGCATCACCCGACGGCACAAAACGGTCCTTATTCAGTACCAACGCGAAAAAAGCACCCACTAGTACCCAGAAAATGGAGCTCCAAAGCGTGTTTTGATACCCCATGAAGTCAATAGCCCAGCTCGAATAATAGGCTCCGAATACATTCAGTCCGCCAGTAAACACAAACCAGAACCATCCTACGGCCCGACCCAACCGGTCTTTAGGTGTACGATAGGTAATCCAAACCAGAAATGAATAGGCGAAAAGCGGGTACCCGAACCCACGGATGGCGTAGGTAATCAGCATTACGGGGTAATCCAATTTGGCCATGCCGAGTCCGACAAACCCGATGGTACCGATTATATAGAGCAGCAATCCCATCCCCATGGCTTTCCTTGGCCCGTAACCTTCAGCCAGCACACCCGAAAACCACGAAGAAATCGCGATGGTGACGCCGTACACGGTAAACAGTAATGCCGATTGCTGGATAGACATGCCATGCTCCAATAGGTAAGGGCTCAGCCATCCCTGTTCCACCCCATCGCCCATCATGAATATGATGATACCGAGATACCCCCATGCCAACGGTTTCGGCAAACCAAGTCTGTCGATCCAAGTTGTGTTTTCTTGCACTTGTAAATTCATCCGTTAAATTATAATTGGTTATTGTTCGTTCAAAATTCGCTCAAATATAATGGAATTTAATATAATTAAATAAATTAAAACAAAATTTAACTTTACAAAAGCCACTTTTCTTCACAGGCGGACGGTTGCCGAAACAAAATAATGGTCGCTGGGATACTTGCCGGCAACGTGATCGCGTATGATTTCGGCGACAGTGGGCTTTACCGTGCCTTTTGAAAATATAAAATCGATCTTCTTCCCCCGGTCTTTCTTTTCATACCGGTCGCCCTTAAACTGATGTACCGTATAGCCGGGCTCACTGTTTCCATGCAGGGCGGTGTAACTGTCTGTCCAGCCCTTTGCTTTCACCAGCCGGTAAACCGGATTGGCCATCCCCGCATTAAAGTCGCCCGTCAATAGCTGTGGAAAATCTGCCGTATATTGGTGGCTTTCTTCCAATACCACGCCGATTTGCTTTTCCCTGGCTTCCTGGCTGAGGTGATCCAGGTGCAGATTGACGACCCGGAATTCCCGTTTGGTATTTTTGTCCTGCAATCGCACATAATTGGCATGCCGCGCCCTTGCCGAATTCCACGAAATGCTGCCCCCAATCAGTGGGGTTTCGGCCAACCAGTAACAACCGCCTCCGACCAGTTCGTAACGTTCACTGGAAAACAGGATCGGGTTCTTGGCGATGCCGTGATATCCCGTCGGATGCGCATCCATTTCCGGTCCTTCAAACCCGAAGGCTGAAAAGGCGGGAAAAGCGTCCTTCAGATCTTCCATCTGTCCCTTGAGCACTTCCTGCAGGCAGATGATATCCGGCTGATGGGCTGCGATGATCTGGGCACAAATGGCTTTCCGAGACTGCCATCCAAAACCTTTTTCCTCATCTTCAGGCAGGTCAACGCGGATGTTGCAAGTCATGATACGGTGTAGCTCGGATTCCGGCCCCATGCGTCCAGCAGCAAGTCTCCGCAAGCTACCCAGCAAGCCATCCCAGGGGATGGCAGATACGAGGGCAGCATTTTTGATAAATGTCCTTCTTGGATAATTTGCCATAATCGTTTTTTATATCCGCAAATAAGCGCCTTTGTCGAGGAGCTCGCGTTGCAATGCATTCAAATCAATATCCCCCGGGCTCATTCCCTGCCTCACCGCCATCTTTGCTGCGCGGCCGGCTGCTTCACCCATGGCCATGCAGGGTGCCATGACCCGGATGGCTGACATCGCTTCATGGGTGGCGGAAATACAGCGTCCGGCGACAATCAGGTTTTTGACGCCCTGGGGAATCAGCGACCCGTAGGGGATGTCATAACAGTCGCCGCACCATTCCAACGTACACCCACCGCCCTGCGGATGGTGGATATCCAACGGGTAGCTGGCCACGGCGATCGCATCTTCAAAATGTGCACAGCCAAGGACATCTTCCCGGGTCATGACATACTGGCCCACAATACGCCGTGTTTCGCGGATACCGATAAACGGAGCCGTCCGCAGAAAATAGGCGTGCTCAAATCCCGGCACATAACCCACCAAATATTGCTGGATTTCGCGGATCTGTCTGCGGCCTTCCACTTCGCCGAATGTCAGGCTGCCCGGATCGGTACCATTTACCCCGTTCACCCGTGTCATGTTTACCCATACCTCTCCCTTGCGCAATCCCGTGATGAGAATTGTACGCTCGACGGGCAACGTCAGCCCCACTTCCCTTGCCCGTTGGATAAGACTGCGTAACCCCACGACAATGAATTGGTTGTTCTGGCCGAAGTATTCTGCCGGGATAAAATCCGTAAGATAGGTCCTCGGCTCCTCCGCGATGCTTAACCGCAATTTTTCGGTATCCACCCCGCCGAGGCAGAACATGAGCGTTGGCGGTTGTACGCCCCCTTCGTCATCGCCGTACGCGCAGGGCACGCCCGCGCGGAAGGCCACATCGGCATCGCCGCTGCAGTCGATGACCGTCTTGGCAAAGATCGCCTCACGCCCCGCCTTGCTTTCAATGATTACTCCTTTCAACCCGTCCCCTTCCATGACCACATCCACGCAGAATGCATAGAACAGCACGTCTACGTTGTTTTCCACCAGCAGTTCCAGTGCGGCCGTTTTAACCGCCTCAGGCTCTACCAACGTTAGGCTCATATGCAGTGGGCACGGTCGGTGTTCACTGGCGGCGTCCATCCGTTTCAACCGATCGATCAGCTTTTGCGGAAGCCCTTTGATGATCTGATTGCCCTTTTGCCCCAGAAAACCCAGGATCGGCAGTCCGATGGTCATATTGCCACCCACGAAACTACGGCTTTCGATCAGGGTCACATTCAATCCATCCTCTGCCGCCGCAACAGCAGCGATGATACCGGAAGGACCTCCGCCGATAACCAACACATCCACTTCTTTCCGTACAGGTACCGTCTTCGATGATTCTGTAATCTGCTTCATATCTTCTTTTGTTTCCTTATTTCGTTGTTCTCCCATAACGGTTATTGCACCGGCTTTTCCGGCCGTACCACCGTCCACAGGATGATCGCAGCGATGGGATGCAAAACCGCCATGGCTATAAAAATCTTATCAGCTCCCACGGTGCCCATCAGCTGTCCGACCACGTAGTTGAACAACACAGCGCCCAGCGCTCCGAAACCGCCTGCGATACCCAGAACACTCGCTACATTCTTTACCGGAAATGCTTCCGCCACCACCACGCTGACTGTAAACAACCAACTGATACACACAGCGGCGACGATGGCGAACAGCACCAACGTACTGCCCGCATTGGGCAGATAGGGGGTCAGCACACACAACGGTCCGAACACGGCTGTTGTGGTCAACATCACTTTCCGCGCGCGCAGGGGATGCATACCCCGGCGAACAAGGCGATCCGACCAGGCCGAGGTACCGATCCCCCCCAAATCGGCGACAAGGAAAGGTATCCAGCCGAACATTCCGACCTGGGCGAGGGTAAGCCCCGATTCCTCCTGCAGATAACCCGGCAGCCAGAACAGGCAGAAATACCATACCGGGTCGCTGATAAACCGGATCAGCAATATCCCCCATAGGCTCCGGGTTGTCCAGAGTTGTGTCCACGTAAACCCCGTATTAGCATGGCTACCCGATGCCGTGGCTTCCGCGAGAATATGCTCGGGTGGGTTTCGGTATACCAAGGCCCACAGTAGGGCGATCACGAGGCCCATGGCACCACACACCAAAAAAACCGTGTGCCAATCAAATGCCAGGGCAAGCCAAGCAACCAATGGCGGCGCGATGATGGCGCCGATGGAACTGCCGGCTACACACAAACTATTCGCGGTGGCCCGCAGTTTACCCGGAAACCAAATGGATACGACCTTCAGCTGCGCCGGGAAATTTGTCGGCTCGGCCACCCCCAATAGCCCACGGAAAAACCCGAACTGCCCCACTGTCCGGGAAATCCCGCCACCAATGCATGCCAGCGACCATGCAAGCACACCATACAACATCACCTTCCCGGCGCCAAAACGATCGACCAACCAACCCGCAAGTGGATACGAGGCTGCGTAGCATACCGTAAACATGTTCACGATAAACGCATAGCCGTCATCGCCCAGACTGAAAGCTTCTTTTAGCGTCGGCTTCAGGATGGACACGATCTGCCTATCCACGTAGTTGAACACGATGGCGATGAAAATAACCGCCACCATGAGCCATCGTCTTTTTTCAGCGGGAATTGCCACCTATCACGATTTTACATTCCACTGTTTATTCCCATCCCGGATTTTGACCCAACGCGGGATTCACCTGCAAGGCACTGGTCGGTATGGGTCGCAGGTATTTCCGATCTGACCACTTTCGTCCCTGGCTGAAGCCGAATTCAATGTGACCGTGATTACCTTCGGATAGCCGATACGTGGATCCTACTACGACATAGGCCACCCCTGGTATACGCTCGTTGGCTGGCGGCTCAGCATCGACCACGCTGAGGTCCTTGGTGCCGTCCCCATTTAAATCATATACTTCACCTTTTTCCGGAATGTAAATGCCCTGCCAGGTTTTTTCGAGCAACTGACCCATGCGCCAGCGCATGATATCGTCGTAGCGCACATTCTCGAACACCAGTTCGACACCGCGTTCGCGGCGCACTTCCAAAATCCACCGATCGGTCGTCTGGTTCAGAAAATAGGCAGCGAGGTATGGATCATAGGTTGCGGGGGCCGCGCCATTGACGCCCGCCCGTTCACGCAGCAACCGGATTGAACGGTTCCATTCGGCGTCCGTCATTTCCCCTAATTCGGCTTTTGCTTCGGCGTAGTTGAGCAGCACTTCCGCAAAGCGGAACATGGGAACCGAGTTGTTGGACGTTGCCAATCCTACATGCACGTCGTCATCAATCGCCCATTTAATGGGTTGATACCCTGTCGATGTGAGTGCGAAGTTCGGAGCATCCTTCCGCACCGTGCCGCTCATACGACGGGTATAGGTAGGAGAAATTACGGTTTGTTCCAATCGGCGATCCCGATTTTCAAACACCTCTCCGTATGTATTTTCCCCATAGCCCGGTTGGTCGGTATAGCGGCTGCCATCCAGCATTAGGTATTGATTCACGAACGGCTGCGTTAAGGACCAGTTGTTTCCAAACGATGCTGAAAAAAGTTTCCAGGTCATGGAATGCATCCGGACATCGGTTTTGAATGCCAGCCCAAGAATCACTTCTGTTGTATTGAGACTTTCCGATGTAAAGAGCGAGCGGTATTGCGTGCCTACATTTGCGGGGTTATGCACGAGGCGGTAGGGTCCGGTTGTCATCAACTCCTCGGCCGCATCGGCTGCTTCCCGCAGGAATTTATCCGCGGTTGACTCCAACCCCAGCTCAGTGTGGTAGGTACGGTAAGTACCTTCAAATAGACAAACCCGCGACTTAAATGCCAAAGCCACCCACTTGTTGATCAACGTTGAAGAACGTACATACTGATCTTCGGTAGAACAGTTGGCTGCCGCATAGTCCAGATCTTCCAATACCCTGTCCATCACAAATTCGCGTGGGTCGCGCGGCTTATTGAGCAACTCTTCATCGGCTACATCAATTTCGGTATCATACCAGGGGACATCGCCAAACGTACGTACCATGCTGTAGTAAAAATAGGCGCGCCAGAAGCGTCCTACCCCCTCGTAGTGCCGATAGGTTTCATCAGACACATTGTCTTTTGCCTTGGGTAGGTTGTCCAAAAAGTAATTGACATTACGCAGTTCCGACCACGTTCCACTGGCGCCGCTGGACCAGCCACCCTGTTCATCCGGCCCCCAGTTATCACCGATCAGAAATTGTGTAGAGGCCCGTGTCGCGATATTATCCGCATATTGGTCGCCCCAAGCCAACGTTTCCTCATCGGGCATATGGCGCTGCAAAAAACCGTTGGTATAAAGGATCAGGTCATTCTCCGTTTGCATAAATTCTCCCGAACCGATTTCATTTTCGGGATTCCTTGTTAAAAACTTCTCACAGGACGACAGCAAAAAGAGTCCCGCTGCTAAGATATATACTCGTTTCATTGTTCTGTTTCCGTTAAAAAGTCAAATTAATTCCCAGTGTATACGTATTGAGCATCGGATAGCCATATCCGTCGCCATCGGTGCCCGACGTCGAGCGGAAATCTGTATCGCCGGCAAGGATCACTTCCGGATCAAAGTTGCGCGTTACGCGGAACATGGGCGACCAGGTGTATAGGTTTTCGCCCGCCACATAGAGGCTAAGTGCCTGTAAGCCCAATTTGGAGCAAAGACGTTGGTCGAATGCGTAGTTGAGCTGCAGGTTCTTTAAGCGGACGTATGCCGCGTTCTGCAGGAAACGATCGTTCGTCACGTTCATGCTGCGATTGGCATTGAGCGCCAAGTACCCGCGATAACGCGGCCAATATGCATCTACATTCTGATTTTCTTCGGTCCAGACATTGTCTCCGGTATGCATGTTGAGCATGTAACCATAGGGTCGGTTGTACTGACCCCAGAAATAGGCCGACTCTTGTGCCGGATACCAATGACGCTGTCCAACTCCCTGGATAAAGGCCACCAGCCCAATGCGGTTCCACGAGAAGTTCAGGTTCAACCCAAACTGATACCGCGGTGTGGTATTGCCGATGATGGTGCGGTCGCCGGGGTCTCCCACCGTGTTTGCACCGGGTGTGATTTCGCCATCCCCGTCCAGATCTGCAAACTTCAGATCTCCGGGTTTTATGATGTTGCTCCCCGAAACGATGATACGCGATTGATCGACGTGATTGTCGATATCCGGCTGATCTTTAAATAGGCCGAGTATATGATATCCCCAGATTTCACCAATCTCCATCCCTTCGTAGTATGTTGACAACAGCTTATTTTCGTTGTTGAATTTGGTCACCCAACTGCGGCTATCCCATAACATGGCTTTTATACCGTATTGGACGGGTTTCCCACCAATAGAACCTTGGTCTCTCCACTCGACGGATGTTTCCCAACCTTTGGTTTTCAGGTCGGCATTGTTCCCCCGGGGTACGGCTGCGCCAAATACATGGGGAACTTCCGGCCCCACGGTAAACATGTCGGTGGTGTGACGTTCGTAGTAATCCAGGATCACGCTGAGCCGTTTGTTCAGCACGGTAAAATCCAGGCCTACGTCGTAGGTGGTTGCTTTTTCCCAGGTCAGCCCCCGCGGAATGTTAGCCGGTGCATAGGTATAGGTCTGCAGCAGATCATCCAAGATCAGTGAAGTACGACCAATCGGCATGGTGGGTAGATAGAGGTACGGGTCCACATTGCCGTTGCCCAAACCTCCGACAGAAACCCGTAGTTTCAAGTCGTCCAGCCAACGGCGACTGTCCTGCATGAAGCCCTCCTCAGCAATCCGCCAAGCCAGTGATGCAGACGGAAAAAATCCCCATTGCTGGTTTGCCGGAAACTTGGAGGTACCGTCGTAACGGCCACTCACCTCCACCAAGTACCTATCTTTGAAATTATAATTTCCCCGGAAGAATAGCCCCGCGTATGCCCATTCGTAGCCGCTTTGGCCGGTGGTGTAGAAATCGCCATCCATCAACGCAAAGCTGGGTTTGGTCGGATAAAGCAGTCCTCTGCGGTAAGTCTGTATATCGCGCGAGCGGCGCTCTTCCATGTTCCACCCGACGAGCAGGTTCACGCGATGGTCGTCGGTCTCAAATTTAGGAATGTAGTTTGCCGTGGCATTGAGCACCATGTAGGTATTGTCGTAGTTGATATGTTCCAGCGAACTGAATGTATTCCGTGATTTCTTAATGGACGGACCGGTATAAAAATCGTACATATTCTCCACCCGCCAACGTTCCGAGTTATTGAACAGGTAGGTGAACTCCCCCTTCAGGATCAGCTGATCCGGTATGGGCGTATAGGTCAAGCCGGTGATGTTCCGAAGGTCAAATTTATTATTCTTTTGATACGACGTGCCTTCCACGAAGCCTGCCCACCCGGAATATACCGCAGCTTCCGTCCAGGTGCCATCGAGATTGTGTTCCAATGTCATGGGATACCCCTGATGTTCCAGCATCCTCGGGATCAGCTGACGGTCGTACATGACCATGGGTTGGTGGGTATTCCGGCGGATAAAGTCCATGTTGTTATCGAGCACCAGTTTCGGCGTCAATTGGATCTGACCTTTCGCCCGCACATTGTACTGTTTATAATCCTCATTTCCGGCATTGTAAATTCCGCCCTGGTCGAAATAGCGTCCGGACAAGTAATATTTTGCGCGCTCAGACCCCCCGGATAAACTAAGGTTATGTTCGGTAGATAAGTTATAATCGCGATAGATGATGTCATACCAGTTGGTGTTGCCAAAATATTCGTACTCGCCATTACTATTTACTCGCATCTTCTCCAACGTAGGATCCGCATCCCGCTTCTGCAATTCATTGTACCATTCGGTTGAATATTTGAACACGTTGTTGATCCCTCCCGGAGGCGTTCCCAGATCCATCCCTTCCATATAGGCCTTATACCAGCCATCGGTCCATTGCAAACCATTGGTCACCACATTGTCTTCGATTTTCACCAGCCGCTGGTGCCGTGACACACCCCCACTGTAATTAATCCGCGGTTTGCCCTCGGCCGCCTTTTTGGTGGTAATTAATACAACACCGAAAGCGCCTCTCGCTCCATACACGGCCGCCGAAGAGGCATCTTTCAGGATACTTACGCTTTCTACGTCGTCGGGATTAACCGTGGTCATATCCCCCTCGACGCCGTCGATCAGAATCAACGCTCCTCCGCCGGCTCCGATACTGCCGGTTCCGCGGAGATTAAGAGTCGCACCCCGCGAGGGCTTGCCGTCACGCATCGAAATATTCAACCCGGGCATCGCTCCCTGGAGCGACCGCGAAATGTTCATATTCCCACGATTTTGCAGCTGCTCTCCGCCGATTTGCTCAACGGCACCGACCAGGTCCCGCCGACGTTGGGTACCATAACCCACTACGACCACTTCGTCCAAACTTCGCTCCTCAGGGTCGAGCTGCACCTGCAGCGAAGCTTGTCCTTCGTAAACTATTTTTTGAGTTTGGTAGCCAATAAGGCTGATGGAGATTTCTTCCCCCTGGCGAGCTTCGAGTGAAAACGTACCGTCCGCCGCAGACTGTGTGGCATGTCCCGAACGGATAGCCTGTAGGGTGGCCCCTTCTACGGGAAGCCCCTGGTCGTCGGTAACCCGTCCGCCAACACGCACCTGCTGCTGCGCGAACCCCATGTGGGCAAACAGCAAAGCAACCGACAACAAATAGTAGATTCGTTTAGTCATTGTGATTAGTTAATTATTAATTGATTTGTAAAACGATAATATATTTGACACCGATAATCCGATATCAGACGCCGACCGAGCAACGCTGAAGGGCACGATAATTTCTTCCAATAGCTTTCATAACGATTATTCTTTAAGGTTTATAACACTACAAATTTAACAAAATAAAATATTTAAAAACAAAATAAAATAAAAAGTAATCATAAATTAAACATTTATTAACATAAAAATTTCCTGAAATCAATCCACTTTAAAATGAAATTACTTAGTAACCGTTTCATTTGTAAAGAAAAATCAGCTATTATTGCAAGGAAACTATTCAGTTTGGTTAAAAGAGATTTAACATTATTTAAACATGAAGAATATCACCAAACGACACCAATTTATTTTGGAGCGTCTTAAGAGTAAGGGTCAGATCACCATACCGGAACTGATCGATCTTACCCAGGTGTCGGGTGTCACCATCCGGAAAGATTTGAAGTTTTTAGAAGATAAAGGACTTATTTTTATTACCCGCGGAGGCGCATCGCTCACCAATCCTTACACGATCGACCGCCCCATCTACGAAAAGGCCACCATCAATGCGGAGCAAAAGAAAAAAATTGCCCAAGCGGCGGTCAAATTAATCGGCGAAAACGATGCTATCATCATCGGCTCGGGTACAACTGTGTTTGAATTTGCGCATTACCTGCATCCCACCAAACCCCTTACGGTCATTACCCCAGCTATCAAGGTAACCATGGAACTCTGCAACCGGCCAAACGTGGAAGTATTGCAACTGGGCGGCCTCATCCGGGCGAATTCATCTTCAGTAGCAGGTTCTTATGCCGAATACATGCTTGACCGCGTTTCATGCGGCGTCCTTTTTATCGGCGTAGATGGCATCGACTTCGATTTCGGCTTTTCGATCAGCAATCTCACAGAAGCCAATATCAACCAAAAAATGATCAATGCATCGCAGATTGTTGTGGTATTGGCCGACAGTTCAAAATTCGGCAAACGTGGCATTGGAAAAATTTGCGATTTGGAGCAGGTACAGTACATCGTCACCGATCAAGGGATATCCGACAATGTCGTTAAAGAACTTCGAGAGCGGGGCATCAAGGTCGTTGTTAGCTAATCCTTCCTTTTCACCAGCAAAATTTCATCGTCTTCCAACAGCAAATAGCCATATTCATAGCAAAACCGGTATTGCAGGCCCTTCCCTGTTTCGTACATATCCGTGATGTACTCGAAATTGAATCCTTCGGCTACCAACGTCCGCCATCGGACCTTGGTCTTCCCTTCGGGAGTCAGGGCTTCAAGGATCTTGCGGTTACGCTTGAGGATACTGTTTACTTTGCGCAGATAGCTGTTGTCTTCACTGTTTCTTCTGTTATTGTAGCTGCTGCGGCACCCGTCGTCGCAGAATTTTTTGTCGGTACGTCCCCTAAGCGGTTCACCGCAGTCCAGGCATTTCCTTTCCATAGGCAATGGTTTCGTTTGATATCCGTTTAAAAGATGATGCTTTAAAGATAGGAATTTTCTCACATTTTGTAGCTTTGCTTTCTCATCTGGCATCCATGCGCATTCTCATCGTACATAATCACTACCAAGACCCCGGCGGGGAAGACACCGTAGTTGCACAGGAAGCGCATCTGCTTGCCCAAACGGAAAATGTGGAGCTACTGACGTTTCGCAACCGCAGAGGCTGGCGCGGTGTATTACAGACCCTTTGGTCGCCCTGGAATATATGGGCTGGCCAGAAAGTGAAACGCGCCATCAAACGGCACCAACCGGATATCATGCACATTCACAACCTGCACTATGCGGTGGGACCGATTGCCATCCGTATTGCCAAACGTCAGGGTATTCCGGTTGTGATGACATTGCATAATTACCGTCTTATCTGTCCTTCAGCAACCTTATTCTACAACGGAAAGCTATTCACCGGCAGCCTACATGCCCGGTTTCCCTGGCGGGCTGTCCGATTGGGTGTGCACAGCCATTCCCGTATAAAGACGTTCTGGCTAGCGCTAACGATCTGGTTGCATAAAAAAGGAGGCACATGGCAGATGACGGATCGTTACATCACGCTCACAGATTTTGCTAAACAGTTATTCATCGATTCCTCGCTTGGTGTATCGGCCGAGAAATACGTCACCAAACCCAACTTTGTATCGACAGGCGAACGAAAGGAACTGCCAACGGCCCCATCACGGACTGACGGGTTCCTATTCATCGGTAGACTTACGGAGGAAAAGGGGTTAAGTATCCTTTTGGAGGCGTTTGCCGGCACGGAATTCCGGTTACAAATCGTTGGCGATGGTCCCTTACGGAACGAAGTAATGCGCGCCGTCCGGACATCTCCCAACATCACGTATCTTGGCGCTCTTGAACGGGCCGCCATTGACCCCTTACTCACATCCTGCACGGCACTTATTTTCCCTTCTACCTGGTACGAGGGAATGCCCATGACCTTACTAGAGGCTTTTGCAGCAGGTACCCCCGTGATCGCCAGCAACCTGGGAGCTATGCAATCAATGGTGCACGAAGGGCAAAATGGGTGGCTTTTCGCTCCCGGAGATGCCCAGGCACTGCGTGACAAGGTGAAGCTTTGGCTAGGCACGGACGACGTTTATAGGCAGCACCTGGGCACTGGTGCAAGGCAATCTTATGAATCGCTGTACACCGCTAAGTGGAATCAGTTGCTGTTGGCAGACCTATATGGCTCCGTTATCGAATCGCATCTCCGGAGGAAATAGGTTTCCTCTGCTTCCGCCACCGCCTCCAAACAACGAGTGCTGCAACCAATACGATTAAAAACGGCCATCCATTGACCAGCCAGATAATAAAATCCACGAAATTCTCCCATCCATTACCAACTCCATCTTTGAACCGATGACCAAACTCACTTGTTGTCGGAATGGTTTTATAAAAACTGATGTTCAGCGTAGAATAGTCCGATTGGCTAGTTAAGTAGCGTAAACGGCCTTCTGTAGCCTCGATGTCCGCCCTTAACGTCCCGATTTGTTGTTCAATAGCCAGTATTTCTTCCACCTGATCCGCACGATCCAGCAGTTTTAGATAGCGGTTCTCCAATTCTTTTTTAGTCCGTAACCTCGCCTCGACATCCACAAATTCTTCGGTGACATCCTGTGTACGGATATCACGCTGATCGATCCGTAAGGCAATCGGATCAATAGCCGCCACCAACGCATCGAAATTCGCCGCGGGTACCCGTACAACCAAGGAACGACTTTCCCGACCAAACGTACGAAACGATTGATCCGAGGTTGCATACCCATTATGTCGCTTGATCAAACTGTCCAAATTCAGCTGCGCACGGACTAGATCGTCGGTTTCAAAAGAAAGGTTGCCCTCTTTGATCACCTTCCGCTCAACGGCAGCTTTATCCTCAGCCGCTGCGGGGGACTCCAGCATAACTTCCTGTCCATCAGAAACACGTTCCATAGCAGGTTCATACGCATTTCTTCCGCAAGCTCCCGCCAGCAAAACCGTGGCCAGCAAACTTGCACAAGCAACGGTGGGTATTATTTTTCTGAGTTTTGTCATCATCATATGGTTTATTCAATAGCAGTGATGCCAATCATGGGGTATTTCCACAAACTATATACCCTGAAGTACCCAAAAGTAACCCGTACCAGCTTAATTCAATTCCTTTGCCACGCGTTGTGCTTCGTTCATCACACGGAAAAAATTACCGCTCCAGATTTTCCTAATGTCTTCTTCGCTATAGCCGCGCTTTACCAACTCATAGGTGATGTTGCCTGCCTCACTCACATCATACATGCCCCTGACACCGCCACCGCCATCCAAATCGGCGCCAATACCGACATAGTCAACCCCTACGAGCTCAACAATGTGGTCAATATGATCTACGACTTGCTGCAGGGTAGCCAATACGCTTGGATAGTTGCTGTTGATTTCCTGTAAAGCTGCGCTTCTTTCTTCCCGCTCTGCCTCTGTCAATTCATTTACCCGTGGATATTTTTCCTGAAGCGCTTTCATTGCGGACACCCGCTTGGGATTTTCGCTCTTTAGGTAACCGGTGTACATGTTCATCTGGATCACCCCACCCTTTGCTGCCAATGCTTTGATCATCTCATCCGACAGATTGCGCCGATGGCCATATAAGGCTCTCGCGGAACTGTGAGAGGCCACAATGGGCGCTTTTGATAATGCAAGGCAATCCCAAAACGTTTCATCCGACGTATGCGAAATATCCACCAACATACCTAGCCGGTTCATTTCCTTTACGACTTCTTCGCCAAACGCACTCAATCCATGATGTTCCGCACCCTTGGAATCGGTGGATGAATCGCAGATGTCGTTGTTCCGCGTGTGCGACAATGTCATATACCGCGCACCCCAATCGTAATACGTTTTGAGCAACGAAAGGTCGCGCCCAATGGTCCATCCATTTTCCACACCAATAAATACGGCACGCTTCCCCTCCTGCTTCAACGCATAGGCACGTTCGGGCGTGGTGGCAAGTCCAGCCAGGTCCGGATGATCCGCTACACGTTTGTGAATCATATCAAACAGTACGTTGGCCTGCCTTTTCGCATTCGCATTACCGGTCTCGGTACGGGGGCCCTGGCCCAAATACACGGCGAAAAACATCGCATCCATACCTCCCTGCTTCATTCTCGGAAAATCAACCCGGGATCCGGTAGTCCGCGAATTATGCGTCTTTGATAAATCAAACCCAGGATGTGCAACCATATACATGGGTACATCGGCATGTGTGTCCAACGTAAGAGCCGCAGCATGAATTTCGGCGGCTTTTGCCTTAATGGCCGGATCATCATAGGTTTGGGAAGACGCGGCAACGGTTGCCAGCATCATCGTACTGACTACTACAGAAAATGCAATTTTATCCATTCGAAAATAATTGTTTTTTAATGGCTCCATGGAACCTACTTTTCTATCGGCGCTTTTGCTTTTAGTGGTGATAGTGCTTGTATTCGCCTTTGGCCTCCGCAGGCTTCATGAGAAACAGTTTGTTCTTACGCAAAGATCAAAAATAATGTAAAAAGTCGAGCCCGGTCTTAAACATGACACCAATATGTCACATATATGAGAAATTAGTCCTTATTTTGTGACACTAAACAAAAAAGGTTATGCAGGATACCAGGCAAAAAATCATTGACGCCGCAATCCGTGTTTTCAACGACGATCCATCGGCTCCTTTGGAGCGGGTTGCCGACAAAGTGCCCGTCACCCGTCGGACGCTCCATCGTTATTTCAATGACCGGAATGACTTGTTAACGGCTTGCAGCCACGATATCCGCAAGCGATGCAGCGAAGCGATGGATCAAGTATTCCAACAGCCCGTGGAGCTGATTGTACAACTGGAGCGGGCGCTTTATGCGGCAATAGACTGTGGTGCAAAATATGCCTTCTTCCATAAACTGCACAGCAGTGAAGGGCATAGGCATCAACACAATAACGACGACTGCGCGACCTATGATACCATGCAGGAGCGCCTTCTTCAATTCATCGTTCAGCTGCAGGAGGCAGGCATCGTAACCAAACACGTGACCGCAGCATGGATCTGCGATTTTTTCACCGGCGTGGCCAACACCGCTGTGAAGGCTGCCGCCACGGGTACGGTTGCTGAACAAAGTCAAAAACAGTTTGCTTGGTTCTCATTCAGCAGCGGTATCAAGGTTTAAAAATTTTTAACACAACGTGTCTCATTTTTGAGACACCTTAATTATTCAAATCATGGAAAACAACGCTTTTTTTGAGGTGGTCATTGTTGGCGGCAGTTACGCCGGATTAGCCGCTGGAATGGCCTTGGGTCGCGCCATGCGACGGGTACTGATTATTGACGGGGACCGGCCCTGCAACGCGCAAACGCCCCATTCGCATAATTTCCTTACCCACGATGGCCATACACCGGCACACATCGCAGCGCTGGGACGGGAGCAGGTTCTTGCCTATCCTTCGGTAGGATTGGTCGCAGACGAAGTACACAATGTAACCGGCGTCGACGGGGATTTCCAGATTAAAATGGCCTCTGGAAAGCAAGTAAGCGCCCGGAAAGTACTGTTTGCCACAGGAATCAAAGACCAGCTTCCTGCCATAGAAGGCATCACGGACTGCTGGGGAATATCGGCCATCCACTGCCCATATTGTCATGGTTACGAATACCGGGATATGCCCACAGGTCTTCTTATCAATGGAGAAATGGCTATTGAAAAAGCACGGCTGATCCATCACTGGACCAAGCAACTGACGTTATTTACCCATGGCGAAAGCACGATCAGCGATGCTCACATCGATCAACTTACCGCCAGGGGTATCACTCTCATGGAAACGCCGGTACGGCGAATTGCGCATACCGGCGGATCGCTCAGTCATGTGGTGCTACTAGACGGAACTAGGATTCCTTTGAAAGCGCTTTATGTTTCAGCACCTTTTGGGCAGCACTGCCCGATACCTGAAAAACTAGGTTGTGAGCTTCTGCCAAGTGGACACCTCAACGTAGACGACTTTCAGAAAACAACCGTACCCGGTATCTATGCAGCGGGCGACAATATGACGAAGCTACGAAGTGTCGCAACCGCAGTGGCAACAGGCACCGCTGCCGGGGCTTTCATCAATCATGCACTGATTACGGAGCTGGGTTAATCGTCACAACTGTGCATTACACCGAAAGTTTCTAATCTGTCACCCATCTTCATCGCCACGGCATCTTCCCCATTAGGAAAGCTTTGGCCATTTAGGGAAAAAACGATCACTATGCAGTCACGGAACCGCAGCAGTTAAGTGTAATAGATGCGCTTAAAACCGGATAAACTCTTCAATCTGCTCGTCTGTAAACCGCACGGTATCCTCCTTGTACAGGTTGCCATCGGCATCGAACTCCTGAAAGATATGTGGAATGTGGATACGTAAGGGAAGTACATTCAGCCGAACATAGTGACAGACGCCGGTAAAATGGTCAACTCCTCTGATATTACCGTATTTGCCACTCGACAGTCCCACCAATGCCGCCTTCTTATTGAAAAAACTATCCGGGAATTTACAGGCATCCACAAATGTTTTGAGGATGCCGGGAAAGCTTCCGTTATATTCGGGGATGACAAAAATAAACTTTTCGGTAGCCAAAACCCGATCCTGATAGGGTTGAAAGGTATTGCTCCGGGTTTTATACATCTCTGCCGAGATAAAATCAGCTGATAAATCGGCGAGCGAAAGAATATGAGGGGCTACTCCCTTTTCCATCAGCTTTTGCTGATAATAACTGGCTAATTTAAACGTATTACTATGTGGGCGATTCGTACCGGATATGATGGTAATCATGATGGATTAAATTAAAAAGCGTATCTTAGCCCCTCGCATTCGAACTTGCTAAAATGCCCAAAAGTACAAATTAATGAATACTTTTGGGGCGTAAAGCACAAAGCGCGTTAATTTTTCATCACTCATGGGTAAAATCATAGCAATCGCTAATCAAAAAGGGGGGGTAGGCAAAACCACCACTTCCATCAACCTCGCCGCTAGCCTGGCCGTATTGGAATACAAAACCCTGCTGGTCGATGCAGACCCGCAAGCCAATTCGACGTCGGGTATCGGTTTTGACCCGCGCACCATTAAATCCAGCGTGTATGAATGTTTGATCAATGACCTTGACCCGCATGAAGCCATCCAACGTACCGAGACGCCAAACCTCGATCTGTTGCCCGCACATATTGATTTGGTGGGTGCTGAGATCGAGATGATCAATCTGCACGAACGGGAATTTAAGATGCGGAACATCCTGGATCAGATAAAAAATGAATATGACTTTATTGTCATCGATTGCTCTCCTTCTTTGGGACTCATTACCATCAATGCCTTATCTGCCTCTAATTCGGTCATCATTCCCGTACAATGCGAATATTTTGCACTTGAAGGATTGGGGAAATTGCTCAACACCATCAAGATCGTACAGAACCGGCTGAATATGGCCCTGGAAATCGAAGGCATCCTGTTGACGATGTATGATGTACGGCTCAGGCTTTCAAACCAGGTGGTAGAAGAAGTGAGGACCCACTTTAACGAACTGGTTTTCGATACCATAATCCAGCGCAACACGCGGCTGAGTGAGGCTCCCAGTTTCGGCATTGCGGTAATCATGCATGACGCCAATAGTAAAGGAGCCATTAATTACCTAAACCTCGCGCGCGAGATTCTGGAAAAAAACAACCTCAATAAAGAAGAAAACGAACACGTAAGCGCATAGTATAACATGGCAGCACAACAACGGAAAATAGGTTTGGGTAAGGGATTAAGTGCACTGCTCGACGATTCAGAAGAAGTGATCAGACGACCATCCGAAAACCAAACGGTTGGCGATGTGAAGGAACAGAAGGTGCCTGCGGGAATTAACGAGGTGCCCATTTCGCAGATCGCGATCAACCCTTTTCAACCGCGGACGGATTTTGACGAATTGGCGCTGGGCGAGTTGGCGGATTCCATCAAGCTGCAGGGGCTTATACAACCCATTACCGTGCGGCAGGTGGAAAATGGCACCTACCAACTGATCAGCGGAGAACGGCGATTGCGGGCAGCAAAACTTGCCGGCCTAACTGAAGTACCAGCTTATATCCGGACCGCCAACGACCAGCAAATGCTGGAGATGGCCCTGATAGAAAATATTCAACGGGAAAATCTCAACGCCATGGAAGTGGCCTTAAGTTTTCAACGGATGATCGAAGAATGTAACCTCAAGCAGGAAGAACTGGGCGAACGGGTGAGCAAAAACCGCTCGACGGTAACCAACTACCTGCGTTTATTGAAGTTGCCCCCAGTCATACAGGCGGCCATACGGGACGGCCAACTCAGCATGGGACACGCACGTTCATTGATCAACGTAGCGGAAATCGATAAGCAGCTTTACCTCTTCCGGGAGATCGTAAAAAAAGGATTATCCGTTCGAAAAACAGAAGAGCTGGTGCGGGACATGCAGCAGCGAACTCCCCAGCAACCTGGAAAACGTGATAAGTCCACTCCCCTTTCTTTCCAATATCAAAAGGTGGAGGATGACCTCGCTTCCAAATTTGCCACGCGGGTAAAGCTCAAAGTGGCTGGCAAGAAAGGCACAGGCGCCATCGAAATCCCGTTTCATTCAGAGGACGATCTGAACAGGATTCTTGAGTTACTGGACTGGTGATGAGCAGGCTCCTAGTCATCTTATTGCTGTTATTCGGAAGTTTCTCTGTCCTGCATGCGCAAGTACCTGACAGCCTGCGGCGTGACACGATTCCGAAGGTAACCCCTACCGCACCCGAAGTGGCCGATAGCCTGACCGTGACTCCAGCAGATACGACGGTAGCAGATACGGCCGCTGCTGAAACCCGCCGTGAGCGGAGACAACGGGAGAAGCGCGAGCGCGAAGCGCAAGAGGAAGCAAAAACCATCTTCAAAGATTCCGCTCGGTTGGCCCTGGAAGCCATATCGGTACGCCCCTGGAAACAATCGCTGATGGTACCCGGGTGGGGCCAAATTACCAACGGTGGCTGGTGGTGGCTCAAAGTACCGGTCATCTACGGTGGGTTTGTCTCCGCAGTACTTGTATTTGAATTCAATAACCGTTATTACCACGACATCCTTGAAGAGGTGCAATACCGGATCAATAACAACCATGCAATCCCACCGGACACAAAATACCCTAACCTCCCGGCTGGACAGCAAATGACAGATTACATGATTACCTACAAGGATGTGTATCGTCGTAATCGCGACCTTACGGTATTGGTGACGGTCGGCTTCTGGGGCCTCCAGGCCGTAGAGGCATACGTCACATCCATGCTCAAACATCGCTGGGATATTGGGGATGATTTGAGTATCAAGATTTCCCCAACTGTGCTGCCACAACCCGGTTCTGCCTGGGCTTATCAACCAGCGGCCATTGGCCTTAAGGTGAAAATGAATTTTTAACCATTTATACACATTTTATACTAAGTTTGCGTATTCGCAAATTACGTACATGAACATTGCATTACTCGGATACGGAAAAATGGGGCGGCTCATCGAGAAATTCGCCCTGCAACGTGGTCACCAAATCCACCTCATTGTGGACGAAAACAACCGACCCAACATCAGCTCCGCTGATTTAGAAGGCGCAGATGTCGCGATCGATTTTAGCCAACCGGAAGCTGCGGTGGATAATATCGAGCTATGTTTCGAAGCCAACTTACCCATCGTCGTCGGGACAACCGGCTGGTATAACCAGCTCGACGACGTAAAAAAAAGGTGTTTGGATGGTAACAAAACGTTGATATATGGCTCTAACTTCAGTATCGGAGTAAATGTCTTCTTTCACATCAACAGATTATTGGCAACCGTGATGAATCCCTATAAACAGTACGATGTTCAGGTGGAAGAAATTCACCACACGCAGAAGCTGGACGCACCGAGCGGCACCGCTATTACGATTGCAGACGGGATTATTGAAAACACAGACTCGAAAACAGAATGGATAAACAATCTGGTGGGCGAGGGCGAGGAAATCATTCCAAAAAGCCAACAACTGCTGATTGAAAGCCATCGCATCGACGACGTACCCGGTACGCATACCGTGCTCTACAGCTCGGAAGTCGATCAGATCGAATTCAAGCACACCGCACACAGCCGGGCCGGTTTCGCTTTAGGGGCAGTTGTCGCCGCCGAGTGGATAGCCGGTAAAACCGGATTTTACCAAGTAAACGAAATGTTTAATTTTTAACAAAACCTATTATTACTATATGGGATATATCGTTTTTGCCATCATTCTTATCCTCATCCATATTGGGCTTTGGAAACTTTTCATTAAAGCCGGACGTAAGGGTTGGGAATCACTCGTACCCATTTACAAGGAATTTATCATTGCCAAGCACATAACCGGACATCCCCGTTGGTGGCTTGCCCTACTACTCATTCCCATTGTTAACATTTTCATTTTTTTCGGCTTGTATCTTGACTTAGTCAAGGCATTCGGCAAGCGCCGTTTTTGGGAATATGCAGCCACGATCCTGTTACCCTTTGTGGTATTACCCTGGTGGGGCAAGGACCCGAAAGTGGTTTATCTCGGCCAATCATTCACCCCGGAGTTTAAAGAAAAATATCCGTACAAAAAGACCGTAGCACGTGAGTGGGCCGATGCCATCGTGTTTGCCGTAGTTGCTGCCACCCTGATCCGTGGCTTTCTCATCGAAGCATACATGATCCCCACGGGCTCGATGGAAAAGAGTCTGTTGGTAGGTGACTTCCTCTTTGTAAGTAAATTGAATTATGGCCCACGTATTCCGATGACCCCCGTTGCCTTTCCCTTTGCGCATCATACCATGCCACTGGTCGGTGGGAAAGCCTATTGGGAAGGCGTAAAAATCGGCTACAAGCGCTTGCCAGGATTCCAACAGATCGAACGCAACGATGTAGTGGTTTTCAACTATCCAATGGAGGCCGATCCGCCCTTCAGCAGACCGATTGACAAACGTGAAAATTACATCAAACGTGCGGTGGGTATTCCAGGAGACACCATTTCACTGCGCGAATCGATTCTATATGTCAATGGGGACAAAGGATTTATGCCTCCTCATGGGCAAATGGATTATTACGTATATACCGATGGAACCGGCTTAAACCCGCAGCGGTTGCTGGACATGCGTATTGAATATAATCTCTACACGAAGGAACCTTATCAGCTTTTTCTGACGGAAGAGGCCTATCAGGAAGTAAAAAGCTGGGCAAATGTAACGAAGATCGTTCCGAATATCCGGCACCGGGATACGGAAGAACCGGGTATTTATCCCAACAATCCATTGTATCACTGGAATATCGATAATTTCGGACCGATTATCATCCCGAAGGCGGGCTGGACGATTACACTTGACAGCCTGACTATGCCGCTCTACGAACGTGCGATCCGTGTATACGAAGGCAATGAACTGGAGAGCCGCGCAGATGGCGTTTACCTCAACGGTGCAAAAGCGGACACCTACACATTCAAAATGAATTATTACTGGATGATGGGCGACAACCGTCATAACTCCGAAGACGCGCGTACTTGGGGCTTTGTACCGGAAGACCACATCGTAGGTAAAGCCCTATTTGTGTGGTTGAGCTGGGATAAGGACGGTACATTCTTCGATAAAATCCGGTGGAACCGAATTTTTATGGGGATAAAATAAAGGCCAACTGCAGCTAAACAAGCTCGGCTAAATACCGCTTGACGGTTTCCTCCAAACCAAGATAAAGAGCGTCGGCTATCAGTGCATGGCCGATGCTCACTTCCAACAATCCGGGGATGTGTTTTGCGAAATACTGAAGATTTTGAAGATCAAGGTCGTGCCCTGCGTTGAGGCCGATACCGATTTGCTGTGCTACCTTGGCCGCTTCGACATACGGAGCGATTGCTTTTGCTGGATCTTCCGAAAATTCCTGTGCATAGCCTTCGGTGTATAATTCCACACGGTCCGTACCGGTTTCCGCAGCAGCAGCAACCATTTCGGGATTGGGATCCACGAAGATCGAAACCCGGATACCTTCTCCTTTAAACAGTGCACATATATCGCGTAAATAGTCGCCGTGTTTTACCGTATCCCATCCGTGGTTTGAAGTAATCTGCCCCGGAACATCGGGCACCAAGGTAACCTGCGCAGGTTGTGTATCCAGTACCAGCCTAACGAATTTCTCTTCGCGGCTGTTGCCCTCGATGTTCAATTCGGTCGTAAGGGCCGATTTCAGATCATAGACATCCTGGTAGCGGATGTGCCTTTCATCGGGCCGGGGATGCACGGTAATACCTTGCGCACCGAACCGTTCGCAAGCTAGTGCCGCTTGGAGTACATCCGGATTATTCCCTCCGCGCGAATTACGAAGCGTTGCGATTTTATTGATATTGACCGAAAGTCTTGCCATGGAGATTTTTTTTTACAAAGGTATAAATTTAACAAAGTATAAACTCAGACAACCTGCTTAATAGCGCAAGTATCGATCTACTCGGCTACCATTGAGAACCTTTTTATAGCGGAAATTTATTAAATTGCGTGAGTTATGGAGAGCTTCGACTTTAGTTTCAGATTACTGGATATCATAGACATCATCTTAGTCGCTGTCATCCTGTACTACATATATAGTCTAATCCGCGGCACTATTGCCGTCAATATTCTCATCGGATTGGGGCTTATTTATGTAATCTTTTTGCTTGTAAAGCAATTCAACATGCACCTGCTTACCGAGATTTTCGGTGGGTTTATCAGTGTAGGCTCTTTAGCGCTTGTTGTCGTTTTTCAGCAGGAAATCAGACGCTTCCTTATCCATATCGGCAAGAATATCTCCGTAAGACGTAAAAACTTCCTATGGTCGATCTTTGTGAGCAAAAAGGCGGCCGACCAGGATCATCGCGCTCATCTCAAACCCATTATCGATGCCTGCAGAAGCATGTCGAAATCTTACACGGGGGCCCTGCTCGTTTTTGCCAAGTATTTCGATGAAGAGTATTACCAGAGCAGCGGCGAATATATGGACGCGCAACTTTCCAAGCGGCTACTAGAAAGTATATTCCAAAAAAACAGCCCTTTACATGATGGAGCTGTGGTGATCGTCGATTTCAAAGTAAAAACGGCCAGTTGTGTGCTACCGTTGTCAGACAGCGAGGATTTACCGCTGCACTTCGGACTACGCCACCGTGCGGCCATCGGTGTTACCGAAGTGAGCGATGCGGTGGCTGTCGTGGTCTCGGAAGAGACGGGGGAAATTTCCTTCGCCAAAGATGGCAATGTAAATATGAATATCACTCATGAGGAGCTCGAGGAATTGCTGAACGCTTCGCTGTAATGAAATAGCCCATGGCAATAAGCCATGGGCTATTTCAAATCCGGCCACCAACCGGTGGACCTACAGCTATTTTTTCGCTTCTGCCAATACCTGTCCGTTCAACCGGATGTATTCCGGATTATTTTGTTGTGTCGCGATTTCTATTCCTTGTTCGGCGGTGGTTGCCGCACCGGCTTTGTCACCGGCTTTAAGTTGGACACGTGCCTTCCAATATTTGATATAGGGAGCCGGGTTGGGAGCCTTATCAGCTTCGTTCATCCAAGCGAGGGCCTTTTGGATATCCTTATTGTTGTTGTAATAATACTGGGCCGCTTGCATATAGGGCTTCTTCTCCCCTTTCATCGCATCGTCAATGGCAGCCATGATTTCGGCATCCTGATCGACTACCAGGTCAAAACTGATCTTTGTTTTTTCCCAGGTAATGTTCAGCTTCGCACGTTGGGGCTTCACATCCGAAAAATCCATGGTAAAGGTTTCGGCCGGATTCTTAAGCCGCTCGGGTTTGACCGTAAAGCGCAGCACATCTTCTTCCTGTTTATACGTATAAGCTCCCCACTGCTGACTGTTCTTGCTGAAAATAACAGTCCATTCACTTTTCCCAGGGATGGTCAATAGCCCGTATGTGCCCGGTTCAACCGGATGACCGGCTATCGTTACCTGATCCTCAAACGTGATCGTAGGGATACCGTTTGCGCCCGTACGCCAAACTTGGTCATAGGGTTCCAAACCTCCGAATATCTTTCGGCCGTTTACGTTGGGGCGACTATAGGTAAGCGTGACGTTGCGGATACCCAATCCTTGCACCAAGGTTTGTGAACTGCTTGCTGGCGGAAGTACCAGTTGGGCTTTTACGGGTTGTCCCATCGCGGCAACCACTAGGGCCAAGATGGCCGTCTTTAATACGCGTTTCTTCATACTTGCTTATTGATTGTTTACAATTGCCCGAAGTTAGGCATTATTGTCAGGTAGCGACCTAACATTACCGAAATATTACAATTGGTATGTACTACTCTTCCCGATCGTGCGTTTTAAAAGTGATATTTCACAAAAAAGTCCTGTTTTCCTGCGTCGTTTTATCCTGACGCAGGAAAATCAGGCACAATTCCTTCGATTATATTTATCTGGAAACCTTTGTTTCGCTTAATCTATGTCCGTAACTGGCAAAGTAAAGGATGTAGAGGTAGGCAGGGATCATCGCATACAGGAATGCATGCTGGAAATCTATTCCAAGGGTATCTTTCAAATAGCCGTATACCAATGGCCAGATTGCACCACCTGCAATACCCATGATCATCACTCCGGATCCAACTTTGGTAAACCGGCCAAGGCCTTTAATCCCCAGGGGGAAGATTGCTGGCCACATCAATGCATTGGCAATCCCCAATAATGCGATGAAAACATACGAAGTCATCCCCGAGGTGAACACCGAAATACTGGTGAAAGCAATTCCGACCAAGGTGCAGACCCTAAGTGCCGACTGTTGCGAAATAAGTCTTGGAATGGTTGCAATCCCGATAAAATAGCCAACGAGCATACAACCGAGCGTAAATGCAGTACCATATTTCACAAAGAATGGAGGTAGCGATAACAACCGTCCGTATGTCCCAATGATGTCGCCCGCCATCACTTCTACCGCAACACAAAAGAATATTGCTAATGCGCCGAGGAAAAGGTGGGGATACTGAAAGATGCTACTTTTCTTTTTGACATCCGCACTTTCCTCCACCACTTCTTCTTTATTTACGTCAACGTCGGGCATTTTTACAACGAATACAACAATTGCGAGGATAGCTACACCAATCGCCATTCCAATGTATGGGCTATGGATCCGCTCGGAAAGTTCAGCTAACAACGCGTCGTGTTCAGCGCCCACCTTCAGGTCTTTTATTTTACTCGAAATGGTATCATAGTCCTTCAACAATATGCTTCCTAAAACAAACGGCACAATGATGCCTGCAGTTTTATTGAAAATTCCGACAATGGAAATACGTTGGGCTGCGCTTTCAATGGGGCCTATGATGCTTAGGTATGGGTTAATCGCGGTCTGAAGAAGTGCCATTCCCGATGCCTGGATGAATATAGAGACTAAAAACAACTCATAACTCAGTTTAGATGCGGCCGGTAATATAACCAACGCTCCGATTACAATTAAGAATAGACTGAGCACAATTCCGTTTTTAAAACCGATCTTATCCAAAATCCATGAACTGGGAAGGGCTAAAAAGAAATAGGCGATATAGGAAGCAAATAAAATAAAGAAAGCCTGCAAATCTGTTCCCAAATTAAAGGCTAACCGGACAAATGGAATGAGTGCTCCATTGGCCCAAGTGATGTAACCTAGAATAAAAAACAGTGCGCAGCATATGATCATTGGCAATAATGCTGTCTTTTGTTGAGTTGCGATAGGGTTCATTGATTTAAAATTTACTTTCCGTTAATTAGGTTGGTTGTATAGTCAGAAACCTTCCATTCCACAAGACTATAAAATAAAATCAACATTTAAAATAAAAAAGTCACGCAATCGGTTGTTTTTTCAATGGTCAATGGTCAATTGGTAATGAGGAACGATACGTAATGAAGTCCAATTATCGACGTCAGCAAAAATAGGAAACGCCCTGAAGTTATCAGGGCATTTCCTACACCTAAACCGTATCATAAAACCATGGAAATGGTTTTGTAGATACTTTAACTACAAAAGATACGGAAAAAGGTTTTTAAAGTTTTAAAATTAACCGCCAAGGTAACGTTCGCGGATGATATTACGGTGGTGATTAAGATGGCCGGCAATGATATACAAAAATGCCCGGGCACTGGTCAATCGCTCGGAAGCAATGCCTTTGCGAGCGAGTTCGTGATCGTTGAAGCTCCGGAAAAGTATCAGATTCGACTTTCTAACCAATACAAATTCTTCCGACAGACTTTCCAGCGACCGTTCATTGAATCGCGCATTGGCCACAAAATCTTCGGGTTCAAACCCAATCAATTCTTTGGTATCGTTCCGTGCAAAACGTAAGGCTCGATAGGCCATGATTCGTTCAGTATCTATTACATGGCCCACTACCTCTTTGATGGTCCATTTCCCTTCCGCATAAGCATATTCAGATTTACCAGGGGGGATACCTGCCAGAAATTCGGGGAAAGCGGTAATTTGTTCATCGAGCAATTCCATCACGTCTCCTGTAATGGTTTCAATATAACTGGAATAGATCGCCGGGTATTCATCAGATTTGAGCGGGTTCATACGTTTGGCTACTTGGTAATACGATTCTAAATGTGGTTCCTTTATCTATTTCTGATTCCTTCACAAAAATGTGCCCTTTGTGATATTCGATCATCCGTTTGGTAAGACTCAGTCCCAATCCCCACCCACGTTTCCTTGTGGTGAAACCTGGCTGGAAAACAGCATCAAACTGTGCACGGGGTATTCCTTTTCCGGTATCGCTAATGTCTATAAAAATTTGCTCTTTTGCAATATTTTCTAAAATAACGATGTCAATCCTCCCGGCAGACTCAATGGCATTTGCTGCATTTTTCAGGAGGTTTTCAAGCACCCAATCAAAAAGGGGAACATTGAGCATGGCCTGTACTTTCGTTTCCCCTGATACATTGAACACAATTTTATCGCTTGTCCTCACCTTAAAATAATTCACAAAATCAATCACGACTTTATACACCATATGGTTGTGTAGTATCGGAGCGGAGCCGATTTTCGAGAAACGGTCCGCCACCACTTCGAGTCGCTTCACATCGCTTTCCATTTCAATAAGTAATGGATCTTTTTCAGCATCAAATTTAGTACGGACCAGTTCCAGCCAAGCCATCAGCGACGATATGGGTGTCCCCAACTGATGGGCCGCCTCCTTGGCTAGGCCCACCCATACGAGGTTCTGTTCGGACTTACGGATCGAATTAAACACCGTATAAGCAATGCCCAGGAAGATAGCAATCAGTGTGAGTTGCACATATGGAAAAAACCGAAGTTGATTGAGCAGTAAGGAGTCTTTGTAATACACAAACCATTGACCTCCTCCATTCGGTAGGTTGATGATAATAGGCAAATGGCTTTTCTTCATGATGGTCAGTTGTCGACTGAAATAGGTAGGGTCATATTGCAAATTTTCATCCTCATCGTCCGACAATATATTTGTTTTGGTCGAATCCAGATCCCGCCAATAGATAATACTGTCGCGGGCATCGGCAATAATAGCAGGCATGGATAGGCTATCGCGCACCGCCGAGATGAAGGTGATCATTTCATCGTCAAAATCGGGCATCGTAATAATGTTCCGCATACTCATGGCCCACACCTCGGCTTTGGTCCGCTCGGATTTGGACAAGTTCCTTACCAGATAATTGGTATAAAGCAACGACGCGCCCGCAATGAGCGCGGCAAGAATCAACAAGGCAAATTTCCATCGTTGCTGATTATATTGATAAGGATTCATGTTGCCAAAATACATAATTCCACCAACAATGATATTTCGGCAGCTGTATTTTTATATTTCCGCCACAAAAAAAGCGGGGCAAAGGCAGCGTAGAGACTGATAACTTTTGATAAATTTATCTAAGTTTGCAGCATGGATCAAGACAGGAAAGTGAGGGTGCGCTTTGCGCCGAGCCCCACCGGGGGATTGCACTTGGGCGGCGTACGCACGGCATTGTTCAACTACTTATTTGCCCGGCATAACGGGGGAACATTTGTGTTGCGCATCGAAGATACAGACCAGACCCGCTTTGTAAAGGGCGCGGAGGAATATATTCAGGAATGCCTCAAATGGTGCGGTATCGAGCCGGATGAGAGCCCACTTCATGATGGTGCGTATGGCCCTTACCGGCAAAGCGAACGTAAAGAAAATTACCGGAACTATGCGGAGCAGTTGGTAGCTGATGGCTATGCCTACTATGCATTTGACACTGCGGAAGAATTGGAGACACAGCGCCAGTTGCAACCCAATTTTAGATACAGTCATGAAAACCGCACGCAACTACGCAACTCACTCAGCCTTCCGGCAACCGAGGTCCAGCGGCTGATTGCCGAAGGACATCCCCATGTTATCCGCATCAGGATGCCCGTGGGTGAAACCATCGGTTTTGAAGATATGATCCGCGGCGCAGTCAGTTTCGACTCCTCTTTAGGAGATGACAAGGTCTTGCTGAAAGCCGATGGCATGCCTACCTACCACCTCGCGGTGGTCGTGGACGATTACCAGATGGACATCACCCACGTATTCCGGGGAGAAGAATGGTTACCGTCGGCTCCCGTACATATCCTCCTGTGGGAATACCTCGGTTGGCGCGACAGCATGCCCAATTGGGCACACCTGCCGCTTATTCTCAAGCCCGACGGCAATGGCAAACTGAGCAAGCGGGATGGCGACCGACTGGGATTCCCGGTATATGCCATGAATTGGCAGGATCCGAAAACAGGAGACCTTACCCGGGGATTTCGCGAGATGGGGTTTCTTCCCGAGGCATTTGTCAACATGCTTGCTCTGTTGGGCTGGAACGACGGAAGTGACCAGGAGCTTTTTTCCATTGATGAATTGGTGGCTAAGTTTTCGGTAGACCGCATCAGCAAGGCAGGGGCCAAATTTGATTTTGAAAAAGCCAAATGGTTCAACCACGAATGGATCAAACAAAGCGACGACGAGTTCCTCCTTCCCCGACTAAGCGATGTGTTGGCGGAGCGTGATGTGCTGGATGTTGACCGGGCATACCTTGCCGACGTGATCCCGTTGGTAAAGGAGCGACTCACTTTTCTTTCGGATTTCTGGGAACAGGCTTCCTATTTTTTCAAGCGGCCCGACAGCTATGATCTGGCTTCCGTGCAACCGAAGTGGACTACCGAAAAAACCGCATTCTTCTCAGAGATGATTGCCAAGCTTGAAAATTTCGATCCCTGGCGCAGCGCTGAATTGGAGAGTTTCTACAAACTGGCTATCCAGGCTTCCGGCATGAAAATGGGCGAGTTGATGCTGCCTTTCCGCATCATGTTGGTAGGGGGTAAATTCGGACCGCACGTCTTTGACATTGCTGCGTTATTGGGCCGCGAAGAAACCGTAGCCCGGATGAAGGGTGGACTGGAAGCGCTCATTACCCCAGCAGTTCCCTGATATCCGCCTGCGTAAGCGACTTGATAAAGCTTTCTTCCGTAGTGATGAGCGTATCGGCAATGCTTTTTTTCCGGTTTTGCAACGCCAGTATTTTTTCCTCTACCGTATCTTTGGTAATGAACTTGTAGATAAACACATTACGCGTTTGCCCTATGCGGTGTGTACGATCTATCGCCTGTTGTTCGACAGCTGGGTTCCACCAAGGGTCCAGGATGAATACGTAGTCGGCCTCAACGAGGTTAAGTCCTACGCCCCCGGCTTTGATCGAAATGAGGAATAAACGTGTATCCTGATTTTCGCGGAATTGCTTCACCACTTCTTCCCGGTTTTTTGTGGCACCGTCGAGGTAGGCATAGCCGACACCGTGTTTATCGAAGTACTGTTTAAAAATAACCAGTTGTTTGACAAATTGCGAAAATACAAGCACCTTGTTGCCCCGTTGGAGCACGGTTTCAAGGGTATGGATGACACTCTCGAACTTACCGGATTCACCTCGGAAGGTGCTGTCTACCATGCGCGGATGATTGGCCAGTTGGCGCAGCTTGGTAAGCCCTTGCAGCAATGCAATCTGCGGAGTTTTGGCTTTCTCATCACCAAGATTCTCCAATATCGCATTCCGGTATTCCGACTTCACACGTTCATACTGTTCGGCCTGTTGCTCGCCCATGGTGCAATAGAACACCTGTTCCGATTTAGGCGGCAGTTCGGTAGCTACCTGACCTTTGGTGCGTCGCAAAACGAACGGTTTAATGATGGCCTGCAGCCGTTTCGCCTTCTCTTCGTCCTTCTTTTTTTCGATGGGTTGCACAAACTCCTGCTGGAAATAGTGGTAAGTGCCCAACAGCCCCGGATTGAGGAAAGCCATCTGCGACCATAAATCGGCCACGGAATTTTCAACCGGCGTACCGCTCAGCACCAAACGGTGTTTACTCTTCAGGCTTTTTACGGCCTTAAACGATTTCGAAGCCGGGTTCTTGATGATTTGGCTTTCGTCGAGGATGACGTAATTGAAATAGAAGGCACTCAACAACTCTTCATCGCTACGGGCAATGCCGTAGGTGGTAATAACCAGGTCGTATTGTCCGAAGATTGTCGGCTCTTTGGACCTACCGATGCCCGTATGCACCAGGATACGCAATTCAGGCACGAATTTATCCGCTTCGTTCTGCCAGTTATAAATTAACGAAGTGGGCATGACGATGAGCGAGGTCAGCAGCCCTTCGCCCTGTTCAGCGCGTTCTTTTTGCTTTTGCAGGAATGCCAGCGTCTGAATGGTTTTCCCGAGGCCCATATCGTCGGCCAGACAACCACCAAACCGATATTTTTGGAGAAAATGAAACCAATTATAGCCAGCTTTCTGATAGGGACGCAGCGAACCGTTAAACAGCCGTGGCTCTTCGATCTCTTCAATGGTGTCGAAATTGGCCAATTGTTCCAGCCTACGATCCATTGTCAATGTTGTACGCTCCGAAATATCATTCAGCAGACCTACGTGATACTTACTGAGCCTGATTGCTTTTTTGTCTTCAGAGAATTGAAACAAATGGCTGTATTGCGCAAACCATTCTTCGGGAATGACTGCAACTTCCCCATTGGGCAATACAAACTCTTTGATGTTATTCAATATATGGTTGCGCAATTGGATGAAAGGCACTTCATAATTTCCAAAGCGGGCGACGGCTTGTACGTCGAACCAATCGTTGCCCTCCTTTATCGTAAGGTCAAGTTCGGTCCGTCCAAAGAAAAAACGCTTATGCGGATCTTCCTGTACAATTTCGTAGCCCAGCTGGCTAAGCTCATCGTTTTTCTCACGGAGCCAATCCATGACGGATACACGTTCATCGCCATTCGCTACGGGCTCCAAATTACTAAAGAGGACGTTGGTTTTGTGTAACCCCATATCCAGTAATTCTCGCATCCGCCTTTCCTCCCATTGCAACGACCGCTTTATGCGATGGAAAGTATAATGATCCGAGACCTCGTCATATTGCATCCGTACGGTCACTTTATTTTCACCCCCTGATGCGAATAGATACGGACCATAGCGAAAATTAAGCTGCAGTTGCGACGTGCCATTTTCAACATAAAGCAATTTTACTATCGGCACGGCATCGTGTTGATGGGTTTCAATTGAAAACCCTTCGGCATATACATGGTATTTCTCGATCAATCCGCGCACAAAGGTTTCGAAATATTTCCGCTCGGTAGCGCGGGCGACAGCGATGTACCGCTTCTGTAGGAAAGGCGATAACTTTTTCCCCTCGAGGGGTTGGTCAAAATGGTAAAGCACATTTTCCAGCAGGAGCCACGCCTGTTGGTTGATGATAACCTGGGCGTCTTTATACATGAACTCGATGCGTTGCCCATCGTATTTAATCGTCGGAAAATAGCGTGTCTCCTCCTCGTTGCGCCGGAAATGGAACAACACGGATGCGGGTTGGGGAGCGATCTCAATCCGTTGATCGGCGGCATACCCATCTTTGCTCATCAAAAACAGTGGTTTTTCCCGAAGCAACTCCAACGCCTGTAATAACCTCCGCTCGATCTTTGGCCGGATGTATTCGTAAAACTTATTGTCAAAGATCCTAGCGAAAAAATCAGCGGGCCGAACCGGCTTTTTATGATAGCGCTTGATAATATTCGTTTGTTCTACTTCTTCCAGCAGCTTGATCAGTTTGTAATCGACATCATCCAACACGCGGGCATAATCGGTTGCCGTGTGGCTGAATATGCGACGATGTGTCAGCGAATATCCGCCGTTGGGATTGAGCTGTACAATATGCGGCTCAATTAAGCATCCCAAATAGGGGTGTTCACAAAGGGAATAGACCAGTTCATAAGGTTGTGTAGTATCGACTTGCTGCATTTACAACGGTAGTATCCAAGAAAAACAAAGGTGCTAAAGATACGGAAATCTTTGAATAGTTACGTTGCGTTTAGCAAGACCTGTGCCAGTTATTATCGTGTTAGGATGCTAGCGACGCCTGCGCAATCCGTATTTCGATGTATTCCACGTCGTTGCCCAATATCGCTTTAAGAACGGAAGACGGTTTTCCCGGATTTTTCTTCAACACCTCCCGGACACCATCCAATTTATCCGCGTCCATTAATTGATCGGCCTCTACCCCACGGCCGATGAAATCAATGAGATGCCCAATGATGGTATTTCGGGTCAAACCGCGTTCCATTGCGATATCATCGATTGATTTTCCGGCCTGAAATAAGTCAAAACTAATACGCTTGGTGGCTCCCTTGACGGGCTTCTGCTTACCGGTGTTCCCGGGAAGCTCTTCGGATTTTATTTCAATGGTGTTCAAACGCTCCGCTTTACGCATGATTTCCTGAAGGGTATCGCCTTTGGCAAGTGCTTGCGCTATAACCAAACATTGCGTCAGTTGTTCTTTCTTTCGTTTGAAGTCCACATAGAGTGCTTTTAATTCTTCCACGTATTTCTTTGTACGCTTTTTGATCGTCCAGGCCGCAATGTGTGCATCCAGCGCTGCAATCAAATCTTCTTCAATCCGGGGAAGAAACCAAGCGACAGCTTTCTCTGTGCGCTCATGGATCTTACGATAGTCGCTTTCCCCCTCTTTATTCAACAATCCATTTAACTGATTCCGGAATTTATCGGCTATTTCCCGCTGCGCCCGACAGGCGATCGACAGGATCTGAAGAAATTGATAGGCAGCTGCTTGATCGGCAATGTTCCGGCTTTCCAAATCGGTCATTGCACCTTGGCTGGCATCCACCAGGCGGTCCCATTTAAAGCTGTGAAGCAAAATATGGCCCAGGTAGCTGCGCTGCGAAGCTTCCAATATCTTAGGCATATCATCCTCAGCGGGTGTAGCCTTTGAGAAGTCGGCCACCTGCCGGTCTGTGCGGATGCTATGCGGTGGAATGCGCGAATAGAGCACCAGTCCGTCCAATTTCCGCAAACGGCTCAGCGCCACATAAACCTGTCCCGCAGCAAACGACGCCCCGGCATCGATGATGGCTTTATCAAAGGTAAGTCCCTGGCTTTTGTGGATGGTGATGGCCCAAGCCAGCCGGAGCGGGAATTGTGCAAAGGTACCCAATACTTCTTCTTCGACCCTGTCTTGTGCTTTATCGTAACGATAGCGAATGTTTTCCCACTCCTCACGTTTTACTTCCACGGCATCGCTACCGTCTTTGAACTCGACGATCAACACATCTCCCGTGGAATCGATGTGCTTCACGTAACCGATTTTACCATTATAATATCGCCGTTCGTCGCCGCTGTCATTGCGGATAAACATCACCTGAGCACCAATTTTCAAGACCAATTTCATCTCGGCAGGATACAACGTTTCCGGAAAGTCTTTCGAAACCTTTGCCTCCAGCGTCACGGTTTTTCCGGTCAGTGCATCCAGTTCCCGCTTGTTGATCGCATCCGCCCGGTGATTGTGCGTTGTAAGGGTTACGTAGGGATCGTCCTTTGCAGGTATAAAATCCGGGTTGTAATACGCGTTGAGTAAATCCAACTGTTCAGCCGTACAGCAATTATTACGGATGTCGTTGAGTATATCAATAAAGGTCTGTTCGCTCTGCCGGTAGATTTTTTTGAGTTCCAACAAAACGGGTGGATGTTCACGAAGTACCTTTGCGTCGAAAAAAAATGGACTGGGGTAATAGCGGCTCATGACTTCCCATTCCTGCTCCCTGACAACGGGGGGCAATTGGTACATATCGCCGATAAATAAGACCTGCAGGCCACCGAACGGACGCGCATCCCGTCGCACGGATTTCAGGATGGCGTCGATCGCATCCAGGGTATCTGCCCGGAGCATGGATACCTCATCAATAACCAACAGGTCAATTTCCTGCAATAAGGCGCGCCGTTGCTTGGTCAGTTTCACTTTGCCAAACAGCCGGCGGCGATTGTAGATATGACTGTCGTTGTCGTCCCATGCCAATTCGTAGTCTTCGATATACATGCCGAACGGAAGCCAAAACAGCGAATGCAGCGTGGTGCCCCCGGCATTCATCGCCGCTACGCCCGTCGGTGCCGCTACCGCCATCCTTTTATAACTGTGTTGCTGGATGTACTTCAGGAATGTGGTCTTTCCCGTTCCGGCTTTGCCGGTAAGGAATAGATTACGATTGGTATGGTTTACAAACGATACCGCCTGCAGGAAAGCCGCATTTTGCACATCTAATGATACCATAGTGGTGGTATTGAAGGTTTAAATTTAAAATGCCAACTGGCAAGGTAAACAGCAAACTTAGATAAATTTGCTTTTATATGCAATTATAATCGCGTTGAATATAAAAGCGAATTTATCCGCAGCAACCTGCTTCCATCGGTGCGCACGATTGCTTCGCAGTTATCGATCTATTCGGCTGACTCAATTCATTGAATAAGTTGAACGGCAAAAAACCGTACTTCTCTGCTTATATTTACGATCCGTTTATCTACATATTTCTACCCGTATGAAACTAACCAATTCTTATTATGGCATAAGCTATTGCCTCTTTGTTGTTGCAGCTATCTTTTTTTCGGCGTGTTCAAAGGATGACACCCCTACGGTTGAACCGCCACCGTTGCCACTCGATGCGTTATACCAAACAGCTATCACGGATGCAATGGTAGCCGAAGATTCGGAAATTATCGACACCCTCTGGGCGATCACACCCGAAAACCAATCGCTCACCTGGAAAACCATCAACGGCAAGCAATATGTGTTAATGGCTACGTATATGCGCTATCCGGCGAGTTATCCCGTCGGCGACTCCATCACGAATACATGGGGCGAATCCTGGGTGTTCGTACCCCAACAGATGAAAGCGAGGATAGGCAACTCCTTATCGTCCGCATCGGATACCACCATGCGAATCTGCCAACTACTGGGATTGCCTCCCGCAAATGAGAACAGTAACACCCACATTGCGGAAATCTGGATTTCCCCGGATCGCCTGTATCGGCCTGCGGGTAATCCCGACATTACCGTTACTTCCACCGGGGCCACACTGCTGGATAACATCACTCCCTCCTATGGCGACTGGTTCAACAACTATATCATCTTTGCCTATTATCGGCCGCTTTCCAATGCAACGGAATTCCACTACCCGTGGACGCGATTGGGTTACACCTACGACTGGGCTTCGGAATCAAACCATGTAGGCCTGAGCGAATATGTGTTGCAAGCCGAATCGGGTGCCTGGGTAGAACACGTCGCGACCGTGGGAACCTACTTTTAGCCGCTGGCAGCCGGTCGTTTTTCCGTTACGCTATACTCAAAAATGAGGAGTATCAAAATCATTCATTTTACCTATTGCTAACGTCAGGTTTACCGTTTATTTTTGATAGCGCGTTGCGAAAGGAATTTGTGACGTAAATCCACTTAGAAAAATCAGATGAACACCCAATTTGTACTCAAAAAAATCAACCTCCACCGTCTGATGCATTTGTTTATCCTGTCGTTGCTCAGCGTTGCCTTGTTTTCGTGCAGCAAAGATGACGATGCCAGTCCGGAAGAGCTAAAGGACGAAGTCGGAAACGTACCGGGCCTTGGTGAAACCGGAGGTACACCGCAGGGCACAACGTTTAGCCTGCCCGATGGGATTACGGTGGTCGGCGACATTACCGGTCAACTATGCGACGAAGCAACCTTCACCATCGGTAGTGGACACTACGTAACGGTATGTGTTGGCCTGAGCAACGACACTGAGCAAGAGAAAACCATTACCTTTCCTGCTGGACTTGTGCTGATTTCGACAACGGATAATTACCAAAACGGCGTAGTATTAACCACCGAATCGTTCGCCATTCCGCCGAAGCAGACCATTCGTTTCGTTTTTCACACCTATTGTGGCAATGCCAGCCGTTCTTCCGCCTCCTCCAGTGCCGTTTACACCTTCGGGCCCATAACCAATAGCAAACTCATCACCCGCCTCATCAACGACCTGAAGAATAAAAAGATTTCAGTGGTCGATTATATGAATGGCGATGACGTGGATGACGAATTTGAGACGATCGCATCAACGGTCCAAGCGCTTTTATGGATGATCACCGATAGCGATCTCTTCAGCTTAGATTGGATGACGTTTGAAATGATCTATAAACAGCAACTGGAGACACTGCCCAACAAATAAGCCCATTACATTTTTAAAGCTGTTCGGATATGAACAGGAAAGTGTTCGTTACCGAACACTTTTTTTATTTCAAATCAACCATAAATAACTTAAAACCAATTCCTTATAATATTGGCTTGGTTGCTGTGTTTGATAAATCCGAAATTAGCACACAGCACAAACAGTCTGCAAAGGAGGCCGAGAGTATGTTACAAAATCATTTTAAAACCGCTTGGCGGAACATCATTCGTCAAAAACAAACCTCTTTTATCAACTTGCTGGGATTATCCCTGGGAATTGCTTCGGCACTTATCTTATTTGTGATCGTCCAATATGAATGGAGCTACGATCGATTCCATAAAAATTACGATTACATCTACCGGATCGTAACGGCTACACAATACGAAAATTCGGTCGACTACAATGCCGGTATCCCCTATCCGACGCCTGATGCCCTCCAGGTGGACATGCCACAGGTCAAAGCGGTTGTACCGCTGCATACAATCGGAGCTCAGGTAGACGCCCCCGACAAGCTCCCGGAAAACCCGGTCCATAAATATTCGGAACAGGTGATGTTTACCACGGCGGATTTCTTCCAGCTTTTCGACGCAACATGGCTGGCCGGAAATGCGGCAGCATTGTCAAAGCCGAATACCGCAGTTCTTGACCGCGAAACCGCCAACCGGTTTTTCGGCTCCTGGCAACACGCCGTGGGCAAACAGATTCAATTAGCCAATGTAGTTCCCCTACAGGTCGCTGCAATCGTGGAAGACGCCCCCCATAACAGTAATTTCCCCTATCACCTGCTGGTTTCCTTTGAAACACTTCGGGCGAACGCTGAGCTATTCGACTACCATTTCACCGATTGGAATAGTACAAGCAGCAATTTTCAAACGTTCGTGTTGCTCCATCCGGGCCAACAGCTGAAAACCGTCGGACAGCAGTTGGATGTATTGACCAAAAAATACTTTGAAGGCAGAGGCAGAGCTGCCAAAATCCTTCACCTCCAGCCCCTGAGCGATGTCCATTTTGATCCGCGTTATGGAGCCACCATCAATAAACGCATGGTCAAGCGGTCTACGCTCACCACCTTGGCATTGATCGGAGTATTCGTCCTCATCATGGCCGCCATTAATTTTGTGAATCTCAGTACTGCACAGGCGCTCGGAAAAGGAAAGGAAATCGGCGTGCGAAAAGCGTTGGGTGGTTCCCGGAATAGCCTGATCACACAATCTTTCGGAGAAACCTTTCTCCTTGTTTTCCTTTCCTTGCTAGTTGCCTTGGCCCTCGCCTATTTCGCGTTGCCCCAAGTACACCATGTATCGGATATACCTGAAACTCCGTCTTTGCTGCAACCTCCTACCCTGTTATTTCTCGGCATTACCTTGGTAGTGATGACCGTCCTATCAGGTTTATATCCCGCGCTGATCCTATCCGGATTCAAGCCCGTTTTGGCACTTAAAAATAAAATCAACACCGCGAAACTAGGGGGTGTTTCCCTGAGAAAAGGATTGGTTGTAGTACAATTCGCGCTCGCTCAATTGCTGATGATCGGCACGTTGGTGGCCGTCAGGCAGATGGCCTTTGTGCGCAATGCCGATCTTGGCTTTAACAAAGAAGCCATTTATACGGTACAGATGCCGTCTGATGACAGCACCCATCAGCGTATGTCGGTATTCAAACAACAACTGCTGCAGTTGCCCCACGTCCGTTCAGTGAGCTTTGCCAGTGATGTTCCTTCGTCGGATAATAAGTGGTCGTCCAATTTTTACTTTGATGGTAATGATTCGGAGAGCCACATTACGTTCCCGACGTTTTTGAAGTTTGCCGATGCCGATTATTTTGAAAATTATGACCTGGCATTTCTCGCCGGCCACCCGTATGCGGAAAGCGATACGCTCCGTGAAGCGGTGATTAATGAAACCATGGCGCTGAAATTGGGGTTACCGACCGCGGAAGAGGCCGTAGGCAAACGCATCCGTATCGGTTTTAGCGATACCTGGATGACCATTACCGGTGTAGTAACGGATTTTATACCCAATTCGCTGCGGGAGGAAATCGGCCCAATTATCATCGCCCCAGCCAAAGAGCAGTACTATGTGGCGGGGATTAAGCTGGAAAAGGGCGCAGGAAAGCAAACGCTTCAAGCCATCAATAATCAGTTCGACCAACTTTACCCAGAGCACTATCTCCAAGCAGGCTTCCTCGATGAAAGCATCGCCAGGTTCTATGAACAAGAAGAAAAAATGGCATTGGCCTACCAACTGTTTGCGCTCTTGTCTTTGGTGATATCCAGCATCGGACTGTATGGGATGATTTCCTTTATGCTGGGGCAAAAGGTGAAGGAGATCGGCATCCGGAAAGTCCTCGGCGCCAGCGCAGCCAGCATCGTCTACTTATTTTCCAAAGAGTTTATTTACCTCATCGCAATTGCTTTTTGCATCGCCGCCCCCGTGGCCTATTATTTCATGTCCGGTTGGTTGGGCAATTTTGTCTTCCGTATCCACCTGGGTGCCGGATTATTCCTGTTGGTAATATTGACGGCTCTTATACTTGCCATGGCGACTATCGGTGCCAAAGCACTCCGCGCGGCAATGGCCAATCCAGTGGATTCGCTGCGCGACGAATAAGTAACGTCGAGGATATTCGCATTTCCCTCATTTAGATTCATTGTAAATTAGTACTTTTGGAAATTGATATCAAATGAGCGCGCAATGTCCCAGCATAAATCCATTAGCCATCTGCAAAACGGAGAAACCGCCACGATAGTGGGGTACGGTTCCGAGGAAATCCCCATCAAAATCTATGAAATGGGCCTTCTGCCGGGGGTAACCCTGACCAAGAAGCAACAGCTTCCGTTCAACGGCCCGGTATACCTCCGTATCGAAAATAACCCCAATGCGATTGCACTGCGGAAATCCGAAGCAGATCTTATCTTAATTGAATCGACCCCATAAAGCATGACGGAAATCAAGATTGCCCTGGTGGGTAACCCCAACGTTGGAAAATCGACGGTATTTAACCGATTGACCGGATTGCGGCAAAAAGTCGGCAATTATCCGGGAATAACCGTAGAAAAGAAAACGGGAAGCTTCGCTCACCAACAAACCCGATATCATGTCATAGACCTGCCCGGTGCCTACGGAATCCACCCTTCGTCATTGGACGAAGAAATTGTCTATGATGTATTAATCGATAAAACGAACCCCAATCACCCCGAATTGGTTGTAGTGATCGGCGACCCGTTTAATCTGAAACGGGCGGTCTTCCTGTATCAACAGATCCGGGAGATGGGACTGCCCGCCATATTCGTGATCAATATGATCGACGAGGCTGAGCAGTCGGGAACGTCCATTGATGTTGATAAACTGGAAAAAGCGCTGGCAACCAAGGTCGTGCTTACCGATGCGCGTTCGGGGAAAGGCATCGATCAGTTAAAAGCTGCATTGACCTTTAAACCCAACGGATATGCGGCTTCATTTATGATTCCCGAAGAATTTACCGCCGCCACTCAATATGTGAAGGAACGCACGGGGCCGTCGAATGAGTATGTCGCTTGGTTGTATCTATCACAGAAACAGAATAAGCACCTGGATGATAATCAGGCTCAGGAAGTAGCGAATGCCCGGCAAAATCACGGGCTCAACTATCACCGCCTACAGATTCAGGAGGCTTTGGCAAGGCACGCGTCGCTGGAGAAACAATTAGCCGGCGTTGTCAAAGACCCCGCAAAGAAAAAGCAATATGTAACGGGGCGCGCCGACAGCGTGCTTACCCATCCGCTTTGGGGATACGTCATCTTTTTTGCCTTGCTGCTATTGATTTTCCAAGCCATTTACACGTGGTCAGGCCCCTTTATGGATGCCATTGATAACGCCTTCGCCTGGCTGGCCTCCAGTGCGGGAGAATGGTTGCCAGCAGGCCCGATGAACGGACTGATTACGGATGGCATCATTACGGGCATCGGCGGGATTGTCATTTTCATCCCCCAGATTGCCATTCTTTTTATTTTTATCTCACTGATGGAAGAATCGGGCTATATGAGCCGCGTCGTATACCTCATGGACCGGTGGTTACGCCCTTTCGGACTCAGCGGCAAAAGTGCCGTTCCGCTGATGTCGGGTGCGGCCTGTGCCATTCCGGCCGTTATGTCTGCTCGGACGATCGAAAATGATAAAGAACGGCTGATCACGATCTTGGTAACACCCTTTATGACGTGCTCCGCCCGCCTGCCGATTTACATTATCATCATCGGACTCGTCATCCCGCAGGAAAAGGTAGTAGGCCTCGACCTACAAGGATTGGTCTTATTTGCCATGTACGCGTTGGGTATCGTGGCCGCACTGGGGAGTGCTTGGCTGCTTAAACAACTGATGAAATCGAAGTACAAAAGTTACCTGATTTTGGAGATGCCTACCTACAAATACCCCGTAGTGCGCAATGTACTGCTGAACGTTTGGGATAAAACCAAGGGCTTTGTATGGGGTGCAGGGAAAATCATCCTTGCCATCAGCATCATCCTGTGGGTTTTGGGATCGTTTGGCGTAGGCGAACGGTTTACGAATGCCGAAGAGATTGTCCGGTCTGAAAACCCCGAAATCAGTGAAACGGATTTCGAAAACGAAGTCCAATCGCAGAAACTCGAATACTCCTTCCTTGGCACCATGGGCCGCTTTATTGAACCCGTAATTGAGCCGCTTGGCTACGATTGGAAAATGGGCATCGGGCTGATTTCATCGTTTGCCGCCCGGGAAGTGTTCGTGAGCACCATGGCTACGGTGTACAGTCTGGGTGGTACGGACGACGAGCTGACCATTCGCGGACGCATGGCTGCGGAGATTAACCCGGATACCGGTAAACCGGCCTATAATTTTGCGTCGGGTATATCGCTACTCCTATTTTATGCGTTTGCCATGCAATGTATGAGTACCATAGCGATTGTCAGAAAAGAAACAAATTCCTGGAAATGGACGTTCATCCAGTTGGCTTTTATGACAGGTATTGCGTATATTGCCGCTTTAGTGGCATACCAATTGTTAAAATAATATGGACGCGATCACGATTCAATATATAGTTGTAGGCGCTTTATTTTTGGTGGCTGTTGTATTTTTGGTCAGACGGACCCGCCGGTCTTTCGGGAATAAGGGAGGTTGTTCGAAAGGATGTGGATGTGATTTCTCGGAAACCACCATGGAGAAATCAAAAAAAGCAATATATTAGCCGCTTTAAAAGATAAGCCGATGACTTACCAAGTAAAGGAAGAACTTTTCAAAGAAATAGAGGGGATTCTTACAGGCCAAGGATTCCAAGTTGTACAACAAGACCAGACTCGTCCCTGGGGCGGCTTTTTTGTGATTGAGGAGTCACAGGCGCAACAATTTGCAAACACCTACTTTAACGGGCTCGACGTGCAGGAACTTAAGATATCCGGCAAGCTCAGCCCGAAAATCCTTGTCGTTGCGCCGGGGAAACGTCTTTCCTGGCAATACCACCATCGCCGTGCCGAAATCTGGCAGGTAATACGTGGTATCGTGGGGGTCGTAACCAGCGATACCGATGAAGAACACGAACTACAAATCCTGAATCCTGGTGATGTAATCCGTCTTAACCAAGGAGAACGCCACCGTTTGGTCGGACTCGATGAGTGGGCTGTGTTAGCTGAAATCTGGCAGCATACGGACGCAAGCAACCCGTCGGACGAGGACGATATTGTCAGGGTTCAGGATGACTTTGGAAGGTAACCTCCTATGGAAGGTTACCGATCCGAGCATACATTTCTACCATCGCGGCTTGGTCAAGTAGCCATCTACGAGCCCCGTGTTTAACATTTTTCCATTCCGGGCTGAACAATCCGTCTTCCGATCTCGCATGTTCCCATGCATAATCGAGGCTTCCAGCGAACGCATTCAGATAGGATCGGTTGCCATCCACATCAAAAAGCTGAACATATCCCCGTAACATTACGGCAATGAACCAATTGTTGCTCCGCTTCAACAGCTTGCGCGATTTTCCATCCGTACCGGTAAAATCTTCAAAAAAGAAATGGTAGCCGCTTTCGGCTATCCGCTGAGCATCAGCCAGATAACCCGGATCGCCCGTTACGCGGTATAGCAATACGGCAGCTTGCAACATTTGACCGCTGTTGTAGGGATATTTACGCTTGTCGACCTTTCCATGAAGGTTTACATTATCCCAATACAAGCCGTCGTCCGGATCCTGCAGCCACTTTTTCGTCCATGCATACCATTCTTTGCCCTGCTGGAAATAAATGCTATCGCCGGTCGCTTCGAACAAACGTAGTGCAAAGACAGCCGCCGGTGCATTGGAACATGCATTTTTGGATTCTTTCTTCTGTTCACACCAGTAGACGCCCCCGCCCAACAACGTGTCCTGACCGCTCGCCACAAATGCCCAAACTTCCTTTGCCTTATCTAGGTATTTGCCGCTGCCACTATGGAGATATAATTCGGCAAAATCAATACCCAACCAGATGTTGTCGTCGTAAAAACGGTCGGAGTGCCCCTTGGAGCGAATATAGGAAGCATAAGCCGCTGGTGGCCGACTGTCATCGTAATATTCCTGCAGCCCCGGTAATATGTGACTATCGATCCAATGGAGATACGCCGTATCACCCGTACTTTCGAAAAGCGCGTTGGCCGCAGAAAGTGTTCCCGAAAACGGCCATAAATAGGCATAGGAATTGGTAGACGGACTCCCTTCGCCTGCCAGGTAATCCGCCCGGTAGGTATCGTCATAGGGATAATTTTCGCGAAGCAAAAACGTACGGTTTGCCGAATATTTCGCGTAAATCGTGTCAAACACCACCTGTGCACGGTGAAGCTGTACACCATTGGCGGGACTGCGTTCCTGGCCGATCCCTTGTACGGGTAGCAGCAAGATCAACAGCCCGATCAAATAGATCCGCTGAGGGACTGCGTACGTGCGCATTACAGATTCCCCTTTTTCATTTCATCCATGGCATAATTCGCTGCCCTTGCCGTAAAGGCCATGTAGGTAAGCGTTGGATTCTGGGTAGACGTAGACGTCATGCACGCTCCATCCGTTACGAACACATTTTGGCAGGCATGCAACTGGTGCCATTTATTCAATAGTGAGGTCTTCGGATCGTGCCCCATCCGCACACCACCCATTTCATGGATATCATTGCCCGGCCTCCGGTTGTCATCGCGGGTCTTGATGTTGGTGAAACCCGCCTTTTCATACATTTCGGTCATCTGATCGTAGTAATCCTGCCGCATTTTCCGATCATTTTCGTCGTAGTCTATCGAAATACGCAACAACGGAATACCCCAAGCATCCTTTTGATCGGCATCCAAGCTCACGAAATTATCTTCTTTGGGGATGGTTTCCGCCATCATGTGCGAATGCACCCGCCAGCCCCCGAGTTTCGCATTCAGCATACCGTCTTTTAATGCGTTGCCTACACCCGACGTATCGCGCTCTTCGGAGCGGCTTGCCCCAAAACCGGCTGCCCAGCCGCGCAGGAAATCGGTTTCCTGCCGATACACATTACGGAAGCGCGGAATATATCCGCCGCCGGCGGGATTACGTCCATCGGTGCGGTATTGCGGCAATCCATCGTATTCAGCGCCGATAGTAGCCGTATAATTGTGGAATGCGACATATTTACCCATAAGGCCGTTATCGTTACCTAACCCCTGCGGAAACCGGTCGGAAATGGAATTCAGCAAAATCAGGTTGGTATTCAAAGCCGAGGCATTGACAAAAATAACCTTGGCAAAAAACTCCGTTTCCTCTTTGGTATTGGCATCAATCACTTTCACACCCGTTGCTTTGCCTTTGGTGTCGTCGTAGATGATGGAATGGACCACTGAATGGGGTCTCAATGTGAGATTACCCGTTTTCTGTGCCCAGGGAATGGTCACGGCATTGGCACTGTAGTACCCGCCGAAGGGGCAGCCCCGTTGGCAGAGTACCCGGTTCTGGCATTGCACCCGCCCCTGCTCGATGTGGATCGGATTGGGTTTTGACAGGTGTGCGCACCGTGCGCTGATGACATGGCGGTTTTTATAGTGTTGCCTGACCGATTTGCTGAAGTGGTCTTCCACCGCATTGAGCGGGAATGCCGGCAAGTGCTCGCCATCTGGCAATTCGGGAATCCCGTCGTTGTTGCCCGACACGCCGACGAATCGTTCCACATAGCTGTACCACGGCGCGATGTCCTTATATCGGATGGGCCAATCTACCGAAAAGCCGTCACGCGCGGGTCCTTCAAAATCGAAGTCGCTCCAACGCTGAACCTGTCTGGCCCACAGCAGCGATTTTCCTCCCACCTGATATCCGCGTATCCAGTCGAAGTCCTTCACCTGGACATACGGATGTTCGTCGTCCTTTACAAAAAAATGCTTCGAATCCTCCCGGTAGTTATAGCACCGGTTTACAATGGGATTCTTCTGCCGGTCTTCGTACGGCATTTCCAGCCGGTGTTCGAATTCATAGGGATACATATTGGTCGTGGGATAGTCCTTCACGTGCTCGACATTACGGCCCCGTTCCAACAATAAGGTTTTTAATCCTTTTTCTGTAAATTCTTTGGCGGCCCAGCTGCCGCTTGCGCCGGAGCCGATTACAATGGCATCAAATGTACGTTCCTTAATACTGTCTATTGCCAGGTTTGCCATGGATGTTTCGTTGTTTGTTTAGTTTTCTGTAATTGGAATTTGTTGCTATGCCGGAGCATAACCATTGTACCGGCCCGGTACGAGTTCATACTTCACCAGATTGGTCATCACATATTTGGAATTCAGATACCCCTGTATGGTCCGGCGTTTGGCGATCGAGAAAAACTGCTTCAAGTCTTCGTCGGTGCTTTCGCCGATTTTGCCGAGCAGCTCCGTTCGACTGTTTACGTCAGTATTGGCAAATTCACTGCCCAGCTCTTTTTGGGACCATGTTGAAAATGCCGACAGTCCCTTGGTAAACTGATCCTGTTCTTCGGGGGTATGGCAGTCATCCACCATCTTCAGGACAAAGAGATGCAGCAGCAATTCCTTACCGCCGGGTGTATCGGTAGCGGGTACCAGCGTTTCGGTCAGCTCGGCCAGTAGTTGCTCGTTGTCTTCACTGATTGAGAGATTGGTCAAATCAATGCTCGCTTTTCCGGACTCCCGGAAACAGGCCGGAAGGACCAAAGTACCCCCAGCGATATATAAGAGTGTGCGTACAGCAGCTCTACGGTTCATCATCCTTAAATTTTAGCTTTCAATATTACGAAAACATTTTGTCAATGTAAAGTACGGTATGGTATAACAGCGGGTTATGGTAGCGGGTCTGGAGCAGCTGGATGAGCGGGATTATAGATTGCTACTCCGACCTGTGAATCGGCACAACCGTAATACAAAAACCACTGATCATTGTGGTAAACCAACCCTTCGATAAATACGGTTCCATCAACATATTGTCCGCTTTTTTCAAAGGGTTCCATAGGGCGGAGGAACGGCACGTCCAAGCGATCGATAACCTTACCCGGGTCGCTTTTATCGAAAAGCACCTGGCCGGCACTGTAGGTGCCCTTGTTGAACCGCTTATCGCCCTTTTCAGGATGGTTCTTACCGTTGTAGAGGAGTACAATTCCCTTATCGGTGAGGACCGCAGGGGGGCCACATTCGGTCAGGCTGCTATCAAAATATCCTTCACGGGGAGAAATGAAGACTTTCAGCTCTCCATTTTGATCTACCACCGGGTCCCACTTGATCAAATCGTCTGATGTGGCACCGTATACACCCTGTTCTCCCCAGTAGAGCCAGTATTTACCATTGATTTTGGTGATGACCTGACGGCCGTTGTCCACTGTCGTGAGAATGGAAGCCGACTTGTGTTTGCCATTGGAAAGCGCCGGATAGGTCTTGTTATCCTTAAAAATCGGTCCGTGTTTTTCCCAAGTTAGCAAGTCTTTGGAGGTGGCCACCCCCAGCCGGAAAATATCCCTGTTCCATTGGGTGTAAAACATGACATATATACCGTCTTCTGTTACCGCTATGCGGGGGTCTTCGGTTCCACCGGGCCATTCATAAGCCTTTTGGCTATCATCTGCTGGGTAAAAAACCGGTATGTTTTTCCGTTCAAAATGAAGCCCATCGTCACTAATTGCATAACCGAGTCGGGATGTACGGTGGCCTATCCCTACACCGGACTTATCCTCGGCACGGTATAGCACCACGATCCGACCGTCTTTCACCGCAGCTGCCGGATTGAAGGTATCATTGGATTCCCAAGCAACCAGCGAATCGGTCATCGGATCGTGAAAGACTGAACCTTCGACGGGCGATATTACCGGATTCACATCTTCAGGGCGTTCAAATCCACCCAGCGCCCAATCGGGCAATGCCCAGAAAGTCGTATCCTCGACATCGGTTTGTTGCTCGACACCGGTTTGCTGATTGCTGATCTGCTGATGGCAGGCGTTCGATGCAGCAATAGCAGACAGCAATAGCGTAGCTGACGCGATTTGTCTTAGTTTTATAACGATAGTTTGCATCTACAGTTTCTGAATTTTGCTCAACTCAAGGCGCATCCTGCAAATTGGTTACCAGCAAAGCTAAGGATAAATTGGATCAATCTAAAAATTTCAGGTATTCACTTCCCGCCAACAGAAATGCGCCTACTCCATACACGTTCGTGCTTTCATAAGCAGCCCCTACCGGTTTATCACCAATGTTTTGCACATAGCCCAGTTTGCCATCGGGATGAATACATGTTTGCAGCATCGTCCAAGCACGCTCGGCCGCGGGCAAGTAGGTTTCCGATGACAGCACGCCGCTATTGATGCCCCAAAATAAGGCAAAACAGAAAAAACCCGTTCCGCTGGACTCTTTCTCAGCAAAAGTTTCCGGATCATACAACGATGCGTGCCAGCTGCCGTCGGCTTGCTGAATCTTGATTATTTTGGCTGCCATTTCCCGAAACTGCTGCTCATACCGGGGCCGTGATGGAAAATCTGCGGGCATGATCTCCAACATGCGCGCTAAAGCCGCCAACACCCAACCATTGCCCCGCGACCAGAACACGTTCTTTCCATTGGTCTCCCGACGGTCGAAGAATCGGTTGTCGCGGAAGTACAGACTATCAGCCTCCGAATACAAAAAGTCGGATGTCTTCCACCACATCGAATCCGCTTTGTTCAAGTAGCGCATGTCACCAAGCGCTTCGGTCAGCAATGCCAGGGACGGTGCGCCCATGTATAATGCATCGCACCATGCCCACTCTCCACGATGGGTCAACTCCCTTGAGATTGCCAATGACTCGTCAAACGGTTTGGCCACGATGGTATCCGCCAGCGCCTTCCATTTGGCAATCATTTTTTTCTCGCCGTGTTCCATATACATCGCGCTATATAGTTGTGCGATGCAATAGTCATCGGCAAACAGTCGGATGGGACCTGTGTCCCATCCACATTGCTCACCGATGCCATACAGAAAGCGATCATACCGGGGATTGTCGTCGACATTTTTCAAGGCAACCATCCCCGTGTAGAATGCACCGTTTTCCCACTCAGTAAGCGGCAATTTAATAATCCTGCCCGCTTCGTATTCATCGATCTGCCAGTTAGCCACTTTCGTCAGTAGAGACCGTACTTCCGAAGCGGTTTCCATTGACACATCTTGGCTCCGGGCCCCAATCGTAAGCGCCAGAAAACAACAGAGCCCTGCAATGTTCTTCATCCCCGATTAATTTTGTAATGTATAAATCTGTGTAACGGATTTTCCCGTTTCATCGCCTGTTGGAAACTCAAAATTGATTTCGGTATTCCCGTCCACTGTCGTCGCTCCCGGTCCGCTGAGTGCTTTGTTGATGGTAATCCTACGTCTACCGTCTTGGTTGTACAACGGATCCCCCAACGAAATTTCTATGCTGTTGCCGTTCTTCTTCAACAGCAGCAACGCTGCGCCATTGGACGTGATGGTCCAGCCCTCACCGATATCCACGCTGCCGGAATGATAGAATGCCGCCGCATACAATTGGCTGGGCACGTGGCCTACCGCCTGCTGGCCCGTTTCATTTTTGAAGAGGACGTAACCATGCTGTTGGCTTAAGGCAGCGAACTCTTCCAATTCCTTGTCGGGCACCACCAGATAGGCATATTTGTCGTTATTCGGTTGGTTTCCGTGATCAAACCATACGCTAAAAACATCATCTGTAATACTTGCTGTACTTCCGCTAACGTGGATTGACCGCCACGAGCCGGTCTGCTGCTGCCCCTGCACCGTGACAGCACCTCCAGCAGGAAACAAATAACCCACCCGATCGTGATGCACCCAGTTCAAATCGGTAAACTGTTGGCTACCCCCCACGATAATCGTCTGGTTATTTCCGCGATTAGCCGTAATGACCCCCTGTTGAAAACATTGGTTTACAGAGGTTAAAATGGGGTTGGCCTTATTGGCAACGATGCCTGATCCGACACAAAATAGGTTTCCATTGAGAAAAAAATACGCCTTCCTTGTTTGCACATCGTTATAACGCCCGTTAAAGGCGATCGCACCATCCCGGCCATTGCTTACACCCCCACCCCATTCATTGGTCCCAATCTGATAGCCGTCGAGAATAGTCGCCTGCTGATTATGTTCTGCCGTCGTGCCGGGAATCCGTGTCCAATCCCATATCGGATAAATGTCGTGGTATTCGTCTCCATGGGTCAGGATGTTTGTCGCACCCAAGGGCAAGTTAAATCCTTTGGTATTTTCACCGTTCAACGCCTCGGTACCATAGGTGCGCTGGGAAATGACTTTTGCGGACAGGTAATGGTTTGGTCCGTGCTGCGTCATGATATCCGACTTCCAGAAATACGTATTGCCCTGATACGCCACGGGGAAGGGGGCGCCCGTCAGATGTTCTTTCCACGCCATGTACGCTGAAGCGTATGCCGGCGCTCCAGCAATCATCTGGTCCAGCACTGCTTCGGGAACATTGAGGTGCCGTGAAGCTCCTTGCCGCGATATATCCCTACCTCGCGTACCGAAATCAAAGGTATGTCGATAGCCGAACAGTTGGTGGCCCTGCAACATCAGGTCGTTGAGCAACTGAAGTCGTTGCGCGGAGAACGCTTGCAACAACGGTGTCCCAGCCGCCAATGCTACCGCTCCGGTAAAATCACTGAGGATGGTCATGCCATACCCCCCCGAATAGATCTGTGCGTGATGCTGGTGAAAGCTGAAGTCGCTTTTTATACCCTCATCGCCCTGTACGGTCACGATTTCCAACGGCGAAGCGATTGCGGCAAAGGCTAGGTCCACCAATCGATAGCTATCCTCGATACATCCCTTGTACATCGTGATGTTGGCGATCCATGTGAGGTTACGACCGCCACCGGCGAAGCGTGCGGTCTGATCGAGCAGGTAAGATGAAAGATTCAGCCGATCCGCACGTGGAATATCATGTTTGATCAGCAGCAGGGATACCATGTAATTTTGCGGGCCACCGATGTCGTTGTACCACCAATTGGTAGACTCGGGCCTTTTCTCCCTATAGAAATCCAGCCCGGCAACCACTTTACCTAGCACATCCGTGGATTGATAATGACTGTTGCCTGGCTTTTTATACGCGATAGCCATGGCTATCAATCGGTTAAGGTGTACGTTGGCTGGTAGTTCGCTCGTCACAATGTCATAGTCTACATCATCCCAACTGCCATCGGTATTCATTGAACCGATAAAATCCGACACCGCTCCCTCATCCACCGTAGTATGGAGTAGGTCTCGCATCAAGCGGTTCGTTATGGTGTCAACAACAACCTGTTGTTCCGGTGTAGTGGGCTGTTCCGGTACCCCGTAGATTTCCAATTCGGCAATGCGATAACGTGTGCCACCACCGCGTCCGCGTCCCAGGATTTGCACATAGCGACCGACACCAGATAAGCTATCGTCTACCGTAACGGCTGGGTTCGTATTATCGGGGTTGGTGAAAATTGTCGACCAATTGTTGGCATCACTGGATACCAGGATGTCGTATACCGAAGCAAAAAATCCGTCGGCCCACCGGACAACAACCTTATCAATCGCATACGTCTCGCCCAGATCCACATAGATGGATTGCCGGTACGAGTCGTCGTCCGACGACCAAACGGTGAGTGTATCGCCATCGACAGCCTGTTCACCTGGGTAAGCTGCGCCTTCGGTGGACGATACGACAACCGGTTTGTTCAACGCAAGGTTTACCGAAGCTGTTTCTTCGGCCGGTTCCATCGGCAACCGCATGCAGCTCAGCAAATAGGCCGAACTGCATGCGATGACTATCATTAATGTTTTCATCCTGATAGCGGTTAATTGTACCCTGGATTTTGCGGAAAGGCATCGGCCCCACCCTCCGTCCGGTCAATTTGCGTCTGCGGAATCGGCCGAACGACATGATATTCCTGGATATTTGGCTCAGCTTGCGGATTGTGCAGGCGAACACGTTCCAATAACTTGTTGGTCCGCTTCAGGTCGAACCACCGCATGTACTCGCCCGACAGCTCGCGTGCCCGTTCGTCAAGGATAAAATCGATATCTAGATCGCTGGCGGTCACTTCCAGCGCTTGGCGGTTCGCCTCGGTTTCTGCAGGGGTGGCCCCGACGCGGGCGGCCCGCCGCCGGACGGCATTTACGTAAGGCAGGGCATCCGCCTCCCGTCCGCTCATTAGCAAGGCTTCCGCAGCAAGCAAGTAGGTGTCTGCAAGACGGTATACCACAAAATCACGCGTACCTCCGGCATCGTTGATATTCGGCCGGTCGGGATCTAGGTATTTCGTCAAACTGGGAAACAAGGTATTGGTATACTGGCTTGGCGCTACAATTTTGTAGTTTGCCCGTGCCCGTTCTTCAGCTGTATACTCCCGATCAGCAATATACAAAGCAGTATCCCCCAGAGCAAGGGTGATCGATCGCCCGTCTATAGTAAACGTACCTGGGTTGTTGCAATACCAAACCCGTTGGAAAGATTTCTCGTCGCGTGAATCCGCTTCATCAAATAGACTCAGCATAAACTCGGTGGGGCGATAGTGTGCCCAGGGTCTGCCATTGGCGAGGTCCCGATACATTCCAGGTTGACCATCGTATGCGCAGGTATAAAACATGTGTGCGTTGTTTCCGTCTTCATTGAGCAGCTGCACGTTGCTGTATTGTACCGCAAAAAGCACTTCGTCGTTCACTTCATTGCCCACGCGGTAGATATCGGCGAAATCATCCAGCAGGCGGTGATTTCCGGAATCATTGATGACGTCCTCTGCCAATTCAGCAGCCTTGGCGTAGTCGCCCGGCTGCGCAGCAGTTGACCCTGCCCGCGTCAGGTAGACTTTCGCTAGCTGATGTTTGGCCGCATGAACCGTCGCCCGGCCGTATGCTGACGGCGTGGCCAGTAAATTTGGAATCGCAGCCTCCATATCGTCGATAATCACCTGATACACCTCCTCAGTCGGAGCACGTGTGGCTTCCCGTGAGGCACCGATCGTTTCTTCCAGCGTGATGTGCACCGGACCGAAGATTTGTACCAACAAGAAATAATAATGGGCCCGCAGGAAGCGGGCCTCCGCAATGCGTGTATTTTTCAGTGCCTCATCCATGCCCTGCACCTGCTGACCTCGCTCAATCACCGCGTTACAGGTGTTGATCGCTTGGTAAAATGCATTCCATGGACCTGAAACCACCCCGCTACGTGAATTGATATTGGCCGAATAGGTGGCATACGCCGGGTCGGCGTTGCCATTCAGAAACTCATCCGTACCGAAGACGGTAAGCCATCCCCCGTTTTGGATGCCATAAAAACTACGCAGGAAACTATAAGCGGCGTTGACACCGTCTTCAAGTCCCAAGGGGGTGTTCAAGTGTTCATTGGATATCTGGTTGCGTACATCCTCCTCCAGCATGTATTCGCATGACGACAGCATGCTGATGCCGAGTGCTAGGGAAACGCTATATATAATGCTCTTCATAATTATCGGAATTAAAAACTAACATTGACACCAAACAAGTACTGCACCACAGCGGGATTGTCCATTACCTCCGGATCAATGCCGTTGTGGTCGCGTACGAAGGAGGAGAAAATAAACGGATTGGTGACCGTAAAGGTGAGCCGGGCGTTGTGTGCTTTGATCTGGTCCGCCCACCCGTTTGGCAAGCTGTAGCCCAAATTGATATTCCGGACGCGGATAAAGGATCCATCGAAGTACTTCAACGTACTGCCGAATACCGGTCCGGGATTGCCCGATTGTCCATTCAGGGGACGCGGGTATGCATTCGTAGGGTTTTCGGGAGTCCAATAGTCTACATTCAACATGTTATAACGCCCGCCTAATGCGATTGAGTTATTGGGCACACTATGCAGTGAACTCGCGATCATGTTTCCGGAGCGGGCTACGACAAACACCGACAAGTCGAAGCCTTTGTATGCAAAGCGATTGTTGAAGCCGAACGTCCAGGGTGGGTTGGCAATGCCAAGGATCATCCGGTCATCCGGATCGATTACCCCGTTGTCATTACGGTCGGCCACGCGGATTTGCCCCACAGACGAGCTGTATTGTGTAGCCTCTTCTTCCTGCCCCAGTTGCCAGATGCCTAGCTTTTGGTAGTCAAAAAATACGTTAAGCGGCTGTCCGATGAATCGACCGTTGCCAATATCGTCTACCTTTCCCTGCGAAAGTTCCACAATACGTTCTTGGTTGTATGCGATATTCAAGTCCGTACTCCAAGCAAATCCGCCATCGGTCTTCGGGACGATATTATTGCTGAAGAGCGAGATTTCAATACCCTTGCTCTCTGTTTTGCCGATGTTGTCGCTGATTTGGTCAAATCCCGTCGTAAACGGCAGCAGATAAGGCAACAACAGATCCCGGGTCTGCGTACGATATAATTCGACAGAACCACCAAACCGATTTTGGAAAAACCCGAAATCAACCCCTAGGTTTAACACTGCGCTGGACTCCCAACGAAGCTTCGGATTTGCTAAGATATCAGGTCGTCTGCCAAAACCAGGGCTACCATCAAAATCATATCTAGTGGTTGCCAACAGCCCCTGGGTTTTGTAAGGGTTAACTCCACCCAAATTTCCAACTTCCCCATAACTCAATCGGAGCTTCAGGTTATTGATGAAGTCTACGCTTTGCATATAGTGTTCTTCCAAAAGATTATATGCGAACGCCGCAGATGGGAAGAAGCCCCATTTGTTTCCAGGCGCCAGGCGGGAAGAACCATCGGCCCGTCCGGTAAGGGTCAGCAGGAACCGATCATCAAAACTGTAATTAATCCGGCCCATATAAGAAAGAATCGTCCATTTCTCATAACCACTACCTATCCCTAAAATCTCATTGGCTGCACCAAGATTATAATATTGTACCGACTCAGCGGGCAGATCCGTAACGTTGATATTACTCGATTCCAGCGTGCGCTCTTGGATGCTGTGCAGACCGGTGATGTTTATCCGGTGTTTATCTGCAAAGGTCTTATCGTAGGTCAGAATGTTCTCCCAGGTGTACGAAAACACAAAGCTCTCTGAACTGTTAGCTGCGGGCAGTCCGCCCTGACGAGCTGTTGTATTTGAAGCTTGAAAATTACCTGTACGGCTGTTGATGAGGTCCGGCCCGAAATTCGTACGGAACTTCAATCCATCTGCTAACTCCACTTCGCCAAACATACTCGTAAGCAGGCGGAACCGCTTTTCCTTGTTGATGACTGCTCCGGGCACAAAATTCGTTAACAGATTGTACATCAATGCATCGCCCGTCGGGAAAGGCACCAAATTGCCTTGATCGTCGTACGGATAGCCCAAGGGGGTTTGTACCACAGAAGCCATGTAGGGATTGATGCTACCGCCGTTGCGCTCGCTATAGGATCCCAGCATGGAAACGCCGAGATTGAACCGCTTTCCCACCCGCTGATCGAGATTTACCCGGGCGGTGTACCGCGTGTAGTCCTGCACGTCGAAGTACCCCTTATCATTAAAATATCCCAAAGAGACATTGTATTTCGTCTGCGGCGTGCCGCCCATTACGCTCAACTCATGATTGTGCGAAAAGCCGTCCTGCGTGATCATATCCGGCCAGTCCGTATAGCGGCCGTTGCGAATATTTTCGAGTTCGCCCGGTTCGAATATACGAGCATCCGACCCCTCCGGATCGCTGTCGTCGTAGTCGCCCCGTGCACGGTTTGCCTCGCGTTTAAATGCTACAAAAGCCGGTCCGTCAAAGACGTCGGCATAGCGTACAATCTTGGTCGGGCCGAACCAGTTGTTGTAGCTCAGTGTCGGCGTACCCTCTGTGCCCCGCCGGGTGGTAATCAAGATCACCCCGTTGGCTCCCCGAGAACCGTAAATCGCAGTTGCCGAGGCATCTTTCAGGATCTCCATGGAGGTTATATCGTTGGGGTTGATATCGTTAAAACCTCCTGTGATCGGAATTCCATCTATTACATACAATGGGTTGTTGTCTCCTGTTATCGATCGGTTGCCACGCACCCGGACGGAAGGTTCCGCTCCCGGTTTATTTGCTCCCTGTGTTACATACACGCCCGATACCCGGCCCTGTAACATCTGCTGGGCATTGGTAGTGGGCATTTCCCGCAGTGCTTTTTCGTCGACGGATGATACAGCTCCCGTAATGTCCCGTCTGCGTAGGGTTCCGTAACCCACCACGACCACCTCATCCAGATTACCCATGGCCGCCTTCAGCACCACGTTTAAGGTAGCCTGATTCGACACCGGCATTTCCCGGCGTTCAAATCCGACCGCCGTAAATACAAGGGTATGGGCCGTGCCCTCCGCTGTCAACTGGAACTGTCCGTTGGCACTGGTGGTCGTGACGGCCGACGTTCCTTTTACCATAACCGTTACTCCTTCCAAAGGTGTACCCTGTTCGTCCTTAACTGCTCCATATAGCGTCTGTTGCTGCATGGTTTCAGTCGGGCCTTGTTTGCGGGCTGTCTGGGTATTTACCGTTGAATCATCCGCCGCCATGATCAGGATATTGCCGCCATCAATGGTGTAGTTCAGCGATTGCGGCACCAGCAGATTATCTAAAAATACCCGCAAGGGCATATCCTTGGCCCTGATCGTAATGGGTTTCACCGGCGCAATCAGTTGGTCACTATAAATGACCCAGTAGCCTGTTTGTTTCTCGATCGACTCAAATACCTGAGAAAGCGAATGGTTTTTTGCCTCCAGGGTAATGGTCTGAGACCATGATGCGGCACTGAGGTGCATGCATCCGATTAGCAATAACACGCTGGTTATTCGCATAATGCGCAATAATTGGTTTTTTGCCTGGTGGAAACGGACGCCACCGTACGGCAATAGATAATTAATCATTAACTTTGTTACGTTTGGATAGTTTACAATCCGGTTTTCTATTCAATGGTCATAATCGGTATATCCGAACATCGCGAGGGGGTGATAGCAACACCTCCTCGTCCTGTATCAATAGGTATGTTTCCTGTTTCTACATAATTTGGTCCTCCTTTAGTTTCATACTCAATTTTATGGGTTCTCAGTGGTCATCTGGTGTCATTGGATGTACAATTTTTTATCATCAAAACGGAACCGGATACCGGATCCTTGGAAAAGCTTCAGTACGTTTGTTAAATTGACATTACGTGACATCTTGCCGGAAAATGTCTGGGCGGGTACCCCGCCTTCATAAACCAATTCAATATCGTACCACCGGCTCATCTGTGCCAATACCTCGGCAAAGGGGGTACGTTTAAAATGAAAATAGCCCTCTTTCCAGGCGATAAAAGGTTGCACGTCGACCTCGTTTATGACCATGCCGTCTGGTTGCACGACGCTTTGCTGCCCCGGATCCAGTACCGCCACCTGAGGCTGCTGAGTACTTGCGGCAGTCACGCGCACCCGGCCTTTTACCAGGGTGGTTTTAGCCCTTGCTTCCGCTGTATAGGCAGAGACGTTGAATTGGGTACCGAGCACCTCAATAGTCTGACCCGGTGTCTTGACGAGGAACGGTACCTTTGCCTCCTGCTTGCTCACATCGAAGTAGGCTTCGCCTTCCAGCTCCACGACCCGTTCGTTACTTTTGAATTTGCTTGGATAACGCAGGGTACTTTCGGCGTTCAGCCACACATCGGTCCCATCGGGAAGCGTAATCTGGTACGTGCCCCCTCGCGGTGTGCTAAGCTCGTAATCATCTACCCCCCCATTCGCGTGTTCACTCAGTACGGAAGTGCCGTCGGTATAGGCGATCTCATCTCCCATCACGATACCCCGCTGTGTTTGATTTAGGTCGATCGTCTGTCCACCGGCCAGCGTCAATGTAGCGCGATTGCCACCGGGCGAAGCATCATCTTGCATATCATGGACTAACGCTGCTGGTTTTTTATCGTCAATCTGATACCAATAAAGACCTAATCCCACAGAAAGAAATAGAAACAATACCGCAGCTGCCCCATACCACACCCACTTCCGCGTGTTCGCAATACCTCGTAGTTTGCCTCCGATTTTTGCGAGTTCACTTTCCGTATCGGTATCTTGCAACTCCAGCAGGTCAAAAGCCAACTGGCTTTCATCTGAAATCCGATCCAATAAATTCCTATTGCTTTCACTAGCGGCAAGCCACCGGTCAATTTCCGCTTGTTCATCGGCGGTAAAAGACCCTCTTTTTACGTGCTTCTGCAGCAATTCAGCGATGCGGAAGGCGTTAGATAGCTTGTCGTCAGCTGGCATGTCTTTCCTCTGTTTACTATAGAAACCGGAAATTGATGGAATTCTCTAAAGGTGTAGGATTTTTTTAAAGAAAAAATAATAAAAAGGTGAATCCGTTGCCCGAAAGCCGCTTTTTCAACAGGCTTACGCCTCGGGATTTTTGGTTGTTTACCGTGCTAACGCTGATGTCTAACGCCTGTGCAATCTCTTTGGGAGTCAAACCGTCTTCATAAGCCATTTTAATAATACGGCGGCATTGCTCAGGTAGCGTCTCAATAGCCTGCTCCACTTCCCGTAAGACCTCCGTATAAATGATTTCCTCCATCACGGCATCTTCCACCTCCTCCACGGTATGCAGATATTGCTCATGTCTGCGGTTCCGCACTTGTTCTTTTTCAATATAGTTCAGACAGGCATTCCGCGTAGCGATGTAAAGAAATGCTTTTACCGACGATAAATCAGCGAAATTTGTACGTCGTTGCCAAAGCTTCAGAAATGTATCCTGCACAATTTCTTCCGCCTGCCCTTTGGGCAAACCGATCGCTAGTCGCCTCGCAAAAAAACACAGCGCCGGATGAAACATCCGGAACAGCGCATCAAAAGCCGTCTGGTTGCCGCGGTGCAACTGCCGTATCAGATCCGCCTCGTCGTTGAGATGAAGGGCTCCCATGGTATCAAAGACAACAAAGGTAACGATATTGTTGATTGATGCGAATTACGTCTGTTTGGCATTCTCACTTTCTCTACTCAGCCAAGAGCGGAGTTTAATTCTTTGCCGGGGGCAGTATCGTGCTATTGAGGCGGATATCTGCTGGCAAAATTATCCGCATAGGCATTTATCTGGTCATCCGTTAACAGGGTACCGTCACTAACAATTATCCTGTACCGCATGGTCAACGACTCTCCCGCAGCTAGGGTATAATTCAGCTCTTCAGCACCGTTGGTAAAGTCTTTCACACCAAACGGATTCGCAGCAAACAAACCATAGTCTCGCGCATGCCAATAAGTCGGATAACTCAGGTTTTTAGGATGGTCAACAATCACCAATGATATTTTTTCATCGCCGATGCTTCCATACAGGTCCATCCATTTTGCCCGGGTGCCCCAGACAGCCTCCCCTATTACGCCTTCACTACTCCGATAGTTTCCGGTAATCCCGTCATTCGACATGGTGGTTACGGTTGTGGGGTTACCATGGGCATCTGTCAGGGTCACGTCTTCTTTCGACGGGAGTTCCAGCTGACGTGCCACTCTTATGCCAAAGCTTCCTTCCTTTGTATCTTTGAAGCGCACATCGCCGTTTGTAGCTGTCCAGGTGGCAATACGGTCGATAATCCGGACGGAATCCTCAGCGATAAAATGGAAGACCGTATGTTCTGACAGCAGTTCCTTCCCTCGCGGATCTACCCAGCTGGCATTGGTCTCCATGGATGCTTCGCCATCTCCGTCTTTAAGTGCTCCAATGCTGACGTGTTTGATCTGCCCACCGTTAACCTCATCTTTTTTTCCCGTTGAGCCATTGCCCCAGAAGTCATATCCATTGACATTTCCATAGTTGAACCAGTTGCCCACCTGATGCCGGTGATCTTGACGTTCGCCCGGCCTGGCCTTTATAGGAAACCCGCGCGTAACCGGAGTTCCCTCGGCCGTCAGGATGGGGTAAAGAATGGGTTTGTATACCGAATCCGGCCACCAATAAGAAGTAAAAAGCTTTCCGTCAACCTTCACATTCACCTTTTTTTCAACCTCGTCTTTCTCAAAAGTGACTTTTAGGCTTTCCTTTATGCCCTGATCCTTCGTTGTCGTACCTTGGCCGCAACCAAAGGAGAATAAGACAGCTACCAGCGGAACTGAATTCTTAAACTTCATTGGGAACAACATACGGTGGCCGGTAAACACGTGTAAGCAGGGCATCGGCTTGGGTATCGTTAATAAATTTCTCATTATTCATATCACCCCCCATAAAATGCAGTTCCCTTTTTACCCGGTAAGAAATATTGGCGAGCAACGGCAGCGTTGTCGAATAAAACCCTTCATTAATGTCACAATGCAATAGCGAATCTTTACCGGCACGTATGGCGTCGACAAAATTCACATAATGTTCACTTCCCCCAGCGGCAGCTCTGAAGGTGGGATCGGCCGCCTGCGACGAGGTCTCTTTAGAGCCCGCAAAGGGCTTCTCCTCCCGTTGGCGGAAGGCCCTCCACGTACTGTTGTTTAATTCCAGGTAGCCTTCTGTACCGTAAAATATATTTCCCACCCGGATATCCAGGCCTGATTCTCCATTCGAATACCTTCCCCGGGTCTCAAACTCCAGCATTTTACCATCATCATAGGTAAACAAAGACGTTTGTGTATTCGGGGTCTCCTGAGCACATTCTTTGGGGTCAACACCGTAAAAACCACCTGTGGAATAAATAGAAACAGGATGTTCGTTTTTATTGAGCCCCCACCGGGCGATATCAAATTGGTGCGGGCCCTGGTTACCGGTATCACCGTTTCCCGTATCCCAGAACCAGTGCCAGTTATAATGACTCCGTTTCTCGTTGTATGGACGGTAAGCCGCCGGTCCTAACCAACGGTCGTAATGTAAGCTTGCAGGCGGTTCGCTATCTTTGGCAACCCCGAAAGAATCACGGGGTTTAATACAGGTACCCCTGGCCATAAATACATCACCGATCCCGCCGTCATGGAGAAACTTCATCGCTTCCATGACGTTTGGAATCGAGCGGTTCTGAAAGCCCACCTGCATCCGGATGTTGTATTTTCGTGCGGCTTCGATCATTTTACGACCCTCCCATACGTTATGACTACAAGGCTTCTCCACATATACATGTTTGCCAGCCTGCGCTGCCCATATGGCCCCCAAAGCATGCCAATGATTGGGCGTGGCCATTGATACCGCATCGATCTCCTTGTCGTCAAAAACCTTCCGCATATCCCATTCCATTACGGGCTTGATACCAACCTTTTCCTGTACCGTCTTGACACCCGCTTCCCAAAACTTTTCATCCACATCACACAATGTCTTTAGCCGCACATTATGACTGTCCTTCATCCCGCAGAAACGGCTGATATGATCCGTACCTCTTCCGCTGATTCCGATCACCGCCACAGTAAGGCGGTCGTTCGCTCCGAGTATAGAAGCATACGATTTAGCACTGAGTCCCATCCCACCAATCGCCCATGCCGTACTTCCAATCAGGCTTTTTTTAATAAAATCTCTTCTTTCTGTCATTGTTTTAGGATATATGTTAAGATAACTAATTGGATTGACATGCCAGGGAGCTTGGTCAGCAATAACGCTCAATTGATTAGTAAGCGAGTCTAATTATCCGAATGGCCATAATACCAAGCCCTCCATAAATGATCGTACAATACTATTAAATCAAAACCAAAAAATTGCCTATCCTTCCAATAAAATATATGGAAACGTTGCCAGAACGCCAGAATGCCTGCTTTAAACCACAAAAAAAGCTGCCTTAATGGGCAGCTTCAATGAAAACCAATCCTATTGACTTTCTTTTAGATGAGCTTTACGTTCACCGCATTCAGACCTTTTTTGCCTTTCGCGATTTCGAAAGATACGTCATCTTTCTCGCGGATTTGGTCAATCAGACCGGATACGTGAACAAAAACATCCTCACCGCCACCAATCGGAGTGATGAAGCCGAAACCTTTGGTCTCATTGAAGAATTTTACTACGCCTTCTTGCATTGTGGTATAAAAATAAAAAATTAAATAATAGCGAAGCTACGCATTATTTATGCCAAAATAACCCTATGAGTACAAAAAAATCTTTTAACGCACTCATACTGTGCTTCAATACGGGCCCTGATTGACCGTATGTGTCGCCTGCTCTGCTGTTCCGGGCATCGCTCCGCCGGTAAAGGTTTGCCCGTTTCCAGATCAATCCTCTTCGTGCGATTTCATGAATGGAATGGAATGGTTTTCCCACAAAGCGTCTGTCGGACTCAGGCGCTCAAAACTTCCTCCATAACTCCCTATAACCGTCTCCCCATTCTCTAACTCCAAGTTAAATTCCAACTTGTATTGGGTGCCTTCGCCGGATATTTTGACTGACCCCCCATTGACGTAAACAACTTCCTCTGCCGTCTCATCCGTAAGATTCATATTCCGAATGAGGAACCCATCATCAAAATAGGCTTTGCCCTCCAGGTCTACTTCCGGACCATCCGTGTCAATGAAATGGAACGTCCCCCCGCTAAACGTATTTTCATGAGGCGAATATAGATCAAGGTATAAATACACCGGAACAACGGGGTTATCCTCAGCTATGACTTTAAACAGATGGAACTCATTATTCGTATGTGTTCCGTCATACCCATACTCAGTTACTGCCCCATGGTTCAGCGAGTAAGTCTGTCCGTTGTATTCCAATTCATTCTTTGCATCGATTTCGGGCGCTGGTTCTTCTTTGTCCTTCGAACAGGAAAAAACACTTAAACCCATCAAGGTGATGCAGCAAATTTTCCAAATGTAATGTGGGCTATTTTTTTTCATACTTCAAAGGTAAAGGGTCATGCAAGGTCAAACAATCCTTGAAATCAGGGATTTTACTTCCCTTGAAACTCAAAAACTTCATCGTAGTTTAATCACTATATTTTTTTAAGAACCTTTTATGGAATTTCCCTTCCTGTAGCATCCGTGTGGCACAATGCGTCCATATTCTGTGTAATATGACGCAATTTTAATTAAGTTTGCATTGGCACATCGAGGCACATTAATTTCTAACAGCATGATCCGCAGCATCTTCTCGCTTGTTTTGGTTTTCACAGTAACGACTACCATGGCACAAAAACTACCCAAATTATCTCCGTTCGAAAAGGAATGGCAGCAAATAAATTCCCTCATCGAAAAAGGTCGCCCACAGTCGGCAGCCGAAATTGCCCAGAAGATATTAACCACCGCGCAGCAGGAAGACGACGGTCCGAACGCCATCAAAGCCCAACTGTTTTTGATGGGTGTAGATGAGACCATACAGGACGATGCGACAACACACAATATTCTGAAAATCGATTCACTCATCGAAATCAGCCAGGGTGCGGAAAAAGCACTTTGGCAAAGTATCAACGGCGAGTTGTATTGGCAATATTACCAGCGCAACCGCTGGACCATACTGAACCGGACCCCATTGGCCGGGGATCCGCCCGTTGACATCGCCACGTGGGACGCAGCCTCCTTGATTCATAAAGCGAGTGAACTTTATCAAGCGTCCATCCTTGATCGTGAAACACTGCAAAAGATACCGGTAGCAAGTTACACACCCATTCTAACCCAAGGAGAAAATACCCGCCACCTGCGGCCTACGCTATACGATTTCCTCGCATTCCGTGCCATTAATTTTTTCCAAAACGATGAAAAGGATGTGATAAAACCTGCCTATCAATTCCAGATCGATGGTACGTTGTGGTTTGAAACCGCCGAGCGTCTTGCTGACGTGAAGGTAAATCCTGCCCAGCCAGAGGCGCTGCATTTCCGCGCGCTGCATACGTATCAGCAATTGCTGGCTTTCCATCTCAGCGACCCACAGCCCGACGCATTGATCGATGCGGACCTCCAACGGCTCACTTTCGTGCATCGGTATTCCGTGCATCCTGAAAAAGACAGCTTGTATTTACACGCCTTGCAGACCCTGGAAAAAAGGCATCCGGATGTTCCGGCAAGTGCACAGGTTTCGTATCAAATCATTAAGTTCTTATATGACAAACGGTCGACCGACCTATCGAACAAGACGGATCTCCCGGCATTGAAAAGCCGGTTGGATGCGCTTGTTTCACGTTTCCCGAATACCGAGGGGGCGGCAAACGCTTCGCGCTTGGCACAGCAACTTACCGACCCGTCGCTCACCGTACAGACCGAAGAGGTGGTGCTGCCCGAGGAAAACAGCAAGGCGTTAATTACCTATCGGAATGTAGATAAGATCTATATCCGACTGTACAGCAATGTATTGCCGATAGATCCGCAGCAAAACCGGCTAACAGAAGAGCAGCGCAACAAACTGCTCGAAACCAAACCCATCCGGTCGTGGCAACAAGCGCTACCCGCAGCAGAAGACCTGTACGAGCACCGTGCAGAGTTAAAGGTAGATCCTCTTCCGGTAGGTTCCTATCTATTGGTAGCCTCGGCAACATCGGATTTTCAACTCGCTAAAAACATCTTACATGTTACACCTTTTCAGGTGTCAACCATCAGTGTGGCGGGTCATGACACCCAAAATGGCAGATGGTTATTTGCCCTGCACCGTAAATCAGGGATGCCCCTGCGCGGCGCTACGGTTAGCTATTGGGGCAACCAATGGGATGGCCGGAAAAGGGAATATAAATATACAAAGCTGAGCCAGACCAAAACGGATGAAGATGGTAAAACATTGATCGATTTTTCCGAGGTTAGCCGTATCACCGTATTCCACCACGGAGACTCCTTGCAATTGCCCGGCTATTATTATTCGTTCCACAACGGTGATGATCAACCCGAAACCAGTAATCATCTCGTCTTCTTTACGGACCGTTCGCTCTACCGACCTGGTCAAACCATCCATTTCAAGGGTATTCTGGTACAACAGGACCTCAAGAATAAAACCAATAAGGTATTGCCCAATGAACAAACAACGGTAACCTTATACGATGCAAACAACCAAGAGGTAACGTCAATCGAATTGACTTCCAACGAATACGGCTCGTTCTCAGGTACATTTACCGCACCGGAAAGCGGCCTCACCGGCCAGATGCGGCTGGGCAATGACCAGGGGGCGGCCTACTTTTCTGTTGAAGAGTACAAACGACCGAAATTCCAGGTACAGTTTGACTCCCTGAAAGCAAACATTGCACTCAATGAGGAGGTGACCGTTAAGGGCAATGCGCAAGCCTATGCCGGAAATAACATCGATGGTGCGGAAGTGAGCTACCGGGTGGTAAGACGCGCCCGGTTCCCGTATTTCTGGGCATTTTACCGATGGGGACAGCCCCGTTCGCCGGAAATGGAAATTGCCAACGGTACTGTGACCACCGATATGGACGGAGCGTTCGAAGTATCCTTCACCACGGTACCCGACAAACAGCTTAATCCCGATACCTGGCCGGTGTTTACCTACACGGTTTACGCAGACGTAACGGATGTCAACGGCGAAACACAAAGCGGCTCCCAGGATGTAAACGCAGGGTACCGCTCCTTGCAAATCCAGGCGTCGATCGATAAGCACCTCAACCTGAAGCAACCGCAAAAATTGGCGGTTAGCACGCAAAATCTCAATGGTGTTACCACTCCTGCTGAGATATCCATATCCATCCGGCCATTGCACTTTCCGGGAAAACTTTACAAGAAACGCCTGTGGGAAAAACCCGACCAATACCTGATGTCGGAAGCGGAATTCCGCGCGGAATTCCCGGATGATGAATATGCCAATGAGTCTGACTACCTCCAATGGCCCGAGGAAGAAGCAATCTGGAATACCTCCATCAATACGGCGACCGCCAGCGAGGTGGTGCTACCGTCCAGCCTTTGGAAACAGGAGGGTTGGTATGTGATTGAGCTGAAAGCGAACGATCCACAGGGCAACGAAATCCTTGATAAAAAATATACATACGCCGTTGATATTGCCGCGAAAACACGACCGCAGCAGCCGTTCCTCGTATATGCCGATAAAACCTCGCTGCAACCCGACGATTCGCTGGATATGGTAGTCAAGACAGGCCCTGACAGCACCTATGTATTGGAAACCAATACCGATATTCACCCTGAATTTACAGCATTTACCGAATGGCAGCGGATTGATCGGCGCGTTACCGAGAAAGACCGGGGTGGACTCGAGTTCTCGTGGCTGTATGTACACAACAACCGGGTTTATCAAACCTCGCAACGCATCGCGGTTCCCTGGTCCAACCGAGACCTCCAGTTGGAATGGGCTACCCACCGGGATAAGCTGCTGCCGGGCGAAGCCGAAGAATGGCACCTGACGATAAAAGGCGAGAAAAAAGAGGCTGTTGCCGCGGAATTGCTGGCAGGTTTATACGACGCGTCCCTGGATGCGCTGAAAGCTCATGATTGGCGGTGGGACCGTTTTCAGAACGAGAATTCCATAAACGGATATTGGAATGCCAATCAGGGATTCGGAAGATCCAATGGCAATACCTGGCTCAATAATTTACGGGACAGGACGGCTCCTGCGTTTGTGAAGCAGTACGATGCCCTGGATGGATTGACCCGGTTGATCTATCCGGTTAGGGAACAGCTAATGATCCGTGGCCTTTCTGGCCGCGTAGGCGGGATAGCTGCGCCGGAGGCAAGCGCAGGCAACGCCGATGCTGCATTGCAAGAAGTTGTCGTGGTTGGCTATGGAACGCAGGAAAAACAAAGTGTCACGGGCTCCATAACGGAAGTCTCCGAAACCGGTGAACCTGCCGAGCCGGCAACAGAGGAAACCGAAACGGCCCCTCCCGTGCGAACCAATCTGCAGGAAACCGCTTTTTTCTTTCCGCATCTCCAAACGGACGCAGAGGGAAACGTGACTTTCAAATTTACCTTACCCGAGGCACTTACCGAATGGAAGTTTATGGCGCTGGCACATACCACCGATTGGAAAACAGGGTATCTGCAAGGCCAGGTCAAGACCCAGAAAGACCTGATGGTAATGCCCAACCTACCGCGCTTTTTGCGTCAGGGTGACGACATCCGCATCAGCAGCAAAATCAGTAACATCAGCACCGGCGACCTACAGGGCGTGGCCAACCTGCAACTGCTGGATGCCGAGACGCTCCAGCCTATAGTTGGTTTTGGCGATGAACCGGTAGAAAAGGAATTTGATGCCCGTGCCAACCAAAGTACTACCGTCGATTGGACGATCCACGTCCCCGAAAACCATTTCGCCCCTGTCGTAGTGCGCATCACTGCCAAGGCGGGTAACTTTACCGATGGCGAGGAAAATACGCTGCCCGTCATTACCAACCGCATGCTGGTAACCGAAACACTGCCCCTGCCTGTACGCGGCAATGAAACCAAAACGTTTACCCTCGAAAAGCTGGCGGATCAGTCGAGCAATACACTGGTCAATCATGCCCTGACAGTCGAGTTTACCGGAAATCCGGCATGGTATGCGGTACAGGCGCTGCCCTACCTGATGGAATACCCGTATGAATGTGCCGAGCAGGTATTCAACCGCTTTTATGCGAATGCCCTTGCGGCCCACATCGTGGGGCAGTCGCCCAAAGTGAAAGCCATCTTCGACCAATGGGCAACCCGCGATACGGCTGCACTGCTATCCAACTTGGATAAGAATCAGGAATTGAAGTCGGCGTTACTCGAAGAAACGCCTTGGGTGATGGAGGCCAAAAATGAAACCGAGCAAAAACACCGGATTGCCCAGTTGTTTGAAAGTCATAAGTTGGCGCAGGGACTACAGCAAAACTTAGCCAAATTGGCCGAGATGCAACAGCCGGAAGGAAGCTTCCCCTGGTTCCGCGGAATGATGAGCAACCGCTACATTACCCAATACATTGCCACGGGCATTGCCCGCTTGCGTCACCTTGGCGTCGAAGCAGCTACGTCAGACGCGGCAACGGAGATACTGACCAAGGCAATGGGCTATCTCGATCAGCAAATTAAAATAGATTACGATGCCTTGCTGAAAAGCGAAGCGAAATTGGACGATCAGCACATCAGTTATCCCCAGGTTCAGTATCTTTACTTGCGTAGCTTCATTGACAACCCCGCTCTTTCCGAAGAAAGCCAAACAGCATACGCATACTATTTTTCGCAAGCGGCGACGTTCTGGCCCAAATTCAACCCCTATCTCAAAGGACAGCTCGCCCTTGCTTTGCATCGGGGCGACGATCGTACTACCGCCGGTGAGATCATCACTTCCCTGCGTGAGACCGCAATCCAGAACGACGAAATGGGCATGTACTGGAAATCCATGCCACGTGGATATTGGTGGTACGAAGCCCCCATTGAGGCACAAGCATTGCTGATTGAAGCCTTTTCGGAAGTGGCCGAAGATGCCAAGGCGGTGGACGACCTCAAAGTATGGCTGATCAAACAAAAGCAAACGCAATACTGGAATACCACGAAGGCTACCTCCGATGCCATCTATGCATTGCTACTGCGCGGCAGCGATTGGCTGGTCAATGAGCCCGCCGTAACGATTTCACTCGGCAAGGAAACGATTCGCTCTTCCGAGATAAAAACCGAAGCCGGTACCGGATACTTTAAAAAACGCTTCGAGGGCGATGCCGTCACGACCGACATGGGCAATATTTCCGTAAAGGTGGATCAAGTAACAAACGAAGGTGTAGCGTGGGGTGCTGTCTACTGGCAATATTTTGAAGACCTCGATAAAATTACCGGAGCAGAAACGCCGTTGAATCTGCGCAAGCAGCTCTTTATCCAGCGAAATACCGACAACGGACCTGTGTTAGAGGAAATCACGGCAGACAACCCGCTGAAAGTGGGCGATAAAGTAACTGTACGTATCGAACTGCGTGTGGACCGTGACATGGAATATGTACACCTGAAAGATATGCGGGCAGCTTGCTTCGAACCCATCAATGTGCTGAGCGGATACCGTTACCAAGGTGGACTGGGATATTATGAGAGTACGCGTGACGTGGCAACCAACTTCTTTTTCGACCATCTGCGTAAAGGAACGTATGTGTTTGAATACCCTGTGTTTGTAGCACAAGCAGGCGACTTCTCGAACGGCATCAGCACCATCCAGTGTATGTATGCACCGGAGTTCAGCAGCCACAGCGAAGGGATACGGGTACAGGTACAACCGTAAAGAAAATAACGCACATGGCCGTAGACACCGCCAAACGGTTTGATCGGATTGTTAACATCTACATTCAGTTACAATCCAAACGCGTGGTAAAGGCGCAGGAACTTGCTGACCGATTCGGCGTGAGTCTGCGCACCATTTATCGGGATATCCGAAGCCTCGAACAGGCTGGGGTTCCGATTTTCGGCGAGGCGGGAGCCGGATATAGCATTGTGGACGGATACCGGCTACCACCGGTACTGTTTACAAAAGAGGAAGCATTGAGCTTTGTAGGCGCCCAAAAGCTGATGGGGAAATTTATGGACCGCAAGCTGCAAGAACATTACGAAGCGGCGCTGTACAAAATCAAGGCAGTGCTACGGATGACGGAAAAGGATTGGCTAACGAACATCGAATCCAAAATTGTCATGGCCAAGCCCGGTTATGAAATTTTTAACGCTAATGTTCCCCATGCCTTAAGCACACTTTTCGAGAGTATTGCACAACGCATCAAGGTCTCCCTGTCTTACAAGGGTTTGCGGGATGATTTGCCACAGCACCGGGTAATTGAGCCCGTGGGCATGTTCCACGAAATGAACTATTGGTACATTTATGCCTACTGCCATTCACGCAGGGCGTATCGGCAGTTCCGTGCGGACCGCATTGCCCAACTGCGGTTGTTAGGCGAACCGTTTGAACAGGAGCATCCGACATTGGGTCAATTTATGGAAGAACGGGAGCAGGCCCGTAGTCAAACCCCCAAAACAAAGGTTCGCATCCGCGTAACGAAAGACCTGGCTGGCTACCTGAAATGGCAACGTGGTCACTATGGTTTTGTATCCGAACGTGATTGCGGATCGTATGTGGAAATGGAATTTGAAACGCAGGATACCCACGATGAGTTTCCCCGCTGGCTGCTTATGTTTGGCGATGGTACGCAAGTGATCGAGCCAGACAGCCTGCGCCGGCGTATTGCCGAAATACTGAAAGCCGCGGCCGCTAACTTTCGCTAGGCCGCAGCTTGTCACATCGATTTTAACGCTCCCAGAAAAAGGGTGGCTGGATTTCCAACGCACGGAGGTAGACATATCCCTGTGCACGGTGGTGGATTTCGTTGTCGATAAAATAGAAGATGTTTTCGATGATCGGAAAATTGAATTGTCCGAACAGGTTAAATGTTTCATGGAAGTCTGCCTCAGGAATCTGATCGAAAAGCGCATCGATACGTGGCGTGGCCTCATCCCACCGGCGCAATAGCGCCTCTTTGGTGGTCGTGTCGGGCTGGCTTTCTTCGTAAGCACCTTCGGCACGATTTACGATGCCTTCCAAACCTGGAACCGCAATGGATAGCATCTCCTTCGCCAGATCAGCGAATGGCCGCATTCCGCCTACCGAAAAGGTAAACAATTTGTCCTCCGGAAAGGCCTCAATAACCCGACGCGTTAATCGGCGATGACCCTGCCAATGATTCAATAACTCCGCTTTGCTCAAAATCTGTGAAGTACTCATAACTTGATGTTTTTGATTCATGACACAAAGAAACTACCCAACGATGACAACAGTTTGTCAGCACGCGTCCAGGAAAAAATCAACAAAATTCAGTATTATTGCAAAACGAAATCTAGCAGATCGGCTGAAAGCCGGTTGCTGAAAGCTGATTGCTGAAAGCTGATATCTGATAACAAAAAAATGACCACCTACAACGAAGATAGTATCCGTTCGCTCGACTGGAAAGAACATATCCGGTTGCGCCCCGGAATGTACATTGGCAAATTGGGCGATGGTTCTGCCTACGACGATGGTATTTATGTGTTGCTGAAAGAAGTAGTAGACAATTCCATTGACGAATTTGTAATGGGAGCTGGAAAGACCATCGAAATCACCGTAAACGAACATAAAGTATCCGTACGCGATTTTGGTCGGGGTATTCCGATCGGCTCGGTGGTAGATGTCGTCTCCAAAATTAATACAGGTGGAAAATACGACAGCAAGGCTTTCCAAAAATCGGTAGGCCTTAATGGGGTGGGTACGAAAGCGGTAAATGCACTTTCTGCCTCCTTTACAGTGCAATCTTATCGCGAGGGCAAGACCCGTATCGCTGAATTCAGTAAAGGCGAGTTGGTAAAGGACGAAGAAAAAACCACCACTCAACGGAATGGTACGGCAGTAACGTTTTATCCGGACGACAGCATTTTCCGTCATTATCATTACCGGTTGGAGTTTGTGGAAAACATGATCTGGAATTATGTCTTTCTCAACTCGGGCCTGACCATCAATTTTAATGGGCAGAAATTCATTTCCGAAAATGGACTTAAGGATCTTTTGGAGCGCAACATCGATGCCGAGTCCATGCGCTATCCCATCATCCATCTTAAAGGAGATGATATTGAGGTAGCCATCACCCACGGCCAACAGTACGGCGAAGAATATTATTCGTTTGTGAATGGCCAGCATACCACACAAGGAGGGACGCATCAGGCAGCCTTCCGGGAAGCAGTGGTCAAAACCGTACGTGAATTTTACAAAAAAGACTTCGACGCGTCGGACATCCGTGCTTCAATCATCGGAGCAATCGCCATCAAAGTACAGGAACCCGTTTTCGAGTCTCAGACCAAAACCAAACTTGGTTCCCAGAATATCGGACCCGAAGGGCCGACTGTGCGAACATTTATCAATGATTTTATCAAAAAGGCACTGGACGATTACCTGCACAAATATCCGGATACGGCAGACGCCTTACAGAAACGCATTCTGCAGTCTGAGCGTGAACGTAAAGACATTGCAGGCATCAAGAAATTGGCCAACGAACGGGCAAAAAAAGCTTCCCTACACAACCGCAAGTTACGCGACTGCAAAATCCACTACGGTGAAAACCATGAACTGGCGCAACAGACCACGCTATTCATCACCGAAGGGGATTCTGCCAGTGGCTCCATCACAAAGTCACGCGACGTGCAGACACAAGCGGTATTCAGCCTCAAGGGGAAACCCTTGAATTCTTTTGGCCTTACCAAGAAGGTGGTGTATGAAAACGAGGAATTCAACTTGTTGCAGCACGCGCTTAACATCGAAGATGGGCTCGACGGACTGCGGTACAATAACATTGTCATCGCCACGGATGCCGATGTGGACGGGATGCACATCCGATTGCTGCTGATGACTTTCTTCCTCCAATTTTTCCCGGATCTGGTCAAAGCAGGCCACGTCTCTATTCTACAGACTCCCCTGTTTCGCGTGCGTAATAAAAAGGAAACCATTTATTGCTACAGCGACGAGGAACGCCAACGTGCCATTCTCAAGTTAGGTGGTAAACCGGAGATTACCCGTTTTAAAGGGCTTGGAGAAATCTCACCGGAAGAATTTGGATTGTTTATCGGCAAAGACATGCGGTTGGACCCAGTTATTCTCTTGAAAGAACTGAAAATCATTCAATTACTAGAATACTATATGGGCAAAAACACACCCGATCGGCAGAAGCATATTGTAAACAACTTGCGCATTGAAGTAGACATTTCCGAAGAACAAAAGACAACAGAGGAGGAGCTTGTAGCCTAACGATACGCAATGACGAACCAAACGCTTATTCTCATCCAATGCCGCGATGCCGTGGGCCTGGTGGCCACCATATCCAATACCGTCGCAAATCACGGTCTCAACATCGTCACCATGCGCGAATACGTAGATGAAGCAGCCAATCGCTTCTACGTCCGTATCGTATGTGCTGGCAAAGCGGAAGATAGCGATGAACTTACATCAGACCTAACCCAGGCACTGCCGGAAGGAGCTATTGTCGTTGTAAACCCACCACAGCAAAAACGACTTGCCATTCTGGTAACCAAAGAACATCACTGCTTAGGGGACATTATTGTTCGCCATTTTTTCAACACATTGGCGGCGGAGGTTTGCTGCGTAGTGGGCAATTATGATACATTACGTGGATTTACCGAACGCTTCGATATCCCCTTTCATTACGTTAGCCACGAAGGAAAATCAAAGGAACAGTTTGAAGCGGACTTGGCAGAAACTATTGATGTGTATAAACCCGAATACCTGGTTCTCGCCAAATTCATGCGTATTCTTTCCTCAGATTTTGTGGGTCGTTATCCCGGACGGATCATTAACATCCATCATTCGTTTCTACCTGCATTTATCGGCGCAAATCCGTATAAGCAGGCTCATGCAAGGGGAGTAAAACTGATCGGTGCGACGGCCCATTTCGTAACGGACGATCTTGACGAAGGCCCCATCATCGCTCAGGACATTAAACCGGTGAACCACAGCTTTACCGTAAAAGACATGGTTAGAGCGGGAAAAGAGGTAGAAAAATCGGTGCTTAGCAAAGCGCTTAGAATGGTCATAGAAGACCGGGTGATCATCACGGGGAATCGGACGGTGGTGTTTGAATAGGAAGGAAATCTTCGCGGAAGGGCGTAAACGAATCGATCAGTACACCTTCTTCCAAACACAGACAGCCGTGCAGAGTGTCAGGCGGGATCACGCAGGTATCACCAGCTGTCAATACAACTGTCTGGTCTCCAATTGTATACTCAAAACGACCCGCCTCCACGTAGCTAACTTGGGTATGCGGATGCTGATGCGATGTCCCAATACTTCCCGTTTCAAAGCGTACTTTGACCACCATGAGATCTGCAGAATAAGACATGACTTTACGGCTAACACCGCCTTCCAGCATTTCCCAGGCGACTTCCCGATCGTGTGTAAATAAGTCCATCAAAATTTCCTGAATTTACCAAAAACACCTAGGGGTAATTTGCTCCCTGCCTTAGCCTGCAGGTAAAGTTCTCCCGTTTCCAAATTCCGTACATCCGGCATTGCGGATTTAACCAGGTTTTCCACAATCACAGACGAAAATCCCAGCGAATACGTATTGAGGATCAAAAAGTGCTCTTTCGGATCGAGTAGCTGCACCACATCCCGCATCATCTCCGCAATATGGTCTTCCAGTTTCCATTTCTCTCCTTTCGGACCGTGCCCATACGCAGGTGGATCGAGAATTACACCCTGATAGCGATTGCCTCTTTTGAGCTCGCGTCTGACAAATTTGAGCGCATCTTCGACTACCCAACGGATATCGGCCAGTCCCGATAATTCCTGATTCTCGTTGGCCCAAGTGACCACTTGCTTAATAGAATCCACATGGGTAACGTCGGCACCCGCCGCCCGCGCAATTAACGATGCTCCGCCCGTATAGGCGAAAAGATTCAATACCTTGGGCTGTTTCGTAACGAATGACCTGACCGTCTCTGAGATATAATCCCAATTTACAGCCTGTTCAGGAAAGATCCCCACGTGCTTAAACGAGGTAAGCCCCAGCCGAAACTGAATAGCTGCCTCGGGATTGCGGTAGGCAACATGCCAACGATCCGGTAGCTTCGGGTTCTTTTTTATCCAGTCGCCACTGGTAGCCGATCGCCCCTTGAAACGGATATCATGGCGTTTGGTCCACTCCAACTCCGGCAACCCCTTCGGCCATACGGCCTGAGGTTCCGGACGGATCAGCACCACATTGCCAAAACGTTCAAGTTTTTCGAAATCGCCGCAGTCGATTAGCTCATAGTCTTCCCAGTGCCGGGGGGTTAGAAGTTGGATATTGTTTGCCAAGAGGAACTACTTTGGGGCAAAGATAACGATTAAATTAACATCAAAATCGCTCCTTGGCCGCTTTCATAAAAGGACTGGCAAAAACGAAATTATTCAATTCTTCCACGTCGGTATGCGCGATTTCCTTATTGGACCCTTCCCACCATTTCTGTCCTTTGTGTAAAAACAGGATGTTATCTCCAATACCCATTACGGAATTCATATCATGTGTGACCACCACAGTTGTACATTGATATTCCTCAGTAAGCTCCGCAATCAATTCGTCAATGACAATAGCGGTTTCAGGGTCAAGACCGGAATTGGGCTCATCAACAAAAAGATATTTGGGGCTCATGCTAATGGCACGGGCAATGCCCACGCGTTTTTTCATCCCGCCGGAAAGTTCCGCTGGATAAAGCTGATTGCGACCGCCTAGATTCACCCGTTCCAAACAGAAGTTGGCCCGGTCGATCTTTTCACTCCGGCTCATTTTGGTAAACATTTCCAATGGAAAGATAATATTCTGTTCTACCGTCATTGAATCGAACAATGCAGAATTCTGGAACAACATACCTATTTCTTTCCGGATGGGAATCCTGTCCTCAAAGTCCATCCGTGTAAAATCATTTCCATTGTAGAGCACTTTACCCTGATCGGGCGCGTGTAACCCTACCATACATTTCAACAACGTACTCTTACCCGAACCGGAACCGCCGATGATCAGGCTGATTTTACCGGGTTCAAATTTGGCATCGATGCCACGCAACACATAGTTATCGCCAAAAGACTTATGGATATTTTGAACTTCTATCATACAGCGCAAACGGAAAAATGATTAAAGCATCAATGCCGTGACAATGTAGTCAGCCACCAAAATGGTAATACAACTAATCACCACGCCGCGCGTACTGGCCTGCCCTACTTCTAACGCCCCGCCCCGCACGTAAAATCCCTTGAAAGCGGAAACCGAGGTGATGATAAACCCAAACACAAATGCCTTGACTAAGGCGACAGCGACCGTATAACCTCTGAACCCATCGGTGATACCGTTTAGATAATCCGCCGGCGTGACCGCACCGGAAAGTGATCCACCCAACAGCCCACCTGTCAGCGCCAGGAAAATAGACATAATCACAAGTGCCGGAATCATCGTAATCCCCGCCAATATCTTAGGAAGGATGAGGTAGCCCGGTGCATTGATCCCCATGATTTCAAGCGCATCAATTTGTTCGGTAACACGCATAGATCCAATTTGGGAAGAGATGGATGAACCTACTTTTCCAGCCAATACCAATGCAGTAATCGTGGGGCTTAATTCCAAAATACTCGAATCCCTGTTGATCTGCCCGATGACAGAGGTGGGAATTAAGTCGGAAACCAACTGAAAGGCAATCTGCATGGTCATTACCGCGCCGACAAATGTAGAAATGATGCCTATCAGTCCGAATGACCCTACGCCAATCTCATTCATCTCGTGAATAATTTCTTTCCAGTAAATTTTCCATTTCTCGGGCCGCCTGAAAACCGATTTCAGCAGTAACAAATATTGACCAAAGTAGGTAAAAAACATAATTCGTTATCCAGTGTTTTTATCAAGATGCGGCAAACAATGCCGGCTAAATATACACGTTTTACGGATATGAAACGAAAATAAGTCCCCCATTGTTTGATCGGATCTACGATAAACTTGCATATGAAAGCAATTTTATCTTAGTTTGGTATTTAAACAACATCACTACCATGCGACTTCTTATCGATCAAACTGCGCTGATAACGGGCGCAACCAAGGGGATGGGACTTGCTATTGCCGAAAAATTTGCGGCTTGCGGCTGCAATTTGTTGCTATCTGCACGCAACGGCGAGGCACTTGAAACATTGAAAATCCGATTGCAAGAAAGTCACCCCGGCATTACTGTGCAACACTTTGCTTGCGATTTTGGACATCCTGAACAACTCACTCAACTGATTCATTGGGTAAAAGAACAAATTCATGATGTGGATATCCTTGTGAACAATGTGGGGATATTCAGACCCGTTTCCCTACTGAATGAATCCGATGAAGACTTCGATCTCCAAATGCGAATCAATTACCACACCCCCCATCGTTTATCCCGGTCAATCGCCCGTGCGATGTGTAAAAACCGCAAGGGTCATATTTTCAATATCAGTTCCATAGCTAGCAGAGAGCCGGTTTCATCTGCAAGCACCTATACTGTAACAAAATATGCTGTGCGAGGTCTAACTCAGGTATTGCGGGATGAAGTCAGGCCGCATGGCGTAAAGGTAACTGAAATCATACCCGGCTCTACATTGACGGCTTCATGGGAAGGCACGACGGTTTCTGCCGATCAGTTTATACTGCCGACAGACATCGCTACAGCGATTGTAATGTGTCTGCAGCTGAGCACAGGCGCACATGTGGACGAAATCGTGATAAAACCTCAATATGGTAACAGTTAAAATGGATGGATCATGGAAAAGAAACTTCAACGGATACCCCACGAAGGAGCGGTGGCGGGTGTTTGTGCCGGATTAGGTGCTTATTTCGGGATCGATAAAACCTGGGTACGACTGGCGTTTATACTCAGCGTTTTCTTTTCGGGTTATATGGGTATCGGGCTATTTGGCCCCATTGTCTATATTGTTTTATGGATCGTACTTCCTGTAAAGGCATTCTCATTACCTCAAGACCCATTTGATGTGGACTATCAGACAAAAACGGATCAAAAATTCGCAGCTTACAACTCCTATACACCGAAAACTTCCAACAGAGGGGTTTCAAAAGACCGGTACATTGCCGGATTGATTTTGTTGGTAGTAGGAATATTTTTCTTACTGCATCAGCTGGATGTGTTTTATTGGCGTGATTTTGCCCGCTACTGGCCGGTATTGATCATCGTCATGGGATTAGCAGGCATTGTGGGTGCCTTCAACAGCAGGCCACCAACCCTCCGGGAAGAAAAGGAAAACAGTCCGAACGAAGAACCGGAACAGCCGATGGATGGTAACGGCGAAGAACATTCTTACACAAAATGAGCCAAGATCATGAATAAAGAAAAATTAAGTTGGGGACTCATCCTGCTGTTTGTGGGTGGCATCCTGTTGCTGAACAACTTAGATATCATCAACTTCTACTGGCGGTCTGTATTCAGCATGTGGCCAGTGATCCTGATTGTGGTCGGTGTAAATTTATTGGTGCCACGGAAGGGTATCGGAAATGCCGTATCCATTGTCGTTACAATAGCAGCCCTGGCTTTTCTTGCTTACCGGGGCACGTTTCCACCCCGCAGCGATTGGTGGGTGTTTGACAACAGAAGCTGGCATAACGAAAGCAGACCATCAACAACCGACAAAAAGGGATTGGAAAAGTCCAAAGGAACATTTACCCATGACTACGATTCTACGATTACCACCGCGCATCTTACGATCAAGGGAGGAGCCGTAGAATATGAGATCGAGGAAGCCACCGATAAACTGTTCAGTGCCGAGGCTACGAATACAATCGGGACACATCATTTAGAGACGACGACGAATGGCTCCAATGCAAACCTCACCTTCCGGATGGCGGATCAGAAAAAAAGCAAATGGAAGGTGAATGGTGGTGAAAATTGGGCAAAAATTAGTTTAAATATCAACCCCATTTGGCTTATCAACCTGGAAATGGGGGCCGGATCGGCAGAATTTGACCTAACGAAGTATAAAGTAGCCCATCTCAATTTCAAAGGAGGGGCGGCCTCCTTCGAAGCTAAAATGGGTATGCCTTTGGAGGAAACGATCATCAACGTCGAATCGGGCATAGCCAGCGTAGAAATTGAAATACCAAATGCTGCTGCGTGCCGCATTGTAGTTAACTCTGGACTGTCCTCACGCGATTTCCCAGGCTTTACGAAGCAGAATGACGGCTCATTCATAACCGATGGATTCGATAATGCAAGCAACCGGTTTACGGTGAATCTCAAAGGCGGGCTTTCTTCCTTTACCGTAAAACGGTACGACTAGTGAATCTCTCCGATCAATACGAGGTAGTTGTACAGGGAAAGCCAAAGGGACCTTTTTCGCTGGACGAATTACGCGCGATGAATCTCCGCCCGACAGACTTTGTGAAGCCTGTCGGACAGCCGGAATTTAAAGAGCTGCGGGAGATAGAGAAACTAAGCAGGGAATTGAATGTTATCCATCAATCCACAGCGCCTCAATATTTTGCGTCGCTGGATATGCGCCTACTCGCTACGGCTATCGATTATTTCTTTGCCTTTTGCGGTTATGCGATCTTGGCGGCCATCTACCTCGGCGCCGCTGCCGATACCCAAACGCGTATTCCTACGCTTATCATCGGTCTTTCCCTGGTCCCCATTTTTAAGTTCATTACATGCGTCATCCTGGAAGGTTCCCCGAAACAGGCATCCATCGGCAAAATGCTGATCGGCGTGAAGGTAACCGATGAACAGGGCAAGCCTGTTGGCTATGGAAAGGCGCTGACGCGTAACCTAGCGAAATTGGTCGGTGTCATAACCCTTGGCATCGGCTTCCTCTCGGGTTTCTTCGATCGACGACAACAATGCCTGCACGACAAAATTGCGGGTACACTGGTCATTAAGGATAGGCTGATTTGACAGATAACTGTTTGGCCAAAGAAACAAAGGTCGAGGCATTGAAGCCGCGGCTAGCAGCGGGATGCACTACCGTGATAGCGGCCAGATAAGAATAGCGAAGTAATCATCCGTACCGTCAAAAGCGAACTCTACCGGATCACGTAAGAGCCTGTGCGGCTTGAGCAAAAAAAACCATATATATTCCCTAACTTTGCACCGGATATGGACACGAAAATTGGAAACATCCTACCGGGAGGTTATTGTCAGTCACTGACCGAATATTCCAGATGGCATACCCGCGAAGTGGCCATTGGCGACGTGCCTTTGGGCGGCAAAAATCCCATCCGTATCCAAAGCATGACCACTGTCGATACCATGGACACCATAGGCTCCGTGGAACAGACCATCCGCATGGTAGATGCGGGCTGCGAATATGTACGTATTACCGCACCGAGTATCAAAGAAGCCCACAACTTAGCTGAAATCAAAAAAGAGCTGCATAAACGGGGCTACCATGTTCCACTGGTTGCGGATATCCACTTTACTCCCAATGCAGCGGAAGTAGCCGCGCGCATTGTCGAGAAAGTACGTATCAATCCCGGCAATTATGCCGATAAAAAGAAATTCGATCAACTCCAATATACCGAAGCGGAATACAAAGCCGAATTGGAACGGATTTACAACAAATTCACGCCACTCGTAAAAATCTGTAAGGAATATGGCACGGCTATGCGCATCGGCACAAACCATGGCTCTCTTTCAGATCGCATTATGAGCCATTACGGCGATACGCCGGAAGGTATGGTAGAGTCTGCAATGGAATTTATCCGTATCTGCGAGGACCTTAATTATTTCGACCTCGTCATCTCTATGAAATCCAGCAACCCACAGGTGATGGTGCGTGCATACCGGCTTTTGGTAGAGAAAATGGTAGCCGAAGGGATGAATTATCCATTACACCTTGGTGTTACCGAAGCAGGAGACGGCGAAGACGGGCGCATCAAATCTGCGGTAGGCATCGGTACGTTGCTTGAAGATGGGTTGGGTGATACAGTCCGTGTGTCATTAACCGAAGAGCCGGAGTTTGAAGCCCCGGTAGCCATCGCGTTAGTAAACAGGTATGTGAAACGCCAACAAGAGATGTCGGTTCAAAAGGCTATGGACCCCCCACTCCTGAGTGCCATCGGTCAACCCCTCATCAAGCCTTATCTATCGGCTGAAACGAATGCATTTATCGGCGGGCCGTTGGTGCCACGGGTTGTCGTTGATATTTCGCGGACAACGCTGAAAGACCCGGCCGTCCTCACAGATGTGGGATATAAATATGACTGGTTACTTGACAAATACCATATGGGTGAACAGTCGGTGGATTTTGTCTATCTGGCAGACCAGCTTCCTTCATTTACCATGCCCGGGAACCTCAAGCAATTATATGATTACTCCACCTGGAATACCATAATAAATAAGGTCAATATCCATCCGGTATATACCCTGCGGGAATTTATAGAAGCCGATCTGCGGGATCCCAATCTTAATTTCATACGGATTAGCTATGCCGATTTGGCCACTCCCGAGTTTGAAGCCTTGCCAATCGATAAAACCATCGTCTTCTTGCTGGAAACAAAGGCAATACATGGGATGGCAGACCAACGTCTGTTTTTTGCTGCACTGTCCGAAATCGGTTTAGACAATCCCGTCATCATCCACCGGCAATATCCGGTTGAAGATTTTTCTGCGGTGCCGGGCGCCTTGATGGATCCGGAAGAACCGTTGTCAAAGCTTCAGCTTTATGCAGCCACCGATATGGGAGCATTGCTGGTAGATGGAATGGGTAGCGGGATATGGATCGATTCACCCGCCACGCCGATGGACAAATTGGTATCCGCTTCCTTCGGAATTTTACAGGCTACCCGCTCCCGGATTTCTAAGACAGAATACATTTCTTGCCCAAGTTGTGGCCGTACACTTTTTGATCTGCAGGAAACAACACAGATGATCCGTAGCCGCACAAATCACCTGAAAGGGCTCAAAATCGGGATCATGGGATGTATCGTCAATGGCCCGGGAGAAATGGCCGATGCCGATTATGGCTACGTGGGTGCCGGCCCGGATAAAATTACACTCTACCGCGGCAAGGAAGTCGTTAAACGAAACGTTTCTTCGGAAAGTGCCCTGGATGAACTTATTGAAATCATACGCGAAGACGGTCGTTGGATAGATCCGGAAGAGGAATAACATTGCGCGGGGCAATGCGCAGCGGCGAATTAATGCTGTTATAATACGGAGATACGCTTCACGACCGTTTCCGTACCCGCGGATACACGGATAAAATAGAACCCGTTGGTTAACTTGTTGCTCGTATCGAACGCATGGCTCTGGGGGCCCGCATCAAGATCCTGATTTAACAAGGTCATGACCTCGTTGCCCAGCGCGTCCATCACCTTAATGGATACTGAACTTTGCTTACTAAGCCTGTAGGAAAGACTGATTTGATCGGCAACAGGATTAGGGAACACTTTTACGCTGCTGAGTAACTTTTCATTATCGGCAGTGTTATTCATACGAAATGGAAAGAAATTGCGAAGAGAAGAGAAAAATGACCGCTGGGCACGTTTCTCAGAATCCGATAACAATAACGTACTGGATTGGGATTCACCGCTATGTTGCACCACACGCGTGGTATCCTTTCCAGCGACCGCAGACCGCTGCACAGCGTTAGCACCCCCTGTGAAAACCAGGGTACTTACGGTAAGGACAACAACGATGTAATGTAAAAACTTTCTCATATATTTCTGGTTAGACTACGGTGAAATGGCCAACCGTATTGCAAAGGTAGAATAAAAGCGTCTAAACTGTGTAAACAAAGGTAGAAGTTTTTTATTAATTTAACAATTTTTAACACGTTTTAACGTTGAAATGCAAATCGTCTATTCATCGATGATATTCAACTTGGAGTGTCGAAAACCATATCCGAAATATACCAATAAGCCAATCAGCAGCCATACCACGAAGATCAACCAATTGCTTGCCCCCAGTTGCGACATCAAATACAGATTTACAAGAATTCCTGCAACGGGCAACACCGAAAACCGATGCCTATATCCCATGATGCAAAGTACAATCCAAACCAGCCAAAATGCGATGATAAGCACTTTATGTTCAACAATCTCCTCAATCGATAGTGCGCGCCATTCCGCGATTGTTTCCTGCCCATATTGGTAAACCGCCCATACGGCGATTAAAAAACCTACCGTGATTAAATATTTTCCATTGATATAGGGTACCCTGAAGCGGGACTGCCTGGAAATACCGGTATGATCCATATAAAGCACACCCGCACATACCAGAATAAAAGCGAAAAATGTGCCTACACTTGTCAGATCGACAAAGAAATCCATCTTAAAAAATAAGGCGGGCACAGCCACCAACACTCCGGTAACAATGGTGGCAAAAGAAGGTGTTTTATACCGTGGGTGAATCGTCGCAAAGCGTTTCCAAAGCAAGCCGTCCCGGCTCATTGTCATCCAGATCCGTGGTTGAGCTAATTGAAAAACCAATAGCGCACTCGTTATTGCTACCACGGAAGTGACGGACACAATTCCGGCCATGTAGTCCAAGCCTACATATTGAAATACATAGGCCAGTGGATCCTTGACGTTCATTTCTGTGTAATTCACCATACCGGTCAACACCAAGGTAATCAGCACGTACAGCACCGCACAAATCAACAAACATAAAATCATGGCCTTGGGTAGGTCCCGCTGCGGATTTTTACACTCCTCGGCCGTAGTGGAGATGGAGTCAAATCCGATGAAGGCGAAAAACACCGCAGCCACACCACTCAATACACCTTCGACACCATTCGGTGCAAAGGGCGTCCAATTTTCGGGCTTTACAAAAAATGCACCGCCGAAAATAACAAATAAAATAACGCCTATTTTTACGGCCACCATCACGTTGCTTGCCGTGCGCGACTCTTTGATGCCGATATACACCAACCAGGTCACCAAAAAAGTAATAAGGCCCGCAGGCAGATCAAATATGAGCGGAAAATCACCTAATCTAGGGGCCTGTTCATAGGCAGTAGCAGCCCCTTGCTCGATACTGGATAACGAATCGACCCCCTGTGCTTGCAATTTTGCGTAGGCTTCCGTCGCATAAGCCGGAGCCATCGTAAGCCATCCAGGCAAATGGATACCGAACCCTTCGAGCATGCTTACAAAGTATTGCGACCACGAAATAGCCACTACCATGTTTGACACAGCATATTCCAGAATCAGTGCCCAGCCGATAATCCATGCAAACAATTCTCCAAAAGCAACATACGCATAGGTATACGCGCTTCCTGAGACCGGAACTGTACTCGCAAACTGCGCATAGGACAACGCCGTAAACACGCAGGCGACCGCTACAAAAACAAACAGCAACGAAACCGCTGGCCCGCCGTTAAAACTTGCCAACCCGATCGTACTGAAAATTCCCGCACCCACGATGGCTGCTATTCCCAACGAAACAAGATCGCGTACACCCAACACCTTCGCCAGTCCGCCACTTTCATCGGCCTGTGATGCACGGATAATTTGCGCTACATTTTTTTTGCGGAAAAGTCTATTCGCCATACATCGGTACTATCAGGCCTGTTTTTCAATCGGTCAAACTTAGGGAAAAATACCGAAAGCTTAGATAGGCTCAGGAAAGTTTAGACTGTATCTCCTCAAAAATAAATGGAAATTCACCATCCAGATTTGCCGCATAGTCACTGATAACTTCGGTAATCCGATTACATTGTTCGCGATCCAGTTGCACATCCCATAAGCGTCGGCAGATTGCGATCATGGCATGGGTGATCTGGCCAAATTCGCGATAGCTGGTTATATATTGCGCACGCATAAAGCTATTGAAATACGTGAAGAAGAATGTCGTATCCGGGACCTCACATAACTTCAGAAAACGGTCGGTTACCTGTCGGTCCGCCGCAGCCAGGTATTCGTAGAAATCCGACTCATGCACCCATTTATGATGGAGTAACAAGTGGTCGAGGAGCAATTCTAAGGTGATGTGCGACAGGAAAGAAGGGCGGATTACGGTGGTTTCCACGAGCGGTGCAAGTAAGATCCTCAACCGATGTGTATGCTCATAGAAAAAAGAAGAACTGTGAAAATAGCGGTCGGTATCTACATGCCGTGTCCAACCGTGATAAATATGCTGAAGCTGAGGATTGTTACCAAAACGATCTTCATACTTTTGGGGTAAAACATTCACATTCCTGTCAGCATTCTTGATGAGATCCGGCAATATACACCCTAACACCAATTCAGGGTTATGGCTATAACGTTCGAAGTAATAATGTGAAAGGAAATTCATCCGCCACTTTCCAATTATTGAGCACTTATTGTGCCAAGATAGCGAATTTCGCCGATAATCTGCTATCTTTGCCACCGTATTAATCAGGCAATTTTAATAGCACAAATAACCATGGGTTTTGTTGATGAATTACGTTGGCGGGGCATGTTGCATGATATTATGCCGGGCACCGAGGAAGAATTGCAGAAGGGGCAAACAGCCGGATATATTGGCTTTGATCCCACGGGCGACTCATTGCATGTCGGCCATCTCACGCAATTGATGACATTGATCCATTTTCAGAAAGCGGGGCACCGACCGGTTGCGCTGGTGGGTGGCGCCACGGGTATGGTAGGAGACCCGTCGGGAAAATCTGCTGAACGGAATTTACTGGATGAAGGCACGTTAAACCACAACATTGCCTGCCTGAAAAAGCAGTTAGCCAAGTTTCTTGATTTTTCAGACACCGAACACGGTGCCGTGATGGTAAACAATTACGACTGGTTCAAAGGCTTCCATTTCCTTGATTTCATACGGGAGGTAGGTAAGCACATCACCGTGAATTACATGATGGCTAAAGACTCAGTCAAAAAACGCCTGGAAGGAGAAAACGGATTATCCTTTACCGAATTTTCGTATCAATTGATACAGGGATATGACTTCTATTATCTTTGGAAACATCACGGATGCATACTCCAGATGGGAGGCTCCGATCAATGGGGTAACATTGTTACCGGCACCGAGCTTATCCGTCGCAAAGACGGCGGCACTGCTTATGCACTTACAACCAAACTGATTAAAAAAGCCGACGGCAATAAATTCGGAAAAACCGAAAGCGGTGCGGTATGGCTAGATGCCAACAAAACTTCCCCCTATCGATACTATCAATTCTGGTTGAATGCCAGCGACGATGATGCAAAAAACTGGATCAAGATCTTCACGTTGAAATCCGAACAAGAGATAGACGCCTTGATCGCGGAGCATGACGCAGCGCCCCACCTGCGCATCGTCCAGAAAGCACTGGCTAAAGACATCACCATCCGTACACATTCCGAATCCGATTATGATACCGCAGTAAAAACATCGGACTTCTTATTTGGCAATGGATCGCTGGAGTTTCTGACAGCCATGTCACATTCGGCAGTGTTGGACGTGTTTGACGGCATACCGCAATTCCATATTGAAAAAGAGCAATTGGCCGATGGCATCGATATACTGGACCTTTTAGCCGTTTCCTCGTCCGTTTTCCCCTCAAAGGGCGAAGCCCGTAAAATGATACAGGGAGGCGGTGTATCAATTAATAAAATTAAAATCGGCGACGGCAACCAACGGTTCTCACTGGAAAACTTGGTCAATGAAAAGTATTTGATCGTCCAACGAGGTAAGAAAAACTATTTCCTGCTGATTGCAAAGTAGCACAAAAAAACCGCTCCCGGGGAGGGAGCGGCATCCGCCTTTCGACGGATTTCAATCAACCTAAACTTTATGGAGAAAATCGTTAATGGACAATAATATCATGACCAAGGCCCAACTTGGCATTTTTTCCGTTTTCAAACAAGCCCCTTACCCACACTGTGTAAATCCTGCCGCTTTCAGGCCTAAACTCAAATGAATGTACGACATCGCCGTTGCTGTGTTCGATGATATTGAATGTATATGTTTCGCCGCCGTCGACAGCCGAAAAACTCTTCACTTCCTTGAACGCCATATCGTCGGCAATGAATGCTTCTGCACCATCAATTCCGAAATCTAATGTGGGCGCATCCGGACTCAGGTTGATAAATCGGATCTTAGCTTTGCCTGCCTTTGGTTCCGACAGGTCATCTTCAGTGAGCATTAATTCAACATCTCCCCCATGCCCCACTACATACAAGGAATAAAATTTACCTGCAACAAATTGTACGCTTCCTTTTGCCAGAAGTCCGTTGTTTGTGATATTCCCTCCTTCAAACACCCTGACGCTCCGTACACCCGGCCATGCCTGCTTGTAAGGCAGTGTGTCACGATAGGCAAAACGCTCCACTTCGCCGGTCTGCAAATCATAATTAAGCCAACTTTCATCCAGGCCGAGGTCCAGTTGTTCCGATCCCGGAACAGCATTTAATGCCCTTACCGCTGATACCTGATAAATTCCATTGTCATCCTTCTGGCACCCGCTTAGTATGACCAATCCAACTGCAAAAGCCAAGGTGGCAACCCCCCATTTACTTTTCATTGTTTTTCCAAATCGCCTCATTCAATTTTATAAATCTAAGCGCCTCTTTGCTCACTGACCAGATAACGCGTATCATAAACAGAATGCTACAACCTGCGCAAAAAATCCGTAAGTTTGTCTCAAACATAACGTATCGTTTCGATGTCGGGAAAAGGGAATTCATTCAGAAAAAACTTACAGCATGATACGGAAGGCAGACCCGCCCAACGTAAAAGGAGTGAGCGGAAGCCGAAATCCAGTTCCTCGTCCCATACCGCGTGGGGCAGTAAATTGGTAAATATAGCAGGCCTTTTTTTACTCATATTATCGGTATACTTTCTCATCGCTTTCATCTCTTATTTATTTACTTGGAAAGAAGACCAAAGCTATGTTTCAGTAGCCAATGGCGGGTGGGATACACTCTTCAAAACCCGTGAAGAATTTGCACTGGCAGGCATTGAACCGCCGGTCGTGCAAAACTGGATGGGAAAATTCGGTGCATTGCTCGCTCACCAGTTCATCTATAAGTGGTTTGGCATTGCATCTTTTATTTTTACGGGTATCCTGTTCGTTATTGGATATAGATTATTATTCAAGGTAAAAATACTTTCTATTTGGAAAACCTTGGGATATGCATCCTTTACGATTATTTTTTTATCGCTCACACTCGGATTTATACATGGATTTGTAAATAACTATCCGCACTTCCTTGAAGGTGAATTTGGATTTTGGTCTAACCGGTTGCTTGCCGCACAAATTGGCGTACCGGGAGTCGGTGGATTGCTAATTTTCACGTTGTTAACAGTGCTGATCGTGTTCTTCAATTTTGATTTCAAATTCACAGGTAAAAGCCGGGAGACAACATCATCTCAGTTGAAGGGAAAAGAATCGGCCAACCCATCGCGTGATGACGAGCGGTACCTCCACGAATCCGAGTATCGAATTGACCCCGTGGAGTTTCGGTTGAATAAAAACAAGGATCTTTCCGAAGATGAAGTTCCGGCTACCAATCAACTGAAGACAACTGCTAACGCGGCTAATGACACCGAAAAAATTCAACAGAATTTAACTGTACCCCAGAAAGCAAAAGCGGAAGAAGTGAAGGAAGGGTTGGATTTTTCAATCGAAAGAACTGTAGAGAAGCCACAGAACGAATTAATCACTCCTCCATTGACCGTATCCCCTATTAAGGAAGAAAAGCCCAGTACCGCCGATGAATTAGTGGAAAAGGTAGGCCAATACGATCCAAAGTTGGATTTATCCAGTTATCAATACCCAACGCTGGATCTGTTGCGTGACTATGGTTCGGGCAAGATCACCGTCAATAATAATGAACTCGAAGCCAATAAAGACAAAATTGTCGACACACTGGGAAATTATAACATAGAAATAGCCAAAATAAAAGCCACTATCGGCCCTACGGTGACACTCTATGAAATCATCCCAAAACCGGGAGTTCGTATCTCCAAAATCAAGAACCTGGAAGACGATATTGCGCTGAGTTTAGCAGCGTTAGGCATCCGTATCATTGCCCCGATGCCTGGTAAAGGAACCATCGGCATCGAAGTCCCAAACAGTCACCCGGAGATGGTGTCGATGCGGTCGGTTTTAGCGACGGAGAAATTTCAGCATACGGATATGGATCTCCCCATTGCACTGGGAAGAACCATCTCAAATGAGGTATATATCGCCGATCTCGCCAAAATGCCCCACCTGTTGGTGGCTGGGGCCACAGGACAGGGTAAATCAGTCGGCATCAATGCCATCCTTACCTCGTTGTTGTACAAGAAACATCCGGCAGAGCTCAAGTTTGTGTTGGTAGACCCCAAAAAAGTCGAGTTATCGCTGTTTAAGAAAGTAGAACGCCATTTTTTGGCTAAATTACCAGGAGAAGAGGACGCCATCATCACGGATACAAAAAAGGTAATCAACACATTGAATTCACTTTGTATCGAAATGGATGCCCGCTACGATCTGCTGAAAAATGCACAGGTACGTAACTTAAAAGAGTATAACGCCAAATTCATCAATCGAAGGCTTAACCCCGAAGAGGGCCATCGTTACCTGCCATTCATCGTACTCATCGTCGACGAGTTTGCCGACCTGATGATGACAGCGGGCAAGGAAGTCGAAACCCCTATCGCACGGCTGGCGCAATTGGCACGCGCCGTGGGCATCCACTTGGTCATTGCCACACAGCGCCCATCAGTAAACATCATTACCGGTACCATCAAAGCCAACTTCCCTGCTCGTTTAGCATTCAGGGTACTGTCAAAAGTAGACTCCCGCACCATTCTCGATTCAGGAGGTGCCGACCAACTGATCGGGCGAGGCGATATGTTACTAGCTACCGGAAGTGATCTGATACGGATCCAATGTGCTTTTGTGGATACACCCGAAGTGGAAGAGATATCCGATTTCATTGGTGGCCAACGGGGTTATCCGTCGGCATTACTGCTACCTGAATACGTAGGTGAGGATGGTGAAGGGGGTACGGAAGATTTCGATATGCGGGATCGCGACTCCATGTTTGAAGATGCTGCCCGTCTCGTTGTATTGCACCAACAGGGCTCTACCTCCCTTATCCAGCGTAAACTGAAACTCGGGTACAATCGCGCCGGGCGAATCATCGACCAACTGGAGGCTGCGGGTATTGTGGGACCATTCGAAGGTAGCAAAGCCCGGGAAGTGCTCTTTCCCGACGAGCATTCGTTGGAACAGTTTTTGGATGGGTTAAAGAAAGACGCATAACATGAAACAAGTAACCTTCGGCTGTTCGCTACTGATGTTCGCTATCGTAGTTGCCACGCAAACATACGCACAGACAGATGCTGCGGCCAAATCAATACTGCAAAAAGTAACCCAGACGTATGAGGGATATAAAACCATCCAGACAGATTTCACCCTCACCGTTCAACAACCGCAGCAAACGAGCAATTACACGGAATCGGGCGCCATTTCAATGGAAAACACTTCAGGCAAATACCGCGTCACAACGAACAATCAGGACATAATCAGCGACGGTAAAACGCAATGGCTGGTTCTCAAAGAGGAACAGGAGGTACAGGTCACTGAAGCTGACAATTCGCCGGGGACCATCTCCCCTGCAAATATTTTTTCCTTTTACAACAATGGATATAAGTATGTCTCTGCTCCCAATGAGCAGGCCGGCGGAAATCAGCTATTGGTAGTCGAACTATCGCCGGAAGACACCCAAAACCCATATTTCAAAATCAAGTTACGCATCAATAGTGCTACAAACCTGATATACGACGCAACAATATTTGATAAAAGTGGGGTTAAATACACGTACCTGCTAAAAAACACAAAAGCGAATCCGTCAATCGCCGCTGATACCTTTGTGTTTAAGCAAGCCGACTATCCGGGTGTAGAAATCGTGGACCTAAGGTAGCCTTACTTACAGCTCGTGGGGAGATAGCGAATCTCCTTGTGTCGTCGTCGCATCGGCCAACCGCAGCTTCGTTCGATATCCGTGCAAATTCGGATGTTCGATGATTTCTTTTACGGAAATCAATTTGTAAAGGTAACTGCCGGTTTCGCGATTCAGCTTCAGACGAAAATAGTTGTCCTCATTTTGCCGGTCTATGGCACGCAACAAGTTACCCTCTCCGATATTAAATGCCGCCGCCACTAATGTCCAGCTATTAAACTCGCGGTACAGCGCTTTCAGATACTTTGCCGCCGCCAGGGTCGATTTCTCCACGTCCTGACGTTCGTCTGTTAAGCTGTCTACCCGCAATCCAAATGCCTTCGCCGTGTTTGGCATAAATTGCCAATATCCCGAAGCACCACGATGTGACGTAGTACCGCTGGTAAAGCCACTTTCGACCAGCGGGATGTACTTGAAATCCTCAGGGACTCCGTGCTGCCGCAGGATAGCCGCCACGCGAGGCAACGTCTTTAAAGCTTTATGATGCAATAAATGCGACCGCTGTTTAGAAAATGAATACTCTTTGAGATGCTTTAACATCTTCTTTTCGATTCGTTTATCGCCCAATGGCAACGTTTCATCCGCAAAATTAAGCGATGCAAAATAAGAGGTGTTGCGGATACTGGAGATATCTTCTTGCAACAATTCTCCTTGGGATAGAGAGTCATGCAGCAGTGCATCGGGTATTTCTGTATGAGCTACCAGATTGTATGAATACAATTTTGAAAGCAACACCAGCAATAAAACCGCACTGCAACAGAGCAGTTGTTTTTTTATCATTCACTACCTCTTCTGTAACACATGGCAAAGAATCAAATAGGGCCATGAATTACTTGATCCAAAAAGTCGGATGCAAAAGTAAATATTATAATGTTAATATACAAACAGTTACGCAAAAACCCTCGGTTTTTTAACATTCATTAACGTATCCGATCTTGCTATCTCAATGTAAAAAACATCGGCTATCACGCTTAAAGCCATATTTTTGAGTACCTTTGCAGTTCACATTTTTTTACGGTAACTATCATGCCATTCAGTAACAAAAGGAACAGTCGTGACGACAAGTCCAAGCGCCCAGGCAAATCAACCTCAAATTTTTCAAATGCTGGCGACCGCAAGTATCGGAGCCGTACCACATCAACCAATGACAACCGGGACGCTGCAGGAAAACCAACCGATTACCGTAGCAAACGATCGGATGGGGAAAGGCGGCCCTTCAATCCGGACCGCGAAAAAACGTTTGGAAAAGAACGAACGTTTGGAAAAAACACCGAAAAACCCCCGTACGATAATGACAAGCGTCCATACAATAGCGGAAAGCGTCCATTCGGTGGTCGTCCCTATGACCCCGCAAAGAAAAAAAGAGAACGAACCGGTACTGCACCCAACGCATTTAAACAAGATCCCGAAGATAAGGGGTTAATAAGGCTCAACCGATATATTGCCAATGCAGGTGTCTGTTCAAGGCGCAAGGCCGATGAACTGATCGAGGCAGGTGTCGTCACAGTCAATGGAGAAGTGGTGACTGAATTGGGTGTTAAAGTTGATCCCTCCAAGGACGAAGTACGTTATAACGGTGAACGCCTCAAGCGCGAGAAAATGGTGTATGTACTTCTCAATAAACCCAAAGATTATATTACCACCACGGATGATCCTCAGGAACGGCGTACAGTTATGCATTTGATAGCTAAAGCGTCAAAAGAACGCATTTATCCGGTGGGGAGATTAGATCGCAATACGACTGGATTGCTATTGATGACAAACGACGGCAATCTGGCTGAAAAACTTTCGCACCCACGTAACAACGTCGTCAAGCTATATAATGTAGAATTGGATAAAAACCTCACGCAGGGCGATCTCAATAAAATCTCTTTCGGATTGGAACTGGAAGACGGTCTTATTAAGCCCGATGCCGTAAGTTACGTACAGGGCGGTAGCAAACGGGAAATTGGCATTCAGATCCACAGCGGAAAAAACCGGATCGTAAGGCGCATCTTTGAACACTTAGGATATGACGTTATTAGGCTGGATCGCGTGGTATACGCTAACCTAACAAAAAAAGACCTTCCCCGTGGCCGTTGGCGCTACCTGGAAGAAAAAGAAATCATCCAACTCAAGCACTTTATCAAGTGATTTTAGATTTACGATTTTAGATTTACGATTTACGATTTTCTGACCTTTGGCTTTCAATTTTTGACTTACGACTAATATCATGACTGACCCGAAATCTCTGACTTCTGTTGCCGAATTTCACAAAACATTCAAGCATCCTATATTGGAGAAGCCAACCATTCCCGATGAAAAACGCTGCCGCTTACGGATATCCCTGATTGCAGAAGAACTAAAAGAACTCGAAGAGGCCATCGCAAATAAGGACATTGTCGAAGTAGCCGATGCGCTTTGTGACATTCAGTATGTATTGTCTGGTGCGGTATTGGAATTCGGGTTGGCCGAAAAATTTAACGCACTATTTGACGAGGTACAGCGTTCCAACATGAGCAAAGCCTGTAAATCACAAGAAGAAGCAGAAGAAACCGTCCGTTATTACTCAGAAGAACGCAACACACCCTGTTTTTACGAAAAACAGGATGATTTGTACCTGGTTTACCGTACGGAAGACCGAAAGACGCTCAAATCCATCAAGTATTCGCCAGCTGGTTTAAAGGCAATTATCGAGCGATAAATTTAGAACCCTGATAGGCGCCTCTCCGCTCCAATTCTTTATCGATGTATGTTTGGATTGCTGATTTTCCTTTGCCCCAGTTGGGCGCAATGAGTAACTCTTGATCAGCCAACCCAAACAAACGCTGAATAACAATATCGGGGCGCAATAAGGGGATAAACTCACAAAGGAAATCGGTATATTCCTCCAAACTGAACACGTGAAATGGCTCCCGTTTATATTGGACACCCATGATGGATCCCTCGACGATATGGAGGTGATGCAATTTCACAAATTTAATCTGGGGAAATCGATTAATTTCGTCGGCATACTGTAGCATCATTTCCGTAGTCTCCCAAGGGAATCCGAAGATCGTATGCACACAAATATCCAACGGGCTGTTTTCCACCAATCCGAGTGCGGCCCCTAATTCTTCGTGTGAGCACCCACGGTTTATCCGGTTCAATGTATCGTTGTAAATGGATTCCATCCCCATTTCCAAATCCACATCATACCGGTCGGAATAGCTCTCAAGTAAAGCTACCTTTTCGAAATCGATACAATCAGGCCGTGTGCCGACAGATAGGCCAACCACATGTTGCGGAGCTACACTCAATGCCTCGTCGTACATTGCCTTTAGGTAGTGTACAGGCGCATAGGTATTGGTATTGGGCTGGAAATAAACAACAAATTTTTCCGCTCCGTAACCCTTCACCGCGCGCTGGATACCCTCTTCTACCTGCTCACGTATGGTAGGTAACTTACGTGCGGATTCAGGTGTAAAAGAATCTACATTACAATAAGCACATCCCCCATATCCTTTACTTCCATCGCGGTTCGGACAGGTAAAATTTCCGTCGACAATAATCTTGAATACCCGCTTACCATCATATTTGGCCCGCAAGTATGCACCATAATGATTGTAAGGCTTTTGTCCAATGTCAAGTAAGGTGCCCATAGCGGTTGCAAAGATACGAGATAGATTTCAGATATCAGCGGTCAGCTACCGGCTTTCAGTTTCCATAAAAAAACCTATCAGTTTAAAACTGATAGGTTTTGTAAATAAACTATCCCGCGAGTCGATGGCTGACTGCTGAAGACTGAAAGCCGATAGCTGTTAGTCCTCCTCCTCTTTGGAAGCAAGCAATTGATCGTACTCTTCTTGCGAACCCACGATAATGCGTTCGTAGTCGCGTAAGCCTGTTCCAGATGGAATCAAATGCCCTACAATCACATTCTCTTTCAAGCCCAACAAATTGTCGCGCTTGCCAGCGATAGCCGCTTCATTGAGTACTTTCGTGGTTTCCTGGAAGGACGCCGCAGAAATGAACGACTTCGTACCCAAAGACGCACGGGTAATCCCCTGCAGCAACGGGCTGGAGGTAGCCGGAATTGCATCCCGAACATCTACCAATTTCAGGTCGCGACGCTTCAGGCTCGAATTGACATCCCGCAATTTCCGCAGGGAAACAATCTGTCCCGGTTTCAACTCATTGGAATCTCCTGCATCCACAACCACCTTCTTGTCATAAATGGCATCGTTTTCTTCCATGAAATCCCATTTGTTAACGGCTTCTTTTTCCAGAAAACGGGTATCACCTGGATCTTCGATTTCCACTTTTTGCATCATTTGGTGTACAATCGTCTCGAAGTGCTTGTCGTTGATCTTCACACCTTGCAGACGATAAACCTCTTGGATACCGTTTACGAGGTATTCCTGCACAGCCGACGGCCCCTTAATATTCAGGATATCTGCTGGAGAAATAGATCCGTCAGACAGCGGCATACCCGCTTTCACGAAATCGTTATCCTGCACAAGGATGTGTTTGGACAACGGCACCAGGTACTTCTTGATTTGTCCATCCCGTGATTCAATGGAAATCTCACGGTTACCGCGTTTCACGCCACCCAAGCTCACCACACCGTCAATTTCGGTTACAACGGCCGGATTCGACGGATTACGGGCTTCAAACAACTCCGTAACACGAGGTAAACCACCGGTGATGTCTCGCGTTTTACCGGTAGAACGCGGTATCTTAGCAAGGATAACCCCTTCTTTTATGGTAACATTGTCACCGACGGAAACGTGGGCCCCTACCGGAATATTGTACGTACGGATTACTGCTCCCTTGCTGTCCAATACCTTGATGGCAGGATTCTTTGTCTTATCGCGCGTATCAATGATCACTTTCTCGCGGTGTCCGGTTTGTTCATCGGACTCCTCGCGGAATGTTATTCCTTCTATAATGGATTCAAACTCTACCTTACCACCGAACTCTGAAATAATCACGGCATTATAAGGGTCCCAGGAACAAATACGTTGTCCTTTCGTTACCGTATCACCGGCATTGACATACAAGAACGAGCCATAAGGAATGTTATTGGTCATCAGTACCTTCCGGGATTCAGGATCAACAATCCGAACTTCACCGGAACGGCCAATTACCACTTGATCAGGTCCTTCTTCTCCTTCATGCGGTACTGACCGGATATTTTCCAGTTCGATGATGCCATCGAATTTGGCCAATATCTGTGATTCAGCCGCGATGTTTGACGCGGTACCACCTACGTGGAATGTACGCAGTGTAAGCTGCGTACCCGGTTCACCGATAGATTGTGCGGCAATTACCCCCACAGCCTCTCCCTTTTGCACCCGTTTTCCGGTGGCCAAGTTACGACCATAGCAAAGCGCACATACGCCACGTTTGCTTTCACACGTCAATACAGAACGGATTTCGAGACCTTCAACTGAGGAGGCAGCAATTTTAGCGCCTACTGCTTCATCGATATCTTGATCAGCAGCGACCAGCAGATCACCGGTTATCGGATCATATACATCGTGTAAGGATACACGTCCGAGAATCCGATCGTACAGCGGTTCGATAATATCCTCGTTATCTTTCAGTGCCGTCGTATAAACACCCCTTAAACCGCCACAGTCTTTATCGACCACAATCATATCCTGAGCCACATCATGCAGACGACGAGTTAAATAACCCGCATCAGCCGTTTTCAACGCCGTATCTGCAAGACCCTTACGCGCACCGTGTGTAGAAATAAAGTATTCCAATACCGAGAGTCCTTCCTTAAAGTTAGAAAGGATCGGGTTTTCAATGATTTCACCACCCGAAGAACCTGATTTTTGCGGTTTAGCCATCAGTCCCCGCATGCCGCAAAGCTGACGGATCTGCTCTTTGGAACCACGGGCACCGGAATCAAGCATCATGTACACGGAGTTAAATCCTTGATTATCCGTTGAGAGGATTTCCATCACGTTGGCTGTCAACCGGTTGTTGATACGTGTCCAGATATCGATGATCTGATTGTAACGCTCGTTATTGGTGATGAAACCCATGTTGTAGTTGTTCATCACTTCCTCCACTTCCTTCGTAGCCTGTTGAATCAGATCGACTTTTGCATCGGGAATATTCAGGTCTTGTAAGTTAAACGACAACCCACCCTTGAATGCCATCTGGAAACCTAACTCCTTAATGTCATCAAGGAACTTGGCAGCACGTGCCATACCCGTAATTTTCACTACTTCGCCGATGATATCCCGCAGAGACTTTTTGGTCAACAGTTCATTTACGTACCCGATTTCTTCCGGTACCACCTGATTGAACAATACCCGTCCGACACTGGTCTCGATGACACGCTCTTCGATTTCACCTTCTTTGTTCCTCACCTTGGTTTTCACCTTGATGAACGAATGGAGGTCAATACGTTTTTCATTATGGGCGATGATCACCTCTTCGGCAGAGTAAAATGTCATACCTTCACCCTTCATTACACGTTTGTCATCGCTCTTCCGGCCTTTGGTCATGTAATAAAGACCCAATACCATGTCCTGCGATGGAACCGTGATGGGAGTACCATTGGCCGGGTTAAGGATGTTGTGCGAAGCAAGCATGAGGATTTGTGCTTCCAGAATCGCTGCATTGCCCAACGGCAGGTGCACAGCCATCTGGTCACCGTCGAAGTCGGCGTTGAACGCCGTACATACCAACGGGTGCAACTGGATCGCTTTACCTTCTACCAACGTGGGTTGGAAGGCCTGGATACCCAAACGGTGTAGTGTAGGTGCCCGGTTGAGCAGTACAGGGTGTCCTTTCAATACATTTTCGAGGATATCCCAAACCACCGGATCCTTACGGTCCACGATCTTCTTCGCAGATTTAACCGTTTTCACAATGCCCCGCTCGATCATCTTACGGATGATGAACGGTTTATACAATTCGGCTGCCATATCTTTCGGCAGACCGCATTCATGCAATTTCAGGTTCGGACCAACCACAATGACCGAACGAGCCGAATAATCCACCCGTTTACCTAACAGGTTTTGGCGGAAACGGCCCTGCTTTCCTTTCAGGATATCAGAAAGGGATTTCAATGCCCGGTTACCTTCTGTTTTTACAGCATTCACCTTGCGGGAATTGTCAAACAGCGAGTCTACCGCTTCCTGCAGCATCCGCTTCTCGTTACGGAGGATTACTTCAGGCGCTTTGATTTCCATCAGACGTTTCAACCGGTTATTGCGGATGATCACCCGACGGTACAGGTCGTTCAAATCCGAAGTGGCAAAACGACCACCTTCCAATGGTACCAACGGACGGAGTTCCGGCGGAATAATCGGCACGATCTTAACGATCATCCATTCGGGGCGGTTTTCAATACGATCCCTGGAACCGCGGAAGGCTTCTACCACCTGCAGGCGTTTCAACGCTTCGTTTTTACGTTGCTGAGAAGTTTCGTTGGCCGCTTGGTGACGCAAGTCGTATGAAAGCTGATCGAGATCGAGTCGCTTCAACAACTCTTCCAATGCTTCCGCACCCATTTTAGCAATAAACTTCTGCGGATCTGTATCATCTAGGAACTGATTTTCCTTGGGTAACGTATCCAGGATATCGAGGTATTCCTCTTCCGTCAGGAAGTCCATGTAATTAATACCATCCTCTTCCTTCACACCCGCTTGAATAACCGCGTAACGCTCGTAATAAATAATCATATCGAGCTTCTTGGTAGGCAATCCCAGCAGATAGCCGATTTTGTTTGGCAATGAGCGGAAGTACCAGATATGTGCGACGGGCACCACCAAGCTGATGTGGCCCATGCGCTCACGGCGTACTTTCTTCTCGGTTACCTCCACGCCGCAGCGATCGCAGACAATACCCTTGTAACGGATACGTTTGTATTTGCCGCAATGGCATTCGTAATCCTTCACCGGACCAAAAATGCGCTCGCAGAACAACCCATCACGCTCGGGCTTATACGTCCGGTAATTGATCGTTTCCGGCTTGACTACCTCACCGCTGGAGCGCTCCAGAATGGTTTCCGGAGAAGCCAGGCTAATGGTAATCGAGGTGAAGTTGCTTTTTATTTTATTATCTTTCTTGTAAGACATACTTTCGTTTCTAAGAGTTAACGCGATATGCTCAAATTTAATCCAACGTGATATCCAACCCTAAGCCACGCAGCTCGTGTACGAGTACGTTGAAGGATTCAGGAACCGATGGAGTTGGCAGGTTATTGCCTTTAACAATGGACTCATACGTTTTGGCCCTGCCCACCACGTCGTCAGACTTGACGGTCAGGATTTCCTGCAGGATATTCGAAGCACCGAATGCTTCCAACGCCCACACTTCCATTTCACCGAAACGTTGTCCACCGAACTGCGCCTTACCACCGAGCGGTTGCTGCGTGATGAGTGAGTACGGTCCGATGGAACGGGCGTGCATCTTGTCGTCCACCATGTGACCGAGTTTCAGCATATAAATCACACCTACTGTAGTCGGCTGGTCGAAACGCTCGCCAGTCAGACCGTTGTAGAGGTACGTCCGGCCCGATTCCGGCAACTCCGCTTTGGTTACCCATCCTTCCACTTCCTCGGTAGAAGCTCCGTCAAAAATCGGCGTTGCAAATTTGATTCCGAGTTTCTGTCCGGCCCAGCCCAATACGGTTTCGTAAATCTGGCCCAGGTTCATCCGCGAAGGTACACCCAATGGGTTTAACACGATGTCTACCGGTGTACCATCTTCCAGGAAAGGCATATCTTCGTCACGCACAATCCGTGCGACGATCCCTTTGTTACCGTGGCGGCCGGCCATCTTATCGCCCACCTTCAGTTTGCGCTTCTTGGCGATGAATACTTTGGCCATCTGGACTATCCCGGAAGGTAGCTCATCGCCCACACTGATCGCGAATTTATCCCGTTTATAGGCTCCCAATTCTTCGTTCAATTTGATATTGTAGAAGTGTAGGGCTTGCTTGATCAGTTCGTTCTTATCATCGTCTGTGGTCCATCCAGTTGGATTGATGTTGTTGTACTCCAGGTCGGCCAGGATTTTCTGTGTAAACTTAGCCCCTTTGGGGACCAATAGCTCTTTATATACATTATAGATCCCCTGGGAAGTCTTACCGTTTACGATTGTAAACAATTTATCCACCAATTTATCTTTCAGTGTTTTCAAAGCTTTTGCATGGTGGGTATCCAACTGGTCGAGCGCTTTCTTTTCTTCTTCCTTAGCCATCTTCTTCGCACGCGAAAACAGTTTGGTATCAATAACCACACCGTTGATGGATGGCGGGGTTTTCAACGATGCATCTTTTACATCACCAGCTTTGTCACCAAAAATGGCACGAAGGAGCTTTTCTTCCGGCGATGGATCCGATTCACCTTTCGGTGTAATTTTGCCGATCAGGATATCGCCTTCACGTACCTCAGCGCCGATACGGATGATACCATTTTCATCCAGGTCTTTGGTCGCTTCCTCCGATACGTTCGGGATATCCGCAGTCAGTTCTTCTTCACCGCGTTTGGTATCCCGGACTTCCAATTCAAACTCTTCAATGTGCAGCGAAGTAAAGATATCCTGACTCACTACGCGCTCAGAAATCACAATAGCATCCTCGAAGTTGAATCCCTGCCAAGGCATGAATGCAACTTTCAAGTTCCGGCCCAAGGCCAATTCGCCATCTTGCGTCGCATAGCCTTCGCAAAGAACCTGTCCCTTTTCAACTTTCTGCCCTTTCTTAACGATTGGCTTCAAGTTGATACACGTACTTTGATTCGTTTTCTTGAATTTAATGAGTTTGTAGGTCTTTATATCGTCATCAAACGACACAAGTCTTTCATCCTCATTCCGTTCATAACGGATTTTTATTTCATTTGCATCTACATATTCCACCACACCATTGGCCTCTGCATTGATCAGGGTACGCGAGTCACGAGCCACACGTCCTTCCAATCCAGTTCCCACAACTGGTGCTTCCGGGCGCAACAACGGCACAGCCTGGCGTTGCATGTTGGATCCCATGAGTGCACGGTTTGCGTCATCGTGTTCCAGAAACGGAATCAATGAAGCAGCAATGGAAGTAATCTGGTTGGGCGCAATGTCCATCAAATCCAACTTTTCCGGCTCAATTACCGGGAAATCGCCCTCATACCGGGCTTTTACCCTTGGCGTGATGAAATTACCCTTATCGTCGTATTCCGCATTAGCCTGAGCAATGGTCTTGCCATCCTCGTCTTCGGCGGAAAGATAAACGACTGGTTCTTCCACGACAACCCGTCCTTCTTCCACCCGACGGTAAGGTGTCTCGATAAATCCGAGATTATTTATTTTAGCGTGAACACAAAGCGACGAAATCAACCCGATATTTGGCCCTTCAGGTGTTTCAATCGTGCATAACCTACCGTAGTGCGTATAGTGCACGTCACGCACTTCGAAACCTGCACGCTCGCGTGATAAACCACCGGGTCCGAGGGCAGACAACCGGCGTTTGTGCGTGATTTCAGCCAACGGGTTAGTCTGGTCCATAAACTGCGACAATTGATTGGTACCGAAGAATGAATTAATGACAGACGACAGCGTCCGCGCATTGATTAAATCAGTCGGTGTAAATACCTCATTGTCGCGAATGTTCATCCGTTCTCGGATGGTGCGTGCCATCCGAGAAAGCCCGACGCCAAACTGTGAATACAGTTGCTCACCTACTGTGCGTACACGACGGTTTGATAAGTGGTCGATATCATCCACTTCCGCTTTCGAGTTGATCAGGTTGATCAAATATTTCACAATCGCGATAATATCCTCGCGGGTAAGCACCTTTGTCTCGTCCGGTGTATCCAGTTGCAACTTGCGATTGATGCGGTAACGTCCAACGTCGCCCAAGTCATATCGCTTATCGGAAAAGAACAGACGTTCGATGATTCCACGTGCGGTTTCCTCATCAGGTGGTTCCGCATTACGCAGTTGACGATAGATGTGCTCTACTGCCTCCTTTTCCGAATTGGATGTATCCTTTTGCAGCGTATTGTAGATAATGGAATAATCTGCTGCGTTGGCAGTATCTTCCTTGGTCAGGATTATCGATTTTACCCCCGCATCGATAATGAGGTCGATGTGTTCGTCTTCCAATATGGTTTCACGCTCCAGCACAACCTCGTTACGGTCGATGGATACCACTTCGCCCGTGTCTTCGTCTACGAAGTCTTCGATCCACTTTTTCAATACCCGTGCGGCCAGTTTACGACCTACATATTTTTTGAGCCCGGACTTGCTCACTTTCACTTCATCGGCCAGTTCGAATAATTCCAAAATATCCTTATCGGAATCGTAGCCAATTGCGCGTAAAAGGGTAGTTACCGGAAACTTCTTTTTACGGTCTATGTACGCGTACATGACGTTGTTTACGTCTGTAGCGAATTCGATCCATGACCCTTTAAACGGAATGACCCGCGCCGAATAGAGCTTCGTGCCATTGGTGTGACGGCTTTGGCCGAAAAATACGCCCGGCGACCGGTGCAATTGCGATACAATTACACGCTCGGCACCATTGATAACGAACGTCCCTTTTGGGGTCATGTAAGGAATAGTTCCCAAGTATACGTCCTGAACGATGGTTTCGAAATCTTCATGCTCCTCATCGTTACACGACAGCCGGAGTTTCGCCTTGAGGGGGACACTGTAGGTCAGTCCACGCTCGATACACTCCTGGATACCGTAGCGCGGTGGATCGATAAAATAATCCAAAAACTCAAGCACGAAAATGTTCCTTGAATCAGAAATGGGAAAGTTTTCTGAGAAAACCTTAAACAGCCCTTCTTGGTGGCGGTTGTCTGAAGTTGTTTCGAGCTGAAAAAACTCCCTGAAAGATTCCAATTGCACATCCAGAAAATCGGGATAATCAATCACCTTTTTACTGCTTGCAAAATTCACTCTTTCTTTTTGAATACTTTTGTTTGCCAAGGGAATAAGAATTTAGTTTAACTATTTAAACTGTTTTGCCGCTGCTTTTTTGCCGGTATTCAGCACCCAGAGACAGCGCTGGGGTATACGATTAGGAGGAAAAGTCATAAACAGGAATAGACTCTGACGACATTCACGTCAGAGTCTAACCCATTCAGGTACGTTGTATGATCTGAATTAGTTGATCTCAACAACAGCTCCTGCTTCTTCAAGTTGCTTTTTCAAAGCTTCAGCTTCGTCTTTAGCAACACCTGATTTCAATTCTTTCGGTGCACCATCAACCAAGTCCTTCGCTTCTTTCAGGCCGAGACCTGTCAAATCTTTCACCAATTTAACAACAGCCAATTTCTGGCCACCGGCTTCTTTCAGGATTACATCGAAAGAAGTTTTTTCTTCAGCGGCAGCAGGTGCATCGCCACCCGCAGCAGGACCAGCAACAGCAACTGCTGCAGCAGCAGGCTCAATGCCATACTCATCCTTCAAGATTTGAGCTAACTCGTTAACTTCTTTTACTGTCAAGTTTACCAACTGCTCAGCAAACGCTTTTAAATCTGCCATTTTATTTTAAATTTTTGAATTTACTTTTTTTATTTTGTTATTAATCCGTAGGGTATTTGATGGAGGTGTCCCCTAACCTCTTTCTTGTAAAGTTTTGACCAATCCAGCCAATGTGCTGCCACCTGATTGAAGCGCAGAAACCACATTTTTCGCAGGAGACTGCAACAATCCAATGATGTCACCGATCAACTCATTCTTAGATTTGAGCTTGCTCAATGCATCTACTTGATTATCTCCAACGAACACAGCCGCGTCGATATAGGCTCCTTTCAAAACAGGTTTATCACTGTCCTTCCGGAGTTCCTTAATCAATTTTGCGGGCGCGTTGCCGGTTTCGGAAAAAAGCAACGTAGAAGAACCTTTCAGTACATCTAATAACTCTTCCGAATCCACTCCTGCTTCCACGAGTGCTTTCTTAATCAAGGTGTTTTTTACCACCTGGATGGCGATGCCGCTATCAAAACATTTACGGCGAATGCCATTGATTTTAGCCACGGTCAAATCAGCAGTATCGGTAATGTAAAAATTACCATACGATTTAATCTGCTCAGCCAAAGCCTTAACAATTTCTTGCTTTTCTTCTTTCCTCATGATTAAATTCCTGCTACTGATTTAGTTTCAACCTGAATACCGGGGCTCATGGTAGAAGAAAGGTATATACTTTTAAAGTATGTTCCCTTGGCCGCTGACGGCTTCAACTTGGAAATTGTTTGCAAAACTTCCAAAGCGTTTTCGTAAATCTTATCCGATGGAAAAGATGCCTTGCCTATGGAAGTATGAATAATTCCTGTCTTATCTACCTTGAAATCAATTTTACCCGCCTTGACATCAGTAACTGCCTTGCCTACATCCGGCGTTACTGTTCCGGTTTTCGGATTAGGCATCAAGTTACGTGGACCTAAAATACGGCCCAACTTACCCACCTTAGCCATCACGCTGGGCATGGTAATAATGATGTCAATATCGGTCCATCCACCTTCGATCTTGCTGATATAGTCGTCCAGTCCCACATAGTCTGCTCCCGCTGCTTTGGCTTCTTCCTCTTTGTCTGGAGTACAAAGCACAAGCACGCGGACGGTCTTACCCGTACCATGTGGCAATGTCGCGATACCACGTACCATCTGATTGGCTTTACGGGGATCCACGCCGAGGCGCACATCGATATCCACCGAAGCATCAAATTTGGCGGCGGTAATATCTTTAACCAAGGCCGAAGCCTCCTGCAAAGAATATGCTTTACCAACTTCAATCTTGGATAGTGCCGTTTTCTGATTTTTCGTTAATCTTGCCACTTTCTTAAACTGATTTCGTTAATTAATTGTTCCAGGGCGCATTACCATTGACAGTAATCCCCATACTACGCGCTGTTCCAGCCACCATACGCATGGCTGAATCTAGTGTAAACGCATTTAAATCAGGCATTTTATCTTTCGCAATGGCTTCTACTTGTTCCCACGTAACCGAACCCACCTTCTTACGGTTAGGTTCTCCAGAGCCCCCCTTAATGCTGGATGCCTCAATCAATTGAATAGCAACAGGCGGGGTTTTAATGATAAAATCGAATGATTTGTCGCTATACACCGTGATAACAACGGGCAATACCTTGCCGGGCTTGTCTTGGGTGCGTGCATTGAACTGCTTGCAAAACTCCATGATATTCACCCCTTTGGCACCCAAAGCGGGACCAACTGGAGGCGAAGGGTTTGCAGCGCCGCCCTTTACTTGTAATTTTACTAACGCACTGACTTCTTTTGCCATTTCTCGATGTAAATTTAATTAATAAATGTTTGTTAGTAAGTTGGAAGCATTTAACGTAACATTTAGATTTTGAAGCGCTTAGCGCTTAACTGCACAGGGCACCCCAAAATGGAGTGCAAAGGTACAAAAAAAATTATAATTAAAGCAACGATGCTTATTCTTTTTCTACTTGTATGTAATTCAGTTCCAAAGGAGTCTTGCGGCCGAATACTTTGACCATCACTTTCAACTTCTTTTTCTCTTCGTTTACCTCTTCAATTTCTCCTGTAAACCCATTAAATGGGCCGTCGTTCACTTTGACGAGCTCTCCCACATAGAATGGCACATTCATCAGTTCGCCTTGTTCGGACATTTCATCCACCTTACCCAGGATCCGGTTGATTTCGGCAGGCCGTAAAGGGATCGGCGTGCCGTCTTTATCTCCTAAAAAGCCAACAACGCTGTTGATGTTTTTGATCACGTGCTCCAATTCACCATCCAACGCCGCTTCTAACAATACATATCCCGGATAGAAATTGCGCTCTTTAGCTACCTTCTTTCCGTCCCGCATCTGGTAATACTTTTCCATCGGTATCAATACCTGCGGTACCAGGTGATTAATTCCCATGCGGTTTATTTCTGCCTCTATATATTGCTTTACCTTTTTTTCCTTACCACTTACGGCCCGTACAACATACCATTTCAGTGCTTGATCTGCCATTTCTACTTCCCCAACGATTAAGACCTAATATTATAAAATAACTCCAGCACACTACTCGATGTCTTATCCATAGCAAAAACAACCAACGCAATGATAATGGATGCCACTAGCACAACTACCGCCGAGCTTTGCAGCTGGGACCAGGTTGGCCAAGTGACTTTCTGGCTCATTTCTGTATAGGAGTCTTTTATAAATTCAAGTACGCTTGCCATTTCTACTTATCATTTTTTGCACGGGCACCAGGATTCGAACCCAGATCAAAGGTTTTGGAGACCTCTATTCTACCATTGAACTATGCCCGTGTGTCTTCATTTATTAGACACGATTAGCTAATCAGTTCTTGACTGATTAGCTAATCGGTTTGGAGTATATCCAAATCCCTTAAAGGGATCGGATTTACTTGATGATCTCAGTCACCTGCCCGGCACCCACGGTCCGACCACCCTCACGGATAGCGAAACGAAGACCTTTTTCCATAGCGATTGCGTTGATCAATTTCACAGTGATCGTTACGTTATCACCAGGCATAACCATCTCCACACCATCAGGAAGCGCGATTTCGCCAGTTACGTCTGTGGTACGGAAATAGAATTGCGGACGGTATTTATTGAAGAACGGCGTGTGACGGCCACCTTCTGCTTTTGACAAAACGTAAACTTCTGCTTTGAATTCAGTGTGTGGAGTTACTGAACCCGGCTTACAGATAACCATACCGCGACGGATATCCGTTTTCTCAATACCACGCAGTAACAAACCTACGTTGTCTCCAGCCTCACCGTAATCCAGAATTTTACGGAACATTTCCACACCTGTTACTGTTGACTTCAGGTTTTCAGCACCCATACCCAGGATTTCAACTGGATCGCCGGTGTTGATTACACCCCGCTCAATACGTCCGGTAGCTACTGTACCACGGCCTGTGATTGAGAATACGTCTTCAATAGGCATCAAGAACGGAAGTTCCGTCAACCGTGGAGGAATCGGAATGTAGTTATCTACAGCTTCCATCAGTTCCATGATTTTTTCAACCCATTGTTCTTCACCGTTCAATCCACCAAGGGCAGAACCACGGATTACAGGAATGTCATCACCTGGATATTCATAGAATGACAACAACTCGCGGATTTCCATTTCAACCAAATCCAACAGTTCTGGATCGTCTACCAAGTCCACTTTATTCATGAACACGACCAATGCTGGAACACCGACTTGACGAGCCAACAGAATGTGCTCGCGGGTCTGAGGCATCGGACCGTCGGTAGCAGCCACGACGATGATCGCACCGTCCATTTGCGCAGCACCCGTAACCATGTTTTTCACATAGTCAGCGTGGCCTGGGCAGTCAACGTGTGCATAGTGACGGTTGGCTGTTTGATATTCAACGTGCGAGGTATTGATGGTGATACCACGTTCTTTTTCTTCAGGAGCAGAGTCGATAGAATCGAAAGAGCGGGCTTCAGAAAGTCCTTTATCTGCCAATACTTTTGTAATAGCGGCGGTAGTAGTTGTTTTACCGTGGTCAACGTGACCGATCGTACCAATGTTCAAGTGCGGCTTACTGCGGTCAAATTTCTCTTTTGCCATGTTTTATGCGAATTAGTAATTTAAAATTTTATTGTATGATGTTAACTATAATGTTACCCTTACGAGCCAATGATGGGACTTGAACCCATGACCTCTTCCTTACCAAGGAAGTGCTCTACCGCTGAGCTACATCGGCTTTGTGCTTACAATCAAATTCTCTGTCAATTCACTTCTTTAGTGGCTTGACAGAGATATGATCAACACATTATGAGCGGAAGACGGGTCTCGAACCCGCAACCTATAGCTTGGAAGGCTATCGCTCTACCAATTGAGCTACTTCCGCTGATGTGGGGGGAGAAGGATTCGAACCTTCGAAGCCGAAGCAACGGATTTACAGTCCGTCCCATTTGACCGCTCTGGAATCCCCCCAGATTTTAGAGCCCCCTGCCGGGATCGAACCAGCGACCTACTGATTACAAGTCAGTTGCTCTACCAGCTGAGCTAAGGAGGCATAAATATTTCAAAAAACACGCGTTCCCCCCCACATTCCGACTCACCAACGCCTCGTAGATTATCTGCCAGTTCCACCTGTTGATCAACAGACTCAGGAGGCAAAAACCTTAAAAAAAACACCCTTTTCCTTTAGGGACTGCAAAGATATACAAACTTGCATTAATACAAAAATAATTTACAAAAATATAGATACCTCCACAGCTTATCCGTTTATCCGTATCTTCGCCGCAGAAACTGTGCTATGGAAATGGTTCGATGTTACATACTTTACTTACTGATCGCGGCTACTACACTTCCTGCTTTTGCACAGGAAAAAAAGAGCCTTTGGGATCATAAACTCATCAAACGGTTTATTTCGCCTGAAAAAGACAGTACACGATCCGCCGGATTCATCGTCGTCCCGGCATTGGGATACGCGCAGGAAACCGGATTGGAATTTGGCTTGGCCGGTGTTTACAATTTCTATCTCAACAGAACCGATACAACCATTCGGACCTCTAATATCACCTTCATCGGCACCTTTACAACCGAGCGGCAGACCAATCTCAAACTGGAATCGGATATCTGGACCACGGGCAACCAATACCACTACACCAGTGAACTTCGATTCCGCAATTTTCCGTTCAATTTTTATGGAATTGGCAACCAGACAAATGCACAGGATGAAGACATTTTGCTTATGCAGTTGTTCCGCCTCCGTTTTGAGGGTGAACGTAGGCTGGCGACCAATTACTATGCAGGAATTAACATTGCCTATGAGCGTTTCGCTTTTTCTGATCGAGAAAGCGGCGGAATATTCCAACACACACCTCCTTATGGACAGACAGGCGGCGGGCATTTCCTATTGGGTATTTCCCAGCTTTATGATACACGCGATATCAATACATATACCACACGAGGTTATTATGCCCGTGCAAAATATGCTTATTCACCCGGATTCGGAGGCGGTAGCCGCTTCAAGGGAAGCACTGTAGATGTAGACTTACGTGCGTTTTTCCCATTATCCGACCAATTGACGCTGGGACTCAACGGCCATTACAAAACATCAATGGGTTCGCGCATCCCTTTCTATGTATACCGTGAGCTGGGCGGCGATATGATGATGCGTGGCTACTATACGGGTAGGTATCGCGACCGCAGTCTGATCGCCGCACAAAGCGAACTCCGTTATCGCTTTCACCCGCGCGTGGGTGTTGCCGGCTTTATAGGAACGGGCTCCACCTACCACAGTGGTTGGCGAAATGCACGACTTGTTCCTTCTTACGGTGGCGGCATCCGTTATTTCTTTGATCTCGAACATAACAGCAGTGTCCGCCTCGATTATGGGATTGGAGAGCAACGCCCCGGCGAAAAACGCCAGGGCGGATTTTATTTATCATTGAGTGAAGCCTTTTAATCAAAAATCACGTTCAACCGTCTCTTCCCAATCCGAATGGATCTCCAGGGAAAAACGGTCGAGATTTCCCAATAACCGGCCACGGAACCGCAGCTGCATATTATTCTGGATATCTGCGCTCACGCTTACCGTATTGAGCTTCTCTTCGTCTATTCCATAAGCTGTCAGTTCATAGCTCACATTTTGCACATCATCCGACATCCCCAGAAATTGGTGGAAGGTAAGCTGATAATTTTCTTCGGTCGCCAGCTTATCAAATGTGAGGGTATGTCGGTCGCTCATCGGAAGTTCTATCGGTTCGCCATATGGCGTATATAGATAATCCTCGTGCTGGCGGGTAATATCGATCTTCTTAACCTCCCGTAAATCTGGCCATAAATCCGTGAAATCGAACGCGACCAAGCTAAAACACCGCGTCAATATAGCTGATTCTGCAACATTCGAACTTCCCACTTCAAAATTTCGCTTTAACGATGCATATGTGACCGCCTGATAGTCGTCAAAATCCTGCCCGAAATAAAACTCCTTTGCATTCGCAAGGTTTTCCGGTAAGAGTAGACTTCCTTCGGATCGATACGCCAGAAACAAAATATCGTAGGTGCCTTGCGGTATTTTTATTTTCAAAAGCCCGTCTTCCGTCAATTCATTCAATGGTAGTTCTTCCTGAGCGATCACACGCCCATCGTCGGATGAGAATACATAATAGCGCAATGTACTGGGCATTGACAGGCTGGTCTCCGCTTCCGGTGCGCCGTTATAAATGCCGGAAAGGCGGATGTTATCGAGTCTGACAACACCCGTACTTTCGTTGTAATCGCCGGCACCTTCGCGGTTACCGGGCAGAAAATCAACTTTCAATTTCAGCACTTCAATGCCGATAAATTGCGGAAAGATGCTGATATCAAAAGAATATCCATTGCGAGCTTGAGCGCCCATCTTATCGAATTGATTATTGTCTGCCAATACTTCATAGCTACTACCACCGTCAATCGAGTAGGACAATAAAAAGTCTTTAGGCCCTGTATTGGAACTACTCATATCAAAACTAAAATCCGCAAAAGAACTGATGCCTTTTACTGGCAGAGTAATCTCAACCGTTTCTGCACCCGTTATACTCAACGCGTCACCAGCCTCGTAGGGATCCAAGGAAAAACCAGATCCGAACTTCAAATCTACGTCAGACTCCACCCCCACACTCTCCTCATCCACCGCAATATCCGGTTCCAGTGATTTCTCATTAAATGACCAATAATACAGGTACTGCAATTCGGGACCTGGCACAATATTATGTAGTGCCTGCATTCCAACATCTGCAAGCCCCATCATTTCCTTTATGTCACGAGCGGATAAAGGGGTGATTTTAGATTCGAAGCCTGACAATTTAAAGACGATGTTTCGCACATCATCTGTCTCCAATAGCGGCATCGGAACATCTCGATGACAGCCGACCAATAAAAACAATCCTGCGGAACAAACTCGGTAAAAGGTTCTTTGGTAAAAGGTTTTTTGTAAAGACATCATAATTATATTGAGTTAGTGAATCCATACAAAGAAAATCCTACCTCCCTGGATAGACCTAACCCACATAATTACATAATTGCTGTCGCCAGTTTAAGAAGCCGGAATTTAAGTCCTGTGTTTAAGAATCAAACCGAAAATAGTTGATTTAACGCAATCAACCTCATCCAAAACGAAATGTGAAGAAATCTTTACAAGGCCGGAAATATAGATTAACAATTAAAATAATTGATCAATCCATAATTAGTCCGCTCAATAAGAAAGAAATAGAAGCGCGTATTTCAATAAATATTTAGAAACAACTTGTAGAAGCCCAACAGAATTAGCAGATTTGTGTATACAGTCAATTCAGAATCACTCGAATAACCCTTAGCGCTTTATCCAGACTAGACTCGGTGTGTACCATGTAGGTACATGCTTCATACCTTGCTTAGGATGAGTCCAGGGTGAGTCCAGGGTGAGTCCAGGATGAGTCCACCTTTTCCGGTAAATACATGGACTCACTATGGATGCACCATGGTTTCTCTTTTGATTCATAGAGAAGAAGGTATGAATAAGGTATGAATAAGGTTTTGACAAGGCATGTACTTTGCTCGGAAAAAACAAGAATCGTGCATGTACAAGGGAAGAGAATAGAGTGCGTGTGCTATAAAATTCCGAATTAAGCGGGATATATACAAGAAATTCGGGCGTTTTTTGGGTTAGATGAAATATGTCTAACCTAATAAACGCCCGAACCCTAAGAGAAGACGCTACTTTAGGATGCCTTATCCACCGACAATGCTTTATCGATTAAGAATATCAGGCTCTTCCGATGTGCATCGGTTTGTAGATCAGATCCTGAGACTGCTCCACCTAATTTTGATCTAATTGCGGTCAGCGTTGCTAGCGCCGCTGCCTTGCTCGCATAGTCATAGCCGGTTTTAGCCTCCAAAATGCCGCTCAATGCCGACACATAGTCCGTCTGGAGGTTCTGACGGATCAGGTTGACACTGCTGCCCAAATCGGCATCAAAAATATTCGCCGTCAGATCCTGCATCACTTCCGCTACCGAATAATCGTTGCCATACAAGCTGCTGTTGCTGATACGCGAAAGTGTCGTCGGATGCAAGATGTGCGAAAGTGTACTCACCTGCAACGACCGGAATGTATTCTGCGGTTTGTAATCCTCCGTGCTGCTAAAGAAATTAAAGCCGCGACGCTGCGGTTGCAGGAAGGGGAACAAGGAATAGTCTTCAGCGAACGCATCCGGTGCATACACGTATTTGCCTAGCAATGCCATCGCTTTCTTTTGCACTTCAATCGGCACAGCGGTATAGGGTTTTGCATCGGAACCCTGTCCTGCGAAACTACGGTCTACATACACGCCGCCGATGTAGCGACTGATGGCAGCAGCCATGCTCAGCCGCTGGCTGTTGAGCTGGCCGTAACGCTGCAACAACTCTTGATAGCTTTGATTCGGCCTGCTAAAACGTTCCTTCAGTTTTGGCATCATGTCGTTCACCAACAGAAACCGTTCCTCACCATACGTCATCATGTCGTTGGAATGGTCATTGACATTGACACGCGGATCGATGGCCTTCCCCGGACTACGCATGTCGTCGGCATCGTTACCGAAAGCTAGTTGCGGATCGGTGCTGCGACTCAGGATTTTATCCAAGCCTTTCTCTTCTTCCGCAGGAGAAAACGGTGTATAGCCATACTCGATCGCCCAGATATCATATGGCCCCGCTTTTGTCGTATAATAATCACCTTGCTTGCTGCGATCACGGCTCACGTTGATGGCTGGATAGTCCATCACCGACCCCTGCAGACCGATCTTTCGCGTTAGCTTGGTATCATGCAGCTGTTCCGGGCTCAGCATCTGACTGGCCTTCATGTTGTGGTTTAAGCCCAGCGTGTGACCCATTTCGTGCATGATCAGGTAGTACAGAAACTGCTTGTGCATCTCTTTAACTGTCGCAGCCTGCTTGGTTTCACCGGCTTCCGCATCAAGTGTTTCCACTACGGCCATACCGGTTTGGAACTGCATGCTTAATTCGTTGGCAAGGTTACACATCGCCATCCGATTCATCTGCGAATGGTGCACATATTCCACTTGAGGGGCTGCCGCTTGTTCCGGATGTTCCCATGGCAGGGCGCCCAGGGCTGCGATACCTCCATTAAATAAATCATCGTAAACAGGTGTGCCAGCGCCCGACTTCCACTCCACGGTGATATCCGCCCCTAGAATTTGACCCGTCAACGGATTAAAAAAACTGGGACCAATCGCACCATAACTTGGACTGCTGGATGATTTCCAACGGATGACATTATATGCAATATCCGCAGGATCCCAATCTGCATCATCTGGCATTTCTTTCATGACGACCGCATTTTTAAAACCAGCTGCTTCAAATGCTTCATTCCATTTTTCGCCGGCCTCTTTAATAATTGGCCGGTATTCCATGGGCGTTGTATTTTCGATCCAGAATACAATAGGCTCAACGGGTTCACTTATTTTGGCGGTCGGGTTTTTCTTCTCCAGATACCAACGGCTGATGAAATCCCGGTAAGGTGTCGCCGACACCGACGTCAAATCATCCACTTCGGCACCGAAATACCCGACGCGCGGGTCATCCCGCCGGGGACGATACTTATTCTGTGGCACTTCCAAAAAAGAATGTTGCATCCTGATCGTTACATACCGGGCATCCGTAATATCCTTGCCGCCGCCATTCATTGGCATCGGGTTGTCATAAGCAAGCCGTACGACAATGTCCGTATTCTTTGAAAAAGACCGCACCGTGTCATAACTGGATTTCGCAACATTCAGGTTACCCAGATTAAAAACCGCGGTGGGTGGTGCTCCTGGCGGGACAATCGGTTTCACCCGATCCAATTTGTCACTAATAAACAATCCATCGATCGGAATCAGATATCCCGCACTATCTGAAGCAGCGATCTTTTCCGAATAGAATACCGCATCGGCGACGTCGGCATTGGCAGCCTTACTCACTGGATTATCAGGATCGTAATAAAATGAGGTGTTCTTCCGTAAAAACTCTATCCGGTCGTTATTTTTGCGGATACTGAACAGCCATGTATCCCGGATCATATTCTGATTAAGATACAAAGCTGTAGGACCGCCCATCGAAAAGCTTTGATAAATAAAATCTTTATCCAACTGCTTCTTCTCGATGTAGAACTGTAGACTTGCTGTAGCGGTGTCGCGGTATAGGGTAAAGAGCCCATCTACCTTTTTGCTCGACTTAACCTTATCTTCAATAGCGGGTTTTTCCGACTTCTTTTTCACAGAATCTGCTACAGCTTTTTTCGTGCTGTCAGGCGGGGTGACTTGGACGGTGTCCGGTTGTTTTTTTGATGATGTATCCTGCAACGCATACATTTTTAGACTACCTGAAACAGGGGCAGTGAAAAACAAACAGCCCGTAACGGTTAATAGCCATACATACTTCATAAGATTTAGTTAAAAGGTAATACCATTCATGTGCAAGTAAGGAGTGCTAACCTTACTTTTAATCAGACGCTTTCACGCCAGTTTTGTTGCATACGAACATCGGAAATTATCATGGCACAAAATGTAATTTTCTCATTACACATTGATGTATCTCCGCGTCACTCGATGAGTCGCCTTATGATTTCACTTAATTTCTCAGAAACGAACTAACCGAGCCATCGAGGTTAAAAAAGACACTCCAGGCTTCGCGTGAGCCATCTATCTGATTGGGGTACCATTGTACTATACCGCTATGCATAATCAGATAAACGTGATCTGTGGGAGACGCCCCTTCAATCGCCGCAGCCTTTTCATTGTAGTTTTTAACTACGCTAGCTGCCGTATGGAAAGGCACACTGTCAAGTGCTACCAACCTGTCCTTTATTTTATCGTGTACAGAAAGTTGTACAGGAGTAGGTTGGCTCCACTGGCTTCCGTCGTAATTATACGCATCCACATACTCCAGATTTTCGGGATGTTGTAGCTTGGCCATAATGCGACCGTCGTCATAAAAATGGATATCTGCATACAGGTTAATGGTTTTTGCCCGAAATTGGGGTAATTCTCGCAGCCGGATTTCTGCGCTATCCAGTCCGGCCTTGTCGGTTACGAATCCGGTAATACGTTCTTTGGGAGAATTCCATACGGGTTCTTCAGGATTTGTATTAAACGTATCCTTCATGCTTTGCGACAGACGTTGACAACCGTTTGTAACCAAAAGTTGTATAACAAGTATTCCATAGATTATTAGAGTCGGCGAGCTTTTTTTCATAATCTCTTATAAATCGTTTAACTCTTCATAAAACGCTATTTTTTTAGGTTGGTTCTCTAAATAAAAAATGGGAATAGTCGTCGCCTTGGTGACACCCATATCCAGTAGATTGACGACCTTTTTAATGGTCGCTTGGTGCGTGCCGCCTCTACGATCTTTGTATTCCAACTCGAATCGCACCTGTGGCTGCTCGTTGATATAAGTGCCCGTTTGTTTTGCATCGAGCAGCCGGGCGTCGGCACGATATCCGCGATATTTCAATTCCAATGCATCCCTGTTTCCCAGAAATAAGCTCCCAAGCCCGCCCGAGAAAAGCCACACGATACCCAATATCGTAAATGGACAAATAAACAGAGGATGAAAAAACGTAAGAAACCTCCATCCAGTACCTTGATTTTCATACTGATAGCTCAACATGTAGTAGCCTATGACCAGCCCGGTTAATAACAACCAGCCTAGGATAGTCGCCAACCATCGCCAACCACGCCATTCTACCTCGGAGCCTTCTATGGCAAATATGGGTGTTGTTTTTAAATCATTACTTACCCGCAAGTGTAAAGATTGGCCGGTATTAAAGCGATGCAGTTCTGGCCGCATATCGACGACAGTGACCGTTTCATGTATAGGGGTATGTGAGAGGTTGTCAAAACGGAACGTTATTTCCATTTCTGGATGCCCCTCCATGACCTTGCCTGTTTTTTTTGACGCAAGTATCTCGGCGTTGCGCGCTATCCCCTCCCTCAACAGCCGCTTTGAAACACGTTCCTCCTTTAAGGGTTTGATTACCCATTGGAAAAAAAGCCTACTTAATAGCCATCCCCAAAGAACTACGGAAACAAAAAAATAGGCTAATGCCCAATAAGGCGACGATAAAGAACCGGCATGGCGATCACCCCCAGCATAATTGATACTGTAGTAAAGAATCATCGGAAAGGGCACCGCAAAAAAAAATGCGTACAGTGCCCAAAACACAGACATACCTTTTTTTAACACCACAAGCAAATATAACACAATTTGCCGATACGGCATCGAATGACTCATTGCTGATCAATGGCCGGGATGAAATTGTTATCTTGCCAAGATGATGGAAATTTTTCAGAAAGAAGTAGCCCTGCGTGAGCGGCACCGGGGGTTTCATTTGATCACATCGGAAATACAAAACTATCTATCGCCGATTTCACATTGGAAAGCTGGTATATGCCATGTTTTCATTCAGCACACTTCGGCTTCGTTAACGATCAATGAAAATGCCGATCCGACAGTCCGGATGGACTTTGAAATGTATTTCAATAAAGCAGTCCCTGAAAACGATCCCGATTACCGGCACGATTATGAAGGAGCAGACGACATGCCCGCCCATCTCAAATCATCTCTAATGGGGACTTCCGTGAGCATTCCGATCCAGAACGGGAAACTTGCTTTCGGAATCTGGCAGGGAATTTACCTCTGCGAACACCGGAATCATGGTGGAAAAAGACAGCTTGTCATTACCGCCTGGGGAGAATAAAAAAAGCGGCTTATCAACTAAACCGCATTTAAATTAATAAGCCGTATTCGTTATACGCCAGCTTCTTCTTTGGCCTCTTTTCTCATCTTATCGTTGGCCACGATAACGATTTCTACACGACGGTTTTCCGCCCGACCGGCCTCTGTATCATTATCCGCAATGGGTTCGTGAAAGCTCTTACCTTCGGTTTTAATCCTTCTACCAGCGAGGCCCTGCGAAACTGCATAACTTTTAACCGATTTGGCTCGGCGTTCCGATAGACCTTGATTGTAGCTATCTGTGCCCTTATTATCGGTGTGTCCGATCACTAAGATATCTGTGTTCGGATTACTATTCAGGTTTTCAACCAACTTGGCGATATTGGTTTTCGCGTCTGCCTTCAAATCGGTCTTATCGAAGTCAAACAGAATGCCCGAGTCAAATTTCACGATGATTCCCTCGTCTGTTTTAATCACTTCTGCGCCAGCCACAGTCCGTTCAATCTCCGCAGCCTGTTTGTCCATTTTTTTACCGATAAGTCCACCGGCCACACCGCCCAAAGCGGCTCCGGCGAGAACGCCTACGGCTGTGTTACCTGCTTTTTTTCCAATAAGTGCTCCTAAGGCACCGCCGGCTACTGCTCCGGTAGCGGCTCCTTTTTGCGTGTTGCTCATGGATTGTATGGTGCTGCAACTTCCCAGCAACATCGCCGAAGTGGCTACTGAAAGCCCAAATAAGGCTATTTTTCTATTCGTTATCATAGTTATTCGTTTTGTCTGGCTTAACAAATGCAAACCCGATGCCAAAATAGTGATGCCGGATACAGATCGCACCGATTGAACAGATACACACCGATTTACTGATTATCTTATTGCCTTAATTAGCAGGTTGAACTTCTAACTTAGGAAGTTTGGGCGCAGCAGGTCGTCCATCGCGCTCAAATTGTTTAAAAGATTGAACAATATAGGCTGTGATGTCGTACTCGCGCCAGTACTGGGCCTTTTCATAGGATGGCCGGTACCAAATCATAAAATTCGTAAGATCATCCCCCTCCAAGCCAGTCAATTCTTGGATTTTTCCGCGGCTGAACTTCCGGTCCACGTCGGTTTCGGCGAGTTCCTTTTCCATATAATTGCCGAAGCGCCTGGCATTTCTCGGCGTACGCCCCAGCAATTCATATAACGACGTAATGGGGTTAAAAATGTAGGCCAGAGCAGGAGGTTTTCCATCAAAATAAACGCCCTGCTTACGGTATCCGCGCATCGCATCGCGAAGCTCTGCTTCTTTGCTCATCCGGTTAACATCCACTTGCTCAAGCATAATACTTTCCGATGTCATATCGATCAGTATATCGCTTAACGTCTTGATCTCAGTTGAAGCAGATTGGTAACCAATGCTGTTTGCTACAAGGGTATCCCCCACCGAAACAGCGATTTCAAACGTACCTAAGCCGCTGGATACCGAGCTTTGGCCAGTATTTTTGTTCGTAATGGTCGCTCCACCCAGCCGCTTGCTGGAACCGGCCTCCACGACGATACCCCGAATGATCCCTGACTCTTGGGCAAAAAGCCCGATTGGAAGCATGCAAATGGAAACAAACAAGAGTATGTTAGTTAAACGCACCATGTATACTTTCCATTTGACTCATTTTTATACCAAACGTTTAAACCGGGCAATTTCTTATTTCACGCTGTCAGGTCTTATAACGATAGAATACAAAGTTGGCTCCTTCGGGAACGATCGCAAAGATACACATGAAATCTTCGGGTTTTTTGTATTGCTTGACAAAATGCGCTTTCCGGTCTTCCCTGATAATGCCACGTTCCACAAATTCTTCCAAGGTCGATGCGTGGATGGACCAGGCGGCACCCAACTCGTTCTTATCCAGTATAAGCTCGCCCATATTGACGTTATGCTGATGCGCAATAAAGATGGGATAAGCGGACAAGCCTTCGGCCATGATTTCCACGGCGATCTCCTTGATAGACTCTGCGTAAAAATCCAGATCGCTTTTAAGGCTTTTCAGCGGACTTTCCTTTTTCGGCTGCCCTTCATCGTCCGCCTGTGCTCCAAGTAAATCCTGCAATTCCATGGGAAGTAAAATTAAAAGTTTTTCAAACCTAGCAGCACTACGTTCTCGACGTGCTGGGTGTGGGGGAACATATCCACTGGCCGGATCCGTTTCACCTCATATTTTTCATTAAGTAAGGCAAGATCCCGAGCTTGGGTGGCGGCATTACAGCTCACATATACAATTTTCGGAGCTTCCATTTCCAACAGGCGTGCCACGACATCGGGATGCATCCCCGCTCGAGGTGGATCGGTGATCACCACATCCGGTTTGCCATGTGCCTCAACAAACTGCGGCGTCAAGACGTCTTTCATATCCCCGGCGTAAAACCGGGTATTACCGATGCCATTTATTTCTGAATTTATTTTAGCGTCTTCGATGGCCGACGGGACGTATTCCACACCGATAACCTCGCACACATGCCGTGCAATGAAATTGGCAATTGTCCCTGCCCCGGTATATAGATCATATACACGTTCATATCCTTCAAACGATGCAAACTCACGAGTAATTTTATAGAGTTCGTAAGCCTGTGCTGAGTTGGTCTGATAGAACGACTTGGCACCGATCTTGAACCGAAGCCCCTCCATCTCCTCGAAGATATGATCGCGCCCTGCATAAACATGGACTTGCTGATCAAAGATGGTATCGTTTTTCTTTTGATTGAGGATATAAAGTAGCGACGTGATCTGCGGAAATTCTTTGCGAAGAAAGACCATGGTCTTCGCGACCGTATCTGCATCGGCATAGGCAAATACAACGATGACCATCAGTTCGCCCGTGGAGGCTGTCCGGATAATGAGATTGCGCAATGCTCCCTCGTGCTGCCGCAGGTCGTAAAAGGAAATCTGGTGCTCCAACGCAAAGGCCCGTAATTTGTTCCGTATCTCATTGGATGGCGATTGTTGCAGATGGCAATGTTCGATATCCAGTATCTTATCGAACCGTGAGGGTACGTGAAATCCGAGCGCGTTCGGCTGCGCTGCTGTCTGCTCATCGTCGGCTTCAGTAAACCATCGCTTATTGGAGAACGTATATTCCAGTTTGTTCCGGTAATACTGCGTCTGCGGAGCGGGTAATATTAGTTCCATTTCCGACGTATCGATGTTACCGAGTCGCGACAGGGCATTGCCCACACCTTTTTGCTTATAAATTAATTGGGCATCATAGTCCATATGCTGCCATTTGCAACCACCACATGTTCCAAAATGTTCGCAAAAAGGAGTTATCCGGTGCAGCGAAGATTTGATCAAACGGGAAATACGCGCCTCCGCAAAGTTCTTTTTTTTACGCATCAATTCCACATCCACCACGTCGCCTGGAATCGCTTTATCTACAAAAAGGACCAATTCTCCGGCTTTACCCACACCCTTGCCTTCTTCGGCAATATCGGTAATCGAAATATCGGATCGTGTCCGTTGTTCAGGTGCGATTCTTCTTCTGCTCATAGGGAGACAAAGATACGGGTTTTTGGTTGTTTTTGGATATATCTGTCGGATACAGCTTCATCTGTCTGGGTATACCAACCAAACAAGAAACGAGGCGATGAGTGTAGGATTTTTTATGGCAAGTCGAAGGCGAGGATTTCCATGATAAGTACACCTTAGCTGAATTAGAATTCATAAAGGAATATCTTGAAAGTATTACGAATTGGTTACCCACAAAACTCAAGAATTGAACAGCGGCGTTTGATGGATTTTAGTCGCCATCCACCGTTGCCTTGACAAGATAAGGCAGGATTTCTTTTTGAAAGGAGACGAAATTCTTCCGGACATCCGCCTCACTGACGGAAGTAAAGGCAAAGGAAAACACAATGTTCTTACTCGCCTTGATGAGGAATGTCAGTTTTTCAGGCGCAACGGCCCTTCCAATTTCAGCATTGTTAATGAAAGAGCTGATGAGGAGAAATTCCAAATCATCAGATAGCGTACGGAGATATTCCTGGGTATTTGCAGATTCGCGGATAAAATCCCAACCCAAAAACTCGTTGCATATGGTATAAGTAAGGCGGCTCACGCGCAAGATGGTATTTCCCAGATACGTTTCCAAGTCGGCTTGCTTATTGTACTTACCTAATAAATCATCTACGCTTTCGCGTATGTAATCCATCAGAATCGCATGAAGCACCAGTTCTTTGCTATCAAAATACTTATAAATGGTTGCTTTGGCGATTTTTGCTTTCCGCGCGATTTCATTGACACTGGTTTTTTTATAACCATAGCGTCTGAAAAGCTCCCGGGCGGCTTTCTTGATGGTTTCTTTTACTTTATCGGCTTCCATTTAATTAACGATATAATAAATCGCAGCAGCGCCGCTACCGACCTGTTGGATAGCATAAGGTTTCAAGGGACATTCTGCTAACTTAGCCGGCGACCCGTTTAACAGGATAAACTCTGCCTTACTGCACGGATCGACGGCCACTAACGGATTGGAACCAATTTCAACCGCACATCGCTTTTCCGGATTGACGGTACTACACCGATCGTAAGCGACAAAACCATTTCCTGTATTATAGACGATGATTCCTGCAATGCCCCCGTTGAGTGTTATGCTACCGTTTGCACCTGCCAGGGAAGGGTACTGAGCAGTGGAAAACTGAATCCTATTCACCGGCACATAAGGAACTACGTTACACCCTCCCTTTCTGCATGCCATGGGCAGTACCGAAATACTCAAGAGTACAGTCGTATACCAAAGGGCCGACCTCCATTTAAATAAGCTCTGTTTCAAACTGACTTAAAAAACGTACGTCATTCTCGGAAAACAACCGTAGATCCCTGATTTCATACTTAAGATTAGTAATGCGTTCAATCCCCATTCCAAATGCGAAACCAGCGTATTTCGTACTGTCAATGCCACAATTTTCAAGCACATTGGGATCCACCATACCGCAACCCAATATCTCTACCCAACCGGTATATTTGCACAAGGGACATCCTTTCCCTTTGCAGATGGTACAACTGATATCCATTTCGGCAGACGGCTCCGTGAAAGGAAAATAAGAGGGGCGGAAACGCACTTGAGTATCTGCTCCGAAAAGCTCCTGAACAAAATAATAAAGCGTCTGTTTGAGATCCGCAAAAGAAACTCCTTCGTCTATGTAAAGCCCTTCGACCTGGTGAAAAAAGCAATGCGCGCGTGCCGAAATCGCCTCGTTTCGGTATACCCTCCCGGGCATGATCGAACGAAAGGGCGGCGTACCGTTTTCCATCATCCGAACTTGTACTGACGACGTATGTGTACGTAACGCAATGTCATTACCCGCTTGTTTCTTGATGAAGAAAGTGTCCTGCATATCACGTGCAGGATGCTCAGGTGGGAAATTCAGCGCGGTGAAGTTATGCCAGTCGTCTTCAATCTCCGGTCCTTCGGCTACTGTAAATCCTAGTTTGTTAAAGATCTCAACAATTTCCTTTCTCACCAGCGAAAGCGGATGCCGCGAACCAACGACCATTCCCTCTCCGGGCAATGTAAGATCTCCAACTTCCTTTTTAGAAGCTTTGGTTCCGGAGGCCAACTGATCCTGAAATGTCTTGTATTTTTGTTCAACCGCCTGCTTGAACTCATTCAGTGTTTTTCCAAGCATCCGTTTCTCGTCGGCCGAGACGGTTCTGAATTCTTCAAAAAGATTGCGCACTACCCCCTTTGCTACCATAAACTTCAATCTGAAGGTCTCTAATTCTTCAGGGGACTGGGGGGTAAACCTCTCAATTTCTTCCGTATATTGTTGAATTTTATCCTGCAACATGACGCCAAAGATATGAAAATTCTCTTTAGCTTTAGTCGATCGGATATCAGCTATCAGCCATCGGTTCGCAGTATCGGCTCTTCAAAACAAGGCATCGTCCTCGGCATCATTCTCCTTGAAATCCACGTCGGGGTCGGCGTGCGTCTCGTCCCCTTTCTTGGTGAGCTGTTCTTCAGCCACATTACCTGGGGTTTCAAAGTCGCTTTTGCGTCCCAATAGCGTAAAGTTATCAGCTACTACTTCCGTCGTATAACGCCTTACGCCCCCCTTATCTTCGTAAGTACGCGTTCTCAACTTACCCTCCACGTAAACCAGCTTACCTTTAAATAAATATTTGGCAGCCACCTCGGCCAGTCCACGCCACATAACAATGTTATGCCACTCGGTCTGCTCCACCCTACGTCCGTCTTTATTGAACATTTCCGACGTGGCTAATGGGAAACTTGCTACCGTAACATTGCCTTCCAAATGACGGATTTCAGGATCTTTTCCTAAGTGGCCTACTAAAATAACTTTATTGATGCCTGACATAATTTAGGTATATTTGGTAACTTATTCAATCATATAATCCTCTAAAAAAGAATAAATAAGCTTCGGTTTAGCTAATGTACCTAAATCTTTAATAAAAACATAATTCCAGTTTATCTTTTTTTCAATAACCCGTCCTTGTGGGGTTATCGCCACAAACTGCGCAAATAAGTTTTGATGACTTAGCACATGTTTCACCGGCCCGGTTATCAATTTCAGATCGGCATTTGAGCCGAATACATTAACAACCTCAGCAGTTGTAGCCAATTCATGCAGGTCTGCCTGATAGGAGGTTTCGATCAGCGGCAGCTCATACAAGTTTTCCCAGATATCGCCTTTTTCACGTTTGCTCATTAATATTCGGTCGCCCTCTACCACGACAAAATAGTTAAAATACCGATTACGGCTTGCTTTTCCTTTTATTTTAATGGGAAGTTGATCCACCCGTTTCTCCGATCGCGCCCGGCAGCCGGGTCGGAGAACACAGCCTCCACAGTCCGGGCCACTGGGTTTGCATTGAATGGCACCGAATTCCATCACCGCCTGATTGTAAAGCCCCGGACAGGTCGGGTCGAGCAAATCGTTTGCCAAGCTCGAAAAAAGTTTTTTTCCCTTGGATGAATTAATCGGCTCATCAATCCCAAAATAGCGGGACAACAGCCGAAACACATTCCCATCCAATACCGCTCTGGCTTCATTAGCCGAAAAGGAGGCGATGGCTGCCGCCGTGTATTCGCCTATACCCTTCAATTTAAGAAGATCGTTGTATTGGGTCGGGAAAATTCCTTTATACGCTGCTACCACAGCTTTGGCTGCCTGATGCATGTTGCGCGCACGGGAATAATACCCCAACCCCTGCCAATGGAGCAGTATTTCCTCTTCTGGGGCATTCGCAAATGCAGTAACGTTGGGATACTGCGACAGAAACCGATGAAAATAAGGCAATCCTTGCGCCACACGGGTTTGCTGCAAGATTACTTCGGAAAGCCAGATCACATACGGGTCTGTTGTATGTCTCCAAGGGAGGTCCCGCTTATGCTGATTATACCAAGCTATGATTTCTGTGGAAAATGCCATGGGGCAAAGGTCTTAATTTTTTGTGACGTCGTTAAGGACACACACCCCTAATTGTTCCCAACTGAACACCGGTTGCTGCAAACCCACCAACTCCCCCACTTGCCGATAAATATTTTCGCGAGTTTGGCCCTGTTTCCGCAGGTACTGGATGGAGGTAGCTCCCGACGATTTGGACAATTTTCCGTGAATGGGGTCGCCCAACAGCGGATGATGATAGAATGTAGCTGAAACAAAAGAATCATACCCGAGTAGCTCTGCCAGATAAACCTGTGCTTGTGTAGATTCCCGCAGATCCGCTCCCCTTACAATCAAATCAACCCCATAATGCACATCGTCTACCACAGAAGCCACCTGATAGGCTGGAAATCCATCGCGCTTACGTACGACAAAATACTGCATACCGATCGGAAGCGCCGTGCCGGAGGTGTCAATGCGCCAATTGTATCCCGGATGGTCCAAAGACAGGCCTTTGTTGCGGCAGGTGCCTGTATAGGCCCCCGTAGGATGCTGCGCCAACAGCGTAGTTCTGGAACATTCACAGGCAAATACGCGTCCTTGCTGTCGCAGTCGCTGTAACGCATTTTCATATAGCTGCATTCGGTGGATTTGTGAATATATATTTTTATAATCCGCGTAATTTCCAGGCCCCTCATCCCACGGAAGTTTCAAAAATTCCAACGTATCAAAAATATCTTCGACGTATTCCCTTCTCATCCGTGCATGGTCCAAATCATCAATGCGCAATAGAATATGCGCTCCAGACCGCCTTGCCAACGCTGCAGTTAGTATAAACGAGAACACATTGCCCAGGTGCAGGTAACCACTTGGAGTGGGCGCGATACGTGTACGTATGAATCGGTCCATCATGAAACCCAAAGTTAGGTATTTCGAAAAGAACAAACTGTACGTTTTTGGACACTGTTTGTTCACTTTCGGACACTCCGCTATTTCGCAAAAATAGTATCTTTCTGATTTTCTAAGGTTTATATTTTAGGCACGCTCTTTATAATTTTTTAGCGTCGATGCAACTTTCCTGAGGGAAATACGTCTATAGGGTGAATGTATCAAAAAAGTGCCCCCGTGTGTAGGTTATAAAATATTGTGTAGACTATAAAATATAATGTGTGTTTGTGAATCACTGGCTAGCTGGTATCGCTCCCCGCGATCATCCAGCTTCCAGATGGTTCATTTAACGGCACAAGTGATTCAGCTTACATGCTATCCAGCCACACCAAAAAATGATCAAACCATTTATCCGAAGTCGTCTTATTATGAAGGCCGAATCCGTGTCCACCTTCCGCATATCGTATCAGCTTGGTGGCAGTTCCATGTTTCTCCAGCGCTTTTACATATGCTTCGCTGTTGGCAATCGGGACGGTGGTATCATCTTCCGCATGGACCAAAAAAGCCGGAGGTGTATTTTTGGTAACCTGCAGTTCATTGGAAAACGACCTAACGTCTTTGGGTCGGGGTTCGCTGCCAAGGAGATTCTTTTTTGATCCCCCGTGTGTTAATCCCTCTTGCATGCTGATCACAGGATATAGCAATAATGAAAAATCGGGGCGTAAAGACGTTTTTTTGGGGTTATCGATTACTGCTTTCCGATAATGTGTGGATAGTGTAGCCGCCAGATGCCCGCCTGCCGAGGAGCCCGCAATTCCTATTTTGTCTTTTGCAATGTCCCATTCTTCTGCGCGTTCCCGGACCAGCTGGATCGCACGCTGTGCATCCTGTAATGGGCCGATACGTTTGTCAACCATAATTTCGTCGCTCGGCAGCCGATATTTTAGCACAAAAGCAGCAATTCCATGTTCGGCAAGCAATTTTGCTATATCATGCCCTTCATGAGTAATTGCCAAGATACTGTATCCCCCCCCGGGGCAGATAATGATTGCCTTACCCGTATTGGCAACGCCCGCTTTCGGAAAATATGCGGTGATTGTGGGTACCGTTACACCTGAAACACGGGTTATGCCGTTGGCATCCGTAGTCGAAGTCTCCTCCATGGAGGATGGTTTGCTGTTCGGTACGGCATTGTCATACAAATTAATGACGGTTTGCCCAAATGCCATATTGCAAATAAATATTCCACAAACTGAAATTAGCTGTAATCCTTGCATTGATTTTTGTTTAGTTAATGGTTAGAAACAACAAGTAAATCCAGATCCTTGGGAGTAAGGTTGAATTTGTTTGCGATATCCTTATTTGTCAGGTGACCCTGATAAAGGTAAATTGCATTTCGGAAGCCAGGCTTTGCCCAGATCAGCTTCATGATGCCCCCCATCTCGCCGATATCCAACAGAATCGGGGTAAAAATATTGGTAAGAGCATAAGTTGCGGTACGTGCCACCCGAGAGGCAATGTTGGGTACGCAATAATGTATAACATCGTACTTCCGGAACACAGGTTTCTCGTGATTGGTGATTTCGGAAGTTTCAAAGCACCCTCCCTGGTCAATACTTACATCAATTAATACGGAATTAGGTTTCATTTTTGAAACGGTGTCTTCGCTGATGATGCACGGACTACGGCCATTGGTGGCGCGTATGGCACCAATTACCACATCGCAGCCGATCACCGCTTTCCGGAGTACGATAGGTTGGATAACGGAAGTAAATACACGGCTTCCCACATTGTTTTGCAATCGGCGTAACCGGTATACCGAGCTGTCAAACACCTTAACCTGAGCGCCCAACGCAATCGCTGTCCGTGCGGCAAACTCGCCTACGGTTCCTGCGCCCAAAATCACCATTTCCGTAGGAGGCACCCCTGTGACCCCCCCCAGCATCAATCCTTTGCCATCAAACACATTGCTTAAGTACTCAGCAGCGATTAATACCGATGTTGCCCCCACAATTTCACTCATGGCCCGAACCACCGTGAGCGTATTACCCTCGTCCCTCAGGTACTCATATGACAACGCTGTAATTTTCTTTTTCATGAGTGCCTGCAGGTGATCGAGGTGCATCAATGAAGGTTGCTGGGATGACAGCAGAACCTGACCACTCCTCATCATGTCAATTTCTTCCAGCGTAGGTGGCGAAATTTTTATAATGATATCGGCCTTATAAACCTCCTCTTTGTTATGAACAATTAAAGCCCCTTGCTCGCTGTAGTGATGATCGAGAAAATTGGCGAACTCTCCGGCACCACTTTCCAGAACTACCTCATGGCCATTTTCAATCAATAGCGCAACGGACAAGGGAGTTAATGGTACACGGTTTTCCTGATAACTGATTTCCTTAGGTATCCCAATGTAGAGACTATTTTTCTTTTTTTCGATCTCAAGCATTGCTTCCTGAGGCTGTAACAATGCCTGACGCGCCAATTTCGACAGCTCACTCATGATGCGCTTACTTTATCCATAAAAATTTGGGTTCAACATGCGAAAATAATCAAAGTTTTATTAAAACTGAGGTAAATTGTCTATATGCAGATGATCATACCCACCCAACTGGCTTACCAGTAGCGACTTAAAAATTCCATATCCCTTGCATAAAATAATAAAATCGCTATATTTGGCCCGCAAACTACGGTACAGTAGCAACTAATTGCGTATCGGTTTAATCACGTCGGATGTTTGATAAATTTAACATCGTTCCCCGTTGGATTATTTTTACACTCGATTTGTGCTGTAGTGCTTTTGCGCTCTTTTTTGCTACCCTTCTATTAAACAGTTTCACCTACGATACCATCCATTCCACGGATTTTAATCGTAAGCTCCTGGTCGTCTTATTTGTCAGCACGGCCGTCTTCTATCGATTAAAGATGTATGCCGGTATTGTACGCTATACCAGCGCACTTGACTCGGTGCGGATTTTGTCGTCGGTGGCCTTTTGTATCATCATCCTATTCCTGATTAATGCCGTACTCGTTGCACTTAACCGGTCTCCGTTACTGTCTAATAGCCTGTTGATTGCGTACGGATTGATGAACTTTTTACTCTTGATCACTTATCGTTCAACAGTTAAACTGTTCTTTCTGTATATCAAGAATATGAAAGTCAACCGCAAACAGACCGTCATTTACGGAGCAGGCGATGTGGGGATTGCGGCCAAACGTACGCTGGACCACGACCATACATCCAACAATGTGGTTATCGGATTTATTGATGACAACTTCCAGAAAGTAAGTAAAATCATTGACGGTGTACGCATCTATCATACCGATTATTTTGAACAACTCATTATACAAGGGAAAGTAGACGAACTGATCATCTCTTCACATAATATTCCCATTGAAAAGAAAGCTAGCATTGTTGATCTTTGTTTGGAACGGAACATCAAGGTCCTGACGATGCCGCCGGTACACCGATTGATCAATGGAGAGGTAACCCCCAACCAAATACAAAAAATGCGGATTGAGGACTTACTTGAGCGTGAGCCCATCAAGATAGACAATCAATCCATCCGGCAGCAACTTTCGGGCAAGCGGATACTGGTAACAGGTGCTGCAGGTTCCATTGGAAGCGAAATTGCACGGCAGTTAGGTAAATTTTCGCCCCAGATGATCATTTTAAACGATCAGGCAGAAACGCCATTGCATGAGCTGCAACTCGAGCTGGAAGAGCAGGAAAAAAACCAGGTATATCATGCCTTTATCGGTGATATCCGCGACAAAGACCGTATAGAAGCACTCTTCCGGACTTTTAAACCCCACTACGTATATCATGCGGCCGCCTACAAACACGTACCCATGATGGAAAACCACCCTGTGGAAGCCGTACGTACCAACATCATGGGTACACAGTTGCTTGCACGGTTGGCTGTAGCATATGGGGTAGAAAAGTTTGTAATGATTTCTACGGATAAGGCGGTAAATCCGACAAACGTCATGGGTGCATCCAAACGAATTGCCGAAATCTACGTACAAACCTATTTCACTCACCTATCACATAAAAACGAGCTGCTTGGCAATCGCAAGGAAGGTACCCGCTTCATCACCACACGGTTTGGCAATGTGTTGGGATCAAATGGTTCGGTGATCCCCCGCTTTAAGGCCCAGATAGAAAAAGGAGGGCCGGTAACCGTGACGCACCCCGAGATCACACGTTTTTTCATGACCATACCTGAAGCCTGCCAGTTAGTATTGGAAGCCGGATCCATGGGAAAAGGTGGGGAAATTTATGTATTTGACATGGGTAAATCGGTAAAAATCGTCGAGTTGGCTAACAAGATGATCAAATTATCGGGACTCGTACCTAATAAAGACATCAGCATCCAATACTCCGGATTGCGACCTGGTGAAAAATTATACGAAGAACTGCTGAATGATCTGGAAAATACCTTGCCCACACATCATCACAAAATCATGATCGCTAAAGTGCGCGAATACGATTTTGAAACTGTAGAAGCGCGTATCAATCAACTTATTAGCCTTACAAAAAATCAAAATGAACGGCAAATCGTATTGAAAATGAAAGAGCTGGTTCCTGAATTCAAAAGTAACAACTCCATTTTTGAAGAATTAGACCGGAAACCCGACACAGATTTTGACCTATAGACGACTGTTGGAAAAAAGCCTTGGATATAATTTGTAAAAGTGTATTTTTGCAGTCCGAATTTTAAAAACTGAGATGTCAGACAATCAGAAACGTCATACCGCGGCTCCGGCCAGAAAAAGCGGCAGCTTCATTTTGGAAAACCAAAAAAGCTTGGTATTCATCATCGGGGGAATCGTTGTATTGGTATTGCTCTACATCGGTTACCAACGGTTTTATTTAGCTCCGCGTGCCGAAACAGCTGCAGATCAGCTTTTCAAGGCCGAAACCTATGCTACAGTGGATTCCCTGCAACAACGGGCCATCGATGGCGACGGGTCCTATCCGGGCTTTAAAGAGATCGCCGATGAATACGAGAACACAAAATCCGCTAATATCGCAAATGCGTATCTAGGCGGATTATATTTGCGTCAGGGCAAATATCAGGAGGCTGCAAATGCACTGGAGAAGTATACCAATACAGGCAGCGTCGTACTCGACCCCCTAGTAATTGGTCTATTGGGAGATGCTTATTCCGAACTCAAAGATTATAAGAAGGCAGCCTCTTATTACAAAAAAGCAGCAGAAAAACATTCGAATGCATTTACTTCTCCACTGCTTCTCAAGAAATTGGGATTGGTATACGAGGCACAAAATGACTTTAATCAAGCGTTAGCGACCTATAAACGTATCCAGTCCGATTTTCCGGAAAGTCAGGAGGCTACCTCGATTGAAAGCTACATTGCACGGGCTGAAGCGCAGCTATAATGGCGACCCAAAACAAAAATCTATCTGATTTCTCCCATATTGAAGTTGCTTCTGCAAGTCCATACCGATTTGGCATTGTGGTATCGCAATGGAATGCTGAGATAACGGGGCCCTTGTTAGCGGGAGCATTCGAAGCATTGACGAGATATGGTGCCGACGAAGCTGCCATTAAAATCATTCAGGTGCCGGGCAGTTATGAATTGACTACTGGCGCAGACATTCTGCTCCGCGACGCATCGCTGGATGCGGTAATCTGCCTGGGCTGTGTGATTCAGGGAGAAACCAAACATTTTGATTACATCTGTAGCGCCGTAGCTCACGGGATCACCCACGTAGCTTTAAAACATAATAAACCCGTCATTTTTGGCGTTTTAACGACAGATAATCTCCAACAAGCGTTGGATCGTGCCGGCGGAAAACATGGCAATAAGGGCGTGGAAGCGGCAATTACAGCCATTCAAATGGCAGCGTTAAGTGCTACTTGATTCGGTTTCGGTTGTATTGAGGGACATTTCGGTACCAATTTTGTGGTATTCGCTGACATAAAAAAGCTAAATACGATGAAAAGGACGTTAATTGTTTGTATCATACTGACTATAGTGGCTTCATTATCGTTGCAGTCCTGTTCAAGAAAAACCTGCCCAGCCTATAATTCATATCCAAAAACAAAACGGGTCCGGTAGTTGTTACCTTTGTTTGAATATTAATATTGCTATCATTTGTGTTTTTTGCGTTTTCAGCTAGCTAGCGAGCTATTTGAAAAAAAGAGTTAAAGAGATGATGCACAATTTCACTAAAATCAAACTGAACCTCTTCTTTGTGCTTCTTGGTGGCATTGCGACCGCATTCGGCCAAGGTTCCCAAACCAATATTGCCAGTAAACTCTGGGAAGCGATCGGTGGAAAGGAAAATTGGCAAAACGCCCGGTATTTTATGTTCAGCTGTATTGGCGGAGGTAATCCTGCTTTTACACAAGGCGAACGGATCTACTTATGGGATAAACAAGAGGGATATTGCCGTTTTGAGGGTATTACTGCGGACGATGAATCGGTTATCGCACTGTTTAACGTCAAGACCAATGATGGTTCGGTATACATTAATGGCGAGAAGTTGGCGAATCCAAAGACGTCAGCAGATGTAATTAAAGAGGTTTCAGCTGAATTCAAACGGGATGCCTATTTGCTGTTCTTACCTACTGCATTGGAAGGTGACCGAGTTTCGTTCACGGTGACCGGCGAGAAACTCATCGGGTCACAACGTTTTACCGTGGTTGACATTAAAAACCATAAATCAAGTTTTGAAGCTGCCATTGACGGTCAGCTGTATGTAGACGCGCAAACCGGCCAGATTCAGCAATGGTTATCGCATCAGAGTCAAAACCGATTTACGATCAGTGGTTTCAAGGATATTGGAGGCGGATTGGTTTTGCCCACGCGTTTTACTACGGACGACACAACTAAAAACGTTACCTACCCCATTGCCGCAGCGCTTGTGAATATCGAAGCTCAAAAATTCAATACGCCTTAGTCTTCAGTCTTCGTCCCACGCTTCGTTTTTCAGTTCATCAATTTCCCGGCGTTCCTTTTTCGTCGGGCGCCCAGCTCCGCGATCCCGCTTCAGCATGGGGGCATGGTACATGGTCTTATATCCTTGAGTTTCTTCCAGGGGCGTATGATCCTGGTAGAAGTTGACCGCCGTTTTTGCGTCTACGCGCCTATCCAACAACGCTGTTACCTCTACTATTTTCTTTTCTACTCCTTTTTGTACGTGATAGGTATCTCCAATTTTCACCAAGTGGGACGGCTTCACATTCTGACCATTCAATTTCACGCGGCCAGCCTTGCAAGCATCCGTTGCCAAACTTCGTGTTTTAAATATCCGGATAGCCCAAAGGTACTTATCCACGCGTAGCTTTTCCATCTCAGGCATGAGGGCAAACTTAGGTAAATTGACGATTATATGCAACGCAGTTATATTGTATATAATCGTCAATATTCTGACGTGTTGGCCTTCAACGGCATTTCATGAACGCTTACGCGGTTTACATGAACGCTTACGCGGTTTATTTGCATCGGTCTGCTTTTTCGGCACTCATGATTGCTTCGCAGTTGTTGCTCTCTCTGGCTGTCATTGAGAGTCGACTTTCAGCGGAAAATAGGAATAAAAAAGAGGGAAGTCGTCAGAATTTGCTTTCTTTGCAGCCTATAATATCTGTTACGCTATTCATTATGATCAAAGAATTAAAGAAACTGATTGAAGATGCTTGGGAAAATCGGCAATTTTTGGAATACAAAGAGTACCAAGAAGCCATCGAGACCGTCATCCAGCAATTGGATCGGGGTGAATTGCGGGTAGCGGAACCTATCGGGTCGCGCTGGCATGTCAACGATTGGATAAAAAAGGCGGTGATCCTATATTTCCCCATCCGCAAAATGGAGGTTGTAGAAACAGGACCTTTTGTTTTCCATGACAAGATGCGGCTCAAAACCAATTATAAGGAACTGGGCGTACGCGTGGTACCACATGGAATTGCGCGCTACGGTGCCTATTTGGCCAAAGGAGTCATTATGATGCCTTCTTACGTGAACATCGGTGCCTATGTAGACGAAGGTACGATGGTTGACACTTGGGCAACCGTAGGTTCCTGCGCTCAAATTGGCAAAAACGTGCATCTCAGCGGTGGCGTGGGTATCGGCGGTGTTTTGGAACCTGTACAGGCCGCTCCTGTAATTATTGAAGATAATGTATTTGTAGGATCGCGTGCCATCGTCGTCGAAGGAGTGCATGTAGAAACAGAAGCTGTGTTGGGCGCCAATGTAGTGCTCACTGCCTCTACCAAAATCATCGACGTGAGCGGTGCCGAACCGGTGGAATACAAAGGTATTGTGCCGGCCCGGTCTGTGGTTATCCCGGGGTCATATACCAAGAAGTTTGCCGCAGGCGAATACCAGGTGCCCTGTGCGTTGATCATCGGCAAACGCAAGGAGTCGACCGACAAAAAGACCTCGCTCAACGATGCACTGCGTGATCACAGTGTAGCAGTTTAGCTCATGAAATGCGGATGAATAAAAGCGTCCAAGCATCAGATATTAATTACGCGCTTGAGGTGTTGCGTTCAGGCGGGCTAATCCTCTACCCGACAGATACCATATGGGGTATCGGCTGCGATGCAACCAATCCAGCTGCTGTGGAGCGCATATATCAGCTCAAAGGCCGCAATCAAAGCAAAAGCTTGATTGTGTTGTTGGACAACGAAAACAAGCTGCCGGGTTATGTGCAAGAGGTACCTGAAATTGCTTACCAGCTCCTTGAATATACGGAACGTCCGCTTACGATTGTTTATTCGGGAGCCAAAAACCTAGCGGCTAACTTAATCGCGGAAGATGGCAGCATTGGGATTCGGATCGTGGAGCATGCATTTTGTAACCCATTGCTTCAACGTTTGCGTAAACCGCTTGTATCCACATCAGCAAATCTCAGCGGGCAACCTGCCCCGAAAACCTTTTCGGAAATATCGCAGGAAATCATCAACGGTGTAGATTATGTGGTGAGCTATGGCCAGGATGATGACCGAGAAAACCAAGCTTCCATGGTGATGAAGCTGGAACCAGGAGGTAAGTTCTCCTTTCTCCGAAGATAATAGTCCCGGCATTAATCGTTAGTTTTGTTCGACTGTTTTCTTCATTTACTGTTGACATAAGATGAATGCCAGAGGCCGACTGATTGATCTCTCTTCACCCAAAGTGATGGGAATAGTAAACGTAACACCCGATTCATTTTTTGATGGCGGGCGGCACAACACGATAGATGCGGCATTGCGACATGTCGAGAAACTATTGGAAGCGGCGGCCGACATACTGGATCTAGGCGCCTACTCTTCGCGCCCTGGAGCGGCCAATGTAAGTCCCGAAGAAGAGTTTGGCAGACTCCTTCCGATCATCGATGCCATCACGACCCGATTTCCGGAGGCAATACTATCCATCGATACTTTTCGCGCCGATGTGGCGCGTGCCTGTATCGAAGCCGGGGCACATATCATCAACGATATTTCCGGTGGCACCTTAGATGAGCAGATGTTTGCCGCGGTTGCCGAATTACAAGTCCCTTATATCCTCATGCACATGCGGGGCACGCCGGATACGATGCAGCAACTAACAAACTACACCGATCTGGCGCAAGACGTTAATCTATTCTTCGGGAAACAGATCGCAGCCTTGCGGCAACTGGGTGTAAAGGATATCATTCTGGACCCCGGGTTTGGGTTTGCGAAAACATTGCAGCAAAACTACGACTTGCTCAACCGGCTGGAAGAACTTCATATCCATGGATTGCCTATCCTGGGTGCCATTTCACGTAAATCAATGATCTATAAAAAGATAGGTGTCACTCCTGATGAAGCATTGAATGGCACAATCGTACTCAACACGCTGTTGTTGACAAAAGGCGTACAAATCCTTCGAGTACACGACGTCAAAGCTGCTAAGGAAGTTATCGCGTTACTAAAATAACACGTATCGGGATATTATCGGATTACGCTTCCAGCCTGTACCGCGGTTTGAGGAGCCACAAAATCCAAGCGTCCGTCCACGTCTTCTACCATCAGAATCATGCCTTGCGACAGAATGCCTTTGATTTCACGTGGCTCAAGATTCACTAAGATGGACACCTGTTTTCCAACAATCTCTTCGGGGTTAAAGAACTCGGCGATGCCAGATACAACGGTCCGCTCGTCAATGCCTGTATCAATCGTAAGCTTAAGCAATTTCTTGGTCTTGGCCACCTTCTCTGCTGCAAGGATTTTCCCTGCACGGATATCCATTTTTACGAAATCCTCAAAAACGATGTTATTTTTCGCTTCGGGTAACTCCTTGGTTATTTTCGCGTTGGTTTCCTTCGCATGGCTGAGTTTTGCCAGCTGGGCATCCACCTGTACGTCTGTGATTTTTTCAAACAACAGCTGCGCCTGTCCCAACTGGTGTCCCGCAGGCAATAGCGTATGACTTCCCGCATGCTGCCAATTACGGGCGGAAAAATTAAGCATATCAAACATACGCTGGGCGGTACGTGGCAAAAACGGCTGTGCTATAATTGCCAAATTCGCCGCCAATTGCAAACTCACGTTCAATACGGTTTTCACCCGCTCTTCATCGGTTTTGATGAGTTTCCAGGGTTCAGAATCAGCTAAATATTTGTTACCAAGGCGCGCTACGTTCATAAACTGCGCCAGAGCTTCGCGGAAACGGAATTGGGTGATTGACCCGGCGATGTGCTTGGGGTAACGTTCCAATTCTGAGAAAATCAGTCGGTCGGTATCCGTCAACCGATCGGCAGGCATGACTTGGCCATTGAAATACTTATGCGACAATACCAGCACACGATTTACGAAATTACCGAAAATGGCTACCAATTCATTATTCACCCGTGCCTGGAAGTCTTTCCAGGTAAATTCGCTGTCGGATGTTTCGGGTAGGATTGACGTCAGCACATAACGCAATTCATCTTGTTTACCGGGAAATTCGTCCAAATACTCATGCAGCCACACCGCATGGTTACGTGACGTAGATAACTTATCTCCCTCGAGATTCAGAAACTCATTGGCGGGTACGTTTTCGGGCAATATATACTCGCCATGTGCGTGTAGGATGCTCGGAAAAGTAATGCAATGGAATACGATATTATCCTTGCCGATAAAGTGAATTAAGCACGCATCATCCGATGGGTCCGGTTGTTTTTTCCAATATTTCTCCCAGTCATTCCCTGTGTCCAGTGCCCATTGCTTAGTCGCTGAGATATAGCCGATGGGTGCGTCAAGCCACACGTATAATTTCTTACCTTCAGCTTCTTTTAGCGGCACATCCACCCCCCAATCCAGGTCGCGCGTCATGGAACGGGGCTGTAATCCGGACTTGAGCCACGAACGACACTGCCCATATACATTTGGCTTCAGGACGTCTTTTTTCCCTTCCAGCAACCATTTTTCGAGCCAGGGCTGATATTTATCCAATGGGAGATACCAATGCTTGGTTTCGCGGAGCACTGGCGGCTTGCCGCTGAGTGTAGAAATTGGGTTGATCAGATCGGTTGGATTGAGCGATGTCCCACACTTTTCACATTGGTCGCCATATGCTCCCTCATTTTTGCAATTAGGGCACGTGCCTGTGATGTATCGATCGGCAAGGAACTGATGAAATTCCTCGTCATAATATTGTTCGGTCACCTGTTCGATAAATTCCCCTTTCTCGTAGAGATTCAGAAAAAATTCCTGTGAAAGCTCGTGATGTATTTTTTCCGAAGTACGATGATAGATATCAAAGGAAATTCCAAATTGCTCGAAGCTGTTTTTGATTTGGTTATGGTATTTATCGATAATGACCTGGGGAGTTGTCCCCTCCTTCTTGGCTTTGATCGTAATGGCTGCCCCGTGTTCATCCGAACCACAGACATATACCACATTCTTTGCATTGAGGCGCAGAAAGCGCGCGTAGATGTCTCCCGGGATGTAGGCACCTGCGAGATGTCCGATATGCAGTGGCCCATTGGCATAAGGCAACGCCGAAGTGATGGTATAACGTTTGAAAGGAAAAGTAGTGTTACTCAATGTGTTGTTGTTATTTAGTAGGTAAAAGATTCAATTTTACAGAAAAATGAATCCCGCCGTTTGCATCTTTGCGCAAAGATAAGTCAATTTGCGCGTAATAAAATAACAGGAAGAATAAATTCATATTTCATCGTTCTCATTGAAAATAAAAAACAGAATATGGCTGCACTATCGTCATTGAGCAATTTTAAAAATACAGGGGTGTTACTTGTCCGGATCGGCTTGGGTGTGATGTTTATCATGCATGGTTATCCCAAGTTACTAGGCGGTCCCAAACTATGGGAAGGGGTTGGCGGCGCGATGGGTGAAGTCGGCATCACTTTCCTTCCGCTGGTTTGGGGGTTGCTCGCTGCCCTTGCAGAAACCTTGGGTGGATTATTCTTCCTCATCGGCCTCTTTTTTAGGCCCGCAGCGCTGATCTTGGCGTTTACCATGCTAATTGCCTGCCTTCACCACTTAGGTGCCGGAGAAGGCTTAAATGGCGCATCGCACGCCATCGAAATGGGGATTGTCTTTTTGGGTTTTGCGTTTGTAGGCCCCGGCAAATACAGCGTGGATAAGCGTTAACGACCATGAACGAAGAGATCGATTTCCGAGCCGTAGCAGCTCAGTTGGCCAAACCAGAAGGCGAAGCGGGCATCCAAACGGCTGCTCATATGAATAGCAGCAATGCCGATATGACCCGTTATGCCGTTGATTTACTCAAATGCGATGTGGACGATAAGGTATTGGAAATCGGTCCTGGAAATGGACGCTTTGCTGAGTACGTACTCTCGAAAGGAAACAGCATTCACTACACAGGCGTGGACATATCGGAGACAATGATTGCCACGGCAAGGGATATCAATAGGCCGTACGTTGACAAAGGACGTGCAGCATTTGAATGGACCGATGGAGTACATTTTCCGTTTTCCGATGCAACATTCAACAAAGCGTTTAGCGTCAACACCTTGTATTTTTGGCAAAATCCAGCCATACAGCTTGCGGAAATCAGACGGATACTCAATTCCGACGGCGTTTTTTGCTTAGCGATTGCCTCCCGGGCTTTTATGGAACTTCTTCCTTTTACTGCCTACGGATTTACGCTCTATGCGCCAGAGGAGGTACAGGATCTTTTGTCAGCAAATGGTTTCAGCATAAGGAATAAGACCATCCGGAATCACCAAACAACCAGTGCTACCGGGCAGCCTGTAATGCGGGAGGAGGCATTCTTTGTAGTTGGGTAGAGGCGTTGGGATAGGCCGTTCAATTTCTGAAAAAAATTCTTGCAACGAACGGAATTACTCCTATCTTTGCAGACCGAAAATCCAGAAGGGGTTTTCAAGATAGTAAAAGTTGGCCCGTTCGTCTAGGGGTTAGGACGCAAGATTTTCATTCTTGAAACAGGGGTTCGATTCCCCTACGGGCTACTAAAAAAGCATCAGTCACACACGATTGATGCTTTTTTTATTCGATAGGGCTAAAAATAGGGCGAGTTTTTTGTCATTTGACAAAATAAATTCAAGCAATCGTTTCAGGTTGAATTAACAAATCTCAATATATAGGATATGCCACATTGACATGAAATAAATTAGGTTTGGAAATTGCTTATACAGCCCCGTAGTCAACTTAAAAACTATGGCAGTACTTGATATGTTAAGGGGAATCAATGAAACGGTAAGGGATGTGATTTCGTTGGATTTTCAGGTAGTTAAAGCGCAGAGTCACTATGTTCCAGGATATGAAGATACAGGATTATCTTTCGAACGAGGCAAAGCAAAAAGGTCAAAGATAATCCATACCTGTGTTCTATACGCTGATATTAGAAATTCTACAACGCTTAGTCATCAACACAGTTATGAAACCATGGCAAGACTCTATACGGCATTTACTAAAAGTATTTTACGCTTAGCCGAGCATCATGAAGCAGTAGTGAGGAATATTATCGGAGATAGAGTTATGCTTTTATTTCCTGAAAGCAATTGCTTTACAAAAGCTGTTGATACCGCAATTAGTATAAATACCGTATCAAAGCACATAATCGACAAACACTTTAAGGGGTTGAATTTTGAAGTTGGCATAGGAATAGATTATGGTGAAATGCTGGTTGTAAAAGCTGGCATACCTAAACGAGAACCAGAAAGGACAAATTATAAGAATCTAATTTGGATAGGGAAACCTGCTAATATCGCTTCAAAACTAACGGATATTGCAAGTAAAGCTGCTGACCAGACAATTTTTAAAGTACAATTTCATCCATACAATATTGCAAACCAGTTTCTTCGGGGATATGGGCTGTTAAGAAATCCAAACAGCTCACTCTATGCAAACTATATTAAGGAGGATGTAATTAGCGAAATTGAGTTTGCGAAAAAAATCAATTATGACGATAAACTGGGCATAACCTATTCTGGAGGAAAATTCCTTAAATTTGATAAAGACATAGCTACTACAAAAAATCCACCGATACTGATGTCGGAAATCGTATATACTGAATTTAAGTCTCAAAACCCTTTGCGGAGACATGATTTATACGGAGACCTCAAAGTGGAAATAAAGGATTACAAAGGAAAAATTTACGGTGGGGATGTTATTTGGACAGACTATACAAAAGTATGAACCTAATATATGAAAATATGAATGAAGACCTCAAATACAGCTTTTCAAATGTCAATGATTGGTTAAAATTCGCAGAATCAAAAAACGCTGGTTTATTTGCCCTGAACGTTGCAGCAATAATTGGGATATTGCAGATTAACGAGAATGTTTTCAATGTTTGGCCTATTCTAAAAGGTCTACTGGTGTTATTTTTTTCTCTTTCGTCTGCCATATGTATTATAAATATACAGCCTCAAATAAATGCCTATTTTCGAGGTAACAAAAAGATGTCAAATCAAACTTTTACACAAAAGAAAGACAGCTTAAACTCTTTGTTCTTCGGACATATTGCCATGTTATCTACTAATCAATTCATAGAACTGATGAAGGCTAAAGATTCAAATTTTGAACCGACACCTCTTGATATAGATTTAGCTCAGCAAATAGTTAACAATTCAGAAATTGCAAACGAAAAATATATAATTTTTAATTATGCCTGTTGGCTATCTCTCATAGGATTCTTAGTGACAATTGCAACAGTTGTAATTATAGGCTTTAGTTAATTCTCCATGCCCAATTTAAAACAGCTATCGCGACTTAAGGAACTACATAAAAACACACACGAAAGTCTGACCAAAGCGGACATTGACCTTTTACTTGAATCGTTCAGTCCTGAAAGAATTAGTAAAGGGTTTGAAAACTCATTACGGACAAAATCTTTCTCATTTCCTGAATCCGACATCCAACATTATGTGAATTACTTTCTTGAGCGAAAAAAGGCTGAAGTGGTACTGTTATTTATTGACATTACATCCTTTTCTCAAAAATTTACAACCAAAACAACTGATGAAATTGTGCGATATTTGGATACGTATTACAGATACGTAATTCCAGCCATTAATAAACATGGGGGAGAAATTGAAAAAATCATCGGAGACGGAATTATCTGTGTCTTTGGGGAACCTTTTCTTCGCAAAGGTAAAAATGAATTACATACCCTTGCTAACAAATGTTCTCGAGAAATCGTATCGACGCTTAAAGACACCAATTATGAAGTCAAGATAGCATTACATTTTGGTGAAGTCATGTACTATCAAAATCCAACCGATGAATATTATGAATATACCATGATTGGTAGTGCGCTTACTGAACTATTCCGTTTAGAGGGTGTATCCGCCGGCAATTCTATCAACTACTTCTCTGACACATATTATGATTCGTGGGTAAATAACACTATTATTAATACCGAAAAGCTTATAATTCAGTCTAATCTTCGTTGTCAGCCAGAATGGGTAGCTAAAAATGCTGAATACTATCATTTATCAGGCATCAAATATAAAGCCATTAAGAGAATCGAATACATGAAATGAGTATTGGATGAATTATCCATTTTTTTGCTTGGACTCGCTCGCTCGATTATCTTTTGTTGCACTTAAATTACTGTGTGAATCCGAAGCAATTCGATTCTTTTTAGGGCTATCTAAAAAGCCAATATTCCAACAAAAGGATATGGATTTTAAAAGAAAAACGCCCCATAGGTAAAGCAATAGGGCGAAATTCATGTCTTTTGAAACTCAAAGATAATCTTTTTGATGTAGTCCGATTACCTCCATTTTTGTAGATTATCCCACTGGTATTTTAAGTCAAATTCTCGGATTGCCTTGTTATATTTAAAGCCTATTGGGTCTTCTGCCATAATATTGACAGTAAAGAAAACGTACTCAGGGTCATATTGAAGATAGATGTCTTCAATCCCCTTGGTTTCTATATGGAAGTCTAAAGTCTCTTCGGGTTCCCATGGGTCGGATTTTGAGATTTTCTTATCAAAACCGGAACCCCAACCCGTGATTGTCTTGTCTTTGAACACAACCTCAATTTCTCCAATGATATCGGCTCTGTTCAGCGTTTTACCAGTATAGTTGGTAACGCGGCCTTCCATGGTAAACACAACATCCATTGTCTCGTCCTGTGGGTAATTCTTTTTTCTGACCAGTTTTAGTGTGTCTATTATACCGGATTTGACTGCTACGTCAAAATTGAAACCCAAATCTAGTCTTGAAAACTCGTATTTTCTGGATAAATACCTATTTGTGTTTACGTGTCTTACAATCCGGCGGTCAAGATTCACCTCCCAATTGCTTCCCCAACCATCCTCGTCGGAAAATATCACTAAGTAGATGTCTTTTTCGTTCGTTTTGCGTGAGGACCAACTATACTTCGCATTTGGGTTCTGTTGTGCCCATATATTTGAGATATCAAGCCAAGTTGAATTTGGGGTAATCCCCGTTACCGATTGTTCCAAATATTCCCAAACTTCCTCAGATTCAAATCGTACTTCTGTTTTTTTACAGAGTTCAATTGCACTTTTTTCTTTATTGCCAAAAATTTCCCGCCCAAAAAGGCTTAAGGTTCTTTTTTGGTCATAGATTACATAAGCGCGTATTGCAAGAGTGGATATAATGACAATCAAAATTACCCAAACGCCTTTTTTGATAATGGAGAGCATGAATTATTGTTTGTTGCCCTAGTTCCGAAAGGCAGGTTGAAAACAAACAAGCGTGGAACTGTAGCCTACTGTAGAGAGGTACTGGTATACCCACGAACAAGTAAACTAAGCCCACGCCTGTGACGTGAGCGATAGCTACTTACCTTGTTCGTTTAAAAATTACCAGTTTTCTCTACAAGTCAAGCTAACGCAATGCGGTTATGTTATTTTTCTTTTTCCTATAAGCGATACTTTTATATTTGAGGGCTAATATCCATAAATGTTTTGGAATATTAAAAACCGACAAAACAGACACTTTTAACTGATATCTTGATGGAAATAAAGAAAAGGGGAGTCAGATGTCGTAAATGCGGTGGGAAAGGTACAATTCACCAAACAAGAAATGGCAAAAGACAATACAAGTGTAAAGAGTGCGGCGGTTACTTCACATCAGGGTCAAAGCATGAACGTGCCACAAACAGCAAATTGCTTGATGACTTCCTCGCAACCTATTCAAATATCCACACCTATGAAAAAGGGGGAAATCAGGAGGAACCTGATATCAAACTTTCCGTTGCATTGAAAGAAATTCCAACCTCATCAAAACCCAAGTCGACCGTTTACAGAAATAAATCCAGAATCAAAACACTTGCTATACTTTGCACTTGGTTCAGAAAAGCTGAGATTATTTCTGATTGGGATTACAAGAACTTCAATTTAAGAATATGGTATCAGAGAGCAAATCTTAGGTCCGAACCGACGTTGGAAGTCTCCGTTTCCCCTATCTTAAATAAACAGGACAGACTCCTCATTGAATTTAAAGCGCTGAAAAATATTTTCAACCGGTTTGAAGGCCTTTCGTTTGTCACAATTATCCCAAGGGGCGAATATTACGTATTAGTCTATGAGACCAATATTCCCCGCAAAGAAGAAGACCTACACCCTCTCTTGACCCGCTTCCGCTATCTCAAAGCCTAAAATTCCCAATTGCGGGTTTTTTGAAAATCCTCCCCAAGGTAAAAAGCCCATTTCTATACTGTACAATGCATTTCCGTGTGCTTTCTCTCTGGTGAGTTAATGATACTAAATCAAAAGAAGAGAATATGGTAGAAAATGAAAATTACTCCGGACAGCGCTACGTACGCACGGACACACTAAGAATCCCCGAATACTATTCCAAGTGGGAATTACGGGGCAAAAAGGAAACCATCAGGAACAGTATCAAAATGTACGGCATCAAGTCGCCGTTGGTCGTCAACGAGAATCCGAAAAGGGCAAACACCATCGTGCATGGCGTAACCGTATTCTGCATTGCCGAGGAGTTGGGTATTGAGGAAGTTCCTGTAATGTATGTTGACCTCGACTTGGAGGACGAGAAACGGTTGCGGGTACTCTTGGACCAGAAAGGCTCATTGGAGTTGACTTCAGACGAAATCATCAACCTGATAGGACAACTTGACTACGAAACTTTCTTTGGAAATTCAATATCCGAAACCCTGTCGAAGCACATTGTCGAAGCGGAGAAACAAGTGACGGCCAACCCGCCAAATCCCAAGAAAGCCATCAAGCAATTGCTCATCAGGTTACCGTTGGAAGACAATGCAGCACTCAGAAAAGCAATGGTGGAAATGGGTGTAAAAACCCTAGCCGATGCAGTCAAATCTCTTTTGGAAATATATAACGAACACAAAAATGAAATTTAGAAAGATACCTAAATCGTTCTTTGAGGGAGAGGAGTCCCTTGAGAGCCACATTACCGATGAATTGATTGATTATACCTGTAAGGTGGAGCTTGAGGACGCACCCCCGGTATTCTATTTTCAGGAATCCCATCCCGTGCTCGGGGAATTGCCCGATATAATCAATGAAATCAGCTTCAACGCGTCAAACCGTTCGGCCAACAAAGGGAACGACAGTATACTTTTCGGTGCGGTCAGCAAACAAATCAGTAAATCGGGCTTCTGTACACATGGGGCGTTGATGTCCAAGAACAGGGATTTGGATGAATTATTATGTTCGAAATTTGCCTACGCATTCGACTCCCTGTTGTGCGAAAAGCTACCGGGAAGCTATGCGTTTTCACGTAGAAGCGTGAATGGGCAATCTATCCTGCCGGAGTACAGGATGGGTAACACCATCTTCACCAGCGGGGTTATAAACCGCAACAGCGCATTCAGATACCATCAGGATGGGTTCAATCTGAAAGATACCTACACCCTGATGGTCGTGTTCCGAAAGAATGCATCGGGCGGACATCTGGTATTTCCCGAATATGGGATAGGTTTCAAGCTTGACAACCAAGCCATCATTATGTTTTACGGCAAGGGTATTCTGCATGGGGTCACCCCTATCCAAAAGCTGACGGATGATGCCTACCGCATATCGGTGGTTTACTATGCCTCCGAAAATCTTGGGAAATGCAAAACATTTGAGGAAGAACTTGCGGAAGCACAATCAAGAGAGGTATGAAAGGAACGGAAAAGACACGAAACAGCAAAAAGCGGTTCCTGCAATATTACATCCATGCAGCCGGAAACATATCATTGGCCTGTGCGAATGCAAACCTTTCAAGGCAGCACACCTACACGTGGCTAAAAGATGACGAAGCGTTCAGAAAGGCCAAGGAGCGCATCGACAGAGACATACTCAGATTCGCTGCCTCAAAACTTTTGGTGAAGGCCAAGCAGAATGATATCAAAGCATTGGCTGTACTGATGAAGCGGGCTGAAAAACGCACAAAAAACCATTCAAATTGCTGATTATAAAATATTTATGTATAAAAATTTTATAAAACAAAAACTCCGTTGGATATTTCCAGCGTAAAAGACAAGACTATGAAATTGACTTATTCAGTGCGTCCAGTGATAAGGCTGGATAAAAAGAAAGCGAACGGCACCTGCCCGATACACTTTTCAGTACGGGTTGGAGCAATCACGACAAGAATGACGTCGGGAAAAAGCATTGATCCAAAGGATTGGGACAGCAAGAACAACTGTCCCAAGAAAAAGGACAAGTTCCTCCAACTGCTCGCAACCTATCTGAACAAGAAAACAAGCGGCTTTGAGACCTACATGCTGACCCAGGAAAGCCTCGGCAAGCCGATCACCTTACAGGTTGCCATGGATTATTTCAGGGACAACACCACGGTGGGCCTATTCAAGTTCTGGGAACAGCAAATAGAGTTGTGGGCACTTACAAAGGAGCATAATACGCTCAAATCCTATAAATCGGGGTTGAATATCACCAGAGAGTTCAATCCAAAGCTAAATTTCGGTGATTTGAACTATGACTGCATCCAGAAGTATGACCTGTACCTCCGCAAACAACGGGGTAATTCAGACGGCGGGTGTTTCACCAAGCACAAGATTCTCAAGGCAATCATCAATCAGGCCATCAAAAAAGGTTATATGGATGAAAACCCTTACCGCCATTTCCAAATCAAGGCGGCTAAAGGGAACAGGAAGTTTCTCTCAATTGACGAGGTAAAGCAGCTCATCAACTATCAGGTTCCCGAAAGCCAAACACTTTTGGCAAAGGTCAAGGATATGTTCCTGTTCTCCTGTTTTTCCGGACTGAGATTTTCAGATGTGATTGGCTTGAAGTGGGAGAACATCAAATCAGACCCAAGCCGTATTGAATTGAAAGTTCAGAAGACAAGCAAATCGCTGACCATACCGCTATCGCAGAACGCCAAAGCTATCATTGATAAGTATGGCAAACTCGTCATCAAAGGCGGCAAGACAAACGTATTGCCAAAGCTTTGCAATCAGGTGGTAAATCGGGAACTGAAGGTGCTGATGGAAGCCGTAGGAATTAACAAGAGAATCAGTTTCCACTCGGCACGCCACACGTTCGCCTCGAACCACGTTGAGGCAGGCACGTTCATCGTCCACCTCAAGGATTTGCTTGGGCATTCAAACATAGCCCAGACCCAGATTTATGCAAATTCGCTTTCATCAGACCTGTACAATACCATGGAAAAATTGAATGATATGTACTCCAATGCGGTTTGATATGGTTTGGATGAAAACTTCAAAGGATATCAACAATCAAAGCCATCCGATGATGGATAAGGAAAATCAAAGCATGTAAATCAAATAAAATAGTGACATGAAAACAATAAAGGGTTCAAAGCAACCGTGGTTGGGCAGCATCAGTCCGGTTGAGATGGAAAAATTCAAACGGAAAATCGCAGGTTACCGCATCAATGAGGAATTGATAGCTTTCCTTGAACAGCACCTTTCTGCCTTAGTCGAAATTGACGGAAAACTCACGTATCTGTTCTTTGCGAAAAAGGTATTGCCTTACCTCAAAAGGGAGCCGGAAAGGGGGCATTTCTTGGCATTTGAAGAAGAGTACCGCAACGACAGGGTATTCTTTGAGCCCATGAAATGGCTGGACAATGAAATTGAGTTTTGGACAAACATCAAGGCTCTTGATAAATCAAAGGAAACACCCCAGAGCATTGTTGAAGCAAAAAGAGCACTGAGCAAGCAATGGTTGACAAAGGAGGAAATCATGGAGATGCTTAAATTCAGCAGAACCACGCTGAACAGGAGGATTGCGGAGGGCATGCCGTGCCATCAGAAGGGGAAAGCGGTATTCTTCAATCTTGAAGAAGTCAGTGAATGGCTCAAAGAGGACGAAGCCGCTTGATGCGAAGGCCTGATGTTTGGGAGGTCGCAACTACTTGATTGTCAACAAACAAAATGGATAGAACTAATTGATTTGAAGAAAATGCAAAAACAGACAAAACCGACAAAAAGTGGGGATATCAAATTGCCCAAAAGGCAGCATTGCCCAACCTGCAACCGATATGTCAGGGTATCTTCAAGATACCCCGACTACGCTTGTCTCAAATGTCAGAAACTGGCGGTGAACAAAGATGGACAGCGTGTCGAATACTTCAACGTATCGGCTGATGGGCATGGCTGTCAGGGCGTGATTGTTGACGGGAATAAATTGTCGAGGTCAAAGATTTGTTTCATCAAAGGGTTGCGTTTCCGCGTTGAGGAGGCACATTTGGGAGGGTTGGTGTTCCTACCCTTTCCCGAACCCCAAAGAAAGGCCGTCAAGCGCAAAAAGTCGGTTTGAAGACGGCTCCAAACCCGTTTGAGCAACCTCAAACCCACCCTTTTTCCCACATAAAAAAATCTTTTCGATTCTTTCAGTTAAAGAGGGGTTGGGGGAGATGAAAAAGAGTATTCTATCCGGAGGATGGAATACGATTTGATGTAACCCTTGGAACAAGGGTTGCATCTGTTGTACAGCGTACAAACGCTGTTGATGAAACAACTTAAACCTGATGAATCAAATCCCGAAACCCAAGAATCTCAATTGATTTAATCAAACTCTCAGAAGGCAAAGCTCAAACATCAAGCCGGAAGGCATTGGCTTTGACTAAGACCTTTTGAAGCAACCTCAAAGGTGCCTTGATGAAAAATCTATAGCTAACTTTTTTTCCCAACGTTGTTCCCTTTTGCCCGAAGGGAAAAAGGAATAAGAGAGAATTATTGATTTGATGAAGAGGAATGGGTAACCCTACCCTGAGTCTTGACTCCTGATGAAGAAAGCCAAATGGTTTGATGGTGTCTAATCCATAGACCGGAATGATAAAGCAATAAACCACGACCAGAATACGCAATCCCCGGAAAAGTAATCGCAAGCCGGAGTCATCGCGGTTTCACCGGAAAAAGACTCACTCAATCGACCGGAGGCTCCTTTCAGATTTTACTGGCTTTTCCTTGCGCCAGTTGCGCGATTGGGGAGGGAGCCAAGGGTAATCCCAACGAAAAGAAAATCGTTGCGCTCTCAAGAGATAAATCACGTTTCCGAAATTCCCAACCTTTTTTTGTTAAATGACTATCTTTAAAGACGATTTTGAATAATAGCCGATGAATAAATTCGATGATTTACTTGGAACGCAGATACACCAAAACTTAAACAAGTCTTTGGGGATCAGTTCTCAAATCTCTGCGATGCTGAAAACACAGGAACAATTTTCAAGAAGTTTCGGTAGTTTAATCAAAATAGCTAAACTTTCAAAAGGCATAAATTATCAAAGCATGCATGCTACTCCAATGATGTCTGCTATTGAAGCGATGACCAAGTCAATCGGCTTGCATCAATCAAAATTTACTATTCCACATAGCGCGATCGAGGCAATTGTCTCAATAAACAAACAACACACACAACTTTTCGGAAATTTAAAAAGTATAACAGATGGGCTTGCCAAATATCAAGCTACTTTCTCCAAAATCAATAATTTGCAGCTTGCCTTCAGTGGTATTTCAGGACAAATAACTGCAATAGCGGCGGCCCAAAGAAAATGGGATTTGATTGATGATTTCAAAGAAATAGCTGAGGAATCAATTGCATTGAATGAGCATATTTTTGACGGAAACGGCATTACAAAAGATGGTTTAAACGAACTAATGGGGTTTCTTCAAAGAATTGAAATAAAAGTTGATAAGATTGATAAAGAAGCCAATTCTTTGTTCTGGAAATTAATAACATTATTAGGTATCATCCTTACTGTACTCAACGAAACGAGAAACTGGATGCCCAAGCCTGAATATGCCACTAAACAAGAAGTCGAAACTGTTATTAAAGAGCAACTTGCATTGTATGAAATAAAGCTAAAGCAAGAAAGACAGTTTAGAATAACAAACAGGGTGTGTGAGGTCATGTTGAAACCCAGAGCAAAGTCAATTGTAGTTGAGAGGCTTCCAAAAGATTTTGAAATAGTTGTTTTACAGGCTCATCATAAGTGGATATATGCCAGTTATTTTAGTCTAAAGGATGGCCTGCCACAAACAGGTTGGATAATGAAAAAATATTTAGATAAACCTGAGTAATCACGATAAATCAAAAACCGTATCCTAATTTACCAAAAGGGCGATAGAACAATCGCAGCCGTAAGTCAGTTCACCGGAATGAAATTCAAGCTATCGACCGGAGGCTCCTTTCAAATTTTACTGACTTTTCCTTGCGCCAGTCGTGCGATTCGGGAGGGAGCCAAGGGTAATCCCAACGAAGAAAAAATCGTTGCGCTCTCAGCTTTATTTTTGAGCGAAATGTCTCCTGTTTTGTTATCTTAGCCCTTGTGTCACATTGATACAAAAATAGCCAATCAAACGACGTAAAGTGTCAATCGATAGACAAGTTAAGAAAATTTCCAAAATTTAGAAATGAACCCTCAAAACAAAAATGAGCTTTTTAGACTGTCAGCCGTTCTGTATGCTGATAATAATTATATCGTGTCGGGTAGAACCACTCTCAGAAAAGTAGTCGAAACTGGGTTGTTTGCAATGAAAAAGGACTCGGTTAGTGTCCACGAACTCATTGACTTCATTTTAGATAACTATAACCTTCATATTGATGAAGCCGAAATAGTTGAAATAGTTGGAGCAAAAAATCAAGAGTCCTTCTTAGTTAATTATTTGTCAGAGAAACTTGTTATCACGTTATCTGAGAAGCGCAAAAGTCAGATTCAAGAGAAAATTAATGAAAACACAATCGAGTATTTTATAGATATATTTTTACAGGAGAATGAACTAATAGAAGAATCTGGTAATCTAAAGGAATTAATTTATCGTTTTTTATACGATGTCCTCTCAACCAATGTAGAGAGCTTCAAAAAATTAATGAATAAAGACAATTCTATTGAAGCGCTCATTAATATTGAATCGCATAATTACAGCCTTGAAGAAAGGAATCTGATAAATAAGTTTCTAAAATGGGATAGTCCAGAAAAGAATAAATCTGTGTTTGACATCGCAAGCTTTGCGATTGAGTATTGCTTGATATCAAATAATTCGACTCGTAGCCTTGGTATAAATAACTTGAAAAATAAAATTTTCTATTTGGATACAAATGTGGTTTTCCGGGCACTTGGAATCAATGGTGAAGATCGCAAGAAAAGGACAAGAACGTCCCTAACGCGCTTCCAAGAATCAGACACAAAGCTTTGCATTTCTAAGTATACAGACACTGAATTTAAGGAAACGATTGATTATTATATCAAACGATTAGGTAATAAGCCCTTCAAGAACGATGTAAATCCGGCGCTTTTCAAGCACCCTTATTTCTCAAGACTCAAAAATATATATGATTTCTATTATGAATGGAGAATTGGAAAACAAAATTACTCTTTGGATCTGTTTAAAGCCGATATTTTAGCCAAGTATAAAGAGTTTTATATCAAAATGAATATAGATGTTGACTATAAACACTCTTTAAATGAAGACGAAAAAGAAATAGATGAGCAACTAAAGGATTATATCTCGTCAATTAACGCGCATAAATCAGCCGACACAAATTCAGGAAAACATAACGGTTATGAGTTTGATGCAAAAAATATTTTGCTTTTAGAAGGCCTCCGTGGGCTAAAGAATCACAGCATATTTGACACAAAGCAATTCTTCCTATCCACAGATCAATCACTTCGGAGATGGGATTTTAAAAGAGGAAATCAGGCTCCCTTGGTTATTTTACCAAGCCAATGGATGAGTCTGCTTCTTCGATATCAAACTCGTACTTCTGATGATTTTAGAAGCTTTGTAAGTTTCTTAAATCTTCCAATTCCTGACCAACAAATCAGCAGTGAAAATATTCATAATGTGCTTGCGGGGATAGCTGAGGTTACTTCTAACTATGATCAGCAGTTTTATATTGTTGAACAATTGGTCGAGCAAGGGTTTGAAAAGATTATGCAAAAGTCGCATGACGCTGAAGAATTATACCAAAGAACTATCGAGATATCAGAGAGCATTCTTGAAAAGAAGATTAAAGAACTTGAAATTAGGCAAATAGAATCGGAGGTTGCAACTAATGACCGAATTCAAAAACTTGAAGAGTCCGGAGAATCAAAACAGTCAATAATAGATCAAAAGGATTCGGAAATTCTCCGTTTAAGAGATGAAAAATATTTGCTTCACGAAAGGGAAGAAATAAGAAAGTATCAAAAGCCCGCGCGTCGTTATTGGATACCTCTTTCAGTTGTATTATTATTTCTAATTATACTATGTTTTGCCTTTCAAAATCGCGAATGGAACTATGTAAAAAGGATAATAGACGCGATTGATAGCGAAGAGAGTCAAACCAGACAATGGATATACAGGATTGGAATAAGCACTTTAATAACGGGTGGTATTTTTGGTCTTATAAAATCATCATACAACAGATTAGCAAAATCCAAAGTTGAGGATTATAAGGACAAAATAAAATCGCGCTATGAAAAGGTATAGGTGATTCCGAAGCCCTAACGTAAAGTCACAACATTTTTTACAATGAAAGTAGCTTACCACTTTAGATGCGGAGACATTGAGAAGCGTTATGATACAATTTTTTATAAGGTTGTTTTTAATAATCTATTAAGGCTTAATGAACCATTCATATCATCAAAAATACTCGTTGGTGACCTATTAGTTCATGAATATCTACCTAAAGGGAATAATCCTGGGGAATTTCTTAATTATTTATTTCAGATAAGTGGTGATAATTGGAAACGGATTATTTCGAGCAAAGTAAATTATTTCGTTGAAGATATTGCTTTTGTTGTCTGTTTTGAAACTATCCAAAAGGAAGTGGCGCTCAAACTTCATGATTCACTTTTGAATGAAGAGCGATATTTGGGGGCTTTAGAAATTGATAATTCTCTCGAACTACATTGGTGGCTGTATGGCGAATGTATTGGATCCAAATTCAGAATTTTAAACAAAGAAATTAATATCCTAATTGATAATAATGAAGATGAAAGCTTAGAGTATGTAGATGATATCAAAAGCCTTTTGAAAGGCATACCTTTTGACAATATTAATACAGAATTTTCTAACTACCGATATAGCTTGTTTGACGATAATCATAACTATGAGAATGCGAAGCGAGCGGCAGAATGGAAAAAAGGAATGGAGTCGATCTTTTCGACAATTACCGATGAAATAATTGCGAAATTAATAGATACGGCACCAGACCTGACAGACAAACTTTGGTCAATTAACCAAACTTTCCTGAACGCTCAAACTGGAGAACAATATGCTCAAGCAATGACATCCTGCAGAAGAGTATTCGAGTATGTAACGGATTGTCTGTTTCCAGCAACAAATGAAATAATAGATGGACATTCTTTAAAAAAAGATAAATATAAAAATAGATTATTGGAATTTGTTAAGCGAGAGTTGAAAAGCAGCACAAATGTCGATCTAATCGTAGCAAACACTGTTTCGCTTTTTAATGAATGGGAAAAGCTATATGATCTGTCCAATAAAGGGGTTCACAGCGATCCACACCGGCAGGAATGCAGGCGTTGTATTATTAGAACAATTCTCCTTTTAGATGATTTAATATCCATTAAACAAACTCCGTTTGAAGTGAATATCAAAATGGAGGGTCTAAAGAAAGAGTTTAAAAAAAAATACAGTTCTGACTGACAATTAGTAATGGCGATTGGACAAATATCAGGGTAAATTTTAGGGTAAATTTATAAGGTCTCGTATGATTCAATTTGACCCAATTTGATTCGCAATGGTCAATTTTCCAGACAAAAAATGGGGTTCGATTTTCCCTACGGGCTACTTGATGGGAAAGTTGTTGGTGATCAGCAATTTTCCCATTTTTCATACCATGTAACCCGTTGTTAATGAAGGCGGTAAGCGCAAGAAGCCTTCCGCATTTATTTCATCTACCTTCCTATCGACAAAGCCTTGGTGTTTTTACGTACTGAATTCACCTTTTTAAATTAATAACTTTGTATTGGACCAGCCAGAATGGGCAGCGAACTAATTGTCGGCAGTGGTTAGGATTTATGAAAGGGCATTGGCGGCGGGCTATGGGTGTTGACCAGCCCGGAGAAAACGGAAACTTCCTCCAAACTCATCCCTTTACTGCTATGCGGACTATCCCCCATGCATGGCGAAGGGGCTGGTGCTTCCGGTGTTGAGTAACCAAAGATGAACAGCGGCCTGAAAGAGATTGCTGAACGTGGGCGTGAACCCCACATTGCGTATATTTGGGAGTTGTGCGTCATTTTAGAAAGCGACAACAATTAAGATGGGATATGAGTGAATACATCAAAATTGGGTTTATTAGCACCAGGAAATTGGTATGGACATAATTGGTTAAGAGAGAATTTTATTGAACACACTAATTTGGTTGGGACTATTGGACTTGTAATTTCTGTGGTTGGAGCAATAATAGCTTGCACATCTCGACATATACTCGGTTTCGTTACAGGCAATGTTAAACCGAGACTGTACAGCATAGCAATCAAAGACAAAATATTTACTTTGTAATTATGAAAGCATACTTATTATATGAAGCTGGAGAACCCGATAAACTCGTACTTGGCGAATCACCAAAACCTACTTTAAAAAGAGGAGAAGTTTTAATTAAAGTAAAAGCCATTGGCATCAACCCTGCTGATACCATCTATCGCAATTCATCCACATTTATTACCGCTTTATTTGGCAATGACCGACCTGTCATAATAGGTTGGGATATAGCGGGAGAAATTGTGGAAAAGGCTGATGACACTGATGGGTTTCAAGTAGGTGAAAATGTTTTCGCCCTTTTACCGAGTGCCGGGGGCTATGCAGAGTTTGTAGCTGTAAATACAGTTTTTTTAGCTCCTATTCCTAAGAATGTAAGTTTTGAAGCTGCTGCAGCCATTCCGATGGCGGGTTTGACAGCTTTGCAACCGCTTATTAATGGAATGAATATCAAAAAAGACGATAAAATTCTTATTCACGCAGCATCCGGTGGGGTCGGTCATTATGCCGTGCAAATAGCTAAGTATTTAGGTGCAGAAGTCATTGCTACATCTTCTTTCAGAAATCGCGATTTTGTAATGTCGCTTGGTGCGGATAAACATATTGATTACCAAACTGAAAATTTTTGGGAGGTAATAAAAGAGGTTGATTTTGTTTTAGACACAATCGGTGGCCAAACACTTGAGCATTCCATTGATGTGACAAAACCAGGCGGTACTGTTATTTCAATTTTACCACTCACAAACGAAAATTTGATGTCTAAAGCGAAAGAAAAAAATGTGAATTTAAGTTTATGGGGAATGCAGCCAAAAGGAGAAGATTTAATATTTCTTGCAGATTTAATAAAGAAAGGATTTTTATATCCTCGCATTACAAAGATTTATCCCTTCACTTCTATGACAGAAGCCCATAAACAAATTGAAACCCGCAGAACCACAGGAAAAATTGTAGTTGTAGTTTAACTTAAAAAGAAAAAATCTTAGAATGAAATTAATAAACTAAAAAAACACTGGCTGACATGCAAGCCACAACTTTTGAAATACGATTGAGATTTAGCATCGATAGCTGCAACTTTAGACGACTGCGAAATATGACAACAATAACGTATATACTGACATTAATCTTACTGATTTCAGCCTGTGGGCAGATAAACTCGACATCTGACAACAAGCCAACTGAAATAGAAGTTAATATGTCAGCAGACACTAATCAATTACGCAAACCGACAGCGGATATTACAAAGCTTGACAGTATTGACAAAGTGAATAATGAAAGTGTTATTGCTTCGGGTGACAACATCACTAAAGCCTTTGTTTTTCTGAAAGACGGGGACAGTACGATAAATTTGACTGCCAACATTAGAAAAGACCATAGAATCTTTGGGTACGAAGAACCTGATACGAAATCAGAGCGGATTTTACTTTTATCCGTGTTTACAAGTGATGTTGAAAATAATCCTTTCAGTTGTAAGCTAGGTGCTTACTACGATACAGGTGGAATGGACGAATTGACTTTGAAATATAACTCGACAATTGGAAGCTTTGTTAAAGCAACGGCAACTGACAAGGCACACAACTCGACAACTATTTACTTTGAAAAGAAATGGGTGGCGTTCGAGTAATGATGGCAGAAATAAAAGAAACCGCTAACACGAGTTTACCGTCGTTGCTGCTTCGCGGTTGCGCCAGGCAGACTGACGTGCAAACTTGGAGATGCGGTTTCTATCACCCCCGTGCGGTAAACCGTAGCTTTCGCTCTTAAAAACAAAGCCATGCCTGTGATAAGCATTTCACTATCACTATATAACAAGAGTGGTACTTGAAAGGCATATGGATGGGGCTTGCGATACTCGGGTTTGGGGAATGCCATAAATTGGTTATGTTTGGTATTTATCGCTTGTCTATAGCCTATATGGAATCTTTCATTCTGTTGTTTGTGATCGGTCTATTAGCCGGTGCGCTGAATGCCGCTGCCGGGGGTGGGTCTTTTATCACCTTTCCGGCTTTTGTGTATGCGGGAGTACCGCCTATCGCGGCCAATGCCTCCAGTACGGTGGCATTGTTTCCGGGAAGCCTGGCCAGTGCGTGGAAGTTCAAGGAATTCATTCGGCCCTTTCCTGGGGTGCCGATGCCGGGAATGATTGCACTTACCCTATTGGGTGGTGGAACTGGCGCTCTTTTATTATTATATACCTCTTCGGCCAGTTTTAATCTGATTGTACCTTGGCTGCTACTGCTGGGTTCGGTAGCCTTTGCATTTGGTAAACAGGCTGGGAACTGGTTGCGGCAGCGTGTTCATATCGGGCCGGTACTGGTGTTATCCGGGCAGTTTTTGTTGGGGATTTATGGGGGTTACTTTGGCGGGGCAGTCGGGATTATGATGATGGCTGTCTGGGCATTGTTCGGACTTTCGGACATCTTCGTGATCAATGCAAACAAGACACTATATGTAGGGATTGCCAATGCAGTGGCGGTGATCTTGTTTATTCTTGCTGGGAAGGTATACTGGCCTGAAACCTGTGTGATGATGATCGCCACTATTTTGGGGGGGGATATTTTGGGGCGCATTATACGAAGCGGATTGATCCTGTTCTGCTCCGCAGGGGGATAATTGTGTTTAATTTTTTGATTACCTTGGTATTTTTTGCTAAACTGTATATGTAAACCTTACTATGGATAGGCGTCTTTATCCGGTTTTCTGGAATGTGGGGTAGATTCCGTTTATCACAAGAGAAAAATCAACTATTTCAACAACGAAGATTTGGTAATAAGGTACAAATCTTTCAATCAGCGAAATCGGGCATGAATTAGGCTTTGAACATAGCAATCGTTCAGCAAACTTTTCAAGATAAAGACAAATCTTTCGTCTTTGGAGCTCAGACAATCGTTTAACTAAAAGACAGCAAAAAAAGCAAACGACAACGGCCACATTTGCTAACTTTGAAGTGTCAGCTTATCCCTTAATAATTCTGTGCCAACTGTTTGGTTACAGCAATACGAACGAGAAGAAACAATAGGAAACCCACCAAAGCCAAACCGCCAACATCATATTGCTACAAATTCCTTGAATTTTTTCCTCGCCGCGTCCTGCCCGATAAACAACGATTGCTAAATTTGCTAAATGGAAAAATTCATTGAATATGTTTTGCAATTTGGCAATTTGAACCAACAACAAATTGACCTAATCAGAAGTAAAGCATCCGAATTAGAACTTCAAAAAGACGAATATTATTGGGAAGCGGGAAAAACAGTAAAGCGGATTGGTTTTCTCACTGATGGTGTGATCCGGGTTTTTTACTACAACAATAAAGCCGAAGAAATTACACGCTACTTTCTTGACGAAAACCATTTGATTTTATCGGGCAACAGCATTGATGAAATATATACGCCTTCCGAATATTTGTCTGCCGTTACCAATTGCAAACTGATCGTTTTTTCAAAGCAAGACTGGAAAGAAATTGCAGAAACCATTATGGGTTGGGAAACCATTCTTCAAAATATAACCACAAAATATCACCGGGAAAAAATTGCAAGAAGAAGTGAGTTAATTTCGCAAGATGCCACCACTCGTTACCTTGATTTTATTGAAAGATTCCCGACGTTGGTCAATCGCGTACCCTTATCATACATCGCCTCATATTTAGGAATTACGCAGTCTTCCTTGAGCAGGATAAGAAGAAATATCCGCTAAAATCCCTTTTTGCCAAATGGCAAATGATTTCATTTTTCATCTGATTAAATTTGTCCTGTTTCGGTATGAATGCTACATAAGTTACTCGTATTCTCGAACCGCCTTCGTCGTATCAAATTTTAAAATTGAGAAAAATGAAATTAAGAAAATTAGGAAACAGCGGATTAGAAGTGTCCACCTTGGGTTTTGGAGCTATGGGATTAAGTTTCCCAAGTGCTCCTACAAAAGAAGAAAATATAAAATTATTGCGTTCGGCGGTTGAATACGGCATTACTTTTTTTGACACGGCACAAGGCTACGGCGACAATGAACTATTGATTGGCGAAGCGCTTGAACCACTTCGTAAAGAAGTTGTAATTGCAACCAAATTTGGATTTAAAGACGGCAACTTTCAATTAGGGTTAGACAGTCGTCCCGAAAGTATAAAAGCAGTTGCGGAAGCATCTTTGAAAAGATTAAGAACGGATGTAATTGATTTGTTTTATCAGCATAGGTTTGATCCGAAAGTTCCCATTGAAGACGTTGCCGGAACGGTAAAAGATTTAATCCAACAAGGTAAAGTAACACACTTTGGCCTGTCGGAAGCAAATGCAGATATTATCCGCAAAGCACATGCGGTATTACCTGTTGCGGCATTACAAAGCGAATACTCAATGTTTTTCCGTGAACCTGAAAACGAAATCATTCCAACATTGGAAGAATTAGGAATTGGATTTGTACCTTTCAGTCCATTAGGCAAAGGATTTCTTACTGGAACTATAAATGCTGAGACAGCGTTTGATAAAACGGATAGCAGAAATATGTCGCCCCGCTTCAGCAAAGAGAATAGAGAAGCTAACCAGGCATTAGTTGATTTAGTTGTTTCTATTGCGAAAGATAATAACGCAACGGCTGCACAAATTGCATTGACTTGGCTCTTGGCTCAAAAACCTTGGATTGTTCCAATTCCAGGGACCTCAAAATTACACCGCCTACAGGAAAACATTGGTTCTACTAATGTTTCTTTGACTGCCGATGAGTTAAGCAAAATAAATGCGGCATTGGCGACAATTAAAATTGCAGGCGAACGCTACCCTGCACAAATACAAGCAGTAACAGGACGAAAATAGACAACGAGGATTAACCAGAACAGAAATGAACATCATAATAGGACTCATCCTTTTATTAATTTCACTGATAACTTTTGTGATTTCGTTAGGTGGAATTATTTACCAACATATTGTTGAATTTCCCAACTGGAAAACGGATCTGCCAGGTTCACTTAGTTCCTATAGGTCATTTTTTAAACGTGCAGACTTTGGAAACTTTTTTAAAATCTTTATGCCAACCTCGTCAATTTGTTTGGTAATAGCCATTCCATTACTTTGGAACGAGCCCTCTACTGCAAATATCTGGATACTTCTTGCTATGTCAGGACTTGTTTTGACAGCTGTATTTACAAATAATTACTTTGTCCCAAAACATAAAAAATTATTCTCAGACGAGATAACACAGACAAATGTTTCTGAACTAACGATATTGGCAACACAATGGGGGAAAGGAAATTTGATAAGAATTGGCATTATGTTTTTGACTGTAATCAGCTTTTTGAAAGCTCTTTCAATCTATCTTACTTAAATAACACGACAAAAAACTACTGGTAACATGAGTACGTCGAACCGCTGACGTGCATACTTGAAGCTTTTGAGTCCTATTCTAGTATCGTATTTGGCAGACAGTTTTGTGCTCCGGAAGCTGCTCAGCTTACCAAACTAAGGCAATTCTTTGTGGCTTCCGATATCACTTTACACATCCCGGAAAGTTAGGTAGCGTATAAAATGAAATACGTTGAATCTGGCGGAAAATGATTACATTTATAAAATTCGCGCTGATCAGATTGTTTTTTCACCTTACCCTGCCACCAATCCACGCGCATCTTGGCAAACAAAATGTGTATGAGCTACGTCTAAAACAGGAAACACACCTAACTTAAGCAAACTATAGCATAAGCTCCCGCTCATAAAAAGACATGAATAAAACAGTTCATGCAAAGCTTCATCGCCATTAAAAAAAACAAACTATTCAGATGAAAATAGCATTTATAGGTACATACGCCCCCCGCCAATGCGGTATCGGGGCCTTTACACAGAACCTCTTCGAATCCATTATGGATCAGGAGGATTCTGGTACATCGCATCATCTTGTTGTGGCCATCAACGACCCCGGCTGCACCTATACCTACCCTCCCGAAGTAGCGTTTATCGTCGATCAGGAAGACCACGCTGCATACCTGAAAGCGGCGGAGTTCATCAATCGAAGCGATGTGGATGTATGTATAGTCCAACATGAGTTTGGTATTTTCGGTGGACAGAACGGTATTTTCATTCTCACCTTGCTGCACAACCTGGAAGTTCCTGTGATCACTACCTTTCATACGGTGCTGAAAAAGCCTTCTTACAATCAGCTGGCAATCATGAACGAAATCACCGGCGTTTCGGGAAAAGTAGTCGTCATGGCTGAAAAGGCCGTAGAGCTATTGCAGCAAGTGCATGAGGTGCCGCCCCACAAAGTCGAACTGGTGCCCCATGGGGTACCGGACATCCGCTACGATCGGGCGGCGGCACGACGGGAGTTGGGGCTGGAAACAAAGCAGGTATTATTAACATTCGGTTTCATTGGCCGCAACAAAGGGATTGAAACAGCTATAAATGCATTGCCGCGGGTCGTAGCCCGCTACCCGAACGTGGTGTATGTGATCCTGGGCAAAACGCATCCCAATGTGATCAGACACGCAGGCGAAGAATACCGACTGTTCTTGCACCGGCTGGTTCATAAACTGGGTCTCGAAAACCACGTGGTATTCCTGGACCAGTATGCCCCGCCAGACGATTTGTTCAAATACCTCGGCGCTTCTGATATTTACCTCACCCCCTACCTCAATGAGGAACAGGTTACCAGTGGCACCTTATCCTATGCCGTTGGTGTAGGATCAGCGGTGGTGTCCACACCCTATTGGCATGCAGCCGAGCTGCTGGCAGAAGGACGCGGAAGGTTGTTTAATTTCGGCGACGATGGACAGTTGGCTGACATATTGCTGGAATTACTTGGCCATCCGGAGAGGTTGAAGTTGCTGCGGAGCAAAGCAAAGGAATACGGAAAAACCATCACCTGGCCGAAGACAGGCGCAAAGTACCGTACGCTTGTGCAAGACCTAGCAGACAATGCCCCCAAAGTGGTCATCAAAAAGGATCCGGCATTGGACCCCACCATATTACCACCGCTGCGTTTCGACCATATCGAACGGCTCACCGACCGAGTGGGTATATTCCAGCATGCCAACTACGGGATTCCCAATTACCACGAGGGGTACTGCCTCGATGACAATGCTCGGGCACTGCTCATGATGCTGATGGCTTATAGGCGGACCAAAAGCGAGCAAGTACTCAAATACATCGCTGTTTATCTTGGTTACCTTAATTATGCACAGAATGCGGACGGTACCTTCCGGAACTTCATGGGTTTCAATCGCAATTTTCTCGACGATATCAGTTCGGAAGACGCTTTCGGAAGGGCTATTTGGGCGCTGGGCTACGCCATTGCCTATTCCCCGATGGATGCTTATTACCAGGTTGTGCAACGGCTCTTCTTAAAAGCTGCTCCCCACTTTGAACACCTGAAGTCCATTCGTAGCATTGCCAATACAATTATCGGCCTTTACTATTATTTGAAAGACAATCCATCCGACGAAGAAATGATCGCGTCGGTGCGTAAGCTCTCGGAACGTCTTTATGACAGCTATCAACTACACCGAACGGACAGCTGGCATTGGTATGAATCGCTATTGGCATATGATAACGGACTATTGCCCTTGGCGATGCTATGCGGCGCTGAATTGACCAACAATGCACAGTTAAAGGATGTGGCGTTTGAAAGTCTTGCATTCCTGGAATCGCATACGTTATCCAAAGGGCACCTCAGCCTCGTCGGCAACGATAAATGGTACCGGCAAACCGATGTTTGCTCCCGATTCGATCAACAACCTGTCGATGCCATGGCCATGGTCCTTCTTTACTTTCAAGCCTACAACTACGCTGGGGATCCCCGCTACCTTAGCCGGCTGTATACCTCGTTTATGTGGTTCTTGGGCGAGAATGATCTCCGGGTGAGCGTCTATGATTTTGACACCCACGGTTGCTGCGACGGACTGCAACACGACGGCGTAAACCGCAACCAGGGGGCGGAAAGCACACTGGCCTATCTCATTTCATACCTGGCGCTGCAACATACATTTGAAAAGCCTTATGGCACCAGCACCTTTTCGTGATGATGGCTACCAAAATAATACGGGCATTGCTGCGTGTTTTTCAAATAAATAGCTTATCTTTACGATAATTAATAAGATACAGATACACGTCTCTAGGTTACCACTTTCCTCATACCGCAATCAAAGTGGGCTTTAATATTCGATTTTCTGCATCCATCGTTTACATTTTAAAGCCCAATATCATGGTTATTTTGTTTTTTTTCATAGGGATATGGTATCTCTCGTTATTTTCGCAGACCTTTTTCCAGCATCGGTATGCCGCCCACGGTTCATTTACAATGAACCGGTTTTGGGAACGTTTTTTCTTTGTGTTTTCTTACATTACTCAGGGCTCCTCCTATATGAGTCCGAGAGCTTATGCGATTATGCACCGCATGCATCACGCGTATACCGATACCGAGCGGGATCCCCACTCACCTAATTTTTCATCGAATATCTTTGCCATGATGTGGCGCACCCGGACAATTTACCTGGGCATTGTCAATGGGCGTTTTCCCGTAGAAGAGCGGTTTACCAAAAACCTGCCGACGTGGAACAAGCTTGACCGGTGGGGCAATTCCCCCCTTTCGAGGGGATTGTGGGTCGTCGCCTACATTGCATTTTTTCTGCTGTTTGCCACCAGTTTCTGGTGGTTCCTGCTACTTCCCATCGTCATTACTATAGGTGCTTTTCATGGCGCTGTGGTCAATTGGTTTGCACATAAATATGGTTACATCAATTTCAGACTCAAAAACACCTCGCGTAATCTGTTAGTAGTAGATGTGCTGATGCTCGGCGAATCTTATCACAATAATCATCATAAGCACCCTACATCTGTCAACTTCGGTAGGCGCTGGCACGAGATCGATCCGGTATACCCCGTCGTCTTGTTATTGAAGTGGCTGCGGATTATCAATTTCACGAGGGCAACTAAATTAGTGCCGGCGGTTACTGTGGATCGACAGTTTACGCCTACTGCATGATGGAAAATGGCACCATCATCCCTGACGTCCTGGCGTATCTCTACCATTCCCAGATCCACCGAAACATCGTGTGGACCAAGCTTGCTTAATGCCTCCCTGACCATCAATGTGCACCTGTGGCCGACCATGTATTTGATATATAGGATCACGAGGATATAGGGATGGAACATTCCATGGAAGCTGTTTTATGATTGCAAATAGGTGTTGGAAAATCAGAGGGGGAAACAAAAGAAAGCTGCCCCAGTTAATGGTGGGACAGCTTTTTCTGCAATAAACGCGAGTTCTGTCGTCCGGATGTTACTCGCTTGCGGCCTGTTCGTTAACAAAGTTCTCAGCAATCTCTGTCAGTGCCACATCCGTTGCCTTTTCGTTGTCCAAGGTATCTTGCAACAACTGCTCCACATCGGAATGCCCCATGACATGAGCAAAAGTCCGTAGACTTCCATAGGTTGCAATCTCGTAGTGTTCCACTTTCTGGGCTGCAATGATAAGTGCCGCATCGCGTACGAGCGTACCCTTATCCGTGTCATCAATGATACTATCCGCCTCTTCCAGCAATCCCGCCATGGCCTCACATTTTTTAGCGGCTGCCCTTTCATCGAGCAATCCAAATACCTGTTCCAATGTCGTAATATGGGTCTCTGTTTCGCCGGTATGTTTCTCAAATGCCGCTATCAGTTCCTTGCTTGTGGCCGCTCTCTTCATTTTGGGTAAGGCTTTCATCAAGTGCTTTTCGGCCCAGTAAATATCTTTAAGTTCATCCACAAAAAATTTGTGAAATTCAGAATCTTCCATCTTGCCAGTTTTCCCCGTAGGTTTAGCCGATTTGGGAGCCGCCTTTGTAGGGCCCGTTGTTTTTGCATTCATCTGCATGGTCTTCTATTTTAATGATTGTACATATTAAATAACTGTTGGCAACGCGATTTGTTTACCGCCATCAATATATATTTTCAAAGTCGTTGGCCTGATACCACTGGAGGCAGACTTATCCTCCCGACCAGCGCTTGGTTTCCGAAATAAAATTTTGACTTTCAGTTAATTTTCACTATTTTTACATAAAAGGAAGCACAAAAAAATAACTATCTCCACACTTTCAGATAAAAGGCCTTGCCGCGAAATCGGTGGCTATAACTTACCTCGACAACGCGAACACACCCCTCTTTTGATGCACGAATAGGCTTTATTGCACCCTAATCACCAACAAATATGGCAACAACAATCCCCGATTATATTATTGCCATTGGCGCGTCTGCCGGTGGACTGGAGGAAATTAATACGTTCTTCGACCATACGCCCCTGGATGGGGTTGCGTATGTAATTGTCCAGCATTTATCCGCAAACTTCAAAAGCCGCATGGTCGAATTACTGTCGAAGCACAGTAAGCTCGCCGTCATGGAAGCTAAAAACGGAATGACGGTAAAAACCAATGAGGTATACCTCATTCCCAATAACAAGTTCATGACCATCCGCAGTGGGCGTTTGTATTTGGAGGGCAAAGAAGACGCTGCTGGGCCGCACCTCACCATCGATACGTTTTTCGGCTCCCTTGGTGCGGATTTTGGCCCTAGAGCAATCGGTGTTATCCTATCCGGGTTGGGTTCTGATGGTACCCAGGGCAGTATGGCCATCAAGAATTCCGGAGGGTTCGTTCTCGCCCGCAATCCGGAAAATTCAAAATTCGGCAGCATGCCTTCCAATGTAATTGCCACTGGGCTGGTAGATCAGGTACTGGATCCCGAAAACATGCCGAAAGCCATCGAGCAATACGTAACACATCAGCTCAGTAAAAAAACAGACGGTCAGGCGAATGAGAAACATCTCATCGACATCGCCGACCTAGTCAAGAAACGCTCCTCGCTGGATTTTACGGATTACAAAAGAGCCACACTCATGAGGCGCGCATTGAGGAGGGCCGCACAAAACAACTTTGAGTCCCTGGAAAATTATGTGAAATTCCTGCGGAAAACACCGCAAGAAGTGGAAATTCTGGCCAAGGATTTCTTGATCAGCGTGACCTCGTTTTTCCGGAATATGGAGGCATTTGATTTCCTAAAAAGCCGGATATTACCCGATATCCTGGCAAGGCTGCCACCGGGGGAACCACTGAAAATGTGGGTGGCGGGTTGCGCCACCGGCGAGGAGGCTTATTCCCTGGCCGTATTGATAGCTGAGCAAGAAACGTGGGACCCCGAACGAAACCCCGTGAAAATTTTTGCGACGGACGTTGACGAGGCGGCATTGCTACGCGCTGGGAAAGGCGAATACGTTCAGGATATTGAAAAAGATGTATCCGCGGAACGGTTGAGGAAATTTTTCATAAAAAAAGAGCACCATTATATAGTCTCTCCCGCGATACGAAAGATGGTCATCTTCGCAAAGCACGATCTGAGCAAAAATCCACCCTATTGTAACATGGATTTCATCAGTTGTCGCAATCTCTTGATTTACATGAACCCAACCTTGCAAGAAAAGGTGTTCAACATGTTCTTATTTGGCCTTAAAATAAAGGGCTATCTATTTTTGGGTGCCAGCGAAACCCCCGTCCCCATCAGCTCTTCTTTAGAGGAGGTAAATAAAAAATGGCGGATATACAAAAACCTCAAGGCTAGGAAATCAGTATCCCTTGACATGCTTGTCCTGCCCGAAGTACTTGAGCAACAACGCATAAATAGTTTGGTCAGGGAAGAAAGTCCCGCCAGTTCCAACCAGGGTCTGCTTGAGCTCATGCACCACGAATTAGCGTCCCAAATAGACTATCTGGTTGTCTGCCTAGATGATGAACATCAGGTGCTGAAATCTTATGGTGATTCGTCCAAGTTCCTTCACCAAGAGAATTTCAACTCCGATATCCTCACGCTTATGCCAAAACCACTTGCATTAGCATTCGGCACCTTGCATGCGCGCGTCATGCAGACCAACCAGCATGCGTCTGTAGACGGCATTGTCATCAATCATGGAGATACGCCAATAACGGTAAGCCTGTCCATTAGTCCACTTACCCGTATCCAAGGCAAGCGAAGATTCGTGGTGGCTACTTTCCGTGAAGGCCAATCAAATATACCCGCCCAGGAACAGCGTTCGGTATTTGATGAGAAAGCTTACTATGACCAATACCTGCTTGACCTTGAAGCACAGTTGAAGGAAGCCAAGGAAAAGCTAAAAACCGCTTACGAGTTGCTGGACACCTCCAATGAAAACCTGCAATCGTACAATGAGGAGTTAATTTCGGCCAACGAGGAAATGCAGAGCACCAACGAGGAGATGCAATCGGTAAACGAGGAGCTACACACCATCAATTCGGATTACGAGCTGAAAAACAAGGAGTTGCTCAAACTAAACGACGATCTGAATAATTATTTCCGCAGCAACATCAATGGCCAGTTATTCGTAAACGGGGATTTATTGCTGATGAAGTTTTCACCCGGCGCAATCGATCAATTCAATTTACGTGAAACCGACGTTGGCCGGCCACTCCACCATATTTCAAACAACATCAAGTTTGATACGATCATAGATGATATCAAGGCTGTGATTGCCAAAGGAAACGTATTGACCAGGGAAACCGGAACAACAGACGGCAAATGGTACCAAGTGATGACGATGCCGTACCTGCAAGCGCGCAATCAGGTAGCCGGGGCTATCGTTACCTTCAACGACATCACCGAATTGAAAATACTGCAGCTGGAACTGGATGAAAGAAATGAGCGTCTGCAACGCATCAATGAAGACCTGGAAAACTTTGTACATATCGCTTCGCACGACCTGTTGGGCCCGTTGGGAAATGTCGAATTGGGCATCACCATCCTCAATCAGAAAATCACCGATCCGACGTTGAACGACTACCTGCAGATCATCAACCGGTCCATACAGAAATTCAGCTCGCTTATCAGGGATATCGGTCAAGTCGCGAAAATGGAAAGTGAAGATATCACCGATGAACACGTCGACCTGAATGAAATCATCGATCACATTGAATGGAGCCTGGAGAATAAAATTAATTTATCAGAAGCAGTCATCCTGCGTGATTTTGAAGTCGGCAGTTTCTTTTTCTCAAAAAACAACCTTAGAAGTATGTTGTACAATCTGATTTCGAATGCGATCAAATTCAAAGGTACGCAACCTCCCATTATCCGGATCAATACCCGTAAGGACGCCGGGTACCTGGTATTGACGGTTTCCGACAATGGAATCGGGATAGCAAAAACGAATACCGAAAAAATCTTCGACGTCCACGGGAGAGTCAATCAGGAAATCGAAGGTAATGGCATTGGCCTCTATCTGACCAAACGGATTGTAACCGCTGCAAAAGGGAGGATTACTGTAGACAGTGCGCCGGGAAAAGGGAGCACGTTTACCATATACCTTAAAGCTGCAGATTAAACCATGGAAAAGAAAATATTGATTGTGGATAATGATTCCGAGCTACAACTTCTGCTCGTGCAAATCCTAGGAGATGCTGGTTATAAAACCTGTAGCCTCCTCCATGGCGAATCGGCGATTGAAATCACTGCTCAATTTGCCCCCGATCTGATCTTGCTTGATGTGAAGATCGGAAATATGGACGGCCGCAGCGTATGCAAGCGCATCAAACAAACCCCTGGAATGGAGGCAATCCCGATTATACTGATATCTGCAGTTGACGGCCTTTATGCGTCCTTAGATCAAGAGGGAGGCCCTGATGATATTATCCGGAAACCTTTCGATCTTGATAATTTTTTGAAAAAAATCGCATTTTTTTTAACGTGATAATCTTGACAGAGTCACATATGATTTAGAGATGGCTGTAAGCATCCTTCGTACAGGATATAGAAGAAATCAAGTACCATCGCTTTCCATTGAATGTGCGATACCTCCACACGGAGAAAACAGCTCCAACAATAATACTTAGCATCGCACCGAATCCCTCCGGATAACGATCAATTGAAAACAATATACTCAGCAATAATCAGGAGATCCAAAAAGACTATTTGCTGCCAGCAAACATTACCTTAAGACGGGTAAATATAAACAAAAGTGCTCCGCAACCCCCCTGGAAATAGCTGCTCATTTATAAGTCTTCTACTCTCTAATCAAAAAAACAAAAAAAATTTGCGCAGCCAAATAACTGCATATATATTTGCAGTCAAATAGCTGCAAAATGGAATTACGAAGAGATGTGTTTCAGGCCATCGCCGATCCAACCCGAAGGGCAATTATCACGTTAGTTGCCCTCCAGGCCCTGACACCTAGTGCAATCGCCGAAAATTTTGCGTCCTCCAGGCAAACCATTTCCAAACACATACAAATCCTGACAGAATGCGAAATACTCCGGCAAGAACAAAATGGCCGGGAAATTTATTATCAACTAAATCCAAAAAAAATGAAAGCAATCGCGGATTTCATCGAACCCTTCCGAAACTTGTGGGACGACCGGTTCAATAAATTAGAAGCGGTGATGAAAAAACACCAATCAGAACAATAATTATGGAACGAAAAACGAAAATACATGCCGAAGAGGGCAAGCAGGAATTGCTGATAACTCGGGAATTTGATTTACCGGTAGCCTTACTTTTTAAAGCGTATGTAGAACCTGAAATCGTCGAACAATGGATGGGAACCAAAGTACTGAAGTTGGAAAACCGAAAACACGGTAGCTGGCAATTTGAAACCAGCGATACGCAGGGTAATGTCGTATTTCAATCCAATGGAGTTATCCATGATGTGGTACCAAACCAAAAAATCACGCGGACTTTTGAAATGGACAATACTCCCTTTGCTCCGCAGCTTGAATTCCTGGAGTTTGAAAAGCTTACAAGCGATACCAGCAAACTTACGATGCAAATCGTATTCCGGTCTGTTGCATACAGGGACCAGTTACTGCAAATGCCTTTCGCTCAAGGCCTCAACATGGCACATAACCGACTGCAGGACATTGTAAACCGCTTAAAATAAATACAGACCATGAAAAAACGTACTAAAATTATTTATTGGATTGCCACGGCTTGGCTTTCTTTGGGGATGCTGTCTACCGGAACAGTCCAGTTACTCAAAATGAAAGAAGAGGTAGAAAACATAACGCAATTGGGATACCCTGCTTACATTCTTACCTTACTTGGTATTTGGAAATTTCTAGGCGTGATAGCTGTGCTTATCCCCAAATTCCCATTACTCAAGGAGTGGGCATATGCCGGTTTCTTCTTCGCTATGTCCGGCGCCATCTTCTCCCATTTAATCGATGGAAGTGGAGCGAAGGAGCTCTTCGGACCGGCATTATTACTCGTCTTAACGGCGATATCCTGGTATCTCAGACCTGCAGATCGAAAGGTAAACTTAACAGCTTAATAAACAAATTCATATTCGAATGACTAACTATAAAAAAGAACTGCTGCCCGAGCAACGTGAAGAACTGCTCGGCGTGCTGAAAACGCGCTTTGAGAAAAACATGAACCGCCATAAAAGTGTTCAATGGACCGATGTACAAGCCAAATTAATGGCCAATCCGGAAAAATTGTGGGCACTCGATGAGATGGAAGTAACCGGTGGCGAACCCGATGTGGTTGGCCGCGATGAGAAAACAGGCGAATATATGTTTTTCGATTGTTCGGCAGAGAGCCCCAAGGGACGTAGAAGCCTCTGTTACGACCGGGCAGCGTGGGAGTCCCGAAAGGAACATAAACCTCAAAACAGTGCCCTAGATATGGCATCTGAAATGGGCATAGACCTCTTAACCGAAGAGGAATATCGCGCATTGCAACAACTTGGAAAATTTGACGTCAAGACTTCAAGCTGGGTGGAAACACCTGACGATATCCGGGCGCTCGGTGGTGCTATCTTTGGTGATTTCCGCTTCGGAAGGGTCTTTATCTATCACAATGGCGCTGAATCCTACTATGCCGCAAGAGGATTCCGTGGTTCACTGAGGGTCTGAAAAATCCAGCGAAATGCGCATATTTGTATACCAACAAATATGCACGGAATGAATAACTTGGCTTTCATCTTTTTCATTGCCTTTGGGTTAAGTAGCTGTACAGGTAGACAAACTCAGCAGGAGCCGAACCACCTTTCTGCTAATGATTTTTCAAAAAAAATCAGTGAGACAAAAAACGCATTGATTCTGGATGTGCGCACCCCCGAAGAATATGAAAAAGGACATTTGGAAAAGGCAGTCAATATCGACTGGAAAGGGAATGATTTTGACAGCAACGTTTCTAAATTCGAACCTTCGACTCCGATATTCGTTTATTGCCTAAGTGGCGGAAGGAGTAAAGACGCGGCCGCACAAATGCGGAAATTGGGATTTGAAAACGTATTCGAACTCACAGGAGGAATCCTGGAATGGCGAGCAAACAACCTGCCTGAAACATCGCCTTCTACCCCAGAATCAGGAATGAGCTTAGCACAATACCAGGCCTTGCTGCATTCCGAAAAATTGGTACTGGTAGATTTCTACGCCGATTGGTGCGAACCTTGCAAAAGAATGGAGCCGTACCTGAAAAAAATAGCCGCTGAAATGGCTGATAAAATAACACTCATCCGTATTGATGCGGACGCAAATCAGCCCTTATGCAAAACTCTTGGCGTTGCCGCGTTACCTACCCTAAAAATATACGATAACCAAAAAATAAGTTGGGAACAAGAGGGTTATGTCGACGAACAGCGCGTAAGAAGCGCTATTCAAGCACAAAATCCCTGAGTATCACAGCTTGATTATGCTTCTCGTCCTTTGCTCCATATAACAAGGTAATGTGGTCTTTTTCATTGAAAAAATCCACAAGCTCAGACATTGCATCGTTTTCTTTCAGTTCTTTCCGATATCGCCCTTTGAACTCTTCCCATTTAGCGGGATCGTGGCCAAACCAAGTTCGCAGCGCTGTTGACGGAGCAATCTCCTTCATCCAACGATCGATCCGGGCATCTTCCCGTTTTACGCCTCTTGGCCAAAGACGATCCACCAGAATACGAAACCCATCCTTTGAATCGTATGGCTCGTATATTCGCTTTATACCGATCTTTTCCATAGCCATTTCACAATAGCGGCTTCGTTGTATGCTGCCGGTAATATTCGATCTTGAATAAAAACATTTCCGCCATCTTCTCCGCCCGCCACTTGGCCTCTTCCGCTTTCTCGCCCACAAAAAGGTTGTCTACTGTTTGTCGCCACAAGCCCAGCCACGTATCAAAATGTTTCTTTTTAATAGGCAATTCCGCATGTGGAGGAAATGGCCCCCCGAAATAGGTATGTTCATCCAATAGGACCGTCTGCCAAAACCGATACATTTTATCAAGGTGTTCCGGCCATCGATCGTTAATAACACGATCGAATATCGGGCCGATCAGACCATTCTCCCGAACCCCTGCGTAAAACGTATCTACCAAAATCCGGATATCTGCGATCGTTTCGATATCTTTTTCCATGCGACTTTAAGTTGTAAAAATACCCGCTCTTACAAATGTCGCCAATAAATACCTAATTTAGCTTTATTTCATGTAATCTTTTCCCCCTTTTATTTCCAGCCGCCACCCAGTTCCCGATAAAGATTGGTTACAGCATTGAGTTGACGCATTTTAGTTTCCGCCAATTGCAGTTTCGCTTCCAAAACATCCCGCTGGGTTAGTAAGACCTCCAAATAGTCGGCTCGTGCCGCTAAAAACAAGTCGTTGGAAATCTCAATGGAACGGGTAAGTGCCGCTACCTCCTCCGACTTCAGGCGGTATTGTTTCCCCAGGTTCCGGATGTTGGAAAGGTCTGTTGATACTTCCAGATAAGCGTTCAAAATGGTCCGTTCGTAGTCATACATGACCTGCAATTGGCGGGCTTTCGCGTTTTTAAATTCGGCTTTGATTCCACTCCGGTTGATGAGCGGTCCGGCAAGATCACCGGCAAGGGAATAGAGCATCGACTCCGGGAACCTCACCAGGTAAGAAGGTTTAAATGCCTGAAATCCCAAGGCCGCTGAAATATCGAGGGAAGGATAGAATTCTGCCCGTGCAACTTTCACATCCAGCTTCGCCGCCGCCAGCTCAAGCTCCGCCTTTTTGATATCGGGTCGGTTAGCCAGTAACTGGGAAGGTATTCCCGCAGAGACGATAGATGGCATCAACGTCGAAAAACTACCCGTGTCCCTGGGTATTTCCTGCGGATACCGACCCAGTAAAAAGTTAATTTTATTTTCGGTTTCTGTAATTTGCTGCTGGATCTCAAACTCGAGTCCCCGTGAGTTCAGCACCTCTGCCTGGAATTTCTGAATCGCTAATTCCGTGACACGGGCAGCCTCCTTTTGTATCTTGATGACATCCAGCGCATTTTTTTGCAGGCGAATATTTTGCCTGACAATCTCCAGTTTATTATCCAAGGCCAATAATTCGTAATACGAATTGGCGACTTCGGCAATCAGGTTGGTAAGCACAAAATTCTTACCTTCCTCGGTCGACAGATACCGGTCTACCGCCGCCTTTTTGGCATTGCGCAGTTTCTTCCAGATATCCACCTCCCAGTTTGCGTAAACGGCTACACCATAATCCATCAGCGGATCCGGAACTGCCTTTCCGGGCGTAATTTCCGTAGATGCATCCCCAGCTCCCTGGCTGGTATACCTCCCCACTTTCTCCACTCCCACTCCTCCTTTTGCTCCTACCGACGGCAGTAGTTGCCCATGTCGGAACCGGATGTCGTTTTTGGCAATCTCGATTTCCTGCAACGTAATCTGCAGTTCAAGATTATTTTTCAACGCGGTATCAATCAGGTCAGCCAGATGCTTGTCTGTAAAATAATTCCGCCAGGAAGAAACCACGATATTCGTAGTGTCCTTGTTCCCATCGGGACCGTATGTTTCGGGAATAGGGTTACCTGCCGACGGCTGCATGATGGCAGGCACCTTACATCCTGCCGCAGCCAGGCAAACACTCAGCATACAGATGCTTTTATATATCCATTGTTTGTACATTGTGATCAATTTCTTCGGTTAGCGGATTTTCTTCTTCGTTCTTAACAAGTACATGCCGTTCGGATATTTTTCCAAAAACATAATACAGTCCAGGTACGAGTATAACTCCAAAAACAGTCCCAAATAGCATCCCTCCAGCTGCAGCAGAGCCGATTGTCCGGTTGCCAATTGCTCCCGGACCGTTAGCAAAGACCAAGGGGATCAACCCCGCGATAAAGGCAAAGGAAGTCATCAAGATCGGGCGAAATCGTACCGTCGCGGCCTCTATGGCCGCACGCAATACAGAACTTCCCGCATTATGTCGCTGTACGGCAAATTCAACGATCAGTAGGGCATTTTTGCCCAATAGGCCAATCAGCATGACAATGGCCACCTGGGCGTAGATGTTGTTTTCCAATCCGAAAACTTTCAGCAAAAAGAATGCGCCGAAAACCCCGGCCGGCAACGACAAAATCACGGGCAACGGCAAAATGAAACTTTCATACTGAGCAGCCAGCAGCATATATACGAAGGCCAGACAGATGAGAAAGATGTAAATAGCTTCATTACCACGGGACACCTCATCTTTGGATATCCCGGCCCAATCAATCCCGAATCCGCGAGGCAAACTGTTTTTAGCAACTTCTTCAATGGCATGGATGGCCGATCCACTGCTATAGCCCGGTGCAGGGGCTCCACTGATTTCTGAGGCATTGTACAGGTTATGCCGGGTAATTTCCGAGAGGCCATAAACCTTGTCCATTTTCATGAACGCAGAAAATGGCACCATCTCATCCCGGTCATTCTTCACGTACAGCTTTAAAATATCATCAGGCAGCGCGCGGTATTGCGGGGAAGCCTGTACGATGACCTTGTATTGCCGGTCGAATTTAATAAAGCTGATCTCGTAATTACTGCCGATGAGTGTAGACAGCGTATTCATTGCGTTCTCAATACTCACTCCTTTTTGCTTGGCAAGATCGTTGTCTATACGCAGCATGTACTGCGGGAAGCTGGCGTTGTAAAAACTGAATACCGAAGAAAGTTCCGGACGTTGACTCAATGCCTTTACGAACTCGTTATTTACAGTTTCCATTTTCTTGTAATCTCCCGACCCGGCCCGATCCAAAAGACGGAGTTCAAAACCACCGGCTGCCCCGTAACCCGGTACCGCCGGTGGCTGAAAAAACTCGATCGTTGCACCTTTCAAGTCCTTGGATTTTTCTTCCAGTTCTTCGATCACCTGCTGAACGGAATGTTTTCGCTCATTCCAGCCTTTAAGGTTAATCAAACAGGTTCCCGTATTGGCTCCCGTACCCTCCGTCAGAATTTCATAACCCGCCAGGGAAGAAACCGATTGCACCCCTTCAATTCCTTTAGCTAAGGTCTGTAATGCTTCTGCAATCTGATTGGTACGTTCCAATGAAGCACCCGGCGGTGTCTGGATTACTGCATAAAACATACCTTGATCTTCATTAGGAATAAATCCCGCCGGAAGTCCACTATTCACCAACCAAGTTCCCCCGCAGAACGCCAACAGCAAACTAAAGGTAATCACCCTCCTATTTACAATCAATGCCAGTAGTTGCTGATACCCACTGCTAAGCCCCGCAAACCATCGATTGAATCCGCCCAACAATCCATCGAGTATGGTCTTTTTGGCGGTTTTTCCGTGGGCATTTTTTAACATGATGGCACAGAGCGCAGGCGTAAGAGTTAACGCCACCAAGCCGGAAAGTACAATCGCTGTGGCCATCGTGATGGAAAATTGGCGGTAAAATATTCCCACAGGTCCCGACATAAAGGCTACCGGCACAAACACCGCGGCCATAACCATCGTGATGGCGATGATGGCGCCGCTGATTTCACGCATGGCTTCTTCCGTGGCCCGGAGCGACGAAAGATGTTTTTCCTCCATCTTCGCATGCACTGCCTCAATAACCACGATGGCATTATCGACTACAATTCCGATGGAAAGCACCAGCGCAAACAGGGTAATCAGGTTGAGCGTAATACCAAACACCTGCATGAATACAAACGTGCCGACGAGGGAAACGGGTACAGCGATCGCCGGAATCAACGTAGATCGCCAATCGCCGAGAAACAGAAAAACGACCAATCCCACCAGGATAAAGGCCTCTACCAAGGTATGGACCACCTTTTCCATCGAAGCGTCCAAAAACTTAGAGACATCGTAACTGATCTCATAGTCCATTCCCTTGGGAAACGAGGTGGCTTTAATTTCTTCCAATTTGGCTTTGACGTCTTCGATTACCTGACTGGCATTGCTGCCATACGACTGCTTCAGCGTAATGGCAGCGGATGGGCGGCCATTCAGGTTCGAATAAATATCATACATGGCACTTCCGAATTCTACGTCTGCCACATCTTTCAACCGGAGGATTTCACCGCCGGGATTGGCCCTTAAAATCACATCCCTGTATTGTTCAGCGGTTGTAAACCTTCCGGGATATTTCAACACGTACTCAAACGACTGCGACCGTTTGCCCGAACTTTCGCCCGTTTTCCCGGGCGACGCTTCGAGGCTTTGCTCGCCCAGTGCTTCCATCACTTCTTCGGCCGATATGTTGTAAGCCAGCATCCGATCGGGCTTCAACCAGATCCGCATGGCATACTCGCGGGTACCAAGGATGTCTGCCACCCCAACGCCATCCACCCTTCTCAGCTCCGACAACACATTGATATCTGCGAAATTGTAAAGGAATTTCTGATCAGCCTTCGGATCCGTGCTGTATAGATTGACATACATCAGCATGTTTGACTCCTCGCGCGTTATTTTCACCCCCTCGCGCACCACCAGCGGAGGCAGCTTGTTAACTACCGATGCGACCCGGTTTTGGACATTCAGCGACGCTTGGTTTGGGTCGGTGCCCAAATTGAAGATGATCTGGATACTGGCCTCACCGTCGTTTCCGGCATCCGAGGTGATGTATTTCATTCCGGGGACGCCATTGAGGGCCCTTTCCAATGGGATAACGACTGACTTAATCATCAACTCGTTGTTTGCTCCCGGATACTCAGCAATCACATTTACCTTGGGCGGCGATATGGCGGGAAACTGTGTGACAGGTAATTTTAACAGGGCCAACACCCCTAGAAAAGTAATGATGAGCGATATAACGATTGACAGGACCGGTCGGTGTATAAATCTATTGAACATGAGATGAACCGTTAAGAAGTGAACTTATTCTGTTTTTAACTGCAGACTGGCCAGGGCTTCTTTCGGTTCCACAAGCTTGAACTCGATTTTGTCGTCGTCTTTGGCGGTTTGCACGCCATCGAGCAAGATTCGATCCTGTTCAGAAAGCCCATTGTCCACCACATACAAATCGGGCATCTCGCCTACCACATTGATGTTCTTGGAGCGGATGACGCCATCGTCTCCAACCACGAAGACGTACACCTTGTCCTGGATTTCGTAGGTCGATTTCTGAGGAATAATCAACGCGTTGCGAAGCGGAAGGGTTAATTGTACCTTCCCGGTTTGGCCGTTCTTTAGCAGTCCGTCTGGATTGGGAAACCTTGCCCGGAAAGCAATATTTCCAGTTTCGTTATCAAATTCACTCTCAATGGTTTCGATTTTTCCAGCGTGGTAGAATCGCTGCCCATTCGCCAACAGCAGGTTAACCACCGTGTTGCCGCGATTTTCTGCATCCGTCTCGTAACTCAGATATTCCGATTCTGACACATTGAAATACGAAAAAACATGGCTATTGTCAGAAAGGCTGGTGAGCAGTTCTCCTTCGTCGACCAGACTACCCAATTTCAACGGAATGCGATCAATGGTGCCGTCAAAAGGCGCGCGGATTTCGGTAAACGAAAGATGTAATTTGGCCAGTGCCATTTCGGCATTGGCCTTGGTAAGCTTAGCTTGCGCCATAGCCAATTCGTTCTTTGAGACGATATCTTTGTCGGCTAATGTTTGGGTATTTTGCAATTCAATGGTGGCGGCTTCTGCCTCAGCTTGTGCTTTTAATAGCTCAGCTTCATACAGCTTGGGCATAATTCTGAACAGCAATGTCCCTGCTTTTACAAACTGGCCTTCATCTATATAAATATCCTGTAAATAGCCCCTTTCCTGAGCACGTATCTCGATGTTCCGTACAGATCGAATTTGCGAGACATATTCCTTCGTCATAGACGTGTCTACGCGCAATGGGCTCGTCACCGTATAAGAATTAATGGATTCGTTTTTTTCTTCCTTGGTCGTACAGCTTATATAGATCAATACAGCACATAGCGCAACAATCTTGGTATTTTTGTTCATGATATACGGGGTAATTAAGTAATTCTGTAATAAGGAATCGTTGAGACTCCGTCCAAAGCATCAGTTATGTCCTGCCGCGACGATTCACGGCTAACAACACAGACCAATTTTCAGATTTTAAGTACCCGTTGCGTAATGTATTTGGGAGAAATGGAAAAGGTCGCGTACGTATAAAGGGAAGAACGGTTTCCGGAATAATTACCGCCATACCGGAAAGCTGTTGTATAGGAATGTATCGTTAGGCACTTGGCTAAGGGCACCTGCTTCCTGGCAAACACGAAATCGACGTCGTCGTCTTCCACACAGGTCACCTCTTCTCCAGATTTTTTGATGTCAAGATTTTTCGTAATGACGGCCACCGGTTGGGACGAGGTAACCGTTAGCTGCACATTCTTATCCACCGGAGCGTGGTATATCTGTCGTTGCTGCACACTTGCGTGTGTACCATCCATACCCCCGATCAGCAAGAAAAATAGGGATAAAAAATATAGAACAACGGCTCTCATAAACGATTGCAAAAATAATATCTGATCCGAGAGTTAGGCATTAACTTAACAGTTTTTAACAGTCATAATTTTGTCATCAAACAATAACGTGCAGCCGATCGCTATCAGTTGCACGTATTGTTACGTTGATTATTAACTAAGTAGTTCGTTACAATGGATCGGCGAGCCGGTATGTGCTCTGCTGAATAAAAGTTCTCCCGAATAGATCCGTAGCGCGCACTTCAATCCGATGTTCGCCCACAGGTAAATTGGTTGGGATAGTGCCTTGCCAAAGGTGCGTACTGATTACCGCATTAGACGGCCGGCGTCCCCGCATTAGTTCCTCGGTGGTGTCCCAGCGATAAAGCAGCCTGACAAATTCGGGATCGGGCTCCTCGACGTGGTCCATTGGCTTCCATTCACTGTCATTGATGCGGTATTCCACCTTGTCGTCTTTGTACCCCATGAAGAAATTGGCAAAAATACCCGACTGCGTACCTCGGCCCTGTGCCACAATCTTCGGATGAAAGAGTTTTATCTGAATGTCTTTGGGTTGTCCCACCACCTTATAGTCGATCATATATTGCTTGTCATTGACCGTTAAAAATGCATATCCCTTTGGCGTACCATCACGCATGGTAGAAACAGGCACCCCCTGCTCATTCAGTTCACCGGAATACCAGTCGCCGGACGTTGTACCTGCGTTGTACTCATGAAATGGCTTATCCCCTTGCCAGCCATCCTCTTTCCCATAGAAGTTCTGACGTTGTAGATGGGTATGTGCCGACATGGAAAACACATTCGGATATTCGCGCAGTAAGTCAAACAACCGCTGGCGGTCGGAATTACGGAATGAACCCTCTTCTTCGTGCAATAAGGGGATATGGAAAGCCAGCACCACCAGCTTATCCTTACCTACGTATTTCAGGTCGTTTTCTACAAAGTCCAATTGCGATTTGCGAAATCCACCCCAATACCCTTTCTGGTCCCGCGGATCAGGATAAAGAATATCATCTAATATGATAAAATGGGCGTTGCCATAGTTAAAGGAATAATTAGCCGGACCGAAGCTCGCTTCAAACGTCTCATCCGCCAACGAGTCTGCAGCCGCATCGTAATCCATATCGTGGTTACCCATCAGGTTATACCAGGGAACGCCTACCTGAGCGATGGTTTTCAGATAGGGTTTATGCATGGACAGGTTATCACCCACAAGGTCGCCCAAACTCAACCCAAAGGCAATGTTCTGAATCCCTTTTACCTCAGCCACGACTGCCCGGTTGAAATTTTCCATATCTTCATCCGTATACGGTTGGGGATCTCCAAATATCAAGGCCGTAAATTCAGTAGGTTCCTGCTTTTCGATCAAGGGAAAATCCACCGACTTCGGCAAAGGACCTGTCGGTTCCACCCCGCCGTATTTCAACTTGGGTGATCCATTAGGCTTGTGAATGTAATAGAATTTTGGCAGATTATTTTCGTCCACTGGCACCGCATAGCCTGCCGGTTTGACGACAAAAATGATATTGTCATCACTTATGGGCAATTCATACCGGCCATCTGCATCGGTAGCGGCGACGTGCGCTCCGTTGCTTACCGCAACACCGGCAACCCCCTGCTCGCGACGGTCGCGCTTGCCATTGCCATTTGCATCGTTGTAAACATACCCTGTAACGGTAGATTGCGCATACAGCATACTGGCAGAAACCAGCATGAAAGGAATTAGCACTATTTTTTTCATTCGTAAACTATTATTGATTCAAGATTTTCCTTCAGCGGCATCAATGAAATTGCTTTGCTAAGTTTGTTATTTGCAGGTTTCACGATCTATATTTTAACTATCCAATCGCAAATAAACATTTCCAGAGACAACTTAACGTTAACCTTATGCTATCTTATGGTTACCTGGTCAACAAAACGAACAACCGGACCTGCCGTGAAGATGAATATCGCCACGATTCGTATAGATTCCATAATCCTTGCTATATTTAACGGCTCGTAACCTATGAAATGTTAAGACCACAATTGTTATGAATAAAATCGTCATTACAGTTCTTGCTGTGACCTTGGCATGGGCTTGTCAACATCAAACAGCTCATCTCCCTGTCAAAGAAATGGATCCCACGCGCACCGCTGAGTTAGCGGAAACCATCGGGAATCAAATCAATGTGGAACTAGACAGCGGCCTGACCCTAAAACTGTGGGGTATTGATTCGTTGGTCATTTCGCCGATTGCAATTGACGTGGACGACAACGGTCGCCTGTTCTATACCACCACGGACCGGCAGAAAAATTCCGAATTTGATATCCGTGGCCATCGCGATTGGGAACTACCTTCCATCAGTCTGCAAACAGTAGAAGACCGACGGGCGTTCCTGCGTGAAGAACTATCACCCGAAAACAGCGCTCGCAACACATGGCTAGCCGACCTAAATGGCGACGGCTCACACGATTGGCGTGACCTCACCGTAGAACGAGAGAAAGTGTACCGGTTGGAAGATCTTTCGGGCGACGGCGTGGCCGACCGCTCACAACTGGTGGTGGATGATTTCCACGAGGAGATAACCGATGTTGCGGGAGGCGTTTTTGCGGATGGAAATAACCTCTATGTTACGGTTGCTCCCGACTTGTGGAAACTTACTGATACAAATGGCGATGGCATTCCCGATGAGAAGAAGTCCATTTCACATGGCTACGGCATACACGTCGGCTTTTCCGGCCACGGCATGTCCGGCATAAAAATGGGCCCCGACGGACGGCTGTACTGGCAAATCGGCGACATCGGCTTCAACGGTACTGGGCCTGATGGGCAAAAATGGGCATTTCCAAATTGCGGTGTCATTGCCCGTGCTAATCCCGATGGCAGCGATTTCGAGATTTTTGCCCATGGCCTGCGCAATACGCATCAATTTGTATTTGACGAATATGGTAATATCATTAGCGAAGATAACGACGGTGACCATCCTGGTGAAAAAGAGCGCTTGGTCTACATCGTGAATGGTTCGGATGCCGGTTGGCGCAGCAACTGGCAATATGGTAAATACAGCGACCCCGACAACAACAGCTACAAAGTATGGATGGATGAAAAGATGTATCTTCCCCGCTTTGAGGGGCAGGCCGCATACATTACGCCTTGCATCAGTAACTTTGTCAGCGGCCCCACCGGATTGGTTTATAACCCTGGAACGGCACTCAGTCCCAAGTATAAAAATACCTTCCTGATTTCCGAATTTGTCGGCAGTCCCTCCAATTCCGGCATCCATAGTTTCAAACTGAACCCCAAGGGCGCTACCTTTGAATTGGGAGAACACAAAAAGATTCTGGGTGGCATACTGGCCACCGGTCTCGATTTTGGCCCAGATGGTTCGCTATACATAGCCGATTGGATAGATGGATGGGATACACACAACTACGGCCGTATCTGGAAGATGGACGACGAAAGTGGCGTCTCGGCTGCTATCCGTGAAGAAGTAAAAAACCTGCTAGCGACAGACTTTACCAAAAAGAAAAACGCTGAATTAGGCGACTTTCTCCGGCATGACGACATGCGCATCCGGCAAAAAGCACAATTTGCGCTGGTAAAGCACGGTAAAAAAGGATTTGAAACCCTTCAACAGGCACTGGCACAGACCGACCATCAATTGGCTCGTGTGCATGCCATCTGGGGAATCAGCCAACTGGCACGAGCAGACGCGCAATACGCTACTTTTTTACTACCGTTGCTCAAGGATATAGACCCAGAGATACGCGCGCAAGCCGCCAAGTGGCTGGGAGATATCCGTTATGAAGAAGCAGGAAATGAGCTATTACCGCTATTGAAAGACAACAATAGCCGGAGTCGTTTTTTCGCCGCCGAGGCCCTGGGCCGGATCCGATACCAACCCGCTATTTCTCCAATCATCGCAATGTTGGAGGCAAACAATGACGAAGACGCCTTCCTGCGCCATGCCGGCACACTGGCGCTGGCGCGAATTGGAAAACCGGAACCCATCGTTGCATTGGCGAACAGTCCCTCACGGGCGCTGCGCATTGCGGCCGTTGTCGCCTTACGGCGCTTGGCCGATCCGGGTATTGCCCAATTTCTTGACGATTCCGATGAATTCGTCGTTACGGAAGCCGCGCGTGCAATTAATGACGATTTGTCTATCAAAGATGCTTTGCCCGCCCTCGCCAATATACTTGGTAAAACTTCTTATACCAACGAGGCGCTAATCCGCAGGGTTATCAGTGCCAATCTCCGGGTAGGTCAACCGGAAAATTTACAGCACCTTATTCAATATGCACAAGGAAATACGCATCCCGCATCTATGCGCACCGAAGCGCTGGATGCCATCGGCACCTGGGCGAAACCTTCTGTGGTAGATCGCGTAGACGGCCGCTACAGGGGTTCCATTGAACGGAATGTAGATGAATTAAAAGGACAAACCGCCAATATCTTTATCGACCTTCTCGCCGACAAGGATTTAAATGTCAGGCTGAGCGCTGCTAAAGCAATCGGCAAACTCCAGATTCAGCAAGCGGCAGATAAACTAACCATCGGCCTAAAGCAAGACCCGGAAGCAGCTATGCGCGTGGAATGCCTGAAAGCGCTTGTTGCACTCGAAATGCCACAGCAGGAACAGGCAATTAAATTTGCCCTTGCCGACCGTGAAAAATCGGTACGTGTAGCAGGTCTTGATTTATTGGAAAATATGACAATTCCCAAGCCCGTGATGGTCGATTTACTGACCAACGTCATCGCGACCAAAACGGCAGAAGAAAAACAGGCTGCAATCATCACCCTGGCTAAAATGCCACTTGAAAATTCCCAAGCCTCCTTCGTCAGTTTATTGGACCAGATGGAAAATGGCCGTCTAAGTCCGGACGTCTATTTGGAATTAGGTGAGGCCATAGACAGCACGCATTCCGAGACGCTGATCGCACGTTATACCTCTATCAGCCAGCATTTCTCACCGGATGAATTGCTGGCATCCTATGCGAGTAGTTTACAGGGTGGTGATCCGACAAGAGGACGGAGGATTTTCTTCCAGCACCCGCAGGCACAATGCATGAGATGCCATGCATATGACGATCGTGGTGGCAATGCAGGGCCACGTCTCAATGGAGTTGCCAACCGGCTGACACATGAGCAATTATTGGAATCTGTGATTGACCCCAGTCGTCGCATTGCACCGGGATTTGGTGTAGTCTTGCTGGAGCTGAAAGACGGACAAACCCTATCCGGTATCTTCGAGGGCGAGGATGAGCGGGGCGTAAAGATCCGGAAAGGACAAGGTCCCGATCAGCTTATCCCCCAAGACCAGATACAGAAAAAGACATTTTCACCATCGAGTATGCTCGATATGAAAACGATTCTTTCCAAACGTGAAATCCGCGATGTGGTAAGCTTTTTGGCTACGTTGACGGAAGCCGATTAAAGCGAGGCCGATTAAAGCCAAGTCAATTCGCGTAGCGAATGCCGGCTTTACTTTCTTTTGCTTTGATTTTTCCGGTTTTCACTAAGTGATTCAGCCGGAAAGCCACTACTTTTCTGAGCTTGGAGAGCCCATAATCGGGTTCCAAAGCATTGAGGTATTCGATCAGTTCTTCTTTGGTAGTACTTCGTTTTTGACCCAGCGCATACCGGATTTTTTCATCCATCGTACCATTTGGAGCTAAAGCCGGTTCATCGGCTGCTTTTGGTTCTACAGTTTTCTTCGCCGCCGCTTTCCTCCTTACCGGCTTTTTTTCTTCTGCCACAACGGCAGGAACCGTAGTCACCGCAGAAGCATTTGCCGGATTATCTGCCACGCGCGGTTTACGGGCTCTCCTAATACTAATAGGTTCTTTCTTGGCCTCAGGCGCCCCCACAGTCTCAGGAACGGCCGTAGCGGCTTTTCTTGAACGGGATCTCCTTCTTTTAACTGCTTCCGGAGCAACTTGGGCGGACCCGGATTCAGCCGCGGTCGACTTCGCAACGCTTTTAACTCCTTCAATCGCTTCGGACACCTTTTTCCGGATTGCCTTTACGGCCTTTTCCAACTTCTTTTTACTCTTCTTCTTGCCCTTCCTGTTAGACGGCTTAGACGGTTTTTCATCGACATCGATCGAATTCAATACTTTTTCCACCTGCTCCAGTTCCTTCTTTAAGGATTTTTTACGTTCTTGAAGGTAAGTGAGTATTTCGCTGTTTGAAGCTTTTGATTTCATGAGAATATAATTTGTTCTTTAGCGGTCACATGGAACCTGCATTTCCATCGCCTTAAGTATTAGGCGCTGATATGGCAGGTTTTGCCATGTTATTTACGATTGCTTTTTTCAAAAATATTCATTTTTAAGCAAATAACAAACCTGACGTCGCTAAATCCTCGCCGCTGCGGCCTCGTCTACAAACCAGGTGATCTCATCCTCTGCCATATGGATGAGCTGCGCCGGATATTGTTCAGAATTACGTTCACCCTTTAAAACTTCATATAACGCATCCGCTTTATTTGCTCCGTATGCGATGACGGCAATCTGATTTGCCCGGTTGATCAACGGCACAGTAAGCGTGATACGGTACATATCCTGAGCATGGAGGTAGTAAGCCGCCACCCATTTGTCGTATTCACGCAATACCCCTGTATGTGGAAACCACGATGCTGTATGACCATCAGCTCCCATACCCAGCAAAATCAGGTCAAACCGCCCCTCGGGACGGAGATGAAGTCGTAAGGATTGCTCATATTTTCGTGCAAATTCATCGGGAGAGACACCCTCGGCCCACATTGGAAAGATCTGGGAATGAGGAACCGGGATATGCGATAATAGCGTCTCAAAAGCCATCCGCGCATTACTCTGCTCATCGTCAAGCGGCACCCACCGCTCATCGCCCCAAAAAATATAAACCTGTTCCCACTGCACCTGATCACGGTAAGGCGACGAAGCTAACAGCCGGTATAAGCCGGCGGGAGAAGTCCCACCCGTAAGTGCGACGGTAAAACATCCGCGCGCTGAAATGGCGGCCTGAGCTGTTTGTACAAACAGTTGCGCAGCTGCTGTATTCAGCTGCTGCAAGTCATCAAATTTTTTTACCATATTTCTTTTTGTGTTTTGTCTTTTTGCATTTCTGTTCCATAGCAGCGAAAAAACAAAAAGACGAAAAACTGCACTACGTCACGTATGCAAATTCAATGCCCAAATATGTCCCTGGCGGGCAATCAATGCCTCGGCACTTTCAGGCCCCCAAGCACCTGCTGCATAATTAGGAAAATCCAGTGAATCCCTGCTCTCCCAGGTCTCTAGTATGGGTGTAATCACATCCCACGCTTCTTCCACCTGGTCCGATCGCATGTACAGAGTGGTGTCGCCCCGCATCGCATCCAATAGAAGGGTCTCATAAGCTTCCGGCGTCTGGGTTGAACACGTATCGTAATTAAATACCATTTCTGCGGGATTGAGGCTCATCTCCAATCCCTGTTTTTTTGCCGTAAATCGCAGTCGGATATCCATAGTTGGCTGGATGTTAATGGTCAGCCGGTTGGGCATGAGGTTACCCGCTTGCGACGTTGAAAACGTCGAATGCGGTACGGGCCGGAATTGAATCGTAATGGACGAAGTTTTCTCCTGCATGCGTTTGCCGGTACGCAGGTAAAAGGGCACACCCTGCCAGCGCCAATTGTCTATATAAAGCTGTACCGCCGCATAGGTTTCCACGTTTGAATTCGGATCCACTCCGGCTTCCTCACGATAACCTGGCACTTTCTTTCCATTTATCCAACCGGGACCATATTGTCCCCTTACGGCATATTTATGCACTTCTTCATTGCGCATTCGGCGGATGGCCCGCATCACATCCACCTTCCGGTTACGTATCTCTTCTGCTTGAAATGAAATAGGTGCCTCCATCGCGACCATACATAGCACCTGCAACAGATGATTCTGGATCATATCCCGCAACGCACCGGAGTTTTCAAAGTAGCTTCCCCGATCTTCCACACCGACCTGCTCTGCCACAGTTATCTGGATATAATCGATATAATTGCGGTTCCATAGCGGTTCGAAAAGTGCATTGGCAAAGCGGAACGCGAGAATATTCTGAACGGTTTCCTTACCCAGGTAGTGATCGATGCGATAGATCTGTTCCTCGTGGAATGTATTGCCTAATAGCTGGTTGAGGGCCACAGCGGTCTCCTTGTTGTATCCAAACGGTTTTTCGACCACAATTCGATCAGATGCCGGTACGTTGGCCAATTTGAATTTGCTGATGTTGACGGTGGCCGCCTCGATGAATTGTGGAGCGATGGATAAGTAAAACAAGCGGTTGGCCCGTATTCCCCACTCCTTGTCCAACGCATCCAGCTTGGCTGCCAAACCTTTGTAAGCCGCCTCGTCGTTAATGTTCGACTCAAAGTAAGAAATGGTGGGTTTAAACTGATCCCACTGCGCATCGTCAGGCTTTCCCTTACGGGAAAACTCGACCAGCCCCTCGTATAGGTGCTCTTTGTAGTCTCCGTCGTTCAGCTTGGTCCTGCCGAGTCCAATGATAGCAAACTTCTCGGGCATCCACCCGTCGATATATAAATTGTAAAAAGCGGGTATGAGTTTTCTCTTGGTAAGGTCTCCTGTTCCGCCGAAAATCACTATAATCGTAGGGGATAGTTTTCTGTTTGATTTCATTTTTGGTTTAAAACATATTTTTCATTTAAACAATTATTGATTCATTGTAGTCTTTTATAGCATCAATGAATGCTTCGCAGTTTGTTTCTTAACGGCAATGAAGCCTGCATGAGCTGTTAATCAATATTTTTGGTGACAGCTCATACAAGCTTCAATTACTTCACTTGTTCTTTTCTCTTATTGACTGGCGCGATTTTCCAGGGCAATCACTTTTTGGAGGCGCCGCTCGAAACGTTCGCCCCCATCGTAGTTGGCACGCAGGAAAGCATTTACCAATTCCCAGATCAACATCGGTCCAATGACACGCCCGCCTATGCAGATTAGGTTCATATCATCGTGCTCCACCCCTTGGTGAGCTGAATACGTATCGGTGATCAATGCTGCGCGCACGCCGGGTATTTTGTTGGCCGCGATGGATACACCTACGCCACTGCCGCATACCGCAATACCGCGATCGACCTCTTTATTAGCGATCGCGTTCGCCAATGGCACAACAATATCCGGATAATCATCCGCGGGGTCGTAATCCACTGCTCCGTAGTCGTGCACATCGTAGCCCGCTACGGTGAGTTGACGGACTAAATCACGCTTATGATCAAAGCCGGCATGGTCGGCTGCAACACCTATTTTCATCGCCATATATTGACTAATTAATAACTTGCCACGCTAAATTGATATCCACAATCGGATACCGAATTTAGGGCGGGTCAAGTTAGCCAAAAAATCCGTATGCTGCCTAACTGTTGTGTCAAAAATTGAAAAGGAAGACCAAAAGCGGTGATTAGCGCTGAGGCCGCTTGGCTCCATATCCCGGCTTTCCATGGAACCAGGCTGCGGCCTGACCGGCAAGCCAAAGGTAATGATCAGTAGGAAGGTCGTCTTCAATACCGACGAATCGGAGCCCTTCATCACCGTTAAGGGGCGTATCTTTTTCATTGGCTGTTTTAAAGATGGCTGTCCCCTCGTCAATCTCGTCAAACATTGCGATATACAATGATTTAGCTCCGGCCTCTTTCGTTGCAGCAACCTGTTGCCAGAAAAAGTCGCCGTTCAGGCGCGGAATCTGATGATATATCTTCGGGTTGCGGTGCATATTCCCCCAGCTGAATCCAGCAAAGATCAGCGGCACATAGTCTACGCCGTTAGTCGCGCACCATGCAACATCATCGGCTACTACGGAAGGTTTAAATGTCTCGTTATTGTAGCGCCCCACAGCCCATGGCATGACAATATCTGCTTTCTTAATGAGCGTATGCAATGTTTCAGAAGGTTCGGTATCCCTGCCCAGACTACTCCAATAGTACGGCACACCAAGCATGATGGAGACATTATGCTCGGGCGACTTCAACCGATCGACCAACAGATCCACATCCGCTATGGTGTAGCGTCTCCGATCATTGAATCCGACTCCCCAAATGGTCATCATGGGCTTCCCCCTGTGCCATAGATACGTGGGGTTTACAGCCGGGTCTGTTAGCTTGAATGTATTGACAAGCTCTTTCCAATCTGCGTCTACAAGGGCAATGTCTTCGCTACGACAACCACTCAGGTCATACATCACACTGATTGCCCTTCCGTATTTCTTAGCGGCTTTCAGTGCATTTTCGAGCACTTTATTGAAATGTTTTTTGCCCGACTCGCTCTTGATTTCGGCTACAAAACGCTGCATATGTACCCCATCGATCCCATATTCCTTCATCCACCTGAAATGCAGGTCTACGCTTTCTTCATCATAAGGGCTGTATAAATAGGCGTCGCGCCCATCTGAAAACTTAAATGGCGATTTATACGTCTTGGTATATTCCCGGATATCGGGCCAGAAATCCACATTGGTATTCCCCGGTTCGAAAACACCGCCCCTGCCCCGGTAATGGTACCACCCCCGATTGGAATCATCCCCCTCTGCCGCAAACCACCCTTGGTAACCGGCCATTACCAATCCGGTATAGGACGGGTAAAGAGGTTTTGAATGATTTTCCGTCTGAGCAAAAAGGTTTTGCCCGATGAATAATGATATGAGAACGGCAATAAGGTGACGTAAGCTACGTACAAAATGTGTATGTTTCATGAATCCGGTATTTATTAGCTGATTAATTATTTCCCCAAATTTCTTTAATGGTGTTTTCCTGACTTTTGCCTGTCGGGCAGTCCGGACCTTGCGTATTTGCCCGGTAGCGGTTTGTTTCCGCACCGGTAATGATACGACTGCCGGGCATCTGTAAAAATCCATAGTGATCTGCTTTTTTCACCCATTGGTGGGCATACTGGAGGAATTCATTCCGATATTCTTCGGGTTGTTTTGAAAACCAGGTGATCTCGTCGTACCCCCACGCATAATGATCGTTCCAGTTGGGTTCATCGCGGTGCTTGCTAATACCGAAATTATCAAATTCGACAAGGTACAAACTGCGTTCGCAGCTCCATCCACTGGGTGTGACTCCTCCCACCGTTTTTTGGTAGAGACCATCGAGATAACCGACTTCCAATTCAACTTTCTGCGGTTCGTCGACGACTTCCTTCAGACGGAGCGGAAAAGAAACGTAGTCAAACAGCAACTTGCCGTTTAATACCATGCCCCCGTTGGGCAAATGAGAATCACAGATGATCGTACCACGGCGGGCCACTGTCAATGCCGTTTGCCGGACCTTGTCAAGCAATTCCTTCCATGCAGCCAAACCCGCTTCCCCATGGGACATTGCCATCAATTGAGCCTGTCCGAAATGGATCGCCTCGATGCCTATTTCCATATAGCGGCGGGCGAGGTAGTAGAAAAACAACCTGGTCTCCCGTTGTGTAATATCGGGTACGCTGCTCCCCTTACGCCAGTGATCCACCAGATGCCCTTCGCTATTGAGCATGGCTTGGTAAACAAAATTCCGCTGCTCAACCGGTAGACCGAATGCCTGAAATACCCATGCCGGTATCGGTATATCTTCCACTTTTTCGGTCACGATCTCAAAAATTGCCGCCTGGAAGACCACCGTGCTATCATATGCGTGATAGTTGCTGATTGCTGCTTTTGCATTTGCCCAGAAAGCGGGCATCAAGAAAAAATTTTCCTTGCCCCAGGAATATACCGACCGGCCGATGAACTTCGCCCCCATGTTTTTCAGCATACGGAAATCGTCGTCCTTATTTGGGTAAGGCCCATCGTTATAGCAGCCATCGCTGGCTATTACCTCGGCTTGCGTAATGCTTCTGCTTAAGTAGTTTGTCAACACCTGTCGGGATATGACACCGTTGGCAAAATAGTAGGATGAATCGACATCTCCTTTTGCTGCATACGTATATCCCTGCATCAACAATAGCAGGCAAACAATCATCGGTATTCGTGCTGATCTGCTCATATTCCTTATTTTTATTCGTTTGGAACTTCAATCCCCCAAGAGGTATTGGCTTTATCACCCATTTCAAATTCCAGTGTCCCGCCCTGGCTCACGGCCTCATGTGAAATCCATGGCGTAAGAAGCGGCTGTCCATTCAGTTTGGCAGACTGGATGTATTTGTTGGTTTCAGATACGTTATTTGCGATTACTTCAAATGTCTTTCCGTTGGGCAGGTTAATACTTGCCCGTTCAAACGCGGGGCTACCGATTGAATAGCTGGGAGTTCCGGGTGTGACGGGATAAAAACCCAGTTTCGAAAAGACGACAAACGCAGACATGCCCCCACCGTCTTCATCGCCTGGTACGCCCATCAGGTCGTTCCTGAACCATTGCTTGAGAAGCATACGGATCCGTTTCTGCGTCTTCCATGGCTGCCCGGCATAGTTGTAGAGGTAAGGGATGTGTAGCGACGGCTCGTTCGCCATCGAAAACTGGCCGACATTGCCGGTATGATCCGGCAATTGGGCATAAAATTCGGATTTCGATTTGCCCAATGGTTGGTTGAACATGTCATCCAGGTTCTTAACAAATGCTTCTTTGCCTCCCATAAGGGCGATCAAATCGGGAATGTTGTGCTGCACATCCCAACGGTAAACCCAGGCATTATTTTCCCCGTAATACCCGCGGGCGCCCTGTCCGCCCGAAAACACATAATCAAAAGGTTCAATAAACTCGCCGTTCGCATCCTTCGGATGGAAGAAATGGGTTTCCGGATTGAACAGATTGCGGTAATTGAAGGATTGTTTCAGGAAATATTCATACTCATCGTTTTTGCCCAATGCTTTGGCCAGTTGGGCAAGGCACCAGGTATCGTATGACGTACCCAAGGTAACTGCCACCGGTTGTCTTCGCTCGAATCCATTCACCTCCGGAATCGTCTCTTCCTCCCCTTCCCGCAAAGCGGGGATGTATCCGTGCTCCATATAGAACCGATCCAATTCGCCTGCAGGAGCACCCGACCAAGGAGCCAGCGTCTTTTCCGTAATCCCTTTTTTGGCGGCTTCATATGCCTTCTCCAAATCAAACCCTTTCACCCCTTTCACGTAGGCATCCAATAGAGTTGCCACTCCGTGATTGGAATTCATCCGGCGGCTATCACCGGTAATTTCGGGAAATGTAGGCAACCAGAAATGCTCCATCTGGCTGGCCATTGTGATAAATGAATGGACGATATGGGATTCCTTTTCCGTATCGATCAGCACGTTCAGTGGATGATGCGCACGATACGCATCCCAGATCCAATCATCCGTGTAAAAAGGAATGCCTTCATCGTTATGTACCTGACCATCAAAAGCGCTGAAATAGCGGCCGTCTTCGGAAATGTTTACCGGCCGCTCGAAAGTACGGTATAACGAGGTGTAAAAGACTGCTTGATCATCGGGGCTTCCCCCTGTGACCTGAATTTTACCCAATGCTTCGTTCCACGCCTCGCGTCCCGCATTCTTTAATGCAGCGAGATCGTAGTCCTTAATTTCCCGACGCAGGTTTTCACGCGCCTGGGTTTCATCAATGAAGGAAATGCCGTAGCGTAGGCCCAGTTGACGGACGCCATCCGCGAATTGCAGCACCATCGCAGCATTCCGTCCTTCGACTTCGTTTCCGTCTACCAGGGCATTATCTTGTAATACAGCAGCTTTGACCGGGGTTTCCGCAGTTTCCAAATAGATGTAAACTTTCGTATGGTTGGCGAGCGACTGATAACCGGATAGTGCTTTGCCATCCCAGCGTAGCGCTCCATTACGAGAATTGACAACAATCGATACGGGGCTATTTTTCTCAAAATCAAGACGATACAGCGCCGATTGGTGTGAAGGAGCGAAGTCGACGCCGACTTTCTGTTCATCAAGAAAGACGGAGTAGGCATAAGGTTTAATTACCTCCTGGTCGTAGCTGTAGGAGATAACCGGCTGCAGATCTGCCGTATTTCCTTGAAAGGGGCTTAAGTTGAAAGCCGAGCTACCCCGGTGACTGGTGACAATGAGCGGAAGGCCATGTAGCCGATCGCCGGTATAATCATGCCGTTCGGGATAAACGCGCAGGAGACTATTGGGAAGATGAACCGTGGGATAGGTAGGTACCAGCAAATGACTGATGTTACCCATATAGGGGTTTACGTAATCTACCGGCTCCTTACCGGGCGCATCAGCATGACTATATGCAGCTGTTCCGGCAATGGCGAGAACCGCTAAGCCTGTATAAGAAATAATCGAATTTACTTTTTTCTTGATTCCTTTAGCATCTATCATATGATTGTATTGTATTGGTATATTTTAAGAAACAGCACATGCTACCGATTTGGTGTCGTAGATCCATAACCCGATTCGCCATGAAACCAATTGGCCGCTTGTCCGGTAAGCCAAAGGTAATGGTCTGAGGGCAAATCTTGCTCGATTCCCATAAATTGGAGCGGGCCATTAAGTGGCACTTCGTTTTCGCGGGCACATTTAAAAATAGCAGTACCTTCATCCACTTCATCAAACATGGCCACATACAAGGACTCTGCCCCGGCCCCTTTGGCCCCGGCCACCTGCTTCCAAAGGAAATCTCCTTTTAAACGCGGGATCGAATGATAAAGTGACGGGTCGTTGTGCATATTGCCCCAGCTAAATCCAGGGAATACCAAGGGTACATAATCCACACCGTTTTGCTTACACCACATCAAATCCGTGACCATCGTACCCGCCGCATTGTTGTAGCTATCGTTATCGTATCGACCCACTGCCCAGGGCATGATGATATCTACTTTTTTGATTAATTCCAATAACGCCGGATCATTCTCGGTATCTCGGTCCAATGTACGCCAATAATACGGTACGCCGAGCATGATGGACACCTTATTAGCCGGGCCTTTTAACCGATCGACCAAACGACTGACGTCGCTGATGGAGTATTGCCGGTTGTCATTGAACCCCACACCCCATATCGTCACGAGGGGTTTGCCGTTGTGTCGGAGATACGTGGGATGCTCGAAATTATTAAACAGATCAACTGTTTGCTGCAATTCATTCCAGTCCTGCTCCAAATACGCAACGTCCTCGCTGTTCGAACCGCTTAGATCATACATCACGCTGATTGCCCGTTCGTATTTCTTCGCCGCCTTCAAGGCGTTGGCCAACACCTGATTGAAATGTCTTTTCCCCGCTGCATTGGATGGTTTGATCTCCCCCACAAACCGTTGCATGTGCACGCCATCCAATCCGTATTCCTTCATCCATTTGAAATGGAGGTCTACACTCTCTTCGTCATATGGGCTGTACAAGTAAGCATCCGAGCCATCTGCATATTGGAAGGGGGATTTATAGGTTTTTGTGTATTCGGTAACATCTGGCCAAAAGTCGACGTTGGTGATACCCGGTTTAAACGTGTTGTTCGGCCCCTGGTAGTGATACCAACCCCGGTTGGAGTCGTCTCCTTCTGCGGCAAACCAACCTTGGTATCCGGCTATTACTAATCCGGTATATGACGTGTATAAACATCCCGTTTCATCGTAAACAGCTTCAGGAACTTCTTCGGGTGCTTCGTCGGGATCTTTAACCGGATCGTTGTCTTTTGAACAGGCAATCCATAAAAAAAATGAACAAACAAGAAAGGCAAGGTGGAGAAATCTGTTGTATCGAACCATCATCATAATTGGAAAATAAAAATGGTTGTCCAGCACCGCGATGCTGGACAACCCTAAAAAACTACCAACTACCCCATCGATTATCACTCCATTCAGGGTGATTAAATGATCTTAACACTGTCAAGTGGTAATCGTTAGGTGTATTCATCTAGACCATGCTGATTAGCGGGGAACGTCTACTTTAACGATCTCTGTATAGTTATATTTCCGGTTTGCATCGTTTACGTTTGCTCCCAAACGAACGTAATACGTATAACCAGCCTTTACAGGCAGCGGGCCAATCGTATACACATCGCTTGTTTCGGCATCACCGACTTCTTCCTGCCACGGCTTGTTGATCTGTATCCGGGGGTTAGTGTATTCGGCAATATCAATGCTACTGGTTGCGCCACAAAACGTAGTGAGACTCAAGAAAGGCTTGATTTCCACTAAATTCGGCAGCCCCGTGCGAATCGGAGCCTTAAGCCGGCATTTCATCGTCAAATTCAACCCATCCAATGACGTTTCAAAGTCAATCAATTGCAAATAAGGCGTAACGGTGAAGTCTTGCTCCGTAGTTCCGTTAAAGGCAACGTTTTTTGCAGTATCCGTAACTGGCCAGAAGGGACCGCCATACGGAAGCATGTCGTAGGTTCCGGCAAACAATTTACTGTTGTTATAAGAACCATCCTGTTTTACCGACAAGGCCTGGTTGGTTGGCTCGGAGGCTGTCCAGCTTCGTTCCCAGATACGAATGCTCCAGTCATTTTGTGAGGAAAGCAAATTCTCGCCCGTGTACGAATCAATGACTCGTCCGTGGACACGTACATTTGGAGCCTCCCAGTTGTCGGTCTTGTAACAAGAGGTAACCGACAAAAGACTTACACCTAAAATTGAATATATTATTAACTTCTTCATAATACTCATATCAACACGTTAATTAATAAAGTGGGTTCTGCGGCAGCAAATTATTGTTCTTGCCAATCTCTCCCCAGGGAATCGGTTCATAATAACAATTCTTGGAAGCTGTCCAGGCACGGTTAATCCGATTATCTTCATTCAGGTAAATATATTTTCCTTCGTCAGCCACGTAGTAGGCACTCAGCATCCGGTGACGGAAATTATTCAATACCTGGTCAGCCGTCCGCCAGCGGCGAAGGTCGAACCACCAGTGGTTTTCACCATACAGTTCACGCTCCCGTTCATCGCGGATGAACTGTAATGATTTTTCAATGGAATACGTATAGTTGGCCTTGTTGATGGTACCGATATTGGTCGGGGTCATATCGATCGCCGGACGAACCACCTTCGCACCTGCGCGTTCGCGGATCTTTTCAATGTAATCAAAAGCTTCTTCCCGTTTACCCAATTCATAAAGTGCTTCTGCGGTATTCAGGTAAATTTCTCCTAAGCGGAAAACAACCCAATGCTGATCGCTGCGATATTCGTAAACCTCATTGGTCGCCATATCTGGGTTTATGTATTTACGAATATAGGCTGCGCCCCAAGCGTTATTTTCGCTCCCCCCATTATCGTCGAAATGTCCGTGTGCCCCCGTGATGTTCAGGGTTACTCCGTTGATTTGGGTAGTCCAGCCCCGTCCCCCTAAAATACGGTTGCCGTTGCTGTTAATCGGCGCCGTATTCACACCTTTTTGGGCATCCGCCGCCACACCGTCAAATGTCCTGTAGATACCTCGTTGAATGCTGAAGGTTTTTCCACGCAACTCATCTCCATCGAAATACATGGTGCCGCGCATACGTGGTTCCATGTCATTACGGATATCTCTGCGACTATCAAAACGAACGGGCGTACCGTCCGGATTGGTATAGACCGGCATGTCATACAATTCCATGAAGTCGAGTGGCACATAACTCTCGGCACCGACGAATGAGGACATGTCGGGTGATGGAGACATTAATGCGTCGTAGGTGTGGCGCAACCGGTTATCATTCGGCGAGTTTTTGTCGTATTCTTTGATGAATATCGATTCTGGCGACTCACGATCCAAGAATAAGTTGGCAAAGTTACGTGCCTTGTCCGGATAATTCTTGGTATACAACGTATAAGGTCCTGATTCGACAATTTTTCCAGCTTCTACCGCATATTCGAAGAACTCGCTTGCCTGTGACGGCTCCATGCCCGCCAGGCCCTGCTGTGCAGCTAGTTCAGTTTGTTTGAATCCCAGTGACTCGGTATATTTTGCGATGGAGCCAGCATACAACATGGTGCGCGATAGTAAGGCCGCGGCAACGTATTTGTTTGCACGCCCCGTCTCTTTGATATCATCAGACATATTATCAATCGCAAATTGCAGGTCGTCGTGAATGAATTTCCAGGTATCGTATTCGGTATTACGTGATACGTTCAATAATTCTGCGCCAGCAAGTGGGTCCTGAACTTCCGTTATGATGGGCACGCCCCCGTAACGCTTGGCCAGTCCAAAATAGAAGTATGCGCGTAAGAAGTGTGCCTCACCCATTAACTTATTATAAACTTCCGCATCATATTTATCCTGATACGACGGAAAGTTTTGGATAAACGTATTCACATCGCGGATGCGGTCGTAAGGCCAATAGGCAAATCCATCGTTGTCGACACCCGCCCAAGTATTGAAAAACTCGCCACTCATGTTACCTAAGCTGAATTTCCCAGCTTCCCAGTAACCGTCTGGACGATAGGCGTGGTCTGAATTGGTTCCGTAATACAGGAAATCTTCAATGGGTAGGTAGTTATAGATGCCTGTGAAGTACAATTTTACACCGTATTCCGTACCGAAAAGTTCCGGTTCCCCCAATATCCCCTTTGGCTCCAGGTTCAACTCTCGGCATTGAGAGAAAATAAGCCCTCCTAAAAGCGCTATATATGCTAACAATCTATTTTTCATCATCGTAATATTTAGAATTTAACACTTGCACCCAGTGTATAGGTTTTATTGTTCGGATAATTGTACAAGTCGACAGGACCTTCTGCGTCGCTCATCTGTCTGCCGGGACGTTCCGGATCCATGTATTTAAGGCCTGTAAACGTCAGCAGGTTATATCCACTGAAATAAATGCGTAAGTTCTTCACGCCTACTTTGGATACCCACCTTTCGGGCAGGGTATATCCCAGTTCCGTGGTTTTCAAGCGTACGTAGGATGCATCCTGAACAGCATTCGTTCCCTGGCGTCGGCCATCGTGGCCCGTAATCGGGAAATATCCGGGAACCCATTCCGTATTCGCATCAAAATAGTCAGCATTCGGATCAACCGGATGCCAACGATCCGTGAAAAAGGCCAATGTATTTTGTCCACCAAATGGCAACGCTTCAACAAGCAGCTCGTCATACCTTACAAAAACATTGTGTGCACCCTGGAAATCCAGGGCGAGGTCGATCCCTCTCCAGGCAGCTCCCACCGAAAGACCATACGTAAAAACCGGAAGCCCGATAGCGGCAATGGGATGGTCGTCTCTATCGTCGATAACCCCATCTTCGTTCCAATCGGTTAGATACCAGTCGCCCGGCACTGCTCCCTGCCCCTGAGGAATGGGGAAGTTACGTATGTCCTGGTAATTGGTGAACATGCCACCTGATTCGTTCCCCCACCAGATATCGTTGTAGCGACCGGCAGTGCGGTTTCTCCAATAATCATATGAATTGCTGGCAGGCGTTTCGAGCCAATCTGTACGTTTTGATTTAGTTGCAGAAATTTGACCGGTTGCGTAGTAAGAAAGCTCGCTGAATCGGTTCCGGTAGTCCAATGAAACTTCATAACCGAAGTTTTGATCGCCATTAAGGTTCTCCTGTGGCAAAGCAGCCCCCACAGTGCCCGGAATGACCGCTGTACTGGTTGCCAACAACCCGGAGCGGTCACGCCGGAAAATGTCAAAAGTTGCATTCAGTTTGTTTTGCAGTATGCCGACTTCCAAGCCGACATCATAGGACTTGATATGATACCAGGTTAAATTCGGATTCGGGATGGCTTGTGCGGAAACACCCCCCATTAGGGCGCCATCGTAAATCCACCCGATCTGGTTGGGATCTAAGTTGTAACCGAGCGCCGGCGGGTAGTTATCGGCGGCGTTATCGTCGCCCATTTCACCGTAAGAAGCCCGTAGTTTCAAATTGCTCAGGAAAGCAAAATTGTCTTTCGCGAATTGCTCTTCGCTGATCCGCCATGCACCAGACAAAGACGGGAAGAAACCGAAACGTTTTCCTTCAGGGAAACGGGACGATCCGTCGTACCGGAATTTGAAGGCAAACATATATTTGCTTGCGTAGTTATAATCCAACTGACCCACCATCGATTTACTGGACCGGTCACCTACCCCTCCACCTAACGCCTGCTGATTGGCAGTACTTCCTGCAAACAGGTATTCCGAATCGACATACAGCTCACGGAAGGCGCTAAAGCTATCCCAGTTGCTAAAGGTTTCTTCGTAAAGCAGGAAGTTGTTAAAATTGTGCTGGCCAAAGGACTTATTGTAGAACAGCCCCAACTGCATGTTGGTATTGTTATTGATATTGACCCCTCTGGTAACACCGGCGGGTGAAGCCCGCTGAATGGCAGAATAAGTGTCGCTATCCGGGTTGTAAAGGAAGGTATTGTACGTACGGCGGTAGTTATGATAATCAGGTAAACTAACCGCGTAATCATAAGACCCTTTTGCGGATAGGCCATCTACACCCGGGATTTGATATTCCAGCTGTAAGGTTCCGTTGAACCGACGATCCTTATTTAGGTTATAGCCCACATAGTCGGCGTCCGTCTGCACCATCATGTTCACCCCATCGGCCAACACTTGATCGTTACCATTCGGATACTCCGGATTATCATTCGCATAAAAAGGCGCATCCGGACGGGCCAGCCAGGTCAGTTTATAAGCTGTCCAGTCGACCCCATTCGGTTTCGTGGTATTGAGCATGATTCCCCCCAGGGAAACCCTGGCTTTCAACCGTTTGGTAATCTGCGCATCAATATTGGAACGCATGTTCCAGCGATCGGAATGGTAATCGCCGCTCCGGTACGAACCTTCCTGCGTTGAATAACCTAAGTTAAAGAAATAACGCAGTTTATCGCTGCCCCCATTTACACTTAGGTTATGTTGAGATTGCGGAGTGGTTTTTCTGAATACTTTGTCCATCCAGTTGTAGGAGGTCAAGGTACCGTCTAGGTAGGGTTTGAATTGTTCCTCGGTTACCAGTGGATTTCGACGCACCAGGTAGTTTCCATTGAAATCCTGCCAGTCTTTCTCGTTCTTTAACGTAAAGTAATCGATGGCATTGGTCGTTTCAGGAACGTTTAAAAACTGCTGCAGCGCGGTACTGGTGCTAAACGTAATATCCACTTTTCCGTCCATGTCCGTTCCGCTCTTAGTGGTTACCAAAATGACCCCGTTGGCGGCCCGCAGGCCATAGATAGCCGCCGTACCGTCTTTCAGCACCGAAACGCTCTCAATTTCATCACCGCTCATCCGTGAGAAATATTCTTTATCCCTCGGAATCCCATCAACCACAAACAGCGGATCACCCATCCCGCGGATATCGATCCTCGCATCGTAATCGCCCGGCGCACTGCTTTTCTGTTGAATACGTACACCCGGCAATTTACCGGTAAGCATGTTTATCGCATTTTCGTTCTTGGTGCGGACCATCTCTCCGCCGTTGATGGATGACACCGCGCCGGTCAAGGTCGCCTTTGTCGTGGTGGCATACCCGGTGACGATCACTTCCTCGAGTTCACCTGCGTCATCTTCCAACTGAACAGCTATGGAAGTCCTACCGCCAATTTGCGCAGTCAGGGTAGTTTTGCCAACGTATTGGAATACAAGCGTTGTTGCTTCGCCGGATACTCGGATTTGATATGCACCGCTTTCATCCGTAGACGTAGCCTCTTCACGTCCGGCAGCCGTATTGGCCGTAACACTGACGCCAGCCAACGCCTCGCCGGTTTGCGCATCGGTTACCCGTCCCTGAATGGTCCGCGTCTGGGCAAGGCCGTACAGCGGAGCAAGCATGATCAATAAATATAAGTATGTTAATTTTTTCATCCCAAAATAAATAATTGGTTAAATAATTGCTGATTAGGTGGTATCTGAGCACGATTCTCATTTCTATAATTCACCCAGATAAGTCTTGTGTCGTAAAACGCAAGCGCTATGTTGGCGGTGGGTCATTGTTCGTTGTTTTCATCGTTGTCAGTTTTATTTTTATAGATCGAAATGAGGATGCAGAAAAGCTCCGAACCCAAGCCAGAAACTAAAACGTAATTGGAATCAAAAATTTATAATTGCATGCATTGGTTAATACAGTTCATAAAGCCGTTTCAAGGATACGCACACACCTATAACAAATAATTAACAAAAGATTAACAAGACTACCGCAATCGGGTGCAGCCACATAAACGATTGTTAATCAGAAATTTTGTTATCGAAAAATAAATGCATTCCTATTCGCTAATGAAACGATTCACAGTTTGCCATCACCAATCAAATCGGCAGCGAATGGTCAGATCCGGCTCCTGATCGACTATGCATCCGCTCCGATTCAAAGCATAGCGTGCGATGACCAGGATGGTTCTTCGGATATATGGAAGTATTTCCGAATTAGCCAATAAGATCAACTAAGATTGATAGGTAGCGTTATGAGAGAATCGTCTTGTAATCTTTGCCAAATTCTTCCCCATAAATATGGCGATATTCGTTGCAGAAATTTTCAAATGTCTGCGTGGCCAGCGAATGATTACCCATATATGCCAACGCTTTGCATTTGATAATCATTGCCTCTTCGTGAACGGGGTCAAAATAGAACACATAATTGGCCAGCTCCACCATGAATTCCGGATCTTCCGCAATCCGAACGTTTTCAGCAAAACGCATGCAAGTGTTTATTACCTGGATGGAAACCTCCGCCTTGAACGAATCAAGCCAATCATAGTCCGTTTCCGAAAGAAAGCCACCCCGTTGAACGATACCAGATAGCTCTTTAATCCGTTCTTTGTCCAGTGCTTCCTTGTTTGTTACGATAGCTAGGTAACTTTTATAGTCAATATAAATATCGGTATCCGCATCAAATCGCCAATATCCTGTCTCTTTGGAAATCTTTGCCCGCCCCAATCGCTCTAATATGGTATTGATCTTGGCGATGTTGACAGAACGGTTATTACGAGCACTTTCCGCAGATTTATCAAACCAAAATTGTTCCGTAAGCTTTTCAGAACTTATCCCCCGCCCCCAACGGATGGTGTGCAACAATACGACTAAAAACAGTTCCTTAATGAGCGGGGTGAAGCTACGTGTCATATCCGTCCCTTCGGTATCAAAAAGCTGCAAGTCACCGCCAAAAAGAAAGATGCTGTTGTTGTGCTCCTCCTTCTTCGGTGTCACTATTGGCTGCGGCGGAGCCGGTTGTATCCGGCTGTTTAACCGTTTTCTCCGCGCGGAAATATACAAAGTATACAAAACGGCGACCCCGATTATACACAAGCCGATATACAGTATATACCGGATCAACCCTCCCGTCTGCGGATTGGCCAGCGTTTCGTTGTATGGCAATGGCGGACCGAACAACGAATAAATCTTGACAGCGGTCACATCTTTCTCGTCATAATACAAGGTTACCGCCGCAAAACGCTTGCTGATGGGGCAATAATATAAATCTGAGAAAGAACGAATATCGTGAAACAAATAGGGAATTGGAACTCCGAGTTTTGTCAATTGCGGTTGCGATAAGGAACCGGCGACAAGCTGTAAATTCCCATTAAATTTGTGTTTGGGAAACATCAGCCCATAAAATTGATCCGCAGCCTCATCGATCACCAACGAGTTAGCCCATACAAAGTCATCTTCGCCGGGACTAAGTTCATATTTCTTTGAAAGGGTCCTATTTTTTACGTCGAAATACAGCAAATCGTATAAATTGCGAGGATTGAGCATCTGCTGTCCTGAGGCGCTTCCGTACCCGCCCAAGATGTAAGCGCCCTCCGAAGTGGCCCCCAAAGCTGCAAGATACCGGGGTATCAATGAATCGCCCGACACATCAATGGCTTGCCACATTCCATTGCGAGAATATTGCTGAATGGAATTCTTGAATAAAAAATGCCCATATCCGCCTATAAAGTATAGATTGCTATCAACCGGTGAATAAAATTTGTTAAAATGCAGGTAACTTGTCCCCACTCCCGGATATATAAAGTTCGTTGACCAGGTAAGGGTTTCGAAGTCAAAGGCAGCTATGGTCTGCTGATCAATACAAATATTCAGCAACTGATTTTGCACCGTATCAAAGTAGGATTGGTTGCCATTAATCAAAAACAGCGGGCCGGAAGCATATTTGAACGTTTGCCGTTCGCCCGTCGGGACGTGAATACGCAATAACGAATCTCTCCCTACAATGAAAATGTTTTCAGTCAACGGATCAAAAGCAGCGCTTGCTTGTCCACCTATTTGCGAATCCTCCAGCAATCCCCATTCGTGATGCCTTCGCTTAATCCATTGCGGATTCCAAATCGTTGCCGTCATTCCATTTACGACATCCTTCACCTCGGTTCCGTACTCATCATCCAAAGGCCAATGGTGTAGCAGGCGTTCATCTTGCTGTACCTGCACATTCCGGATTTTCATAGCTGGCACATCGGTCGTTATAAATTCCTTGTAATTATTATAACCGAAGAGCGCCTTCAGGCAACCCCGGTTGTCAATCGCCAAGGTTTCTGTAAAAACCTCGTCACCGCAGGTAACCTTCAGGGATTTTGAATCCGCATCCAATCTAATCCGTATCGGAACCCATTCCTGAAACAATTTATTGGAATCAATATTGAAAGCGATCGTTGAAAACTTATCGCCAAGCACGATTTTGAAATGCTTTTCAACATTATCAAGCCGGTCGTACAACAGATCAATATTGGTCTTATCGTCCACAATGATCCGTACGACATATCCAAAATAGTCGCTCCGGTTCGGCATGAATGAGAGGTCAAACGACAATTCGATATTACCGTCATAACAGATCTTTTTCGAGTCACTCAGATCCAGACCCGTCCGCTGATCCTGTACCGTCTCATGGCTAGCGAAACCCAGCCCGTATTGTGCAATAAGCGGTAGCGGGCATGCCAATATAACACCAACCATGCCCCACCAGATGATATGAAAACCCCAGGGTTTCAATGCTTATGATAGATTTATAGATTGTAAAACACCAATAGCCAACCGATATCTTAAACCTTAATACGTATAGGACACCGATTGGCTACTACATTCACCATCCAAACTTAGGCAAAATCGGAATTATTTCCAATTTTATCCCTTGTAACATCTGTCACCCAAAAGAACGGATTTTCTTATAAATGGCTTCTCCGAAATGAGGTTATTATTTATCGAGCTCTTCTTTTGTCCAGGGTTTGGTTCTGTCTGCTGTTTGTTCACGAACCCATTTTACCCTATCCGGTCGTACCGCGGACGCCTTGTTGCCCAGATCATTCCGGATGTAGCTCAACACTGCGGCGATGTACTCGTCGTCATTGGCACCCAGTGGTGGCATCATGTTGGTATAAGTTTTTCCATCGATCGGTCCGGTAAGCCCATGTAATAGAATTTTGACCAGCTTGTCTTGATCTCCGTTCACATCGGCATTGCCTGCCAGCGTAGGCGCAGCCGCCGCACCACCACCGATGTTCAGCCCCTTACCATCTGCGCCATGGCACGATGCGCAAAATTCCTTGAAGATTGTTGCCCCACGTTTAACCAGTTTTTGGTCTTCAATGGCCAGCAATGCCGCCTCTTTTTCTGCGTTGGCCCGTTCAACCAGCCGGTCGGTATACCGCTGCTGCGACGCAGCCAGTATATCGCCGGGATGCCTTTTCAAAAGCCCATTGATGAGTTCTTTAGCCCGAGCGGATTCATCAAAACGCATATTAAGTCCCAATTGAAAACGCACCTCTGGATCCGGGTCATCCTTCAACTGATACAGCGCATCGAACAACGCCCCATCGTTTTTCCACGCAGCTCCGTCAGCTGCCCACACAGCGGTTTTGCGAACGTTGGCATCGTTGTCACCCAAAGCAGCTTTAAGCGTCGCCCGATCCAATATCCCCAGCCCATCCAATGTCCATAAGGCATGGATGCGTGCCAGCTGTTCCGGCGATGATGCTACCAATTTCCGAAGTGCATCACCCACGCTGGTGTCCCCGCGCAGCACCAATAGTTTCTGCGCATTGTCACGCCACCAACCATTCGGATGCTCCAGGTATTGAACAAGTTGGGTTGGGGTTTCATCAAGCATTTTTGGCCGTGCTGTGTCTGGCTTCATCCCTTCGTAAACCAATCGGTAGATCCGGCCACGGCCGATGTTTTTATCCAGTCCACGTTCCACAATTTTTGGCCGCAGGAAACTTCCCTCTTTGGTCCATTCGCTTTCCTGGATGATCCCTCGATACATGTCAACAATATAGAGATTGCCATCGGGACCCGTCTGTGTATTTACAGGCCTGAAATTCATGTCAGACGACGCAATGAACTCCTCGTGATCGTATGCATTCGTTAGTGAAATTTTACCTCCCGTATTGGCTACTTTTGCCCGCCGGATCAGCCTTCCCACCGGTTCGCAAATAAACAGGTCTCCTACCACATCCTCGGGCAACGAAGTACCTCGGAAAATCGATTGTCCGGTACATGCTGTGAAGTGGTTCAACGTGCTGTCTGGACGAAGCCTGTTCAGTCCGCCCTGTACGTCAGGCGTGGAAATCACCGGCCATACTGCCTTGAATTCGTCATCGTACTGGTCGTTAAAATCAAGACGTCCATAATAAGGATTTTGCTGGAAACCCAGCGCCGGGATTTCGGCTCCTGCTGCAGAATAATACAATCGCCCGTAATCGTCGTTGGCCAGTCCCCATTGCCCACCCGGGCTTTCTTCGAGCTCTTCAGCGACCAACTTACCCTTTTCATACCGGTATCGCACATTTTCAACGGTCAGGTAAATCCGATTATCCAGGTTCCATACCAGACCACTCCGTTGGTGTTCCAGATTGTTCGTATTCGGCCGGTCGTTTACGAACACCTCCTCCCGCTCATCTGCCTTTCCGTCGCCATCACTATCCCGATAGCTGTAGATGCTGTTGTCAAACGTCTCGGCCACCAACAGCCGGTCATCCAACGGGAGAATCATCCGTGGTAGCACCAAACCGTCGATAAAGACAACCGATTTATCCATTTTCCCGTCTCCATCCGTGTCTTCCAACCGTTTGATCGAGCATACTGGCTGCATTTCACCCGAACCATTCACATCCTGCATGTACGTATTCATCTCCGCAACAAACAGTCGTCCATTGGCATCCCAAGCGATCGCCACCGGTTCATGAATCATGGGCTCGCTTGCCACCAATTCCAGCCGGTACCCGGGCTGTAAGTAAATCTGAGCCATGCTTTCCTCCGGCGACAGGTACGCCGGGGAGGGCAGCGTATCCACGATCACTTTGCCGTTCTCGTCTCGTTTAAGCGACTTAACCGGCCCATTGCAAGACATCGAAAGCCCGGCAATCAAAAGTCCCCCTATTAAACCAATCAAATATTGTTTTTTCATCTGTTTAATTTTAGTTATCTTCTCTTTTGAATTTTTTGAACGGCACCTACCATCCCATCGCATAGGTGATACCACCCCATAGATGCTTCAGGAAAAGCGGTTCGGAAAAGGATTCTTCCGTATGCCCGAGCCCGGTGTAAAATGCCCTCCCTCCGTCGTATTCATGATACCAGGAAATCGGATGCGGGTTGCCCATCCCGTTCTCTCCGGCGTCATAGCTTCTTTCATCGAGGTTGATCAATACATGCACGTCCTCGGGCCGCTTTCTGAATTTGTACCATTCGTCCTTCCGTCGCCATTGTGCAGGCAACGGGTTGGTGGCCGGAAAGTCTCTGTTAATAACTTCCAGCAACGCTTCCTGCGGTGCCGGATGGCCCGCAAAATACGCCCCCACCAATTTTCCGAACCACGGCCAGTCATACTCGCAATCCGTTGCGGCATGGACGCCCACAAACCCACCACCAGCTTGGATATACCGCTCGAAAGCCTGTTGCTGCGTGTCATCCAGCACGTCACCTGTTGTGCTTAAGAAAACCACGGCATCGTATTGCTTTAGCGTTTCATCATTGAATTTGGTCGCATCAACTGTACTGTCTACGCCCACTCCATGAGCCGATCCCAGCTCCTGGATGGCGTGAATCCCTTGTTCAATGGAGTTGTGATGGAACCCGGCGGTCTTGCAGAAGACCAGAATTTTATTTTTCTGCGCAAGCACATGATTCGCAAAAAGCCCTTGTCCAATGATGCATAGCATCGCTATTGCTCCCATCATTTTTATCTTCTTCATATCAAATACGTTTCAAGCTACTATTCAATTCCAATATTTCACCTTTCTTGGTGTTAAAGCTGACCGCACGGTTGCCGAGTCGCAGCGTCAGCTTCCCACCTTTTTCCGAAAAAATGCGAGCTTCCTTCAACGTCCCCTGTTCCCATGAAAGATCGATCACAAAGCCACCTCTCGCCCGCAGCCCCTTCACGGATCCCTGCGATAACGCCGAAGGTAATGAAGGCAGTAACTGCACCTCAAAACGATTATTTTTCAATGGAACATGACTTTGCACGAGCATCTCTGCAATGGCGGCTGTAGCACCGAAATTCCCGTCGATCTGGAAAGGTGGGTGGTTATCAAACAAATTGGGCAATGTCTTCTCGCGCAATAGCACCCCCAGCAGCTTATAGGCGTGGTCGCCATCATGCAGACGGTTCCACATATTGATCTTCCAAGCCAATCCCCAGCCGGTACCATCATCTCCCCGTGCTAGCAATGTTTTTTTGGCGGCTTCCGCGAGTTCAGGCGTCCCCGTTACCGATATCTGGTTACCGGGATGAAGGGCAAACAGGTGAGATGTATGTCGATGGTGCGGATCTACTTCTTTATAATCTTCCACCCATTCCATCACCCTACCGGTGGTCTCGCTGATTCGGATCGGTGCCAACCTGGACAATGTTTTTAAGCATGTATCCCTGAAATCCCTGTCTGTATCCAGAATCTGTGCAGCAGCTATGCAGTTTGTCAATAAATCATGGATGATCTCCAGGTCCATCGTCGCGCCGTACGTAAAGACCGAATGTTCGCCATTTGGCAAAACAAAGGCGTTTTCTGGCGAGTACGAAGGGTTTGTCACTAATTTACCCGCCACGGGTGTTCCAGCGGGGGCTTCTACCAAGAAATCCAGGATAAACTCCGCTGCCCCTTTCATCAACGGATAGGCTCGCTGTTGAAGGAATGCGGTATCCAGCGTATAGCAATAATGCTCCCACGGATGTTGGGCTAACCAGGCCGCTCCTACGGGCCAGATGCCCTGCGGACCGTCTGCTGGGGCCGTGAATCCCCACGCATCGGTCAAATGGTGCACTACCCAACCATCGGCACCGTAAAGTACGTTGGCCGTGCGTTCACCGGGCTTCACCAGGGCTTCGGTCAGGTCGAACAGCGGAAGGTGCATTTCCGGGAGGTTCGTGATCTCCGCGGGCCAATAGTTCATCTGCAGATTGATATTGGTATGGTAATCCGCATTCCACGGTGGATTCATCTGCCATGCCCACAATCCCTGCAGGTTTGCCGGCATGGTCCCCGGCCTCGAACTGGAAATAAGCAGGTAGCGACCGTATTGAAAGAATGTTTCTACCAACGAGGGATGCGGTTGTCCGGTTGCTCGGGCATATTCCAATAGCTCATCTGTTGCCAATTGCGTAGCTTCCCCACCCCCATCACGCGTATCGAGTGCAAGCTGCACTCGGCTGTAATAAGCTTGATGTTCTTTCAGGTGACTTGCTTTCGCCGCTTCATAAGGCAGTTGCAGGGCTTGTGCAATCCGGTCAGCACAGGCATCTTCTGGAAGTCCTGGATAGTCGGGTATGTTTGGGTCCAAGTGTGCGAGCCCGGGATAGTTGGTTGCACCGGCAATGTAAAGCGTCAACGTATCGGCATCGGCAACTGACAGCACATCGTTGTTAATTTGAAGCTTGCCACCGACAGCCACTGCTTTGACCTGTGCGGCAAAACGAAGCCCTCGTGCCTTGCCTTGAGCATCCTTTACCGGAAGTCTGCCTTTCAGGAGCAATGATGATTTATCCGTCGGGTGAGGCATTGCTTCGGCATCCTGCTGACGCCGCAAGGTAAACGAATTGGTAATTTTGCCTCCCTCGCTTGCCGTGAAACGAACGATGATCACATCACCTTCCGTAGACGCAAAATTCTCCCGTGTATACCATGTGCCCTCATGCTGATAGCGGACGGAAACGATGCCCGTAGCCAGGTCAAGACTCCGCGTATACGAACCGGCGCTGAGATGCGGTGTGTCGAACCACAGTTCGGCCAGCGACTGGTAGGGTCTAACTCCCTTTGGCCGCCCCATCATCGTTTGCTCGGCGAGTTTCACCGCCTCGTTATTTTTATCTTCAAAGAGCAACCGCCGTACCTCAGGCAACGTTTTCAGCGATTCAGGATTATTGGGATCAAGCGCATAACCGTCCCAAAGCGAGCTCTCATTGAGCTGGATCCGTTCGTCGGCCACGCCTCCGAATACCATAGCGCCCAACCGGCCGTTACCGATGGGCAACGCTTCTTCCCATACACGGGCAGATTGCTTATACCAAAGTATATTCTGTCCTACCGGTCGCTCTCCTCCACTTGAAAACCGGGCACGGTCCGTCCATTCAGCACGGATATCGCCGGTACGGGAACTGGCTCTCGGAATCTCGTGCTTCACATGGGTCTGAGCAAAAGCGAAGAAGTGGGTAAGCAGAAATAAAGTGAGAGCGGTAGTCGTTATCTTTGTCATTGTCATTTGGTTATTCGTTAAGCCTGGATCATCTTATTCACTCCCCTTTCCCGAACCGCGTTCAGGCAGCTTTACCGACCAAGGCTTTTCCTTTCGCAGTACTTTGGCCGCTTCGCCGGTGAGCCAAAGATAGTGATCGGAAGGAATACCCTCCATACCTAAAAAAGAAGTCCCCTGGCTGATCGGCGGCGTATCTGTCGTCTTGAAAATGGCTGTAGCTTCATTAACCTCGTCAAACATGGCCACATACAGCATGGATGCGCCCGACCGCAACACAGTGGCAATCTGTTGCCAATAGAACTTACCACCCATGCGTGGTATGGAGCCGACAGGCTTAATATCATCCGGAAACTCATACCGGCTTAGGTTATGCCAGCTGAAACCGGGGTATACACAGGGCACATATTCAACACCGTTTTCCTTACACCACTTTATATCTTCCAGCGTATTGTCCCGCAATCGGTCCATGTCATTGTGTAGCAGTGGGCTGTACCGCTGCACGGTCCACGGCAGCACAACATCCGCCATCTTGATCAGCTCATGCAGGTACGGATCGTTCACACAATCGGCATTGAGTTGCCGAAAAGCTGTCGGTACACCCAGCATCACGGTACACCCTCCATATACCGGGTCATTTTTCAAGAAATCGATCAACCGTTCCAATCCGATATTCCGGATGTTATAGGGCCGGTCGGGGAAACCGACACCCCAGATGGCTACCACCGGTTTCCCCTGGTGATGCAGGTATGTCTTCGTTCCTGCCTGGTTGGTTACCTTCAGCTCATCAACCAAATACTTCCAGTCGTCCATAATCGCCGAACAATCTTCGTCTTTCCCTCTCAGGCCTGACAGATCATACATAACCGCTATTGCACGGTCATATTTAGAAGCTGCCTCAAATGCATTTTTCAGGATCGTCGCTGCGGCATTATCGCGATTCTCAGGTCGTGCATTGTTGAAGAAACGCTGCATGAACACGCCATCCACACCATAATCCTGCATCCATTTGAAATGGAGGTCCACCGTGCTTTTGTCATACGAACTGAAGAAACGAGCAGGTTCACCATTGGGAAGTTTGAACGGGGTCTCATACGTTTTTTCATACTCCGACACATCCGGCCACATGTCGATTCCCGTCCGCTCATCGTTCCCGTAGCTGTAATTTTTTGCACCCGACCCATCTCCCTCGGCGCGGAACCAGCCCTGGTATCCGGCCATAACAAGATCTTTATAAGAGGGGTATTCCGTTTCGCCGCTATGCTTGGTCTGCGCCGCAACGGCCAGCACGTTGAAACAAAGCAAACCGGCAAAAAAATACGTTTTCAATTTTAATAGGAATATCATGTTCGTGTTTATAATTAAGTCCGCTAAAATAGATACCCTCATTAAAAAAAGCTTAACAAAGGATTAATCAGACAATTTTATTTTAACACAACCTATTTTTTGTTACGTATTGCTTTTCCCCAGCCGGCATACTTTCCCCACAATTCTACGATACCCAAATAACGCGCCCTCTTCCATTTTTGGCCCGCACGCGAAATCATCGGGACTACCATTTTAAAATTCATGCGGCCATTAAGGGGTTTATTAATCGTAAATTAATCCCTCGCATTTACTTTGCAACAGATTCAGTTAGTTGGCTACTGGGTCTATGGACCATTTTATAACCTCATTTTTAATCCTCATTTATGATGAAACATTTTTATCTTCTTTCCATGGCCGCCGTGCCAAACCCGTCAATTGCTACAGGGGTACTGCCTACATAAACCCGGACCGTCTCCTTTACGTGTGCTCGATTTTTAAATTATAAACTAATTAATACATGAAAGTAATTAACCAGACTTTAAAACTGTGGATACAGTTTGCACAGGTCGTCGCGCTCGTCACCGTTTTTTTCGGGGGAACGATCGCTTACGGCCAGGACAAAGGCCGCCCTATAAAGGGCGTCGTATTAGACAAAAACAGCGATGTAATCACAGGCGCGTCTATATATGTCGTCGGGAATAATGCGGGCAAAGGCACGGTGACCGACAAAGACGGAAAGTTTACCATCCAAGCCCCTGTGAACGCGATTTTACGTATCAGTTTCCTTGGTTTTGTTTCTCAACAGGTTAATATCGGCACGAATACTGAGCTCACCATTACATTACTGGAGGACTCACAAAACCTGGATGAAGTGGTGGTCACGGCGATGGGCATCAGGCAAGAGGCTAAATCACTTTCCTATGCAAGGCAATCAATCGATGTGGGATCAATGACCGAAGCAAGAGGGAATAGCCTGTTGGATATGTTATCGGGAAAAGCTGCTGGTATGCAAATTATATCGGGCGGTGGACCAGGCGCCTCCACGCGCGTAATCATCCGCGGAAATAATTCACTGACCGGAAATAACCAACCCCTTTTTGTAATCGATGGAATTCCTGTCCTCAACAACGCCGGAGAAAGCGGTGATTTGGATTTCGGAAGCCCAGTCAATAGCATTAATCCGGATGAAATCGAAAATATAGAGATTTTGAAAGGGGCCAATGCGTCAGCCTTATACGGTTCGGATGCGGCGAATGGTGTCGTGCTCATCACCACCAAGAAAGCGGGAAGAAAGCAGGGGCTGGGAGTAAGTTATGGCTTTAACTCGATGTTCGGATCGTTGTACAACTTCCCCACCTACCAGAATATCTACGGTGCCGGACAGAACGGGCGTTTCCAACGTCGGGAAGGTTACAATTTCTTCGGAAATTCCAACAACGGCGTCGCATACAGCGCAGATTTACCCTATGGTGTATGGAACCCCAACCAAGGGAATCAAGATAACCGATCGTGGGGTATGCCCATGCTGGGCTTTGATGTGGTGGGACGTAACGGCGAGCTTAAACGGTACATGCCGCATCCCGAAACGATCGAGAATATGTATCAAACTTCCCGGACGATGACACACAGCTTATCTATTGATAAATTGACAGATCTGATGTCATTGCGATTTTCGTATACAGGAATCAGCGGCGACGATATTCTGGATAAATTCAATTTGCTTACAAGGCATAACTTCAATCTGACCAATTCCACCAAGATCACCAATTATTTGGATATCGACGCTGGAATCCGATACGTTTATGAGAATATGGAAAACCGGGGGTTCCGGAATGCATCCAATAGAAATCCTTTATACGTCATTGCCAATATGCCGAGAGATGCATCGGTTGAAGAATTAACACCCTGGAAGCAATCCGGCGGGCAACCTTTTAACTTCAACGGATTTACGAATCCCTATTGGATATTAAATGAAACAGGTAACCAAGACGATAAAGACTGGTTTGCGGCCAACCTGACACTCAATGTGAAACTGAATAATGCATTGAAGGTACGACTGCGGGGTGCTACGGATATACAGCGATCATCCGGCTGGGACTTTACGGAATTATTTACACCGTTTGACAATGACGGGGGCTATTTCAAATGGGACCGTAATTGGAAAAACAACAATTTTGATGCATTGTTGTCCTATAATAAGCGATTCCAAGAAGATCTTAGTCTTAACGCAAACATCGGTTCTTCCATACAGACGATCACCGGCGACCGGATGTCGTCTCGGGTATTCATGTTACTGGCTCCGGGGCGGGCTTCGTTATCAAATGCGAACGGAAACATCTCAGCGCTGGAGGAAGGGGAGAAAAAAAGAAAGGAAGCTGTTTTCGGGATGGTTAATCTCGGATACAAAAGCTGGGCTTTCCTGGAGCTAACGGCCCGTAACGAGTGGTCCAGCGCACTTCCCACCCACAACAATTCATATTTCTATTATTCTGCCGGTACCAGTTTATTGCTGACCGAAATGCTTGGCATCAAAACCGATGTTTTGTCGTCCTGGAAATTGAGAGGATCGTTTGCGCAGGTAGGAAACGATACCGGATTTGATCGGTTATATACGGGTTATTATAAAGCTGATAACGGTACTTTTTTAGGTATCCCGTATTTCACGGGCGAGGATGTGTTAAAGAATCCCAACCTAAAACCGGAAAAGACCCAGTCGTGGGAATTCGGAACCGAGATCAATTTGTGGGATGGCCGCATAACGGGCGATGTCACCTATTACAACAAAAGTACGCAAGATCAGATCGTCGAAGCGGACGCCCCGTTGGCCAGTGGATACCGACGGGAGATACTGAATGCGGGCGAAATTCGCAATTGGGGCACCGAGGTAAGCCTGACGATCAACCCCATCCGGAACGGTAAATTTAATTGGACGTCGACCATCAACTGGGCGAAAAATAATTCCGAAGTGGTATCCTTAACAGAAGGCGTTCAACGGTACGAGATGGCCAGCGGTGATAACATTAAATTGTACGCAGAAGTAGGCCAGCCCTATGGCGTTTTCTACGGAAATGACTACAGCCGAAATGCGGCGGGAAATATTTATGTGGGAATCGACGGTAAGCCCAAATTCCTGCCCGATCAATTTCTGGGCACCATCCAACCCGATTGGTTTGGCGGATGGCAAAATACCTTCCGGTATGGTCCGGTTGATTTCGGTTTGATGATCGATTTTCAATCAGGCGGCCGCGTGTGGTCATATACGGCTTTCCGGGGCGGCATAGACGGCAATACGGTACAGTCGCTGGAAGGTCGGTGGGAGTACACGATGTCCGATTTGATCCTGGGTGAAAACACCGAGGAAAGACGGGGATTTCTGCAAGCGGGGCATACCGTTAAACCCGGTGCGAATCAGCAAGAGAACTACGTTGCCTATCCCGACAAAGACCGTCCAAAAGGCGTACAGATGGGCAACACGGTATACGATCCATCCGTTGGTGAATTCTGGGCAGACCAGTCCTCCATGGCCTGGGTATCACCGATGGATCATTGGGTACATAACAGCCAATCAAGCGCCGCGCGCTACATTTACGATGCCTCCTATGTGAAACTTCGTGAGGTTAGTTTGGGATACTCACTGAATAATGCATGGTTCCGGAAGACGCCCATCAAGGGGGCAAGGGTCTCTGCTGTGGGCAGAAACGTAGCCATCTTGTTCCAAAATACCCCCAAAGGATTGGATCCGCAAGCCACCTCAACCGTTGGAAATGCACAAGGGTTCGAGCGAGGGTTCAGCCTTCCGATGTCCACCTGGGGTTTTGACATTAAATTACTATTCTAACCATAGTTAACATGATGAAGAAGTTAATAAATATAGGCCTTCTCGTTCTTGCGTTGATGTTTCAATGCTGCACGAAGAATTTTGAAGAGATCAATACCAACAAGAATAAATTCTACACCGTAGAAATCAATGATATTTTTTCTGGAACGGTGTCACGTACAATGAATTTTATTGCAGAGGTCAATTACAATAAACTCATCAATTTCTCCCGTTATGCTGTCATTGGTTTTGCGACCAATCCTTCGCAGGACTTGGGAGATAGCTATTTCTATCAATCGTATGTCGGCATCATCCGCGACCTGCTCAAATTGGAACGGGAATATACCGACAATGAGGAGTTCGCAAACCGGCTCGCGATTGTGAAAACGTGGAAATCATACCTGTTCTACATGCTCGTATCCATGTATGGCAGTGTACCCATGAGCGACGCATTAGCCGACGGCACCGAAAACAAGCGGAATTATAAGTATGATAGCGAAGCGGAAATATATACCCAGATTCTGAATGATCTGAAAGTGGCCACAACCCTTATCAACACCAACTCGCCGTATCCAAACGACCTGCTCTTGGCTGATCCGGTATTCGGTGGCGAAAGTTTCGGAAGGTCGGACCTAACCAAATGGCAGAAATTTGCGCATACCCTGCGGTTGAATATCGCCCTTCACGTACAGAACTTGTCGCCCGAGCTCGCCCGCGAACATGCGATGGAGGTGTTGAATGATGAATCGAAGCTTATTTCATCGCTCGATGAAATGGTCAGACTCCGCTGGGGCTCCGATGCTTCGCAGAGTGCCTCCTATTATTTTACCCGGTTTATAAAAAACCAGACCAATTTCAGTGAAATGACCTATCCGGCGATTAGTGAATACTTTGCTGTTTATCTATTCTCCTACGACGACCCGAGAATCCACGCGTATTGCCGTACTTCCAATGAACTAGCTCCCGACAACACGCTCCCGATGTTGTACACGGATACCTTGACACGGGCGCACGAACACTTCTGCACGCTGATTGACTGTCCAGACTATGAAGAACATCAAGCAGATGGATTGAATAGCCGGCGGAAGGACTCCATTCTTGTTGATTATTCGATGCCGTATGTACCGCTTCCGGAGCTGAACAGCCTGGCTTTCGGTTGGGAGTGGGCAATGGTTCCCGGGCACGATTACCGCTACAGCGACCCGCTTCGCAAAAGCAGTCCCTATAATTTCTCGTTTGTGCAGGATGAGTTTGTCAAGGAAGATGGCAGCATGATCCTGTTAAATTGGGCCGACGCCTGTTTCCTAAAAGCGGAGGCCGAAATGCTGTATGGTTCCGAAGGAAAAGCGCGGCAGTATTACGAAGACGGAATCCGGGCGTCCTTCGCGCAATACGGACTATCGGCGGAAGTGGATGATTATTTGGCCCGGGATGGCATCGCCTGGAACACCAACGGCCGCGGGTATGCCGACAGACGGATGTTATATCGGGCTAACATCCAAGGTGAAGGCGGTCCGCAAAACCATCTCGAACAAATCTATAAACAACGGTATTTTGCAGGTTTCTTCAACTGCCTGGAAGGATGGAATCTGGAACGCCGCACCCGCGTGCTACGCTTTCCGCCATTTTTTGCCAACGGTGCGGCAAGTGATGTAGACGGCTTCAATTCGACCTATAATTATTGGACCGAACGCTTTATCTACCCGCTGGTAGAACAAAGCAAAAATGGAGCGGAATATTACAGAGGTATTGAAAATCTCAAAGCGGTCAGTCCATTTTACCGGATGGACCGCTGGGGTGACAATGTATATACCTCTTTGGGATTTGCCAAATTAAATCCAGATCTGGCGTTTGCAGACATGGTGTATTCGGGCAATAAGCAAATTGCGCCGAACTGCGAATACTACAATAAAAAATATGGCCAAACGTACGAGGAGGTGGTGTCTACAGCCCAGCAATTGACTGGGGAAACGGATGAGCAGCTGGCCTTGAAAGAGGCCTTCAATTATGCCTTCAGACAACGGCTAAACACCTACATACCGCAATAACAGGGCGGCGGAAATCAACGAATTGATTAACCAGAAAGATGACGATGAACAACATAAAAAAGATAGGTACAAGCCTCCTCATGGGCTTGGCGATAGTGGCTTGCAAAAAAGACGAAGTACCGTCGGTTGACGATTATCCCTTGAACTATGACATACCCCAGGTAGCTGTTAAAGAAGACATACCGGTAGGCGCCTATGTATATAACCCGGCAACCATGTTGAGCGATGAGATCCGGTGGACACGGATGACCGAGCCCTACGATGAGAGCGCCGGAAAAATAGGGCCTTATATTACACCGGAATTAGGACGGTATACGCTGAATGCTACGGAAGAAGGAGCCGCCGGCTTGACAAAGATCGTAGAGTGGGCAAAGCTGGGTAGGGTCGACTTCCTGATCACCCCCGCGCTGAAAGAGCACGCCAATGCCCTCTATCCCAACAACCTGAATGGTGGCGATTCGCTGATTGTCAATATGTTTGCCGAACATAACACCACCCTTCCCTCTGTCAATATGGGTGAATTGAAATATGCGATTTCCGTAGATATCAATAACTTCAGCTCGGGGTTAAGCAATAATACATTGCTGGAATATGCCCCCCTGCATGTACTTAACATCAACGGACGTGACACGGCGCTCACACGGGAAAACAGGCTATACAGCTTCATGAAACGCATCGCTCATTACTTCAGCGACGAGACGTATTACCACTTCAACGGCAGGCCGGTCGTGGTGCTCATCGGTGCCGACCGGCTTTACTCGGAAGATACAAAAAAAGTGTATGACAACATTCGCAACATTATGAAAGAACAGAGCGGCAAAGATGTCTACTTGATAGCCCGGCAGCCTCAGTGGTCTCCTTCCGCACGATACGAATATTTCTTTATGCGCGGACAGGTAGACGCCGTTACGATGGATAACATGTGCAATGTAGGGGGTGGACAGTGGGATCGTACGTATTTGCTGAGCCAGCTCATCGACCAGAACTTCAAAATCAATAAAGCCTATATGCAGGATCATTTTGGCATCGATTTCATTCCATCCGCATCACCGTCTTTCACCCAGTACCTGTCGGGTACCGGTTCGCCGGATTATAATTACCCAACGCTACATAAAGACGAAGCGGGCTTCAGGGAGCGTTGCAATGTTGCCAAACTCAATCTGGGCGCCAACGGAATGGTCCTGATCGAGTCTTTCAACAATTGGATCTACGATTCACAGATTGAACCCACCGAGGCCGATTACGGGAAAGGATATGGCACCAAGTACCTGGACATTGTACGCGAGGAATTTAAAGTACGGTAGCCCCAATACAACAACCTATTTAACGTATCATGAAAAAAATAATATACCCCGCAGCCCTGCTGTTGTTTATCGGAAGTAGCTGTTCAAAACAGCTCAATGAGGAACTTCTTAAACCCACATTGACGATTGAAAAAGATGTCTACGAATATTTGAACGTAGATAAAACAGGTGCCATACCCGTTACGGTATCGGGTGGAATTGACTGGACAGTGGAATTGCTTGCCGAACAAGCTTGGTTTTCGGCTGAAAAGGACGGTGACGAAATCGCACTCACCATGGATGAAAATGAGGATATTTATGAACGCGTTGCCAAAATACGGATCAACACTTCTGAAGAAGGGTTAAATAAGATCATCGTCGTCAAACAACATGGCAATACGCCTACGATTCTGATAGACACGGATAACTTCGTATTTGAAAGCGACGGCGGTAATGGCGAAGTCGTCATTAATAGCAATATGGAGTGGACATTGAGCACGCAAGTAGACTGGATTACTTGGGAAAAGAAGGGGAACAAAGTTGTGCTTATTGTGAAACCCAATGAACAGCCTGGAGAGCGGAGTACCCAGATAACCGTCAACACAGAAGTGCCCATTCTTAACAAGTCAATTACCATTACACAAAAAGGAACGGTCTCTTTCGAAATCGATAAGCGGAATATACAGTTTGGCAGCGCCGGTGGTACTGAAGAAATACAGATTACGTCTTCACAGGAATGGACGTATGAAACCAGCGAGAACACTGATTGGTTTACGGTGTCCCGCGAAGGTGACCGGTTAACGGTCGTAGCGGCCAAAAACAATTTTGTCGACCAAACGGGGACCCTTACCGTTACAATCGGGCTGGTCACCGTTGACATCCAGCTGCGTCAAACAGGGCTACCCGTTGGCACAGCGCTCGATAGACAGGTACTCATCGCAATTTATACGAATATGGGAGGCGCCAATTGGGACGGGACAAAATGGAATATTGATGCTCCCCTGGATGAAGCCGGCGTCGAAATGAATTGGAGCGGCGTGAAGGTGGCCAATGTCAACGGAGCCATACGCGTAACCGAGATTAATCTTTCGAGCAGGAACCTCCAAGGGGAAATCCCGAAACAAATCGGCTACCTGAGTGAACTGGCAAACCTCAACATGGTAAACAACAACTGGCAGATTACCGGAGAGCTCCCCGAGTCCATCGGAAATCTGAGAAAACTGCACACCTTGATACTGAGTCGAAGCAATCTTACGGGAACGATTCCAACAACGTTCCGGAACCTGACGGAATTAACCACACTGCAAATCCATACATGCCAGCTTGAAGGAAGTCTTCCCGCGAATGTTTTTGGTAATTTGACGAAACTGGCATCGATTGAAATTAAAGACAATAAGCTCAGTGGCGACTTGCCCCAGGACCTGATCGACCACCCCAACAGAAGTAAATGGAACATGGCAAATATCTGCCCGCAGCAAGCAGGGTACGGATTTACCAATTGCCCTTAAACCAGGTCGTTAATTTTTCACAGGAGGTGCCAGAGGACACTTCCTGTGAAAAATTACTACAACGAAGTTTCTACTTGACCAGCTTACCATTTACGACATCCGTAAGCGAAAGATCAAATTCTTCCTCCAGCAAATTCAGATATCCTTTGCAGTAATGATCATAAACTGCTTTTGCCAAGCCTTTTTTTCCTGCCCGGTAGTAGATTGAACATTTAAGACGAAGGGCTTCTTCACTCAATACATCATGAATAAAGAGAATGTCTGCAATGATCAGTAGAATTTCGTCCGTCTGCTGGTATGCGGGATTCCGCGAAAGCATGGTGAGGCAACTGATCGTTTTATCCGAAAAACTGCTCTTGAATCCGTCCAGCCATTCCGCTTCCACGCCCGGCAAAAGCTCTCCCCGCAATAGCAATTCCAACAGTTTCATCACCTTCTTCTCATCGGGATCGGACGTCATATCTATTTCATCCAGCAAATGCATTGCCTCCAGATAATCACAGGCGATTCCGCTACTCAGCTGAATGTTCATGTATTCATTTTGATAGGAAATATCCATGTAACCCACCTGTTCACCCAGAGACCGGAGTTTACTCAAATGGACATTCCGGTTGTTTTTTGCCGATTCCTCACGCTTGTCCGGCCAAAGAAATCCCATCAGTCTGCGCACGGAGATTCCCTTTCCATCTTTTTGAGCATTCAACAGCAACAACGAAAGAAAATTTCTCAATATCGGCGTAAATTGCTGGGTGATATCCAGACCCTGCTTATCCAGCACCTTGAATGCGCCCAGCAAACAAATAGATGCACCGTCAAATTCCTTTGGTTCTAACGACATGCTTTCCCTTCCGGTCAACGCGGTCGGCTGTAGGACTTCCGCTTCCGGATCCAATGCTCCCGTGGCGGGTTCGGTCCGCCACCGGCGTATCCACCACAGGGCAGCGCCTGAAAACAACACGAGTATACCGAGCAGGTAGTAACCCGTTGCAGATCGGGAATCGACCGAACCGTCGATTTCCTGCTGTAAGTCTTCGGGTGCCAGCGGGGGATAATTGATGCTGTAAATCGACAATTCGTACGTAGACGCGTCAGGCTTCCTATAAAAGACACCAAACAATTTCTGAAGATCCGGAGCGTAATACAGATTCATATACAAGTATAGACCTTCCAGGTTTTCATTGATGGCGTTGGATACAATATCAATTTCCCCGTTCTGCCGACCAACGCGCAGCAATGAGCCGCCCGCCAAATCGGAAAACACATAAAAACAATCGGTCTTTTCATCGTAAACCATGTTTTCTCCCGGAAGAAACGCGTAGCTGGTTCCTTGGGCATCCCATAGTTTCTTGGATGTTAATGTGTTTAGATCTACGGCATATAAATCGTAATAGTTCCGGGGATTCATCACCTGGCTTCCGGAAGGATTTCCCCTTCCACCAAAAATATAAAGTGTATCGCCCACGATGAGCGAGGCAGCACAATAACGGGGTGCGATACCGGTTAATTGCACCTGCAGCTGCTTTTCCTCGGCCGTAAATAACTTATTTTTGACCAGGTAATTGTTATATTTAAAAAATCCATATCCGCCGAAAGAATAGACAGCTGAATCGCGTGGCGAATAATTAGCGGTATTATTCTGATAGGTAGGCTGCTTGACTGATTCAGGTGCATCACTCCACGTCTGGGTCTCAAATGAAAAAACAGCATAGGTATGCTCATCCAGATTATAACTAACCAACCCCTTTCTTGTGGGATCGTAGTACATCTGATTGGGCGAATTAGAAACCAGACGGCCCGCAACGACCGGTATTGCACGGGTGCTATTGTCTGATAAATCGAGTACACGGATTATACTGGAGTCGGGTTGGACGACATACAACTTATGGCCACCGTCAAAGGCAAAGTGTGTGTTGTCCGATACCGACGCCGCATATACTTTCGTCCATTTGACATGCTGATCCAATAGCCATTTGCCATTGGTAATCAAGGCAGGAACACGCTCAACGGAGTCCAGGCATACATCTCCGCTGTGTTTCCTTAGCTTCCAGCTCCGGAATACCGTACCGTTCCTGCTCAATGAAATATCCCGAACATCTACTGAAGCAATATCCGATGAATTGAAGGGTTGAAAAGGGCATCTACCAAAGGCAATCTTAACATGCTCCGCGCCGGCAAGATCCACATCATATGAAAACCGGCTGTTTCCGTAATAGATCGTAACCTGGTTGGCTGCTTTGGTCAACACAATTTTGACCGGGATCCATTGGTAAAGTTCCAACTCATGGGATAACGCGTATAAGCTATCCCGTATGGCCAGTGCTGGATATCGATTGTCATCCCGGCCAACGCTGTAGAGCAAATCTATATTCCGCTGATTATCGACAATCATCCTGAAAATGTAGCCAAATACGTTATCCGGCCTCGTATACAGCTGGAAACTCATGGCAAACCCTTCACCTATCTCAATAGGCAAATTGTTCTCGAGCACGACCGACGTCCTTCGTGATCCCGTTAGCGGATATGTTTCAAATCGCAGACCGTATTGGCGGCCATCAGTTTCCTTCCTATCGGCTCTTGCTTCACCACAGGCAATACACACACATCCGATCACAACCGACACAATGGGAGAAAAACGACGTAGAAAACGATACATCCTGCTACCGATTTAAATCAACGGACATCTAACGGTGCCTGCTTATTCGTTGAACAATTATACAGAATTATTCGCTTTCCCAGTAGATTGTGTTGAATGGTTCACAAAAATGACCGGTTTCCCATTTGTTCAGCGTAGATAAACGACGAGTACAATGGAATGCCCATCAACGACTGCCGGTCGAGCGTATCGAACCAGCAGCCGTTGAAGTTCTGATTTAAAAATCCATAAAATTCCATGGAGCCCGATAAGGCCGTGAAAGCATCAGGTTTGCTGCAGCATCATCAAACACCTCCTTTTTCGGATTCCACTTTACGTCACGTTGCAACTCATAAACGATGTTCACTGCATTGCATACAGACGCTGTACGATGCCCGATCTCGACATCAGCCACGGGGCGGCTCCTTTTCTTGATGGCATCTATCCAATCCTGATAATGGTTATCACTTTGGTAGAGCCGCTTATCGGAAGGTTTAAGTGTATGTTCTACGATAGATTCGGGAGTCGATCGCAGAAAGCTGCGTGATACTTCGATGGTTCCCTCCGTGCCGATAAACTGTATGGCATTTCCAGGGCCCCAAAGTTTGTGGTGCACCGTTACGCCGTTGGCATATTGAAACGACGCCCCTTCCGTTGCTAATGGATCCTGTGGTGCATGGAAAGACACGGGTCCCGATTCATCCATACCCAATGCCCATTGCACAATATCAAACATGTGGGCTCCCCAGTCTGTAATATACCCGCCACCAAAACCATGATAATAGCGCCAGCCAGCCCAATCCTTCTCATTCTCTATGGAAGGCGCCAGAACCGGGTGGTAACTACGGTAAAACGATGGCCCGATCCATGTATTCCAATCGAGCTCATCGGGTATCGGTTGCGGAGGCAGATCACATTGCCGGACAGGCTCCCCAACAGATACATTAATTTCTTTAATATCGCCGATATATCCGTTTGCAATCAGCTCGCTCGCATGCCGGAAAGGTTTCCACGATCGCTGCATACTACCCGTCTGCAGTACACGTTTATGTTTTCTCACGGCATTGACCATGGCCCTTCCTTCGGCAATCGTCAACGCCAACGGCTTCTCACAATAAATATCCTTGCCCATCTTAGCCGCATCAATACAAATCTGTGCATGCCAGTGGTCGGGTGTAGCAACCACGACCGCATCGATATCTCTCCGTTCCAATAGTTCCCGGTATTGTGCATAGCCGGTCACGGGCGTCGCTACTTTTTTTGCATTGGCCTCCGTTGCACGTTCCACAAAACGGGTCAGTTTTTTTGAATCCACGTCACTTGTGGCTAATACGATTGTTTCCGGGCACCCATTGATGTTACCTAATAATCCGAGCGCCTGTTTACCGACGCCGATATACCCCAGGGTAATGCGATCACTGGGTGCGAGAAACCCTTTTCCTCCCAAAACGTGCCTTGGCAAGATAGTGAAGGCTGCAGCTCCCAATGCCACGTTTTTGATAAATGTCTTTCTTTCCATTCGTGTATTTTCAAGTTCATAAATCGGTCAGATCGTATACAAACTAAATCGCTCGCCTTGAGGCTGTCGATCAAAGTCGGTAAAGATAAGACTTATGAATCTACACACAAAGCATTATTCCGATTTCTCGAAATGCACCATGGACCGTATGCTTACCGGACTAACCCGCTTGCCATCTTTAAAAGTAGCTGCCCGTACCGTTGTGTACTGAGGCACCTCAAAAGCACGCTCATATCTTGGCGAGTCCACCGATGGCTCACTGCCATCCAAAGTATAGCGGATTTCCGGTTGGTAGCTATCCGTTTTCAACGCAACAGTAGATTTTTTGTCTGCAATATCATCTGTTACCTCAAAATACACCTGATAGGCGCTCTTTGCATAATTAATGCCCATTTGTTCATAACGTACATACTGGGCTTCCAGCCGCCGGATGAAATCATTCCAATCTTTGCGATCCGGACTGCTCCATCCAATCTCGGCTACGGCAGCTCCACGGGGATAAGTCATATAATCCGCTTTCTCCGGAGAGTGGATGTATTCACACCAGATATTGCCTTGTACACCGAGGATAAATTCACGTTCTTTGCCGACCAATTCTTCCGGTATCGGCTCAAATGAATAAACCTTCCTCAGAGGCAGAAATCCGCCAATGGCGCTGGGTTCCAGGTAAGGCTCGCCCTGGAAATAATCAAGATACATGAACGTTGTAGGTGTCATCACCACCGGGTGGTGCATCCGGGCGGCTTCAATGCCACCTTTAATGCCCCGCCATGACATGACAGCCGCATTGGGCGCCAACCCACCTTCTAAAATCTCGTCCCAACCTATAATACGCTTGCCCTTGCTATTCAGGAATTTTTCAATGCGGGTAATGAAATAACTCTGTAATTCATGCTCGTCTTTTAATCCCAGATCTTTGATTCGCTTTTGGCAGTGTGGGCACTCCTTCCAACGGTCTTTGGGCGCCTCGTCACCTCCAATGTGAATAATTTCACTGGGAAATAATTCGGCCACCTCTGACAATACTTCCTCTAGAAAAGTAAATACCTCTTCTTTACCCGCACAATAGATATCTTTCTGAATGCCCCATTGTTCCGGAATCTCAAAAGGTCCACCGGTGCATGACAGTTCAGGATAAGCTACCAATGCGGAAAGCGCATGTCCGGGCAATTCTATTTCGGGCACTACGGTCACATACCTCGTCTGCGCATAAGCAACCACTTCTTTGATGTCTTCCTGCGTATAAAAGCCGCCATGCGGATTCGAATTGATGTAAGGCCCCCGTTGAAAATTGGTGCCGGGACGCCAAGCGCTCACATCGGTAAGATGCGGATATTTCTTGATTTCAATACGCCAACCATGATCTTCAGCCAAATGCCAGTGAAAGACATTCATTTTATGCATGGCCAGGTAATCGATGTATTTTTTGATGTAATCCACCGAATAGAAGTACCGCCCAACATCCAGCATCAATCCCCGCCAGCCAAACCGAGGACGATCTACGATCTCTACCGCAGGGATGGCAACCCCTGAACCCGCCAACTTTTCGATCGGCAGCAATTGGTAGATGGATTGAATGGCATAGAACAGTCCGTTTGCTTTTTCCGCCCGGGCAATAATTCCACCCTCTTTTACCGACAACCGATACCCCTCATCCCCCAACGTATCCGAACCTAATTGCAACGAAATGGCAGCGTCATCGGTCCCTTTTTGTGAGGTAGATACCGACAAGCGTATTCCGGTCCGCTCAAACAGTCCCTGCGCTAGCAATTCCCCCAATGCTGTTAATTCCGGATTGCTGTTGTCGACTTGGATTACGGTCTGTCCGGTAAGTAAATAGCCCCCCTGCTTTTGCTCCAATTGCAGGGGCTGTGGAATAATGGAAAGTTGATCTTGTGCGTATACTCCCGTTGATAACGATAAAGCGACAGCAACAGTCAATTTGGTTAGTTTATTCATTCGAAAATAGTTAGTTTTTTAATGGACTCATGGAACCTACCTGTTCATCGTCTTCTGCGTAAGGTGCCGAGATGGTTGGTTTCATAATCAGTACATCTGTTGGACAAACATACTAATCCACACCCACAATAATCCGCGCAATCGATTGAGCGAATTTTAAAAAAAATGCTACACCTTTTCACTTGGGTTTGATTTTAACGAATATTTCCTTAAAATTGCGCTTTATTTAAATTAAGTCCAAATAATAAAATGAATAAAAGAACCTACCTTTTTGCTATACTTATCTTTTTCTGCCTGCATCAAAACAGTTATGGCCAAAACCAACCATTGGCTGGACAAGTTGTTTCGGCCACAGACCGGCAACCGTTACCGGGTGTTACCGTGCGGGTATTAGGTATTCCGAATGGACGAGTCACCGATGAAAAAGGCACTTTTTCTTTTGAAGGCTTATCCGATGGCCAATATACGCTGACCTTTTCCTACCTTGGATACGACGCAACCCGGCTCAGTATTACACTGCCGGCTGCTAACAGCGGCAATCTGTCCGTTGCCTTATCACCGGTAGAAAACCAGTTACAGGCGGTGGAAATCATTGGTCGGAAAGAGCAAACTTATAAGAATACATCTTCCTTTGCCGGAACAAAGACCGAAACCCCCATCAAGTTCGTGCCGCAGGCCATCAGCTATGTGACGAAGGAAGTTATCGACGATCAGCAGGCGTTCAAAACCAGCGATGTGTTGAAAAATATCAGCGGTGTAAACACGTATTCTTATTATAATAACGACTTCACTTTACGTGGATTCCGGGCAGGCAACGCACTCATCAATGGCCTGCGGGATGCGACCAATAGCTGGTCACAATCGTTACTTCCCAATGTGGAACGCATTGAGGTTATCAAAGGACCCGCTTCCGCCCTCTTTGCCAATACAGATCCGGGGGGCACGGTAAATACAGTCACTAAAAAACCGCTGGACGTAGACCGCAAGTCGGTAAGTTTCGCAACCGGTAGTTATAATACCTACCGCATGACCGGTGATTTCACTGGCCCGATGAACAAAGAGAAAACCTTGTTGTACCGGTTGAACCTCGCTTATCAGAACGCCCAGTCCTTCCGCGTATTGCAGGGAGGCGAAGATATGGTTATCGCACCGTCCATCTCTTTCATTCCCACGGACCGCACACAGGTAAATATCGATTTTGTGTACTCCAAGACCAAGTCGCGGTTGGACCGCGGACAGCCGATTTTTGGTGCCTCAGCGGGAACCGATTTATATTCAACACCGGCTTCGTTTGCAATCGGCAAGGAAAATGACTTCGAAAACGAGCTGAATTTGTACACGACAGCTTCGCTGCAACATAAATTCAGCGACCACATTTCGTTTAATGCTTCCTACATGAAATTCTTGTACGACGAAGATCTGTTGGAACACCGCACATCCAATCGCTATGCGGTGGATGCCGATGGTCAGCAAATCCCGACATTAATGGAAATGCAAACTATCCGCCGCAAAGGAAAAAATTATAACGACAATATTACCATGTATTTTGTCAGCGATTTCAACACCGGACCCCTGATGCACAAACTCCTCGTTGGATACGATTATATTCAAAATGTATCGCCGGTGGGCGGATCGAACTACAACGCCGCCGGTTACCGCAATGCGGCCAATGATGGAGCTATTAACACGTACAATCCCGCAAATCGCGATGCTTACCTAATCATTGACAATCGCCCGGTACCCAATGTGCCTCACTTTGATCTAACGGACCCCAACTATTCAATTTCCGAAATATCGGGATATTTCAATGTCTCCAGCCAGCAGGCGGTAACCAAATATTATGTCAACGGTTTTTACTTACAGGACCAGATCACCTGGGGACCGGTGCAGGCCCTCGTAGCGTTCCGTCAGGAGTTCTATACGGATATCCTGAATTACCAAAAGGAAAACGAAGAGATTGTCGAACAGAAAAAATTAATACCTCGTTTCGGACTGGTCTACACACCGATTGAGCCTATAAGTCTTTATGCAACTTATGCACAGGGGTATCAACCTCAGGGAGCCGGTACCATCGGCGATCCGGAACGATTCGGTGGGCCATTTGATCCGCTCACCAGCACCATGTATGAAGGCGGTGCCAAGATGGAATTCCTCGCCAAGCAATTGATCATTAATACGGCCATTTACCAGATCGAACAAAACAACATCCTGATTAATGCCAACAATCCGGAAAACCCCGATGAACTGGAGCAAATCGGTCAGCAGCGTTCACGCGGAATTGAACTGGATGTATATGGCCAGATCCTACCGAATCTGAGTGTCACCGCCAATTTTGCACTTAACGAGTCTATCATCACCGAAAGTGATGATCCTGAGGAGGTAGGCAACCTGCTTCCTAATGCGCCCAAAAATCAAGGTGGTATTTGGGCAAAATACACCTTCAATATACCTGCCCTCAACGGTATCGGTATCGGGGCCGGCGCAAATTACGTGAGCAAACGGGCGACGCTCAGCGATATCCTTACCTTGCCCTCTTACGTGGTCGCAGACGCAGCATTGTATTATACCGTCGACAAATTTAAGCTGTCTGCCAACCTCAACAACGTGTTCAACAAAACACACTGGGTGGGCGGTTATGATTTTAACCGGTTATATCCGGGGGCACCCCGCAACTTCCTGGTCGGTGTGGGTTATACGTTCTAAGTAGGTCGAACATGTCCAAACGCGCCGGCAAGGCTGAAAACAACAAAAAATTATTTTGGCGCCTTCATCACTGGGTGGGCCTGTATACGGGTATCCTCATCGGCGCACTCAGCCTTACCGGCGCGATTGCCGTATTCATTCCGGAAATCGACGGATGGGTTGTCAAACATCATTACAATGCTCTGTCTTCTCCTTCGCCTACGGGCACCCCACAATTTAGCCAATCCATCGATTCATTAATCCACCGACACCCCGATTACAATTCTTTCCTCATCAGCTTACCGGATCATCCCGCACAGGTGGTTCAAGCCGACGTCATCCTGCGGCCGGAGGGCGGCGATTTAAAGCGCATCGATTTTTTCATCGATGCCGGAAAAGACCGCATTGTCGGACAACGCGACCATCAGAATTCATTAGCCAATTACCTGCGTCAGATGCATGTACGACTATATGAAGGATACTGGGGGCGCCAACTGGTGGGCATTGGCGGATTGGCGCTGGCAGTCGTGGCCATCACCGGACTGCTCATCTACGGCAATTTCATGAAAAAACAGCTTTGGCCCAAACTGCGTAAAACGAGGGACATGCGCATTATCATGGCAGACTGGCACAAGATACTGGGCATCAGTGCACTGGCATTCAACATTGTCATTGCACTCACCGGCGCCTGGCTGGGTTTACAGCCTTGGCTAATGCGATGGTTGGAGATCAAAACCCCCAACACGTTCAAAGCACCCACTGTCATGGAACCGGAAGCCGATAAGGCAATGCATGTGAATTGGAACGATATCCTGAACGCAGCAAGAAAAGAATTTCCCGCACTCCAACCCCGCCAACTCACTTCATCGACCAACGGCTCGGGAACGGTCACCGTGCGGGGCAATATTGCCGGACAGATCTATGAACGCGACATCAATGTAATGGTTCTTTCAAAAACAGATTATCACCCAATTTTCAAGTACGATGTTCGGCAACAGCCATTTAGCCACAAATTTTATTTCATCCAGGAGGCTATGCACTTCGGCGACTTCGGAGGACTGCTGCTAAAAGCTCTCTACGCGTTGCTCGGACTGACCAGCGGTTTCCTATCGATCAGCGGTTTCGTTATCTTCTTGCTCCGCCGTCAAAAAAAGAAGAAATTCCGTCGAGCCGATGCGTGGAAAACCACCTTTGTGTACAGCATGGCCGTGTTGCTCTTTTTGATAGGAATTGCATTGATCAGTCTGTTTATTGGCTATGCAACCGCCTCGTTAATAGCCGGTATCCTGATCAATACTTTGTTGATCGGCCTAATTGGCTATGCACTTTTGCGGTACTTGTTCAGCCGATTTTACCGTAACCGTCAACCGGTATGAAAGCAATAAAAAGGAAACACAGTAAGCGGTATGATACGCAGACGGAACACTATCTCGTACCCGCCGCCCTTGTCCTGCTTAACATCATCGCCGTCCACATCGCTTATGCATATTTCAACGCCACAGGGAACCAAATGGGGTGGCTTGTGTCGCTCACGCTTGCATTCATCTCATTAAGCAGCGCTGTTTGGCTCAAAAACCGGATATACCTCTGGTGTTCAATGATGTATTACGTGGTGCTGCTTATCTATTGTTTGGCATAGGAACTCACGATACGCATCAGCTCATTGCTCCGTTCCACCAGCCAGTCATAACCTGCGGTTCCCGCAGGCTTCGCGAACAATTTGGAACCCAATCCGACAGCACTCACGCCGGCGTCAAACCATCCGGAAATGCTTTCCGCCGTTGGATTTACACCGCCTGTTGGCATAAAGCGCATGGCAGGAAACAGCGGCTTAATCCCCTTGAGAAATCCGGTTCCGAGCGTATCGCCCGGAAAAAGCTTTACCAAAGGAGCACCCAGATCTTCGGCCTGGCTGATTTCCGTGGGAGTCATACACCCGGGTACCCATAGGATGTTTTTCTTCAGCGTCACTTCGGCAATTTCGGTCTTCACTACGGGGCTCACAATAAATTTGGCGCCCATTGCAATGTACGCTGAGGCCATGGCCGCTGATTTAATCGTACCGATACCCAACAAAAGATCCGGCCAGTTTTCCTTCTGAAATGATAGTAATTGAGAAAAGTTTTCAGGTGCTTTGTCACCCCGGTTTACAAATTCAAAAACCCGGATCCCGCCTTGATAACAGGCATTGACCACCTCGGTACAGGTCTGGATATCATCGTTGTAATACACGGGAAGTACCGGATACTGAAGGATATGTTTGAGCGTGTTTTCCATTTTTTTGTAGTGAGTAATGAGTATTAAGATTCGTTATCTGAAAGCCGACCGCCATTCGATCACAAATCTCCGTTGCCAAAGTCGCCCTTGACAAATAACTTCTTGAATCCGGCGGCGGTCGCCGTATCAATCACCTCCTGACCTCCCTTACCATCCACCAAGGCATAAATCAGCCCCGCCATGAAGGCATCGCCGCTACCGATGCGGTCGATTACCCCGTCTGTTTCATTAATAGCCGAGATAAAGTCTGCTTCCCGTGTATGGTAGGTTCCATACAACAGGTTGTGGGTCGCGTTGTCCATAAAACGGAACGTATAGGCAACATGCTGGCATTGGGGCAACAGGCCGAATACTTCTTGGGCAGATTCCCTGGCATGTTCAAAATAGACATCGGGGGCGGTATCTCTCCCCAATGTGTCCAACACGGAAGTACCAAGCATTTTATTGGCGGCCCAGATATTACCCATTACCACGTTACAAGATTGGAGCAGAGCCGGCATCACCTCAATGGGATCCTTTCCATAGTTCCATAACCGGTTACGGTAATTGAGATCAACAGACACTGTCAGTCCCCTGGTACGTGCGGCATCCAATGCTTCCTGGCAAACTGCCGCTAGCGATTCATTCAAAGCCGGGGTAAGCGCACTCCAATGAAACCAGGTGTAACCGTCCAGCACCTGATCCCAATCGATCATACCGGGCTTCAATTGACTAAAAGCCGAATATTTCCGGTCATATACCACCTCCCCCTTGCTAAGTCCGTTTGCCGAAAGCAGGAAGTATAGCCCAAGCCTGTCTCCCTCCAGCAACGACAGCGACATGTCTACTCCCAGGCTTGTCAAGGTCGACAGGATCTGCGAAGTCAGGTCATTATCGGGGATGCGGCTCAGGTAGCTGCATGGGACGCCCCATTGGGCCAGTGAAGCCGCCACGTTGGCTTCCGAACCGCCGGGAAAAACAACCACCTTGCCCGCTTCCCCCAGAAATGATTCGCCGGAGGAACTCAGCCGCAACAGCAATTCACCAAACGATACGATCTTATGTTCAATCATGATCGGCTAAAATAACATTTTAAGTACGAGGTGCGAAATACGAAGTACTTCTAACGTTCAATTTTACCCAGGGCGTGCTCAAAATCTCCAATTAGGTCATCGATGTGTTCAATTCCGACCGAAATGCGCAGCATGCCGTCGTTTATGCCTGCCTTTCGCTTCTGTTCAGGCGAATGATGCAGACCCCACATACTGGCCGGATGTACAGCCAGTGACTCAACCCCACCCAAGCTCGCTGCGTTTGCAAAAATCCGGAAACTGTTCAAGACAACCTGTGCATGCGCAAATTGCTCCGGTTCGTCCTTCCCAGCCACCTCCACGCAGAGCATTCCGGTGTAACCGTTCATCTGGCGCTTCGCCAATTCATATTGTGGATGTGAAGGCAGCCCACAATATAGGACACGCTTAATCAACGGATGTTTTTCAAGCCAATGAGCCAATGCCGATGCATTTTCGTTGATTTGCTTCACACGGAGGGAAAGGGTTCGCAACCCCCTAAGCAGCAGCCACGCATCAAATGGGGCCAATGAACCTCCCAAAGACAACAGCTTCTTCCACGCTCGGTTGATCATTTCCTCGGTACCACAGACGACACCGGCCGTTAGGTCACTGTGTCCACCCAGGTATTTGGTCGCGCTGTGCACCACCACATCAATACCATGGTCTCCGGGTCGCTGATTAATGGGACTGGCAAATGTATTGTCGCAGATCGTCGCGATACCACGGGCCTTGGCCAAGTTAGCCACATAGGCTAAATCGGTGATGGCTAAATTCGGATTTGATGGCGTTTCAAGGTAAATCAATGTTGTATTGTCGCGCAAAGTCGCATTCAGCGATGCGATGTCCTGTTGATCAAAATACGATACATCGATACCAAATTGCGGAAGCAGTTCCTTCAGTAAGATGCTGGCTGCCGAATAATGAGACAACTGTGCAACCACATGATCTCCTGCTCTGACCACAGATAGCACAGCTGTGCTGATGGCAGCCATGCCTGTAGCCGTAAGCAAAGCTGCCTCTTTACCCTCCAGTTTGGCAATCAATTCGGCAGTCTGGCTACTTACCGGATTGCCGTGACGCTGATAGAAATAAGGGTAACGCGCTTCCGTGCCTGCTTTTAAAAAATCGTCCGGATTACTATCCGCAAAATACGTAGCGGTCTGATAAATAGGTGGGACTACCGAACGGGTCTCGTTAAAGGCTTTTCCCGAATGGATTAAATCCGTTTCGATCTGACTCATGGTATATAAAATTACAAACTTTTCGCCGGCAGCAACGGCTTAATGAAAGCATAGACTCGGCAACCCGCGCAAAAGCCGAAAGCTGCCTCCAAAAATGCAAAAATAACCAGTATATCCGCGAGAATATAAGAAAAGGATGAGGCGCCTACTCCATAAAGAATGGTCATGGCACTCGTAAATAATAATCCGATCAATGCGGCAAACCGCTTAGGTGCACGGTCGACCGGCTTATTACCCCTACCAAATGTCTTGACCAATACGCCGCCCAGTTGTCCGAGTAAGCTATATTTCCCCAGTTTGGATGCCCGCAGGAAAAAATCAATAGCGAGAAAGGCTGGTATAAACCAATATCCGGATACGATATAACCTGCCGTAAAAACCAAAACCAACAGCGCAGTCCACCTCGCCCGGTACTCATTCATGGTAACGAAATCAACGGGGCAATCTAAATCTGTATTCGCCATATAAAAATCTGATGTACTTTATGTCTACAAAATTGCAAATAAAATATTAGTCTATCAAAAAAGTAGACTAAAACCCATCAAACTAAAATAAAAGAGTTTTTTGTCTTTTATTAAAATTAATTTATCTTTGCGCCATATATAGAAATGGATGTTTTCAAAAACCTGTGAATATGCAATACGAGCCGTGATATTCATCACGCGCGAAACGAAAGACGGCAAGCGCGTGGGCGTCAAGGAAATTGCCGAAGGCATCGATTCACCGGTTCATTTCATTGCAAAGATATTACAGGAACTGAGTAAGCGCGGAATCGTCCAATCCCTAAAAGGCCCCACGGGAGGATTCTTTATGGATGGACACACATTAGGCCATACCTTGGCAGACATCGTTGTGGCGATCGATGGCGACAAGTTATTCAACGGGTGCGGCCTGGGACTAAGTGAATGTTCGGAGAAGCAGCCGTGTCCACTGCATGCAGAATTCAAGGAAATCCGGAAGAACTTGCATAAGCTACTGTCACGGACTAAATTGGGAGAATTGCAGGACAAATTTGATATGTCCACTTTCTATCTGAGCAGACGATAAAAAATTTTCAATTAATAAAAGATAAAAAGGTATTAATATCACTTTATGGAACAGATGCATAACATTTATTCGTTGCAACTTGGCTGGCAGGAGATGGCTATGGTCGCATTTGTGGTGATGCTTCTCCTATTGCTCGGCGTCCTGCTGTCGTTGTATCATCGGGTAGTATCGATGCGTAACATGACCCACGGCGGCCCTAGTGTGCGCATAAAGCGCCATATTGACCAACTCAGCACCGAGCAACTAGACGCAGTGCTGCGGCATAAGAAACGCACGACAACGAAGCGGAAGGCAACGCTCTCCGTCCTTGCACTTTCCACCGGCTTCCCTACCCTGGCCCAATCAGCACCTACGACAGCTGGCATCGCATGGGGAAACGCGGGTATCGTTATTACGTTGATACTTCTCTTTATTCCGGTATTATGCGGATTGGTGTTGATGATTGTCAAAATCAGGCGTGCATTATCCCGCTACCAGGAGCGCCAGCGTGATGTATTAGCAGATGAACTGGCGCAATATCTCGATAACCTGTCAGATTCAGAAGAACTCGATCGCTTGGCAGACCGAAAAGCTGCGCTCGAGTATAGATTGACACACAATGAGCTTACCGGCAACGCCCAAGTTCAGGATCGACGCGGTTTGATCGCTGCGACGCGTAATGACGGTAACCTTCCTATCGCAGCGCTCAAAAAGCGGGCGGTTCGACGTCCTAACATCGACCGTCGGTTGGCCAAACTGGTGCTTTGGTACATCGGTGCGTCGGCTTTTTGGTTGTTATTCGGCACCACAGTCGGTCAATACCTCGGTATCAAATTTGTTGCGCCGGATGCGGACCAGTTGAGTTGGCTGAGTTTTGGCCGCCTAAGACCGGTACACACCAATGCGGTTTTCTGGGGTTGGGCGTCGCTGGGCATGCTCGGATTGGGATACTACATCGTGCCACGCGTAAGTAACGTGCCACTGGCTAGCCTCCGCTACGGTTGGTATTCTTTCTTCCTTATCAATCTCACCGTAATTGCCGGTACCATCAGTTTAATGGCGGGCATCAACAACGGAGGTGGCGAATACCGGGAATATATATGGCCGATCATGCTTCCATTTGCCGTTGCATTGGTGCTCACACTAATCAACTTCTTCAAAACCATTGCCCGACGGAAAACCACGGAGATCTACATCTCCAACTGGTATATGGTCTCCGCCGTCATCTTTACCATCGTCATCGCATTGGTCGCCTATCTTCCCTTCTGGCAGAATGGCCTGGGTGAAATCATTGTGCAGGGCTATTACATGCACCAGGGCGTAGGTATGTGGTTTATGCTGTTCACGCTGGGCATTGTCTATTATTTCCTACCCCAGCAGCTCAACAAACCCATTTATTCTTACAGCCTCGGTATACTGGCCTTTTGGACACAAATCCTATTTTATACACTCATCGGCACCCATCATTTCATTTTCAGCGCCATTCCCTGGTGGCTGCAAACCGTTGCGATTGTGGGTAGTTTAGGGATGGCGATTCCGGTGGTGGCAGGCACAACCAATTTCCTGCTTACCTTCCGTGGGGCTTGGTATAAGGTCAAAGATAGCTACACGCTCCCATTTTTTCTGGCGGGCATTATCTTTTATTTCACCGGATCCATGCAGGGTACCGCTGAGGCATTTCGCTACACCAATCTCATCTGGCATTTCACAGACTTTACGGTCGCCCATTCACACCTGACCATGTATGGCATCATTTCCTTCCTGCTTTGGGGTAGTATGTACGCAGTTGTTCCCCGTCTCACCGGTCAGGAGCCGCCGCAGTTAACCGTTGGAGCGCATTTCTGGTTCGCATTGATCGGTCTGCTTTTTTATACCGTCCCGTTGATGTACGGCAGTACGTTGAAAGGTCTTTTATGGTTGGATGGGAAGCCGTTTATTGACAGTGTCGTCCTCATGGCCCCGTACTGGCTCTGGCGAGCTATCGGAGGCAGCCTTATGTGGCTGTCCCACCTTTTGTTTGCTTACAACCTGTATAAGATGTACCGCCTGGGAGTGCAGCCAGACATTGTGGAGGCAGCATTGGCAAAATTAAGCAAGGAAACGGATACGGTTGCGGAAACAAGATAAACTCAGACTCATGGAATTTTTCAATAACCATATAAAACTTTTCGGAACTGCATTCTTCTTCTTTGCGATGCTGACGCTGTTTGTGGCCATCATTCCCGCCATCAGTAATCAGCAAAACAATGCGCCCCTACCCAATGCGACATCGCTCAGCGACGAAGCCCGGAAAGGCAAGGAACTCTTTATTGCCAACGGCTGCGTGGCTTGCCACACCCAACAGGTGCGCAACATTGACATGGATAGCCGCTGGGGTAAACGACCTGGCATCGCGGCAGATTATGCTAGCATGAAGCGGATGGATATTTGGCGGAATACAGCTACCTTGGCGGGCACTGAACGCACAGGCCCCGACCTGACCGATATCGGCAACCGGCAGCCTAGTCTTGACTGGAACTTAGTACACCTCTACAATCCGAGGACTGTCGTCAAAGAGTCTGTGATGCCAGCCTATCCCTGGCTCTTCGAACGGAAAGCCGTGCCTGCAGACAGCGATGTGGTGGTGAATGTACCCGAGGCATTTCTCGGCGGTAAACCAGGGAAAGTGGTAGCCAAACCGGAGGCCCTCCAATTGGTGGCTTATCTGCAATCGCTCAAACAGGTAGAACTGCCGGGAGAGAGCCGCGTACCCGCATTCCTATACAAAAAAGTCGCTAAGTCAGGAGAAGAATCCGGCGAATCAGCAAGCAGAGCAAACGGAGCACTGTTATATACCGACAACTGCCAGACATGCCATCAGTCCGATGGACAGGGACTGCCCGGCGCCTTCCCGCCCCTGGCTAACAGCCCGATCGTAAACGGCGACGACCTTTCGGTATATGTCGATATCATCATGAATGGCTACGACGCCCGCCCCGAATACGGTGCCATGCCTGGTATAGGTATCCTAATGGGCTTTACAGCAGATGATGTGGCGGCCATCATTAATCACGAACGTACCAATTGGGGCAACAAGGGGAAAGAAGTGACTGCAGAAGAAGTACAAGAAATCTTGGACATACTGAAAACGGACAGCTGAACGGACGGACAATAAAATTTTCAAACAATGAAGAAAGCAATTTTCCCATTATTCATACTGATGTTAACCACCCTTAGCGGACTGACATGCCCGGTGTGCGAACGGCAACAGCCCAAAATGCTGCAAGGGATAGCTCACGGTGCTGGGCCGGCGAGCGACTGGGATTACGTCATCATCTGGGCAATGGTGATCATTGTCGTCTGCACCTTGTATTTTTCTATCAAAATGTTGGTTAAGCCGGGTGAAAAAACTGGCAGCCATATTAAACGAATCATATTAACCCTGGAAGATGGCACCGAAAAGTAAAATCATCATTTATATTGACAACGAACCAGATCCCGTTGCGGCTTTTGAAGCTCCTGTTAATTTTGAGCTGGATACCCGCAAGCTGGTCGATGGAGAACATCTGCTCACGATTGTGAGTAAAGATCCGTCCGGCAAAGAAGGGATACGCAAAATTCCTTTCGAGGTACGAAACGGGCCCGCCATCAGCATCGAGGGAATCCAGGAACACGCCGTGGTAGATGGGATACTCCCGCTAATGATCAACGCCTATGGCAAAGGCGACCAAAAGGACTTTCTCATCTCCGGCAGTGAAACCCCTCAAAGTATACCGGCCTGGGTATGGATCCTCATCATAGGTTTTGTCGGCTGGGCGTTGTTTTACCTGTTCCGGTATTTTGCAATGCCGCTGTAACACACCATGGATAAAAAAGACATTACAACGTTAGCGGATATCCGCTTACTGGTAGACAGCTTTTACGGCGAAGTCAGGAAAGATCCGCTAATCGGGCCCATCTTCGATGGAGTCATTGGCGACCATTGGCCGGCACATCTCGAGAAAATGTACCGATTCTGGCAGACCGTACTGCTCAACGAGCACACCTATTTCGGAAGCCCCTTTCCTCCTCACGCTCAACTGCCGGTAGACCGGCGGCATTTCGATACCTGGCTGGGACTCTGGCGCAGTACCATCGACCAATTCTTTATCGGCGAAAAGGCCACCGAAGCAAAATGGCGTGGCGATAAAATGGCCAGCATGTTCCTTTCCAAAATCGACTACTATCGTAGCCGCCCCTCAACTCCACTGCTATGAGCACACCCATGAACCATCCCAAACCCCTGAAGCGGAGCCCGCATTTAAAGTCGATCAGTCGCGATCATCACCATGGATTATTGCTGTGCTGGAAAATCCGGGAGGGGTTCAAACGGAACGTCACAATTGAACGCATCAAGCGCTATACCGATTGGTTCTGGCAATCACAGCTCGCTGATCATTTTGAGGTGGAAGAAACCTATATTTTCTCCATCCTGGGAAACGGTCACGAGCTGGTAAAGCGCGCGCTTACCGAACATCGTCGGTTGAAGCGGTTGTTTGAACAGGAAACGGATGTATGGCGAGCGCTGAACCTCATTGAGGAAGAGTTGGATAACCACATCCGATTCGAGGAGCGTGTATTGTTCAATGAGATCCAGCGAGTGGCTACCGAACCAGAACTCGCTGCAATCGCAAAACACCATCGGCATGACCCATCGTGTGAAAATTGGAGCGATCCCTTTTGGGAGTAAGTATGCTACGCACTATAGGGAACGCTTCCGAAACCATTTAATACCCTGGGTTCTGCACCAATATACCGGGTTGAAGATTAATCTGGTTTTGCGGGATTGGCTGGTACTTGTCGCTGTTCGGATTGAACGTAGCCCCCCGCATGGTATTCCGCACGCGGAGGTCTTTTTGGGCAAAATCATTTAACGTAGCCGCCATGTCTACCCGGAAATCCGGATTCGTATGCTTGTCCCAACGGCGCAAATCGAAAAAGCGATGCCCTTCTGTTGCGAACTCAAGGCGCAATTCCCATTGGACAGCTCGCATTGCTTCGGCTGCATTGGCAAAAGCTGGGTACAGCCCGATTTTATAGTTCGCAGCAGGTTGGCTCCAATCCACATCACCTCCTTTCATATAGTCCCCATCGCTGGTATTTGCGCCCCACGGATAAGTAGCGCTCGATAGGCGATAAATCTTGGCACGCCCCATAACAACTTCATTTCCGGCACGCTCACGGACGGTATTTACGATCTCACGCGCTGTGGCAAGATCTCCCTCAGAAGCCGCAATCTCAGCCCTCCATAACAAGATATGGGTAAGGCGAAGAAGCCGGTAATTATTTGCATTGACTCCCAGCTGCCAGCCTGTCTGTGTGCTGAACTGACCGAGCTCACTCTTATTAAACATCGGCTTGGAAGCCGGCAAATAAGGTCCTCCGAATGATTGATCACGTATCCATGCACTTCCCATGACAATGCCCCAATCGCGGTAGGGGATACCCCTGCGGCCAACAGTCCAATCGAGACGCGGATCCACTTCATCATTAAAAGGTACAAATTCTGCACTGGATTGAACCCCCTGATCACTTTTCAGATCCGTATTATTAAACGTATCAAACAACGGCAGCCCTTTTTCATCCACCTTGAATGCATTGACCAGATTTTGCGAAGGCTGATGAAAACCACAGCATAAACCCATATCACCCGGATACGGATAATTAAATCCGATACCCATATTGCCATTTTCGGAATCGGGCGAGCCATCGTTTACACTCGCTTGTATCTCAAAAATGGACTCCACATTGTTATTGCTCACGATCCGGTAGTTATCCATAAACTTAGGCATCAGCCGGTATCGGCCACTGTTGATGATTTCTTCAAGCAACGGCTTGGCATGTTCATAATCCAGTTCCTGCATGTATGCTTTGGCAGCTAGAGCCATAGCAGCGTATTTTGTGGGTCTTCCTACTTGTTCCTGTGTTTCAGGCAGACGGCTCCACGCATACTCGAGGTCGCTGATGATATGAGCTAACACAGTACCAGGTGGGTTGACGTTGGTCACTACCGAGGGATCCTCGGTTTCCTCAGTAAGGATGGGTATGTTTTCAAATACCAGCCAGGCCTCCAAATTGAAAAAGGCCCTGAGGAAATGTGCTTCCGCACGCAGCATTTCGGCAACCTGGGGGTCAAGTTCCGTATCGTTGATTACTTTCAGCACGAGGTTGGCCCTATGTACTCCCAAACCGATAGCCCATTTCCATTTTTCTGCAGGATAGGAATTGTCAGGCAACACTTCCCAACGCTCGATTTGATTGACAGGTACCTGATCTGTAAATTCAGATCCTTTGTATGCATCGTCAGACGCCGCTGAGCCAAAAGTCCAGTTTTGGATAGACGCACCCCAGGTTATTCCCGGCCCCTTTCCGGCAATGACCGCATAAGTCCCTACTAAGAGCGAATTAACCCCTTCTTCGGTATAGAATATATTTTCTGAGGTAGTACCCAACGGATTTTTTTCCAGAAAATCGCTGCAAGAACTGGATAAAACCAGCCATACTGAACCGAGCACAATCGTTAACTTTTTCATGGATTTCTTCAAATTTAGAATTCGTGAGCTTACAAACCGATTTCAATACCTAATATGAACTGGCGGGGCGTCGGCCACGCACCAAGATCAAGCCCCATCCGGCCGCCCGAAGCGCTCAATTCGGGATCGAGACCACTGTAATGGGTAATCGTAAACAGATTGGTTACCTGGCCATAGATACGCAGCCGATTAATCGTCTTCCCGGTAAGCCCACCGGGAAGATTATAACCGATCAGCAAGTGTTTGAGCCGAAGAAAAGAGCCATCTTCTACAAACGCGGATGAAGGCTGTATGGAGCCGTCGCTTAAATCGTGTATGGGAAGCTTGGCATCTGCATTATCTGCCAGATAGGGACTGCCCCATGACCGGTAGAGCACATCGGGACTATAGTTGCCCTCAAACATACCAAAATCAGTATTGCGCCGGACAAGATTGATCAGATCATTGCCGTAACTCCCATAGAAGAACATGTTGAGGTCGAAATTTCCATAACCCAGATCGAAACTCAACCCTCCGGTGAAATCGGGATGCGGATTACCGATATAGGTCATATCCTGATTATCCACCACCCCGTCGCCGGTTACATCCCGGTATTTAAACCGACCAAGCTTATTGTAATCCCCCTCTGCACCGAAAGCGGGTGGATGTGCGTCCACTTCTTCCTGCGTGTTAAAGAAACCATCGACAATGTATCCATAAAACTGCGGAAATGATCTACCGGCAGCCGCCCGTGAATAGGTCACGTTGCGATAATCACCTAAGATCACTTCTTCGTCCGCATTGTCAGACAGTTTCACAACCCGATTCCGATACGTGGAAACCGTAGCCGTAACCCGGTATCTAAACCTATCATTAACTTGCTTATTATAGCCAATCTCCAAGTCAATACCTGTGTTTTTCATGTCTCCGATGTTTACAAAGGGTGCTGTCACGGCGCCCATAACATCAGGTATACCCATCTGATACAACATGTCCGTCGTATTTCGCTGCCATACATCAGCAGAGAGACTGAGGGCATTGTTCAGCGCACGGACATCCAGCCCGAGGTTCAATGTTTTCGTCGTTTCCCAGCCTACATCGGGGTTGCCCAGATCGACAGGCTGGAAACCTACCACGGCACTGGTGTTCGAGCCGGTGATGTCATAAGCAGAATATGCCAGGTGTGTCCCATACGTAGAATAGTAGTTGTAGTTGCCAATGCGGTCATTCCCCGACATTCCCCATCCGATGCGCAACTTGAGGAAGTCCAGCCAACCACGCGTGCCCTCCATAAAACGCTCTTCGGAAACGACCCATGCACCCGACGCCGCCAGGAAGTTGGCATATCGGTTTTTAGGCCCAAAACGCGACGATCCATCCCGGCGGAATGTACCTTCAAAAATGTAGTTATCAGCCAGACTATAATTAATACGGCCAAACATCGAAAAAAGCGACCATTCTGTTGCAGTACCATCATTCAATTGTTGGCCTGTACCGGCGCCGATTTGCATATAATCGGGATCCAACGAAAAATAAGTATCCCTACTGGCGGTAAGCCAGTCGTACTTATTATCAATGGCCTCCGTACCAACCGTTACGTTCAACTTGTGGATATCGGCTATCGTTGTATTGTAGTCGAGCGTGTTCGCCCAGTTCCACTGAAGCGTGTAATTACTCGCTTTATTTACGACCGAGATTAACTGAGGTACCGAGCGTTCCGGGTTGGGGAAGGTTCTGCTCAGGTTATTCCATTGATCGTAGTTATAACCGAACAAGCTCCGGAAGGTAAGGCCTTCGATGACATCCACTTCTGCGAAAATATTACCCAACAACCGTACCTCATTGTTTTTGTTGTCTCTTGCACGGACAAGCTGCGCAAGGGGATTGTGCGACTCCCCCATCATGACCGGTCTGGAACCGGCAAAATTGCCCACGACATCATAAACCGGGATTATTGGCTGGAGTTTATACGAGTTGGCTATGGGTGTATATTCTCCGTTGTTGTCGAGCACACCTTTGGGCCGGCCCAACGACGCCTGCAAAGACTGTCCCACCTTAAACCGGCCGGCGATACGAGCATCTGCATTGCTGCGGAATGTGAACCGATCGAAACCGGTATATTTGAGATACCCTCCTTCACTCAGATAACCACCGGACAGCGCGTAGGTTCCATTATTTCCGCCACCGGTTACCGATAAATTATACTCCTGAACAACGCCGGTTTGATAGATAACATCATACCAGTCGGTCCCTGTTTTATTAGCCCGGATAATTGCCTGATAGGGATCATAGCTGTAGTCCTCAGGATTCGTCCCGGGATCGCCCTCCATCGCGCCGGCAGGCATGATGTAATCCGGTATCCGCGGTTCTGTACCGTTGCCGTAATGGGGATGCGACCAATTAACTCCCGGAGTCAGCCCCTGATTTTTTGCGGTCATCCATAAGACTTCGCCATACTGTTCCGTGTTGAGCAAATCGTATTGATTGGCAGCCCGACTGGCCCCGGTGCGCATGGTAACGTTGACGCTTGGTGGCTGTCCCTCACGGCCGCGTTTGGTCGTGATGATGACCACACCGTTCGCACCCCTCGTACCGTAAATCGCTGCAGAAGAAGCATCTTTCAGTACCGATATGGATTCTTTAACGAGCTTCAATCCAGAGGCATCCTTACCTCAAAACCGGGAAAAGGTTATTACATAGCAAAATCATCAGCTGACCAAGAGCACAATATCTTCTTGTTGTTCGACAATTTCACGCCGTATAAAGAAGACATCTACAGCGCATTTTGGGAAAAAGTTGGGCGTAAGGGGAATGTGGAAGTTTATTTCCACCATTTTAACCTCAAAATATTCAACAACCTCATCAAAGATGCCATCGGAAATCATACGGCATACGTTGTCGTGCCCATTCCAACAAAAAAAGTTGCATCAATCCTCGACCTCATTCCGCGAGACAAATTATACATTCTAGACTACGGAATGCAGCTGTTTGGCCGGAAATTCCCTTCGGTATGCCAAAACTTCCGGGAGGATGTCTATAATGCGTTATGCGCTGGGTCGGACCTGATCAAAAAGTATAAGAAGTTGTCTATGATTTTTCCCGAATCCAGCAACATCCCACAGGATATTAAAAGAGGATTTGAACGGTACTGCAGGGAAAAGGGACTCGCATACGAAACGATTAGGGTATTTTCGGCGAATGAGCTGATGAAAAACAATGCCTACCTAGTTTTTGACGACATAAGTTTTGTTAAATTAGTCCAATCAGCACAGACCTTGAACTACGTTCCTGGCTACGACATTGGCATCATTTCCTACAACGACACCTCCTTGAAGTCTGTCGTTGCGACGGGTATCACGACCATTTCCACGGACTTCATTGCCATGGGCCGGAGTATGGCAGACCTTGTCATAAACAAAAAAAAGGATCATATCCTTAATCCCTGCACACTGATCAGAAGGAATTCACTATAGCCATCGGTCTTACGCTGCCATATCCCTCAAAATCACAATGGCTGCGCCAATATCTAGCACCTGTTCAAAGGCGATTCTCAGCGACCCCTTCACCTCCTTGAGGTTGCAAATGGTTGGATTTTGTTGCACGAATTGGAGCACGTTACCAAAGCGGTCGCTTTCGAAATAACCGGGGTTGGTAGCGAAATAACCGCGCAGCACATTTTTCTTAAAGGAAATTTTCTCGAAACCGATTTCTTTGCCCAGCCATTGCAGCCGTAGGGTGTTGAGCAGTTCTTCCACAGGGTGTGGTACCGGCCCGAAACGGTCCCGCAGTGACTGCTTGAAGGCATCAAGTTGCTGCTCATCTTCCAGCTTGGCAATCTCGTTGTACAGGTTATAACGCTCAGCCACATTCGTGACGTATTCATCCGGAATGAGCACCTCCAGATCCGTATCAATCTGTGTGAAAGGAACAAAATCACGCGGTTTCACATCTTTGAAGAGATCCGAAAACTCATCGTCCTTCAATTCCTGTATGGCCTCATCCAATATCTTGTGGTACATCTCAAAGCCGATTTCGGCAATAAAACCACTTTGTTCGGCCCCCAACAGATTGCCACTGCCGCGAATATCGAGATCGCGCATGGCGACATTGAATCCGCTGCCCAATTCCGAAAACTCCTCGATGGCACTGAGCCGTTTATAAGCTTCCGGGGTTAGCGTGGAAAGCGGCGGACTAAGCAAATAGCAAAACGCCTTTTTATTGGTACGTCCCACACGGCCACGCATCTGATGCAGATCACTGAGGCCGAACATGTGGGCATGGTTGATGATGATCGTATTGGCATTGGGGATATCCAAACCAGCCTCGATGATGGTAGTGGCCACCAGCACATCGTGCTCGTGGTTGATGAATTTGAGCATCACATCTTCAAGCGCATCGCCTTCCAGCTGCCCATGAGCTACGCCTACACGGGCATGTGGCACCAGCTTTTTGATGAGCATCCCCAGTTGGGGCAGGTCGGCTACACGGTTGTGGATAAAAAACACCTGGCCACCGCGGTCTATTTCGTAGGTTACCGTCTCCTGTATCAACGTTTCGTTGAAGACATGGAGCTCCGTCTGCACGGGCTGGCGGTTAGGCGGCGGGGTGTTGATGATACTCAGGTCACGTGCACCCATCAGCGAGAAGTGCAGCGTACGGGGTATTGGTGTAGCCGTTAGCGTGAGCGCGTCCACATTGGCCCGGAGCTGTTTAAGCTTTTCTTTGACGCCCACACCGAATTTCTGCTCTTCATCCACGATCATCAGGCCCATATCCTTGAATTTTACATCTTTGCTCACCAAGCGGTGGGTACCGATGATAATGTCCAGTCTACCTTCAGCCAGGCGCGCCAGGGTATCCTTGATCTGTTTGGGGGTTTTGAACCGATTGATGTAATCGATCGTACAGGGGAAGCCCTTAAGCCGTTCGGAAAAGGTGCGATAATGCTGCATGGCCAGAATGGTTGTTGGCACCAATACAGCCACCTGTTTGCTGTCTGCCACTGCTTTGAACGCCGCCCGGATAGCGACTTCCGTCTTGCCGAAGCCTACATCGCCGCACACCAGCCGATCCATGGGATGGGGTGATTCCATGTCTCGCTTTACATCCAGCGTCGCTTTCTCCTGATCAGGGGTGTCTTCGTAAATAAAGGAAGCCTCCAGTTCAGTTTGCAGGTAAGTATCGGGAGGATAGGCATTACCCGTCTGTGCCTTGCGTTGGGCGTAAAGGTTGATCAGATCCCGCGCGATATCCTTAACTTTTTTTTTAGTGGTTTTCTTCAGCTTATCCCATGTATCCGTGCCCAGTTTATTCATCCTGGGAACCGACCCATCCTTGCCGGTATATTTGGAAATACGGTTAAGCGAGTTGATATTTACATACAGCAGGTCATTGTCGGCGTACACCAGCCGGATCATTTCCTGCATTTTACCGCTGACTTCCACCTTTTCCAGTCCGGCATATTTCCCAATGCCATGGTCGATGTGGGTAATGTAATCACCGGGCTTCAGATCCCGCAGTTCCTTGAGTGTGATGGCCTGTGAACGTTCGTACCCTTTTTTTCGCTTGTATTTATAATAACGGTCAAAAACCTGATGATCCGTATAACAGGCAACACCCAATTCAACATCTACAAACCCCTCGCGCAGGGCAGTATGGATGGGTGTAAACCCAACGGATTTATCCAGATCGTCCAGGATGGTGATGAGTCGCTCGATCTGCTTGGGCGAATCGCTGAAAATGCAGTTTTGGATATGAGCCTTTTCGTTCTCGGTAAAGTTATGTATCAACAGACTAAAGTCCTTGTTGAACGAAGGCTGTGGCCGCTGGTCAAACACGATCGTTTCGCCGGCCTGATAAAAATACTGCTTACCGAATTCCACCACGGCAAAATCATGCAGCATGGCCGCAAGGTTCTTTTCATCCACGAAGTTATACCGTGGATCGATCCATTCCGGATTCTGACGTTTGTCGGCATCGGGAAGCGCTTTCCAGAGCTCACCGGCCTTTTTATAGCCCTTGGCTATCACATCCAGGGTAAATTGCACGTCTTCAAACCAGATCGCCGAATCTGCAGAGATATACTCCAACAGCGAAATGTTGCCCTCCGTCAGGAACTTGGCTTGCACATTGGGCACAATCGTCACGGTATGTATCTTACTTACCGACAGCTGACTTTCGATGTCAAAAGTGCGGATGCTCTCGATGTCGTTGCCAAAAAACTCAATCCGGTAAGGTAGATCGTTTGAAAACGAAAAAATATCCACAATACCGCCACGGATCGCATATTGGCCGGGCTCGTAAACGAAGTCCACGCGTTCAAACTCGTATTCCTGTAAGAACTCGTTGATGAAATCGATATCGAGGTTGCTATTTTGGGTGATTTCAAGCGTGTTTTTCTCTAAATCGTTCCGATTGATCACTTTTTCCGCCAATGCCTCGGGGTACGTGACCACCATTTTAGGCAATTCGGTGGTATGATTGAGGGTACTGAGGGTTTCAGCACGTTGCAAAACGTGCGCACTGTCGGTCTGTGTGAAATCGAACGCCTTGCGGTAAGATGCCGGAAAAAACAGCACCTGTTTATCCATCAAGCCTTCCAGATCGCTTAGGAAGTAGGAAGCATCTTCGTGGGTTGGCAATACGAAGACCATTGGTCGCTCCTGCAATTGATAGCATGCCACGGCCACCATCGCGTCGGCCGATCCGATCAGCCCACGAAGCTGAATTTTCGGGTTTTTGCCTTGCAATGCCTTCGCGAAAGCGGTTACTCTATCACTTTCACGGTATTTCGATAAAATATCGTCTACGCCCACAGTCTAAAAACGGGGACAAAGGTACGGAAAAATTGCAGATATCAGACTAAAAGCGAAAGCCAATTGATATAGAATATGTATCACAATCTTCAGCTAGTTGCTACCATCCGACATCAACGAACGCACTTTCCGCATAACCTTCCTCACAAATTTTCAATAAAAATTAATTGGATTTTATATTTTTTTTGAATTTCATTGTACTTCCATCGTATTATTTAAGATGAAAAATGCATTATTTTACGTTATCAATACTTTTATCTGTAAAATCTATCTTTTATTCATCTACGTTTTTTATAAATATTAAGCGAGAAACACTGCATGTCGAGTAGAAATCTATTCCTGGCAAATGGTGATAAAAATAAAATGACGAACTTTATGGCCACCGCGACATGATGAGTAAAACGTTTCCATTTGAACTCCTGCGACCGTCGTTGCTGCAGAAGGCTTATTACATCACGGGGTCTTTTGTTGAGTCCGAAGACATCGTTCAGGAGGCCTATCTGAAATGGATAACCCTAGATACGCAGACGGTTACGAATCCAAAGGCTTATCTGACACGTATGGTCGTGCATTTAGCAATTAATTGGAAAAAGAAGCAAAAGTTACTGCGGTCGACCTATTATGGGCAATGGCTGCCAGAGCCCGTAGCCAACGAGCGGGCAGATCTGACCATTGACTCCGAAGACACCATCACCTATTCATTGCTTGTGATTCTGGAGCGTCTGAACGCTAAGGAACGCGCAGTTTTCATCTTGAAAGAAGCCTTCGATTACGATCACAATGAAATCGCCGACACGCTGGAGATCACACCTATCCATTCCAGAAAATTGCTTAGCCGCGCCAAACAGCGGATCGATGCACAACAATCCGCGTCGGTACCGCATGATGAACAGGTCGCTTTTTTAAACCGCTTCCAACAGGTCATCCGGAATGGGGATACGGCGCAACTTGAAACATTGCTTCGGGAAGACGTGGTGGCGGTATCCGACGGTGGTGGCAAAGCGTCCGCAGGCAAACATCCGGTTGCCGGCCGCCATCAGGTAGCGCGTATGCTCATGGGAATTTACCGAAAATTCTATCGGGACGTAGCTGTTACGCAAATCATCATCGGGGGCCAAATAGCCTTATTGTACTGGAACGATGGGACCATACGCAGTTGCCAGATATTCACGCTGAATGGCGGAAGACTCCACAAGGTTTATTTTGTAAGAAATCCCGATAAGCTGTCTACCTTGCAAAAAAAATCTGCAATTGCTGTCACACAATTGGCGGTATATTTGTCTGATATGGAAAATTGACTCAAGAATCATGAATGAACGAATTGCTTATCACGATTACCCGGCCGGATTATTGGACGGCATGCGAAAAACCCAAGACTTTATTGAAAACTCAGGCTTAGACCATGGACTGCTCGAACTTCTGTGCATGCGTGTGTCCCAAATTAACAGTTGCGCCTATTGCATAGACATGCACTACAAAAAGGGCCTTCATTATGGCGAAACTCCCCTGCGACTCATTTCCGTTTCGGCGTGGCGGGAAACCCCCTATTACTCGGAGGCCGAACAGGCCGTTTTGGAGTTTGCAGAAACGATGACGCACATGCCTGCCGAGGTTCACACGGATGGGCTGCATGACAGGCTGCAAAAGCATTTCACGCAGCAGGAGATCGCCATTCTTTCGTTGGCTGTTGCCCAGATTAATTCATGGAATCGGTTGATGCGCTCCTTCGGTGCGGTTCCGGGGAATTTTAAGGTGGATGTCAATGTTTGATTAAATCTCTTCCGATTCGATCTGGAGTATAGCAGCATATGTTTGCGCCATTTCCTTGCATTTAAGTTTAGAACCTAATTTAATCGGTTGACGCTTATGAAAACTTGGATATTGTCCATAAATGTATTACGAACTATCCTCCAACGTACTTTGGCGCACTGCCCAAGGAAAGAACCTCATTTCATCCATTTAATATTACAATTAGCTTAAAATTTGGTATTGCTATGCGTGCATGTCCACGATCGTTTTGATGACCAATCCAGTGGGGTTAGCTACCGCATTGAACTGTTCACGTAGCATAGAAAACGGCAGTCTATGCGTAATGTAATCATTTGCCTTTATTTCGCCCTGTTTGAGGGCAGCGACTACCGTTTGGAAATCGTCAATTGTAGCGTTCCGGCTGCTCATCAATATCCCTTCCCGTTTATGAAACTCCGGATGGTCGACAATAACCAGGTCTCTTTGTAGGCCGATCAGTACGTAACGACCGGCATGGGCCATATACTGGAATCCCGCGTTAATCGCTGCAAGATTACCACTGCAGTCGATGACAACCGAAGCCATTTCTCCACCCGTCATCTCCCCTATTCGTTTGGCAACATCCTCCTGCAATGCATCGATCGTCAGTTGCACATCGAAAGACGACCTACAGAACGCCAGCCGGTCGGCATTTACGTCAACAATGATGACATGGCCGCCGGCCAAGCGGGCAAATGTCGCAGCGGCGATTCCAATAGGCCCCGCCCCAACGACTACGATGTATTCGTTTGGCTGTACAGCTGCTCTCCGGATGCCGTGCGCCCCGATAGCGAGGGGTTCCAAAATAGCAAGTTCGTCCAACGTCAGTCCATCGGCCCGAAATAAATTAGTGAGCGGAACGGCCAAATAATCCGCCATACCCCCATCGAGGTGAACGCCGATTACTTTCATCGATACGCAGCAGTTACTCTTCCCCGCCCTACACGCAATACACGTTCCGCAGTGCAAGTAGGGAATCACGGAAATATGTTCTCCTTGCCGAAAGCCGTCTCCTTTCACGTCAACTACTTCGCCTGCCAATTCATGCCCCAATATACGTGGATAAGAAAAATAGGGCTGTCTGCCGCCGTACGCATGGATATCGGTTCCGCATATCCCCAGTCTACTTATTTTTATGAGTGCTTCCCCTTCTTCAAGTTGCGGGACGGACTTTTTCGCATACGCCAATTGAAGTGGCGCCATGCAGGACAAAACGGTCATTGGTTCGCTTCTATTAAACATATCGATAGTTCGTCTCAATGGCTGCTAAGTTAAGGCAGCGACTGGAAAGTGTGGCAATAAATTTATATGGACAAAGAACAGTATTTATCGGTTTCCAATAACAAGCCACATTAGCCTATCATTAAGCCTCGTTATCCCATTTTGCCACAATCATCATTGATACTATTCTCATGTTGATATTTTCCAATCATTAAGGAATATTATCATCCATATTGTATTTTTTTATTAAAATAATGATAATTGTATTGATTAACATCTTCAAATAGATGACTAAAGACGGTCGGACAATGAAACCAGTACAGCTTTTAGTACCAAACAATGCGACTACTTCGTTCAGTGTACGGAAGGACACCATTCCCAATGTAAACAATCGGTGGCATTGTCATTCGGAAGTTGAGTTAATATGTTTCCATCAGGGAGCGGGTACCCAATTTGTTGGTGACAACATCAAAAGATTCAAATCGGGCGATATCGTATTAGTAGGTGCTAACCTTCCACACTATTGGCGCTACGATCAATCAAACCAAGTATTTTCAGGGCTTCCATATTCTACTGCAATCCACTTCAGCGAAGGTTTCCTGGGCGAACGGTTTTTACATCTACCTGAATCAAAATCAATTAAAGACTTGTTGCAAAAAGCAAAGCGGGGTATCTATATCTACGGGCATGATGCCGAATCACTAGCGCCGATGATGGAAGGTGTATACAAGGCCGAAGGGTTGAGGAGGATTATGTTGTTGATGGAGTGTTTGCTGCGTATTTCCGAAATCAAGCACCCGGCATTACTCTCATCTTTGGGTTTTAAGTACGACCACCGCGAATCGGAAAACGAACGGCTTAACACCATCTACGAATTCAGTTCGCAGAATTTTAGAGAAAAGGTTGTTCTTGACGAAGTCGCTGCCCTGATCAACCTCACCCGGACGTCGTTCTGTCGGTATTTCAAAAGCCGAACGGGAAAGACCTACACCCAATTTTTGACGGATATCCGCGTAGGGTATGCGTGCAAATTGTTACTAGAAAACCGGTATTCCATCAAACAAATCAGCTTCGAATCGGGGTTTAACAATTTCACTTCATTCCACGATACATTTAAAGCCATCGTTGGGAAAACACCAAAAAACTACCGAGACCAGCATTTGAGGACTACCTGAAAAATTGTCAATCCTATCCCGTCGGTCTTGTCGGCAACATGGCCAGCAGCCGGACCCATCTCCGGAATGCAGCGTTGATCCCGCCCTAGCATGTTATTACGTCCTTTTCTGCATCCCCTTATTTCAAAATAACATAACTTTTACCTTTAATGGTCTCGAAATCATAAGCATATGTCGTTTTATTTTTAAATCCCTTTAAATCGGCTTGACTAGCTATTAGGGGAGCATTGATATCTGGAATCTGATAAAACCTGTTTGGATTAGGCCCTTTCGCTTGACTTAATTTTACCGAGGTATCCGGTGTGTCAATCTCTTGGTATAATTTTAAGCGACAGTTGCCCCCCAACCGAGAATGAATAACTAGTTTACGAATCTCTCCATCTTTCCAATCCATATCTACTACAAACCCTCCTTGGGCTACCAATCCCGTTACACTCCCACTTTGCCATTCATCGGGCAGAGCCGGTATTAAGTGCATAGCCCCATCATGGCTTTGTAACAACATATTTGCGATACCAGCCGCACAGCCAAAATTCCCATCTATTTGGAATGGAGGATGGGCATCGAATAAATTTGGATAAGTACCACCTCCTTCCTCCTTACTCGGGGCATCCGCTGGTGAAAGTTGGTCTTTAATCAACTTATATGCATGGTTACCGTCTAATAACGAAGCCCATAAATTAACTTTCCAGCCCATTGACCAGCCCGTCGAAACATCTCCGCGAAAGATAAGTGAATTGCGGGCGGCTTCAGCAAGTTCCGGCGTATGAAAAGGAGAGATTTGATTAGACGGATACAGGCCATACAGATGTGAAACATGCCGGTGATCGTCTTTGGGGTTATCCCAATCCTTAATCCATTCTTGTAATTGGGAATGTTTACCTATTTGCATCGGCGGCAGTGAATCTTTTTTCATACGAAGAGTGTCAGCAAATAGCGGATCCTTTTTTAAAATTTCCGCTGCAGCTATCGTATTGGCAAACAAATCAAACACAATCTGATTATCCATTGTAGCACCGTAGGTCACCGCCAATGGCTTGCCCTTGATGACATCATAGGCGTTTTCCGGCGAAACAGAAGGACTTACCACCAACCAAGGTTCGCCTGGAACTTTCTGCAACACATCTACGAAATACATGGAAGCGGCTTTTAATATGGGGTATACTTCTTTGAGATACCGTTCGTCTCCCGTATAAAGATAATGGTGCCATAGATTTTTACAAAGCCAAGCACCTCCCGTTGGCCATAAGCCAGGGTAAGCAAAATCAACAATACCAGAAATACGCCAAATATCCGTGTTGTGATGGGCGACCCACCCCCTCGCGCCATACATTTCTTTTGCGCTTTGGTGACCCGTTTGGTAAAGGTCTTTGGTCATCGCGGTAAGCGGTTCCGTCAACTCGGAAAGGTTGGTTGCTTCTGCATGCCAGTAGTTCATTTCCGTATTAATATTTATTGTAAACTTACTATCCCAAGGCGGAAACATCTGATCGTTCCATATTCCCTGTAGGTTTGCAGGCTGACCCCCCGGTTGCGAGCTAGAAATCAACAGGTATCGGCCAAATTGAAAATAAAGGGTCACTAACTGAGGGTCATAGACATCTCTAAATTCCCGAACACGTTGATCAGTAGTTTTTTGGGTAGCCGATGTTTCGCCTAAATCTAACTTTACACGGCTAAAATACTTTTGGTAGGTTGCAATGTGATCTTTACGTAATTTGTGATACGATTTACCCACTGCTTTCCGCATATAAGATTGTGCAATCTGATTGGCATCCCCATTTAAGTCCTCATAATTTCTGAAATTTGTTCCGATAGAAATAAAAATAGTGGCTTCATTTGCATCATGGATGGTTAAACTTGTATCCGTTTCGCCAACAGACCCACCTTTAAGTACCGGTTTTATAATCGTCTTAAATTCAACTTTCCCTATCTGACCTTCGTGATCACCGGAAATTCCGTTCATCATCAGTTCTTTGCCATGCGTCTCGATCTGATTTTTTTGGGGGCTACTTAGTGATAGGGAGCAGTTAATTTTCCCGGGTTTGCTAGCCGTTAAACGTACCACTAATACGTCCGCAGGAAACGAGGTGAAAACTTCTCTCCTATATGTTACGCCATCTACATCATAAGTAACGGTCGCTATTGCATTTTCCAAATTGAGATCACGGTAATAATCGGTGTAATTCTCATGTCCCGGAAAAAAAACATTCAAATTGCATACCGTTTGATATGGCATGCCACTATTGCCTTTTGGCATCGCTTTTTCATCAGCCAGTTGCTGAGCTTCTAAATATTTTCCCTCAAAAAGGAGCTGCCTTAATTGCGGCAGTATATCCTTAACTTCCGGATTCGATGTATTATTCGGCCCACCTGCCCACACAGTCTCTTCATTCAACTGGAGGGTTTCTTTTGCTGGTCCTCCGAAAACCATAGCCCCCACCCTTCCATTACCTAAAGGCAACGATTCTGTCCAAAGCTCTGCCGGTCGATTATACCAAAGTTTTAAGGATGACGCGGTCTGACCGAAAGCGCTAACTACTACCCCCAACAGAAAGATAAATAACAGGTTTTTTTTCATTAGTATATTGTTTTTTAACCACACAAACACTATTCAGCATATGTGCGCGTAATTCAAAAGCCGCAGGTCTAGCAATCCGCGCCATCCCATTCTTTGTTAGTTATATCCCGGGTTCTGCTCCAATTTAGCCGATACGTTCCGCTCGATTTCCGAAAACGGAATCGGCCAGAGGTTATGGTAGGGTTGTATGCTGATTCCCGATTTCTCATTGTACTTCTTGTTCCGATCATACAAAAGCCCCATACGGGTCAAGGTAAGCATGCGGAACTCTTCCCCGTATAGCTCGCGCATTCGTTCGTCCAGCAAGAAGTCGATGTCTACCATCGCAGGCTGGATTTCAAAAGTATGAGCCCTACGGCGCAGCACGTTAATGTCGGCGGCGGCACCGACCGGGTCTCCTGCCAGCAAATGTGCCTCTGCTCTTAGCAGATAGGTTTCCGCCAGACGGAACAGGTATCGGTCCCGGAAGAGATTATGGTCCTGGTTTAGCAATATTGTGCCGCCGAAAGGCGAAACCATTGGGTTTCCGGAAGCATCTTTCCTGACATAATCATCGGGAAAATCACCCTCACCCAACGAAACTTTGCGCAAAACCGGGTACCAGTTACGTATGGTATCATTGAATGCCGGTGCACGATCCTTATATCCATCGGCAACATACCACTTCCCATAATGAGGGGACGTGCTAGGTACGCCGTCGATTTGGATATCCCGTATAATATTATAGTTACTATTTCGCATATCCCCTTCAAAATCGGCTGCCCAAATGCCATACAGCATGTGCGAGGTAGGCCGTATCCAGCCGATGCCCCGTCCACCCAGCTTTTCATTGTATACCATGGATACCGGTAGACTTTGTGTGCCACTGGCCGTGCTTACCCGAATATTCAAGCTCCCTATATCAGGCATTATTGCCCATAGCAACATATCTTGCTGAGCCGATGCAGGATTCCGCCAGTCTGATTGAATGACATATAACCCCTCTACATTTCCGCTTGACCTATTTTGGTTATCCAGTTCGAATAGATCGCGGTACACATCGCCGGGTCTGTCTTTATGTCGGCCAAAGCGTTCGGTCATCAGCCCCACTCCGCCATAATCGATCACTTGGGTAGCCGTGGAAATCGCTTCGTCATAGTTGCCCAATGATATATTTACTTCTGCCAGTAGGTGTTGCGCTACCTGCTTATTGACCTTCCCATCGGCTACTTGGTCGATATCCTTTAGCACAGATATGGATTCGGTGAGGTCATCGTGGCATTGTTGGTATACTTCTTCGCGGGTCGCCCGCACGTAATCCCTCCGTGGAGTGGATACCTCCTCCAAGATTAGCGGTACCCCGCCGAAAAGATTAGCCAACATCCGGTAACTTAATGCCCTGAAAAAAAGCGCCTCGGCTCTGAATGTCTTCCGTTCCTCTTCCGAAATGGATTGAGACTGGTCCACACGGCTAATAACGACATTTGCATTCGTTATGATTTGGTAATTGATCTGCCAGATTTCGTGGGGTACAAAAAATTCGGGCACCATCGTGTTCCGGTAATCATTGAGTTTGACCGGCGGATTATAATCGGTAGCATTGACAGCAAAGTCTGTCGCATAATAAAGGGCAAAGAAAGCATCCAATTCAATTCCGCCGAAAGCCAGATGGCGCACGCGATTATGCAAATAGTTGACCGCTGCAGCGAATTGCTCCCTTGTCTCCAGTGAATTATCGGGCGAATAGAAGTCTAGTGGTTTCTCTTCTAGAAATGCAGTTTCATTGCATGCCATGCCTACCGACATCAGCGATAGCAAGAAATATTTTATTGTTTTTTTCATTATTGACACAATTAAAATGAGACCCTCAATCCCAATGTATAACTCCGTAATAACGGATAGGCTCCGACATCCAACCCTGTCCCGGTTTCTGGATCCCATCCATCCCAGTCTGAAAATGTTAGCAGGTTTTTTCCGTTGGCAAAGACTTTCAGTTGGCCCAATCGAAAACGCTCCAATAGCCCAGCCGGGAGATCGTAGGAAACGGTCACGTCCTGCAGGCGAACGAAACTGCGCTGAACGTAAGGGGAGAATGTTTCGCCCAACGCAACGGTATAATACCCAATCTGACGGTAACGTGCGGAAGGATTTTCTGGGGTCCAATAGTCAAATTTGAACAGGTTTGACCCATAGATGTTATCCGGATTGGCCAAGCTGGTCCCCGGCTGGCCGTAGTAGAAATCACGGCCACCCTGGATGGAATTGACCAAAAAGTTAAATCCCCAGTTCTTGTAGCGCAGCATACTCTGGATACTGAATCGATAGGCTGGATCGGTGTACCCCAAAATCTTCCGATCCTGGTCTGCCGTATACGAGCCGTCTCCATTAATATCTTCTACCTGATAGGTTCCATAGGTAAAGCCCTCGGGGATTCTTCCCGCATGGTAATCGTCCAATTGCCACATCTCCGTAATATTGAAATCATACGCCACACCCAGCGGATGCCCCATGAAAATCTTCGAGGCAATCAGGTCATCTTCCCGGCCGTCGCCGTTTGCATCAATTCCCAATATACTGACCACTTTATTGCGGTTGCGCGAAAAATTGAACGTGACATCCCAACTGAAATCCTGTTTGCGAATCGGCGTACCGGTAACGGTAAGTTCCTGTCCATTATTGCGCAATCGACCAATATTCATCGGAATTGTAGCGAATCCATTTAATCGGGGGATATCAATGTCGTAGAGTAGATCGTATGTATTCGCCGTATAATATTCCAGCGTTCCGTTCAACCGATTGTTTAGCAACGAAAAGTCTGCTCCGACGTTGAAGGACGCAGTGGTTTCCCATTTCAGGTCTGGATTCGGCAGACGCGAAACGTATTGGCCTTGCTCGGCAGTGGCGCCATCTCCAAACAGGTAACCGTCGCCAACAGATGCGCCCAAAGCGGCCAAAGTCTGATACCTACCTACCGTCCGGTTTCCGTTGACACCATACGAGGCACGCAGTTTCAGGTCGTCAATCGCCGATACACGGTCTTTGATGAATGCCTCATCGCCCAAACGCCATGCCAGCGCCACCGAAGGGAACACCCCAAATTTATTATTGATACCGAATCCCGAAAACCCATCTCGTCGCACGGTACCGGTAATGATATAACGGTCATTGTATGTATATCCCAACCGTACCATCGAATAGAGGCTGGATTCTTTCCAAGCTTCCGATGTGGTGAATTGTTGATCCGATTGCCCCGCATCGAGTTTATCGTAACCCAAAATGTCGTTGGCAAATACACTGGCCCGGGCAGTGGTACCTTCATATTGCCCTCTTTCCAATCCATAAAGCAACGTTGCGTTTACTGCGTGAATGCCAAATGTTCGCTGGTAGGAAACAATATTATCGACGGTATAGAGATACTGTGAACTATTTGTCTTAAAGCCTTCGCCGGTGAAATTCTGGGCATATGGATTGAAGTTGTATCGCCGGCCCGCGATTTGATTCTGTGAGAAGTTCAAGCGATAGTTTAATCCTTTTATAAACGGAATGTCAATATCGGCAAACATGTTGCCAAATAAGTTATTCCGTCGGTCCAAATCCTGCTGATCCATTTGCAGAAAAGGATTTACGATACCCCGGTAAGGTTGCAGGATGTAGCCCCCGTCGTCGTCTAAGTAGGGAACTTGCGGTGGAAGTCCGATAATATTCCCTATCGATGGGGCAATGTCCGAGTAATTATTGACACTTAGAAAAGACTGTATGCCCACTTTCATCCAATCGGTAAGGTGTGTATCTAGGTTAATGCGGATATTATATCGTCTAAACCGATCATTGATTACCACATTCTTTTGATCGGTGTACCCAAGGGAGAAAAAATACGAAGCCCGCTCACCCGTATTTCCCACACCGATATTATGGTTCTGAATCATGGGGTGTCTGTTGGTTAACAAATCCCACCAATTATTTTCTACCCCTCGCTGGTAACCATCGAGAATCTCCGAGCCAAAGAAACGGCTAGTGGGATCCCAATCGGGGTTGGGCGTCATTAAATCGTCACCCGTCCGACTTTCGCTCAAGAAGCGGTCTCCGATCCGCCTGATAAACCCTGCACCGTCTTCCGGCAACATGTCTCGATTAGACACCTGCTGCATAGCGTACGACATGTCATATTCGATACGCGGCTTATCACCGGCTGTGCCGGATTTGGAAGTGATGATGATTACACCGTTGGTAGCTTGGGAACCATAAATGGCGGCCGCACTGGCATCTTTCAACACATCAATCGACTCAATGTCATTCGGATTGATATCGACGATGCTGCCGCGGTAAATAATACCGTCTAATACGATAAGCGGCGCATTGCTCCCTGATATAGAAGTCTGCCCACGAATGGAAATCGAGGGGTCGGATCCGGCTGTTGTCACCGCGCCCACATTTAGACCCGGCACGGTGCCTTGGAGCGATTGTGCCAAACTAACGTTTGGCGATTCGCGAAATGCATCGATATCCGCTCTCGCAACACTCCCCGTTACATCCCGTTTCTTCGCCGTGCCGTATCCGATTACCACTACTTCTTCCAGGTCTTCACTTTCGGCAGGATGCATTTCTATCCGCATCTGCCCACTGGTTGCGGCCTGTTGTAAAGCCTGATATCCCAAATATGAAAAAGCAAGTTGGTCTCCAACCGATGCCTGTATACGAAACGAACCGGAGTCATCTGTCACGGTCTGTCTTGTGGTGCCCACTACATTGACAGACACGCCCGCCAACGCGTTACCACTTTCGTCATACACCCCGCCCTCCACGTACTCCTGGTTGGTCTGCTTTTTTAATTCTTCTATTACGGTGTTAATATGCCGGCTTTTCACGTGTAGCGCTGCCATTTGCCCCGTAGACTTAGCTTGTAGTCTTAGCGAAAGAAGCACCGTGAAAAATAACACCAATTTTATCGCGATAACGGCACCAAAATATTTATTCATAAATTTGAAAATGATAGGGTTTAATTCACTTCCGGAGGTTATTGCCGTACCTTCGGATTTTTTGGTTAGTCAATCATATGTCTCTTTGAATTTACAGACACCTCCTTTCCTTTTTTAGGAATCGTCAACTTTTTCCTTTATCAAAAATGTCTATCTCTCCTTTCGGCCAACAGTAGCGTCGCCGCTAACGTTGAACTGCGCTTGATACCCAACATCCCTCCCTCTTGGTCCAAAAGCAGTTCATATTGATGGAATTTACAAAGAAAGTCAATTAACAACGGTTTCGACGTGCCCCGGTTGTCCAGTTATTCAGCTAAATTAGCCTAACCAGCGCGGCATAAGAACTTGTCAACACATCGTGCATATTTTCATCCATGATCTCGCCAAGCGCGGGTCGGAAGTAAGTACTATATGTTTACGCCGTTTCCTTGCATCTTTAAATATGTAACCCAATTCAATCGGTTGACGCTTACGGAAAACTCGGCCATATGATGCATTCCATTTCTTGAAGGCCTTCTCGCAGGAAATGGAAATCGATCCAAGGGAATACCGGAAACGGTATAAGACGAAATAAAAGCGATTCGTTAAGAAGTCAAAATTCCAAGTTTATGAGTCTTTCGATATTGCGAAGGCGATATGCCCATTAACTTGGTAAACAGCCGGGAAAAATAAAAGGAATCGTCAATACCGAAAATCACAGCAATTTCTTTCACGGTCTTATCCGTGAAATAGAGGTGTTGACATGACTTCTGGATCTTCAGTTGGTTAAAATATTGAATGGGAGAATGCCCTGTACGTTGTTTAAAGACGCGACTGTAATGTGAAACGGATAACTGTTGCTGTTGGGCAAGTTCCAAAACTATCACCAATGGTAAAATTTATCAGACCGTCACATTGCCCGCTGGAAATTATGCGCTCGAATGTGACCTTTCGGATAATAATTTCGATGGGGATCCTAATGCGTATCTTATGGTAACCGCGGGGACTGAAATTTCTGACATTGAAGATATTTCAACGGCCGTTGCAGGTACACGTGTCGGGGGAGCGGCGCATGACGTTCGCGCTGGAGCAAGAAACTACGGTGTCGATCGGCCTCGTCCTTACCTTTGACGAATATCGTTACATGAAAATCAGGAGTATGAAGTTATATCTTGATTAATTTTATACTCGATCAGACGCCACCCGATATTACCGAGATCTTCATACGACAAGCAAAAGATTTCTAAAAACTGGGTTAAATTTCCGTTATTCGTACGGTAGAAACCCTTTGCAGCTTAATTATGAAATTCATCGGCGTGTTATCCGTATTAATCGTGGGAATGGTCAACTGCCTTTTTCCACAGCAACGCGTTATTACTACCCCTGCTTACGAGTTCAAGACTTCCGGTATTTATCAAATCGAAAAAATCGAATCGACCGGGACCGAAACGCGTGTACATGTATTATGTACCTTCATACCAGGTTGGTGGGTCAATTTTTCGAAGGAAACATTTATTAAACCGTCAGGCACGGATGACAAATTGTTCATTCGTGATATGATGGGCGGTTCCATAGATGAACGCATTACCATGCCCGCAACGGGCGACTCGGCTTTCGTACTGATCTTTCCACCCCTGCCTTCCAAAACCCAGGAAATCGATTTTGCGGAGGATGGCAAAGCGGTCATATTCGGCTTGTCACTTGTGCATTCGCAGGCTCCTGTTGAGTCGGCTAGGGAAATACCGGAAGGGGTGCAGCGGTGGCTCGACCAGGCCGTGGCCGAAAGTAAAGTAAAGGAGCCGATAGACTACGGAACCTCCGCTTTCTTCACCCGGGACACCGCGAGGCTGGTGGGCTACCTGAGTGGATATGATCCCCGTGCCGGCTTTTCGACCGGTATGATCTACGCAGAGAATGTAATGACGCAAGAGAGCTATCCCGTCGTGGTGGACGTGCACGAAGATGGGCGATTTGAAGCACGGATTCCCATGCAACATCCCATTCATACGGCGATAGTATTTGAACGCAGGTGGATTCCATTCTATATAGAACCCGGTCAGACGCTCTCCGTGGTGCTGGACTGGGACGAGTTTCTGGAAGCGGATCGCAAGCGTAATATCCGATATAAATTCAGCAACATAGATTTTACCGGACCTCTGGCGCAAATGAACGATGAACTTCTTCAGTGGGAAATACCCTATCCCGATTATCCTGCACTGCAACAAAAGCAAAAGAAGATGACACCGGCTGACTTTAGGCGGGAACAGATGCCGGTTTGGGAAGAAGCAACTGCATCGTTGGAAAAGCAATTAGCACAAAACAAATTGTTACCGCAAACGGAAACGCTACTACGTTTGGAGCTGATGATTTCCCACAGCAATTATTTATTTGACTTTCTGCTGAATAGGGATTATTACGCAACACAAGACAGCACCAATGAGGTATTAAAGGTGCCCGCTGAGGATGAATACTATGATTTCCTGAAAGCACTGCCCTTGGATAACCCATGTATATTGGCTACGCGGGATTTTTCCACGTTCATCAATCGTTTTGAGTACTGTAAGCCCTTTGAGGGTGCGTACCACACAGTCACTTCTATGCTACAACCTCAAAAACACTGGAAATCATTTCTTTTCGAAGAGCTTGGCTTAACCCCAAGCGAAGACGACAAAGAATTCTTGGAGATGGAGCAATCCCTTCAAGCCCGCCTGGAGCAAGCCGGTGCCTCCGATTCTGATCGACAAGCGTTGCTGAAGCAGGTACAAGAAAAAACAGCAGTCTTTTTCAAGCGATATGCGAAGGAAATGGAAATGTATTCCGAAAAATATATAATACCACAACACACCGTTACGCTGACAGAACGGGCGATGGCACAATGGCAGGCGAGAGATTCCCTGTTGCAAAGTAAACTGGGACTACCGAATAGTTTCGCCTATGAAATCGCGAAGGTTCGGTCCGTGGGAGGTACATTCGAAAACGAACTATCGGCACAAAAGGATGATGCACGGGTATTTCTGACCACACTTGAAAAAGGGATCAGCCATCCGCTCCTGTTATCTGAAGCCGAGCGGATTTTCCACGCTGCCTATCCCGATCAGCCGAAACAAGCGTATGAACTTCCGGAGGGAAGAGGAACGACGGTGTTCAAACAGCTTACCGATCCGCACAAAGGAAAGTTTGTATTTGTCGATTTCTGGGCAACAACCTGTGGACCGTGTATCGCATCCATCAAACACTATAAAGAAACAAGGGAAAAATACCGCAACAATCCGGACTTCGACTTTGTGTTTATCACGTCCGAGCAGGAATCACCCCAGCAATCGTATGATGATTTTATAGCAGAACAGGAATTGATACATACCCACCGCTTATCAGCAGACGATTTCCGCCTATTAAGGCAATTATTTAAGTTCAATGGAATACCCCGGTACGTAGTTATCGATCCCGAGGGCCGGGTATTGACGGATGACTTTCCGATGCATAATTTTGAACACGAATTGACGAAGATCTTGGAATCCCACAAACTTGCATCCGGTAGTTAGCGAGCATTTCATCACTGTTTTAAAAGCAATATGCCCCTAAAACACACTTTGTTATTTTATCTGGTCTTGGTTTCCCCAGCCGCCGCATTGGCGCAACGGCCCCTTCACCTCTGGTATACCGCGCCGGCAAAACAATGGGAAGAAACCTTACCCCTGGGTAACGGACGCCTGGGCATGATGCCCGATGGTGGCATTAACCACGAAAAAATTGTTTTGAATGACATCACGCTCTGGTCGGGTAGCCCGCAGGATGCCAATAACTATGAGGCCTATAAAAGCGTGCAGGAAATCCAACAGTTGCTCTTAGAAGGTCGCAATGACGAAGCGGAAGCGCTGGTCAATGCTAACTTTGTATGCTCGGGAGCGGGCAGCGGACACGGCAATGGCGCCAATGTACCTTTCGGATGCTTCCAGACCCTCGGCGAACTCCAGATCGATTATCATCATCCCGATGAAACGCGTGAATACCGCCGGCAATTGGACCTAACTTCAGCTACTGCCATTACGCAATTTGAATCCGCCGGCACCCGCTACCACCGGGAGTATTTCACTTCTTTCGGCAGCGATGTGGGAATCATCCGGCTGACAGCCGATAAACGCAGGGCGTTGGACTTTTCCGTCACCTTAACCCGTGAAGAAGGTGCGGAAATAAAAACAGAGGGCCCAGAGCTGCAGTTAGCTGGAGTACTTCCTGACGGGCGCGGCGGTACGGGTATGCGATACATCGCACGCGTCCGCATCCAGCATCAGGGCGGGAAACTTACTGCGGGTGACCGCACCTTGCGCCTCACCGGCGCAGATGAGGCGATTCTCTATGTATCCATCGCCACCGATTTCAGAAATACGCCCTACCTCAAACATTCCCAAAGCTTGATGGAAGCCGCTCTGAAGCGCTCTTATATGGAAGAGAAACAGATGCATTCCACGGCCTTTGGGAAATTGTTCAATCGCGTTTCATTGGAAATTGAGGGCAACGAAACGACAGACATCCCTACCGACGAGCGGTTAAAACGGTTTTATGAACATCCAGCAGCCGATAACGGTCTGGCGGCACTCTATTTCCAATATGGAAGGTATCTGAGCATCTGCAGTACACGCCCCGGCCTTTTACCGCCCAATTTGCAGGGACTATGGGCTCACCAGATTCAGACCCCTTGGAACGGAGATTACCACCTCAACATCAACGCGCAAATGAATCATTGGCCCGTGGAAGTAGCCAACCTTTCGGAACTGCACGAACCCTTTATCGATCTCATCAAAACCCTAGCGAAAGAAGGAGAAAAAACAGCTCAGGCTTATTACAGTGCTCCGGGATGGGTGTGTTACATGATCGCCAATACATGGGGATATACCGCACCCGGTGAAGAAGCTTCATGGGGTGCAAGTACTGCATCGGGCTGGCTATGCAACCATCTGTGGGAGCATTACCTTTTCACGCAGGACACAGCTTACCTGGCGGATGTATTTCCCATATTACGGGAAGCGGCACGTTTTTACCATCACACGATGATCAAAGAACCCCGTCATGGTTGGCTGGTTACCGCTCCCTCTGTGTCTCCGGAAAACTCGTTCCTGATGGCCAATGGCAAGCGGACCAGTGTGGCTATGGGACCGACCATCGATAACCAGATCGTGCGTGAGTTGTATGATAATGTGCTTGCTTCCGCATCCCTGCTGAACATTCAAGATGCGTTTGTCGACACACTGCGCCAGGATTTAGCGCAGTTACCACCTCCCGTGCAGGTAGGCAGCGATGGCCGGGTAATGGAGTGGCTGGAGGAGTATCAGGAGCCAGAACCTCGGCACCGCCATGTGTCACACCTGTATGGGCTTTATCCTGCGCCCTTTATATCTCCACAAACCACTCCGGAGTGGGCCGAAGCCGCCAGAAAGACCCTGCAGGTACGCGGTGACGCCGGCACGGGCTGGAGCCGGGCATGGAAAATCCTGTTCTGGGCACGGCTACAGGATGGAAACCACGCACTGGAAATCATCCGACAGCTCCTGCAACCGGCACTGGGCAATGAAATAAGTATGAACAGCGGTTCAGGCACCTACCCCAATCTCTTCTGCGCCCATCCACCTTTCCAGATCGACGGAAACTTCGGTGGCACAGCAGGCATTGCAGAGATGCTTTTACAAAGCCATGCTGGATTCATCCATCTCTTACCGGCGTTGCCGGATGCCTGGGCTACCGGCGAAGTGAAGGGCCTCAAAGCCCGGGGCAACTATACGGTAGATATCAAATGGAAAGACGGAAAAGTAGTCGATTATCACATTCATTCTCCTGCGAACAAGCCGATCGAAGTGCTGGTTAACGGAACGATGATAACCTATAATGGCGGGTAATCTCAGGGCTTTGGCATCGCCTTTGCACGTTCACTGTATAACAAAACGATGGCGTTATGAAGAATACAGTGAAAGTGATTGGAACATTAGTGGTAATTTCATTGATGTTTATGGTTTCTTGTGATAAGGATACGGATCCTTCGGACACGGACTTATTTGTAGGAACTTATGAAGGAGACATTTCGTTCAACGACGGAGGAGAGACTATTATCGACGACGATGGCCGCGTGACAGTGGCCAAGGCGGGCGATACCTACTCCTTTATTTTTGGAAGTGGAATTCCGGACATTACCGGTGTCAAGTTCGAGAAAGACGGCAACACGTATGTCGGTGTAGGCGAAGGGTTCACGGGCATTCGGATCACGGCAAGCTCGCTGAATATGCTTGTTACGAATGACCGGGGTACATGGACGGCAGATTGCAGCCGATAGACCACCGTACAAAAGGGGCGGCCCTACGAAAAACCGCCCCTTTTTTCTTACCTTGCGCCGGTTATAACGTATGAAAACCGTGACAAAGCGTAAACTACATCAGACAAATCGAACGAAAGTGTGGACAGTTACCAGGATGATTATTCTTGCCATCACCGCAACGTCCCTTTTTATTTCCTGTACGTTGGATAAACAAGCGAAGGCACTCCGAGCGCTTGAAAAATGCCGCTACGAATTTGTCTCCGCCGATAGCGTTTTTTTAGCGGGTACGGATGTGAATAAACTGGTTGCCAATGGCAGAGTAGATGTGAGCCAACTTCCGGGTGTGGCATTAGGCTTCCTGAGCCGGGATATACCCCTTTCAGGCGTGCTGAATGTACGCATTACCAATCCATCGAACAGCCTCGCAGGAATCCAGCAATTTGCCTATAAAGTTGAGGTAGAAAACCGGGAGGTACTGGATGGTGTTTCGGATCTCCCCATCGAAGTTCCAGCAGGAGAGACCGTCGTAGTGCCGGTAAAATTGCGGACCAACGTCTATAAATTCCTTTCGGACCGCGAAACGCTGAACAAGCTATTAGCGTTCATACAAAGTGCCCGGAGTGGCGCGACCGACGAAAAGGTTAACCTCAAATTTAAAATTAAACCCACCATTGCCTTGGGCAATAAAGCCATCAATTATCCCGGTTATATCGACATCAACAAAGAGGTCAGCGCGGAGTTTTTGATCAAGCAGGGTATCCTCCGATAACTCAGCCGCCGTACTGCTCTGCATAATATTGCTGATAATGGCCGGAAGTGACATCCTGCAACCACTCTTCATTGGCTAAATACCAGTCGACGGTCTTCTCCAGGCCTTCCTCAAATTGCAGGCTGGGTTCCCACCTGAGTTCACGTTTCAGCTTCGTGGCATCAATCGCGTAACGCAAATCGTGCCCCGCCCGGTCTTTCACATAGGTAATAAGCTTGGCCGACTCGCCTTCAGCACGGCCGAGTTTCCGGTCCATAATACCGCATAATAACCGGATTAAGTCAATATTTTTCCACTCATTGTGTCCGCCGATGTTGTACGTCTGGCCGGTAGCCGCTTGATGAAAAATCACATCAATAGCCCGTGCATGATCCTCCACCCACAGCCAGTCGCGCACATTCTCCCCCTTGCCGTAAACCGGCACCGGTTTCTTGTTTTTGATGTTATTTATCGCCAGCGGAATGAGCTTTTCGGGAAAATGATGGGAACCATAATTATTCGAGCAATTGGATACGACCACATCCAGCCCGTAGGTATCGTGGTAAGCCCGCACGAAGTGATCGGACGACGCCTTGGACGCGGAGTACGGCGAATGTGGATCGTATTTGGTTTCCTCTGTAAACATGCCCGACTCACCCAATGCTCCATACACTTCATCGGTAGATACATGATAAAACCGATGCTGGTCATATCGGCCTTCCCAATGCTTCCTCGCCGCATTCAGCAGGTTTACCGTACCCACCACGTTTGTGAGCACAAACTCGAGAGGACTGCTGATAGAACGATCAACATGTGATTCCGCTGCCAGATGAATGATGGCATCCGGCCGTTCGGCGGCAAATAGTTCATCAATGAATGCCGCATCTGTAATATCTCCCTTCACAAAACGATAATTCGGTCGGTCTTCGATATCTTTCAGATTGGCCAGATTACCCGCATAAGTAAGTTTATCCAGATTGATAATCTGATAATCCGAATATGCGGTTACAAACCTACGGACAACATGCGATCCAATAAATCCGGCCCCGCCGGTGATGATCATTTTCTTCATCTTCGTAATTATACCTCCTTTGGTAGCCTCAAAGCCTCCATGTCGGATTTCATTCCCGACCGATAGGCGAAAGCCAGTGCTTCATTCAGTTCTTCCCGAAATTCAAACTGCAAATCCTCATGCAGTTTTTCATATTTCCCGAGTATGTATTTTATTCTTGCTGCTTGATACTTCACCAACCGATCATTCCTGCCGTATAAATGCGGTTCGAACAGCCGGTCAAAATGCGCAAAACTTTGCGAAACCAGAAAAAGGCGGAACTGAAGTTCACTCATTTTATCTTTGGTAACGGCGAAATGTTCATTCACAATACCGCTGCCGTATTTCAATGCCTTCATCAACTCATCGGCACGCCCGCGATGATTTTCATTCGGAATATGTCCCTCAATCTGATCCACCAACCGAACCAACTGTTGATGAACAGTCTCGATCCGCTCATCCAGATCCGACTCATCCTCCAGCAGTTGAAAATGTAATTGCTTCATCAACCTGCGGTCCTTGCTGATCAACCGCACCAAAAGCTTATCCTTCTCCTGCTGTGGAAGTCCTAGGATAGCTTTTTTCAGCTCCGGCTCCTGATGAAGTGACATAGATCCTGTACAATTACGCCAAGGGATGATCCTTCAAATATTGTTCCCACTTCCACGCCGACCGCATCATTTCTTCGATCCCCAGTTCGGCCTTCCAACCTAATTGGCGGGTGGATTTGGACACGTCGCCCCACACCTGTTCCACATCGCCTGCGCGGCGCGGACCGATCTGGTAATTCAATTTTACACCGGTGGACGCTTCAAACGCTTTGATCACCTCCAGCACGGAATTGCCTTTCCCTGTACCGATGTTGAACACATCGTAGTTTCCCGCCGGATTTCCTGTTTCCAACAAGTGGATGGCCGCCACATGTGCCTTGGCCAGATCCACCACGTGGATATAGTCCCGGATTGCCGAGCCGTCGGGTGTGTCATAATCGTCGCCGAATACCGTGATCGGACCCCGCTTGCCGATGGCACTCTGGGTGATAAACGGCACCAGGTTCTGGGGCACCCCTAAGGGTAGTTCACCAATAAGTGCGCTCTCATGCGCTCCCACCGGGTTAAAGTACCGCAGCGATATAATATGGTAGTTGCTGGATGCAGCAGCCGTTTCCGACAGGATCTCCTCAGCGATCTGCTTGGTGTTTCCGTAAGGCGACTCGGCTCTTTTTACAGGTGCTTCTTCGGTAACAGGCAGTTCATCCGGCTGACCATATACCGTGCAGCTCGATGAGAACACAAAATTTACGGGTTTACCCGCATAGGCATTGAGCAGGTTGATGAGTGAAAAGAAATTATTGTGATAGTATTTCAGAGGTTGTTGCACGGACTCCCCCACTGCCTTATAGGCAGCAAAGTGGATAATACCCGTGATATCGGCATGATCAGCAACAAACTCGTTAACCTTTTCATCGTCGCACAGGTCGAAGTTGTGAAATTCGGGCTTAATACCGGTGATTTTTTCAATCTGGTCAAGCACGCCTGCGTTGGAGTTTACGAGGTTATCCACGATGATTGGGGTATAGCCAGCACGCTGTAACTCGACCACCGTGTGTGAACCGATGTATCCCGTGCCCCCCGTTACTAATATGTTGCTCATTATTTTTTATTATAATAGGTAAAATCTTTGTGTTTTATTTCCTGGTCGGGCAACGATTTGAAATATTCGTAGGTAATGCGTAGTCCTTCAGCCCGCCCCACCCGGGGCTCCCAACCCAATAATTCCCTTGCTTTGGTGATATCTGGCCGGCGCTGTTTTGGGTCGTCCACGGGCAGCTCCTTATATATTAATTTCTGCGTAGTTCCTGTCAACTTGATGATTTCCTCGCCAAATTGTCGGATGGTGATCTCATCGGGATTGCCGATGTTGACTGGAGAAGCGTAATCGCTCAGCAACAGACGGTAGATGCCTTCCACCTGGTCATCCACGTAACAGAACGAACGGGTCTGTGATCCGTCGCCAAAGACGGTCAGGTCTTCGCCGCGCAGGGCCTGCCCGATAAATGCCGGCAGCACCCGTCCGTCGTTGAGCCGCATCCGGGGGCCATACGTGTTGAAGATGCGCACAATGCGGGTCTCCAATCCGTGGAAGGTATGGTACGCCATGGTAATGGCCTCCTGAAATCGCTTCGCCTCATCGTATACTCCCCGTGGTCCCACGGGGTTCACGTTGCCCCAGTACTCCTCGGGCTGGGGGCTGACGGTGGGATCCCCATACACTTCCGAGGTGGAAGCCACCAGGATCCGGGCACCTTTGGCCCGCGCCAACCCCAGTAAATGGTGAGTTCCCAATGAGCCCACCTTCAGCGTCTGGATGGGAATCTTCAGGTAGTCGATGGGACTGGCCGGAGATGCAAAGTGGAGGATGTAATCCAGCTGGCCAGGGACGTGTACAAAGGTAGATACGTCGTGCTTGTAAAATTCGAAGTTCTCCAGCTTGAAGAGGTGCTCGATGTTACGGAGGTCGCCCGTGATGAGGTTGTCCATACCAATTACATGGTAATCCTCGTTGATGAAACGGTCGCATAGGTGTGACCCTAAAAATCCTGCAGCACCGGTAATGAGTATACGTTTTCTCGACATAATTTGCGTGGTGTATCAATTAAACCGATAAATTCACTTTATATACATATGAATGAGGTAGCATACAAAAATTTATCTAAGTTTGGCGCGAATATAAGGATTTACAACCAAGATGTGGGTACTCTATCTCGCTGGAATCAAAATCTATGGGCTATTAATTTCCATTTTGTCGCCTTTCAACGACAAAGCAAAAAAATGGGTTCGCGGAAGGCGGGGGTTACTGGCAAGGATCGCTAAGGAAGTGGATGCGGAAGCCCAATCCATTTGGTTCCACTTTGCGTCGCTTGGCGAATTTGAACAGGGGCGGCCGGTGCTCGAAGCCATCCGGTCACACCATCCAGACATTCCCATCGTCATTACCTTCTATTCGCCCTCTGGGTATGAAATACGCAAGAACACACCATTGGCAGACCATATCTATTACCTACCTGAAGACACTCCTGCCAATGCCAAGGCCTTTATTCGTCTGATCAATCCGTTGCTGGCTATATTTACCAAATACGAGTATTGGCCGTTTTATTTTCGTGCATTAGCAGCGCAGCGCATCCCCCTCTATCTTATTTCCGCTATTTTCAGGCCCAATCAGATCTTTTTTAAAGCCTATGGAGGCTTCTTCCGTAAAACCCTCGACTGCGTGACCCATTTTTTTACGCAAAACGAAGATAGTCTTGACTTATTAGCCGGATTGGGGTTCACCAATGCAAGCCTTGCAGGCGACACGCGCTTCGACCGGGTGGTTGCCCTGCCCCAAAACCGAAAATACATTCCCGAAATAGAGTCGTTTGCCGAAGGAGCTCACCTATTGGTCGCGGGCAGCACATGGCCTGCGGACGAAGAGCTCTTGTCGCGCCTTCATACGAGGTTTCCCGGCTGGAGAATCATCATTGCTCCTCATGAAATTCACGAAGAGCATCTTCGTACCATCGAAAAATTGTTTCCGCAAGCGATCCGGTTTTCCAAGAGCAGTCAATCGGCTACTGACCATCGATCAAGGAACCCCGATCAACCATCGCCCACCACCATCCTCATTATCGACAACATCGGTATGCTTTCGTCGCTTTACGGATACGGTCAAATCGCTTACATCGGTGGAGGCTTCGGGGCAGGCATCCACAATACCCTGGAGGCCGCCGCTTATGGCATCCCGGTGATTTTCGGGCCTAACTATCAGAAATTTCAGGAAGCAAAAGACCTACTGGCCAACGGGGGTGGGTTCAGCGTAGGTAATACCGATGAGTTAATAACTGCTTTTGAGAACTTAACGACCGACTCATCACGCGAACGCGCAGGGCAAATTGCAGGCAGGTATGTACGGGAACATGCAGGTGCTACGACAACCATCCTTCGGTATTTAACGTCCGTCAATTAGTCACTCAAAAAGAGTTCGGAGGCGATACGATCGGCCAGTAACTTGCCCCTATTGGTGAGGGTAACAACCTGGTCGACAAGTGACACCTCTCCCCTCGAAATAAATGGTTGCAGTTCCGAGTAGAGCGACTCACTGTATGTGGCATTGAAGTGCTGTTCCACATACTCCAAATCCAACCCCCAAATAGTCCGGAGTGACGTCATAATGTACTCATTGAGCCGGTCCCGCTCGGTAAGCTCCTCACGTTCGTAGGGCACCGTGCCTGTTTGGATCGCCTGGATATACTTCGCGTTGTTGCGTACATTCCATTGGCGGGTATTGCCATCAAACGAATGGGCAGATGGTCCGATGCCAAGATAAGGTATCCCTTTCCAATAGCTGCTGTTGTGGTGAGCATAGTGGCCTGGCTTCGCAAAATTGGAGATTTCATACTGCTCATAACCCGCAGCAGTAAGTTTCTCCATCAGGTATTCAAATTGGGTAGCACTCTGGCCCTCATCCATGGGAGATTGTTTTCCTTTACGGATAAAAGCTGCCAAGGCTGTTTGCGGCTCAACAGTCATGCCGTAGGCCGACACATGCGGAATCCCAAAATCCAGCAGCCGATCGATATTCTGGTGCCACTTTCGATCCGTGAGCAGTGGATAGCCATAAATCAGATCAGCGGTGATGTTGTGGTATCCGTTATCCTGCACACGCCTAATAGCGTCCTGTGCTTCAACGGCATTGTGGGCGCGGTTCATCCAACGCAGGTCTTCTTCAAAAAAAGATTGGATGCCGATACTAAACCGGTTTATAGGTGTACCTTTCAGGGCCATCACCATCAAGTCGTCCAGATCATCCGGATTAGCCTCAATGGTTATTTCGGCATCCGTCTGGATATCGAAATGATGGGCAATGGCATCAATGAGCCGGGATATGTCATCCGCTTCAAGCAAAGATGGAGTGCCCCCACCGAAATAGATGCTTTCGATCGCCGCACTACTTACGTAACGCGCCTGCAACGAAATCTCTTTTTCCATGGCATCCAGCATCTCTTTCCGATACTTCAGTGAAGTACTGAAATGGAAGTCGCAATAGTGACAAGCCTGCTTGCAAAACGGAATGTGGAAATAGATACCAGCCATGCCACAAAGATAAAACCCTATTTTTAAAAAAATAACGTATATTGGTCAGCCCCTTATGAACTTTATGAACCATTTGGTCAAGATAACAGTTTTCTTGCTCGCCGCCTCTATCCTGTACGGGTGTTTTGGGGGGTCCGCTAATGAGGAATGGCGCACATTTAGCGGAACCAACGCGGGTACACGCTATGTGAAACAGGGTGATATTACGCCAGACAATGTGAACAACTTGACAATTGCCTGGGAATACGACACTGGAGATTCCATCGGAAAAGGCTCCACCATTCCGACGACCCCGTTGATGATAGAAGGAGTGTTATATGGAGTTTCGCCGAATCAACACCTGTTTGCGCTGGATGCCCGTACAGGGGAAGAACAATGGATATTTAAGGCTCCCGATCCGGCGGCTAAAGGTTCCATCCGGAGCATTTCCTTTTGGCAGGATAAATCAGGTCGTGAGAAAATCCTATTTTATGCCACCGGGCCAAAATTATACGCCGTAGATGCCACCACAGGCGAAGCCATTTCCACGTTTGGCAAAGGCGGATACATCGACTTACGAATGGACATGGATGGTCCCTATGAAAACAGTTGGATGGCTGGAAATACGGCCCCCATTATCTACAAAGAGCTACTTATTATGGGTATGCGGTTGAGTGAAGATGCCGATGCCGCCCCCGGACACATACGCGCATTCGATGTCCATACCGGCAAACGCCGCTGGATATTCCATACCATCCCCCACCCCGGAGAAAAGGGATACGAAACGTGGGAAGATCCCGACGCATGGAAGCAGGTTGGCGGTGCCAATAACTGGGCAGGGATGGCGATCGACGAAAAACGTGGAATCGTATACATCCCCCTGGGATCGTCCACCCCGGATTTCTACGGCAAACGCCGGAAAGGTCAAAATCTCTTTGCCAATTGCCTCCTCGCATTGGATGCTAATACCGGCCGCTATCTGTGGCATTTCCAGACGGTCCACCACGACCTGTGGGATCGCGATCTTCCCGCCTATCCGAACCTGGTTACCATCAAAAAAGACGGTAAATCAGTAGATGCTGTAGCGCAGATCACGAAATCCGGATATATTTTCCTCTTTGATCGAGTCACGGGTATCCCGATATTCCCGATTGAAGAGGTCAGTGTACCTTCTTCCAACCTGCCCGGTGAAGAGGTCTGGCCTACACAACCGGTTCCCACGCTGCCCGAACCGTTCGCAAGGCAGCATTTTGGGGCGGAAGATATCAGCGACCGCACCCCAGCCATCCACCAAGAATTGCTGGAAGAATACCACCTGTACCAAAATGACGGCATGTTTGCTCCTCCGAGCTTGCAGGGCTCCTGGTTATTCCCCGGTTTTGATGGGGGTGGTCAATGGAGCGGGGCGGCAGTGGACTCCGAAACACAGGTTCTTTATGTCGGATGCTCTGAACTCCCCTGGCGCCTGCAAATGATTCCCAACCCCGCACTGAACGAGGAAGACGCAAAAACGATAAAAGAACAGGGAAATTTGATATACAGGAAAACCTGTGCTTCCTGCCACGGGGCAGACCGCCGGGGTATTGGCCCCTCTTTTCCCAGCCTGCAGCATTTACAGGATCGTATGACCGTGCAACAAGTGAAATCGATCATTGAAAATGGCCGTAATATGATGCCTGCTTTCAAAGATGTAGTTGACGACGGAGATAAAACTGCACTGCTCACGTATCTGATGGATCTCGAAGACAAAGAGGCAACTCCCGAGACCAAAAATGCCTCCACAACAGGCGATCAGCCTTCCCTTCCGGAGTATACACTAAATGGATATCCGCGGTTTTTGGACCGCGACGGATATCCGGGCATCAAGCCCCCTTGGGGAACATTGAATGCTGTTGATCTTAACCGCGGAAAGTTGCTCTGGAAGGTCCCATTGGGAAATTTCGAAGAGCTGAAGACCGACGAAGCAACCGGCACTGAAGTTTACGGCGGACCGGTCGTGACAAAAAGCGGCCTGATATTCATTGCAGGCACACAAGACGAAAAAATACGGGCCTTTGACAAGAAAACAGGTAATGTCCTCTGGGAATACAAGCTTCCTGCCGCTGGGTTCGCATCGCCAGCTGTTTATACGATTGACGGGAAGCAATTTGTGGTCATCGCCGCCGGCGGTGGAAAGCTGGGCATGCGATCGGGCACCAAATACCTTGCATTTGCACTTCCCTGATTTACAGAGGTTGACACAACCCGAACAAAGAATATAGCTAATACAATAACACGAATATGAAAAATGGTCAATTATCAAGAAGGCGGTTCCTGAATGCAGCTGCAGTAGCTGCTGCCGGTATCGCCTTATCGAACAAATCCGCATTTGGAATGCCTGCCTATATCCCGAATCTGAACAAGCCCAACTCGGAATTCAAGGGCGTACAGATCGGTGTGATTACCTATTCGTTCCGTAGCATGCCCAGCAGCGCCGAACAATTGCTCCAATATTGCCGTGAATGCGGGGTGGGCGCCGTGGAGCTCATGGGTGATGCGGCCGAAACATTTGCCGGCGCTCCCGTAGCTCCCCCGCGACCCAGCCGCGGTAGTAACGAAGGGCAAGAGGCATGGAATATGTACCTTCAAACGCTGGCTGCCTGGCGAGAAAAGGTGCCCATGACTCCGTTTGAACAGCTTCGCAAGTTATACAACGATGCAGGGGTGAAAATTTACGGTTATAAGCCGAGCGCGTTGGGCGCGAATAATACCGATGGAGAAATCGAATATGCATTCCGAGCTGCCAAGGCATTGGGGGCCAATCAAGCCAACGTTGAGTTTCCGACCGACCCGGCTCAAACCAAACGCCTAGGGACGTTGGCTGCCAAGCACAAAGTCTATGTGGGTTATCATGGACATACACAGCAAACGTTCGACATGTGGGATGGAGCGATCGCCCAATCCCGTTACAATGCCATGAATTTTGATATGGGCCATTATGTGGCCGCAGGATTCGATGCCCTCGAATTTATGAAAGCCAAGCATACACACATCGTCAGCATGCACGTCAAAGACCGTCAAACGAAGGAGCATGGCGCCGCGAACTTACCTTGGGGACAAGGCGACACCCCCATTACAGAAGCCCTGAATCTGATGTCCAAATCGCATTATAAATTTCCGGCAACCATCGAACTTGAATACCAGATCCCCGAAGGGTCTAACGCAGTACAGGAGGTGGCCAAATGCCTGGAATTCGCAAGAAAGGCATTAGAGGCTTGAGAGGAATAAACTGTCAATTTACTTAAACAACGAATAAAAAACTATATGGAGAAAAAGATTCTTTTGAATGAGCGGGACTTACCCACACAATGGTATAACATGGTAGCAGACATGCCCAACAAACCTTTACCACCGTTGCATCCCGCCACTAAACAACCGGTAGGACCCGAAGATTTAGCGCCGCTTTTTCCAATGGCATTAATCCAACAGGAAGTGTCTGCAGAGCAATATATCGATATTCCTGAAGAAGTACAGCAAGCCTACCGTATCTGGCGGCCCACTCCGCTCATCCGGGCCACCAACTTGGAAAAAGCATTGGGTACAGACTGCAAAATCTACTATAAGTATGAGGGTACCAGTCCGAGCGGCTCACATAAGCCCAATACCGCGATTCCGCAAGCGTACTACAACAAGCAGGAGGGTGTGAAACGCATCATCACGGAGACCGGTGCCGGCCAATGGGGTACGGCACTCAGTTTCGCCTGCAGCCAGTTTGGTATTGATTGTGAAGTTTATATGGTGCGGATCAGTTTCGACCAGAAACCGTACCGCAAAATTTTGATGAACACCTTCGGAGCGAAGGTCTATGCTTCGCCTACCAGCAATACGCAGGCCGGACGGAACGCCCTTGCAGCCGATCCCAACACACCGGGGAGCCTTGGTCTGGCCATTTCCGAAGCCATCGAGGTAGCTGTGGGTGACGAGCAGACCAAATATGCATTGGGCTCGGTACTTAACCATGTACTGCTCCACCAGACCATCATTGGACAGGAAGCCAAGAAGCAGCTTGAATACACGGGCGACTATCCGGATATCATTATTGCTCCTTTGGGCGGCGGCTCCAACTTTGCGGGCCTCTCCTTTCCATTCATTAAAGACAAAATCGCTGGCAAAACGGTGCGTTGCATTGCGGTAGAGCCCGCTTCATGTCCGAAGCTGACTAAAGGTAAATTTATGTATGATTTCGGCGATACCCAGGGATATACGCCGCTGCTACCCATGTATACGTTGGGGCATACGTTTACCCCCGCGGCCATCCATGCCGGTGGCCTCCGTTATCACGGAGCCAGTGTGCTATGCAGCCAGTTGCTGAAAGACGGCCTTATTGAAGCCCAAGCCATCCAGCAGCTTGAATGCTTCGAAGCAGGCGTGTTGTTTGCCAAAGCCGAAGGTATCGTACCTGCACCTGAAGCCAATCACGGCATTGCCCAGGTCATCCGGGAAGTCAATAAGGCTAAGGAAGAAGGGGTATCCAAAACGATCCTTTTCAATCTCTGTGGACACGGCTTTGTGGACATGGCCGCTTACCAGGACTATTTCGACGGCAAACTACAGGATCACGCTTTTACGGATGAAGAGTTGACCGCAGAAATCGGCAAGCTGGAGGCGTTGCAGCCATAACCTTATTGCTTAACGAAAAGGCATCCCCGATATCGGGGATGCCTCTAAAATACCTAACTCTAAAATGCCTAACTCTGCAATTATATCGATTTCGGGTGTTTCTGTCCGTTGTGGCAGGTTACACAACTGATGGCCATGGTCTTTCCTTCCTTCATATGGTTTTTGAAGTACTTTTTGTTAATCCTGGCTGTCATTCGTAGCATTTTCCGGGCAATGTCTTTATGGTGGTTTTCATCACTCGCAAATTCCAGTTTTGTCGGATCGGACTTACTGGGCACATGACAAAAATCGCATTTCACACCTAAAGCCGCATTAAATCCCTTCATCACCTCCCGGACTTCCTGAAAAGTCATATCTTTGGGAAGAACTTTTAGATTTTGAGGAGCGGGTTCCTGTGCTTGAGGTACAAATGCACTTACAACACCGACAAAAGACAGAAGCAAAGTTGCTACAATTAATTTTTTGACGCCTTTCATATTGTCCAATTTTATGATTACCCAAGCAAGTTATCCAAAAACCGGAAAAAGTCTAAACAAAAACCGCTATTTAGAATGGCTTCAAATCTAAATACAGGAAAATAGTAAATCGCATAGGAGATTTTGATACATGATCATTGAAACGCATCAAATCAACCACACCGCCGTTGCCGAAGTGATTTCGGAGGAATGCCTGATAAAAACGGCCGAAGACGGACTCGACTTATTGGGCAATCTGTACTACCAGGGGTTTGACCGGGTCATTCTTCATGAACATAACATCACACCTAATTTCTTTGACCTGAAAAACGGGTTAGCCGGTGAGATCCTCCAAAAATTTTCCAATTATCGGATCCGCCTTGCAATCGTCGGTGATTTCGCCCCGTATACCGGCAAAAGCATCCGAGACTTCATTCGTGAAAGTAACCGCACCGGACATATCAACTTTTCAGATTCGGTATCCGAAGCGTTGGCCAAACTCGGGTGATCTACAATAACTGGATCTATTCTTGGTCAAATACCAGAGGTAGCATCGTTAAAAACGGAAGGGCTTGCGAATAGCCCGATTGCTTCGCCTTCGATTTTACGTCTTTTAGTTTCTCAAATGCCACTATCAAAAATCCGGCAGAGACGAAATCTTTGCAGACGGCAGCAAATCGATCGGCAATACCTTCATCCGGTAAATATCAGCATTCTTTTCGACCTAGTTGGGCATTACATATCATCCCATTTTGTCACAGCGACACCGTATGCGGGTGGCTGTGCAACACTTTTCGGCTATGCAGGGGATACATAAAAAGGATGCACCGAGGGACGACCGGATGGGGGAATACTTGAAGCATGTATATCGTCCGGATATCACGCATGGAAACCGTGGATTATGTCGCATATTTTCTAATTTAGCCGTCAAATCGGAAAAGCTGTGTCGCAACTCTCATTATGGAATAAAGTAAGTAAAGGAGACAGAAATGCCTTCGCAAAATGCTTTGACCAATATTGGGAACCCCTATACCATGCCGCTTTTTGGCGGGTGTGCGACGAAGAACTGGCCAAAGATCTGGTACAGGAGGTATTTATCACCCTTTGGGACAAACGGGCAGACATTGTCATAACAGATAGCCTGCCGGGATATCTGCACCGGATGCTCCGCAACCGGATTATCAATCATTTCAAAGCAGAGGGAATCCGCCAGAATCATCACCAAGGTTCATCCTATACCAGCCAGGCAGACGTACCGACACCGGAAACGGAAGCGCTATGGAAAGAATCCATCCAGCGGTACGAAGCCGCGGTAGCTAACCTCCCGGAAAAAATGCAGAAAATCTTTCTGCTGCGGCATGAGGAAGGCGTGGCGATTTCCGATGTCGCCGGGCGGTTAGGTATTACTGTCCAAACCGTTAAAAACCAGTATACCGCCGCCGTAAAACGGATTAAGCGCGATTTGCTAACGCCAGACGGCAACCAAACCAATCCGCCTTCTTCGGGATTGCTGGCCATCACCATTTTTTTCTGACCTCTCTGGTACTTCGGGGCACGAGCGTTGTCAAGCTATAAAATCCCTCAGGGATTTGTTTAGCAAAACAAGGATGGACGAACAGAAAATAATGGAATTGCTCCGGCTGCAACGGGAACTTACCACCGAAGAAAAAGAAGTGCTCTACGAATGGTACGACCAATTTCCGGAATACCGTCACCTAACATTTGACGACCTACCGGACAAACAGCGCATCGCACATGAGATGCGCAGCAAGGTATTCGCACAGTTGCCGCTAGGCCCACGGCAACTGTGGCCGATTATCATGCGCATTGCGGCGGTGGCCGTTATCGCCATCGCGTTGGGCTGGTGGCTGTGGCCTACCTATGTTAACCATGCGCCGGATGCCCAATGGGTGGAAATCCATGCAGATAAGGGAGCGAAAAACCGAATTTTCCAACTCCCTGACGGGTCGAAGGGGACGCTTTTTCCCGGTTCATCCCTAACATACAGTGAGTCGTTTGGCCGTGAAGAAAGAAATTTAACGGTGAGGGGATTGGCCTATTTCGACGTGGCACACGACAGTGACAAGCCGTTCACCGTAAATACAGAAGAAAGCATTTCGACTACAGCACTCGGCACCACATTCACCATCAAAGCGTTTGCTGAAAATGAAGTCGTGCAAGTGGGACTACTTTCGGGCAAGGTACGCGTAGACAAGGGGGATAAGGTAATCGACATACTCAACCCCAACGAACAACTGACCGTTAGTACGAAAGACGACACCGTGTCTAAACAGCCCTTGGACAGCGGCGTGGATACCGAATGGCTTTCGGGGACGCTCGTTTTGCGTGAAGCTCCGCTCTCGGAAATCGTCGCCGTCATCCAGCATTTATACGGCCTGCAGAGTTCGTTCGATGAGCGGGCAACCGAACATATGCGTTTCAATCTGCAAACACAAATGGACGCTCCGATTGCGGAATTGCTGGAAATGATTTCGCTCATCTCCGATCTCAGTTGCCGTATAGATAAAAACACCGTGTTTTTCGAACTAAAAAACCGCTAATCACTAAATACAATGCCCTTACTCTCCTTCAAAATCGTCCTTTTAATTAGTTTCTTGTCTTTCGCCTCCACGTTGACATCCAAGGCACAGTCTGTGAAAGATGTGAAAGATGACCCCATGATAACCTGTACCGTCGCTAAAGGTAGCCTCACGGATGCAATACAAATGCTGGGCAAAGCAGCCAACATCAAGCTCATTTTCGAACGCAGCCTGCTAGACCGTTACACGGTCTCAAGCCAAACGTTTACCGAAGTGCAGCTTTCTGTAGCCATTCGGCAGCTCCTCGCCCCCACCCACCTGCAATTGGTCATTCGGGATGGTAAATTTCTCATCGGGCCGGCACCCGCACCCCGCCCCGAGAACGGTACATCAGCGGTTGGCAGTGGCACGCTTAGTGGCTATGTGGTAGATGCTTCCAGCGGAGAACGGCTGGTGGGTGTGACCATTGGCATACAAGGTGTCGCTACGACGACCAATAACTATGGTTATTTCAGCATTACCGTTCCTGCGGGTACCGCTGAGATTCGTATTTCCATGGTTGGATATCAGACGTTGACAGATACATTGTTTCTACAACAAAACATACACCGAACATTTGCCGTCAACCGACAGTCCATCGTCTTGGACAATATTGAAATTACCGCCTCCGCATCTCCTGCTATCCAACAACGGACACAAATGGGACACATCAACCTCTCGGTGGAACAGATCCAATCGGCACCCCGCTTCATGGGTGAAGCGGATGTGTTGAAGACCGTTCAGCTCTTGCCCGGTGTTCAACAGGGGTCGGAAGGGACCTCCGCATTACTGGTGCGGGGGGGTTCGCCCGATCAGAATATGTTCCTGCTCGACGGCACGCCGCTTTATAACCCCTCTCACCTACTGGGTATTTTCTCTACATTCAATACCAGCACCCTAAAAAATGTGGATCTGTATAAAGGTGCTTTTCCGGCGAGGTTTGGGGGCAGACTTTCCTCCGTGTTGGATATCACGACCAAAGATGGCAACCTCAACGAGCTGCATGGAGATTTCTCGATCGGTTCCATGGCTTCCCAGTTTACGTTGGAAGGTCCGCTTAAAAAAGGGAAAACTTCGTTTGTCTTGTCAGCAAGGCGAACCTATGCCGACCTTGTGGCACGCCCCTTCATGGGAAAATTCGAAGAAGATGTAGACAAATTTGCCGTGTTTTTCCATGATATCAACGTAAAACTTCACCATAAATTTTCCGATGATGATCGTGTATTTTTCTCTGTCTATTCCGGACGTGATTATTTCCGCGCGCGTAGCGGCAATGAAAGTGGCTTCGACTATGGCAATGGCCCTGAAGGTTGGTACAGCCGCTCACAAGATGATTTTCGCATCGGATGGGGCAATCATACGGGTACCATCCGCTGGAACCACGTATTTGGACCGAAGCTGTTTGCCAATGTATCGCTGATGGGCTCGCAATACCGTTTCCATACCGCCACTGACAATGAAACCATCAACCCAGACAACCATATGACTTCCAATAATGAACTTACATCGGGCATCCGTGATTTCGGCGGAAAAATTGACTTTGACTACCGGCCCCATCCCAATCACGCCGTTAAGGCCGGGGTTGGTATCATCAACCATCGTTTCACCCCCGGATCGAGCAGTTTATCTTACGACATGGGAAGATCTCAATCTCCGGTCAATGTAAGCCTTTCCATGGTACTCCACGGCAACGAAATCGACCTCTACGCAGAGGACGAGTGGCAGCTGTCGCCAAAGGCAAGCGTCAACCTGGGTCTGCATGGCAGTCTATTTGCCACCGCCGGCAAAACATATGCGTATGCACAACCCCGCGTCAGCGGACGGATCGTACTACCCGGCGATGTGGCATTCAAGGTGGGTTACGCCCAAATGGCTCAATACCTGCACCTCTTGTCTAACAACACGATATCGTTACCCACTGATTTGTGGGTTCCTGCTACAAACCAGGTAAAACCGCAGTTGGCCCAGCAACTATCGGCAGGTTTCGCACGCAGCATTGCTCGTAACACGGTCGAACTTTCAGTAGAAGGCTATTATAAAAATATGGATAACGTGATCGAATACAAGGAAGGAGAGTTATACTTTGCAACAGCAGACAGGGACTGGGAGCAAAAAGTCACTTCCGGCAACGGGCGGGCTTTCGGTGTTGAGTTTTTTGTCCACAAGAAGGTAGGCCGTCTCAACGGATGGGCAGGTTATACATGGGCGAAAACGGACCGCAAAATCAAGGGGATAAATTTTGACCGGCGTTTTCCTTACAAATACGACCGCCGGCACGAATTTAAAGCATTAGCCATCTACAAGCTTTCAAAAGGCATCCACATCAGCGGCAGTTGGGTATACCAATCGGCGAGTCCGTTTACAATTTCAAGGGGAGAATACGAAGGCATCACCGATCCGATACCGTATGATATGGGCAACGTGATTTCCAGCCCGGACCGCGTCCCCCTAATCAATTCACGCAACGATATTCGGTTAGAAGATTACCACCGGTTGGACATTAGCCTCGATTTTGTAAAAATAAAACGCAGCGGTAACCAACGCACCTGGAATGTCAGTGTGTACAATGTATACAACCGCCTCAACCCGTTTGTCTATTACCCTAAAGATGGGATCAACGGTTCCAGTCAATACCACGGCGTGACTCGCCTGACTTTGTTACCGATATTACCCAGCATCAGTTATATCTATAAATTTTAACCAATAGTCATGCTCTTTCAAAAACAGCGATTTATTCTTTACGCATTCCTAATTATCTTGTGCAGCTCCATTTGCGGGTGCACCGAGACCGTCGACTTCGATCTGGGTGAACATAAGGCGGCCATTGTGCTGAACAGCCTGCTGAATACCGACAGCGTTGCCTATGCAAGGCTCAGCTGGATGAATAAACCAGAAGCCGTACCACAAAACTCCTATTTCTGGTTTTTTGCTGAAATCAAAGATGCCGAAGTCTCACTATATGAGAACGGGAATTTCATTGAGCACCTCACACCGGTGGAGATTGGCGACACGACCTACGTTAGCAACCTCTACTACAAAGGCTCGTACGCCCTGCGTCAGGGACAGGCCTATCGGCTAGTCGCCACACTGCTTGATGGACAGCAGGTAGCAGCCCAGGGATCGACACCTTCTCAACCATCGTTCTCGGTCGACAGCGTTACCCTTGTAAATTCACCGTCCGATCCCGGAAGTCAGGAAATCCGGATTCCACTGCATTTAGACGACCCTGCCGGGGAGCGCAACTACTACCGGATCCGCCTGATCACGGCGTACCCAAACCGCTGGTTTGGACCGATTACTTGGATCGGCCCTGGCAAGCAGGAAACCACTTCTCTCTTTGCGGATGAATTCCGCCCACAGCTATTCATCGATGACGAGTTATTTGACGGGCAATCGGTTGAACTGATCATCCGTTGCGAAAACCTTAACGGCAGCGACAGGCGGCTGGAAGTAACTGCGCTTACGCAGGAATCATACCGTTACCTCAGCAGTAAAGCCTATGCACAGGAATTGGCCGATGATTTCCTAAGCGAACCGGTTCCAGTATTTTCAAACGTGACCGGTGGATTAGGTTTCGTCGGTGGCGTAGCCGTAGGTGAGCAGGCCATCGAGGTGGACAGAACGGGAGCCCCTTAAAACCGGATGCGAAAATCTTCCTTGGCCTGCCCTTTGTGGAAAAAGACCAGGCCCAGACGGAACAAATCGATAGTGACCGTCACGTCAGGCCGCTCTAAGACGGTATGCCAAAGTTCTCTCATCTGCCTATTGCAGTAAATACCGTTTAGTACCAATACGCTACTTACGTGAAGCTGCGGCCAAACCTGCCATAGTTGGGAAGCTACCGTTTCCACATCGTCTTCAGCGGCGATGACAAAGTCTAATGGTTGTGTTGGTAGTGGGTCGCCTATCCGGTATACCTCTCTAGGGCCGAACCGGCTTACCAAACGGGATATGAGCCGTTGTACCTTCTCTCGCGGTTCACCCTCTTTTCCGGGTGCATAGATTACTTCATCCACCAATCGGTACACAAAGGGTGAATGCGTGCCATGACGCGAATGCGATGTCAGGAAATGAAGGGCATAATCAACGTAAAACCGAGGGCCATGCATGGCACCAAAGATACGGGAAACCGCCTATTTATTTCCATCTCCGATGTGACCACAGCCAATACGCCGGTTGCTTCCGGATGGTCTGTTGCAACCGCTCGCCAAAACTTTCGGTTATCTGTCCTTCAGCGGTTTCTTTAGGCTTATCGGTAATTAATGAAAAATGCACGTTCCAGCCGTTGTCCACATTTTTTTCAAGTTCCACATAGAAAACCACCGCATCGATAGCCTTGGCTAATTTTTCCGCCCCATCAAACAACGTGGTAGATTGGTTTAACAATTCCACCTGATGTCCCCTATTTCTGCCGGGAAACTGATCTGCAATAAACAGATTTAGGGAAGCATCGCCTTTTGCTTTTATCAATTGGCGTACGGCTTTACCTGCAGGAATCAACTGCATCCCAAATCGGGAACGAATGCGCGTTACAAAGCGGCCCACCGATTTGTTTGACAAGGGTTTGTACAGGGCGTTTACCGGTATAGGCAATTTACTGGGCAAAATGCTCAGACTCTCCCAGTTGCCGTAATGCCCCAACAAAGCCACCATAGGTTTTCCTTCAAGCTGATAATATTCCAGCAAACCTGCATCTACAATATGGATACGCTCCGCCAATTCACGCCTAGTGATAGAAAGGGATTTAATAATCTCAACCACAAGGCTGGAAAAATGCCAATAGAAATCTTTTGCCAAGGCATGGATTTCTGCATAGGGCTTTTCGGGAAACGAGCGCGACAGGTTTTGGAGCACTACATGGTAGCGGTAGCGGGCAAACGAGTACGTCAGAAAATAACAGCATCGGCCAATGGTTGCCCGAAGCAGCGGATCAGGTAGTCGACTCAAAAGAACCAATGGGAAGAGGATGGCGAAGTATAACGCCTTTCCCAGAAGGACGGGCAACCGGCCCATGACCTCAGCGGGATCACTCATAGTCATCATCGCAGGCTGCATGCAGTTCAATTAAGAGGGTCCTCAGGAGATAAAAGCATCCCAACAAGGCAATAACCGTGACAATTCCTCCGGCCCACGCAATGTTCGCGGCCCAATTGTCTACAGAAAAAATAAAACTGATTGTTGTCATATAATAAGGGGTAAGCATTTATAGAAAGACAACTTCAAGTAGCTTTACCCTTACGTGCGGAGGTAAAAAACAAGCAGCGTTACCAGCGATAGCTTACCCCACCCATAACGCCTGCCTGAAATGTGCGTTTGGGTTCAATGACATAATTGATCGTTGGTCCGGCGAAAATCCCCCAATGCGGGTTGAAGCGAAGCTGGGGAAATATGCGAAAAGAAGCCTGCTGTTCGGGAGCCGTTTTGAAATCGGGGCTAACCCCACTCGCGAGTTCAGCATCCAATGCAAACAAGGTTGTTTGCCAAATATGAACGCCAATTCCCGCTTCGAGGATATACTTCAATGGATTGTCGTCCAATCGGTATCCCGCACCCAGCAAGCCATACAGAACCCGCCCCCCTGAGCGGAAGGTCAACAGTGCAGCACCCGATGCATCCAGCCCGATTGCAAGGCTCTTGCCACCATTTTTGATCAGGTTGACCAAACCGATGGGATAGTCGCTGCTGTCTGCCACATTGACTAAACCCGACAACTGTACGCCGTTTACTTTTCCGGCGATATTGACGACCCCCGCCAGCTGAACACCTTGTATGTTTTCGGCTACATTAAAGAGGCCAACCAATTGCACGCCGGTGACATTTCTGGCACGGTTGTTTATTCCTGCTACCTGTACCCCGAAAACATCGCGGACGACGATATTGGAAATTCCAGCAGCTTGCACACCCTCCATACCATTTCCCACCAAATTGAATAAACCAGCGGCTTGGAAATAACGTGCCTGCTGCTGGTTGACGTTGAAGACGCCGCCCACTTCGACGCCGTTCACTCCGGCGGTATGCCCGCCGACTATATTCAACGAAACCTGGTTGACCACCTGACTATTGAACAATCCCTGCGAACTCAATCCGGGTGTTAACGAAATCTGATAGGGATTATACGCAAAAAAACCGCCCAGATTGATCCGTTGGATACGCTGCCGGGAACTGGTGAAAAACCGTCCCAATGCCGTGCCGTCAAGCCCCATTCCGTTTCCTTCATCGGGAGCGAACCAGTAGCGCCTTCCTTTTTCTTTGTTGCTGACCTGCACCGGAGGCAGCAAGGCCAGCGTTGTGTCTCGGTAATTTTCCTTGCTGATGGTGAGCCATATGGTTTCCTCGGGCCGTTTGACGGTCAATCGAAAATTACCTGCAGGTCCGGATAGCGTAGATGCCAATACATTGCGTTCATAAACGCTAGCCAAATACACACCCTTTTTATGATCCGCATCGGTGATCTGTCCCTCAATAACCATAGGCCCGTGCCGTCTTCCTTCAATATCGATGGCTACGGCCATCCTGCGGGGGGCATATCGGATAATGACATACCCTGGGGTTTCTTTAAATTCGTAGGTAGGTCCCAATGTGCGGGTCAAAAAATCAAGTAGTTTGCCCTCATACCGTGTAACGGTGATCACACTATCGGCCGGTACGACCAGGCTGTTGTAGGAAAAATAAAAATCCTGTGTTTTGCTGATGGCATCCAATACCTCTTGGATCCGTTGCGGCTCCGAAAACCGCAGATGAATATCCCGCATCAGGTAACCCTGTCCGCTGACAGTAGCGGCTAAAAAGAAAAAAAAGCAAGTTAATCGTATCCTGACAGCCATTTATACGCGGGTAGAAAACCCGACAATTATACAAATTATGTTAGGTTTACCTCAATACAATTTTGTCACCCTCCCGTTTCACTTCAATCCGTAAGGTTGCGCCAATGACGTTTAAAATTTGATCCAGATCATCCCGTCGGAAAGTCGTCGTTATCGGCAGGTTGCGTATCTCGGGATTTTCGATACGGATATCAGTATGATAAGCTTGGCTGAGCACTTCAGTGAGGCGCCAAAGCGGTGTGTTAACTGCCACAAACCGATTATCCACATAATAATTGTGTAACTGGTCGCTTACCTCCCCTACCTCAAACCGATGGGTAGAGGTATTGATCAGCAACCTGCGCCCCAGTGACAATTCTACCTCCCGTTTTGGGCCTGTTACCTTAACGTGTCCGCTTTCGACGATGACTTCGGTTTCTTCTCCAACGCGCCTTACATGGAACGAGGTACCGAGCACGGTTATCGTAACATCCCCCGATTGAACAACAAATGGTCGATCTGGATCACTTTTTACTTTGAAAAATACTTCGCCCTCATCCAGTGTCGCCACACGCCGCTTGGTGCGAGCTTCCTGTGCATACCGTAAGGTGGCAAAACTGTTTAACGTAATGACGCTGCCATCTATCAACGTGTCAGTGTGCGTAGATCCTTCCGTTGCATATACAATGGCTGCTGAATCGCTAAGGCGGGTATCCCAAAAGGTATAAAGCGCCCAGGTCGCCAATGGAAGCAGCACCAACGCAGCTGCATATCGCAGCCAGTTTATCCGCCTTATCGTCTTCCCCTTCCCAGGGGCGGCTATGGAATCCCGGCGCTGCACAAAACGGTGCCAAGCGTCTTCCTCATCTACAGTCAAATGGCTTCCGAGCGACCTACTGGTTTTCCAGATCCGTTGCAGGTGTTCATACCTTCGCGCATGGTCGGGATGTGCGGCAATCCATGTGCGTACGGAAGCAGATTCTGTTTCGCTTGTCTCGTCTAGCAAGTATTTTGTCAATAGTATATCATCCATAGCCCTATAGATTTGGCAACACAATCAGTAACAATGGTAGGAAATCGGCCAGTCGAACACGCAATAATTTCAACGCTTTTCCCATGTGGGCTTCAACCGTTTTTAAGGAGATGCCTAACGTTTCCGCTATTTCCTGATACTTGAGCTCTTCAAAACGGCTTAGTTGAAAGACGGTCCGGCACTTCTCCGGCAACTGCCGGAGTGCCCTTTGCAACTGACGTTGCAATTCTTTGTCCGCTTCGGTGTCTTCTGCTTGCTGTTGTTTGTGAGCCACCATGGCTTCCTCCATATATCTCCGTTGAACCTTTTTGTGCTTCAAGTAATTCAAGCTTTCGTTATACACCGATTTGTACAGATATGCCCGCAATGAGGTGTGTATCGTCATCCGTTCGCGGTTTTCCCAAAGTTTCAGAAAGACAGTCTGCACAATTTCTTCGGCCATACCCTCATCCTGAAGCATCGTGTACGAATACGCATGCAATGCCTTGAAATTGCTTTTAAACGCTTCTTCAAAAATGACCTCGTGACTCGTATGCACCAATGTTTCTCTTTTGGCCAAAGTTACTTCCATTTGATTAGGTTGACAACTCTGTAGCGGTTTACCCTTAGTCAGGGGTATTTTTTTTTTGCAAGCGCTTTTTAGTATCTTTGTCATGATGGATGAAAAAGAATTGGATTCATTGATCAAATTGCTTGACGATCCGGATACAGAGGTATTCCAACACGTAGAGCAGAAGCTGATTACCATGGGACCCGAGGTGATTACGCGATTGGAATCAGCATGGGAACAATCGTTTGATGTCATGCTGCAGACCCGTATCGAGAACCTGATTCATAAGATCCAGTTTGAAGATGTATTGCAGGAATTGGAGCTTTGGAAAGTAAGTGGTTCATTTGACCTATTGCAGGGGCTGATCATTATCAATAAGTATCAGTATCCCGACATGAATGAACAAAAAGTCATTAACCAAATCGAAGCTATCAAGCGTGACGCCTGGTTGGAGATGATTTATAGCATGAGTGCGGTAGAGAAAGTGCGGCTGCTTAATAACATCATTTACAATGCCCACGGTTTTTCGGGGAACACCAGCAACTACCACGATCCGCAGAACTCGTATATCGGACAGGTGTTAGAAACCCGCAAGGGAAGCCCCATCCTATTGGCCTGCGTATACAGCATCGTAGCCCAAAAGCTTGACATACCCATTTATGGGGTGAATCTGCCCAAACATTTTATCTTGGCTTACACAGAAGATCATACGCCGGTAGCCGACAAAAACGGTATTTTGTTTTACATTAACGCGTTCAACCGGGGACAAATATTCGGGCGTCACGATGTCATCGCGTTTCTGAAGCAACTCAACCTTGCCCCAAGTGACAATTTCGTGCTTCCCTGCGCTAACCTCGACATCATAATCCGCGTATTGCGCAATCTGACTTCGTCTTATTCGCAAGCGGGCAATGCGGCTAAAACTGAAGAAATCAATCGGATGATCGATTTACTGGCATAATCGTCTATTGAGAATCAGGGACTCCTCTTACATCGAGAAATAAGCCGAACGGCTGACGGGCATTACCCAACGTATCTAAGGAAACCGACGCTTCCGGCGCTACGTTCCCATCATCTGAAAGCCGGAATCGCAAAATTCTTCCTTGTTGGCCACCCGATACTTGTGCATCATAATCGGCCACGAAAATCGTTCGCCTACCTTGCCTCGGATCAATGGCCACATCCATGGGACCGCTCAAACCGGTCGATGCTCCTTGAATAGTACGTGTTGGCGTAACGGTCGTGAAAGAACCAGGCGCAAGTTTGGCCTTGATTCCCTCAACGATATAAATCCGGCCATCCATCACCGCATCCCCGGAAGTTCCGGTACCGTAATCAGCCGCCACCAATACATCCAACGAATCAACAAATGCGAAGCCACGAATTGATGTTGCGCCTTCGATACGGACCGTTGAAAGCGCTTGGAAATCAGTTGCCAATGAATCGACCTCTGACAACCCTCCATACAACGATATTCCTCCATTTGCATTTGCTGAATTAGATACCAGCAGATTATTACCCCACAACACCATTCCCCAGGGTCGCATGGAGGATGCCAACCGGAGAACCCGGTGAGGCCGGGTATATCCCCTGCGGTTCTTGGGTTGGTGATACCCATAAATCGTCGGCCCGTCTTCCGTTGAGCTATTGGCGACATACAGATATTCCGAAGGCTGGTGAAATACAATCCCACGCATGGCATTGAGGCCACGGAACTGTATTGTCGTGTTATTGGAAAGAATTCCGAACGTCCCTACGTTCATTATCCGGATTGTAGTATCTCTACCTCTCCCGGCTCCGTAGCCGGCCTGAAAAACTGCGCTTTCGAAAGGATCGAAATAAATTCCTGCCCCGCCCTGCAATGCTTCGGAATCGTGACTGAGCGTAACTCCCATATCCGAGGTATCGGCCGGATCAATCAATAACACATTATCGATGGGATCTTCCGATGTATTGGTTTGGAAATTCCCGATTGAAATATACAACCGCGCGACCGGTCGCAAAGGCGTGTCGGGCTCATCATCGTTGCGCATACAGCTGCCTAGCGTCATTGCCACAGCGCCTGTTACCAGGAGAAAACCAAATAATTTCTTCATCCAACCGGTTTTTGGCAAAGTTAGAAAAATTATTGCTGATCCGGCAACACTACACGTTTCCAATTCGCCAGGTACGGGGCAGTTATTACAAACCTACGGACAAAATCGGAAAGCACTTGCAACAAGCGGCCATTCTCCGTAATATTGCAGCTGAAACCAAGAGGCATATGTACAATGGATAGTACCCGAATAAAACGTGAAAAGCTCGAACTGCCCAATGGCGAAAGCAAATTACTACTGCATTCTTGCTGCGCACCTTGCTCTGGCGAAGTGATGGAAGCGCTGATCGCTTCTGACATTGATTTCACCATATATTTTTACAATCCCAATATCCATCCCCGCAAGGAGTATGACCTCCGAAAGGATGAAAACATCAAGTTTGCCGAAAAACATAACATTCCTTTTGTCGATGCAGATTACGATGTGGATGACTGGTTTGTCCGCGCCAAAGGGATGGAGCATGAGCCCGAACGAGGCATCCGCTGCACGATGTGTTTTGATATGCGTTTCGAGCGCACCGCGTTATATGCTTATGAAAACGGGTTTCCCGTCATCTCCAGTTCATTGGGTATCTCCCGTTGGAAGAACTTTGAGCAGATCAACGATTGCGGTATCCGGGCTGCTGACCATTATCCCGGCATTACCTACTGGACGTACAATTGGCGCAAAAAGGGCGGATCATCGCGCATGTTAGATATCTCCAAACGCGAACATTTCTACATGCAGGAATATTGCGGTTGTGCCTATTCATTGCGCGACACCAATCATTGGCGGCTTCAAAACGGCCGAGAACGTATCGAAATCGGCAAAAACTACTATGGGGATGAAGGCAATGCTACCCCAGCTTGCTCTTAAAAAAATCGATTGTTCGTTTCCAGGCCAATTTAGCAGCTTCTGCGTCGTACCGCGTGGGTGACGTATCGTTATTGAATGCGTGGTTAACTCCTTCGTAAACGTATAATTGATAGTCTACTCCGTTCGCTTTGAGCGCCTCCTCATATGCCGGGATACCCGCGTTAATCCGTTCGTCTAGTCCCGCATAATGCAACATCAGACTGGCCTTGATATTCGGCACGTCGGCCGTACTGGGTTGGCTGCCATAATAGGCCACGGAAGCTTGTAAGTTTGGATCGCTGACGGCAAGCCGTCCGGCCATCGCACCGCCCCAACAAAAACCTACGCAGCCCACCTTGCCATTGCCTCCTTCGGTAGTTCTTAAATACGCTAGTCCCTTCAGGTAGTTCTGAACCGTCTTTCCCATATCCAGCTGACCGATCAACTCCCTTCCCTTATCTTCGTCGGCGGGCGTGCCGCCGAATGGTGACAGCGCATCCACCCCCAACGCGATAAGTCCTTCGGCGGCAATGCGCTTAGTCACGTCTATAATATGCGGGTTCAGTCCACGGTTTTCATGGATAACCACTACGCCGCCGACGCTGGGTTTCCCCTTGGGTTTTGCCAGAACAGCTTTCACGTCGCCGTCCACGCCCGCATACGTGATGTTTTCGGTCGTAATGTTGTCGCTTTGAAACGGTGCGGCCGCAGCGTAGTTGTTTTGCAGCATAGGCAATACGGTCATCGCCGCGGCTGTGCTGCCGGTGAGCAAAGCAAGCTGCTTCATAAAATCCTTACGCCCGATCTGGCTATGCGTAAACCGGTCGTATAAATTAATAATGCGTTGATCCATGGACATTTTTGTATTTATTTTACTGCTGCAAGTGCCGCAACATAGTTGGGTTCCTGTGATAGCTCGGATACCTGTTCCTCATATATAATTTTTCCTTCCGGATCAATGACCACGACCGCCCGGCTGAGCAATCCCCGCATGGGACCTTCAGCAAGCTGGACGCCATACTGCATACCAAAATCCGACCGGAAATCAGACAGCATGATCACACGGTCGATTCCTTCCGCCCCGCAAAAAGCCTTTTGTGCAAACGGTAAATCTTTGGATATACACAGGACGGCTGTATTCGGAAGGTCTGCAGCATCTTCGTTGAATTTCCGGACAGAGAGCGCACACACCCCGGTATTGACGCTGGGAAAAATATTGAGAATAACGTATTTCCCCTTGAAATCAACAAGCCGTTTGTCGGACAAATCGACAGCCGTAAGCGTAAAATCTTTGGCTGAGGTACCGATCGCAGGAAGTTTTCCGACCGTTTGTACGGGTTCGCCACGCAAGGTAATGGTTGTGGGCAGCTGTTGTGCCATCGCTGGGGCATTCATTAACCCCATTACCACAGCTACCAGCACCAAAAAATCAACCGATTGAGATTTCATGAAATTTTTCATATCTCTTTTTTTCTATAAAACGCTTTTGAGTAGGTAGTTGGTATCGTGTAACGAAAATAATCAATAATCAGGATATAAAAATCTGAAGTGCTCCACAAGTTTCCGATCGAAGCTTGCGGAGCACTTTCACAATACCACCTAATATCCCTGGTTTTGTGTCAAACTGGTGTTGATCTGCAATTCCCGGGCCGGTATAGCATAAATAAACTTGTCCTCGTTGATATCAAACGTATTGGGAAGTAACCAGCCATAGAGGGCTTTCAGGCGCTCTCCCTTAGCCTGAATGGCTTCGATTGCCGTGCCGGTACGTATGAGGTCCATCCAGCGGTGGTTTTCAAATGCCAATTCATGTCGCATTTCATTGGACACATCCGATGCAGTTACCGCATCAAGTTCATCCAGATGTGCCCGTCTCCGCACCTCGTTAACATAAGGAAGTGCCTCATCATTACGTCCCTGTGCCACCAAGCTTTCCGCTAATAGCAGCAATGCGCCTGCGTACCGAAAAACAGGCCAGTTATCATCGGTATTAAATTCGACCTGATAGGAAGGATGCAAGTATTTCTTAATAAAATATTGGTAACCTACGCCAGGTTTGGGCACATAATCTACGGGGCTCTTGACTCCTGTAATGGTCATCACGTCGTTGTCGTCAACGGCTCCTTCGGCCACGGCAATCGATGCCGGCAACCGCAGATCCCCCTCCTCATAGGAATCAACCATTTCTTGAGTAGGCACATTCCAGCCGCCGCTAGATAGTCCCCCTCTCGCGTTGGTACCATTTATGCCGAGAATAAAATCCGGATTCGTGGCCTTGGGAATGAAACGCCAGATAAAATCGCTATGCTGGCCTTCATTGCCCTGTTTGTACTGCACTTCGAAGATGGACTCCCTATTATTTTTATTCGTAGGATCAAACACACTGCCATAGTTATCCAGCAATTCGTAGTTCATCTCCGTAATGTCCAGGAGTTCGGCGGTCGCCTTTTCATACGCCTTCTCAGGCTTGGTCAGGTACGCATAGGCGAGCAGCATCTTGGCCGCACCTTGGGTAGCCCGGCCTGATTGGGGGAACTCCGTAACGACGGGTAGCAGGGGTATGGCGGCACTCAGATCTGCAATGATCTGATCGTATACTTCTGTCTCCGAAGATCTGGGCAAGAAAGCTTCTTCGGTCGTCATAATCTCGGCAAGTTGGAGTGGAACGCCTCCGAAGTGTTGCACCAGATCGTAATAGTAAAAGGCACGGAGGAATAGCGCTTCCCCGGCGATTTTATCCTTTTCTACCGCAGTCAACGGTGATTGTTCCAACCGCGTCAAGATGGTATTGACTTTCGATATACCTTGATAAGCGTTGCCGTAGCGATTGCCTGGCGAATTGGGAGACTGACTGGTGGTGCTGTTATCCCTGAATTCGGGATAGGCTTCGGCGCTGACAAACGAACCCCTATCAGCTGCATAGCGCGTATAAAAGGTGTTGTCAGACCTCATTTCATCCATGAAGATCCCCATAAGGGCGATGCCCCTCAGGTTGGTATAAGCGGCCACCGTCGCCTGTTCAAATTGATCCGCTGTTTGATAGAACGAAGCGGAACTTAACGACGTGGGCGGCACAAGGTTAAGAAAATCGTTCGAGCATGACGTAAGCCCCAGTACTGAAACGAAGAGATATGCTATTCTTTTCATAATCGTTGTTATTTGATGTGATTACCTTTTTTAAAATCCGAGGTGCAAACCCAGCGAAAAAATCCGTGGAATGGGGTAGCCTGCAAAATCGCGCCCCTGGTTTAATCCATTCAACCCGTTAATTCCCGCTTCTGGGTTAAGACCCGGGTAGTTCGTAATGATAAACGCATTTTGTGCACTCAGGTAAGCCCGGATGGACTTGAAGTAGGTAACAGCCGGTGAAGTAAACGTATATCCGAGCGTGATATTCTTTGCAGCGAGGTACGAACCGTCAAACACTTGCCTGGTTGTAAAATTACGGAAGTCTTCCGTGGTGCCGCTGCGGGTCCGGGGATAAACGCCATTGCCCGGATCTTCCTCCGAACGCCAACGATCGGCGACACCTTTCCTCACATTGAAAACCCCATCCAAGTTTTCGGTCGATTGGAAGGCATCATCTGCGACGTCATTCCCCACCGTTCCAGCCAAAACGATACTCAGGTCAAAATTTTTATAGGAAAACGTGTTTGTCAAGCCATAAACAAATGCAGGATTGGGATTTCCAATAAACGCGCGATCATAGCTATCAATGATACCGTCGGGTACATCGTCAGGGCCACTTATGTCTGCAAAACGGGCTGTGCCGACCATCGAGGTAGATCCGTGGGGCTGGGTTTCGAATTCTTCCTGCGTCATATAAACCCCGGTGTTGATGTATCCGTAAAATAAGCCGATCGGATGCCCCACCGCTGTACGGTTATCATCCCAGTACAGATCATACCCGCCGATGGGTGCATCGTTGGTACCCAACTTCTTGACCAGATTGCGATCGAACGAAATATTCAAATCGGTGGTCCATTGGAAATCCCCCACGAGATTTCTTGATCCTACAGTAAACTCATGCCCCCAAAAGTCGAACCGGCCAATATTGGAAGTAATGCTGGAAAATCCGGATTGTATAGGAATATCGATGCCGTATAGCAGGCCGTCGGTTTTCTTCCAATAGTAATCGTAAGTAAAAGACAGCCGACTGTTAAATAATGCCACATCCAAGCCAATATCGTACCCTTCGGTGGTTTCCCAAGTAAGAAAACCATTTCCTATTCCGTTCAACGACTTCCCGGGCGTCACCTGACCATTGAATACATAGTCGTTGCTATTTACGGCCGCCAGGTACGTATAATCTCCAATATTATTGTTACCTACCTTTCCGTAACTCGCCCGCAATTTCAATAAGTTTATCGTTTTAGCATTTTGCAAGAAAGATTCTTCCGAAATCACCCATCCGATCGATGCCGATGGAAAATTACCAAACCGGGTATTTTGGCCGAATTTAGAAGATCCATCACTACGAAAAGCAAACGATACCAAGTATTTAGCTTGGTAATTGTAGTTTATTCGCCCATAATACGATAGCAAGGACCAATCGGTGGCTTCGACATTGCCAATCCGTGTAATGGCTGCGCTGATCCACGGGATATCATCGTCGGCAAACTCCCGGCCATCGATAAAACTTCTTTCCCAGCTGTATTTCTGAACAGTATACCCTCCGAGCAAATCCACATTATGGCTATCGTTAAACGTTCGCTGATAAGTCAGCGTGTTTTCACTCATCCAAGTCACGAAAGCCGAGGTTTCATGTCGCCCCGTAGCCATCTGGGGAGGGGCGCTTCCAAGTCCTCCCTGTACCGTCGAGGGATTGAAGGCACGGAGAATGGTATTGTCGGTATTGACATTGAAACTGGTTTTGGCTTTCAGTCCGTCCAACAGCTCGAATTCGACATACGCATTGGTCAAAAAACGGTTCGCTTTCGCCTTCCGGATGCGCTCCGTTACCACCAAATACCAATTGGGATTGGCAAACATACCGGGCTGTGAGAAGGCAATCGGATAAGTACCGTCCTCGTTACGATAGTTCAGCGAAGGGTCCATCAAATACGCAAGTTGAATGATGTTCCGGCCGTTGTCCAGTCCGTCGACGCCATTGTTATAGCCGTTGGAGAATTCGGAGTTGAGACCTAATGTCAGTCGGTCAGACACGTTATACACATTGTTGGTTCTCGCGGTAATTCGTCGATCAGACGTATTCAGGATCACTCCATCCTGTTGGTTGTAGTTGAGATTGAATACCGACTTTAGCTTCGTGGTACCGCTGCTGTATGAAATATTGTAGTTTTGATTCACCGCATCCCGCAGCAACACATCAAACCAATCGGTTCCCTCGTTTCCGGCATAACGGCTTGGGTCGGAATACACTTCCGGCACTCCGCTGGTATACCCTTCATATCGAGCGGCATCCTCGTAATATTCTTTCTTGAATTGTGCAAATTCCTCGGCGTTCATCAAATCGGGTCTACCCCGTTGGGGCACCTGCTGCATACCCATGTTGGCCGAAACCTCCAATTGCCGTTGCCCGTCTTTGGCCTGCTTTGTAGTAACCAATACCACACCGTTGGCCGCCCGTGATCCATAAAGTGCTGCCGCTGATGCATCTTTCAGCACGCTAATGGATTCGATTTCATCAGGACTGAGCGTTTGGAGTCCGCTCGCCGACGGGAATCCGTCGATAACGATCAGCGGTTGGTTGCCTGCCCCCACGGAGGCCGCTCCCCGGACCCGGAAGGACATCTCAGCACCCGGTCTTCCTGAATTGTGATTAATTTGTACGCCTGCCATCCTTCCCTGTAGTTTCTGTCCGATGTTAGCCACTGGCATATCCCGAAGCTGCGTGGCATCGACTTGTGCAACCGCACCTGTGAGTTCTTTTTTCTTCTGAGTGCCATAGCTCACTACATATACCTCCTCTAGTATTTCGGATGTGGGAGCCAATTGAATCCGCAGATTGCCGTCTGTCACGGTGGCAGATTTAAGCAAATAACCTACCGAGCTAAAAATCAATGTGTCGCCCAGCGAAGCTTCAATGGTAAAGCGGCCCTGTCCGTCGGTTTGCACGCTGGCAGATGTACTCTCCACGCTGACAGTCACACCTGCGATGGGTGTCGTGGTTACCGCATCAGTTACCACACCCACTGCCTGATTCTGTGCCTTGGCATACCCGCTGCCGACCGCTAAAGATAGCGGCACCAAGGCCCAGAAAACGATTTTTTTGTAATACCTCGTTTTCATGATAATTAAGATTTGCGTTAAAAGATGATTAAGATTTGTTTTAAAAATTAATTACTCGCTCACAATTAGTTATTTTCAGACATAAATTTCCATTCACCCGGTTTTACCTCGAAATAGCAATATGTGCTATCTTCCCGGAGATAAGTGATGGAGGGATGGTCGATCGGATGGGTCCCGTGTTCATGTATTACTTTATTATTAACCGTGATTTTTGAGGGTTGCGCTGCGATCTTAGGGACTCCCACACGGGCTTTGGTTCCGGGAGGAATGTTCACGGATAAGGATATCGTATGATCCCCTCGTTTGATATCCACGCTAACATTACCCTTTACCGTTGGCGTAATGCAGTGTATTTCATTCAGCGGGCCCAATTGGGGTACGATTCGAAATGTTTCGAATCCGGGCTGCTCGGGGGCAATGCCAGCAACATATTGATGCAATAACGTCAGTGGACCACCAGACCACCCATGGTTATACGACCCCCCTCCATATCCTGCTGAACCGACTCCCCAGCCTTCCCACAATGTGGTAAGCGGGCTTTTTACCATATTGACGTAGCGCCTTTTCATCCGTGCCAGTCCGCCTTCGGCATCACCCATGATGAAAAACGATTCAAGGATGTACTTTTCCATATAGGGGCTCGCATGGAATTCATGCTTCAATACTGCTCGTATGGCGTCATATTTCGTACTGTCGGCCAAGCCGGCTACCACGGCAAGCCCGTTTCCCCGGTCGTCAATGACACCTTGATTTTCCGGGCTTTTGTAGGCGGAACCCGTCCAGAATACCCTATTGTAATTCGATTTTATGGATTCCGCCGACGCTCGGTAACCGGCAACATCCGACTGGTGTCCCGTAAGCTCCGCCATTTGGATGGCGGCTTCCAGTGCCATGTAATACCACGCATTTTCAATCAAGGGAGCATCGATATCGTCCCCCCAGTCCAACCAATCCCATCCACCCGGACGATGGATCAGCAGTCCATCTTCGCCGAATTCCCATAGCTTCAGATAACGTTTAACCGCCGGGTACACATACTGCATCATCGCCGTATCGGCTGTGTAATGGAAATAATTCCAGAACCCGTATTTTCCTACGCTGGCCAGCATCTGAACGGGTAGTTCCCGGTCCCAACTACCAGCGGGAACCGGTGAATATAACACGCCATCGGGTTTCTGCCAATCCACCAGGTTACGCATCGCTTTCTGGATAGCCAGCTGCCCATTCCCATCGCATGCATTCAGAATTTCGCCTAACAGGATAACGGCATCGCCCCACCACTGTGCCCGTTCACGGTCTGGATCCTGAATGGCATCCCGCAGGTTGACATTGAGCGTATTGTATGATTTTTCCCAAAGTGTGTTGTAAAAGGGATCGTCTGCGTTGAAAACACCAACCCGTTCCGTATTGTACCGTGTTTCCCGGTATTTTAATTCCAAGATTTTAACATCTTTAGGAATCGCGTAGCGGACCTCATGCCCGTTCATATAGCCAAATGTCTCAAAGTCCTGCACGCCTTCCCTGGTAATGTATTCCGTACGCACATTATATTCGCTCCCCCCTTTATAGTTGTCCGTCCGGATATCGATCTTCAGCCCGCCGGGAGCATCGATCTTAAGATATGGTGTGATCGAGATATTCTTGGGAAGCTTCGCAACCACCGTATCGCCACGACTTTCCCGAGGTAATTCATCGACATTTTCGTAGGTTACCAAACCGGAGTCCTTCCACATGGGAATCGGCCTTTTTTCCAGCCCATTCCAAGGAGCCACAGGGGGGTTCCCATAGGATATGACCCGCTGCCAGCCGGTGCTACCAGCATTGCCGACATGCCAATCGGATAGGTCATTCCTGGCATCGAAATGAATGTTGAATTCCGGCAAACGATAATTGGGATGCGGTGGTTCCGTCACCCCAAAAGCGGTATGGCGGATCGCTTTCCAAGAGGTGTCGGATCGGAGAACGTCATCGCCAAACGCTGCTTCAAACAAAAGAGCTGATTTTCCGCTATTCTTGTGGTTAAATCCATCGCGGCCCCAATACCACGTCAGTACTGCTATGTGATTTTTTCCTTTGACCAGATACGGAGCCAAATCCACTTCGTCATAATACGTATCGCGCGGATTGGGACCTCTTTTCAGTTGACCCTCAAATACGACCAGCTCATCGTTTATCCAAAGCCAATATTTTGAATCCGTAGCGATTTTGGCATAGGCTGTTTTTGGAACTTTTTTTAATTGATACACCTGATAATAGGCGGTCCATAAATTGGTTTCATCCTCTGCGTGCGGTAGCCCGATCCATTCCGCCTGCCAACCCGCAGTTTGACCAAAAGCGGGAACGTTCATCAGCAGGATTAGAACGATACTCCGAAAATGTCTAAAAAAATATTGCATATCAATTCATTAAATGGTTAGCTAAGTTCCCCCATCGATCAACGCAATTGAAGTGCGAACGTCACAGGGCCTTTCTGATCAGCTTCGATCGCCAACGATCCGTCTCGTGTCACCTGCATATGCTTAGTTTGCCCGTTTACGGCCACCTGATACCTATCGCCCGGTGTGAGCCCATACAACGTACATCGCTTTTGTGGGTCGCCTTTTATCATCCATTGATAGTGGCCGCTCTCCCACTGGGTTACCTCGAGGTGGGTAAATTCGCCTTGCTCGGCGTGTACAACCATTGGCATGGTTTCCTCGTTTCCAGGATAATAAACGACATCCTGACCTGACCTCCCCACACCGAATGCCTGACTACTCCGCACCGAAAACTCCCGTGTGCTTAATCGGTAGTCATTTACATGCAACGACAGCTCATATACCGTATCACGGAGGGTATAGGTGAACTCAGTACCGTTAAGTTCCGGAACCATATGCGGTATAATGCCGATGCGGTTCCATTTGGGGCGGATACCGTAGATGTCGCTGTAAAGTGCGGTGATTGTCGTACTGATACCCGCTAGGATATCGGTGCCCAATCCGGATTGATCCACCCGGCTGTAACGTTGCGAAGAAAGGCCATCCTTCCGGTACTGCGTCAGTAAGTTGCGGATATATTTCAGTGCCAAACCACGGTCGTATTGCACGTAGGATCGGATACCGAGATACCCCCATGTAGGAAATATGTCTCCATTTTCATATCGGGGAAAGGGCCAATTGTTGGCATGCACTTCTTCTCGTTTGAACGAATCGAAGCACAGTGGCCAGTGGAAAAGGCCTTCTTCGGATGTCCGTTGCTCAATGTTACCGAGGATGGTGGCAATGCGTTGCTCATCGTCGCATAATCCGAAGGCGATGACCGCAAAGTTAACCGGTGTCACCAGGTTATCGCCGTGCACAGTTCCATCACCATCCCGCCAGTACACGTACTGCTTCTTCTCCGGTGACCAAAAGCCTCCCTCATCGACCGTTTGGTTGAATGCCTGCTTTAATCGATTGGCAATCGTTCGGTAATATTCTGCTTTTTCCAGGTCACCCAATATTTCTTCACATGCTGCCCATTGGTTAAGTGCTTCATACAACTGGGCATTCACGAATGCATTTTCGAAACCTGCCCACACAATGTCAATCCAATCGCTAGCCTTCTGTTCGGCAATGTTGTTGTTGACCATCTCAAAGATTCCATTATCGTTGGCATCGCGGCGGATTAGCCAACTAAGAGCCTGTTCGCACGCCTTTTTATGCGCCTGCAGCCAGGCTACATCACCCGTTTGCTGGAATTGCTCGGCGGTATTAATCACGTAGCCTGTCTGCGAATCTACCGTATATCCCCACATTGCCTCGTAGTAACCGGTTTCGGAGTTGTAAGTCCCCGGTATTTCATCACCCTGTACGTCATGCCAACGCGATAATACACGACCGTCAGCAAGCATGGCAAGGTCACGTTCCTGATCGAGTGTGGCTGATAAGTTTTCGGTATAATTCTTATCATTCAGTGCCAATCCTATTTGGGCAAAAAAGGGTTCGTGTAGGCACTTCCAATTTGTAATCCAGCCGTTGGCCCCAACAATACGGTTGTCTACCACCCCATATCGCCCAGTGGTGTTGAGCAACTCGCGAACAGCCGCCTCGTCGATCCCAGGCAAGGTACCCCGGTCATAAGCCGTTAAGTAGTTAATATGGGATAGCTCGTAGGTGACCTGCCGATTCCCTTGCTTTACCTCAAAGGGCGCGAATACATCCGCTTTCCCGTGTACGAATCGGCTCAAATGATGGCGTTGCCCCAACTCGGAATCGGTAACTAGGTGCGTACAGGTAAACGCACCCTGTTCATTTTGTGAATATTTGGTCGCGATGAACCGGTTATCATCGGGCTGAGCGACAATCTGCAGGCCGTCTTCTTCATCTTCATTCCAAAACGTTACCCCACCGGTGTGAACACCGTAGGTGTCGTTGGGCGACGACAAATACTTGCACCAAACCATTCCACCGTTGTCCAATATTCCGCCTTTCCAGGTAGAAAGGTCAGCGAATTGCCATGTCGGCATAGCCATGTCTTCCATGACTAAGTTTGTCGCATATACTCTGCTAATTGTCCACAAGATCTTATCTTCCTTCACTTCGAACCGCCAGGATTCGGTGACATCTCCCAATACAATTCCCTCCAGGGTGACCCAATCGGACTGTGCTGAAACGTTGACCTCATGATGTGGTTCCGTTGATGTCCAGGATCCATCGGTCGTACGGATCGCCGTAAAGACGCCTGTAGGCGCTAATGTGTTTTGGTTGTTTACTTCCAGCGCAGTAACCTTGCAGCCCTGTGAATAGTCGATGTGCAGGGCAATCCGTTGATCAGCGGTACGAATACGGATGGTTCTGGCTCCTGCATCGTGATCAACCTGTCCTTTCGCCCAACAGGCAACCAACAACATCAGTGCGGTAAATAAAACCCGGCTTGCTCTTCTTAATACGGTGCTCATAATGGTAACTCAAATTGGTCAACACAAAATTAACTTTCCAGCAGCCTAATAAAATGACCAAACCCGGGTAGTTTTTGCACCTTTTGATATTTTTCTTCCTACCAATAAAAAATTTCATATCTTATATTTTATACTTACCTTTGCAGGCTCAATTGTGGGACGGTGAATTATTTGAAGCAATATCGGATTCCCTTTTCGGGACTGAGTTTGGGCACGCACGACTTTGAGTTTGACATTGACAAGGCGTTCTTTGATTGTTATGAATATTCCATTGTAAAAGACGGAACCCTGAAGGCGTCGGTTAATCTGCTTAAGCAGGAGAACATGATGGTGGTCAGGTTTCACATTACGGGTACGGTTAATTTGGTGTGTGACGTTTGTCTGACCACCTTTCCGGCGGAAACAGCAATCGATGAACGATTGATCGTCAAATTCACGGAGGAGGACTTAGCCGAAAGCACGGATGAAATCGTAGTGCTGGCGAAACATGAGTACGAACTTGATATTGCACCCATGCTCTACGAATACATCAATGTGTCGATACCACATTACATTAAATGCAGTGAGCAGGGCGACAACATTTCGTGCGACGAGGCCGTATTGGCCAAGTTAAGTGACCTTTCACCGGAGCAACAGGAAACAGTACAAACAGATCCCCGTTGGGAAGCATTGAAAAATATAAAATACAATAAAAATTAACAATACGAGATGGCACATCCAAAACGTAAGACCTCCAAGACACGGAGAGACAAAAGAAGAACACATTATAAAGCTGAGCGGCCTACGCTAGCGACCTGTAAAGAGACCGGCGCGGTACACCTGCCTCACCGTGCCTACCTGGTAGACGGCAATCTGTATTACAACGGCAAAATAATCATCGAAAACGCTGCTGCTGTCTAAGTTCATCTTTCAAAAAATTGAACATCCCATAACGTATAACTAATTTTTTATGCGTTACTTTGGGGTGTTTTTGCGTATTATTGGATTGAAACCGCCTGGAGATATCGGAAAAAGATCAACCCTTAACAGCGGTTCCTTCCGGCTTTTAAAAGTAAACTTTTGCGGAAGAAAAAACAATAACGGATGAAGATCGGGCTAGACATTTTGGGTGGTGATTTTGCGCCGGAAGCAACCATACAGGGAGCTATTCTGGCATCGAAACAGCTTTCGAAAGAGCAGAAGATCGTACTCATTGGCGACCAAAATATTGCTAAGCAACAAATCGAACAAGCAGGGGGAAATCCTGCTTTTTTTGAATTTGAACATGCCCCCGAAATGATCGGCATGGGCGAACATCCCACTAAAGCCATTGCTCAAAAACCCAATTCGAGCATCAGCCGGGGGTTCCAGCTATTAAAAGAAGGGGTCATCGATTCATTCGCTTCTGCCGGCAGTACCGGCGCGATGCTTGTCGGGGCAGTGTTGAGCGTCAAGAATATACCTGGCGTGCTCCGGCCTGCAATCGGCACCTATGTACCGAAAATATCCGGCGGATATGGTATTCTGCTCGATGTGGGCGCGGTGTCGGATTGCAAACCCGAAATGCTCTCGCAATTCGGGCTGTTGGGCAGTTTGTTCGCTGAGCACGTAGTAGGAATGAACGCTCCCAACGTAGCGCTTCTTAATATCGGCGAAGAAGAAGAAAAAGGGAATACACTAACCCAAGCCAGTTATCCGCTGCTCAAGCAAAATCACCGCATCCGTTTTATTGGTAATATTGAAGGCCGCAACGTATTCGATGATGGGGTGGATGTCATTGTATGCGATGGCTTCACGGGCAATGTCGTTTTAAAAATGGCCGAATCGTTTTATGTAATGACCCAAAGGAAGGGCCTGAAAGACGAATTTTTCGATCGGTTCAACTACGAGATATATGGGGGCACCCCCATATTGGGCGTGAATGCCCCCGTTGTGATTGGACATGGCATTTCCAATCCGAAGGCCATCGAAACGATGATTATGCTCTCCAAAAGCATGATTGAATCCGATATCATCGAAAAAATAAAATCTGCTTTCAACGAATAACTATATGTCAAAAATACAAGCTGCCATTACGGCTGTAAACGGGTATGTGCCTGATTATATCCTGACTAATCAGGAGCTCGAAACTATGGTCGATACCAACGACGAATGGATAACCACTCGCACCGGCATCAAGGAACGGCGAATTTTGAAAGGAGAAGGCTTAGCTACGTCAGACATGGCCGTGCCCGCAGTGAAAGGGTTACTTGAAAAGCGGGGCATTGGTGCTGATGAAATTGACCTGATCATTTTCTGCACGGTTACGCCAGACATGCCTTTTCCTGCATCTGCCAACATCCTTGCCGACAAAATCGGCGCAGTGAATGCTTGGGGTTACGACTTGATGGCTGCCTGCTCGGGATTTATTTACGGGCTGACAACAGGTGCCCAGTTCATCGAATCGGGCATGCACAAAAAAGTACTGGTGGTGGGGGGCGACAAGATGTCTTCCATTATCAATTACAAAGACCGCACCACCTGTATCATCTTCGGTGATGGCTGCGGCGCAGTACTTCTTGAACCTAACTACGAGGGACTGGGTGTGATAGATTCTATCTTAAAGAGCGACGGATCCGGATGTCCTTACCTGAACATCAAAGCTGGCGGCTCACTTTACCCGGCTTCACATGCCACCGTAGATGCAGATATGCATTACGCCTACCAAGAAGGCCGGGCGGTATTCAAATTTGCAGTAACCAACATGGCCGACGTTGCTGCTGACATCATGGAACGCAATCAACTGACCGCCGATGATGTCACCTGGCTGGTACCCCACCAAGCCAATAAACGGATCATCGATGCCACAGCCGATCGTATGGGATTGAGTGAGGAGAAAGTGATGGTCAATATCCAACGTTACGGAAATACCACCGCAGGCACTATACCGCTCTGTCTATGGGAGTGGGAAAATCAGTTAAAAAAAGGGGATAATCTTATTCTGGCGGCCTTTGGTGGTGGATTTACCTGGGGCTCTGTATACCTGAAATGGGCGTATGGCAGCTGATCGGAGCAACAGATGAAATAAATCCCGATTTTTATTGTTAAATAATAGATTAGATCATATTTTTGATTGTATTATCAAACTACTAAACGATGAGCATGGATATCAAACAGATTCAAGACCTGATTAAATTTGTAGCCAAGTCAGGGGTGAATGAAGTATCTATCGAAGAAGAAAATTTCAAGATTACGATAAAGACAAACGAGGCCCCCACTTATGTGACCGCAACGCTACCTCCCGCACCGCAGCAGCAACCAGTAGCCGCTGTACCGGCACCTGTGGAAGTTCCACAAACGACGGCACCCAAAACGGAAGACGCCTCGAACTACGTGACCATCAAATCGCCCATGATTGGCACATTTTACCGATCGTCATCCCCCGATAAACCCGTATTTGTCAATGTGGGCGATGACATTACCGCGGGCAAGGTGGTATGCATCGTAGAAGCGATGAAATTGTTCAATGAGATTGAATCCGAAATTTCCGGAAAAATCGTCAAGATATTGGTAGATGACGCACAACCCGTTGAATACGACCAACCATTGTTTTTGGTCGAGCCGAAATAATTGCATATTGCCTATTAGGTACAGCTAAACATTCATGTTCAAAAAGATATTAATAGCCAACCGGGGAGAAATCGCATTACGAATTATCCGTACCTGCCGCGAAATGGGGATTAAAAGTGTAGCGATCTATTCTACCGCCGACCGAGATAGCCTGCATGTGCGATTTGCGGACGAAGCGGTCTGCATCGGTCCCCCACCCAGTAAAGAATCTTATCTCAACATTCCCAATATCATATCCGCGGCCGAGTTAACGAATGCGGACGCAATACACCCCGGGTACGGATTCCTGTCGGAAAATGCGCGATTCTCTTCAATATGTAACCAATATGGCATCAAGTTTATCGGTGCCACCGCCGAGCAGATTCAGCAAATGGGTGATAAAGCGTCGGCCAAAGAGACGATGAAGAATGCAGGGGTGCCCACCATTCCCGGTTCAGAGGGACTTGTAAAAGATATTGAAGAAGGCATAAAAATAGCCAACGGTATCGGTTATCCGGTTATCCTCAAAGCCACTGCGGGCGGCGGTGGGCGTGGCATGCGCGTCGTGTGGAAAGACGAAGAATTTGAACCGGCATGGGATTCCGCCCGACAAGAAGCGGGTGCTGCTTTCGGTAACGATGGCATCTATCTCGAAAAGTATGTTGAGGATCCCCGACATATCGAAATACAGGTAGTGGGTGATCAGTATGGAACCGTTTGCCACCTTTCGGAACGCGATTGTTCCATCCAACGGAGGCACCAGAAACTGATCGAAGAGGCTCCCTCTCCCTTTATCACTCCAGAGCTTCGAAAGGCGATGGGCGAAGCGGCTATTAAAGGTGCCAAAGCGGTCAACTACGAAGGAGCGGGTACCATCGAGTTTTTGGTTGATAAGCACCGTAATTTCTACTTCATGGAAATGAATACCCGCATTCAGGTGGAGCATCCCGTTACCGAAGAAGTCATTAACTTCGACCTGATCAAGGAGCAAATCAAGGTGGCAGCAGGTATTCCCATTTCCGGCAACAACTATGAGCCGACGATGCACGCGATTGAGTGCCGCATTAATGCCGAGGATCCGTTCAATGGCTTCCGGCCTTCGCCCGGCAGAATTACTAATTTCCACTCTCCGGGCGGTCATGGCGTCCGCGTGGATACACACGCCTACTCCGGCTATGTGATTCCACCGAACTATGACTCCATGATTGCCAAGTTGATCTGTGTGGCCCAAACACGTGAAGAAGCTATTTCCACCATGGAACGTGCGCTGAGCGAATTTGTCATCGAGGGGATAAAAACAACGATTCCCTTACATCTCCGCCTCATGCGCGACCCGAACTTCAGAGCGGGTAACTTCACCACTAAGTTTATGGAAACATTTGATCTGAGTGAATAAAAACAAGATACCTGATCACAAAATACCATTCTTATGAAACAGAATGGTATTTTTGCTTTTTATACGTTGTCATGAGTAAACTATCCGGAAAGAAATTAATTGATACCATCAAAAAAAAGGGGAAAAACCTGGAAGCGGAAATGTCGTTTTTTGACCACCTTGAAGTGCTCCGCTGGCACCTCGTCCGGTCGGCCATAGCGGTGGCCGTTTTCATGGTACTCGCCTTTTCCTTCTACGATTTTATCTTCGATGAGATCATCATGGGGCCCAAAAGCCCTAATTTCTTAACCTATCGGGTTATGTGTCAAATCGCTGAATGGCTCCATACGCCGGATTTCTGCGTAACGGAAGTGCCCGGCACGATCATCAATACACAGATGGCAGGGCAATTTATTTTGCAGATCAACTCGTCGCTGATTATCGCGGTTCTACTGGGTTTTCCCTACCTGTTGTATGAAGTATGGCTGTTCGTCAAACCTGCGTTGACCGACACGGAACGGAAGTCGTCCAGCGGATTTGTATTTTACGCGAGCGTGCTCTTTCTACTGGGTGTGTTATTCGGCTATTTTGTAGTCGTTCCGCTTGCAATGAACTTTTTGGCCAATTATTCCATCAGTGACTCGATATCCAACACGATTACCATCGACAATTACCTGTCATTTGTGGCTACGCTTACGTTGGGTTGCGGCATCGTATTCGAGTTGCCGATCGTTATCTTCATCCTTTCAAAAATGGGGATCATGACACCACAATTTATGCGGAAGTCACGCCAATATGCGGTCATAATCATACTCCTTATCGCCGCTGTGATTACCCCTACGCCCGATGTCATCACGATGCTGACTGTCAGCTTTCCGATGTTCCTGCTGTATGAGCTGAGTATTGTCGTGGCGGCGCGCGTACACAAAAGCAAAATGAAGTCTGAAGTTGATTTTTATGACGGAAAAGACCAATAAACGATGGCCTTAACAACAAGAACGATCGCCATAGGAGGAGACCATGCAGGATTCGGATATAAAGCCGCATTGGTACAGTTCCTCGAAGAGGCGGGATACACTGTAAAAGACTTCGGCACGGATACCGCCGATTCAGTAGATTATCCTGACTTTGCCCACCCTGTAGCAACGGCCGTGGAACGCGGCGATTTTGAACGGGGCATCCTTGTCTGCGGAAGTGCCAACGGCGTGGCAATCACGGCCAACAAGCACCAGGGAATACGAGCGGCCATTTGCTGGGAGGAAGAATTGGCATCGCTTGCCCGTCAGCATAACGACGCGAATGTCATCTGTATCCCGGCGCGGTTCATTGACATTGATCTGGCAATAGCCATCGTCCATACATTTCTAATGACTGATTTTGAAGGCGGCCGCCACGCCAACCGAGTGGGAAAAATCTCTTGTTAAAGTCAAATAACGCCATGAAGCAATTTTTCTTCTTATTACTATACCTTATTCCCGCGTTTTCCGGATGTGCCCTGGGTCAGGATCGGGATCCTATCCAGGAGAAATATGCCGCAGAAATAGACCCCGAATCCGCAAAAGGACATCTTTCCATCCTTGCATCCGAAGCATTTGAGGGACGGGGAACCGGAGAGCCGGGAGGGGAAAAGGCAGCAGCCTATATCGCAGAGGAATTTAAAAAGCTAGGACTGGCCGCTCCGGTGGAAGATTCTTATTTCCAGCCCGTAAAACTGGTACGGACACGGTTTGATGTCAGGGAATTTACGATCGCCGGACAATCGTTTCGTAACGGTAAGGATTTCTATTTCGTAGGCGGCGGACCGGAAACCCGCATTCAGGCAAAGGACCTCGTATTTATCGGTTATGGGATCAGCGACGACCGGTACGACGACCTAAAGGGGATCGATATCGAAAACAAAATAGTGCTGGTACTGAGTGAGGGAGAACCTAAAAATGCCAGCGGCAAGTCCCTGATTACGGGAACGGATGTACCATCTGATTGGGCTACTTCCAATACCAAACGCTTGCAAAACATCACTTCCAAAAAGCCAAAGCTAATTATCGCAGTATCCAATACCGTCCAGGAATCACTCGCTCGCTTCGGATATCGGCTCACACAACCGCGTATCGCACTTGACGACGGTAAACAGGCGGCAGCCAATGCCACCCCCGTAGTTACCATCGGCAAAGAAATGGCCAACTTGCTGTTGGCGAAAACGGGAACATCCGTCGATAAGCTGGCTACAAAAATTGATGCAACCCAAAAGAGCCAAAGTGCTACCTATCACGTCGATCTGAATACCTCCTTCGGCTCCAAAACTGAGCCGTTTACGTCGAACAACGTATTGGGGTATCTCGAAGGCACAGACCTCAAGGAGGAGCTACTTGTTATTACAGCACATTACGATCACGAAGGAAACCAGGACGGTGTGATCTATTTCGGTGCTGACGACAACGGATCGGGTACGACGGGTGTGCTGGAAATTGCCCGTGCTTTTGCTAAAGCAAAATCCGAAGGCCACGGGCCGCGGCGGAGCATCCTCTTTATGACGGTCACCGCAGAGGAAAAAGGGCTTTTGGGTTCAAACTACTATTCGCGCCATCCGGTATTCCCCCTTGAAAACACCGTTGTAAACCTAAACACCGATATGATTGGCCGCGTAGACGATAAGCATTTGAATGGCAACCACAATTACGTGCACGCCATCGGCTCCGATAAGCTCAGTTCCGAATTGAAAGCCATCAATGAAAAAGCAAATGCTATGTATACGCAAATGGAATTGGACTACATGTACGACGACCCGAAAGACCCCATGCGGATCTATTACCGGTCGGACCAATACAACTTCGCAAAACACGGCATCCCCGTAATTTTCTATTTCAGTGGGCTCCATCCTGACTACCATACACCCGCAGATACCATTGACAAGATCAATTTCGAACTTTTGTCTAAACGCGCACGACTAGCTTTCCATACCGCATGGGAAATCGCTAACCGCGATAAACGCTTGGTCGTGGATTCCAATAAGGAATAGTTGTGCCTCGCCGGGTGGGCCTTCATTTTGCCCTGATACAAAACAAAGCAAAAGATCAAGGCGGTGAAGCGTACTCCGCCCATGCCGCCCCATTCTGCTGTGGCTTGCAGTGGGACGCACTACCAAAAACCCTTTCTGCCAAACTGTCATTCATTCAAAATTTATTGCTAACTTTGTGGGCTTTAATCAACAACGATGTTTGAGACACCGACAAGTACAAAACAGCACGATGAATCGCGACAGGGCGAGGCATTGCTGTTGGAGAATGATGCAAAAAAAAGCAATGGGCGGAAGCTATACATAGAAAGTTATGGCTGCCAGATGAATTTTTCCGATAGTGAGATTGTGGCCTCCATCCTGTTGGACAAAGGGTTTGAAACCACACGTGATTATAAAGAGGCAGACGTGGTATTCATCAATACCTGTTCCATCCGTGAAAATGCCGAACAACGGGTACGCAATCGGTTAAAGGAATTCGAGTCGGCCAAGGCGAAAAACCCCGGTATGGTAGTAGGTGTATTGGGCTGCATGGCGGAGCGGTTGAAGTCCAAATTTTTGGAAGAGGAAAGGTTAGTAGATGTGGTTGTGGGGCCTGACGCCTATCGCGATTTACCTAATCTTATTGAAAAGGTCGACGAAGGTTCCCGGGCTGTCAATGTACTGTTGTCGCGTGAGGAGACGTATGCGGATATCAGTCCGGTGCGCCTGAATACCAATGGCGTTACGGCGTTCATTTCCATCATGCGGGGTTGCGACAATATGTGTTCTTTCTGTGTAGTGCCCTTTACCCGTGGACGTGAGCGAAGCCGTGACCCACAGTCCATCGTTAAGGAAGCATCGGACCTGTTCAACGCCGGGTACCGCGAAGTCACCCTCTTGGGACAAAACGTCGACTCTTATAAGTATGAAACCATAAACTTCGCCCATTTATTGGAAAAAGTTGCCCAGGTAAACCCGTTATTGCGGGTGCGTTTTTCGACCTCTCATCCCAAAGACATCACCGATGAAGTGCTCCATACCATCGCACGGCACGACAACATATGTAAATACATCCACCTACCCGTGCAATCGGGCAATTCAAGGGTGCTTAAACTCATGAACCGCACCTACGACCGTGAATGGTATATCGAGCGGGTGAATGCCATTCGCAGGATTATCCCCGAATGTGGAATTTCGACCGACGTTATCACCGGATTTTGCAGTGAAACCGAAGAAGAGCACCTGGAGACCTTGTCGATAATGGATTATGTGAAGTATGATTTTGCCTACATGTTTGCCTATTCGGAGCGCCCGGGTACGCTGGCAGCCAAGCGTTACGCAGATGACATTCCTGAGGAGGTGAAAAAGCGGCGACTAACCGAAGTGGTGGACCGCCAACGCGAACATAGCCTGGAACGCCTGCAGACCTACGTAGGCAAGACACATAAAGTACTGATCGAAGGATTATCAAAACGTTCAGACAACGATTACTGTGGTCGGAACGACCAAAATAGCATGGTCGTATTCCCTAAGGGGGATCGCTATAAAGTGGGCGACTATGTCAATGTCTATGCAGAAAAATGTACATCGGCAACGTTGATTGGAAAAATCATAGATTAGTTAGAAATGGACATTCAAGACATTAAAAATAGATTTGGAATCATTGGTAACTCGCCTTTGCTCAACCGGGCAATTGACGTTGCCCGCCAAGTGGCTCCTACAGACATATCCGTGTTGATCACGGGCGAAAGCGGAAGTGGCAAGGAGGTGTTTTCACAGATCATCCACCAGCTTAGTTCGCGCAAACACGGTCCGTTCATTGCCGTCAACTGCGGTGCCATACCCGAGGGCACAATTGATTCTGAGTTGTTCGGACACGAAAAAGGTTCTTTTACGGGAGCGCACGAAGCCCGTAAAGGTTATTTTGAAGTGGTAAACGGCGGCACGATCTTTCTGGATGAAGTGGGGGAATTGCCGTTAGGAACACAAGCCCGATTGCTGCGTGTACTGGAAGCCGGCGAGTACATCCGTGTGGGTTCGTCAAAGGTCCAGAAAACCAACGTACGCGTGATTGCCGCCACCAATGTGGATATATACGACGCTGTACAAAAGGGAAAATTCCGCGAAGATCTTTACTACCGACTCAATACCGTGCCGTTGCGCATACCGTCATTGCGTGATCGCAAGGAAGATATTCACCTGCTTTTCCGAAAATTTGTGGCCGACTTTACTGACAAATATCGGAGTCCGAACGTGCAATTGACCGAAGACGCACAACAGCTGCTCGCTAACTATCCATGGCCGGGCAACGTCAGGCAGTTGAAGAATATCGCAGAGCAAATTGCGGTATTGGAAAAAGAGCGGTTGATTAACGCACGGATTCTCGAACAATACCTCCCCGCAGATAACAGAAGTACGCTTCCTGTGCATGTTGCGGCGAGTGGGAAAGACGATTTTTCAGAGCGGGATTTACTGTACAAGGTACTTTTCGACATGAAAAAGGATATGGTGGAGCTAAAGAAACTGGTGGTTGAAATCATCCAAAACGGTGTCAACTCCCGCATTGTTGAGGATCACTCCCCTTATATCAATAAGCTGTACCGCGATGTAGACAGCCCCGTCCCCGAGCAATTGGCAGCCCCCTCCACCCTCACCATTCACCACCCGCATGGTGGAAAGAACGAAGACTTCCATTTCCACACGCAAGAAGTGGAAGAAGTAGAAGAGGAATCGCTTTCGTTGGTAGAAAAAGAATCGGATCTGATTAAAAAAGCGTTGAAAAAACACAAGGGCAAACGCAAATCCGCCGCACAGGAATTGGGAATATCGGAACGGACGCTTTACCGGAAAATCAAAGATCTGAACTTGAATTGATAGGAACTCGCATGATGATGGGAAAAAGAGTAGGTTACTTGGTGTTTTTATCGGCGATGTTACTCGCCCAAGGATGCGGCGTCAAATATGGCTTTACAGGGGGTTCCATTCCTGAAGGAATGAAAACCTATACCGTGGAGTTTTTTGAAAATACAGCCCCCATCGTTTATCCGACACTCAGCCAATCGTTTACGGAGGCACTCAAAGAACGAATACGAAGCCAGTCGAGTCTTAGCCAAGTGACCGGCGATGGCGACGCTATTTTTGAAGGACGGATTACGGGATACGCCATCACTCCGGCAGCCGTGGAGGCCGGTACTGACCGTGCGGCCCTCAGCCGGTTATCCATTACTATTAGTGTGAAGTATACCAACAATATTAAACCGGAAGACAATTTTGAACAGCCGTTTACCCGCTTTAAAGACTTTTCGGGAGTCGTCTCGGCACAGGAAGAGACGTTAATACGCGATATCAATCAAATGCTCACCGAGGATATTTACAACCGGGCATTTGCAAACTGGTAAGTTAAATTTGGAGGTTATTGACGGAGTGGAGCAAGTAGATTACAGCGCATTATACAATAGAACGGTGGCCGACCCTTCGGCCGCCGACGAACAGACCCTATCCATATTGATCGATCGTTATCCGTATGCGCAGTCCTTACGCTTTATCCAAGCGCGAAAGCTTTTTCAGGAAAACGGGAAAGGCAACATGAATGACGTGTTGTTGTATACAAGCTCACCCCATTGGCTGCAGGGATATTTGATCGAGGGCCCTGTCCGTGCCGACGACGTGCAGACGCCCGAACAAGAGGACTTAGAAATCCTCATGGAGCATCCTGCGGGAGTGGATTATTTTGTCTACGCCAAACAAGAACAAGAAGCGGATGAGCAACAGGAAGCGGACGGAGAACAAGCAATGGAGGCTGACGAGGAGCGGGCAGCGGAGTCCGTAGAAGTAGTGCCCCTAACCGAGGCCACGCCGCATGAAAAAGTGAGCCTCTATAACGATCAGCATATGCCGTATAGTTTTCTCTGGTGGCTCAACAAAACCCGGATGGAACATGCGCATACCTATCAACCTTATGCACCGCTTACCGACGAGTCTTCATTTGAAGACAGTTCCGGGAGCAAGTTGGGCGAAGTGCAATTGCTAGACCAGCAGATCAGGGAGAATATTTTTCACCTACAGGCACCCGAAGAAAAACTGAGTGAACAACACCGGGCCCAAACCGTACCGTTTCAGGTTCCCCAAAACATTGACCCGATCATCGACCGTTTTATCCGCGAAGAGCCGCAGATTAAACCACCGCGGGCAGACAAGATCGATCTGGAAAACAAAGCCCGCAAGAGTGCAGAAGATCAATTAACGCTGGTGTCAGAAACCTTGGCAAAAATATATGTCGAGCAGGGCTTGTATCCAAAAGCCATCGCAATCTATAAAAAATTAAGTTTGAAATATCCCGAAAAAAGTGGTTACTTTGCCGCTCAAATAGCTGAGCTAGCGGATAAATTAACATAACGAGATACCGAAATGCAAACATTATTGATTATATTAATTATTTTGGCCAGTGTCCTATTGGCATTCCTCGTATTAATCCAGAACCCGAAAGGCGGTGGATTGGCCTCTGGGTTTGCCGGCGGGGCCAACTTAATGGGTGTGAAACGCACCGGAGACATTTTGGAGAAAGGCACCTGGATCCTGGTCATTGCCATCATGATCTTTTCGTTGGTCGTTAATATCTTAGGACCGTCGTCGGGATCGGGAGGAAGTGGCTTAAGCGATCAGATCAATTCGACTGCGCCTGCGGCTCCCGTTCTTCCCCCTGCGGAGGCTCCGACAGCGACCCCACAGGAAGCGCCTCAAAATATCGATACGACTCAATAGCAACAGTCGTGCACCAAAAAAACAGTGCCTCTCATTTCATCTGGGAGGCTTTTTTTTTCTTTGCTTGCCTTAAAAACTGCCATTCGCACTGACATCCTGACACGCACGCTAGGTCTTGTCGATGGAGTCCCCGCTCTAAAATGAAAAAATGGCAAGATATCGGGCCGAAGTGGCACTTGGCACAGTTGATGAGATAAGTGAGGTGAGAACAATCAAAAACATTAATAACAATTAAAATTAATTATTAAATAAAATCAATTATGGCGTTAAGTATTAAACCTATCGGCGACAGAGTGGTAGTGGAAGCTGCCCCTGCAGAGGAGAAGACCGCATCGGGTATCTATATCCCGGATACCGCTAAGGAAAAACCACAACGTGGAACCGTAGTGGCTGTCGGTGCAGGAAAAACGGATGAACCTTTGACAGTAAAGGTAGGAGACCAAGTGTTGTATGGCAAATATGCCGGCACCGAGATTACTTACGAAGGGAAAGAATATTTAATCATGAAAGAATCTGATATCTACGCTATCGTATAGCGTAATGATCAGTAATCGTATTTTCTTCGTAAGTGTTTAATAATTAATGGTAAACTAAAAGTTACGATGTAAGACACGGCGATTGATTCTTGACAATCTCGGGTCGCATGTTTAACATCTCAAATCAATTAAAAAAATGGCGAAACAAGTAAAGTATAATGTAGAAGCACGTGATGCCCTGAAAAGAGGGGTAGACACATTGGCGAATGCGGTGAAAGTGACCTTGGGGCCCCGTGGGCGTAACGTGATCATTGAGAAAAAATTTGGTTCTCCTTCCATCACGAAAGACGGTGTCACCGTTGCAAAAGAAATCGAACTGAAAGATGCGCTTGAAAACATGGGCGCGCAAATGGTAAAAGAGGTAGCTTCTAAGACGGCCGATCAAGCAGGTGACGGAACCACAACCGCGACTGTATTGGCACAAGCTATCATTGCCCCTGGCTTGAAGAGTGTAGCAGCCGGTGCTAATCCCATGGACTTAAAGCGCGGTATCGACAAGGCGGTTGCCACGGTGGTAGAAAGCCTCCAGTCGCAATCGCAAACGGTAGGTGAAGACAACAGCAAAATAAAGCAAGTAGCCAGCATCTCAGCCAACAACGATGAGTTGATCGGTGCGTTGATCGCTGAAGCGATGGAGAAAGTGGGTAAAGACGGTGTTATTACCGTGGAAGAAGCCAAGGGTACAGAAACCGAAGTAAAAACGGTAGAAGGTATGCAGTTCGATCGTGGTTACCTATCACCTTACTTCGTAACCAACACCGACAAGATGGAAGCCGATTTGGAAAGTCCTTACATCCTGATTTACGACAAGAAAATCAGCAACATGAAGGAATTGCTTCCAATTTTGGAAAAACAAGTTCAAACTGGAAAACCCTTGTTGATCATCGCTGAGGATCTCGACGGCGAAGCATTGGCTACCTTGGTCGTTAACAAAATCCGTGGCTCACTGAAAGTAGCTGCCGTAAAAGCTCCCGGCTTCGGCGATCGTCGTAAAGCTATGCTGGAAGACATCGCTATCCTTACCGGAGGTACGGTTATTTCCGAAGAAAGAGGTTTCAAACTGGAAAATGCCGACCTTTCTTACCTGGGCCAAGCCGAAAAAGTGGTTGTGGATAAAGACAACACAACAATCATCAATGGCTCAGGCAATCCAGAAGATATCAAAGGTCGCGTAAACCAAATCAAAGCACAAATCGAAACCACTACTTCAGACTACGACCGCGAGAAATTGCAAGAGCGTTTGGCTAAATTGGCCGGCGGTGTAGCGGTGTTGTACGTAGGCGCGGCTACCGAAGTTGAAATGAAAGAGAAGAAAGACCGAGTAGACGATGCGCTGCACGCTACCCGTGCTGCAGTAGAAGAAGGTATCGTAGCCGGTGGTGGTGTAGCTTTCATCCGCGCCAGCGAAACGTTAAAAGGCCTCAAAGGTGCCAATGAAGATGAAAATATCGGCATTGAGATCATCAAACGTGCCATCGAGGAACCGTTGCGCCAAATCTGCAACAACTCAGGTATCGAAGGTGCAGTAGTCGTACAAAAGGTAAAAGAAGGCAAAGCTGACTTTGGTTACAATGCCCGCACCGATAGCTATGAAAACCTGATTGGCGCAGGTGTTATCGACCCCACGAAGGTAACACGCATTGCGTTGGAAAATGCAGCTTCTATCGCTTCTATGCTACTTACTACGGAAGTGGTACTGGCAGACGAACCGGAAGACGAAAAAGCAGCCGGCGCAGGTGCTCCCCCAATGGGCGGCGGCATGGGCGGAATGATGTAATATCTGCCCTGTCAAGGGACATCATATACCCAAAAACGGTACATCTCATTGAAGATGTACCGTTTTTTTATTGCTATTTTTGCGTTCAACATTGCAATCCGAGCGACTACGGTTGAGACAGGATCTGTACAACGCTGGAAAACAGTGAAAATAAACAGTCGGTCCCGAAGAGACTTTATAAAGAAATCCGCGCTGATGACTGCAAGCCTAGGGAGCCGGATATCCACCTTTGTTGGACCAACAACCAGACATACCAACATGATAGCCCCATCAACAAAGAGCATTATCGGAAATTACGGACCATGGGCAACTTCTCTGCGACCTTCACCTGGAAGATTGTCCTTTCGGAACCCTGCATGGAAAGACCTAAGCGACTGGAAGGAGAAAGCACTGACCAAAGCAAAAGAATTGATCGCTTCTCCGGATATAGGGACGGTCCCTTCCGTAAGAACAGAAAAAAAATACGTCTTTGACGGTTTAGCCATAGAAGAACTATCCTGGCAGTTGCCATACGGCAATCGTACGAGGGCTGTGATCTTGAAACCGATGAATGCCAAGAATCGCTTGCCCGGTATATTGGCTTTACACGACCATGGCGGGAAAAAATATTTTGGAGTGGATAAAATTGCCCGTACATCAACGCAACAGCATCCGCTGATTGTAGATCATCAACGGAGCGATTATGAGGGACGGGCCTGGGCAAATGAAATCGCTAAGCTGGGTTATGTCGTATTGGTACATGACACGTTCACATTTGGAAGCCGGCGCGTAAAGTATGAAGATGTGGAAGGTCTCCCTTCGATTCCGCACGGAACCCTTTCCGACGAACGGGATATTCATACAGATAATACATACATTCTGGAATACAACCAGTGGGCTGCTGAACACGAACATGTTATGTCCAAATCGCTTTTTAGCAGCGGGACAACGTGGCCGGGCGTATTTCTGGCAGAAGACCAGGTAGCTTTGTCCATATTGGCAGCTAGGGGTGATGTGGATCCTGAAAAACTGGGGTGTGGTGGTTTGTCCGGTGGGGGCCTGCGTACGGTTTATCTGGCAGGCACGGACTCACGGATTAAATGTGCGGTTTGTGCAGGCTTCATGTCAACCTGGGATGATTTTATATTGCATAAATCTTATACACATACCTGGATGACCTATGTTCCATTGCTTCCCAATTATCTGGAATTTCCCGAAATTCTGGGCTTACGTATACCGTTACCTACCTTGGTGCTCAATAACAACCAAGACGAACTGTACACGTTGCCTGAAATGGAAAAGGCCGACCACATCCTGCGCGAGGTGTATGCGAAAGCAGGAGTTCCTCGCCATTTTGAGTCTGCTTATTACGAAGGCCCCCATAAATTGGACATCCACATGCAGCAAAAGGCTTTTGACTGGTTTGGCCAATGGTTGTTATAGCAAAACATTCGGCTACCAATTTAAATTTTTGCGTAATCACCGCAATTTTGCATTATTTCGATGCCGCTCCGCATCGCGGATATTTTTCTTTTCCAGATTCTTCACTAATGCCTCCGTCAGATCAATACCCGTTTGATTGGCCAGACAGATTAGCACAAATAGTACGTCGGCCATCTCATCGGCAAGATCAACCTGCTCGTCGGATTTTTTAAACGACTGTTCGCCATACCGACGGGCCATAATACGGGCCACTTCCCCTACTTCTTCCATCAGGATCGCAGTATTTGTCAATTCACTGAAATAACGGATACCGGTCGTATTTATCCAATGGTCTATTTGCTCTTGGGCTTCTTTGATGGTCATATTTGTGGTGATTAGTACCTGGCATTAATGATTGTCTCGATCTTTCGTATCCATTACAACAGTCACCGGTCCATCGTTTATCAGGGAAATCTTCATATCCGCACCAAATATACCAGTGGCCACCGTTTTCCTTAAGTGGCTGGAAAGCGCCGCAATCATCGACTCGTACAGTGGAATGGCCCGATCGGGCTTTGCTGCCCGGATGAAAGAAGGACGGTTACCCTTTTTGGTTTGTGCAAAGAGAGTAAATTGGGAAATCAGCAAAACGTTTCCCTGAATGTCATGCAAAGACTTGTTCATCAACCCATTTTCGTCGCCAAACACACGAAGGTTAACAATTTTCTGCGCCAACCACCGAAGATCGTCCATCTCATCTGCTTGCTCAATGCCCAATAGGACCACAAGTCCTCGCTCGATCGAACTGACAACTTGCTGGTCAACCCTGCAGGATGCTTCGGATACTCGCTGGATAACCGCTCTCACTACTTTTTCCCAATCCGATACAGTCGTCCTTCATCGGTAACCGCATAAAGCGCCCCGTCTTTTCCCTGCTGCACGTCACGAAAACGCTGGGCTTCGTCCGCCAACAGGCGTTCCTCCCCCACTACGCTGTTGTCCTTAATAACCAACCGTGCGATGTGTGTGCTGCTTAAACCGCCTATAAATAAATTATTTTCCCATTCCGGAATGGAATTGCCTGCGAAGAACGTCATTCCGCTCGGCGACAATACCGGATCGTAATAATACACCGGTTGCTCCATGCCATCCTTCTGCTGAATGGAATCACCAATTTTTTTGCCACTGTATTCAAGACCATAGGTAATGGTAGGCCATCCGTAATTCCTGCCCGGTTGGATACGGTTTACTTCATCCCCACCGCGAGGCCCGAATTCCGTTTCCCATAAATCACCCGTTGCAGGATGGAATGCGAGCCCCTGAACATTCCGATGCCCATAGGAATAAATCTCAGGCCGGGCATCGCTACGGCCTTCGAAAGGATTACCTGGCGCCGGTTTTCCGTCTGTTGTGATTCGCAATACCTTACCCAATGCGGAATTCAAATCCTGTGCCTGAGGTCTTGTTACGATATCAGAACGCTCGCCTGTACTTACAAAAAGATATCCATCTTTATCAAACAAAATGCGTCCGCCGTAGTGCAAATTGCTTTTATGCGCCGGTGTGGCCTGGTAAATCACCTGTCCATTTTCTATGCTCTTTTCGTCAGCAGCCAACTTCCCTTTCGCCACAGCGGTAAGCGTCCCATTCGGCGTATCCTGTGAAAACACCCAATAAACCATGTGGTTGCTATCAAACGCCGGATCGATAGTAATACCCAATAAACCGCCCTGCCCATCGGAATTTACCTTGGGTAATCCCACAATGGTCTCACTCAGGGTTCCATCCTGTGAAGCGATACGAAGTGTACCAGCCTTTTGGGTAATTAAAAATCTCCCATCCGGCAAAACAGCAATGCCCCAAGGGCGGTCCAGCCCTTCACTCAATACTTTTACCTCGTAGGGAGCCGAAGTTTTTACACCCGCTATGCGGGTCTGCCCTTCAAATGCAGGTTTATAATCGGTATTGGCGTCCTTAGTTTCCACCGGTGCGTACGTCGAATCTGCTACCGCCTCTTTTTCCGCTTCCTTGGAGGTGGAAGAATCGCATGCCGAGACCATCAATGATAATCCCGCAAGAACACCTATTGTTTTTGGAATATGCTGCATAGTTGAAATTTTTCCTAAAGATAAACACATTTTGCCGACAAAATCAATGCCTTCTCCTACAAATAGAGAAAATGCGCTGATATTTTTACTCAAAATTTCAGATTCAATCCGAGCAGAAAATTAGTTGTGGCCTGCGGGTAATAGTAATTGTAGCTTACCCGATCATTCTCCGAGAGGTAATATCCCCAGGTAAAACCACTTGCCGAATATTGTTCATTGAATAGGTTGTTGACCAGTAAGCTCAGCCCTACGTTCTTCAATTTCCAAATGGAAGTATGATAAGCTACACGGAGGTTGTTCACGAAAAAACCATCGATGCTCCGCTCGTCACTGCTGGTATTGTCCAAGTACTGGCTGGAGACATATTTACTCAGCACAGCCAATTCAAGTGGTTCCCAAGGTGTGAAAGCAAGCTCACTGGATGCCACCCAATCGGGCGAAAAGGAAATGTCCGTGATCTTGTAAAAATTTTCTATATCACCCACCACTTCCGTAAAGTTTTTGATCTTATTCTGGCTATATGCCAGGGTGGCGCCCCAGGCAAACCAGTCGGAAGGTACCCACCGGCCATCGAACTCCATCCCGATCCGGTAGCTGTCGTCCACGTTTCTCCGCAAGGTACTTCCCACATCGTTAAGCTGACCCGTTGGAATTAACTGATTTTTGTATCGCATCGCATAGCCATTTATTCCAATGTTAAACCGGGGCGACCTGATCCGATAGCCCGCCTCAAAATCATGCAATTGCTCAGCCTTAGGGCCTTGTCCTACGGGCCAGTCGGTGAAATCACTCCGGATAGGTTCTTTATTGGCGAGCGCATAGGAAGCATAGACATTACTCGCTGCCGATAGTTGATAGGTAATGCCTACTTTCGGATTAAAAAAGTTAAACGTCGCATCCTGCGTAATGTCTCGCAGGTCATTATCGATTCCCGCGATGGCGTAGTCGATGTGGCGGTATTGGACATCTGCGAACAAGAATAAATCATTCAATTGGTAAGAAGCCTTCAGATAGGTATTGAAATCTTTCTTTGTCGCATCGCCATCATAATATCGATAAGAGGTATTGAAAGAGTTATCTGCTCCGTCCAGGTAATCGCGTTCCGTGAATAAGGGGTATCGCGACCAGACGATATCACCGTAATGTCCGCCTTCATATTGGTTATAGGCTCCTCCCCAGGTAATTTCGACGCCTCCGGTGGGTTTATATACCAGGGAATAGGTGCCCCCGTAAAAGTGATTATCCAACCACCGCTGGCGTACCAGATCCGTCTCTTCAAGGGTGTTTCCTGCTATGACAATTGGAGGCAACCCGTAATCAGTCAGCTCGTCACTATCCCGGAATTGCTCATAATAACCCTTCCCCCGTGTATAATGCAGGGCAGTGTTCAACGTAAATTGGCTTGACAAGGTTGAAGAAAACAGCAATTGGTAATGTGTTTGCCGGTAGTTGTCGGTTTCATTGTCATACAAGTATTTGTTATACCTCCGGTCTGAATGAAGCAGATTTTCGATCTCGTAATCCGTGAGCCCATCATCGTATGCATAGGCCTCCATAGCTGCCACATTGCCGGTAAGGCGAGATTCAGGCGTACCATACCAGGCTTGGTACGTTTTTTCTTTCCCTCCGAATATATTAGCTCGGAGTAAGCTATTTTTACCATACCAGGCGCCAGACAGGGAAAAGGATTGCAGATCGGACGTAGCCCGGTCGATATAACCGTCGCTCCTGATACGTGATAACCGTCCATCAAAGGAGAACTTATCGTCGATCAACCCAGTTCCCAACCGGATCGTATTTTTCCACGAATGGTAAGAACCGAATGTGTTATCCAATTCGGCATATGGATCCTCATTGAGCGTGTTGGTCTGGATATTGAGGCTTGCTCCGAATGCACCGGCGCCGTTGGTGGATGTTCCGACACCCCGTTGGATCTGCACATTATCCACCGATGAAGCAAAATCGGGCAGATTGACAAAAAAGGAACCCAAGCTCTCAGCGTCATTAAGGGGTATCCCGTTAACTGTTACGTTCGTACGTTGCCCGTCGCTCCCCCGTATCCGCATACTTGTATACCCGATTCCGGCACCCGCATCCGACGAAATAACTACGCCCGGTGTTTGGTCAAGTAGATAAGGAATATCCTGTCCGAGGTTATTTTTAGCAATATCTGTTTTATTAAGATTCTTGTAGGTGGTGGCCGTGTTTTCGGTTGCCCGTGTCGCTTGAACGATCACTTCGTCAGTTAACAGTGTGGTCGATTCCAGTGAAATGCGTACCATTTGGTCATTGGGAATGGAAACCGTATGCTGTTGCAACTGGAACCCTAAATAGCTTGCTGCAACGACATAAGTTCCGGCTTTTATATTGCGGATCATCACTTGCCCGCTCTTGTCGGTTTGCCCTTCATAGGGAGTTCCAACCACACGCACAGATGCCCCGCTCATTGGGCGGTTATCCGTTGCATTGAACACTGCAACGGTAACTTCATGCTGCGCTGAAGCCATAGCCACCTGCACAAATAGCGCAATTCCTGCGACTAATTTTTTAATCATTTTGATATGAATTTCGTTAAACACAACTGTCACAAGGGGTTCATGACAGCTCAATTATTTAACTTACCGTCCCTACGCCGGCATTATCCGGATCAGGTGCACGACACAAACGCGCCGATGGGTATAATCTCAGCCTTTATTTGTGTTTGTTTATACAAACAAGGCACCCCTAGATGATAAGGCAAAGATAGCTTATTTTTTTCAATGTTAGTTGACCACGGTCATGATCCCGTTCATGATCCGCCAATGGCCCGGAAACGTACAGATAAACGGATATTTTCCAGGGGTCGAAGGCACGTTGAATGTTAGCTCGTGCGTCTCTCCAGGATTTACCAGTGGCGTAGAAAACAAAATATCGGGCGAGTTCGGTATATACTGCAGTTCCACGCCATTGGGCTGTTTCGCCAGCTCGTCCGCAGCTTGCCCCACCTGTTCCATCGTTCCCGGTTTAAGAATCAACAGGTTGTGCTGCATATGATCGGGGTTTTCAAAAATAAGCTTCAACGTAGTTCCCGCTTTTGCAGAAAACGCAGGTTTATCATATTTCATTTCACCCACAATGGATTTAATCGTAATCGCTTTATCGGCGTCAATTGCGACCCTCTCAACTGCTGCTTCTGTCCCTAGCACAACCAGGCGGGCATTTTCCAATTTGCCCGTAAAATGGAAATCCTCCGGAAAATCCGCTACATCGCCAACTTTCGGCATGTGGTCTTGCTGCCGATTATGCCCTAAACGAATATCCCCTTCTGGCATGCTGGTGAACAATCCCCTACTCGAGCCTTCTGCAGCCAACTTGCCATTGATATGCAGGGTCATCACCCCACCTGTCAACAGCGCCGCCTTTACGGTAAATACGCGCGGCAATGAATCTGTTGTCGATACAACTGACTGCCTACCTTGCTGGTTGACCTGGAAATAGACCTTTCCGGATTTCATGTAAACTGCATACCCGTTCTGATGATCTCCCTGCGACACCAATACTCCTTCCAACATTACGTGCTGCGTCTCAGGCGCTTTTACCGCGGTAACGAAAATGAGATTCTTGCTCGAATAATCGGGTACCTGCAAGCCTCCATACGTAGCACCATGTTGGATGCCCATGGGCAAAACCGCCATTTGATTTCCCGCGACAATCCGTTCCATCAAAGAACCATCTGTGTTGGACAAATCGGGATGGCCATACTTTTTGTGGTACGCATCCATAAATGCCTCCCGATGCATCGTACCTGCAATGAGCAATGCATGGGAAATCCATTTATCCGCTGTATTTTCCTTTTGTTGTACCGCCTCAAAAATGGCTGCTCCTATGTCTGCAGTGGGTGGGGCATCAGAAAAAGCCAATAACACCGCAAGCCGAACGCGGAGATCCTTATCCTTTAGCAAGTCTTCCGAAAGCAACCGCCGTACGATTTCGGGTTTTCCTGTGGGCAGCGCTTGGACAGCTGCTCGCCGCACACCGGGTGCTGGGTGTTTCAAAGCGCCGATAACCGCATCCAGGCTTTCCTGATCCGAACCATCCAATAACCCCAGCCCCTGCAGCGTCCATATCGCATGGATGGCAGCCCCATTGACACGGATTGCATCTACAGACTTGTCGGCTATCAAATCACACAGATCATCCTTAACGGATTTGTCGCCAGATTCTACCAAAAGGCGTTGTGCGGTAAGCCGCCAGAACAGGTTGTCACTTTGGAGCGCATCGATCAATGTGCCCGGTCGCGCGCGGTCTAGTGTATAACGTTTAGAGGACTTCGCACCTTCATATACCAACCGATAAATACGCCCCCTCGTATTATCGCGCAATGGATCGATATATGCATTCCCGGCTCCGTTATCGAAGCCATCCGGCGTAGGATTGTGCTGAATGACAAAATTATACCAATCCAATATCCACAATGCCCCATCGGGTCCGACCTTCGTGTCTACCGGTCCAAACCAGTTATCCGAACTGGCCACGATATTCCACCCATCCCCTTTTTCTTTAAAACCCGATCCGACCTGTTCCAGGATCTGGCGATGCACCAGCCTTCCGGTAGGTTCGGAAACAAAAGCAATCCGGTTCCAGTACGTTTGTGGAAACGCCCTTGCAGTATATAATCGGTGACCGGAAGCTGCCGTAAAGCCACCATGCACATCCACCTGCCGGAGATCTTTTGTTAACACGTGCATATGATAGTGCGCATCGATCTTCTCGATCCCTTTTTCCCGCAGCTGAGCCTTCTCATAATACCGGTTAGGTATGGCAAAAAAATCGCTATGTTCGTTGTTTGCCGTAGACACAAATACATCAAAATCTTCGGAGAAACCAAGGCCCCAGGTATTGTTTGATGTGTTGGCTAAAAATTCGAAACGTTGTGCATCCGGTGTAAACCGATATACGCCGGATCCGAATTTATAGGGCTTACCTCCAATCGTACCCTCAAAGGACGAATAGCCAACGGTACCCCACACGTTATTGTCCAATCCGTACTGCAGATTAGAGGGTCCGGCATGCGTGTCATACGTACCCCATCCGTGTATCAATACCTCTTTTACGTCGGCCTTATCATCTCCATCTGTATCCTTCAGGAATAAGAAATCGGGTGCTTGTGCGACAATTACTCCACCGTTGGCAAAGGTTAACGACGTCGGGATATTCAACCCTTCAGCAAATACCGTGAATTTATCTGCTTTGCCGTCGTCATCGGTATCTTCGCAGATCAGTATCCGGTCATCTCCAGTTCCCTTATCGTTCCGCACGGTATTGGGATAATCAACCGTTTCCACAATCCAAAGTCTGCCTTTTTCGTCCCAATCCATGGCGATGGGCTTTTTAATATCAGGTTCACTGGCAAACAATTCCAATCGGAATCCGGGAGGTACTTGTATTAACGTCTGCGATTCTTCTGGACTCAGTGGAAGCTGGTACCGCGGCGGCGGATTACGCTTTTCATAATTGGGCATAGTCGCTTCTTCATAGGTCGGCCGCGCCATTGCAAATCCCTTCAATTTCGCTGCAGCATCCTCTCCTACGGCCCACATGATGCCATTGTGAACTAACTTGAGGAATCCCGGATTACGGAACGTTCGCTCATCATGGCCAAATGCGGTATAGAAAACCCGGCCCTTACCGTATTCTTTTACCCAGGTATAGGGTTCATGGCCCGTGCTGTCGACCCGCTCCATCAGTACGACGATGTCATCGGCCTTCTTGTCGTGCACGTACGTCTCATCCCACTCGGTTGTAAAGGGCTCCATGCCCTTCATGACAGGATGTTCGGGCATCACAATTTCCGCGCTGAATGACCCACCGCCATGGCTTCTGAATTGTCCACCGATAAGCGCCACCACTTCCGGGGAATTACGGAAACAATAGGAAGCCGAGTGAAGCGGAATAAATCCCTTTCCCGATCTGACAAAATCTAGCAGTCCTTTTTCCTGCGCCGGACTTATGGAATCGTGGTTTGCGTAGAGGATCAATCCATCATACTGCTGTAGGTCTTCGTTGGCTAGGTCTTCGGGATCCGTGGAATAAGTAATATTGATTCCTTCGGTAAAATATTCCTGCGCCAATATCCCCGCCAATTGTTCTGAATCGTGGTGCTTGCTATCATGGCCGAGGAAAAACAACTCAAGCCTTCTGGGCCCATTGTCGCGCTTCCGTTGCCCGTTGCACCCCACAAAGCACAGCGGCACCATCAAGAGTAATAGAAGTTTACACGTTTTACTCATGGCATTCTGTCGTTAGCCGTTATCGAAATGGTTATGAAAACGTAAAATCGGGTAATGGAATGATTTCACCTCCCCGCTGCGCCGATTCATGCGCTAATATGCCCACGCATGTCATATTTGCGGATTGTTTCACATTCGGGTAAGGCGACCTGTTTTCTACCAATGCACTAATAAATTCGTGAACCAGATGCGGGTGCGACCCGCCGTGCCCTGCCCCTTGAGTAAATGAAAGGTGTTGATTGCCTTCTTCATCGTATACCCCACCTTTGGTAAAATGTTGAATGGGCGCCGGCAGCAGGTGCGCATAATCTGGAGACTGTACTTCTTCGGGGATGTCCTGTTCAGGTTTTTTAGCCGTATGTATCACCAACGGACGGCCCTCAATCAGTGGCCATTCCACCGCTTTTTTTGAACCATATACTTCGAAACTTTCGCGATACTGCCTTGCCGTATCAAACAAAGAGCGATAGATGTGTGCACTTAAATCCGAATTCCGGAATTTGATGTGTGCCGTTTCGACCGCAAACGTTGAATGATAGTGAGCGTGCAGCTCCGACCGGATGGTTCCCGAGCCAAAACACGAAACGTATTCCGCTTCATTACGCGTCAGGGCCAATACAGGTCCCACGCAATGCGTAGCATAGTGCATGGGCGGTAAACCCGGCCAGTAATCGGGCCATCCATCCATATCTTGTTGATGGCTGGCCTTCAGAAATTGGATCTTTCCCAACTCACCGGTTTCATATAATTCTTTCACAAACAGAAACTCCCGGGCGTACACAACCGTCTCCATCATCATATAGGTCAATCCCGTTTCGTTTACTGTTTCCACGATTTGCCGACATTCTTCCACCGTGGTAGCCATTGGCACGGTACAGGCTACATGTTTCCCGGCGCGAAGCGCTTTGATCGACTGTTCCGCATGATTGGGGATGGGTGTATTGATGTGTACCGCATCAATCTGATCGTCCTTCAACAGTTCATCGTAATCTCGATAGCGTTTTTCAACACCAAACGTGTCGCCGATTTCATTTAAGCGGTCTACATTTCGCTGACAGATCGCATACATATTCGCATGGGGATGTTTTTGATAAATTGGAATAAATTCCGCACCGAATCCCAGTCCAACAATGGCTACGTTAATTGGCTTATTATTCATATCGTTTATAAAGGTGGCATAACTCAAAAACTAAGGTAGGAGTTAAACTGTCAATGAAACACCTTTTAGATAACCAATCATGACTATATTTTATCCATTTTACAGGCATTTTTACAGAATGATGCCATAATAATCCAAACTTCTACAAAAAAAGACTTGTTATCTAAGCGACTTTCATTAATTTTGATACAACCAAGAAAGACACTCATTATGCGTAACCATGGAAACCACATTCAGAAGGACCGTTGTTCAGAAATCGAACATCCCCGAATCTAATATATTTTTTGTTAGAGAGCTACGCGAAAAGCATTTCGATACGACCTGGCACGCCCATCGGGAGTTCCAGCTATTTTTGGTGGTAGAGGGAACCGGTACGCGCTTTATTGGTAGTACGGTCAAGCCTTTTGATAAAGGTGATTTGACGTTCCTTGGTCCCAATATTCCTCATTTATGGCGCACTGATGAAAGTTACTTCGAACACCCCGCTAATAAGCTCAGCCACGGACTGGTCATCTATTTCGATGAAGGTTCTTGGAGTCCGCTAATGGGAAAAGACGAATTTTCACAGATTAGGATGCTTTTTGAGAAAGTGCGCTATGGCATGGAAATTCACGGTGAATGTGCGAACGCCGCATCCATCTTGATGCTAGAACTCCTTCACTTACACGGCACGGAAAGCATTATCCACTTCTTCAAAATACTTGATCTATTGAGCACGTGTAAAGATTACCAGCTACTACATGATGACGTGGTGGATAGTCCATTGAAGGAAATTGAATCCAATCGTATTAACACGGTATACAATTATGCCGCCAGACACTTTAAGAATAAAATTCCCCTGGAGGAAGTCGCTGCTTTGCTGAATATGACCCCTACCTCATTCAGTCGTTACTTTACCATGAAAACCAGTAAGTCGTTTTCTTACTTCCTTACCGAGCTCCGTGTGCGCAATGCATGCAAACTGCTTTCCACAGAAGAGGCCAAAAATATTGATCAGATTTGCTACGAATCGGGGTTCAATACCCTATCTAATTTCAACAGGCAGTTTAAAACATTCATTGGCATGACTCCCAAGGAATACCGGCAAAAGTTTTTGACCCTTTAGTTAAACGCCAAACCGTTTTCTGATCGTTACACCATAGGTAGCTGGCCTCCCCAGGTGAACAGCGGCGAAACCTATGCTATACGCATAGTCGACATACCGTTTGTCTGCCAGGTTCTGTCCCCATAAGCTCAGCTCATATCCTCGCAACGAATAGCCGATGTTGGCATTCAACAGACTATAAGCCTCCTGCCCAATGGTATTATCCACAACGAAATACTGCTGGCCGATGAATTTGCTATAAATCCCGAATTGCAGTTGCTGTCTGTTGCGGGCTTGCAGCGGTACCGCATACTGCGCCCCAAGGAATCCGGTCCATTCCGGTGTATATACCGGACGGTTGCCTTTCAACTGGACGTTGTCGCCATCCTCTCCTATTGTATTAAAATCGGTGTACTCCGCATGGGTAAACGCAGCACTTCCCCACAGAGTCAAGTTTCGTACAACACGTGCGGCAATTTCTACTTCGGCTCCCACGCTTTCCATCCGTCCCGTGTTTTCGGTTACGGTAATTGCATCGGGCAGCATCAGGGTGGGTACCTGAGCATTGTTGACACTGGTGTAGAATGCGGCCACATCCAGTTGTAGGCGCTGGTCTAAAAACAAGTTTTTGCTCCCCACTTCTACGTTGTTACTGAACTCCGGATCAAAAGGTCTTAATGAGGCTTCATCGGGATCGGACGATAACTGGGAGAGTCCGCCAGCACGGAACCCCCGTGTATACGAACCATAAATATGATGTGCTTCATCAAAGGCATATTTCACACTCACCCGCGGTGTGAAGGCATGGAAATCGGCGGAAGCGGATGTATCGGGTTGAAGAACCATCACCTCACCACCATCCGGCTGAAATTCCCCGCGAGCGTCCAACTTGGCATTTTCGTAATCATATCGAAGTCCCAACTGGAATTCCCAGCCATTTCGGAGCTGATAATCCAGTTGACCAAAGATCGCGACTCCCTGATTGATAGCCGAATTGGTTAAAACACTTGTTGTATTGGCATAATCGGCAAACTCTTCGCCCATCATCGTGACATCGGCTCCATAATGAGTACCCTGCTTGGTCGGCGCATCCTGATGGAATAAAAAGGTACCTGCCGTCCAATGAAGAGGAGCATCGTTAGAAGGCGCTGAAGAAAGCTTAAATTCCTGAGTAAATACCTTGACATGATTCCAGTCTTTGCCATAGTCGTTGACAATGGAAACGGCATCCAATGGTGAAAAATCACCATCGATGGGATCCCGGTAATACCGATAATTGGACTGATAGGCGGTGTGTGAACTAAAATTGAGCGCATTGCCAAAATGATTAATCGAAAGCGATACATTCCGTGTTTCATCCACCATTTCCGTACGGGCATTCTGGTTAAGATGGAACGGATTTCCAAAGGCATCATCCACGCCTGGGATAAGGGCAAATGCGCCGTGGTTACGGTTCGAAACATGTTTAACATTCAATGTCATCGCCCACTGATTGTTAATCAGGTATTTTAGGTAATAATTACCGAATACCGTCTGCTGTTTGTCGTAATGGGAATCGTCAAAATCATTGGTAAAAAAGCCGTTCAGACCGTTGTACATACCCGAAGCGCCAAAAAACAGTCGGTCTTTGACAATTGGTGTACGGATACCCAACAGATAGCGCTGTTGTCCGTGACTACCGACGTTCACCTCCGCCAACCCGGTCGTCTGGTTCGTGGGCTGTTTGGTGATGATATTGATGACTCCGCCCATGGCATTCCGGCCATAGAGTGTACCTTGAGGACCGCGAAGCACTTCAATGCGTTCAACATCCTGCAGATAGGGGATATAGGTATCCAATCCAAATTGATTGACCCCGTCCACATACGTGGCTACGGCCTGGTTGTAAGAGGTGGTCGCAATCCCCCGTATCGAGGCAACATTCCGGTTGTCGCCGGGGTTTGCGATATTCAGGTTGGGCACCACAGCCGTCACATCCATCACGTTCCAGATGTATTGCTGTTCAATTTGTCGGCCACCCACTATGGATAAACTGGCCGGAATGTCGTGCGGGTCGCTTTCCATTTTCTGGGCAGTCGCGACAGCCTCATCCAGCCGATTTTCAGCGCCAGTCAGTTGGATGTCCAAGTTTACATTTCCCTGGACTGCCACTGTATGATTTTCCGTTGCGTATCCCACCGCACTCACGCGGACAGTATGTGTACCTGCAGGCAGGTGTTCCAGGAGAAAATTCCCCTGTTCATCGGTAGAAGTAGCGCGATTGGAATTTAATACCTGAACTGACGCACCGGCAATCTCTGTCCCGCCTTCCGCGCTCACCTTGCCACCCACCGAATACTGGGCGACAGCGACACCGGAAAGTATCAAAAACAAACCTAACAAACAAAAGCGGTGCATCGGAACCATGCGATTGATCACGTATATCATTTCAGTATTTTAAAAGTTGCTTTTCAATTTCACTGCAGAGCGCCGAAATTACAACAATTTTTTCTATTCCTTAAGTATTTCCCGTGAAATGACCATCTTCTGAATTTCAGATGTCCCTTCGTAAATTTGCGTAATCTTGGCATCGCGCATGAGGCGCTCCACGTGATATTCTTTCACATATCCGTAGCCGCCATGGATCTGTACAGCCTCTACAGTAGTTTTCATAGCCACTTCGGATGCGTAAAGTTTGGCCATGGAGGCCGCTTTGGCATAAGGTTCACCCTTGTCTTTGAGCCACGCTGCTTTGAGACACAACAGTCTGGCTGCTTCAATCTGGGTAGCCATATCGGCCAATTTGAATTGAATAGCTTGGTGCTGGGCAATTGGCGTGCCGAAAGTTTGACGCGCTTTGGCATAGTTTACGGCAAGTTCAAAAGCACCCGAAGCAATGCCCAGGGCTTGGGCAGCGATACCGATACGACCACCTTCCAGCGTTTTCATGGCGAATTTAAACCCAAATCCGTCTTCACCGATCCGATTTACCTTGGGCACCTTTACGTCGTTAAACATGAGCGAATGTGTATCGGATCCCCGGATACCCAGCTTATTCTCCTTCGGTCCTACCGTAAATCCATCCATCCCTTTTTCGATAATCAATGCATTGATACCTCGATAGCCCTGTTCAGGATACGTTTGCGCAATGACCAAATACGTGGAGGCAGTACTTCCGTTTGTTATCCAATTCTTCGTACCGTTGAGCAAATAATGGTCTCCTTTGTCTTCCGCGACGGTGCGTTGTGAGGTAGCGTCCGAGCCGGCTTCGGGCTCAGATAAGCAGAAGGCGCCGATATGCTCACCCATTGCCAGCGGTTTCAGGTACTTTTCCTTCTGTGCTTCGGTACCGTACTCCTGCAAACCATAACAGACCAGGGAATTATTAACAGATACAATCACTGAGGCTGACGCATCGATCTTAGAAAGCTCTTCCATCGCCAACACATAAGAAACAGTATCCAATCCGGCACCGTTGTATTTGGGGTCTACCATCATACCCAGAAACCCCAATTCACCGAGCCTCTTGATTTGTTCCGCAGGAAATTGCTGTTGTTCATCACGTTCGATAACCCCCGGTTTTAATTCATTCTGGGCGAAATCGCGGGCGGCATCCCGGATCATCCGCTGTTCTTCGTTAAGTTCAAATATCATAATTCACGCTAATTCGGCCAGCAGATCAGTCAAGTCCAGGGCATTCGTGTACATATTCAACGAACCATCTGGAAAATAAGGCCATTGCTCCCTGGGTCGATCCCAATACAGTTCCACGCCATTGCGATCCGGATCATCCATGTACACTGCCTCGGATACACCGTGGTCACTTGCACCCGTCAACGGATATTTGGCTTTGCGCAGCCTGTCAAAGACCTCCGCCAAGTCTCGCCTCGTCGGATAAAGAATAGCCGTATGATACAAGCCCGGGCTCCGTGCCGGAGCCGGGGGTGCTCCCTCACTATGCCAAGTGTTTAGGCCAATGTGATGGTGATACCCTCCTGCAGAAATAAATGCTGCCTGCCGCCCGTATCGCGTAGTGACCTCAAATCCCAATAAACCGCAATAAAATTCCAGCGAACGTTCCAGATCCGACACTTTCAAGTGCACATGTCCGATCCGTGTCTGCGGCGGAACCGTATAAAGCTCATCCATAAAGCAAACTTTGGTAAAAATAGCGAACAATGCAAATTTATTCGGGGGCGAGCACACGCATCCGGTAGCAGTTCATCGCAGCACTTCCCAATTGTTCCAACAACCGATAATTGACTACCGCACCCACCGCTGCGCCGATAACAGGAACTAATTGAGCCATTTTAGCCAGATCAATGTAATCACGGTACTCCAGTTGGAAGGTTCGCCAATCGAAGTTGTCCACGTCATCCGGCAAGCCTTCGGCGTACGTATCCCAGGTAACAAGCCTATCATACACCTCTGCCCGGTGTTTATGGCTGGAAAATGCCAATTGGAATACCGTAAGCAAGAAAAGCCGTTCTTTATATTGCCGGACGTCGTACCCGTAGGTAGCTGCGATATCAAATAACATCTTTATCTTGATCGCTAATAGTGCGGGGAAATCAGCAACCCCCATTAGAATGCCCCCAGCACCCGTAATGGCTCCCTCCAATGATGCGGTTTTTTTATATGTATCGATGAGCTGTTTGACATAGGCTTCACGCAATTGAAAGCTACTGTAAACTTTAGGTGGCGCCGTTGTATATCGGGCACCAAAAAGCACTCCCTTTACCATTTTTTCAATTGCGAAGGTAATTGCCTGATGAACCTTTTCCGGTATCAGGTTATTGAGTTTACTTTGTATATTTTTCGCCCAGATACTACCTAATGGCTGTTTCTTGGTCATTTTATGTTTCCAAAACGCCAATTCGATTGCTACCTTTTTTTGGTACAAGGGCGACATTTCCGGAAATTCATTCTTTTCCATATAAGGTTTAGACGGGGCAAAAATGATTTTGTTTCGCATTTTTTTATCTCGAAAAATCTACTAACTTTGTAGACTACGAATCTTATAACAAGGAGGAACAAACATGAGTTTACGATTAGGTGATACCGCACCGAATTTTAAAGCGGTAACAACAATAGGTGAAATCGATTTTTACGACTACACAGACGGTAGCTGGGTGGTCTTGTTTTCCCATCCGGCCGACTATACGCCTGTGTGTACAACCGAGCTTGGCCGTACGGCTCAACTGAAAAGCGAATTTGAAAAACGCAATGTAAAGGTGCTCGCGGTGAGTGTCGATCCGATCGACAGTCACAACGGCTGGATCAATGACATCAACGAAACGCAAAATACCAACGTGGAGTTTCCGTTGATCGCTGATGCCGACCGAAAAGTTTCCGAACTTTACGACATGATCCACCCGAACGCATCGGCAACCGCTACCGTCCGTTCAGTCTTCATCATCGGGCCCGACAGGAAGATCAAGCTGACACTTACTTATCCCGCTTCCACGGGCCGTAACTTTAACGAAATTCTCCGTGTGATTGACTCGCTGCAATTGACTGCCGATTACAGCGTGGCTACGCCAGCCGACTGGAATCATGGCGAGGACGTGATCGTGGTCCCGGCAATCTCAACCGAAGATATTCCCGCAAAGTTTCCGAAAGGTCACAAGGTTATCAAACCTTACCTGCGTACTACACCACAACCCAACATCTGAGGTTATCATTCACAAAAAAAGCGATTGACTTTCAGAGCCAATCGCTTTTTAATTTCACAAAAAAGCCCCTAATAAACCTTCACTAAATAGACATATTCCTGAATCCTCTTTATTTGATCGGTACGTTTCAATCCGCTTAATGAATTCTTTCGGTTAATCAACAATTTACTCTCCAACGAGTCCATCGGAATTGCCGACATGGATTTCAAAAGTGCGTCTGTTTTGATCGCGAAAGATGCCCCGTCGATGCCCGTCTGCTTGCCGCTGATAATACCGATTACCTGCCCTCTGCTATCTATGACGGGTCCGCCGCTGTTGCCCGGATTGACCGGAATGGATAATTGATAGGCGGTGGTATCGCCAGCATAGCCGGTACGGGAACTGAGGTATCCTTGCCCGTACACCACTTCATCGCGCGGGAATCCAATGGTATATACATCTTCTCCAAGATCCGAATCGGTCTCTTTAAACGTATAAGGCGCGCTTTTTAGGGTCTTGAAGGCACTGTCGCTGATGTGAAGCATTGCTAAGTCATGGGTAGGGTCAATATAGATGACATCTGCCCGAAACGATTCTCCTTTCGTATTTTGCAAGTGAACGGAATCTGCATCCTTTATGACGTGATAGTTAGTCACCACGTACCCATTCGGAGAGATAATAAAACCTGTCGCGCCAAAATGCCCCTCAGACTGTCCGCCTTTCTGCTTTTCGTTGTTGATATTACGTATCACCGCATTCTGTGCGTTTACATTCTTCTTAACCGTATTCATATCCCTGCGCAATGCACTGTAGTTGGTAGAAGTCTTTTCAATGGTTTTGTAATATCCCGAAAGCCACAAGGTCGAAAAAACAGCTACAATGGCCACACTTGCTGCAACCAGCGAATTGATTTTAAATCGGTTCCACAGGGCGACAAGAACAGGCTCCCGACGCTCCACTGCCGTCGAAGCCATGGGCCGACGATATCGGTCTGCCACCGAAGCCAATGTATTTTTGAAGGCCGCTCGATCTGCATGATGCTTAAGTTGCCGTAAAAACAGCCGGTGTGTTGCCAACTGCTCAGCTGCCACCGGATTTTCCTCACAATACCGTTCAAAGTCAATTCGTTCCGCACCATCCATCTCGCCGTTGAGGAACCTATCAGCCTGTGCTATAAAATCCTGTTCGTTCATCATATCCATTCACATCGTTGAAAAAAACAATCGCTTTAACCGCTGCAGACATTTGTACTTTTGGTTTTTTGCGTTATCTGCGCTCGTATATCCAAATTTTTGACAAATCTCCTGCATCGACAAATTCAATATATAAAAATCATGGATAATGGTTCGGCAGGGTTCACCCAATTTATCCAACGCTTCTTCCATCAAAGACAACTGCATTTCCGTTTCACGGTGCTTTGCCAAATCGTCTTCTACCGGGATGACTTCCTCATAGTTATTGACGTCCTGAAACGCCCGCTCCCGGCTTCCCAACTGCTTGAGCCATAACCTCCGACATACTGAGTAAATATAGGTCTTTAGTTTGCTGCTCAACTCAAAATTCCCCTGCTTAATCTTGTCATACAGCACAATCACCGCTTCTTGGAAAATATCCTTTGCCTCCTCTTCTGTACCACTGTTTTGGATCACCATATTCAGTACCATAGGGAAATAATCGTGATATAAGCTTTCCAAAACTGCCGCATCGCCAAGTGCAATGCCATCTACAGTTTTCACGTCAGCGTCCGGTACAACCGATCTATTTAACTTACTCACCTATTAATACGCTTATACCCAAAATGTAACCCATATATCTCATCAAACCTAAGATATTTTTTTGATTTATCGTATCGTCCAATTCCGGCGCCTGTTGAGCGAAGGTTTATGCGCGCTCAATTTCCGTTTCTGACCACTTGTGTCAGGGAAATCAATGCGGTGATCATCAATCCGAATAAGCCAATCACCGCATACGAATACCGCAGGCTGCCCAACTCGGCAATATAACCAATTAACGGTGGGCCAATGAGAAAGCCAAGGTAACTGACACTGGAAACCATGGCAAGCGCAACGCCTGGAGATATATTGGGATGCCTACCCGCAGCGCTATATATGGAGGGAACCACACATGCCACACCCAACCCCACCAGCATGAATCCCAGGGAGGCGGTACTCACAGTGGGGAAAAGCACCGAAATGCCCATACCCGTAAAGATCAGGCACCCACTTACCTGCAATAACGTCCGCCTTCCGATGCGCCGGATTGCCCAGTCGCCCACGAAACGACCTGCAGCCATCATGATCATGAACGAGGCATAGCCAACTACAACCAAGGAAGAAGGAGCCTTTACAATATCCTTAAAATAAACGCCGCTCCAATCAAACATCGCTCCCTCGGTAGCCATGCTGCAAAACCCGATGATACCGAGTTGTACCAACACACCGTCGGGTTTGGCAAAGAAACTCGTCTTCCGCTGTTCGGTGACCACATGGGTCACCAGGTATTTGTGGTTGATCAGCGTATTGATCAGCACAGCAGCCAATATAATCCAGAAATGTACGTAGGTACCCACGTGGAGGTTGATCATCAGCAAGCCGATGAGTGCACCCATAAATCCCGCAATACTCCATGCACCATGAAACGATGTCATGATCGAGCGGTTATACAACTGTTCCGCGGCCACTCCCTGTGTATTCACGGCGATGTTGCATAAGTTGCCCACGACACCAAAAGCGAGCAGCACCAGCCCCAGCTGCCATCCCGCGGAGGCTAAACCAAGGAAGGTCAGCACCAACGCGTATAAAGGAGCTGCGATGCGCAACACCTGGTGACTGCCGTATTGGGTAACCAATCTGCCAGACAAGGGCATGGTTAGCAGCTGTCCCAAAGGGAGTGCAAAAAGTAACGTTCCCAATTGTGCGTCCGAAAGATTCAACGCAGCTTTGATGTCGGGGATACGGCTTGCCCATGAGGCAAATGCTAACCCCTGGCAAAAATAAAACAGGGCGACGGCTAACCGGATTCGTTCCCGTGAAATTGTGCTATCAAAACTTGGAGTAGGTTCCGGTTCTGCCTGTTCAGACACCGGTGCGGAGACAGGCTCCTCAATCAATGCTTTCAACTTTATTCTTCTGAATTTTTGCAAAGGTACGACAAATCCCCTGCCATTTTGTAAAATCACGAAACCGCATATTTGCAAAATCGCCAACTGCGAACCGCGACTTGGCACCTTAGCCGTTTCGCGAGTTATTCCTATCTTAGCAGGCAATTTTCACGACATGACATACGATACCTCTGCATGGCAGCAACACATCAACCAAGGATTAGCAGAACTTGATCTTCCTCCTGTTCCCGCGACACTTTACGACCCCATCCGGTATATGCTTGCGCTGGGAGGAAAACGCATACGGCCCCTGCTTACGCTGATGGCTGCCGATCTCTTTTCAATTCCCGATATCAAGCAAGCAGTACCTGCTGCACTGGCTGTGGAGCTCTTTCACAATTTCTCGCTCGTGCATGATGATATCATGGACCAGGCGCCCCTGAGGCGAGGGAAGCCAACGGTTCATGAAAAATGGAATGCCAACGTCGCGATACTATCGGGGGATAACCTGCTTATCATGGCCTATGGACAGTTGGCGAAATGCCCGGGCGACAAGCTGCCGCCGATTCTGAAAATATTCAACACGATGGCCACTCACGTATGCGAAGGGCAGCAATTGGATATGGATTTCGAAGCCAGCCCAAGGGTTGGCATCGATGACTACCTGCATATGATCCAACTGAAAACTTCTGTGCTACTAGGAACCGCATTAAAAATAGGCGCAGTACTCGGCGGCGCTTCCGATGTCGATGCCCAACATCTGTATGATTTTGGCGTCAATGTAGGCATTGCATTCCAATTGCAGGACGACTTGTTGGATGTTTATGGAGACCCGGAACAATTCGGAAAACAACGTGGTGGCGACATTCTCGCCAACAAGAAAACCTACCTGTTGCTGAAGGCGTTGGAAACCGCAGACCCAGCGATCGTCTCCCAACTGCATGATTGGATGAAGCGGCACGATCAGCCTGAAACTAAAATAAACCAGGTAACCGCTATATACGATTCCCTCGGCATCCAACAAGCAACGGAAGCGATGAAGCAATTTTATGCAACACAGGCACATGCGGCTCTCGATAGGATTCCTTTCGAAAAAAGCCGTAAACTTCCCTTACAGACGATGGCCCAGCATCTTCTGGACCGGTCAAAATAATAACTGGCAAAATAATTGCAGCATAAGGAGCTATCATTTGCTTTTTAATAATTTTTGTTAACTTGTGCTGATTGCAGGTTACGTATAACAGGATACCACAGCTGATGGATATGGATGCATTAAAAATCACCACTTTTCAAGCATACCTCTTCTGGGAAAATATCGAAAAAAACCTCAGCAACCTATCGCTCAGGTTGTCTGCAATCCGTGAAAAAACTGATTTGATCATCCTGCCGGAAATGTTCAATACTGGCTTTACGATGGACGTAGAAAAGTGCGCGGAAAAATCAGATGGCAAGACGATGCACTGGATGCTGGAAACAGCTCAGCACTATGACTGTGTAGTGGCGGGGAGCTTGATTATCGAAGAAGAAGGTAAATACTATAACCGTTTCGTATGGATGACCAAGGAAGGTGATTATGTCAAATATGACAAGCGGCATCTTTTCGGTATGGCCGAAGAAGACACCGTATTTACCCCTGGCAGCCAACGTGTCATCGTCGAGCTGAATGGCTGGAAGATCTGCCCGATGATCTGTTACGATCTGCGTTTCCCTGTGTGGTCGCGTAACCTCAACAGTGCTTACGACATCTTGCTTTACGTAGCCAATTGGCCGGACAAGCGCTCGGCACATTGGCGAAGCCTTATCCCAGCACGGGCAATCGAAAATCAGGCATTTGTAATCGGTGTAAACCGTGTCGGGCACGACGGCAATGAAATTTATTACTCAGGCGGCTCCATGTGTATTTCACCCATGGGCGACGTGGTGTACTATAAACCAGAGTATGAAGACCTATACACTTTTACCATTTATCGAAAAGATATCGAAGATACACGGAAAGGGCTGCCGTTCTTGAAAGATATGGACGACTTTAACCTGATGATCGATCCTAAGCCATAAAATTTAAGGATACGGTCGTTCCAGAATTGCCGATTTGATGATTGCGTCGCGTAAGTCAAATGCTACTTCGTCCTTCACAGAAACGGCATTCATGTCTTCATCGACTTCTACCCGCAACGATGAGAGGGTTGGTTTACGAACTTTTTTTATACGTGTCACCTCCTCCGCGTCCATAAATCCCGAATAACTTTCATACGCTGGCCGGATAGGCTGGGCCTGCCTCTGAGGAGGTGCTGCCGACCGCCGCTGTACGTCTGCCTCGGGTTTGATAATTGTCCGCTCGGCATTTTCCTCGGGCAATGGAGGCACGGGTGGCTGTCCCAAATTTCGCTTACGTGCTTTTTCCTGTTCCTTCTGGAAATTGCTATATGCTTGGAATGCAAAAACCACGATGGCAATTAGTATGGGTATGAAGGTCTCCATAGGGTTAAAGGTAATAAAAATTTGCCAAAAAAAGTTACTTTGCCCTTTGCCGTCGTTGATAGAGCTCCCGCCAGGTTGTCAGCATAATCCCTGAACCCCAGCGTCCACGTCGGGGTGATTCTTTAAATAATGGAAATAATCAGGAAAGCCCATTATGCTCAGCATCGACAGGAGTACAGTGTATTGCATTCGTATCATGATGTAACTATTTTCAGTCGGCGGTTTTGTAAGCAATGCCCAAATCGTTCGTTCGGACCTCCGTTAGTTTTGCCTTCAAGGTTTGTTTAAATTGCTTCACAATTGGCTCATAGTGTGGGTTAAGAGCTAGGTTATTGAATTGTTTTTCGTCATGTTCCATATCAAACAGTTCAATGCCATCCGCTCCGTCTTCTCCATATTGAACGAAAGACCATTTTTGGGATCGTATGAGGAAAGCGAATTTCAGGTTACGTAATTGTGTAACGGAAAAAGCAAACGGCCGAACCTCCTGTTGCGGGTCGTCCAACACACTGACCAGGCTTTTTCCCTGCACATTCGGTGAGACTGTCAACCCGGCCAATTCGGCAACCGTCGGATACAAGTCCAAAAGCTCTACCAGAGAATGGCATACCGCAGGATCTTTTCCCGGCACTTTGATGATCAGCGGTACCCGAACCGACTCCTCTTTGAGGCTTGCTTTCATCCAGAAACGATGTTCGCCAAGGTGATAGCCATGGTCTGAAGTGAAGATAACGATGGTGTTTTCTTCAAGCCCTTCCTCCCGCAAGGTTTGAAGCACTTTGCCCACCTGGGCGTCCATAAATGAAACCGACGCGTAATAAGCCGCAATAGCCTTTTTTTCCTGATCTTCGGACATTTGTGCATTAAGACTGGTTACATAGTTGATACCTTGTTCAGGAATGTCATCCCAGTCGTTGACGACCTGGGGTGGTCGCACCATCTCCTGATAGGGATATCGATTAAAATAGGATTTCGGGGCCACAAAGGGCACGTGCGGGCGGACGAATCCCACCGCAAGAAAAAAGGGTTCATTCTTATGTTGACGAATGAGTTCACTTGCCTTTTCCGCTGTTTTACCATCCGCATGCACCAACTCATCGCCTTCAGCTTTTACAATGGTCATCACATTGCCCCCTTGGCGCTCGATGGTTCCGTACGGATTGTTTTGCACCAGCTCCGCTTCGCCCGGTGTCTGCCATTCCGGAGCCTGGCTATTGAATGTCTCGGACCACGAATCCGGGTCATCCGTTCCGTCGCTTCCCTCCTCAATATCAATCGGAATCCCCATGTGGAAGATTTTACTCACCCGCGCCGTATAATAACCGTTCTCTTTGAACAACTGGGGCCATGATTTCCGTTGGGGTCCTACGTTTTCCCGTCCGCTCGTATAACCAAATGTTTCGGTTGCGTTCGGATAGTAGCCAAACAGCAACGATGCCCGCGACGGTCCGCATACTGGAAATTGGCTGTATCCCCGTGTGAAGCGGGCACCTTCTGAAGCCAATTGATCAATATTTGGCGTCCAACCTGCGTGATTTTCGTAACACGATAAGGCCGTGTTGTTGAGATCGTCCGATATAATAAACAACACGTTCATTTTTTGCTGCTGCTGGGCAACTGCGCCCATTACACAGAAAAGGAGACTAAGTAGCATTTTTGCCCTTAAGCCAATGCTCTTTTCCCATTTATTAATCTTATTCATACATCTTTTTGATTACCTGTTGCAACTTATTGATTTGGGTCTGTTCGGCAGGGGGCAGGCCATCAACCCGTATGGGTTTCGTTTCGCCGAGATCCTGCCGTAAATCATAGATTTCCCCTGTTTTATAAACCTTCCACACTGTGTCCTGTGCGTATGTTCTTGGTTCGAAATCCCCCCATCTGGGGTCGTAATGGCAAAAAATCCATTCACGTTGATCCGAATAATCACCCTGTAGCTGTGGATAAAAGCTGACACCATCCGTGTGGGCATATGCATCCGACGGCGCGCTGGCCATTTGAAGCAAACTTGGCAAAAAATCGGTGAAATCAATCAGCGCCTTGTTTGTCGCACCCGGTTCGATGCGGCCTTTCCAGCTGACCAACAGGGGCACATGTGTACCGCCATCATCTGTATATCCTTTGTTTCCCCGTCGTACGCCTCCGTTAAACCGAGATACAATATTCCCGTCCGTTCCATTGTCGCCCACAAAGAGGATGACAGTTTCTTCCAAAATGCCCAACGAATCCACTTTATCCACAAGCTGTCCGACCAGCCGATCCATGTATCGGACCATATCACCGAAATATTGATTATTTGGAGCAACCTGTTGGTTGTAATCCGCCGAAAGCGGCGTGGGTTCAAACGGGTCATGGGTGAGGCACATCGGGTAATAGACAAAAAATGGCTGGTCCTGTTGCTCCTCCATAAAAGACGAAATAAAATCTGCAAAAACATCGGGACCATATTGCCCTTCTAGCGTTACCGATTCGCCGTTTCCAATGTAAACCGTCGGATTTTTATAGCGCGAACCTCCTTTATCTACCTGCCACAGGCAAAATCGGTCAAAACCCGCCTGTTCTGGCATGGTCCCTTTTTTACCTCCCGCCAATTGCCATTGCTGTTCATATCCATACAATTGCCACTTTCCAGCTATGCAGGTTTTATATCCCTGTTGCTGCATCAAATGGCCAACTGTTGTCTCGGTGGGATCCAATAATCCGAATCCGATGTAGTTACGGTGGTTGTACTTACCCGTCATCAGTTGAACCCGGGAGGGCGTACACAGAGGCGTGGAATAACAGTTTTCAAACCGCATGCCCGAAGCGGCAAGCCGATCCAGGTTCGGCGTCATGTCATCGTCGTTGCCATAGCATCCCAACGTTTCATATCCCAGATCATCCGCCAGAATCAATATTACATTCGGCTTCCGTTGCGCAAGCACATGCATACCCTCCAGCATGAACAACCCGATTAGAAACGGAAGAAGTGCACGGATCTTTTTTAGGTTACCTGTCATCTTGTTTATTTATTTTATTGCCATCTTTATTTTATTGCCATCCTGGATTCTGCTGTAAATTTGGATTCAACATCAGTTCCACTTGCGGTATATCGTCGAGGTAATCCTGACTGACACGGAAGCGGTATCCCATTGGCAATTGGTTGCTAAAATAGTCAATTAATCCATCGGCTTGAAGTGAAGGACCCACTGCATACCCATAGTCACCGTGCTGCGGATCCGCACTTTGCGGATGCACCACAAAATCAGGCATTCCCGCACGTGCACGCAACTGATTCAATACATCGTACCTGACGGTTTGGTTCAGTTCATACCGTGCTTCCACTATTCAGTAACACCTCCGCATACCGGAAAATGATATAACTCGTTTCACTGAGTCCACTGGAGAGGTCTCCACCGGCAGCCCTCGATCGGCGGCCATCTGTGTCAGGAACGCATTACCTTTTGCACGGAATCGATAGAACACCCCGAAGAAGCATCCCAGCTATTGATTATCTTTGTAACATCCGGGCAACGACGACATCTAATTAAAAAGGTTCAATTGCCGTTCATGAGTAAGCAGCGACAACTCTTCCAACAACTGTTTGAAGATAACTCCAAAAAGGTGTATCACCTGTGTTATGGATATACGGGTGACAGTGATTCGGCAAATGACTTAATGCAGGAGACGTTTATCAAGGTTTGGCAAAACCTCGATAAATTCAGAAACGAGTCCCAGTTTTCCACTTGGATATACCGTATTGCCGTAAACACCTGCCTCTCTTACCTCCGCACAATCAAGCGCCGCACGACGGACGAGCTGAATGATACCATCATTGAAAATTACGTAGAAGAGCCTTCGGAAAAACAGGAACAAATTGCACTGCTCTATAAGTCCATTTCACAATTAGATGAGAATGAACGTATCATCATTACCATGGTATTGGATGAAATACCGTACCCAGAAATTGCCGAAGTGGCCGGCATTTCAGAAGGCAACCTGCGGGTAAAAATACATCGGATAAAAAACAAGCTAACAGAAATATACAACAGTAATGAAAGGCTTTGATGAGATACAACAGCTTTGGCAGGGTCAGAAACCGGAGCCAAACGTTAGCTTTGACACGATTTTAACGCGTCTTAAGCGCAATCGGACCGCTCTGATGGCAAAATTGTTTTGGCAAAGCGTGGCTGTTGGTATAGCCACCCTCACCGCTTTGTGGATTGGCATTGTGGTAGATTTCTCGACCTGGACAACCTATCTGGCCCTAGCCATTACGGTGGGATGCATTGCTTATTATTTCGTCAACCAACTAAATGATTATAAAGACATCAGCCGTAGCAGTCATTTACTATCCAAACCACAGGACTACATCGATTATTTGCGGATGTTCCAGCAAAAACGCAACCGGTTCAACACGCGGAACTATGTGATTTACGAAATCTGTATTGCTGCCGCATTTGCCTTATATGGCATTGAAATGTATTTTATACTGCCTCTCCTGACATTTGTCGGCATTTTTATCTTCGTCATTTTCTGGTTCCTAATCTGTCATTTTGTATTCATGAAACAGTACATCAACAGTGAGAATATGCGGATCGAAGAAATGATTGATAATCTGGAACGGATAAAAAATCAATTCGAATAAATCCGCTCACTCAGTTGCCGATACAGCTCAACCAGGTCGGGGCGACCTGCTTTTAATAGTTCCAAATGTTTCTGCATAGTGCCGACATCATTCCGTATGGCAGGCCCTGTTTGGACTTCTTCGGGGAGATGAATCATCACCTTTTGGGCAGTTTCGAGGATAAGCGGCCTGATCAGATCAAAATCCAGTGCGTATTCGCGGAGAATATCTGCCCCCATGGCATACAGGTGGTTGGTGAAGTTGCAGGCAAACACCGCCGCAATATGCAATGCCAGCCGCTGCCGGGAATCGCAGGGAAAGATCCGCGTGGATAAGGGTGTTACCAATTGCACTAATTGGGCATACGTAGCTTCATCTGAGGCCTCCAGCGCAAGGGGAACCGCCGAAAAATCGACCGGTTTTGTCCTGGAAAACGTCTGCACCGGATAGATTACACCATATGTTTGTGCATGGGGAGCAAAGATAGCCATATCGACACTTCCCGCCATATGGACGACGATGCCTTTCAAAGCGGAAGACAACCGCGCGGCCACCTCACCAATCGCATCATCGGCTACGGCTATAAAGTATACATCAGCAGTCAAATCAACATCGGCCAGATGATCAATTGCCCGGGCATTAACGGCATCAGCTAATACGGCGGCGTGGGCTTTGGTTCGGCTATACACCTGTACAATCCGATGTCCGGCATTGGAGAGCGCCTTACCGAAGTGAGTCGCTACGTTTCCGCTTCCGAGCAGTACGATATCCATCAGGAATTTGCCGGTTTGATCTCCTTATTACGACGTAGAATCGACATCAAGAATCCGATGGTCATCACGATGGCACCGCACCAAAAGAAATTGATATAGGGAAATTTGATAGCCTTAAAAACAATCCATTTCTTCTCCGGCAAGGGTTTTTGATATACCATCAGCTCCAGCTTATCCTTTTGTGGTAAGATGTTACTGAAACGGAGCCGGAGCCCCTGATCCTCCACGTCTTTAAACAGGTCGAAAGTAGTTCCTCCGCGTATCAAAAACACGGGTTCGGCCTCGTAAGTTTCCCCGGTTGTAGCATGTACACGGAGTTTCAATCCGACGATGATGTCGTCATCCTTGCGGGGAATGTTCTGCACAACGGCATTCCGGTTGATTCCTTCGATCACGATATATCCATTGCGATATCGTAGCGTATCGCCGATATTGGTTTCATAAACGGCAGGCTCGTCATAGTCTTCGAAGCCCGTTTGCTCCCCCTTCTGACTCTGCTGATGAGGCTCAGACATGGCCGCCGTGATCAACGTGTAGACATCGTGTGTAAGGTAATGCTTGGTTGCAGGCGTACCGATAAGTCCCCCCATCTGCGGGTTGTTTTGGGCAAAAGGCCGAAGCTGAAAGCGTTCCGTTACCCGGCCTGTCTCGTCGTCTATTTTCTCATAGTTGATTTTATAGTACACGTTGGGTGGAGCAATGCTATCGCCTACGTAGGTAATGCGATAAGCCCCCATCTGTGTAGGCTCCCCCTCGGTAAGAAATAGGTTGTCTCCCGGCTTTTCCACCTGATCGAAACCCGCCACAGCAATGTAGTTGCTGCTATTTACCGAAATCACTTCATTGGTCGCCGCTGCCACCAACCCGCCAATAAGCAGAAGGCCAAAGCCAATATGTGCCACCGCAGATCCCGTAAGCTTCCATTTCCCCCGGATGGCATCCCCAAATATCTTGCCGTTGGCCACAATGGTATAAGAGGCCGCAAACACCAACAGGATATACATGAAATTGGTGTGTACCTTAGCTAAATAAACCACTACGGCTGTGACGACAAGGGCCGCTACAAGCGAAGCAATTGCCGCCGCGTAAAACTTACGGACATCCGTACGTTTGTATTTCATGAACTGTGTGAATGCAGAAAGCAATGCAACAACCACCGCAAAACCTGCTTGCCACTTGTTATAATGCTGTACCGGGTCAATCGGAGGCGCAACTTTCGTCCCAAAGACCACATTGAACACCGGAATGGATGTAGATGCAATGATTTGCACACAAGCAACGGTAAGTACCAAAGCCCCGACAAACAGCCAAAATTCACGCGAATAAATATCTTCTTCCTTTTTTGTGGACGGCATTTCCTTTTTGCGTTTTGCCAACAGGTATACCATAATCCCCAGGAAAATGACATTGAATGCCACCAATTGCCAATAAAGGCCTAAGTCGGTAAACGAGTGCACTGATGTCTCGCCCAACACGCCACTGCGGGTAAGGAAAGAAGCATAGATGACTAGTACAAAACTAACCAGTACCAAAAAAGTTGCAGTAAAATAAGAATGGCCCGAATTTTTGAAAGCGACCATCACATGGACCGCAGCGATGAGTGTAAACCAGGGAATAATCGAAGCATTTTCTACCGGATCCCATGCCCAAAAACCGCCGAAGTTAAGCGCTTCATAAGCCCAAAACGACCCCATGATAATCCCGGCGCCCAACGTCATCACCGCAAAGAGTGCCCACGGGATAGCCACCGTGATCCATTCTTTATACCGTCGTTGCCATAATCCTGAAACGGCATAGGCAAAAGGGACAATCATCGCGGCAAAGCCCAAAAACAATGTAGGCGGGTGAATCACCATCCAATAATTCTGCAACAACGCATTCAAGCCCCGTCCGTCGGTGATCATCGCCAGGTAGTTCGGATCTGAAAAGATCGGTAAATCCAGCGCATCCCGAAACAGGATAAAAGGGGAACTTCCTACCCGTTCACCTAGAATTTCAACGCCGATGAGCATCGATCCCAATACGGCCTGACATAACATCACCACGGTCATCACCGGACTTTCCCAACTTTTGGCCCTGAAAACGAGTATAATACCCAATATGCCCTGCCAAAACATCCACAGCCAGAAACTTCCCTCCTGTCCTTCCCAGAAACTGGAGATAATATAATGCGTCGGAAGGGATTTCGAAGAGTGAGACCATGCGTAATGGTATTCAAATAAGTGACTGTAAATGATGTAAAATAAACAGGTGCCGATGCTCACAACCGATACCACATTTATCCAAAAAGCGATACGGGCAATTTTCAACCACGAACGATCTTCCTTATGTGTGGTTGCAAAATAATAACTGATACAGGAAAGAAGCGCGGAGCCTAGGGAAAGGATGACGAAAAACTGACCGATTTTGCCTGGTAACAGGGTTTCACCTACATATGTTATATCCATCTACTATTGTCCATTAGCGGGTTTACCGTCCACAAACCCCAGATTCTGAGCTGTGGACGCTTCAATCACTTCCATTTCGTCCTGGCTATATTTAGACGGACACTTCATCAAAATCTTACTGGCATGGAACTCATCCCCTATCATCTTACCCGTCAATACGATTTGTTCTGAACGTTCGATATCCTGGGGCTTTGATCCCCTGAACACCACTTTACATTCTGTACTGTCATTATCATACATGTAGAATGCAAAATGGTTGGCATCCACGACCGGATTATAATGCAATTCTTTCTCCTTATTGAGCACGCCCACAACGTACAATTCCGATTGCTTTTCTTTCGCTTCGCTGAATGTGGAATAGGTGCTTGAATCCGCATACATCACGATAATCATCGCAATTGCGAGCGCAATAACGATAATGGCTATGACCGAACTTTTCTTCATGTTATTATCTCCCAACGGATTAATACCGGATTGCAAATTTACGAATTGCAGAATGAAGCTACGAATAATGCAAGGGATTGGTATTTTTTAGAATTATTCTAAACAAAGGAGGCAAAAAAAACCGTATGTTTGTTTCCTGGGAGAAAAGCTGTATCAATCACCGAAATGAGTAACATCCTGTATAGCGTCGGCAAAGCCGCCATGACAGCCGGTATACTTTTTTGTTATTTTATAGGTATTACACAGCCCCTGCCCCGTTCAGAGTTCAATTTCCGGAGTGACAACGATCTTTACTTATTCAATAAGCAAGATCAGTATTACACCAATGGCATCTTTTTTAATATCCGGAAAGCGGCAGACAGCACGCATCTATCTGCCGGAGAAGTCAACCGCATTTGGGGAATAACTGTGGGACAAAAAATGTACAATGCCTACACGGCTCAAATTCGCTATATCGAGGAAGTAGACCGACCGATTACCGCCTATTTATTCATTGCTGCTGATATGGATCGTTATTTTACCAACGAATCGTTCCTTTCGTTCGCTGTAGAATTCGGCACCATCGGGCAACGGGCACTGGGAAGGCAGTTTCAGGAGAGCATTCATAAAGTACTCAAACTCTACGATATTGCAGGATGGGAATACCAATTGAAGAATGCCGCAGGCCTAGACGCTTCCGTACAATACGGTCGATTGCTGTATCGCAACCCAAGCCGCTGGCTGGACCTTTCCGCCACTGCAGCAGCAATGGTAGGGCTCAATCACACCGGATTGTCTCTTGCACCTACGTTGCGGTTGGGGCGAGTCAACCCACTTTATCAATCGGCGTACACATCCAGCCGGCTGCAGGCAGCCGGCTCGGCAACAGACAACGAATTGTTTTTTTATTATACCCCCCAAATCAGATTTGTGGGATATGATGCGACACTCCAAGGGGGGATATTTCTACATGACAAAGGCCCGGTCACCTATACACCTTCCCGTTGGATGCTGTACAATCAATTCGGCGTGACGTATGCCAACCGATCCGTTACCCTGGGTCTGCAGTATACCTTTTACAGCAAAGAGGTACCCGGTATGTTCTTCCGCCATCGATACGGTTCGGTGAACATGAGTTACCGGTTTTAAAACCAGTCCCTTTTCCGGTTGATTTTCCGCAATGCCTGCTGGCGCTTGGCATCAAGTCTCTTTTGAATGGCGGCCTTCGACGGTTTCGTGGCTTTGCGTGGCTTATCCGCCTGAAGGGCGATCGTCAGCAATTTTGCCAGTTTCTGTAGGGCAATTTCTTTATTTTGCAGTTGGCTGCGTGTCTCCTGGCTGACGATCTTCAGGATCCCATCTGCCTGAAGCCTGTTGGCCAGGCGCCGCCGAATCCGGTCTTTCTTTTCTTCCGAAAAACAAGTTGCTGTCTCCACGTCAAACAGCAAGGTAACTTTTGTTTCCACTTTATTAACGTGCTGCCCGCCACTGCCTCCGCTCCGTGAAGTCTGGAACGAGACAAAGGGCCGCAATCCATCCGCGCCTATCTGCTTAATTCGGCTCATCCGTGCTCAATCCGTTACGACCCAGCGCAAACCGGCTCACCAACATGGCCGCCACAGTATCGCCCGTAGCATTCAGCAACGTCGCTATGGGGTCTACCAGGGTACCGATAATCATGACGGCAGGGATGGCTTCCGTAGGTAGTCCGTACACGGAAATCATTAGCATTTCTCCGATGTACCCTCCATTGGGAATCCCGCCGGCCACAACGCTGACCAAGACCGTAATGCCCAGCGCAGTAATCAGGGTGGTCGGCTCGAAAAAATCCCGGCCGATGAGCACAAATGCCACGTAAATTTTAACAATGCTGGACATCGACGACCCATTTTTGTGCAACGTCGTTCCCAGCGGAATTACCACGTTTGCCACAGAAGGTGGAATCCCCATCCGGGGTGCCGCTGCAAGATTGACCGGCATCGTAGCGATGCTGCTGCAGGTACTAATGGCAGTTGCCGAAGGCAAGATATTGTTCTTCCAGAAACGATCGACACCCCATCTGCCGCCTGCTATGTACGCATAAAGGGTGAAAAACACGAAGAAGTAAAATGTTCCTAAAATATAATACAGGCCTAACGGTTTGGCATAGAACCCAAAAAGTTCCGGCCCGATTGTACCTACCTGATAAGCAAAATAAGCGCCCAAGCCTAGGGGTGCAATCTTCATAATCAGGATCAGTAACTGTTTCATCACCTCATTTCCCGACGACAAAAAGTGCCGAAAGGCGTTGCCCGCCTCGCCCGACCGCATGGCTGCAATTCCCGTGAGGAAGGAAAAGATGACAAAGGCCAGCATGTTTTCCCGCGAAAGAAGTTTATAAAACTCATCCACGGAAACAAACCTGACTAATTTATCGCCCCAGGTGTCGTCCATACTACCCTGCAGAAGTTCGCTCACCGATTCCTCATGAATCTGCGGAGCATCCACCGGGAAAAACCACAAAACAACTACCGTGCACAACGCTGCAATCACGATGGTCGACAGAAACACAACTGCCATGGTGGAAATAATACGTCCTAATTTCTGCGAACCATCAATATTTGCCACGGCCGAAGAAATTGCAAAAAACAGCAAGGGAACTACGGCGGCAAACAATAAATTAAGAAAAACGTCTCCCAATGGCTTCAACCACACCACCGCCTGAGGAAGAAAAACACCTACAATACTACCCAGTACAATACCCAGCAGCAGAAGCAGGATGCTTCCATAGTGTTGAAAGAATTGAGAGGATTTGCTTTCCATATTATTTATAAGCTGCTAAAATAGAAGAATTATTTTACCGGAGATCAATCAGAATGGTACTTTTGTTTATGATTTTAGCCAATACAACCTCTCCATGGATCGCTAATGAGGCAGCAGTTTTTGGACTTCTGATGGCAATCCTGGCCTTGGTCTTTTACACATCGTCATTGTCCAATCGGTTTTTCAAGCGGTTATATGTAATACTCCCCCCGCTATTGCTTTGTTATTTTATTCCCGGGCTTTTAAACTCCGCAGGTATCATAGATGGGAAAAATTCAGTACTTTATAGCGTAAGTTCCAACTACCTGTTGCCCGCCTGTTTGGTGATGTTCACTTTAAGCCTCAACTTGCCGGAACTTTGGAAACTGCGCAAGCAAGCGGGCGTCATGTTTGCGGCTACCGTAGTAAGTGTCATGCTAGGGGGAGCCTTTGCTGTATACATCGTTGGCAGATTTGCGCCTGAAATTGTCGGAGGTGAAGGCCCCAATGAGGTTTGGCGCGGACTCGCCACCCTTGCAGGTTCCTGGATTGGCGGCGGAGCCAACCAGGCGGCGCTGTACCGCATTTTTGAACCCTCGCCGGAATTGTTCTCGGCCACGATTGCGGTTGATGTATTTGTGGCATATGGGTATATGGCACTCTTATTATTCGGTGCGGGCAAAGCCGACCGGATGAACCGCTTCTTCCGTGCAGACAATCGCGCTGTCGAAGAACTGACCGGCAGGATGGAAGCTTATAGCAAAGCCAACACCCGGGTTCCGCAGGTGAAAGATTTTATGATCATGCTGGGATTGGCATTTGGCACCACGGGCATTGCCCATTTAGCCGGTTCGGCCGTTGCCGAATGGATCAAGACGAATGCTCCCAGCCTGGACAAATTCAGCCTTACTTCAGATTTCTTTTGGATCATTCTCATCGCCACAATCTTGGGCATTCTGCTGTCAACAACCAAAGCACGCCAACTGGAAGGGGCCGGTGCCTCCAAATTGGGAACGGTACTTCTGTACGTGCTGATTGCTTCCATTGGTATGCAGATGGATATTTTGGCCATCCTGGACAATCCGGGATTGTTTCTAGTAGGCATTATCTGGCTGTTGTTTCATCTTACGCTCCTGGCCTTGGTCGGATGGTTAATCCGGGCACCTTTTTTCTTTTTTGCCGTATCCAGTATGTCCAACATTGGGGGGGTTGCTTCGGCTTCCGCTACGGCGGCCGCGTTCCATCCGTCGTTGGTTTCCGTCGGGGTTATCTTATCCGTTTGCGCTTATGCCGTGGGCACGTATGCCGGTTACCTCTGTGGATTATTGATGCAATTGGTTTCTCCTTAAAATGAAAAAAGCCCAGCCAATTGGCCGGGCCGATCTCACTGTTGCAGGTTTAGTCGGATAGGTAATGTATAGGCTACCCGCACAGGTCTGCCGTTCTGCACTCCGGGAGACCATTTCTTCCCTTCCCTGAGGACGCGCAAGGCGGCGTCACCTGTGCCATATCCCAAATCTTCGGTGATCTTCATATCAGTCAAACTACCATCTTTTTCTACAATAAAGGCCACCAGTAGTTTTCCGTTCACTCCTGCGTCGATGGCCTCCTGCGGATAATCGTAGTTTTTGCCAATATATTCCATGAACGCTTTCATACCGCCCTGCGGCGCAGGCTGGACTTCAACGGATTGGAATACTTGATTATCGGACACGGGATCCCGATCCGCTGGGATGGTTTTCGCTGTCTCGTTTTGTTCCTCCTTTTGTTTTACCTTTGTGGGTTTGGATTCCGAACGCTGTGTCACTTCAGGAGAGAACCCCACAATCACTATGGGACTGAGGATTGTATATTCTGCGGGCACTGGCGGTGGCGGTGGTAGCTTTTCGTCTGACATACCCCCTTTCCCCGAAAGACGGAACTCTATGGTTGCCAAATATTTGCCGACCGGAGCCGAGCTATCAACACGCTTGGATTGCAAAACTTTCAGTACCTGCTCCTGCTGCCCTTCCCATAGTTCATTTAGGAATTTAATATGTTCAATATGCCCATTTTCAGCCTTTTCAAAGGTAAATGCCAAGGCTCCCTGTTTTTGATCGCGTATCGCCTCCTTCGCATAATCAATGTTCTGACCTAACTGTTTGCTGAACAACGCAATATCCTCGGACACACCGACCGTTCCGTCGACTGTATCCGCCGCCGTGGTGTCAACGGATAGCGAAGACCGCCCGCCCGACTGCTGCTGATTACAAGCGATGGAGAAAAGGGCCATTGCTCCAACCAGCGGCACCAACAGCGCATACCGGAACAAACCGCGTTTATGAGATTTGTCCCGCAACAGCATGGCGACACGGCTTTTCAACCAGCGTTTGCTCGAGAATGTATGGACAAGAGCCAGGCGCTCCGCACCCATGGCCCGGGCCACCAGCAGCTCGGCGTACGCCAGTTCGTCGCCGGCCGCTGTCTTACCATCCGCGATGTATTCATGCTGCAGCCGGAGTGCCCGTTCATAGTAATACACAATGGGATTGAACCAGTTAAACACTTTGATAAGCTGCATCACGATCAGGTCTGCACTGTGCCATTCCTTTGCATGCACGTTCTCATGTGCTTCAATCTGTTCGTGTCCCACCAAGCTTCTGTCAACACGGATCGCACCGAAAAATGAAAAAGCAGATCCCGCCCGGGCTATCCGCAACTGGCGAAACGTCCGCATCATACGCAGCAAAAAATACAGGAAAGATGCCGCACAACCTATCGCGTAGATCAACACCAATACGTTATTCCATCCAAAGGAAGCGGGCTGTGATACATCAACGGAATCCCCTTGTATGACGACCGTTTCGCCGGCACCGATCAGGTACTGCGGATAGGCAGTCGGATAGGTATACCAGGCAGAAATATCCACCGCCGGCAGAACAAAAGCCAAGGCCAATCCAGCGAGCAAATAGATGCGGTTCCACCGAAAAAAAGTCTGCTTACGCAATGCCACCCAATAAAAGGCAAAAAAGCCGACTACGTAAAAATTGGCTAAGATTAAGTAAAACATAACTACCTCCCTTTTTTCTTGGTTGCTTCTTCCAGCATTTTCAATAGCTCATCCGCATCCTTGAGGTCGAGCTTCTCCTCCTCCACAAAGAACGAAAGCATATTCCTTGCTGAATTATCGAAATATCCATGCAGGAGCTTGCGGGTTGCAAACGTGCGATATTCCTCTTTTGACACCAGCGGATAATAACGATGACTCTTACCAAAAGCTTCGTGGGCTACAAAGCCTTTCGTCTCCAATATCCGCACAATCGTAGACACCGTGTTGTACGCAGGTTTGGGAGCCGGCAATTTATCGATGATATCTTTGACAAACGCCTCACCCAGGTCCCACAATTCCTGCATAATCTGTTCCTCCACACGGGTCAATTCTTTCAATTCCTTCATAATTATCCATTAATTAAGCATCCGACATTTTACTATACAAACATAAAACTAATTATTTAGTTTTACAATTAATTTTTTAGTTTTCATTTAGCCGGCGTCAGAATATCCCAATCTTTTTACGTTTACATGAACATTCCGTCGAAAAATTTATCCGTATTTTGCACCCGGTTATAATAGAAGGGAGTACATGAAGATAGGCATCGTTTGTTATCCCACCTTCGGTGGAAGCGGCGTAGTAGCTACTGAATTAGGCAAGGCACTGGCCGCAAATGGGCACCAGATCCATTTTATTACCTATAGCCAACCGGCCCGGTTGGATTTCTTCTCGGAGAACCTCTACTACCACGAGGTTACCATATCCAAGTATCCGTTATTCGACTTTCCTCCCTATGAATTGGCATTGGCGAGTAAGCTGGTGGATGTGGTTCGGTTTGAAAAGTTGGATGTATTGCATGTGCATTATGCCATCCCCCATGCTTCCGCGGCATTCATGGCGAAGCAGATATTGGCTACCTATGGCATCCAGATACCCGTGGTCACGACCTTACATGGCACGGATATCACCCTGGTAGGGAAGGACGCCAGTTATAGTCCCGTTGTGACGTTTTCCATTAATCAATCGGACGGTGTGACAGCGGTATCGAATAATTTGAAGGAAGAGACCCTCAATTATTTTGATGTGAAGCGGGAGATCCGGGTGATTCCGAACTTTGTGGACCTCAGCCGTTTCAGTCTCAAGCCCCGGCAGCACTTTAAACAGGCGATCGCGCCGGGCGATGAGCGCATCCTCGTGCATACGTCTAATTTTCGGAAGGTGAAGCGTACGACGGATGTCATCCGTATTTTCAAAGAGGTGCAGAAGAAAATCCCCAGCAAGCTATTAATGGTGGGCGATGGCCCCGAACGCACCCATGCCGAACAATTGTCGCGTGAGCTGGGCGTCGATAAGGACATCCGTTTTCTCGGCAAACAGGACGCCATCGAAGAAATTCTGTCGGTATCGGATTTATTCATTATTCCTTCCGGTTCGGAAAGTTTCGGTTTGGCTGCACTGGAAGCCATGGCGTGCAAAGTACCGGTCATCTCGTCCAATACAGGAGGGCTGCCCGAATTGAACACAGACGGGATAACCGGTTACCTTAGCGACGTAGGCGATGTAGATTCAATGGCTAAAAATGCCATCCATATCCTGGAAGACAACAATCGTTTGGACCGATTCAAGGAAGCTGCCCTGGAACGGGCGAAGGACTTTCAACTGGCGAATATTATGCCTTTGTATGAACAGTATTACCAAGAGGTGATATCGGGTAGTTAAAAAAATCTTTTATCTTTGGCCGCTGGAAGTCCCCTTCCAAGACGACAATTTTATGAAGTATAAACGCATCCTACTCAAACTTAGCGGCGAAGCGCTCATGGGCGACCAGCACTACGGCATTGACATCAACCGTGTTTCGCAATACGCTAGCGATATTAAAGAAATTCACAGCAAGGGCATGGAAGTGGCTATTGTCATCGGAGGTGGCAATATCTACCGGGGTCTTAGCGCCGAAAAAGCAGGGATGGACCGCGTCCAGGCCGATTATATGGGCATGCTGGCCACTGTTATCAACAGCATGGCGCTGCAAGATGCATTGGAAAAGCTCTCCATCAAAACACGGTTGCTTACCGCCATTAAAATGGAGCAGATCTGTGAGCCTTTTATCCGCAGGAGAGCCGTACGCCACCTGGAAAAAGGACGTGTGGTTATTTTCGGTGCCGGCACAGGAAATCCCTATTTTACCACCGATACCGCCGCCTCCTTGCGGGCCATTGAAATTAACGCCGATGTAGTACTGAAAGGCACCCGGGTAGACGGCATCTACACAGCAGACCCGCTCAAAGACCCTACGGCTACCCGCTTTGACGAAATCACTTTTCAGGATGTCTATAACCGTGGGCTCAACGTAATGGATATGACGGCATTTACTTTATGCCAGGAAAATAAGCTGCCCATCATTGTTTTTGACATGAACAAGCCCGGAAACCTTTCCCGGCTCGCTGAGGGCGAACCCATTGGAACTTTAGTACGAGAATAACAGCAGATGAGAGACCGATAAATTGTAAATATTTGCAATTTTATCTAAGTTTGATCAAACCATAACGCATAACCATGGACGAACTCATATCCCTACAACTGGAAGACAGTGCTGAGCAAATGAAAAAAGCAGTAGCACACACCGAATCCGAACTCACTAAAATCCGGGCAGGCAAAGCCATGCCCTCCATGCTCGATGGCATTCACGTAGATTACTACGGCACGGCAACGCCACTATCCCAAGTAAGTAACATCAATACACCAGATGCCCGGACCCTGGTCATACAACCCTGGGAGAAAGCAATGTTATCCCCCATTGAAAAAGCCATCCTCGAAGCGAATATCGGGTTGACCCCCCAAAACGACGGATCCATTATCCGTCTCAATATTCCGCCGCTTACGGAAGAACGTCGCCGGGATTTGGTAAAGAAAGTGAAAGAAGAAGCCGAAAAGGGAAGAGTAGCCGTACGGAATATTCGCAAGGACGCCAACGACACCATCAAAAAACTGAAGAATGACGGTGTTTCCGAAGATGAAATCAAGGCCGGCGAAGCCGAAGTTCAGAAGCTGACTGACAAATACATTACCGACGTTGACAGACTCGCTGAAGCCAAGGAAAAGGATATTATGACGGTTTAGTATCGCCTCTCATAGTTGATTGCACACTTGACCAATATTTTAGCTACTTGTCTTAACGTTGCCGGTGTGGGATACATCCTTGCAGACATGACCGCTTGCACCACTGCAGCTTTTCGATTGCGGTGCTCGTGATAGATTTTATCAGAAAGTGCTGCAAAGTACAATGCAAAATTCCGGGTGGCAATAGCTGTTAATGTTTTCCGCTTATCATAGGGCAGATAGTCGGAAATAATCCGGATAACTTTTTGAATGTCCTTGACGTTTTGTCCCGTCAGAATCGACCTCGTAGTGATATTGGTTGTGTGTACCCGATAGGAAGCAAGATGCTGTGGTGAAAACGCTACCGGATAGTGCGCAGCGATCCGTGTCCACATTTCCCAGTCTTCGCCGTAATGAACGGCAAAAAAACTTCCCAGGTGCTCATAAACCTCTCGTTTCACAACCATCGCGGGTGGCTGAACCAAGTTGTTGAGCGCAATCTTTTCCAACCAATCCTCGATAATCCCTTCACGTTCCTGTAGCTGCTGGATCGGCCACACATTTTGTCCTTTTTCATCGATATAATCATAGCTACTATAGCAGGCCCCCACGTGAGGGTGCTCATTGAATACACGCTCTATTGTAGTGTAAAATCCGGGACGCACGATATCGTCGCCATGCAAGATATGCACCAGTTGACCCCTCGCACGGTTAATACAGGTTTCAAAATTCCGCAGGCTTCCACTATTTTCTTCCTTTCTATGATAATGAATGCGCCCTTTCCCCACCGTGTACACCAGTGCCTCCACATCGCCGTCGCTGCTGCAGTCGTCAATCACTTCGATCTGCATCGCATCTTCTGGTAACGCCTGCTGTAAAACACTTTTCATGGTTTCTTCTAAATAGCGGATACAATTGTATGTAGGTATCATAACCGACCATAAGGGTTGCGATACTCCCTCTGGTATTCTGTTAATCAGCGGAGGGGTTTGAGGTGTTCTGTTGAGGTTCATTTTATTTGTAATGATTGATAATATGCTGTCCAATTGGTTAAACCAGCTTCATAAGCTGCTTTCGCTTCAGGCGTATGCAAAAATGGGATCTGGTTTGATAAAGCTTTCAGTACTTGGCTCCTCATCCGTGTTATATCGGAACTTAAGCTGCTAGGATGCACGCGGTAGGCTGCTGTTTTCTGTGGATAAAAAAAAGCTGGTAAATACCGGCTAATGCGTAAATTAAGGTCGTAATCTTCGCATCCGTCCAACGTTGAATCAAAGTAAAAATCGAAAAATAGGTCTCTTCTGTATAAGGTATTGGATTGCATACCAATAAAGTTTCCCATCAGAAGACGGTGATAAAAATCATCTTTGCACTGCTGCTGGGGAGGTTGATTATGCAAGAGGTCTCCGTCGTGATCAATTCGGTCAAATCCACCTGCCACGAATGCTAATTCCGGATAGTAATTGAAGTAATAAAGCTGAACGGCTAGTGCATCGGGATATAATAGATCGTCGGCGTCCAAAAAAAGAACATATTCACCCCTGCAACACAAAACACCTGCATTTCGGGCATTCGACACCCCCACATGTTGCGTGCGTACGTATTCCACTTCGGGATATGCGGCACAAACATCGGCAGTCTGATCTGTCGAGCCATCGTCTACCACGATGATTTGAATGTGTTTATGGATTTGTTTTCGGACACTTTCAATAACATCTCTCAAAAAATGCCCGTAGTTGTAACACGTGATCACCACACTCACCAATGTATCGTCGGCTATCGCATTCCTGTATCGTATTTGTCGGGGTGTGTCGAATAAGGGCACATCCCGATTGACCGGATTTGCCCTGTAAAACCTCCAGCCCGCAATACAACCACTAACTTCTGTAAACAATGAACGTATGGATGTCAGATTCAACGATCGCAGCGACCAATAAAGACGCTTTACATATAGTAAGGGCAGATCCCGCTTAATTCTCCGGATATTATTCCGATGCGCATATTTTTCGTGTTGGACCAAAAGGGCACTTACGTGTCCTTTCATATAAGCATGCAGTTGCCGATCAAGTTCGGCCATGGTTTTCCGATGTTGATGGTAAACGACCAACTGAGGCAGATACAAACAGCTCCATCCTTCTGCCAATATTCGGTACCACATCTCGGAATCACCGCTGCAACCTGAGGCGCCCACGTCCAAACGTTCATCGAAGCCACCGACTATCTTAAATATATCTTTTCGGAACGCCATATTTGCTCCTGCCCCAACATCCCAGGCAGGAATCACGGCTCCCCGGAGCCCTTTTACATATTCCGGATCAAATAACTTGGGTAAATATCCTTTATTAAATCCCCATTCGGTTTCAAATACATGCTGTGCCTGGGTTTCGATTTCAGCAGGAATCGTTAACCCCGTTAACGCCATAATCAGCGGGTCTGCGAAACCTTCCTTGATGCGAGTAATCCAATCCGGATCAACCGTTACATCGTCATCAGTAAATGCTACAATAGCGTGTTTGGCGTGCCGAATGCCTGTATTCCGGGCAATATCCAATCCTTTTCTTTCTTCCCGTACATACCTTACACCTTCAAAGCCGGCCACTATCTGCCGCGTCTCATCTGTATCTGACGCGTTGTCTACCACAAGCAACTCAAAATCCGGATCATTTGACCTCCGAAGCTGCTCAACGCATTTCCCGAGTTCTCTGGGCCTATTCCGCGTACAGATAACCACGGTTATCGGTTGCGTTATCCGATTCGGATTGGGCAGCTCCACAAGCAGGCGTTCAAGTTGTTGTTTAAGGGAGTCGGCATCAAAAAGGATCCCGTGCCAATCGTGTTTCTGATTTCCAGCTGAGCCTGCGTAATGATCCAGTGTTGGAGCAATTGCTTCCACCACCCGGCGATTAAATTCCGGTTGATCGCAGGGCTGGTCGTACCAAAGGTGCCCCAGCGGAAAATGCCGAAACCAAAACACCAGATAATGGTTTCCCAAAAGGGGCGACAGGTTTTTCAGTTCACTCAGCTGAATGTGTCTGATGGTGTAGGGAGCAAACATAAATGATCAATTAGGTTGAGTAAGTATAACAGGAAAATCTGGAGATATCGGCGACTGCCATTTATTTATGAACGCGGGGATGCGAACCCGCGATTTTATTTCAAAGCTGAGGCATTGATTAAATTCCCACAGTGTTTCTTTTTGGTCACGCGCGAAGAGGAGGTGAATCACATACGAACCGCTTCCCAAAAAATTAGCGGGAACGTGACAAGCCCCCTTTACAAGTCCCTTTCGAAAGTTGGTGTATTTCGAGCTGACATGGAAAACAGATTCACCCATGAAATCGACCAAAACAATCGAGACGATAAGCGGTAAGTGTTCGTCCGATAGACTCCAAAACGAAAACCCGATGGAAAGCTCATCGGCCGCATCGATCGGCCCATCCGCCTGCTTTCCGGCGGCCAGCAATTCGATCTCCTGTATCCGGATTAACTCATTCCCTGGCGCCATCTGCACCGCTTGATACCGTTGAGCGGATACATACACATTTTCCCTAAGCAGGTATTTTGCCACAACCGAATCGGTATCTCCTTGTGCGACAAGCGAGCCCTTTTCAAGGTACAGTACTTTGGTACAGAGCGACCTAATCGATTGGATATTGTGGCTAACAAAAAGAATGGTTTGTCCCGATTCTTTCGTAAGCTCCCCAATTTTGCGAAGACATTTCTGTTGGAAATCAAAATCTCCTACCGCCAACACTTCGTCCAGAATCAAAATATCCGGATTCATGTGTATAGCGATTGAAAACGCCAACCGGACATACATGCCGCTCGAATAACGTTTCACCGGAGTATCCAAAAAGGCGCCTATTTCCGAGAAATCTACAATTTCGTCAAAACGATCAATTATTTCCTTTTTTTTCAACCCCAGAATATTTCCGTTGAGGAAAATATTTTCCCGGCCGCTCAATTCGGGATGGAATCCGGTACCAACCTCCAATAAGCTGGCAACGCGTCCTTTTCCTTTGACAATTCCACTAGTTGGCAGTACAATACGCGAAATAATCTTTAACAAAGTCGATTTTCCTGCACCATTCTTACCGATAATCCCCACCACATCGCCCCGCTTTATTTCAAAAGAAACATCCTTCAATGCCCAGAAATATGCGTCTGCTTTTGCCGCCGCCTCCCTATTTCGCTTCTGTTTCCACCATAGTTGCAATTCTTCCTTTAAGGAATTCGCGTTGTAGATACCCAATCGATATCTTTTTGAGACTTTATCCGCATGAATCATTACATCGTTCATCTCAAAAGCATTATAAGGTATCCATTACTTTTATCTCATTCCGTTTAAAAACGATCACTCCGATCATACACAATAGAACAACTATGAAGCAAGTAATCAAACAGGGAGCTAGTGGAACTACCGGAGTACCAAAAAAACCAAAACGCACTAATTCAATAGCCGGTGTAAGCGGATTTAGCCAAAACAGCAGACGTAACGTCTCTGGCACAATGGTACTGGAATAAATTACTGGAACGGCAAACATAAACAAACGTAAAACAAACTGCATAACGCTATCCAAATCCCGATATTTAGCGGTCAATACACTGATTATCAATCCTAAACCAAAAGCAAATCCAGCGGACAGAAACAAGGCGACCGGCAGCCATACGATACCGAAACTCATGTGAAGCTGGTTGTCATGAAGTTTGTAAAAAAAATAGATGATTACAAAAATCAACAGTTGTATAAGCATTCGGAAACTGCTCGTGATCACTTGACTAATGGGAACGATTAACCGGGGAAAATAAACCTTGCCAAAGATATGTCCGTTATATTGGAACGTGTTCATAGCGCCGCTCAGGCATTCCGAAAAATAATTCCAAATGATAATCCCCGGCAGGTAAAACAACAGCGGTGGCACCCCGTTCGTACTGATTTTTACTACGTTGGAAAATATGATCACATACATAACGGTCGTTAAAATAGGCTGCAAAATCAGCCAAAACGGTCCGATCAATGTCTGTTGATAACTCGCCAATAAATCCCGTTTGGAAAACCGTAAGATCAAATCTTTATAATTTGATAGCTCCCGGATACCGACCCTGAACCATGGCTGTGATTTACCAATTTCCCAATCCCACTTCATGTGAATATTTCTAAACGCGCAAAAATATTCATATTATATCCGAGATGGATTCAGACGCCCAGATAAAGTTTAATAAGTAGTTGTTTTACTACAACTTGCAGCAAATACATGAGTATTTGTCATTCAGGTAACAGAAACATCCGACGAATTTGCAGTCCATTCTGATATTTTTTATATTCGTAACGGTCGGATACAGCCATTTCGTCAGCGAGAAATGTGCGGTACATTTTTTGAACGTATTTGAACGTAGAGATACGAAAGGCATAGAAACAATTAGACAAAAGACATAAAACAGAAGATATATGGCAGGTTATTGGATTATTTTCATTGGAATCATGCTGGTAAGCATGATTGTCCAGTGGCGTTTCAAAAGTAAGTTTAAGAAATATTCAGAAACACCGTTGAGCAGCGGAATGACCGGACGGGATGTAGCAGAGAAAATGTTGCATGACCACGGTATTTACGATGTACAGATTATTTCGGCGCAGGGCCGATTGAGCGACCACTATAATCCCGCCAACCGAACGGTCAATTTAAGTCCGGAAGTTTACAGTGGCCGAAGCGTGGCGGCGGCTGCCGTAGCTGCTCACGAATGTGGACACGCTGTTCAGCACGCAAAAGCATATTCCTGGTTGCAATTCCGTTCGGCAATGGTGCCGATTGTAAGCGTGGCCTCTAACTTGGTCACCTGGGTTTTGATGATCGGTGTACTGATGATGGCATTTTCAGGCTATCCATATGTATTAGCCGTCGGTGTAGCCGCCTTGGCAATCACTACGTTTTTCAGTTTCGTAACCCTGCCCGTAGAATTCGACGCTTCCAAGCGGGCACTGGCATGGTTGGACAACAAAGGCATTACCCATAGCACTGCGGAGCACGACGGCGCCAAAGACGCCCTGTGGTGGGCGGCCATGACATATGTCGTAGCAGCATTATCATCGCTAGTGACCTTGCTGTATTACGCGAGTATGTTGCTAGGAAGAAGGGATTAAAACTCTTTTCATAGTTTAGGTTTAGGTGTGTCTGCCCCGAACAATTCGGGGCGGGCTTTTTTTATGTATAGATTTCGTAGCTTTGCAGCTCATTGACATTTAGATAGCAACGGACAATGTTTCAGAATTTACAGGATAAGTTAGACAGAGCTTTTAAGGTACTAAAAGGCCAGGGAAATATTACCGAAATCAACGTAGCGGAGACCATGAAGGAAATCCGCAAGGCGTTGCTCGATGCCGACGTAAACTATAAAACGGCCAAAGCATTCACCGATGACGTGAAGCAAAAGGCACTTGGGCAAAATGTGCTAACCAGCATTTCACCGGGCCAGTTGCTCACCAAGATCATGAACGACGAGCTGACCGCGCTGATGGGCGGATCGGCCACCGATGTGGATTTATCTAAAAGTCCAACAGTCATCCTCATCGCCGGCCTTAACGGTGCGGGTAAAACCACATTCTCTGGTAAACTTGCAAAATACCTTAAAGAGAAAAGGGGTAGAAAACCCTTGCTCGTAGCGGGCGATGTATACCGTCCGGCAGCGATCGACCAACTGGAAGTACTTGGACAGCAAGTGGATGTTCCGGTATATACCGATCGGGAATCGAAAGATCCCATCGGCATCGCTCAGGCGGGCGTAGCCGAGGCCAAACAAAAAGGATATAATGTTGTTATCGTCGATACGGCTGGCCGTCTAGCCATCGATGAAGCACTGATGAATGAAATATCGGCCGTAAAAGACGCAACTCAGCCCCATGAAATTCTCTTCGTGGTGGACGCAATGACCGGTCAGGACGCGGTCAATACCGCGAAAGCGTTCAACGACCGGCTCGATTTCACCGGTGCAGTGCTCACGAAACTGGATGGCGACACACGCGGAGGTGCCGCGCTCTCGATTAAATCGGTGGTCAATAAACCCATTAAGTTTATTGGTACGGGGGAAAAGATGGAGGCGCTCGATGTGTTCCACCCTGACCGAATGGCCTCCCGTATTTTGGGGATGGGCGACGTGGTTTCACTCGTTGAACGTGCGCAACAACAGTTCGATGAGAAAGAAGCCGCAGAATTACAGCGCAAAATCCGTAAAAACAAGTTCGACTTCAATGATTTCAAGAGCCAGATCCAGCAAATCAAGAAGATGGGCAATATGAAAGATCTCATGGGTATGATTCCCGGTGTAGGTAAAGCCATCAAAGATGTCGATATCGATGACGACGCCTTCAAACCTATTGAAGCCATCATCAACTCGATGACACCTTACGAACGCGAAAACCCCGATGCCATCGACCAAAAGCGCCGTGCCCGCATTGCCAAGGGGTCAGGCACCGATCTGGTGGAGGTGAATAAGCTGATGAAACAATTTGGCGACATGCGCAAGGTGATGAAACAGATGTCTAATCCGGCAGCCATGGCCCGGATGATGCGCGGCATGCCCAAAATGCCAATGGGACGATGATTGATTATCGGCCTTCAGCAATCGGCAATCAGCTATGTGCTGACAGCTGATTGCCGACAGCACAACTAATAAAATTTCCTTACCTTTGACACATGGACGAGCCGGGGCAGGTAACCGAATTTGGCAAAATACTCATCATTGGAGTGATGGGTATCCTATTGGTACTGGTTACCTTGTTGCTTGGCAAAATCATATCACCTAAAAAACCTACTCCCGAAAAGCTGAGCACATACGAATGCGGTGAAGAAACCATCGGCAGTTCATGGATCGCGTTCAATCCCCGCTTTTACGTCATTGCCCTGGTATTCCTGCTATTTGACGTCGAAATGATCTTCATTTTCCCCTGGGCTACGGTATTCGGACGCCCGGAATTGATCGCTGCAGACGTGCGTTGGGGATGGTTTACGCTGGTTGAAATGGCTATTTTCATTGGGATACTGATCATCGGTCTGGTATATGTATGGAGAAAAGGGGATCTGGAATGGGTAAAATCACGCACCGTACTTCCCCGTGTGAATGTCAATATACCCCAGTCGGCTTACGATAAACTGAACCGCGAATCGCATCGTGTCCGCAAATTTGAACCGCTGGCCGCCGGACCTCAAAAATCCGTTCAAGCCCCACGTGGTGAAACCGAACTAACAAAACCGGCATTTAAACCGATGTTCAGAAAACCAGGAGGCACATCGTCATGAGTATCAACAAACAACTGGAAAGCAACGGCGTGGTGATTGCCAAGCTGGATGACCTGCTCAATTGGGCGCGGTTGTCGTCTATGTGGCCTATGAGTTTCGGGATAGCCTGCTGCGCCATCGAAATGATGGGCGCAATGGCCGCCACCTATGATTTGGATCGTTTCGGCGTATTTCCACGTCCCTCGCCCCGGCAATCGGACGTGATGATCATTGCCGGCACGGTGACCTTTAAAATGGCCGACCGGATACGGCGCTTGTACGAACAGATGCCCGATCCTAAATATGTGATTTCCATGGGCTCTTGCTCCAATTGCGGTGGCCCCTATTGGCAGCATGGTTATCACGTGGTCAAAGGAGTAGACCGCATCATTCCCGTGGATGTGTATGTGCAGGGATGCCCTCCCAGACCAGAGGCGCTTATTGGTGCTTTTCTGGAATTGCAGAAAAAGATCGAAACTGAGCACATCATGGGCGACAAATTGCAACCCACGCAGGCTTGATCGTTAAAACTATTTCAACCCTTTATATGGCAAAAGACTTTTATGGTGAATTACAGTTAGGCATCCTTGGTGGCGGACAATTGGGCCGCATGCTGATACAGGAAGCTATTAATTTCAATGTAAACATCCATATCCTCGACCCCGACAAAAATGCTCCCTGCCGCAATCTGTGTAACCGTTTTGTCCATGGACCGTTGAATGATTTCGATACGGTATACACATTTGGTAAAGGGCTGGATATGGTAACCATTGAAATTGAAAAGGTCAATGTGGACGCCCTTGAAAAACTGGAGGAGGAAGGTGTCTTGGTCTATCCACAATCCCGCATCATCCGCCTGATACAGGACAAAGGGTTGCAAAAGCAATTTTTTAAACAAAATGATATACCTACGGCTCCCTTTCAATTGATTTCGTCCAAAGAGAGTCTGGCTACCGCTTCGATCCCGTTGCCTTATATCCAAAAACTCCGCAAAGACGGCTACGATGGTCGGGGGGTGAAAAAGATGATCAACGAATCGGATGTCGAAACGGCCTTCGAGGCACCTAGTCTCATCGAGCAATGGATTGATTTCGAAAAAGAATTAGCCATCATTGTTTCGCGTAATGAAAACGGAGAGGTGGCTACTTTTCCCTGTGTGGAAATGGAGTTCAATCCCGAGGCAAACCTGGTGGAACTTCTCATATCGCCTTCTACCCTGTCTTTTGAAATCCAACAACGGGCAGATTTGCTTGCCAAAAAAATTGCCGAGGACCTCCAAATCGTCGGACTACTGGCCGTAGAGCTATTTCTGACCAAAGACGGGCGGTTACTGGTGAATGAACTTGCTCCCCGTCCGCATAACAGTGGCCATCAAAGCATAGAAGGAAATTTTACCTCCCAATTCGCACAGCATTTGCGCGCCCTATTCAATCTTTCTCCGGGCAACACAGCCACCCGCACCCATGCAGTAATGGTTAATCTGCTGGGTGAAGCAGGTCACGATGGATTGGCGCGCTACGAAGGGATTGAAGAAATCTTGGCGATGGAAGGTGTATATCTGCATTTGTATGGAAAAAAATACACCAAACCGTTCCGAAAAATGGGCCATGTGTGCGTAATCAATGAAGATCGCGAAGAAGCGATCCGCGTGGCGAGGGCCGTACAACAAACAATTCGGGTAATTACCTAGCAAGTAAAAAAGTAAAAAGTCATGACAACACATAACCTCGCAGAAGTGGGCATCATTATGGGATCCAAATCGGACTTACCCGTAATGCAGGATGCCGTGGAAATATTGAAGCAATTGGGTGTGCGCATGGAAGTAACCATCGTGTCGGCTCACCGAACACCGGATCGCATGTTTGATTATGCCAAAAGTGCTGCTTCGCGTGGCCTTAAAGTCATCATTGCCGGTGCCGGCGGCGCAGCTCACCTACCGGGCATGGTGGCGTCCATTACGCATTTGCCGGTTATTGGTGTGCCCGTAAAATCATCCAATTCCATTGATGGCTGGGATTCGGTACTCTCCATCTTACAAATGCCAAATGGCATCCCTGTTGCCACCGTGGCACTCAATGCTGCCAAAAACGCGGGCATCCTTGCCGCACAGATGCTAGCGATATCCGACGAACAACTGACACAGAATTTGCTGAATTTTAAGGCAGAGCTGGCTCAAAAAGTGGAGGAAAGCGCGCGGGAAGTTGAAAACGGAAAAAATTGATCCGAAGCGAAGTACAAAAGGCGCCCGGCTTTTACACACAAGCCGGGCGCCTTTTGTATGAAAGCCGGGCGCCTTCTCTATACAAGCCGGCCGGCTTATTAGTATGTTATCGCTGCAAGTTATTCCCTACGGAGTAGACGGGATCCGATACCCGTTATGATATTCGGCTGCCAGGAGTTTATTAGCTGCTTCACTGCTAAACCGCCCTTTCTGCTCATTCCAATATATTTTTTCTCCTGTACGATACGCAATATTGCCCATCTGCGAAAAGATAGCAATGTGGGCCCCCGCGGTAACGGGAGCGTTCAGTTCTTCCAGCTTCCGGGAGCGCACTACCTCAATAAAATTGGTGGTATGCATATCCAGCCCATTGTCCTGACTTTTCTGAAGCGACACGGCCTCCATCCGTTCACCTTCGGGAATGACTTCCCATCCTCCACGATCCACCACCAGCGTACCAAAATTACCAATGAACGCGACACCGTGATTACGTCCATAGGGGCCTCCGTCTATCCCATTCGCGTGTTCCCATTGCACGGTGAAGTCGTCAAATTCATACACCGTGGTCAGCGTATCTGGTGTTTCAGCAGCATCGTCGGGATAGGCGAATTTACCACCTGTGGCCATGATAGATTTAGGTGTTGTTGCCTTCATGCCGATGAGCGCAAAGTCCAGCATGTGTACGCCCCAATCGGTCATCAGCCCACCGGCGTAGTCCCAAAACCAACGGAACTCGAAATGAAAACGGTTGGGATTGAATGGCCGTTCCTTAGCGGGCCCCAACCAGCGGGTATAATCTACTCCTTCAGGGGCGGATTCATCGGGTTTAACGGGAATGCTTTTCATCCATCCCTGATAAGCCCATGCTTTAACCAAGCGGATTTTACCCAGCTTCCCCGAGTGCACAAAATCCATCGCATCCCGGAAATGTTGCTGACTGCGTTGCCACTGCCCTACCTGCACCGCCCGATTATATTTTGCAGCCGCTGCGACCATGGTGTTGCACTCTGCGATGGAATTGCCTAAGGGTTTTTCCACGTATACATCTTTTCCCGCTGCACATGCATCCACCATAATGAGGCAATGCCAGTGATCCGGTGTACCGATGATTACTGCGTCCACGTTGGGATCGGCTAATAACTCTTCGTGTTTTGCGTATAACTTGGGCGTGATCTGCCGTGTTTTCAATTCGCCTGCACGTTTATTCAGCACATTCGCGTCTACGTCGCACAATGCGGTACACTGCACACCGGGTACCTTGAGCATCGAGTTAAGATTGGCCCAACCCATTCCGTTCGCACCGATTAAGCCTACCCGGATCGTTTTCTCTTGCCGCTTTCCGATGGAAAATGTGCCGGGAAATGCCTTCGCCGCACCGGCAGTCGCTGCCAACGTTGTCATTGTGCCCAAAAATTCTCTTCTGCTTGTGTTCATAATCTATACTTCATTGGTGATTAGGCGACTAAGATAATAAAAATCCGTAACAAATCGATTGCATGAAAAAGCCCCCGATTGATGAATCGGGGGCCCCTCCACTAAACAACTAACCGTTGTCTAATATCCTGGGTTCTGCACCAATTTATCATTTCGGTTTATTTCGTCGCGGTGGATTGGGATAAAGTACATTTTATCCAGCCACTGCCGGTTTTCAATGCCTGGGTCGACGGTGCCCACGGTATACGTATAGTTGTAGTTTTCCGGATCATACCGGTATACCGAAACATTGCTGCCTGCTTTCAGCCGTCCGAACACGCGCATAATACCAACTTTTCTACCCAAAGTTTCTGTAGCAATCATCCACCGCCGGGCATCGTGGAAACGATGTTCTTCATAGGCCAGTTCAATACGCCGCTCGATCCGGTACGCATCCCGAAGTGCGTCTCCCGAAGCGGTGATAGCCGGCATTCCGGCACGGTAGCGGATTCGGTTGAGCCAGCTTCTTGCCTCAGCGTCTTCACCCAGTTCAATACACGCTTCCGCGTAATTCAACACCACTTCGGTAAACCGCAGTACTGGCCAAGGGATAAACTGCCTCGTATTCTGGTCGACCACCGCAGGATCAGGATCAATGAACTTGCGCATGTAATACCCGGTATGGCTGCCATTCCAGTCTTCTACAGGGCTGTTCCGCGTATCTAATCCATAATGGATCACCTTCTTCCCACCCTGCATAACTTCATACTGTCCCGTTTGGATCTGATTGACCGGATCGCGCCCGGCCACATCGGAGGTGCGGGGCTTCCAGTCGGCACCATCGTATAAAATGGTGGCATAAAAACGCGGATCTCTGTTTTCATACGGTGTTTCGGCGTGTGCCGGATTATCCCAGTCAAATGCGTTGCCATCGGCCATCGGATAGTCATCCACCAGCTGTTGGATGGGTGAATTACCGGCCCAGTTGTGGTAACCGTTCGGGCCGTTATTCCGGCCTACGTAGTTTCCGCCCTCATCTTTCAGGTCAATGAAAAACCGGCCCAGTATCAGGTCCGCTTTGCCATCGGCGGGCACAGCGCTACTACCACCACCCATTGAAATTGATAGGTAGTTCCCTGTACCCTCTTCGGGCGTAACGGGCTCAGTCAGATCCATCATATAACCCGGGCCATACGCGTCCAGTACGACTTTCGCTGCATCTTTCGCCCGTTGCCACCGGGTAGCCTGGTTGCCGCTGGTATACCCCAGGTATTCGGGATTTTCGTATCCACTGATTACCTGAGAGTTTGCTGAAGCCGTAGGGATGTCGTGGAGATCACTGGCCGCCTTGGTCAATACGCGGGCTTTTAATGCCAGTGCAGCGGCCGACGAAGCTCGGCCATCCACAGCAGGTGCGTCGGTAAGTAATTCCGCCGCCTGATCACAGTCTGACACGATGAATTCCACCTGTTCCTCGAAGGTGTTCCGCGCAACGGTGTAATCGTCGTCCTCCAATCCATAAACACGATCGATCAATGGAACGGCACCGTAATACCTCAACAGCTCGGTATAGAAAAAGGCACGCAGGAAAAGGGCTTCTCCCTTTAATCGATCGGCCATACCAGATGAATTATCGAATTGTGATTCTGCGAGGTTCTCAATCGCTACGTTCGTCGCACGGATTCTCCGATAGAGGTTCCCCCAGTTGTGGGTTCCACCACTAATCTGATTATTCCATCCCTGATCAGCGTCGTTCGAGCGGGCTTCGGTAATTACATTGATTCCCCTTCCGGGGTGGGTAAACATCGCTTCATCAGATAGCGAAGCAAGCATTTCCTCATCGAATCCGCCTTGGCCGAAGCCGTTGTAAATCTCTGTAATAAAGGCTTCAGCCAATCCAGCATCTTGCCATGTAGCGTCGGCGGGTACTTCCTCCAGTGGTCTGGTACTTACGAAATTATCGTTGCAGGCCACCATCGTACAGGTCGCGATTACCCATAGACACTGTACAAACACATGATATTTTTTGAATCGTTTCATTTCTTTCTTGGGTTTAAAATGTAACTGCGATACCGGTATTCAGCAGGCGCGCCTGGGGATAATATTGCCCCGTTTGGTTGATTGATTCGGGATCGAAAACTCCGGTTTTATCCCACGTAAACAAATTGAATCCGCTTACATAGATCCGCAGGTTGTTGATACCTGCTTGTTCCATCCACCGGTTCGGGAAGGTATACCCCAGTTCGAGGTTCTTTAGTCGAACATAGTTGGTATTTCTCAACCAGTACGTGTTGCCAGATGAATAATATTGGTCGCTCCGGTCGGCAATACGCGGATGCTCGCCACTCGGAGCGTCCACGCGCCAGCGGTTTTTGTAAAAATCAACCAGGAAGTTGCCGATGGCACCGGATTCATCGGTACCGACACGCAATTCCCCGCCCATTGCTCCCTGGAAGAGTATGGTCAGATCGAACCCTTTATACTGTAACCCGACATTCAATCCACCCTGAAACGTGGGTACCGTGTTTTTATCGCGCCGCACGCGGTCGTCCGATGTGATTTTACCATCGTTATCGTAATCGACAAATTTCATGTCACCTGGCCTCAGTGAATTGGTGACGGCCGAGTAATCGAGGGTATTTGCTGCAATTTCGGCTTCATCGCGGAACACGCCGTCGTAGATGTAATACAACCCTGAATTGATGGTTCGTCCCGTAGACTGCTGCCACTCCGGTGCGCCCGGTGCTTCATCCCAGAAAAGGATCTTATTCTTGGCGTAACCACCGTTTAAGCCAACATTTAAGCTAAGGTCGCCGAACTGGTCTGTGTAACCGACGGCAAAATCCCAGCCGCCATTTTCGACGATGCCGATATTCTCGGCGGGAAGTGTCATGCCTGTTGTTTGTGGGATAGACGCATTCCTACGCCAAAGAATGCTTTCGCGCCGGTTCTTAAACCATTCCACCGTGAAATCGAACTTGTTGTTCATCAGTTGCCCGTCAAGACCGATGTTGTAGTTATTGGCAACTTCCCAGGTTACAAACATATTAGGCACCCGGCTTTCGTAGAGCGACTTCACCAACTCATTGCCAATAACATAGGTTCCAAACCCATATGTGGAAAAGTATTGGTATTCCTGCAACGTTTGTTCCCCGTTATTATCATGGTCGAAATAAATCTGGTCGTTCCCCATCTGACCATACGACCCGCGTAATTTCAGGTAGTTGACAAAGGGAACTCCGTCTTTCCAGAAATTTTCCTCCGAAATCATCCACCCCGCCATAACGCCGGGAAAAAAACCATACCGACTACTTTCGGGGAACATGTAAGAGCCATCGTATCGCCAAAGGAATTCCGCAATGTACTTACTCTGGAAATTATAGCCTACCCGGCCGAAGTAGTTGAGCCGGGCGCGCTCCCAGGCTCCACCACCGTTATTTTTTTCTGCGTCGCCTCCGGCAAATAGGTAGTCAATGCTCGTCGAGATGAAATAGCGCCGGAATGCATTGAAATTATCGTTCCGGATGGTTTCCCGGTTTACCCCTGCCAGTAAATTCAGGGTATGATCGCCGAATGTCCGGTCGTAGGTCAACACGCCACCAAGCAATACATTTAGTTGATCCTCATCTCCTTGGGTGAGCCGTGGGTCGGCTGGTCCGCGCTCTCCGGCTACCAATAACGGCGTTACACCATCATCTTCGTAGTCGCCCTGCCAGGTATACAGATACCACGGGGTTTCCCAGCGCTTGGTTTTTTTGATGTATTTGTCTACCGAAGCCGTACCGCTGAATTTCAGCCCTTCCACCCAGGGAATTGTAATATCTACCTGCCCATTGGTCTGGAAATAATATCGTTTATCACGATCGTACCCTGTCTGGTCGGTAGTTATTACCACCGGATTTTCACCATATTCAATATCCGGGCCAGGCATACCGTTCGGCCAGAAGGCTGGTTCGGTGGGAATGCCACGCATTAGCATACGGAAAATTGTTCCAGCCGATTTCGTGGGAAAATGCCGATCTTCTTGTCGACCTAATATCCCAATCTTCGTGCTGATGTATTTATTAATGTTGGCATCCAGGTTAATCCGGATATCGTATTGCTCATAACCCGTTGCCGATTTTTTATAATACGCATCCTGATTCTGGTAGCCAATGGAAGTCAGGTATTTGATGTCCTCCGTTCCGCCACTGACCTGTAGGTTATGTTGGGATTGAGGCGACCAAGTTTTCAATGCCGCGTCGTACCAATCGGTATTGGGATGCCCCCAGGGATCCGACCCATCGGCATACAACCGCATGTCTTCCGGCGAGGCCGGCGCCGTTAACGTGGTACCATCCTTTCGCACGTACGATCCTGTCTCGCCAAATGCCGCTTGGGCGGCTGCCCATTCGTCTACTGGCAGTTTAAAAATCTCAAGCTCATTGCGCATTTCGGAATACTGCACCGCATCGGCTAGCTCCGGAACGACGGTGGGCTGCGAAAATGCCTGATTGAAGGTGTACGAGAGTGAGGGTTTTCCTGTTTTACCGCGCTTGGTCGTGATAAGAATCACCCCATTGGCTGCGCGTGCTCCATAAATCGCTGCCGACGCATCCTTTAATACCGATATGTTGTCAATGTCTGCCGGACTGAGCCGCTCGAATCCACCGGCCCGCGCCGGAATGCCGTCGATCACGATCAGTGGTTCGCTGTTACCGAGCGTGTTGGTGCCCCGTATCCGGATGGATGCGCCATCGTAGCCCGGCTCGGCACTCGACTGGGTCGCTACCACCCCCGGCAACCGCCCTGCCAGCGCGTTTGAGACATTCACCGTCGGCGACTTCATCAGTTCCGCACTCTTCACGGACGCCACCGAACCGGTGATGGTTTCCCGCCGCTGTGTCCCATACCCGACCACAACCACTTCTTCCAGATCCGACGTGGTCGGCTCCAGAATGACATCAATCATGTTCCGTGTACCGACTGTTTCCTCCTTCGTTGTATAACCGACCATCGAAAAAACCAGTACGGCATCTGTCGGAACGTTTTCGATCACATAACGGCCTTCGTCGTCGGTACTTACTCCCAGACTCGTCCCCTTAACAGCGACACTGACACCCGCCAGACGCAACCCATCGGAGGAAGTCGTGACGGTACCGACCACGGTCGACTGTTGTTTTGCACCGGGGTGGGGGCTTTCCATGCCCAACACCGGTGGATGAAACGAACGCCCAGCGGCTGGTAACGGTACGATACCCGTTGCGCTGAGGATCATTCCACCAATCATTGCATTAATAGTGTGTTTGAGATTCATACAATTTGGTTTTAAATGATTTTAACTGGTCTGACAAGTATCGATGGTTTGAGTGAATCGAATAAGGGGGATTCTCACCAAAAAGAGGGGGTAAATTCTTAATCGGCACAAATGCCAGCAAAGTTTGCCAAAGCGATTTTGTTTTCTGATATTTATCATTCCAGATATCAACATCACACGTTACCTATTATGATAAAAAAGAATTTAATCTTCCTGATTTTGTTCACCTGCACGTATTTAAACGTCTCGTCAACAATTAATGGCCAGGTAAAATATTTGGGTATTGAACAAGGTCTGTCTAACAACTATGTTACCGCTATCTACCAGGATCGAATGGGTTTCATGTGGTTCGGTACTTTCGACGGATTAAACCGTTACGACGGCTATCAATTCAAGACGTATCGAAATCGTCCGGGACGGGAGACTTCGCTTCCCGACAACCGCATTACTGATATAATCGAAGATACGGCCGGCAGAATTTGGGTAGCTGCCAAAATCGGTGCCGCGGTACTTGATTACAATGAGCAAACCTTCCAGCATCTACGCCTTCGAGCCGATAAAGCCGGGAGTTTGGCAATCGATTTCGCCATAAACGGCTTTGCAGTGAGTGCGAATGGTTCACTTTTCGCAGCGAGCGAAAAGCGTGGATTGCTAGCGCTCGAAACACACCCCGAAACCGGCCCGATCGGAACGTCCATTCCGCTGATTCATCACGGTAGTCGAACGACCAATTACCATGTCCGGGGAGTCGACATTGACACAAAAGGTCGCTTGTGGGTAGTCATTAAAGACGTAGGCATTGGCTATTACGACAAAACGAATAACGTAATTCGTATAAAAACCAATCGCGTACAATCCGCGCGTTGCATACAAGCCTCGGCAAACGGCAGTATCTGGATTGGCAACGAAGAAGGCTTGTTCCACTATGACCCGGCATCAGATCGCCTTATGCATTATACTGAAAAGAACGGATTGTCTAACAACTGCGTCACCGCGTTACGCAAGACCGCGGAAAACAAGCTATGGGTGTGCACAGACGGCGGCGGAATTACCATCATCGATCTGCAAAGCCGGCAGTTTACCTATCTATTGGGGCACGACGATGGCGGCCCGCTCTCCAGTAAAGCTGTTTTCGCCGTCTATGAGGATCATCAATCCCGCCAGTGGATCGGCACATTGCGTGGCGGAGTCAACATCATCGACCCGCAAGCACAAAAATTCGGACTGATCCGGCACGATACCCCGGAAGGAAAAACCAGCTCGAAAAACTTCATTCTTTCTTTTGCCGAAGGAAAAGACCACTCACTGTGGATCGGAACGGACGGCGGAGGCCTGTCGCGCTGGGACAGGCGCACCGATCGGTTCCAATTTTTCGAGCATCAGCCAGAGATTCCCGGCAGCCTTACCAGCAATTTCGTGACCAGCATCCTTCCCGATAAACAGGGAGCGCTTTGGGTGGGCACCTACGGAGGGGGTATCAACCGATGGGATGCTCAATACCGACGCTTTATACCCTATCCCTGCCTCCACCCCGAAAAGGGAAACGAATATGCCAACATCTGGCAACTGTTGGAAGACAGCAAAGGCCGGATCTGGGCCGCAACCTTAGATGGCGGCGGATTGTTTGTACTAAATCGCCAACACGACCGGTTCGAGCCCGTTGAAACGGGTATAACCAATGCACTTTGCATCGTAGAGGATGCCAATGACACATTTTGGGTCGGCGATTATTCCGAGCTTATCCGTTTGGACCTCGCCCATGGCCGCGCTACACGGTATGCAATCGGAAGTCCCATACGCTGCATCCGTAAAAATTCGACACACCAACTGTGGGTGGGTACCGAAGGGGGTGGCTTGCTGCTGTTTAACAAAAAAACGGGTGACTTTAAGCGCTACACCGAAACCCAAGGTTTACCCAGCAATGTGGTATTGCAACTGGCAGATGACAGCCACGGAAATCTGTGGCTATCCACCTATAACGGCATTGCTAAATTTTCGCCTATCGATGGTCGATTCCAGAATTTTTACAAGTCAGATGGCTTGCAAAGCAATCAGTTTAGTTACAATGCGGCGTTGGCATTACAATCTGGAGAATTGGTATTCGGAGGAATTGACGGGTTTAACATCTTTTACCCCGATAGTGTCCGTATCAAACCACTTGCCCCCAAAATTGTGGTCACAGATATCCGTGCCGGCACCAAGTCGTTCAATGATTATAGTGTTTCGGCCGCACCGACGGTTGCCGCTCGGGTAGAGAAGCTGGTCTTACCCTACGACGACGCGTCACTATCCGTCGGGTTCGCTGCACTTGAATATTCATTCCCCGATAAAATTAACTACGCGTTTTTCCTCGAGGGATGGGATAAAGATTGGAACCACGTCGAGCGCCAGCGCAATGCCTACTATTCTAATCTCCGAGAGGGCAACTATCGCCTCCGGATCCGATCTACCGACGCCAATGGGATCTGGAACGGCGAGGAGCGGGTTCTGTCCGTTGAAGTGCTCCCCCCATGGTGGCGAACCTATTGGGCATATGGGCTATACCTGCTACTCGGACTCTCCGCCGTCTATGCCTACATCATCTACGACAGACGACAGACCCGGTTAACCTATCAGGTCGAATGGTCGCGGATGGAGATTGCCAAGGAACGTGAACTCAGTGAGCGGAAGCTGACATTTTTCACACACATCGCACACGAGTTCCGCACACCGCTTTCACTGATCGTGAATCCTGTGAAGGATATGCTATACAGCAAAAATAAGACATCGGATACCGAAGGCCTGACTGTGGTGTATCGCAACGCCAAACGGCTTTTAAGTCTCGTAGATAAGCTGCTGTTGTTTCAGAAGGCAGAAAATCAATCGGACGACCTCCGGCTGGTGAAGCTCGACGTAAAACACCTCGCCCACGAAGTATTTCTCTGCTTTAAGCAACACGCAGACGCTCGTTCGCTGGATTACCGGTTTTACTGCACTTCGGAAAAGATTTACCTGTTTGGCGACCGTGAAAAGTTGGAAATATGCCTTTTTAACCTAATCAGTAATGCCATCAAATTTACTCCCGAACAGGGTACGGTAACCGTAAAACTCTCCGAAAGGGATCAGCACATTGAAATTTCGGTATCGGATACCGGATGTGGCATACCGATTCATATCGGTAACGCACTATTTGATCGCTTTTACCGCGACCGGTTGGGAAATAAGCAATCCGTGTCTGGATTTGGGATTGGCCTGTTCCTGGTAAGAAAATTCATCGAATCGCATCATGGCACCGTCTCGTATGTAAGCAAGGAAAACAGGGGCAGTCAGTTCACGCTACGCCTATTGAAGGGCAAGGAACATTTCAACGGACAGCTCCTACTGGAAGACTTGGGGGAACATTCGATGTTCCTGGAAGAATTAACTGAGGAACCTATGCACGAGATGAAAGAAGCAGTCGTACCGGACGGGCGGCCGATCATGCTCGTAGCTGACGACAACCTACAGATCCGGCAATACATCGCAAAGATTTTCAAAAAGAACTTTTCGGTGTATACTACAGAAAATGGGCAAGAAGCACTGGAGTTCATCAAAAAACACGAACCGGATATCGTCATCAGTGACGTCGTCATGGATGGAATGTCCGGCATCGACCTTTGTACCCGCATCAAACAGGATCCTTCGCTCAGTCACATTCCCCTCATACTGCTCACCGCCAGCACGTCCAAAGACGTCAAATTGAAAGGAATAGAAGGGGGAGCTGATGACTACATTACGAAACCATTTGACAATGCACTTCTGATCGCCCGGGTCGCCAACCTCTTAAACAACCGCAGCCAGTTGCAGGCTTACTTTTACAATGAGATCACCCTTCAGAGCAATCCACATAACATCTCCAAAGAATACAGCGATTTTCTTCAGCGCTGCATTTTCGTTGTTGAACGCCAGTTGGACAATACAGATTTTACGGTTAAGTCTCTCGCGGAAGAAATCGGCATGAGTCATTCAAACCTCTATAAACGCATCAAATCGATTTCCGGCAAATCTGCCAATGAATTCATCCGGTTTATCCGGCTCCGAACCGTTGCCAAATTGCTTGTCGATTCGGGCTGTACCATCAGCGAGGCGGCATTCGCGGCAGGATTCAACGACATCAAATATTTCCGTGAACAATTCTCCAAACTCTTTGGAATGAAGCCCTCAGATTATAAGCGGAAATATGCGAAGAAGAAAAAAAATCCCCTGATAGAACACTCTAAAACAAAAAACTCATTTGCTGACATTTAAAAAATGGAATTCCTTCGTAGATTTACCATCGATGGATAGATACGCAAAACAGTCCCGCATGCTGGTTGCAGTGGATTGCATTATTTTTGGATTTGACGGTTACAACTTAAAATTACTGCTGATAAAAAGGGGCTTCGAACCCGAAAAAAATAAATGGAGTCTCATGGGCGGTTTTGTTCAGTCCGAGGAAAAACCTGAGGACGCTGCTTCACGAGTGCTTACGCAGCTTACCGGACTAAAAGATGTCTATATGGAGCAGTTACTGGTATTTGGAAAACCTGACCGCGATCCGATAGAACGAACCATGAGCATTACCTATTTTGCGCTGATTGATATCAAAAAATATGAAAAGCAACTCAGCGATAACTATCGCGCTGAATGGTTCCCCTTGGAGCGGGTGCCCCGCCTCATCTTTGACCACGAAGAGATGGTGTTACAGGCTAAGCAGAAATTACGCTATAAAGCGGCGTTGCACCCCATCTTGTTCGAACTGCTTCCCGAAAAATTCACCATCCCCCAAATCATGACGCTCTACGAGCAGGTTTATGAAGTCGAATTAGATAAGCGCAACTTTACCCGCAAGCTACGTTCTACGGGACTGCTTATCAAGCAACCGGATAAAGATAAGGAAAACTCAAAAAAAGGTGCCTTTTACTATAAATTGGACAGGGTCACTTATACTGAAAAACTCACTCGATTTCTTAATTTTATATCCAACCCAGAATATTAGTATTCAAAAAAATCCTTACCTTCGGTTATACCAAATAAACGACCTTGGATATGACTTTCAATAGGCGTGCATTTTTGAAGCAAGCAGGACTGGGCGTTGCTGCAGCTTATGTGACTCCATCTTTCCTCTCCTGCTCCTCGGAGCAAACCCATAAGGCAGCTCTTAGGGACATCGGCTTACAACTATATACGTTGCGTGATCAATTGGTTGACGATGCGACTTCCACCCTTACGCGCGTAGCCGAAATCGGATACAACCACGTGGAAACCTTCGGTCCGGAAACCGATACCAACGGCCAGATTCACTTCTGGGGCTTGAGTCTTCAGGATTTATCGGCGCAACTGCAAGCAAACGGATTAAAATCGCATAGCGGCCACTACGATCTTTCGGAGTTCCTTACGCCTGAAAACGGGGATGAAGAGGCGCTGAAAATCTACCTGGATACTGCTGCGGCATTGGGCCAGAAATATCTAATCGTGCCCATCCCCCCTATGCTTCTGATCGATAAAATGACCGCAGATCATTACCATTTCATGGCCGATCAGCTGAACAAAGGTGGAGCCCTTGCTGCCAAGTCAGGACTCAAAATCGGCTATCACAATCACTTCTGGGAGTTCCGTACCCTGGAAGACGGAAGCAAAGGGCTGGACATCCTGCTCGACAATACCGAAAAAGACCTGGTCGTATTTGAATTGGATCTGTTTTGGAGTGAAAAATCCGGGACGGACAGTGCTGCTTATTTTGAAAAGCACCCCGGTCGTTTCCCGCTGTGGCATATTAAAGACATGGATAAATCAAACACCACCACGGTAACCGGTCCGGACTACGATGGGAAACCTGTGATGGAAATTGTATCAGCAATCACCTATGCCGAAGTCGGTACAGGAAGCATCGATTTCAAGAAAATCATAGCGGAAGAGGAAACAGCGGGCTTGCAATACGCGTTCGTGGAACAGGATTTCATTACCATGGACCCTTACAAAAGTATTGAAAAGAGCTATCAATATGTGAAGACGGAATTGTTGAAATAAGGCATTCCAAAATAAAAATAAAGGTTGTCGTTCAATCAAAAAAGGCAGGGTCGGTAATTTTTTACCGATCCCTACCATTCTTAAATATTGGCCAAAGGAGCAAATTTAGCCAAAGGTCAGGTTAGCCCACATTAATATCGATCAAATAAGGAAGGTTCGGATGGCCGAAGCCTTGGGGACCAAGCCATCCGGATATGGCTACACCTCCCCACGAAATCTTACGTTTTGTTTTCTCTTTAGATAGCTAATCATTGGCTAAACATATATTCACTAATAGATGACACAAAGAAAAATATTCCCAATAGGAATACACCTACCCATAAAGGGTGGTTTTTCTATTTTTTTTTCGATGTCAATTGCTGAGGGCAATATGAAGAATACGCGACAATGGGGTACATCGGCGTACGGCTACGATTGCTGTATGTATCCGTACGTCCAAAAAAATGCCAAAAGCGCGATCTACACGATGGAAATCCGTATCACCAGCGCTGGAAGTAGTGCTTTTTGGCCAATACACACAACGAAAAAGCCCGAAAAGAATAGCCCTCCCTATCTAAACCGATAGACTGTCCGCGTGTGATATTCAGCCTTGGGTTCCAACACCGTAGATGGAAAATCCGGCTGATTTGGCGAATCCGGAAAGTGCTGCGTTTCAAGACAGAATGCCGAACGATATCCGTAGGTTTTTCCACCCTTTACATTCTGAACATTATCCATGAAATTGCCACTATAAAACTGCAAGCCCGGTTCTTCAGTCAAAATATCCATGACAATACCTGTTTTGGGGCTTTCCACGGTTGCAACGAGTTGCAGTCCCGGATCTTTTTTAAGCACAAAATTGTGATCATAGCCCTTTCCAAGCAACAACTGTGCATCCGCAGTATCGATACGTTTTCCAATAGCTGTGGGTTGCCGGAAATCGAAAGGTGTATTTTCAACAGATGCAATTTCTCCCGTCGGTATCAGGGTTTCATCGACGGGCGTGTAACCGTCGGCGCGGATGGTGAGGAGGTGGTCCAAAATGGTGCTGTCGCCCTCGCCACTGAGATTGAAATACGCATGATTGGTAAGGTTTACCACCGTGGCTTTGTCGGTACTGGCATGATACGCAATATCCAAACCATTGTCTGAAGTAAGTGTATAGACGACGGTTGCATCCAGTTTGCCCGGGTAACCCGCATCGCCATCGGGCGATATATATTGCAGTTCCAGGCTACTGTCAGTCACATGCTTCACCTCCCACACTTTCATGAAAAATCCGTTTGTGCCGCCATGTAGCGTATTAGACCCGTCGTTGAGCTCCAATTGATAGGACTGCCCTTCCAACTCAAACTGCCCTTTGGCAATGCGGTTGCCATACCGGCCTACAACCGCTCCATAAAAACCGTCACCCGGTTTCCGGTAGGAGGCCAAATCCTTATATCCGAGTACTACATCGACGAGTTCGCCATTTTTATCAGGTGCCTGGAGACTAATGATCCGCGCGCCGTAATTGGTGATAGCGGCTGTTGCAGTACCATTTGTAAGTGTATATAATTGCACCGAATCTCCATCAATTTCCGCAGTGAAATCGGCGGGCGATACCGGCAACTCAGTATGCGGGGTACGATGAGCCGACTGCTCCTGGGGCGGATTACAGGCCGATATTCCAATTATTGCAACAACGAAGGCCAGTGATTTACTTGTTTGATAGTTCATCATATTCAATATCAGGTTTGTATAAATGGGACAATCCCTGGACAAAGATAAAAGTAAAATCGTGATATGAAATAGATGAGTATGCAAGAATTGACAATTATTTATAACCATTCTAAATATCTGTGTTTGACACATTTCTGACAGACCACTGGAAAGAGATGTTGTACTTTTGTTACCGTAAATTTAGTGAGGACAATACAACCTTGAAGAATCTCAAAGTCATAGCATTCACCCACAAACATGTGGATTTGAAAGATTTGGGCAATTTAGTTATCTGCAATGAAGAACTAGAAAGCCGATTGATCAACCTCAAACACAGCTTTGACATTCCTGAGGTTTTTTATATCGGCACGTGCAACCGTGTCGAATTTGTGTTTTATGGGGCACATGAGCTGAAGCCGGAGTTTATCAAGGAATTTATGCACAAGCTGAATTTCTGCGTACCGGCTGAGCGGTTGGAATGCTTTCTCGGCCAGGTAACTACGTATGAGGGGATTGAAGCCCTCAATCATTTACTGCGGATGTCCTGTTCGTTGGAAAGCTTGGTTGTAGGAGAAAAAGAAATCCTTGCCCAGGTACGCAGAGCTTACGAGCGTTGCCGTGCAAGCGGATTCACCGGAGATTTTTTGCGGTTGGTGATGGACCGGTTGGTCAAAACGGCCAAAGAAGTATACACCCACACGCGCATATCCCGCAATCCGGTCTCTGTCGTCTCATTGGCCTATCGTAAACTACGGGAAATTAAATTGCATGAGAATCCGCGCATCCTCATCATCGGTGCCGGAGAAACCAACCAAAATTTTGCCAAGTATTTACAAAAACATCGGTTTTCCAATTTTGTGGTATTCAACCGTACAGCGGAAAACGCACAGGCCTTGAGCACAGAATTGAATGGCCGGGCCTATCCGTTAAGCGAACTGTCTCAATACAAAGGCGGTTTTGACATTCTGATTACCTGCACAGGCGCTCCCGAAGCCATTGTGGATACGACATTGTACCAATCCCTGCTCAACGGAGAGACGGATAAAAAGGTTATTGTAGACCTTGCCATTCCCAACGATGTGCATCCCGATGTACTCCAGCACCACCCCATACATTACATAGAAGTAAGCAGTTTGCAGGCAATTGCGTCCAAAAACCTGCAGCAACGCTATGACGAACTAGCCAACGCGGAACAGATCATTGCCAATAATATCCAGGAGTTCCTTCCGATACTCAAGCAGCGTCGTGTGGAACTGGCCATGCGTGAGGTGCCCGAAAAGGTGAAGGAAATCCGTTCGTTCGCCCTCAACGAGGTTTTTGCCACGGAAGTAAATGCCCTGGATGCAAACTCAAGGATGGTCCTTGAGAAAGTAATTGACTACATGGAAAAAAAATACATCAAGGTGCCTATGGTGATGGCCAAGGATATTTTGGTCAAAACCAACAACACCGATCTCAATTAAAATTGAGTGATGTTCCATTTTTTTAAACAGATCCATTCGGATCATGTGATGAATAATCGCTTTTGTATGAAACCATTGAAATTGCCCATCAAAGTGAACTTAGCGGAGCAATCTCATTGATACCAAAAAGAATATTGTTCAATATCAATAATTTATCTAAGTTTGCTTATGCTAATTGAGGAACCCTTGACGGAAATCGCCAAAAAGCGTACAAAAGCGATCGATCGTGTACTCATCATCGGTACACGGGGCAGTGAATTGGCTTTGTGGCAAGCCAACTACGTGAAAAGCAAATTGGCGGATATCGGCATCCAAGCCGAGTTGAAGATCATCAAAACCCAGGGAGATATCGTACAGCATCTACGCTTGGATAAACTGGAAGGCAAGGGCTTTTTTACGAAAGAACTGGAGGAAGAACTGTTGACAGGCGGAATTGATATTGCTGTACATTCACACAAGGACTTGCCGACGCTGCACCCCCCAGGACTGATCATCGCTGCAGTAACTTCCCGCGAAGATCCGTCTGAGTTACTCATTATCCATAAAGACTGCGTTGATCTCAAAAAAAGGCTGACGCTAAAGCACAACGCGACAGTAGGCACGTCTTCCAATCGTCGAAAGGCGCAACTACTGGCGATGCGCCCCGACCTCGAATTTGATGATCTACGCGGCAATGTGTTGACACGCATTGAGAAGCTCCGGGATGAAAATTACGATGCCATTATGCTGGCCAAGGCTGGAATTACCCGAGTGGGAGTAGATCTCAGTGATTTTCATGTGGAAGAGCTTCCCCCGGTAGAGATCATTCCGGCGCCTGCCCAAGGTGTATTGGCCATACAGATCAAGGAAAGTGATAAAGAATTATACGACATACTGCAGCAGATCAACGATGCCGAGGTGGCGGAAACCATCGCGGTGGAGCGCGAGGTCTTGAGTAGGTTTGACGCGGGTTGTCATGCCCCCTTGGGTTGTTATTGCCGTAAACAAGATGGCAAATTTGAGGTATGGACGTCCAAAGCAGATAGCGACGAAGAGTTTCCCGATCGGCTGTATCTGGCGGCGGACTGCGCCGGTGGATTGGCGGAACGGATAGCTAACAAATTTGCTAAAAACCGCAAGCTGCCTTCCCATGTCTTCATCACACGGGATATCAGCGAGTCCAATTATTTTTACCGGGCTATGGCTGCTCATGGCATTGCTGTGGAGGGCCGATCACTAATCCGAATATTCCCCATCATCAATAAGCTGGACCCTTATATACTCAAATATGTAGACTGGATATTTTTTGGTAGCAAAAATAGTATTGAAAACTTTTTCCGGCTGGAGCCGAGATTAAGTAAGCGAACAAAATTTGCAGTGATTGGCCGGGGATCCGAGGAAATGCTACGCCAATTCGGACATGCGCCTGATTTTTCCGGTGAACGATTGGGGATCAACATGGTACAAATTGCTACCGAATTCGCAAAGATCGCGTCCGGAACCACTGTCTTAATTCCAAAGGCCAAAGATTCGCTGGAAACCATTCAGCAATCGTTGACCGCGGAAACAAAAATCATTAACCTTCCGGTTTACCAGACCCATATCGACACTAATGTATCGAAGTCCAATGCAGACGTATTGGTTTTCACCAGCCCTTCCAATGTGGAAGCTTATTTTGTGGATAACTTAGTTGATCCGGGTCAAAAAATCATCTGCATAGGGCGTTCGACCGCCAAAAAAATCGGAGAATTGGGTCTTTCCTATACCCTCCCTTATTCGCCTGATGAAATTGGTCTGGCAGAAGCTGTATTTGGGCTGGATTACTGAAGGATGGAATTACCGATGACATGAATTGAACGGATCCATACGGATTTTTGCCTGTTGCCTACTCATTAGAACGATTAACACATGCTGAGAAGACCGAGAAGAAACCGCAAGTCTGCGGTAATACGTGATTTAGTACAGGAGACGCACTTAACCGCTGCTAACCTGATTTTTCCGCTGTTTATTATGGACGGCGAGAATGTGAAATCCGAAGTGAGTTCGATGCCGGGAATCTTCCGATATTCCATAGACAACCTGCTTCGTGAAGTGGAGACATGCATGAAACTGGGACTTCATGCGTTTGATCTATTTCCCAACATTGAAGAAACGTTAAAAGACAGGTATGCCACTGAAGCTACGCGGGAAGGCAGCCTATACCTTCGGGCAATTGCCGAAGTGAAAAAAGAGTTTCCTGAAGCGTGCGTGGTTACTGACGTCGCGATGGATCCGTATAGCAGTGACGGTCATGATGGTATCGTCGAAAACGGCGAGATCCTCAACGACGAAACACTTGAAATTTTAGGTAAGATGGCGGTAGCCCACGCACAAGCAGGGGCCGACATCATCGCTCCATCCGACATGATGGACGGCCGGATTGGCCATATACGGGCGGTACTGGACGAACAAGGGTTTTCCAATGTTTCCCTGATGTCGTATACCGCAAAATACGCAAGTGCGTTCTATGGTCCCTTCCGCGATGCCCTCAATTCGGCTCCCAAACTTGGAGATAAAAAGACGTACCAGATGAATCCCGCCAACCAACGGGAAGCACTAATCGAAGCCGAGCTGGATGTACAGGAAGGAGCAGATTTCCTGATGGTAAAGCCCGCATTGCCTTACCTGGATATTATCAAACTTCTCCATGATCAGTTTGACCTTCCCATCGCAGCCTACAATGTAAGCGGGGAATATGCGATGGTCAAAGCATCGGCGCGCAACGGCTGGCTGGATGAGCGGCGCGCTACGATGGAAGTGCTGCTGGGCATACGGCGGGCGGGTGCCACGGCGATCCTTACCTACCACGCCAAGGAAGTGCTGGCAAATAAATGGTTGTAAGCCAGGGATCAGATATTAGACATTATTTTAACTATTAGATTTACCGTTACGAAGCATGTTAGATGCGTTAAAAAAAGCGTTTGCGGGCAACGATGAACACGCTGCCGCTGCATCCGGAAAAAAGGGGGATATTTCGAGGGAGAAGTCTGCTGAACTCTACGAAAAGGCACAACGATATTTTCCCGGTGGCGTAAACTCGCCTGTTAGGGCATTTAAATCGGCATACGGCACCCCCCTATTCATAGAGCGGGGTGACGGTTGTTTTTTGTGGGATGCCGATGGAAATCAGTTCATTGATTTTTGTTGTTCCTGGGGGCCGCTTATCTTGGGACATAACCACCCCAAAATACGGGAGAAAGTGACCAAAACGTTGGAAAAAGGATTGAGTTTCGGGGCACCAACTGCTCTTGAAAATGAACTTGCCGAGCTAATCCTTAAACATAACCACTATCTCGAAAAACTCCGTTTTGTCAGTTCGGGTACGGAGGCTGTAATGTCTGCGATCCGCTTGGCACGCGGATATACAGGCCGTGATAAGATTATCAAATTTGATGGGTGCTACCACGGTCATTCCGACTCCCTATTGGTTAAAGCGGGGTCAGGCCTGGTCACTTTTGGCGAGACTTCCTCTGCCGGCGTACCCAAGGCATTTGCCGATGAGACCCTCGTTATACCGTTAGCCGACCAGCAAGCCGTCGAAACTGCCTTTTCGGAATTCAAGGGGCAGATTGCAGCCGTCATTATTGAAGGGATTCCCGCTAATAATGGCTTACTCATTCAAGAACCCGAATACATTCATTTTCTTCGCAACATTACGAAAGAAAACGGCACCCTTCTCATTTTTGACGAGGTGATCACTGGATTTCGACTGGGCTTCGAGGGCGCAGCTGCTTATTACGATGTCCAGCCCGATATCCTCACCTACGGCAAGATCATCGGTGGTGGGATGCCCGTAGGGGCTTACGGTGCTTCAGCAGCGTTGATGAGTCACATTTCACCTGATGGGGGTGTCTACCAAGCAGGAACACTGTCCGGCAATCCGGTAGCTATGGCGGCCGGCATTGCGCAACTCACCGAACTGCGCAGTAGTGGTTTTTATAAAAACCTCAACCAAAAAACGGAAGAATTTGTGAAGGCCGTGCAGCGTTATGCCGCGGCAAAAAACTACAAAGTTAAGTTATTCAACGTGGGTTCCATTTTCTGGTTCGCTTTTACCAACCAATCAGTAATCCGCGCAGCGGGCGATATTGACCACAGCAGCATGGATCTGTATAAGATATTCCACCGTGAGCTACTCAATCGTGGCGTGTACCTTGGTCCGTCGGGCTACGAAGTAGGTTTTGTCTCAGCGGCTCATAAAAAAACCGAATTGGAAAAAGCAAAACGAGCGATTTTTGAAAGTTTAGACGAAGTGTTCCGGCATAATCGATAGTCAAACATTTCCGTTTGCATTTTTGTGGAACAAAAAAGTTGACAACTATTGTTTAGCAGCAAAAGATTGAGCCGTTCAGTCAACGCTTTAATTGATGATGCTTCCAAGCGCAAAAAACGAATTACCAACACTGATTACTAGTTCAGTTCCATAAATGTATCGGTGGGTACATCGGTCATGACAAACTCCAATGTGCCTCCTTCCATCAGTTTAGCATGCTTGACAATAAAGTTTGACAGCCGCTTGCCGTTGAGATAAACGGCCTTCACATACTTATTCTCTTCCGAAAGATTCCTCGCCTTCACTATCAATATCCTATTTTCGGAGAGACGTAGCGTGATATCGCTGAACTGCGGTGCGCCCAACACATATTCTCCCGAAGCAGGCACCACAGGGTAGAACCCCATCACACTGAAAAGATACCATGCTGACATTTGGCCGCAATCGTCATTGCCGTTAATGCCAATAGGAGCGTTGCGAAAATTCTCTACAGACGTGTGCTTCCGTATGAGTTCCTGCGCTTTCCAAGGCTGGCCTACATAATTATACAAATAGATATAATGGTGGCCCGGTTCGTTATCATGCCGATAGAAATGCTGCTGGAAATTCGTATCTAGTTTACTTGCGAACCATTCTCTGCCTCCCATTAAATTAATCATGCCCTCAATATCATGCATTGCACCAAATAAATACGTCCATTTGGAACCTTCGGTGAAACCTACATCTTTGTCGCGATACCAACTTCCGTCGAAATTACGCGGTGCAATAAAGCCCGTTGTTCTATTGTAAAGATTCTTCCAATTACCGCTGTTCCTGATCAATCGCTCATACATAGCAGATTGACCTTGACCCTTCGCCACCTGTGCGATACACCAATCGTCGATTCCGAATTCTATGGTTCGGGAAACCGATTCCTCGGTCCGGTCGGCGGGGATGAATCCGCGATCCAAGTAGTAGGTAAGTCCTGCCCTTGCTTCGTATGATGTCCACCGTTCACGATCTCTCCATCTTTTCAATGTATCACCTTGGGGAGGGGTTTCGGCATTTTTCATCATTGCCGCCAATGCCAGCTCAATATCATAACCTCTAAACCCCTTTACATAAGCATCGGAGATCACGGCATCAGCATGCGTGCCGATCATAATATTCGTATAGGTTGGATTCGGCCATTTCGGCAACCATCCTCCTTCTTGATACATCTGCAATAGCGAATTGATCATTGGATTCACGCGTTCCGGCTGAATAAGAGCGATTAGCGGGTGCTGCGTCCGGAACGTATCCCAAAGTGAAAAATCGTTGTATGAATCTCCCTCATGGATACGATCATCAAAAGCACTATAATACCGCCCGTATTCGGAAAATTCTCTGGGAAACAGTAAGGTCCGGTAAAGCGCAGTGTAAAATATCTTTTTAGATCGATTGTCCGCGCTATTACCAAGCGCGAGCCGATCCATACACTGTTTCCAGGCCCGATAGGTATCCGCCACTACCCCTTCGAAATCCCAGCCCGGAATCTCGTGATCCATATTGTACAGGGCTTGATCTTCACTGATAAAAGACGTACCTATTTTCACCAAAACCGGCTCATCATCTGCTGTCGACGGGCCAAATTCAACATACGCCCCAACCCTCCCTCCGGAAAGTGATTGTCCTCCCGGCACAATCCCCGCTGAGTTCCATGTCCCATAGTTCATGAAATCACGGTCGAACTGGAGGACAAAATACCCACGAAAATTTTTAAGAGGCGGCCCGAGCTGCGCCGATTGGCGATCGGGATTGAAACCACTGATACGCCTATTTACCGGATCAATCCTTACATATCCTTCAAGCGCATGTAACCTCGTTTTATAGTCGTTGATTGGGTCATTCAGCGACGAATCTAAGTTTATTCCTTGAATGATAATTCTTCTAACCGTATCAGTTGGAAACGTGAAGCGGAATTCAGCTGCGCGGCTCGCCCCCGCGATCTCTCCGCGAATGCGTTCTGTACCGCTTTGCATAATCACCGAATAATAATGTGGTTTGGACACCTCGTCTTCGTGCCGAAAGCGAAGTCCCCGACGCTCAGGAAGCACCTCGATGGCGTCGATCTGCGGCATTACCGACACGTATCCGTAGTCGCCCATCCACACCGTAGGCTGGTGGCTAGCCAGAAATCCAATGATATGGTCCTGTTCATACGTATAAGCCGTAAGACCCATCTTATTCTGATTGGTCTGCGCAAGGAAATTGGTCATCGCAAAAGGCCGGTTTACAAATGGGGCCGCTCCCCCTCCTTCCAAACCTTCCGAAAACCCCTTGAAGGCAGTGCCTATCAAAGGGTTTATGTAATCAACCGGCGTTTTTCCGGTATCGCTTTCCTTATTTCCTAACTGTCCACTACAAAATAAACTAGACAGCAATAGAAAGATTACCAGTTGGTGTCGCATAGCTGATTCTAAAACGCCCGAATGGCCCGGGCCCGCTGCATATCTGAAGTTAATGCTAAATCAACCTGGCCTGTACCGAAATGCACGGTAACACATGTCCAGTATTCATTTGCATTGCCGGTCGAAGAAAGATACTCCTCGGGCACGAATCCTCCAACAATTTCCTTGTTTGCAAATAACGCTTCCAGCTCCATCGCTGAAGGGAGGTACCAATCATCATAACCACCTCCCTGGTACTCTCTGCACAGTTTCGCAGCATATAAACCCGTGCCATCGTCCAAAGGTGCTTGGTTTGCAATGATACTCAGCGTATTATTCATCCCCGAGCCTATTCCACTCTCGTATGCGGAAACGGCCAACTCATCCTCGTTATGCGTAATCTTCCAAGAAACCGGCTCTTCATTATTGATATCCGAAAATGCAGCAATTAATCCATGCATACCGGTTTCATCGACATAAAAAACGATGCCCCCGCCATATTCATCACCTACTTCGAATGTCTGCTTATTCATTGTTTTAAAGTTCAATTCATAGCCATAATTTGTACCTGTGTTGTTTGTCGCATATGCCCTTACATAGTAGGTGGTACCGGCAGCAAGGCCTGTCATTGTGCTTGAAAATTCTCCGGATGACAAAGATTCCTGGGTTTTTCCAACCGCATTAATCGTTGGATTAGGTTTGGTATCCCAACATAAGCCCTGTGCCAAAATCTCACCGCCACCTGCTTGGTGTATCACTGCACCACCGATGGCAAAGTCCTCGCCTATTTCCAAGATCGGTTCCGTAACAACCTTCGGCAGGCCGTTTCCCATATCCGATGATTTACATCCAACCAATAATAAAACTAATAATACGCAGCTGCAGACAGCTCCTATCGAAATTCGGTTCATACAAAATGTGTTGATATAACAATTCATTGTTGTGTATTTGACTTAACTAATTGGTATGATTTACCCGGCAAAACCATCATTTCGCCGTTAGTGATTTGCTGTAAATTACCCGCGGGGTCCGTCGCTGTGAAAGAATCCCATCCGGGAATTTTGATTTCCAGACGTCGATGGATAGTATACCCTAATTTGACGACTTCTCGCTGTGTAGAAGTGTTCGTGAATAATTGTTGGACACCTTCCTGCCTAAGAACATCCGGCGAAACATATAGTACAGCTTTCGTATCCGTATCCTGCTGAAAATCATAAAATCCGCTACCTTCATAATGGATAAATGTTGAATTTCCCCGCCCCAACACGTGCTTTGGCATTCTTGGAAGCTGATATGGGATCCAATCTTCCAGTGTTTGTGCATACATCACGTCAGACGGCTGAACAACCATGGCCTGATACGGTTGAAAACTGACGGCAAAGTCGCCGAATACCTGCCTATCAGAAGTCACCTGATACTTTGTACCCAAAGGAATTTCATTGAACGCTTTTCCAGCAATCGCAAAAGCGACCGATTTGGCGGGTGTATATAGATAATTCAGGTAATGGATGCCCCAATCCACATTATACGGGGCCGTAATTGAAGAATCATATTGAAATTGACAGACTATCTGAGCTCCCATGCTTCGGTACCTTCGAGCCATAGCCGGGTACATACCAACATTGTCAAACGTACCCGGTATATCAAATTCGTACACTACTTTGGCCTTCTGCTTTACCTGTTGAGGCAACTCATAATTAGCCGCCTCCTCAAATAAGTTCTTTTCTTCATTGTATTCAAACCCTCCCGGATACCAGCCATCTGTTACTGCATCTACCTTACTCGCCTGTATGGCATCGAGAACGCCCTTATTATAGGAACTTTCAAATAAGGCAGCCGCTACGGGATGTGCAGATCCCGTTTCCCTGATTACGGAAACCATCCCATTCAGGTAGGCTAAGATCTCGCCTTGCTGAAATTTGTCGTAGTTAGACTCCGACGGCATAACGTTCTTTTCTTGACAGTAGGTAAGCCATTTAGACTTCCATGTTTCGTAGTCTTTTCGATAGGTTTCCTCGGCGGTTTCATTTTCATTATGCCAGCTGTGATCCCGGGATACATCCTCCATGGCGGCGTAAGGAAAATACCAAGGCTCATTTAAGATTTCCAACACAGCAAGATTGGGTTCGTCCACCAGCCGATGCCCTGTATAACGATTCTCATGGACCAAGAATTCGTGGACAAACCGCTTTGACGCTTCAACAGCCTGCTCGTCGAACATCATGCCCATCTTGGTTACCTGTTTGCTAAATGAAGCGTCCAACTCGTCGGGAGTGTTCCACCAGCTTAAGGTCGTGAGGTATAAATACATCCCCTGTTTGATTAGTTCATCAACAAGCATATCAAAAATATCAAGGTGAGCATTGTCTATCAGCGCGCCCTGCTGATCACTGATTTCGCGCTCAAACACGTGTACCCTGACCACCTGAACCCCCATCTTCTTCATATCACTGATGTCTTGCCGAATAACACTTCGAAAATCGGCACCCAGTGCCTTCATATTCCGATATTGATACCAACTCATCGGGTGATAATTAGTGCCAAATAGCGAAACCTCTTTCCCATCTTCAAATGTTAGCTTCCCATTTTTCACGGTAATCGAAGCGAATTCCCCGGCAGTAGGGGGAACACGATCCTGCGGCTGCTCTTCCGCAAAGGTGTGCGGTGATTTCCGGCAGCTCCCAAAAACAATCAGACCCAAGAAAACCCCTAACAGACACAGCAACAACCCCAAAGACCGGGCAGTCATTAAAAAATTGAATTTCATAATTACAATCATTATGTCCCCCTGTTACCAGCCCGGGTTCTGCACCAATAGTCTGTTCCGATCCAACTCGTCTTGCTCAATGGGCCAGAGATAATGCTTAAACTCGAACACCCTATTTTCCACGATCGTTCTTTTATAAAATGCGGGATCGTCAAGGGAAGTACCGGCATTGCGGTCCATCCCATATATGGCACCTCCATCGGTTTCCGGAGCAATCTTCCAACGTCGCGTATCGAAAACGCGGTGACTTTCAAACACGAGCTCTACGCGCCGTTCTGCCCGAATTAATGCTCTCATTTCCTCCTGAGAACCGGGAATGGCTAAGGTTCCCACTCCATAACCGGGAATACCTGCTCGATACCTAATCAGGTTTAGGTATTTCAAGATATCCGGATGCCCTGGCGCATATTCGTTAAGTGCCTCAACATAATTCAGATACATTTCTCCCAGCCTAAACAATATCCACGAAGGCGAAGATAAATACGTGAAATTAACGCGATTGGAATTGGGATCGGAATATTTACGGATAACATATCCTGTCCATGTAGGGTTTTGACCTCTCGCACCTCCCTGGATACCATCTTTTCCTGTGGCAAAAAATTCCGCGTAATAGTTAGATTTACCATCTGTACCGTGCCATAGCCATTCCGACCCATTGAAAGTTACCGTCGCATAAAACCGGGGGTCCCGTCCCACATACATATTCCAAACACCGGCCGGCGTATATTCCGTAGCGTCTCTGTGCACGCCGCTTTCCATGTAACCTGACTTGGGATTGATAATCGGCTCTCCGTCTGCCTGATACCCAAGGATGGGGCGGTGCCCATTTTCCATAAAAAAAGCGTCAACCTGTTGCTGCGTAACTCCATAATTCGCATATCCGTTGACCTGTACCAACATGCCATTATATTCCCAGGTCTGCGCTTCCCATCCTTCTTTACCTGCTGAATAGGCCCAAATGACTTCTTTATTCCATTTATCGAGATAAATATCCCGATAGGAGTTAACGGGATCTAATTCTCCTTGTGAATCGTACTTAATTAATAATCCGTCGGGCATTCGATCAATTACCGCTTTTGCGGCCTCTGCAGCGAGCTGCCACTTATTTACGTCATAAGTCTGGTTGATTAACTGAGTCCCGTCTCCATTTTTAAATGCTGCGTATTCTGTATTACCATTAAACATATCACTTGCCGCATATAACAGCAAACGTGACTTCAGCGCAAGGGCTGTCAACTGATCGGGCCTACCCAATTGATTAAGGTCTGTGACACGATCAGGCAGTCCCGACAATGCCTCGTCCAACTCGTTGGCAATGTATCTTACACAATCGTCGTATGTACTTCTTGACAGCATAATTTCCGCAGGTTCTGCATCTACCGGAATCACTTCGGGCAGCAGCACCAGTGGTCCGTATTGACGAAGCAGTAAAAAGTAAAAATAAGCCCGAAGAAACCTCGCCTCAGACTTATAGCGGGTCCTCAAATCAGGTGTGATCTCTTCGCATTCATCCACGCGATTAATAAACACCGATGCCGACCGAATTCCCCGATACATACTATTCCAACATCCATAAGGGACGGAGGATGTAGGTCCCCAATTACCGATGTTGATTTGAAAACCGGGGACCCCCTGTTCTGAAAACTTAGCTTCGTCTGATGCGGGCGTCAGATTTATCCGGTCGCCGTTAGCTTCATCCGGAATGTAACTATATACATTGGCGAGGTATTGTTCGGTATACCTTCTTGTCTTAAAAACTTGATCTAACGTGAGCATATCGTCAGGTTGCTTATCCAGAAAATCAGAATTGCAGGAAACGACAAAAACAGCTATCGCTAGTGAAAAGAAATATATAAACTTATCGATTTTCATAACGGTTACTTAAAAAGTTAAATTTAGACCTACAGAGAAGTTTCGTTGGATGGGATAACGTCCGCCGTTTCCGGAACCCAATTCGGGATCCCAGTATTTAAATTGGCTCCACGTCACCGGATTCAGTGCTACGCAATAGACTCGAGCACTTCCTATTTTAACTTGGTCGGTTAACTGTTTCGGCAGGGTATAACCGACTTCCACCGTTCGTAGCCGCAGATAGCTCCCCTCTCTTTGCCACCAGGTTGACGGTACGTAATTATTTATATTTTCCCCGATTGCCAGCCGAGGGAATAATACGTCTTGTGCCGGATTTTCAACAGTCCACCTGTCTAGCGCAACCTGCTGGGCGACGATTCCGGAAAGCGATTCCCGGAATGGGAAAAAGCCTTCCCCGCCTAACATAAAATCCATGTGTGTCAACCCTTGAAAAAATGCGGAAAAGTCTATTCCCTTATAGACAACGTTCAACCCGAAACCATAAACCATTTCCGGATTTGGGGCATATCCGATAGCTACCATATCGTAGCTATTCACTAATCCATCTCCATTATAATCTACGTATTTTATATCCCCGGGATACACCCTCCCTCCAAATCCCGGAACAGGCAATTCCTCCTGCAGAATACCCTGTGATACATCCAAAAAATCAGCTTCTTCGTATAGGCCAATAGCCTGCAACCCGAATTGCTGACCATAACGCCTGCCTTTTTCTGCCTGATAACCGTAAAGCGGATCAGGTTGGTCGTTTTCCACGACTTTATTTCTAGCATACGTAAAATTACCCCTAAACGCCATGTCAATCTCTCCCAGCTGTTTCCGGTACTCAAGTGAAACGTCAACACCCCGGTTGTCCATCTTTCCGATATTACCCCAAGGGTTTTTTGTAAGTCCCATATAATTCGGTAAAGACGCGCGTTGTAGAAATATGCCTGAACGTTGCCTGTTAAACACGTCCGCTTGGAGATAGAAACCTTTTAGAAAGCGGGTTTCCACCCCAATATTGGCTTCAGTTTCTAGCTCCCAGGTTAAGTCTGCTCCCCATTCGTCTTCGCCCGTACCGCCAATTGTATTGTCCCCATTAAGTCCATACCGCCATCCGCCGTTCCCGCCGCCAATTGTAGTCAAGTAAGCAAATCGCCTCCCGCCAATCTGGTCATTTCCCTTATATCCATACGAACCTCTCAATTTTAAATAGGATATATGCTGACCAATGGTTCCCTTATAAAATGATTCTTCAGACACAATCCATCCAAGGCCCACCGACGGAAAAAAACCGAATCGATCTCCTCGCTTGAAATTTTCCGAGCCATTATAGCCTGCATTCAACTCGATGTAATATCGGTCCTCGTAACCATAACTCAACTTGCTTACCAATCCCTGAAATCGATAAGGCAACCCGGCAATTGCATTCCCCGCGTTTGCGTTGACGAAGTCCTGTTGATTGTAAAGCAGCAATCCACCAACCGAATGTTTACCAAAAATTTTATTATAGGAAATATCTGCTTGTAGATATATTCTCCTATCCCCGCCGGACACAGTGTTATAATTTAGATCTTCTTGCCCGTCCCAATATCTGGTCAGCTGAGGCACTCCAAAACGATCTCTTCCTGTTGCCCTGTATAAATCACCTTCCCTTGTCCGCTGGATGACATGGGAATTATCTGCGTCAAACGAAAACATCCCCTTGACAGCTAGTCCTTCGATAAGCCAAGACAAGCTATGTTTTAGTATCAAACTGGACTGGAGATTATTATTCCAAGTTGTTTGGAAGCCAGAATTGAACAAATCCGCATAAGGGCTTCTGATGGCATGGCTGCCACTTCCTCCATAAACGACACCGTCTCCATCTGGGTTAGGATACACGGGTGCATAATCGCCAGGCCCTGATTTTAATATCCATGACCACAAATGGTCGCTGTCATATCCAGCCATATTTTGCGTAACCAATATCCCACCGATATTCAATGACAAATCCGTGTATCTATTCAATTTTATATCGGTATTTGCCCGGAAATTGTACCGGCGTAATGTGGTATTACTGTTATACGCATCCAGATTTCCTCCTTTCCATATCCCATCTTCCGAAAAATATGTGGCAGATACAAAATACTTCGCAACATCCCCACCTCCTGAGATATTTAGATTGGTTCGCCCGCTGTGGGTCCAATCTTTCATCATTAAACCAATCCAATCATTATTCGGATATAACAATGGGTCTGATTGAAGCTCATAGGTTTCAATGATATCTTCCGTATACGGGGTTTTAAAGTTTGGATTGATATTTAAATTGGCCTCATTATACAACTTGTAAGAGGTTGCTGCGTCTGTTAGCTTGGGAAGCCGGGTAGCTCCAACCATCCCATATTCAGATTTTAAGCTGATTGTCGGCTTACCGGTTTGTCCCTTTCTTGTATTAACAAGCACTACGCCATTTGCTCCCCGTATGCCATAAACCGCTGTCGCGGCGGCATCTTTCAAAACCGAAAAGCTTTCGATTTCTTCCGGCTCGATGTTGGACAATGACCGTTCTACACCGTCTACCAACACCAATGGATTAGCCCCTGCTCCAAATGTACTGACCCCACGTATCCAAAACTGCGCATCATCTTTGCCCGGCTCGCCTGAGCGCTGAACCGCTATGACCCCGGCTATATTTCCGGCTAGCGCATTGGTCAAAGACCGGGTGGGCACCTTCAAATCCCGCGGTTTTACCGTTGATATCGAGCCAACTACACTTTCCTTTTTTTGGACGCCATATGCGACCACAGCCACCTCTTCTAAATCACTAATAGTCGTCTTTAACATGACATCAACAATGGCTTGCCCATCGATTTCGCGTTCTACCTCCTCAAAGCCGATCATTGTAAATACTAAAAATTGAGCTTCGTTGGGAACGGCGATATGGAAGCTTCCTTCCGTATCTGTTATCGAAGAAATAGCCTTACCTTTTACGGTGATCGTTACTCCTTCTAATGGGTCTCCTTGTTCGTTCGTAACCGTTCCACTGATCGCCTGTTGGAGAGCGGAAGTTGCCGGGGATGGGATTCCGCCAGCCCGGTACCGAACCGGCTTCTCAGGAACAAGTGTCACAATGCCTCCGTTGATGTGGTAAGCGATGGATTTTCCCTGAAGACAGGCTTTTAGTGCCTGTTCAAGCGTTGCCTGGTGAAGCTGGACGTTGACATTACCAGCGCTACGGACCAATTTCCTATCCGCAACAAAGTCGTAACCGGTTTGTCCCCGTAGTTGTTGAATAACGGTTTCAAGAGGAGTATCCGTCACACTCAGACTCACATACTGGCCATATGTTTTGGCACTGACATGTACTAATCCGAGGCAAAGAAATAGGATGAGAAGCTTCATGTAAAGCCCAATTTGTGGCGGCAGATGCCGCATACATATACGAAAAAAATGCATACCTTTGAAAGGTTTGGTAGTGGTTAAAATTCTTATTTGTTTAGTCGCAATCAAGAGAAATGGCCTACCAAACGATAACCGGATGCCGATTGCCGTCGGGATTCGGTTTTTTTTTGGCGGCTCGATCGGGAGTAGTTATGTTTTCATGACATCATTAATTTTTAGGGTTTACAATTATTGTTTTGTTTTCAAGCCGGAACCGTATATTGCCTGTAGATTCCATCGCTCGCAAGACCGCAGATAACTCGCGCATGCGTGAAACTGTACCGAAAAATTCAGTGCGGTCGGGTTGAGCGGTGTACTTCACATCGACATCGTACCACCGTGAAATTTGCCGCATGATCGTTTGCAGGGGTACATTGGTGAGTACAATATCGCCAGACTTCCACGCAACAGCTAATGTGGTGTCTACCTGAACGATGTCAGTTTGCTCTTTGCGCGTAATACTTTGGTCGCCCGGCTTTAATTCATCGGTAATTTTAGATGCCATATTGACAATTTGTACGGATCCATTAACGAGGGTGGTTCTCGTCTCTTTATCATCCGGATACGCAGCTATATTGAATTCCGTGCCAAGGACCTCGACCGTCTGATCAACACTAACTACCCGGAACGGCACCTTTCGCTGACTGTTTTTATCTCGAATTTGAGCCACAGAAAAATAAGCTTCCCCAGTCAGTTCCACAACACGCTCCGACCCGGTGAACTGGCTCGGATATTTGAGGGTAGTGCTGGCGTTGAGCCAAACCTTGGTTCCATCCGGGAGAACTACTTGATAGGTCCCACCTCTCGGTGTCGACAAAGTCAATAGTTCGGAACCGGGAGATCGACGCGAACTCCCCGATTTTCCGACATCACCATTCAAAACGTCGGACCCATCTGTATACCTAATTCCCTCCCCCACGATAATTCCCGATTGGGCTTCACTTAAGTCGACCGTGCGGCCATTAGTCCAGGTCAAGGTTGCTTTATTTCCACCGGGTAAAATATTTTCGGCAATAAGTTGATGCTCCCCTCCCAGGCCGCCTGATTCAATTAAAACCCACATACCTACTGCAAATGCCAGAATTATTGCCGCCGCATAGGGTAACCACCTGCGGACACGGCGGACGGGTACAACTTTTTCTTCTCGACCCAACAAACGCCGTAAGTTTGTTTTGACTCGTCCCAACGCTGCTTGGGTCGACTTACTCGCTTCGAACTCGTCTTCTGGCAAATCGGAAAGTGCCCTCACTACAAGGTCTTTGAGTTCGCCGGTATTCCCATGATCCCTGAAGTACACCATCAGAGATGCTTCCTCTGCCGGAGTGGTCTGCCCTTTCAGGTATCGACTGAACAATTCATACTGGTAATCGCCTTTCATAATTTTTGAACGGTCTCTTTAGGTAACACGAATGGGAAAAAGAAAAGGGTGGTTCGAAATTGAAAAAAAAATCAAAAACTGAATACTGCAGCCAATAACACGAGAAAGGGCCCATATTCTTGGCTCAATATTTCGCGAAGGAAACGATTAGCTTTGGTCATGTGGTCTTTTACGGTATTGCGGGTAAGGGAGAAAAGTGTCGCCACCTCTTCATACGATTTCCCCTCGATGCGGCATAACCTGAAAATACGCTGACGTTGCGGGGGCAATGCAGAAATAGCTCGATCGAGCAAAATCTCCGCTTCCTTAAAATCAATGTACTTTTCTACGTGATTGTAGGTTGATTCTTCGGTCAATTTTTTAGCCGCTTCCATCGTTTGCTGACGAGTGCTTTTGCGATAAAAATCGATTGCTAGGTTACCAGATATTTGGAATAAAAACGACCGGAAAGACTGTCCAGTATTAATCGTCGCGCGGAGCTCCCATACTTTCATGAATACATCCTGCAACAATTCTTCGGCGATGGTTTCGGAACGGACCAAACGGATGAGATTCGCATAAATACGTCTGCTATAGCGGTCATACAATTGTTCGAAAGCAGAGTGACTGCCTTGACTCAACGCATCCAACAGGATTTCATCCTGCACATCCATAACCTTTTTGTCGTGCATCCGCGTTCATTGCCTCCTCGGCGGGGCAATGTAAGTAATTTTCGTGAAAATGCGCATGCATACGCATTTCCCGTAAAATAAACTGAGGAAAGGAATTAAAACCCTACGCTTTTCAGCCTGAGACCGGCAGTTTCCTCCAAGTCAAACATCAGGTTCATGTTTTGAACCGCCTGCCCGCTAGCACCTTTCAGCAAGTTATCGACGATACTTACGATAAACAGCTTATCACCATGCTTTTCCAAATGCAGCAGGCACTTATTCGTATTGACCACCTGCTTTAAATCGATATTGGCCCTGCTGATGTGTGTAAACGGATGTGTATCAAAAAAAGACTCGTATAACGTATACGTCTCATCTTCGCTCAAATCACTGTCGGTGTAGATCGCCGACAGGATACCCCGCGGAAAATTTCCCCGTTGTGGAATGATGTTAATGCGTTCCATGGCACGTTGAAGCAACGTACCCTCACCAGTGGGAAGGAAGCCCGGTTGTAACTGATCCAGCGATTCGCTGATCTCCTGCAGGTGTTGATGTTCGAAGGCCTTGTAAATAGACAGGTTATTGCTGCGCCAGCTGAAATGGGACGTAGCAGATGGTTTTTGCCCGGCCCCAGTAGATCCTGTGGTCGCATTGATGTGGATTTCTTCTTGCAGCAGACCCTTGGCGGCCAACGGCAAAAGTGCCAGCTGAATACCTGTGGCAAAACAGCCCGGATTGGCGATAGCGTGTGCGGATCGGATTGTTTCCCGATTTAACTCGGGCAGGCCATATACGAAATTGTCACCCTGGTAGACGGTATTTGCCCGCAATCTGTAATCTTGAGAAAGGTCAATGATTTTAACGTTCGAAGCAAAGCTGTTGACAGCTAAAAATTTCCGGGCATCCCCATGACCGACACAGAGAAATAATACATCGATATCGCTATGGAAAGTTTCAGAGAACCGCAGGTCGGTATCGCCCAACAAATCGGTATGTACATCCGAAATCTTATTTCCCGCATTACTGGCACTGTGCGCAAATACGATATCCGCATGGGGATGGTTGATGAGTATGCGTAACAGTTCACCTCCGGTGTAACCCGCCGAACCAACAATCCCGATCTTAATTTTCATCATGTCTCTCCTACTTCCCGTTTACTTTATGCCAAATAGACACTTGATTACCAAAAATTTTGGAGAACCCTTTCACGTCGTCTCCGGTCCAGGTATTGTTCATCTCTCCGTAGCTACCGAATTTACTTGACATGAGGTCGTGTGGTGACTCAATGCCAATGACCGTAAACCGGTAGGGGTTCAATTCGACGAATACCTTACCACTCACGGTCTGTTGGGTGCTTTCCAGGAAGGCTTCGATATCGCGCATAATGGGATCGTGCATCTGCCCTTCGTGCATCCAATTGCCATAAAATGCGGCCAGTTGATCTTTCCAGCTCAGCTGCCATTTGGTAAGTGTATGTTTCTCCAGTGTATGATGCGCTTTAATAAGGATCAGTGGTGCAGCCGCTTCAAAGCCGACACGCCCTTTGATTCCGATGATCGTATCGCCTACGTGGATGTCTCGGCCAATGCCATACGGTTGGGCGATGGCTTGCAGTTCCTGAATTACCTTCACCGGTCCGATTCGGTTACCATCCAATGCCACGGGTTCGCCATTTTCAAACTCAATGGTAACCCGACGTGGTTCGGACGAGGTAACCGGAGTCGGCCATGCGTCGTCCGGCAGCGTGTCGTGTGAGGTCAACGTTTCCTTCCCTCCTACGGATGTACCCCATATCCCTTTATTGATTGAATATTTTGCTTTTTCGGCATTGAACTCAACGCCGTGTTTATGCAAGTATTCGATCTCTTCCTCGCGGCTCAGCTTCAGGTCGCGAATGGGGGTGATGATCTCGACTTCGGGAATAAGCGTATTGAAAATCATGTCAAACCTTACCTGATCATTCCCAGCCCCGGTGCTACCGTGTGCTACATATTTCGCACCGATTTTTTTTGCGTAATTGGCAATGGCAGTCGCTTGGCTTACCCGCTCCGCACTTACAGAAAGCGGATAGGTTGCATTTTTCAATACATTGCCAAAGACGAGGTACCTGATGCTACTGTCGTAGTAGTTCTGCGTTTCATCCACCACAGCATGAGACTTTACGCCGAGTGCGTACGCGCGCTTTTCGATCTGGACCAACTCGTCCGCCGAAAAACCTCCGGTATTTACAATAACGGAATGCACTTCCAGTCCCCTGTCTTTGGATAGATAAATGCAGCAAAAAGAGGTATCCAATCCTCCGCTGAACGCTAATACGACTTTGTCCATTGATTATTTATTGATATCTATAACTTTACTGTTTTCGGGTAGCGGGCAACAAATGCAGTAACCATCTTTTTCGTGGATTTCCACAGCCTGGCTTCGATACGTTTCAAAAGCGAAGATTTCTTCGTAATCTGTTTTAAACGCTCCTTAGCCTTGGCTTTCATTTCAATCCGCTCGCGCAACTCTTTTTCCTTCTCCACGGGATCCCAGAGCATTGCCGTGCACATGCAGTTTTTTCGTTGCTTCATGGTTAGGATGTCATAGTTAACACAACTTTTACATCCCTTCCAAAACTCTTCGTCCTGCGTCAATTCCGAATAGGTAACCGGTTCGTAGCCCAGATCCGAATTGATTTTCATTACAGCCAACCCAGTAGTCAGGCCAAAAATCTTTGCTTTCGGATATTTTTCCCTAGAGAGGTCGAAGATACGTTTTTTAATTGCCTTGGCCAAGCCCACTTTGCGAAAGTCGGGATTGACCACCAAACCCGAATTGGCAACGAAATCGCCGTGGCTCCATGTTTCGATGTAACAAAATCCGGCCCATGCTTTGTCAGCTTTTCGCAACGCGATCACAGCCTTACCTTCCCGCATCTTGTTCGCCACATAGTCAACGCTCCGACGCGCAATGCCTGTACCGCGTGCCTTGGCCGATTCGGCCATTTCGTCGCAAATTTGCTGGGCATAATCGATATGCTGCTCGTTTGCCGGGATGATGATAAAGTCTGAAAGTTCCATTGGAGTATACGACCCTAAATTGAAAACAACCAACTTAACGTTGTGTTTTTTATACTAATTACTTCAAAGATATTGTGGTAAAGTACAGCTTCGGACCCCTTGCCGTACATGTCAGAAGAGAATGCCCCCTTATTAAGCCCGGGGCAATATGGGTCGTCGGAAGCGGAGTACCGGTCTTTCGGCGGTTGAAATTCCACACAAAAAGCAGGGTGCATAATGCTGAACGCATGATGCAGTAGATACAGCTATTATATTTTTTGTGTTCATCCTAAATACATATTACGGTCATGCCGCAATTAAGGTGCCAAATATAGGAAAAATATCTTTTATTTACGCAAGGTTTTTTTCGTTTTTTTCCGATCTTTGTAGTATGATCGGAACCAGCTGGTTTTTTATTTTGATTTTTGCCATTCCTCTCATTGCTTTCCTCATTTGGTTGATGAAACAGGACAAACGTAAAGGAGTTTGGGGTATTATCCTTGTCATCGTCGCTGCTGCCGCAGCGATGTATGTATCAACGAAATATGGTTCTGGCCTGGCAGCCGCAAATTTTGAACTTCGGAAAAAAGAGGTTCAGGAACAACGCCAGGGAGAATGAGAAAGATGACAGCCATGAATGGGTTCACTGACAGCCAAAATCACGTGAATCTTTCTTAAGAAATGAAAGCTATTTCATTTCATTTAGTCAAAACCTTATATTGCGTCCAATTTATAGCCAAGATAACTTTTAATCTTATGAACTATTCGAGAAGGGATTTTCTGAAAACCGCCGGCATTACTACCCTTGCCGGTGTTGCCACCACGAATTACGTATTGGCATCTAACAACATCTGGTCGTTAAACACCGACACCCTGAAGGTGGGACTGATCGGTTGTGGAGGCCGCGGCACCGCTGCGGCGATGGAAGCGTTGAATGCAGACCCAAACGTTGTATTGTCTGCCATGGCCGACGCTTTCAGCGATCAGCTTGAAGAATCCTACAACACGCTTAAATCCAAAATGGGTGATAAGGTACAAGTCACCGAACCACATAAATTTGTAGGGCTAGATGCCTACCAACGCCTCTTGGAAAGCGATGTTGACGTCGTGTTGTTAGCCGCCCCGCCTGCATTCCGCCCCGCACACCTGGAAGCTTCCGTGAATGCAGGTAAACATATCTTTTGCGAAAAGCCTTTCGCAGTGGATGCCCCCGGCTTGAGGCGGGTGATCGCGGCGTCAGAAAATGCAAAATCAAAGAGTCTCGCTTTGGTGGCTGGATTCTGTTGGCGCTACCATCTTCCCAAACGGGAAACATTCAGCCGCGTATTAGACGGAAAGATTGGAAACATTCTCTCCCTCGAAGCCACGTACAACACCGGAGAATTATGGTTAAAAGAACGGCAACCCAAGTGGACGGATTTTGAATACCAGCTGCGGAATTGGCTGTACTACAACTGGCTTTCGGGAGATCATATTACGGAACAAGCTATTCATAGCATAGACATGATGCAATGGGCTATGGGCGATAAGTTGCCCTTGCGGGTTACGGGAAGCGGCGGGCGCCAAAAAAGAACAGACGAAAAATTCGGCAATGTATTCGATCATTTTGCTATGGTGTATGAATATGAAGACGGCGTAAAAAGCTATTTCTTCTGTCGACAACAAGCGGATACCGCACCTGCTTATGCCGTGGAGGTAGTCGGCGATAAGGGACGTTGCATTGTTGACTGTCGAACGGGAACGCATGAAATCACCGGGCGTAGGAACTGGAAGTATGATGACCAAACAAAATTCACCGATGAAAATGCCTATAAAAACTCTGAATCCAGAAGCATGTATCAACAAGAGCACGACGAACTGTTTGCTTCTATTCGCAAGAACAAACCCAAGTACGACGGCGATTGGATGGTGAAAGCGAATATAGTTGCATTAGCTGGCCGGATGGCAGGGTATACGGGGCAAACCATTTCTATAGAAGATGCGTTGGCGTCTGATGAGGTGCTTTTTCCGGAAAACGTATCCTGGGATATGAAATACGAAATACCGGTGGCGGTTCCTGGAATTAATTCATAATAAGCCCATGGAAAGAAAAATGTTCATAAAGACGGCCACTTTACTGGCAACAGGCGCAACGATATCCCCTTTGTTAAAAGGGTATAGTAAGCAAACGATCCAAACACCTTCGCAGGCGCTCACCTTGAAAATAGGATTAGGATTCGGGATGATCCAAGAAGACTTGCCGCTATTGGACAAATTCAAGTTGGTAAAAGACTTAGGGTTTGACGGTATCGAGTTTAATAGCCCACTGGATATTCCGATAAAGGATTTGCTTGTCGCCCGAGATAAAACAGGTATCGAGCTACCCAGCGTGGTCAATAAAGATCATTGGTCGAAGCCCTTATCGGATCCTGATGCATCCGTCAGGCAATTTACGATCGATTCCGTTGCTAAGTCATTAAATGAGGTTAAGGAGCTCGGCGGTGATACCGTACTGGTCGTCCCGGGCGTGGTGAATGAAAAAGTCTCTTATGAGGTTGCGTACAAGAACGCGTTAGATTCCGTTCGGAAACTTATTCCCCACGCTGAAAAAACGGGCATGAAAATCGGACTCGAGAATGTCTGGAATAACTTTATCCTCAGTCCTATCGAGGCACGGGAATTTGTCGATACCATCGACCACCCATTAATCGGTTGGTACTTTGATATCGGAAATATTTTACGCTACGGATGGCCAGAGCATTGGATCGCAACGTTGAATTCACGGATTGTAAAGCTACACGCAAAAGAATTCAGCCGTGAAAAGATGAACAACGAAGGCTTATGGAAAGGTTTTGAGGTAGACCTGCTCACTGGCGATAACAATTGGCCAGTTGTTATGGATGCGCTGCGCAAGGCGAATTACCAAGGCGAATGGCTCACTGCAGAAGTAAAAGCAGGGGATCGGAATCACCTTAAAAAGATCGCTGAACAGCTTGATCAGATACGTAAGCTATGATTTTCTAAAAGAACGTTGCTGAATAAGAAAAGGGGCCGTCTCACAAGCAAAGTGATGACGGCCCCTTCCTATTATGGGTTATACGGTGGGTAATTCCCAACCTTGGCGGTATTGCCGTTTGACGAACTGATTGACTTCGTCAAAATTAGTTACCTTCATGGCGTTGTTGTCCCAAACCAACTTTAGGTTTCTACCCGGATATTTATCATCGATACGTAGATCGGAACCGCGGATAGCGAGATTCGCCATCAATAGCGCCTCGGTTAGCGGTCCTGCGATTGCAAAAGGTGAGCTGACCTCTTTATTTCCGGCTCCTGCGATACAGGCTTCTACCCACTGTGCGTAGTGCCCCCCTGCTCCTCCGGGCACGCGTGTATATTTTACCGGCAGTTTGTGCTGCTCGGTCAATGAGGTGGGCAGCAACCGTGGATTTTCCGCATAACATCCCGCCATCATTTTGCCTTTGGTACCGACGAAAAGAATTCCATTCCCGCCATCGCCAAATACCTCGTTGGCTCCGAGTTCTTCAGGACGTTGAGGTTGGATTCCGCCATCCATCCAGTGTATTTTTACATCCCCAGAAGTCTTTTCAGATTTCGGGAATGTTAACACAGCATAACTCGAGGGCGGACAGCTTTCAGGGAAATACCCACGCTTAAATTCATCGACATATACACTACCCACGCTCGCCTGTACATCTTTCACGTATTGAAGTCCCAATATACTAAACGGCGCCTCCATGATGTGACAGCCCATATCGCCGAGTGCTCCGGTGCCGTAATCCCACCATCCACGCCAGTTAAAGGGCACCAATTTATCTACATAATCCTTTTTAGGTGCGGTGCCGAGCCAAAGCTCCCAATCCAATTCTTTGGGGATTTCTGCTTTTTGAGTCGGCCAGGGAATACCCTGCGGCCATACTGGCCGGTCAGTCCACGTATAGATGGTATGCACATCGCCGATCAGCCCGGCATCAAACCACTCGCGCATGATGCGGACACCATCGCCGGAAGCCCCCTGGTTGCCCATTTGGGTAACGACGTTGTATTTTTTTGCTGCTTCCGTCAGTGCACGTGCTTCAAAGATATCGTGTGTCAACGGTTTTTGCACGTATACATGTTTGCCCAATTGCATGGCAGCCAAAGCTTGAATGGCGTGGTTATGATCAGGGGTTGATACAGAGACCGCGTCGATATTTTTTTGCTCCTTGTCTAGCATTTCCCGGAAGTCTTTATAATACTTGGCTTTGGGAAATCGTTTCACGGAGTCGGCGGCACGGCGATCGTCCACGTCACAGAGAAAAGCGATCTCCGCCTTGCCGCTATCGTGAAAACTTTTTAAATCCGAATTGCCTTTACCACCTGCACCGATACCGGCAACAATCAGTTTGTCGCTTGGCGCGACAAAACCTACGCCGCCCAGTACATGTCGTGGCACTACCATAAAGCCTGCTGCTGCCGCAGCGCCCGTTTTGATGAAATCTCTACGGGTTGCACCTGTTGAGTTTTTACTATTTTTCATTTACTTAATTTGTTTTTAACGGTAATGGAGCTTGCATGAGCTGTCCCCTTATTCATTTTTGCGCGTGGTATCTCATGCAAGTTCCATTTAACATAAATTATTGATATACTGTTCGTTTTTAATGGCATCAATGAAATCACTATGCTAAGTTGTTTTAGCGTATGCTTGTTTATTTTACAGCATTGGTCAGCACAACCCATCACGTTGATTATGCGGGGCCAATATACTAAAAATTGCCAGCAGTTGCGTAACAACTTGCTGGCAATTTCCGATTATTTAGTATCCTGGATTCTGTTCGAGATTGGGGTTGATGGCAATCTGCGTGTGCGGAATCGGATAGATTTCCTTATCCGGATCGTTGGTGGGCTCGTGATCCCACCATGAGCCGTTGGTAAACTTGCCGAAACGGATAATATCGGTACGCCGTTTGCCCTCAAAGATAAACTCACGCCCCCGTTCTGCAAGCAGCTCATCCATCGTTAACGTAGCTGTTGTGTACCGTGCTTCCGGCCAGTCCTCAGGGGCGAAGGCACGTTCGCGGCATGCATTGATAAGGTCAACGGCTTCCTGCGTCGCGGTACCACCGTTCCGGCGCATGATAGCTTCGGCTTTGTTGAAGTAGATTTCGGTGAGGCGATACATGATGTAGTGGTTTTCGCGATAATTCGGATCACTCACCCGACCCGATTTGTATTTATTGAATCTGGCTCCGCTGTTTTCTTCCCCTTTTGCCATGCTACCTTCGCTGGTGAGGTCCCCTTCGCTTTCCCGCCGGATGGAATTAACGTATACAAACGGACGCTCGTTCCATTCTTCGGTCCCCAGTACCGGATCATTCGTCCCATATTTATATTGCGGGCCGAATAAAAACCACTCCGATTTGCGAAGATCATTTTCAGCATACGCATCGAAAGCGGTCGGTATCACGACCATGGCATTGTTTCCGGAATAACCGACGTCGAGAGCTTCGCTTATATTCGAATACCCCATCAAGTATGCACCCCAATCAAAGACAAACCCGCCTTGCCTGCTGAACGCAAATTGGAACAGTGACTCCGTTGCCTCTTGATTTGTATTGCTGAACGTAGTGGTTAAATCCTCGGCAAGTTGCGGTGTTCCCCCGAGTCCGCCTGCTTCTCCATTGATGATCTTATCACAGGCTGCAATACATTCATCCCACATGGGTGTGCCGACGAAATATTCCGCATTCAGATATAACTCGGCCAACATGGCATATCCGGCGGAAGCTGACACCCGTCCGACCAGCTCGACCGAATAGGGCAGTAGCTGCGGCACATACGTTTCCAGTTCGGTCTGGATAAATTCAAACACCTCTTCCCGCGGCTGCGTCGGGAGGTTAGTGGGTTCTTGGGCCACTTCGGTTGAAATAGGCACATTTCCCCATAATTCCATGATTTTCATGTAATGGAAGGCGCGCAGCACATGCAATTCTGCCACGATTGCAGCCATTTCTTCCTCACTAATATCCAGGGTCGCATAGTCTACTTCGCTAAGGTCGGCAATCGCCGAGTTAATGTAGCCTATTCCAGTCCACATCAATATCCAAGCCGTCCGTGTCGGGTTTTCGTTGTCCGTCCATGTATGATAGTGCTGACGGAAATGGTCGCCTCCGTCATAGCCGTGACGGCCCTTCTGTGGCCACGCCAATTGATCCGCCGATAACTCCGCGTGATAAAAATATGCTGTCTGCCCCGTGGGTGCCAGCCAAGCCTGCATGTGCGTAAATGGCCGGAGTGATGCTTGCAGTACTTCCAACCGGGAATTGTAAAAGCTATCTTTTTCCAGTTCACTGTATAAGTTCTCATCCAGATTGGTACATCCGCCGATCAACAACGCCAGGCTCAGCATCGTGGTACGTCCTATTTTATTCAGATATCGTTTCATTTTTTTCGCCTCCTTTAAAATCCAATATTTAACCCGATGGCCCATGATTGCGTACGTGGATAAAAACCTCGTTTATCCACGCCCGCCTCAAACCCTGTATCCTCCAGCTCGGGGTCGATACCGCTGTACCCGGTAATGGTTGCGATATTCCTACCGGTCACATAGACCCGCATATTGCGGATATATGACGAATTCAGGCGGAAGTTATAGCCGAGTGTCACGTTATCCAGCTTTACGAAATCACCACGCTCCAGATAGTAGTCTGAATATTGTGGGTCGTCATCCAGCTGACTGTGTGTGGTGACAGCGCTCCGCAGCAGATTATTGGGGAGCCATCGTTTATTTCCGAAATACAGATCCTGTGTGTTAAGGATATCAAATCCGAATTTTCCCCTGAACAAGATGGTCAAATCGAAATTTTTGTAAACGAAGGAGTTATTCAACGAAGCCTGGTACTTAGGCACACCGTTACCAATGATGGCCAGATCATCTGCATTCATGTCCGCAGCTGTCCCCGTGGTTCCATCTGCTTTGTAAAAGAGCCACTGCCCCGCATCGGTAAAGCCGGCAAATCGCTTACCATAAAAATTCCCTACTTCTCCGCCTTCCTCCAGCCGGAATGCATTGCCAAGGGCGCCCGGCGAAGGCAGGCCATAGAATTCCAGCCAGTTTGCCTGAAAGACATCGGCCGATAACTTGGTCAATTTATTCGCATTGGTATTTCCTGCAAAGTCGATGTTCCAGCGGAAATCGTCGCGTTGGATGGCTATAGCCGATAGTTGCAGTTCCACGCCGTGGTTGCGGATGGAGCCCACATTGGTATAAATCAGATCGCGCACGAATGCAGGTTGCTGTGCATTGTATTCATACAACAGATCCTTGGTCTCGCGGTCATAAACGTCCAGTGCACCGCTGAGGCGGTTATCGAACAAAGCGAAGTCCAGCCCGAAATTCCATTCCGCCTTCTGTTCCCACCGCAGGTTGGGGTTGGGGTTTCGTGCGGGTCCATAGGTTTGATAGTAAACCCCCTCCTGTGGATACACGCCTCCGGTACCCAAAGTGAGCAACGACCGATAATTGGGGATACCCTGGTTACCCGTTACGCCGTAACCCACCCTTAGTTTCAGTTCGTTTATCTGCGATACGTTCTGCAGGAATTCCTCTTCGCTCAACGTCCAGCCAACAGAGACCGATGGGAAATTTCCCCATTTGTGATTAGCACCGAAACGGGACGAGCCTTCCCTACGGAGGATCGCTTGCGCCATGTATTTGCCCCGATAGGTATAGTTTACCCGTCCGAAGAACGCTACCAACGTGTTGTCGTCCTTAAAACTTCCCATTCCCGGTCGTGGTAATGCAGTATTGTTAATAGCACTGCCGGCACCCAAGTTCCAGTCCAGAAAGCCATTACTGGTAAAGCCGTTGTTGTTCACATTGAACCGTTCGACGGTGCCGTATTGATAACTGTAACCGAGCAATGCGGTCAAGGAGTGATCTTCGTTGAATGTGGTATTGTAATCAACCGTCGATTCCAACGTTTGGGTCCAGGAAAGATCGTTCCACTTGGCCGCATAGGCCATGCCCTGCCAGTCGGTTCCCTCACGTTGTTCCCAGTCGTTTGTGGAACGGTAAAAGCGGTCATTGAGATTGGTTCGCACGTAGGATCCGAAGACGGAGGCAGAGAGCCCTTCGATGATATCCAGCGTCAGCTTAGCATCGCCGGAAAAAACCTGTTGGTTGCGCTCCGCGATGCGGTTGGCCAACCGTGAAAGGGGATTGTAGTTATTATATGCCTGTGTTTCGAGAAAGGAACCATCTTCGTTGTAAATCGGTGCCGTGGGATTACGCTGTACGGCTTGTTCAAAATCGGCTCCCGTACTTGTAACACGCGCATTGGGATCGTCTGAATTGTCAAATCCGCCTCCCAATAGGTTTGATTTGGTAAAGTTGGTCGCCAGGTTTACCTGCATACTGAGTCGGTCCTGCAGACCCCGTTGATTAATGTTGATTCGCCCGCCCCACTGTTCCCGCGCGCTTTGCTTGGCGATGCCATTCGCGTCGTTGAAGAACACGGATGCCCGGTAATTGGTATTAGCAGATCCACCGGAGGCAGCAAAATTATGGTATTGGCTTATGTTCTGCTGATCCACCAGTTCTTCGTACAGATCGGTTGAAGCACCGAAATCTTGATCGGCGTTGATCAGTCCCTCCGAAATCAGATCCCGGAAATCGGATGCCGCGAGGAAATCTGGCTTACGATCCACTATTTCCCGCTGTACGTACGTTGAATAGTCAAACCGCGCTTCACCTTCCCGACCTTTTTTCGTTGTGATCAAGATGACACCAGCGTTGCCACGTGTTCCATAAATCGCTGCTGCAGACCCGTCTTTCAGCACATCAAACGATTCGATGTCATCCTGCTGCAACAAATCCAGACTTCCGCCGGGAATACCATCAATCACAATCAAGGGCGTCCGTGAGCCCGTTAACGAAGTAACCCCCCGTAATTGGATGGCGGCGCTTGAGTTGGGATTGTTGCCCTGCGTTCGGGTGATGTTCAACCCTGCCACTTTGCCTTGGATCAGGTCCATCGGGGAGCGCGCACCGCCGGCATTGAAATCTTCGGCCCGGACGGTAGCTACCGCGGAAGTTACTTCCTTACGGCGTAATGTACCATATCCCACGACGACGACTTCCTCCAGCGCCTGAGCCTCATCCGGCTGGAGTACAATGGAAAGTACTTGTTCTTTACCCACCTCAATTTCCTGAACCTGATAACCCAGATAGGTAAACATAACCACTTCGCCTTGGGACGCTTCGATGGAGAAGTTTCCGTTTTCGTCGGTTGTGGTTCCTCGAGAGGTAGCTTTTACCGCGACGGTGACACCTGTAAGCGGCAAGCTATCAGTAGCTCCGACAACTTTCCCCGTGATAGTTTGCTGCGGTGTCGCCGGAGGGGATCCATAAGCTACGAACGAAACAAAAAACAGGATAGTCTGAACAATATAGGCCCTTGTCAAATAATTTAAATACTTCATAATGTGTGTTTACTTAATTTGTGGATGTGGAAGACACCTTACTGATCGGCTTCCATGGTAGATGGGAATACGAAAACAACCACAAGGAATTGCGACAATCTATAAATTACTAAACCCATTTAGCAATGGCGGTGGACGCCTCCTGAATTGCATAGTTTATGTGTTTATAACAGATCCTAGCTTTTTAAATAGTTACTGATGCTAACAACAGGGGCAGACAATGGTTTTATTTATTTGAAAACCATCCCGCATACGCACGTTTGGAGCGGATGATCAGCTCAACGTTGATATCGTTCTGACGAGCGTTTTTTTAGCCAGGGGTAGCAGGGTGTTTTCCACGGGAAAGGTCATGTCGCTTTCCACTTGATAAACCGCCGGATTAGGCATTTGCCTTCTTGTATGGATCAAGTCTTTCCGGATGGATTCGGGAGTACTATAGATAAAATGCCTATGATATTTGGTTATATAGGTTGTATGAATGCCTCTATATTGTTCACGATGACTTTCAAAAAGTGTCACTTGGTACTCGTAAACCCGTATTCCCTTCTCGTCGCCGTTTCGCAATAAGAGATACCCCTGAAAAGGATGTAACGGCCGCATACCTATTTCGGAAATAGCCAAATGGCTTTCCACAAAATCGTGAATCTCCTGTCCCTCCTTAAGAGCAGGCTTGATTTTACTGGCCGCATATCCAACGATCTGTTCTATTTCCTGCATCAGGGCATCGTCATTCACAATCTTTTCGTAGGTAACTTTTACCGCTTTAATGTCTACGTTACTTAAACGCAGCGGAAAATTCGTTTCCAGGGTGGTCTTGTCTAGTTTGAATTTCTTGAGGTTATTATAGTGGAAAATTAGGTCATTCAAATTGGGATAGAGCTTTGTCTTATTAAAATGTGCGTTGATTTGCTGCAAATAGGCCAGCAGTTGATATTGCTTATGCTCAAAATCGATCGGTACTTCAATAAACCAATTGGCATTCAATGTCTGCATAAACACCTCCTTGTTAATCAGAAGTGAATATACGAATTTTCTGGGATTAATTTATCAAAACCATTTCAGCAGTTCCGCCACAATGAGCGCATGCCCTTGTTGATTGGGGTGATTGACACTGGCCATATAAGATTCGACCCCCGCTTCATTTGCAACCTGCTTAAACACATTGTAAACATCTACGAATCCGACGTTATATTGTTCCGATAGATCGTGGATCTGCTTAGCCAGTGAGTCAAGCGATGTATTATTTGCATGTATATCCACCCGTTGATCCGGAGAGGGCGTAAGCAGAATCACTTTGATTCCGCGTGCCAGCGCGGATTCAATCATGTTCGAATAAGCCTGCCTCACCCGATGGATGTCCTGAGAGCGATCGTTCAAGGCGTAATCAATGAATACAACATCGGGTTGATGGGACAGTACCTCTTTTTCAAAGCGTGCAGCCCCCTGAATCGAGTTTTCACCACCAATAGCCGTGACGATGCTATTGATGGGCGCATATGGGTATTTTTCTTTCAGTTTCTCCAGCAAGAGGTGAGGATACGCTTCCAGCGTGTGTACTTCGTGCCGATCGCCATATCCTGCCGGCACCGAGTGTCCATGGAAAACCAAATTGATGGTGCGGTTTCCTGGCCATACTTTTTGAAGCTCGGTTACAGTTTCCTGTAAATATATGGACGAATCTGCCTGGGCCTCCGCAATGCGTGGAGCCCAGAGTAGCACCATACCTATACCACTGGTAACTAACCATCTGCACACACGTTTTAATGTAAGACTTTTCACCATGACACGACCAATGTACCCGTAAAATCCTTCAAAAAAATGTGTCTCCCAAGTGCTGTGTCTGTCGATTCTTCAAAGTCGACCCGACCCGTGCGCCAGGGGTACTGACCATTTTGATAAACACGGATGCGTTCGGAATTCACGCCATCCGGCGGATAAATCCGGACGGTAGCTTTTTCAAGACCACCCACTTCATATCGTTCGGTTACTCCCAATTCGCCGGAATGAAGCACTTTGTATGAAACGATGCCTTCCTGTTGGTCAATGAATACCCTACATTCCCGATGCCAAGCCGTTGGTAATCTATAGGAGGCATAACCATTTTCCAATTTGGTATCCAATCCCAGCAGCAACGGAGCTCCCTGAGGTGCTTTCAACCGATATCCGACTGTGCTATTAGGCTGATAACCAGAAAAAAAATAAGCATTGTCAGACCGTGCTATTGTCAATACCGGCGCTTTAACCGTAGGATTATCCTTATCTACCAAGATGTCCCATCCGAATCGTTGTAACACTTGACGCAGCCACACAGGGGCCGGGAAATACATAGTTGGATCATGTGGCGTCAACAGTCGTCCGCCGGTAAAACTGCTTGAATTCGTCGCACGCAGGTAGGCCACTTTCCCACCCTTCCATGTGGGATTTTCCTGCACCCACGCCAAAGCATGTTCCCCGCTGTTGACTAAGATATCCGTATAGGAATCACCCCGGTTTTTGACGGTTGTATTGATTGGACCTCCGGAAAACAGCGCTTCATGTTTGATCCGCTGTGGATACGGCACACGTAAACTATCGGCAATCAAATGATTTTCAAATGTTATTTCACCGTTTATTTCGGGGGCCGGTCCGAGATTGATGAAATCCGTGAATGCTTTTCCTGCATGATCGGCGGGGCCATAGAGTATGAGTTTACCTCCCTTTTTAACGAAATCCATGTATGCCGACTCCAGCGCAGATCCGGCATCCGGCATGATCGCAATCAGGATCGATTCGCGATAAAACGCTGGGTTTTGTTGGATGACCGATAAAAATGCCTTGGTAGATGTCACGGTGTTTAAGGGAAATCCATTATTAATGGCTTGGCGGATAACCCAGTCGCCGTAGTAGATTTCTGCCAATCGATCCGGATTCTGGTACGCCCAATCGTGATATTCATCAAAAGGATATACCCAAACAATGGGGCCTGGGGCTGTAGGCTGATCATAACGCGCCTTTAATATATGCGGTGTCACTTCATCCGGTACTTGCGTAGGTAAGTTTCCAAAGGAGTCATCGATGCTAAGGAAGTTCAGCTGGGTAGGCCCCTGCACATTTCCCTGAGCGTCTATACGAACTACAGACATCGGTAGATAAATATCATGGGGTTCGCGACCGTAGCGGTCCAGCCAAGGACTATTAAGCCACCATGGGTCATGGGTATAATACCGGAAAGGGAACTGATCGCCCGGTAGTTCGGCCATCCGAGACATATAACCGGTCATTTCCAAACCAAAATCGCCATCCAAAGCCGCCCAAGGAGAGTTAGGAGGAGGTAATAGATTAAACCCGCCCTTATAAATTGCCCTTAAATCCACCGCATCCCGGGCCAAGTCGGCTCCCGTGGATAAATTCGTTCCCCGCGTCTGAATGGGAAATTCAGGGCATTCCTGACGAAAGAGAGTCCAAAATTGTTTAATTTTTTCTGTAAAGGCCGGTAATTGTGCTGCTAGAAATTCCTTACCGGTAAACGTTGCGCCGGTAGCTGACCATCCTTCCGCACCAAAACCGAATCCATTGCTAAACCAAAGGTAGTCAAATCCCATATCCGTTAGAAAATGCTGACACTGGCGACCGAAGAACGTACCAAATGGCGTTTTGTCCGGAATTCCATCCGGGAATCCCGCATAATGCTCTCGATCTTCGTTGAGCGTGGAATAACTGCTCACAAAGGTTTTATGTCCCATAGCGTTCCCACCCAGTATTTCCGGATGCCTCTCGTATTTAAAGACTGATTCCGCGAATTCCGGTCCCGGGTCAAACGTTTCACCAACGATAATGGGCTTGCCGGTAACAGCACGGCCGACTTCCTTCAGTGTTTTTACAATAAACTGTAAATCGCCATACGAAAACTTGGGAGGATTCTCCAGATAAAAAACTGCCCGTTCGTGCAAGGATAGTGAATCGGGGCCGCTTCCGACCCCATGGTCGGTATTGGGGTTCCCGATATAACGTGCCCATTCCAAGTGCTGTGCCAGCTCTCCGGTATAATCCAGAATCTCGGACCCATCGCTCGTCCACAACATTACGGCAACGGTGTCCGTGTGGCGCAATAAGGAATGCCATTGCGTAAACATCTCCGTTGCAACCGTTCGAATATAAACCGGATCATTTTTTTTGAATGGTTTCAAGGACATTTCCAATACGATGGTTTGAAACGAGTGTCCTTTCAGTGTCCCAGGAAGAGGTTGCGCGGGTGGCTGCGCAGAGATTGGGCCATTTAATGCAACAACCGCAAGGGAAATCAGTATAAATAAGCGTCTCATAGCCTTTTGTTTAATAACCTTCGTTTTGTGTCAGCCCTGGATTAATATCTCGTTCACCTTGTGGGATCGGCATCCGTAATTCGTGGTCTTCCACACGAAAATTGAGGCCGGTAGTCACATAGTAGTCGTTGATCACCTCCTGTGCTCGTCCTGTTCGAACCAGATCGAACCAACGCTGTCCTTCAAAAAGAAATTCGATGCGTCGTTCGCGTTCCAGCGCCCGGGCAAATGCTTGCTTCGACATGGGATCAATGTCATCCAATCCCGCCCGCCTCCGCACTTCGTTCAGGTAGCTTGCGGCCAATTCGCTCTCTCCCAATTCGTTTAACACCTCTGACAACATGAGTAAAACGTCTGCATAGCGCAATACAGTAAAGTTATTGTCCATGTCCGTAACCGGATTCGCATTGAAATCTACAAACTTTTTTCCATACCAGAGCTTATAAATCGACCCATCGTTCAGGGGGATGTCCTCTGAAATCGATAAATCCTTCCGCTCGTCTCCATCCTCATATGCGTTAACGATATCTAACGTTGGCGACAGCCTTCCACCTCCCAGTTGATTACCGGGAAATAGCGCCATTCCGCCGTATAAAACAGGCACCTCTTGTTGCGCAAACGAATTTCCCTCTCCGACATTTCCTGACAAGTATTTAATTTCGAAAATTGACTCTGCTAAATCATCGTTAGTGGGACTAAACAAGCTACCGTAATCTTCTACTAATTTATATTGTTTGGAATCCACAATATCCTGCAAATAAGTTCTCGCATTTGGATAGTCCTTTTTTGTCAAATAGAATTTGCCTAATAACGCTTTGGCCGCTCCGGATGAACCCCGTCCCTTGCTGAGAGACGCATTAGCCAACAACACATCGGCATTTAGCAAATCACTGGTAATCAAACTATCGATCCGTTCGACTGGCTGACGGGTCATTTCCTGCAACTGCACTTCATCGGGGCTTCGAAAGTCTCTCGTTACCAAAGGTACTTCGCCAAACAAGCGAACTAAATTAAAATAGCAATACGCCCGGATGAAATAGGCCTCGCCGCGGTACTGGTTTTTATCCGCATCGCCCATATCGGACTCATCGATACGATTGAGTACATTATTCGCCCTAGCAATGGTCAGAAACGAAGAAGACCAGAAGGTACCCACATACGAGTTGCTGGACGTAATGTTCATTTCATCACACTCCAGTTCATTGACGCCGGGAGATTGAAGGGTAATGTGTACATTATCTGTCGTCAGTTCGGTAAGGTACAAGAACGCATTGTTATGCAGTGTTTGAAGCCCCGAATAGCAGCCCATAATAAGTGCTTCAAAGTCATTTTTATCTCGATAAAAATTTTGGTCGTTTACTTCATATTCAGGTGCCAGATCCAGAAAGTTATTGCATGATACGGCCATAACTGCGCAGACCGTGATCGCCATTCCTATTTTTTTCATTTTTTACCTCCCTTTGCGTTAAAATTTCAGACCAATCCCAAACGTAAATGTCCGTGCTAACGGATAGGTCATAAAGTCAAGTCCAGAATTATCAATATTATCGCCTGCTGTGTTCGACTCCGGATCATATCCGGGGTAGTCGGTAAAAGTCGCCAAGTTGGTCACGTCAATGAATACGTTGAGCCCTGTCGTACGTAACCGTACTGCCAATGAACCAGGCAATTGATAACCCAGCCTGACGTTCTTGATACGGATGTACGATGCATCAAACAGAAAGCGTGAAGATGTGGAAAAGCCATAGGCATGATTACTCCGTATGGCCCTAGGGATTAACCCACTACCGGGATTCGATTCCGACCGCCAACGATCGTTTACCATGGATAGTTGGTTTTGAACCCCATTGCTTCCCAAAATGGTCTCACCTGCAATGAAGTAGGTATCAGCACCTTGCGACCCATTGACAAACACATTGAGCGACCAATTTTTGTACGAGAAGTTGTTCAGGAATCCCCACGTAAAATCAGGCCACGGACTTCCAACGATGCGCTTATCACTCGCTGTAATTCGACCATTTTGATCTACGTCTTCAAACCGCAGGTCGCCTGGCTGAGTAGCTGGATGTTGGATGGGATTACTGGAAACTTCCTCGGCATTTTTGAAAACGCCAAGCACATTCATCAAATAGAAACTGGAAATTGGGTCGCCTACTTGCGTGATCTGGTAGGCTGAATTACTGATCCGTCCACCATCTACTGCCACTTTCAGCACTTTATTCACATTTCGATTGAATGTAAGCGTACTTGACCAGTTAAATCGATCCCCTTTTATATTTTCGGTAGAGAGCGCCAGTTCGAGACCTTTGTTTTCGATTTCCCCGATATTTTGGGTCGAACTACCATAGCCTGTTGCCGCCGGCAGCTGCACCGCCAAAAGCAATGCTGTTTTTAAATCGCGGTATATGTCTGCAGTCAACGAAATACGATCCTGGAAGAACCCGACGTCCAATCCGAGGTTTACTTGCTTTGATTTCTCCCAAGTTAAGTTATAGTTGGGCATATTGCTGGGAATCAATCCGGGAGCCAATTGCCCATTGTCGACATAGTTGGATGGTGTCAGCAAGCCGATATGAGCATAGTTGCCGATTTGATTATTCCCGGCAAGGCCATAACTGGCACGGATTTTCAAATTGTTAACAAAACGGACCGGCTCCATAAACGACTCTTCGGAAATATTGTAACCGACTGAAAACGAAGGAAATGTACCCCATTTGTTGTTTTGGCCGAAGCGCGAGCTACCGTCTCTCCTAACGGTGGCTGTCAGCAAATACCTGCCGTCATATGAATAGTTGGCTCTCGCGATCAGCGACACCATTGCCCACTGGGAAATGATATGGGTTCCCGCATTTACAGTGCCTGCGGAAAGATACGGCACATAATCTGTCGGAAAATCGGTAGCACCGGCCGATAACCTGTCATATGTATCCTTTTGGACCGTGAAACCCGCAAAGGCGTTCAGGTGATGGATATTGGAGAACGTTTGATCGAATGTCAGGGTGTTTTCATTGAGCCAATTCAACGATTCGTCTTTAGTTACACCCGCAGTGGCAGGGCTTGTCTGGCTTCCATAGCTTCCTAATTTGGATGATTTCCACAGACGTATTTCGTTCGTTGCAAATTTTACGCCGATGGAGCTTTTAAATGTCAAGGGTTCGAGCAACTTGATCTCTACGTAATTGTTCGTCAGGAAGTCGCTGAGCTTCCGTTTATCTGTGAAGTTATCCAAGATAAACAATGGATTTTCGACAGTCACACCCAACGGGTCCAAGATTTCCGAAAAGTAGTTACCGGCTTCGTCGCGAATGGGAATAGCAGGAGACGAAGCAATGGCAGCTCCGATGATTGGCCGATTGCCAAGATGGCCCTCCGTATTGGGAAACGTCCCATACGCATAGGATCCTGCTGTATTGGTACCGATCTTAATCCAGTCCGATAGTTGCGCTTCCACATTCGTACGTAGGTTAAACCGATTATAATCCGATGTGAGAATAATTCCTTGTTGGTCGAAATAGCCCCCCGAAACACGATAGCGGATTTTGTCCGTTCCCCCACCAATGGCCAATTGGTAGTTCTGCACCGGAGCTGTACGGTAAATAGCATCCTGCCAATCCGTATTGTAAATTAACGATTCGGGATGGCGAAATTCCGGCTTTACCTGTGTGGTTGAACTCCGCACTTCATTGGGATCACTCGCAGAATTTGTGGCTGGATTGGCATAAACCCACGCCGCATCACGACCTTCTGCCGTATATTCAGCGAACTCCTGCGCATTCATCATATCGAGCTTGTGTGCAATCTGTTGGATACCATACGACACGTCGAATGAGACCTCGGGTTTGCCAAGCGCACCCCGCTTGGTCGTAATGATGACTACCCCATTGGCTCCTCTGGATCCATAAATAGCCGTTGCGGAAGCATCCTTCAAAACTTCAATAGACTCGATATCAGCCGGGTTGATAGATGCCAACGGATTTATCCGTTGTTGTGTATTGTTAGCCATACCGGCAGAAGAAAAGGTCGATCCGCCAAAACTTTGCATATCCGAGCTTTGACTGGAACCACCGATGGCAAATCCGTCGACAACATACAGCGGTTGATTGCCGCCCGTAATCGAACTCACACCACGAATCTGGACATTTACATTTCCGCCCGGCGCTCCGGTGGTCTGCGAAATCTGTGCACCGGCAACACGGCCCTGTAACATCTGATCGAACGACGCTGCAGACGGCAAACGGATGTCATCGCCTTTTACGCTGGCAATAGATCCCGTGAGATCGCGCTTGCGCTGCGTACCATATCCGACAACCACGACCTCCTCCAACTGCTCTTCATCAGAAACCAGCGCGACGGATAACGGTTTTGAATCGTTAACGGTAATGGTTTGCGTCACATATCCGGTGAAGGACACAACCAAGGTTGCCGGAATCGCAGCCTGGATACTAAAACTACCGGCATCGTCCGTTTGGCCAGCCTGATTCGTTCCCCTTATGCTGACGGTAGCGCCCGCCAAGGGCGAACCGTCAAGCGAAGCAGATACCTTGCCCTGAATGACAGCGGGCTGGGACGATTGGCCAATCGCCAAATGAACAGGCAACAACAAGCTGCCACACAATGCGACTATCCAACATCCGGCTAACTTGAATTTGGAATAAGACATCATAATCTAAAAATTAGTTAATGGTTATAATTTTGTTGTTTTATATCCGCTTATCCGGTCACTACCACCACTTCCACACCGAGATACTCCCCTATTTTCCGAATGGTATCTGCATGATGCCCCACTCCCAACGCAAAGTGATGGGTTGGTCCTTCTTTCATCCAGCGATAGAGAAAGGTGCGGACATCGGGTTCGAAATACCCCCGTGTGTTGGTATTTCCCGTAGGTGGAATCGGACCGGCTACCGATTGGCCTTGTGCAACAATAAATTTGAACTTTCCATTGTACGTGGAGTTAATACTCAACATAGTTATCGGACCTTCTTTAATTTTGAATTCGACACTCGCACCGGAACCGTATTTACCGTGATATTTTTTAAGACTGCGCAATACAGGCTTGCCCTCGGCGATTGCGATATTATGCGGACCGTCATGTCCTACCAAAACAAAGTCTTCCAGAAAGTCAACCGGATGGAATTCAGCAAAACTCCCCCCTATTTCCAACCGATCCATAATCAGCATCGCGATACACGTTTTCAAATCAGATTCGCCGCACATGGGGAATCCGCGCGATGTCAAGAGGGAATTGCCGACAATCAGGTTTGACATCACCAAACGGGTGTCGCTATTTTCGGGGCCTTCGTAGTAATAAGCGAGTCCGTCCAATTGCTTCTCTACTACAAAGCGCTCCAGTGCAACGGTTATACGTGCTGCGGTTTCCAGATCACTATCCGTTAATTTTTCCGATATCGGGTCGGACACTGGCTCAGGTGTATCAAAAAACCCGAGAATATCCTCCTTGATACGATCTGAGGCAGTTTGATCGACCTGTTGATATTGTGTTACAATTTCGTGCGCTTCGCATTGGAGGATGTGCGCTCCGAAAAACGCGGTTAGCATGGTCGAATCAGAATGCATATCCAACATCGATTCGATGGGATGTCCGATGTGACCGATCCGTGCAGTTCGGAGATCATGCAATACCCGGGCGATTCGGCAATACTCCTCAATTTTTGCTTCGGCGGCTGCATCGTCGTGCAAAGTTCCGATAATCATGTCCGGCACCCGCTTACCCATACGGGCAGCCACACCCGCAAACTCGGGAAGTGCACAGATATCGTCATTATACAATTGCATATACGTGGAAGCCCGGCTGTAGTCCATCGCTTTATCGGGTTGCAATGCCACCAACACAATGGGAATATCGATGCTCTTGATGACGATTCCGAATGTATTGGAGGTTGCATACGTGAGCATGTCACAAAAAATAAGGTCGAGGTCACCGGCCTTTAAACGGGGCACAAGTTCATAGGCTGCCTGCACATTGTCTATGAGTCCAAAGTCCACGACCGTCACATCCCGATCCTGCAATTTCTCCAGGAACACACGCTGTTTTTCAAGCATCGCTTCCCGCAATCCATCAAATTGCGCCCAATATTTATAATAGGCCACCCCAAAAACACCAATTTTCGGCTTGGATTTAATTTGGGCACGCCCTACGCCACCGTCTGCTACATTGTTAGAAGAAGTCATATATAATTTTTAAAGATATTACTTAACGCACTAAGTTAAATTGAACAAAAAAATTTACACCCTACGATCGTCAACTAATGCGGGTCGCAATATTCCGACTTGCCGGATAAATAGTACCAAAATGAGAAATCCCAACGGATACATTACCCCGGAAGCGATCCACAGTGGCGTATATCCGATTGACGTTACCACCCACCCAATCAAGGGGTTCACGACCAATGCCGACAACGCTCCAGCGGTACCCGATAGTCCCACCACGGTCGAAGTAGCAGCTGTTCCGAATGTATCCGCTATTGACGTGATGTAATTAGTGATCCAAAACCCGTGGGCAAACGTAACCAAGCTCATCAAGCACACGGCCAGCTCGACCGACGACACAAATGCGATGGCCGGCGCCACCATGGTCAGCAAAGCAGCCAGGCCCATTACGGTCTTCCTCCCCTTATCGACACTGAATCCCAGCTTATTAATCAATCCATCTGACATCCAGCCACCCAGAATATTCGATATTCCGAGCGCCAGAAAGGGAATCCAAAATAAATTGCCAATGGCCTCATAAGACACGCCCCGTTCAGCGCTTAAGTACTTGGGAATCCAAAACATCAGAAAGTACAACACCGGATCCAATAGGAACCTAATCATAATGAAGGCCCTTACCTCTTTGATCTTGATGAGGTACGCCAACGGAAAAACGCGAAGCTCAACCGGTTTTTCGGCGACTGGCTGAGCCGTTGCTCTCCGATGTCGGTTCGGTAGCAAAAGCCAGATGACCACCCAAACGATACCGATCAAACCCGGGATGACGAAACTCCACCGCCAACCATGCACGCCAGAAATCCAAATGGTCAGTGGTGGCGCGATCACCGCTCCAATCGCCGACCCCCCTATCGCGATGCCGTTGGCCAATGCTCTTTCCTTCTTGTCAAACCATTCGTTGACAGCCTTGGCCGCTCCCGGAAAGCACCCACCTTCTCCTACGCCCAACAGGAACCTGAATGCAGCCATTTGATGAAAACCGGTCATTACGCCATGTAGTACGTTAGCGACAGACCAGACACCGACAGACGCCGCTAACCCCACCTTTCCACCATAGCGATCGATCAGCCATCCACCCAAGGTAAACATCACGGCGTATCCCACTAGGAAACTGGTATTGACCCAACCATATTCGACATCTGTCAACCCGAAAGCCTTTTCGATTTCGATGATCGCAATAGACAATACCTGCCTATCCAGAAAACTGAGTCCTGTCGCAATAAACAGCATCCATACAACAAACCACCGAAGTTTAACAGATTTCATAATTGGTTAACGCACTAAGTTTATAAAAACAAACATAAATACCTTTCTTCTTATTACCAAACTAAATTGTATTTTTATTTGTATCTTTCTCTTTCATATGGAAGAACACAAAAAAACACCCTATTATTGCAACATTCACTTTGTGCGTTAATATAAAAGGAGCCGACGAATGGCAAAGGACACCTCAAATAAATTCATGACAATCAGCCTGGATATCATCGAACGGATACGGAATGGGGAATACCTGCCCGGCGATAAGGTTCCGTCTGAGAACGAAATCATCCATCGCTATCGGGTGAGCAACACCACTGCGCGGAAAGCGTTGTTGGAGATTGAGTTGAAAGGGTGGGCAAAACGCATCAAGGGCAAAGGGACGTTTGTGCTCAACCGAACAGAAGACAGGCACCTACTCCGTACGTTGGGTTCAGTTATCGATACACGAACAGGTTTCCACGAAAAACTCCGAGCAGAAGGTTTTGAACCTCGTAATTTCATTTTGGAGAAAACCATTTTAACCGAAGGTGTGTCGTCTGAAATCGGGGGGAAGCATCACATCATTGAGGGCCCGGTGCTGAAAATCCATCAGCTCCGCTATGCGAATGAGATTGTGATGAAAGATGAAACCAAATACATATCTTTGGAATTATGCCCCAAAATCCAATTGCTGCCTACCGAAGTTTCGTACTTCAAAATCTATGAAGAAAAATACCACCTCACCATCGATGATGTTATGCAGACACTAAGTGCGGAAATCATGGCTCCCGACAACTCCGAAAATCGGTTTGAAGCATCTGAGGCTATCCCTGTTTTTGTACTGGACAGCGCAGTGGTCACCCAAACAAACCACACCGTGGAGCTCGAAAGATCCTTTTACCGAGGCGACAAATACCGTTTTGCGATCCATGCCAATCCCAGTTTTTGACGTCGTCGGCTTATTTATTCGATTGTTTCGCCGCAAACTGGTAAGTTTGCAGAAAACAGTTTATATAGATGAAGATCATCGCTATTGGCCGCAACTATACCGAACACGCCAAAGAATTGCATAATCCGGTACCGGAAAAACCCGTCATTTTCCTGAAGCCGGATACGGCTGTCTTGAAAGATAACCGGGATTTTTATTATCCGGATTTCTCCAAAAACATTCACCACGAAGTGGAAATCGTGCTGCGGATCTGCAAAGAAGGAAAGCACATCGGCGCGAAATTTGCATCCACCTATTACGATGCCATTGGGCTGGGAATTGATTTTACAGCGAGAGATATCCAACAGCAGCATAAAGAGAAGTCGCTGCCGTGGGAGCTGGCCAAAGCGTTTGACGGTTCGGCACCGGTAAGCGAATTGTTTCCGAAGGAAACGTTTGGCGATGTGTATGACCTGACATTCCGGCTGGATAAAAACGGTGAGACGGTACAAATGGGCAACACGCGGGACCTGTTGTTCTCTTTTGAAGACATTCTGGTGTTTGTATCCCAGTACATCACGCTACGCAAGGGAGATCTCATTTTTACCGGTACGCCTGCGGGTGTCGGCCCGGTGGCTGTAGGCGATTTATTAGAGGGCTTTATCGGCGATCGGCAGCTGTTTCGTTTTCATGTGAAATAATAGGAGACTTCATGAGGTTTATTTTTGTTTTAGCGATTATCTATACATTTACTATTCCCAATGCAGGTGCGCAGATCCCTCTTATCAAAACCCGCGAATATCCGAAAGGCTACTTCCGGAGTCCGCTGGCCATCCCATCCCAGGCGTCCGGCACCTTTGCCGAACTACGTTCCACGCATTTCCATGCGGGCGACGATTACCGTACCCAGCAGCGGGTAGGTCTCCCTGTTTTCGCGGTAGCCGATGGCTACGTCTCGCGGGTACGCGTACAGATCGGTGGAGGCGGAAACTCGGTCTATATCAATCACCCCAACGGGTATACAAGCGTGTATCTGCACATGCAGGAATTCAGCGCCCCATTGATGGCTATCGTTAAGGCCAAGCAATATGAGCTGCAGCGCTTTGATGTGGATATCCCGCTTGGAGAAAATGCTATGGTCGTGAAAAAGAGTGACCGGATTGGCTTATCGGGTAATTCGGGCAGCTCCGAAGGTCCGCACTTGCACTTTGAAATTCGCGACACGAAAACCGAGGCGCCGCTGAATCCTCAGTTGTTCGGCGTTCAATTTCCTGACGACATCCCCCCTATTATCCGTGGCATTACAGTCTATGATCTGGCCGCTGACCCTTTCAGCGAACATACGCCCCGCAGGCACCTCTTGCTTACCGATAAACAGACGATTCCAGTAAACGGGCGGTTTGGTGTAGGAATCAATACCGTAGATCGACATAACGGCACCTCGTTCAACAACGGAGTGTATTCCATCGAGCTCTTACTGGACGATCAGCCCATCAGCACGGTATTATTTGAAGAACTGTCGTTTGAAACCTCCGGCACCATCCATTCCTATATTGACTATCCCTACTATATACTGAAAAAGACCCGGGTGCAAAAAAGCTTTAAAGATCCCAATAACCCTGTGAATATCTTCCATTTTCTGGAAAGGGATGGAAGCATCACACTGACAGATGAACAAGTGCACACCCTCACCTACCGCGTACGCGATGCGCATGGTAATACCAGCGTGCATGCATTCAGGGTACAGAACAACCCTTCGTATACGCCGCCACGACAAGCTGTCAACGAAACCGCAATGTTCCGTTACGACCGCGAAAACCGTTTTGGCACCGGACATCTTGAAGTAGCCGTGCCCAAGGGCGCCCTGTATGACCACCTGCATTTCACCTATTCTGAAGGAGCACGTCCAAAAGACGGCTATTCGATGCTGCAACACGTGCATAACCGCTTCATTCCCCTGTTGAAAAGCTACGAACTAAAAATAAAGCCCGATGAAACGTTGACCGATACACTGAAATCGAAAGCCCTTATCGTTGATATCGAAAGAAGGTCTTACGGAGGTAATTTCGAGGGTGGATGGGTGCGCACACAAACGCGGTCTTTTGGAAGTTTTTATGTGACTGTCGATACGCTTCCACCCACAATCCAACCGCAAAACATCAGCGAAGGCAGGGATATGGGCGCGATAAGCCGGGTTAATTTCAAGATTTCTGATGATCTGTCAGGCATCCAGTCATTCAACGGATACATCGACGATCAATGGGTGTTAATGGAATACGATTCCAAATCGCGTTCCCTTTGGCATGTGTTTGAACGCAACTTAGCAAAAGGAAAGCATCGATTCCGGCTGGAAGTTGTGGATTGGAAGGACAATTCAAAAGCGTACGAAGTAAACTTTATCAAATAATATCACGAATATAACAGCACGCACCCGAATGACAAAGCTTAACGTAGGGGATAAAGCCCCGGCCATCACTGCGAAAAACCAATATGGAGAAATGGTCTCACTGGCAGACTATCAAGGAAAGAAAATCATTCTCTATTTTTATCCAAAAGACAATACACCCGGCTGCACTACCGAAGCCTGTAATTTCCGCGACAATTATCAGTCGCTCCTGGCCGATGGCTTTGAAGTAATCGGCGTCAGTGTTAACACAGAACGTTCGCACCGAAATTTCACCAAGAAATTTGATCTCCCTTTTAATTTGCTGGTGGATACCGATCAGAAGATCGTCAATGACTATGGTGTTTGGGGCGAAAAAATGCTATTTGGGAGAAAATACATGGGGACCTTACGCACAACATTCCTTATTGACGAGCAAGGCATCATTACGCATATTATTGACAAAGTGGACAACGAGCGCGCCGCTCAGCAGGTAAGGGAATTGTTGGCCAACTAACGGTGAAACAGATATTCTTCATTGTCACAGGCTTTCTACTGCTGGTCATAGCTGTAGCATGGGGATATGAAGCATATCGCCAACATCGTTCGTACCAAACGCCGATTCCGACTAAAGCCTCTGCGGTCGTCCGTATTGGTGTAGATGCCCTTTTGGTAAAACTGGCTTGGAATGCGTTGTGGAACGGTGACTATTACCGCGATGAACAGGGAAAACCCGTCGAATTCGATCGCGACACATGGTCACAGAGCGGAATGGTGATACCCGCAAATCTATTTTTATATCAACTCATTTCGTCCGCCCACGATGCCACCGCCGGTGTCTATTTCGGTTCGGTTCCCCTAACCGATAGCGCCGAGTTTTCCAAATGGCTAGGCGGACAGCCAACCCTACTTGTTGAGCAGGATACGTTGGGAACGTTTGCCCATTCCGAATATATATTGGCCGGGTATGACGCCGATCGGGTCTTTTTTGCCTTGTCTCCCCAAAAAATCACACCGGCATTGCCCCTGATTCGGGAAAAGATACATGCACTGATGACATCTCCTGAATGGACAGCGGTTGGTAAAGGTCCATTTCAAGACATCCGGAAATTGAGTGGACACATCGCGATGACGGGTGAGTACCGAACAGCAATTGAGTTTAAAAACGGGCGGGTTTTATTTTCCGTTGTACATGCGTTGGAAAATCCATCGGTAGCCGAAGCGGGCAGGCCTCAATTCCCCGATTCCAATACAGCCAGCCTTTGGATAGCCGGCGTACCATCCTTCTTAGCTGGCAAACTCTTCGAGATCGGTCCTTATACATGGCACGGAGACAGCCTGCTGAAATATGATAACGGGAATCTTATGATGGAATGGAAAGGTACGGTGATCCAACAGGATACGGTTATCAGTTATGATTACGACGACGATTTCGTGATGCAGGAACGCAAGGAGCTTATCGAACAGTCCGTCCCGGAAATTTATCTTTCCATGGCAGCCAGCGAAGGTTTGCTTGACTATCTGCGGACCCAAGGTATCGTTGACCCGCAAGGGTTAAGTCGGGAGGCAATGCCGTTATACCACGTAGGCATAAGCGCTATTGACGGTGACTTCCTGCAATTGCATACGGCAGATCATTATTCAGATATCCCGAAACAACGTCCTGCAACCGATGATGCCCTGTACTTACGGGTTAACTTTGGACGTATGGACTCAACTTCTATCTCGTCCGTATTTACCCCTTATATACAGCTTTTTGATTACCTGGAAGCTTCGGGCCAACGGACAGACGAGAAGAAAGTAACCACACACGGAGTACTCCGCATGCGCAATACTCGGATCAATGGCCTAATGCAGCTTGTCAACGCGGTGGAAGGCGGTATTCTGTAAGCGTGTTTCAGGGCTCGCTATCCAGTTGGGCCAAAATCGCACTCCTTCTGGCAATGTGGGCAAACGATACTACTTTGTGTTCCTGCTCCAAGGTATCATAGAGGAGTACTACTTTCTCCCAGATCGCGCGCCTATCCTGGGCATCGTCCTTCAACGTACCCAGCACATCCAGGAAATCAGCTAATAGTCCTAATTCTTCCGGCTTCAAATCTTCCTTTTTGAACCGCTGAATGAACACATTGGCAGGGGTCTCCAATAAGTCCGTAATGTTCGTGCCGAAATACTCTCCAAGTACCTCCTGCAACGTGGACAAGGCTTGTGTTTCCTGCCGTTCTTCAATGAGCCGTTTTACCTTTGCCAGTGTATGGCTCAACTGCTGCATCTGTGCAGTTAATGAATCTCTTTTAAGCATTTTCTTATAGTTGACCTTCCGTCACATATCCCAGCATGTATTCCTGGAATTTTTCATAATAGACTTTAAACAGTTCTTTTCTATTGGGAGCATCCAACTCCAGGAACAACACGCCCTGATCCTGAAAATCAAATGGTCGTATGGTCATGTTATCTTTAAATGAAACACCTTTGTTTCCCTGCAGTTTATATACGGCCTCTTTTGCACACCAACAAGCATATAGCTTTTCAATGTGGTCGTTTCCGACGACCTCCAGTTCTTCCGCTTTCATGAACTTATCCGCAATACGCAGGATTTTCGGTTTCACCAACTCGAGGTCAATTCCAACCTCACCACTGTCGCTCATCATTACGGCAGCATAATCGAAGGAGTGCGTCAGCGAAATCCGCTGCGGAAAATTCGCCAGATACGGTTTGCCATTTTCGTCAGACGGGCAATTGATGTAACCCGGCGTATCCAGCATTTTCCGCAGCAACACGCGGGTAGCCAGCCAGTGCAGCGTGCGCTTGCCTTTGTTCAGTCGGTTAAGCACTGCCTTTTCCCGATTATCCAACTGCAAGCGGCTGATGAGATCTTCCGCCGATTCTTCGATGCGCCAGATTGCGAAGCGGACATTGTTATCGAACTCGCGTAAGTATACTAATGCCATGTAGTCAAACTTACATAAAAACTAACAATTATTACATTATCTTTGGCGGAATGATTTTATCTGATAAACGTATACTGGAAGAAATTGAACGGGGTTCGATCATCATCGAGCCATTCCGCCGGGAGTGCTTGGGCACCAATTCATACGACGTCCATTTGGGGAAATATTTAGCCACCTATCGGGATCGGGTACTTGATGCCAAGAAACACAATGAAATTGTTCACTTTGAAATTCCGAAAACCGGTTTCGTTTTGGAGCCCAACGCGCTTTATCTTGGCGTAACCCTTGAATATACCGAAACACATAACCACGTACCTTTCCTGGAGGGCAAATCGAGCACAGGACGTCTTGGTATTGACATCCACGCCACAGCAGGCAAAGGTGACGTCGGATTCTGCAATACGTGGACCCTGGAAATTTCCGTGGCACAACCTGTGCGGGTTTATGCTGGTATGCCCATCGGCCAGTTGATTTATTTTGTAGTCGAAGGGGATATTGAAACCCTGTACAACACCAAGGGAAATGCCAAATACAACAACAAGACTACCCGTCCGGTTGAGAGCATGATGTGGAAGAATGAGTTTTGAAACGGCTATCGGCTTTCAGCCATCGGAAGTCGGCCATCAGTCATTGCGACCAACGATTTACTGTGTGTTGCCCGGCGAACTATTTGCCTCCGAACTCCATTAAGTAAGCCTTCAAAAATTCATCGATTTCGCCATCCAATACAGCTTGAGTATTGGAGGTTTCCACGTTGGTTCGGAGATCTTTTACCAATTTATAGGGATGCAGCACATAATTCCTGATCTGCGAACCCCATTCGATCTTTTTCTTGCTGCCCTCTATCGCCGCTGTGGCTTCCTGCCTTTTGCGCATTTCGATTTCGTACAATTGTGATTTCAATAGACGAATGGCATTTTCCTTATTCTGAAGCTGCGAACGCGATTCCTGGTTTTTGATAATGATGCCTGTGGGCTTATGGTGCAAGCGTACCGCGGTCTCAACCTTGTTTACGTTCTGCCCCCCTGCACCTCCGGACCGGAATGTATCCCATTCGATATCGGCGTCCTTCACCTCAATTTCGATATTGTCATCCACCAACGGGTATACATATACGGACGCAAAGGAAGTATGTCGCTTGGCATTGGAATCAAACGGAGAGATCCGGACCAGCCGATGCACGCCGTTCTCCCCCTTGAGGTAGCCATAGGCAAAGTCGCCGGAAAACTGTAGGGTAACCGTCTTGATGCCCGCCACATCGCCCTCCTGATAATCCTGCTCGGTTACCTTATAGCCATTGCTTTCGCCCCACATGATGTACATACGCATCAACATACCTGCCCAGTCGCAACTTTCCGTTCCTCCCGCGCCGGCAGTGATTTGCAGCACGGCGTCCAGCTGATCTTCCTCGGCACTCAGCATATTTTTAAACTCCAGTGCCTCTATTTTCTCCAGCGCGCTGTCGTACTGCTCCCGAAGGTCAGTCTCCGATGCATCCCCGGATTGGTAAAAATCAAACATGACCAGTGTGTCATCCACGGCCTCGGCCACTTCGTCGAAATGGTCGGTCCATATTTTCTTACTTTTGATGGATTGCAGCGTCTTTTCCGCCGCTTTGGAATCATCCCAGAAATTGGGTTGTAATGTGATATCCTGCTCGGTTTCTATCTCAGCTTTCCGTGCATCGATGTCAAAGATGCCTCCTCAGGGAAGCTGTTCGATCCCTCAAGTCTTGTATCTGTTCCTTGGTCATGGGGGCAAAGGTAAAGGAATTTGACGACAATTGTACATCACAACAATTTTATCTAAGTTTGGCCGCGATGGCAACGCGTGATAAGATCTATTTCGCTTCTGATTTTCACTTGGGAGCACACCCCCATTCAACGACCCGTGAACGGGAGTCGCGCATTGTCCGTTGGCTGGATGCCATCAAAATGGATGCGGTTGAGCTCTATCTGATGGGAGATATCTTTGACTTTTGGTTTGAATATGCCACGGTGGTGCCGAAAGGTTATATCCGTTTCCTGGGCAAGTTGGCCGAATTGGCAGATCTGGGCGTAAAAATCATATTTTTCAAGGGAAACCACGACATGTGGATGTTTGGCTACCTGAAAAATGAGCTGGGGGCCGAAATCGTAGATAACGAGTTAATCCTTGAGCGGGGCGGAAAAACCTTTTACCTCCATCACGGAGACGGATTGGGCCCGAGCGACGGCACTTACAAGTTTTTAAAAAAAATATTTCGCAGCCGCTTCTGCCAATGGCTATTTGCCCGGCTACATCCCAACCTGGGAATTGGTATCGCGCAACGATGGTCTGCCCATAGCCGGATCGCTTCCGGCGGACAAGAAACTTTTCAAGGCGAAGACAAGGAATGGCTGATTGTGTATGCCAAGTCTATGCTCGAAAAGCAGCATTATGACTATTTTATATTTGGTCATCGCCACCTCCCTTTGGAAATCGATCTCCCCAATAGCAGCAAGTATATCAACCTGGGCGAGTGGATAAACCACAACACGTATGCCGTGTTTGATGGGACGCAATTGGCATTGCGGCAATGGGAACCCTAGTTTCAGTATGGACATCCTCACGATCATATCCCGCATCGCCTCGTTACCTTCCGCTTCGGCGCATCGTTTGGCAGCAATTGCAAGTCCCATCGCTTTACGCAGAGGTCACTTACTCTTCCGGGCTGGTAGGTTGGAACATGATATTTACCTCGTTTCCCAAGGGCTTGCCCGCGTCTATTATCACCATCGTGCAAATGATGTAACCTTATGCTTCGGGATGGAGGGTGATGCATTAATTTCGCTGCGAAGTTACATTCAGGATAGTCCGGGTTATGAAAACATTGAGTTATTAGAAACCAGCGAACTCTATCGACTAAGAATTGCCGACTTGCACCAATTGTACACTAGTGATATTCACATCGCAAATTGGGGAAGAAAACTCGGGGAGCTCGAGTTGATAAAGACAGAAGAGCGGTTGATGTCGCGGCAGTTCAAAAGTGCTGCCGAACGCTATGAAGAACTCCTAAAAAATCAGCCGAATCTTTTGCAGCGCGTTCAATTGGGGTACATTGCATCGTACCTGGGCATTAGCCAGGTCACGTTGAGCCGTATCCGTGCAGAAATCAGGTAATCATTTTTTATCATTTGTAAAAAATTGGAGGCTCCTTAATGCGGATATTTGCAGCGGAAAATAACCCAAGTTTGTTATGAATTGGATCATCTTGATTATTGCCGGTTTGTTTGAGGTAGGATTTACAACAAGCCTCGGCAAAGCGAAAACCACTATGGGTCTGGAATCTATCTGGTGGTACGCAAGTTTCGCCATTTGTCTTACCGTAAGCATGGTGTTGTTGATACGCGCCACCCAAACGCTACCACTTGGTACTGCCTACGCAGTATGGACTGGCATCGGGGCGGTCGGCACGGTATTGATCGGCATCATCTTCTTTAAAGAGCCGGCTACACTGTGGCGGGTGGTCTTCATCACCACCCTGATTGGCTCGATCATCGGTCTCAAGGCGGTATCGCCGCACTGACATCGTGCTCCCACTTTTTTGCATCCAAAAAAACCCGGTAAAAAAGCGTATTTTTGTGCACGTTATTGCTGATACAAAACAGCAAATTCACAGGTAACAAGCTATGCTAGAGAAATTAAAAGCCATAAAAGACCGGTGGGAAGAAGTGGAGCGCGATTTAAGCAGCCCTGAAGCCATCAATGATATGAAACGGTTTGCCCAGCTCAACAAAGAATACAAGGATCTCGGCAAAATCGTAGACCAATACCATATTTATAAAAATATAGTCAGCAACATTGAGACCAATAAGGGCATCCTTGCCAATGAAAAGGACCAGGAATTACGTGAAATGGCCAAGGAGGAACTGGATATCCTCTTAGAACAAAAGGAAGCCAAAGAAGAGGAAGTTCGGTTGATGCTTATCCCGAAAGACCCGGAGGATTCTAAAAATGCCATATTGGAGATCCGTGGCGGCACAGGTGGTGATGAAGCGGCATTATTTGCGGGTGATCTTTATCGGATGTATACGCGCTACTTTGAGCAAAAGGGATGGCGTGCCGAAGTAATGGACGTAACCGAAGGAACGGCTGGTGGCTACAAAGAGGTTATCCTGAAGGTGACCGGTGAGGATGTTTATGGCCAGTTGAAATACGAATCGGGCGTACACCGTGTACAGCGCGTGCCTGATACGGAAACCCAGGGTCGCGTACACACCTCCGCTGCATCCGTAGCCGTGCTCCCCGAGGCCGAGGAGGTCGACGTGGAGTTAAACCCCGCGGATGTCGAACTACAGACATCCCGCTCCGGAGGGGCCGGCGGCCAGAATGTAAATAAGGTGGAAACCAAGGTGCAGCTTACCCACAAGCCCACCGGGATCGTGGTAGTGTGCCAAGTGGAGCGTTCGCAGTTGGCTAATCGGGAGCTCGCGATGGAGATGCTACGATCGAAGCTGTACGAATTGGAAGTACAGAAAAAGCATGGGGATATTGCCGCCAAACGGAAGACGATGGTCTCGACAGGCGATCGTTCCGCTAAGATCCGCACGTATAATTATCCGCAGGGACGAGTCACAGAGCACCGCATTGGAATGACGATGTACAACCTTCCGGCCATTATGGATGGTGATATTCAGGATATTATCGACGCACTTCAATTCGCGGAAAACGCAGAAAAAATGAAGGAAGGCGCAACATTATAAATATTTTAAAATTTTTATTTGCAAATAGCGAAAACACGCTATATTTGCAGTCCCGAAAGGGAAGCAGGTTCGGTAGTTCAGCTGGTTAGAATACATGCCTGTCACGCATGGGGTCGCGGGTTCGAGTCCCGTCCGGACCGCCAGTTTAAAACGCAATCATCTTTAAAACAGGTGGTTGCGTTTGTTTTTGAGGGTGGGAAATGTTTTTATAGGTTTGAGGTCAACGTAACCACTTGCATAACCCCTTGTCCATCGCTATCTTTGTAGCAAATGCCATAAAGGAATTTAAAAGGCAAAAAGAATCCCCGTCCGATATAAACTATAAACACATGGAAGAAAAGCATATTGTCAAAATCTTGTCCATTGAGCCCGATACTCATAACGTAAAGCGGTTCAGGGTGGAAAAACCCAATGGTTATACTTTTATTCCCGGGCAGGCTACCGAGATAACCATCAATAAGGAAGGCTGGCTGGACAAGCGGAACCCGTTTACCTTCACCTCGCTCAATGAGTGGGATTTCCTGGAATTTACGATCAAGATTTATGATGAGCATAAAGAAGTTACGCATCAGCTAGGATTATTGAAACCGGGGGATGAGCTGATTTTGCATGACGTTTGGGGCGCCATCCAATATAAAGGGGAAGGAGTCTTTATTGCAGGTGGCGCTGGAGTTACACCGTTCATCGCCATTTTCCGACAATTACATAAGGACAGCATGATAGGCGCCAATAAACTGTTCTGTTCCAACAAAACCGCAGCAGATATTATATTGAAGAATGAGTTCACGGAAATACTGGGCAAAAATTTCATCAACACGATCACGGATGAAAATACACCCGGTTATGAGCATCGCCATATTGACGAGGCCTATTTAAAAGACAATATCCAGAATTTTGACCAAGATTTTTATATCTGCGGCCCGGAGCCAATGATAGACTCCGTACAGCAGGCTGTAAAAAATCTGGGCGGTTCGGCGATCACGGTGGAACTGTAAAAAATCCGCATTTCTGTTTCAGGAAATGAAATCCCCACTAGAACTCCCTTTGGGTTTCGGGGATTGCTTTTATTGGATTTATAATTGAAAAAGCCATACCCTATCCTTCATACAACATAAGTTCACAGCGCCTCCCGCATCTTACAGACAGTGCCCAAAGATCGATAACCTGACCCAATCAATTTATTCAGCATCCCAATGACGTGATGTAACCATTTTAATCCAATGGCGCATGGCCTTTCGGCTTATGAGGGGAAAGCTAAATGAACTCGTCATGCCCGATTGGTTGGGTACTACATAAGCGATACAAACGTCCGCCCTAGCTGTGTGCGTGCAAAAACGCTAGCACTTAGAGAAAATTCAGAATGCTTAAGTGATACGCAATGCAAAAACGTTAACTACGAGTAACACATTAGTGCCTTCGCAGTCTCAATGAGAAGTAGTGTCATATGAAAACATCAAACCGACTTTCCCATGCTCTTCTTAGTAATCGGATACTGATTATCCTGTTAATTTTATCGCAGGGCGTGGGGTCGTTTGCTCAGCGTAAATTACCAGTGATCCGGGCAAATTCCAAAACCGCGAGTATCAGGGACGGAAAACACTTCAAGAAGAATTACTGGGCCATTATGCCCGAAAAGAGACCCGATATCTACTATACAGAAATACCCGGAAAAGCCCAAAAGCTTACCTTTATTACCGACCAGGATTCCATTTCTTTTAATGTAAGCTACGGGGAAAACTATGATTTCATCGTTCTGCTAAATGGTAAAGATACCTGCTACACCCGGATTTCTGCAACGTACAAAAAACCACTACTACTAACCAGGATAAAAAATAACCATGTCCCGGACACCATACCTTTCACCGTTAGTGACCGACATAAGATACATGTCAAAGCAAAACTTAATGGCTCTGACGAGCTTACAGTAGAAGTCGACCTTGGGGCAGGTGGAACAGTCATCAATAAAAACCATCTGAAAAAAGTGAGGATCAAGTTTGATGAAAAAATTACACTTGCTAACACCGACGGGATAAATGAGGTTCAATCTTCCAGTAAAAACCTACTGCAAATCGGCAACCTGACCTGGGACAGTGTACAGGTATCCGTAGCCAGCAACATGAAGGAATACGAAGACCTGATTGTGGGAAATTACCTATTCAAAGACAAGGTTCTGGAACTTAATTACGACAAAAACACGATGATCGTGCATGATGCCCTGCCTGCAATGGCCGCCAATTATAGCCGGCATGATGTGATACTTGATTACGGAGTGATCCCACACCTATTCGTGAAACTCAAGGTCGGCGAAAAAGAAAAAGAGGGTTGGGTGATGTTTGACACCGGTGCTCAAAGTACCCTTCTTAGCAGCGAAGATGTTGGCAAATCGGATGGAATCTTCTTTGAGGCTGCCGAGATGCTTGGATTAAATAAATCGAAGCGCCCTACGCTTACTGTCAATAATCAGGAATTTGCAGGCTTTCAGTATAGGACCCGGAATACGGGCAGCGACGGTTTAAACATGATCTTGGGAAACTCGCTGTTAAAACGGTTCAATCTGATCCTGGACAATCGCAACGGACACATGTACCTCCAGCCCAACTCTCTGCAGGACGCCCCTTATGAAAGGAATGATGGCTATTACGTGGTAAGAGTACTCGCCGGAATGCTCGTCCTGCTCATCGCAATTCTGCTATATAAGAAATTAAAAAGACACCGTGTAGCAATCTGACTTCCCTGCTGGTTTTTCCATCGTTTATAACAATCGCAGACGATCAAACTTAGATAAATTATTGATATTGATCAATACGCCTTTTTGGTATCAATGAAATCGCTCCGAAACGTTGGATGTATTTGAAAGCTCGTCGTAAAATCCCGTTAGTGTGTTGTATACAGAATATTGGAACCTGCCATCCACACCTTTTTACCCGGAGGAGGTACCCGGAGTTCAAACCCCAGCCAATCCCCTGCCTCTGGCTTTGTGGCAGCCCCATCGCCGTTGCTATCACCACCATGGGCATCATCCTTCAGTGAAGTCATAATCGCGGTGGCGTGCAAATCGATCAAACGGGTATCAGGATAACCGGATATCCCCGCTCCCGACCCCAGGAACTTAACCACGACATTAGGGCCAATCGTGATGGTATGTTTACTTTCTTTCGGGCCATGGAAGAAGCCAGTGATGGAATAAGGCACTTCAGTATATCCCCAGGTGACATCCCCGTACTGATGATTCAGCCCGAGCATGTGAATGAAGTTCCTAGCGTTAGTCTGTGATGGATCTGCCGGATTGTAAAACTTGTTGCTTGGATCAACCGGAAAATACGGGTTGACACTTATGGGCTTATCGTTATCGTAAAACACATTGTTGGTAAACTTACTGTTGTTCGGGTCGGGTTTATCCACAATAAAGTTGGCACTGAAGGCATACTGAGACACGTCCGTCCCCGGCGAGCGCGAAGAATAGGTATGGGCAAACGTGCAATGATCAAACGTGAATGCATCCCCTGCTCGTGAATCGATTATAACGGCCATGGAATGGGCGCGGGAAAAATTTCCGCCTGCATACAGGAAATCACAATAGGTAAAGCTATGGTTATTGCCGCCATCGATATAGATCCCACCCCAATCGCCTTTTTCCGGTTGAGCGGTACCTTCGCCTTTTAGTGTATTCCCACAATGCGAGCCATCTGCATAGGAAGTGAAGACAATATGTTTATCGGCGGTACCGTTAGCGATAATTTTGCCTCCCGCGCCTGGCCGAACATCGATAGCTGATTTCGAAAACTTCATGACGGTGCCCGGCTCGATAGTCAATTCAGCCTTCACTTCGATAGCCGTGCTTTCAAATACATACACCTTATCCGCCGTCCAGGTAGTGGGCGATTCGATAATCACCGACGTATTCACAAATTCCTGGACGAATTCGCATCCCCTCGAAGTCTCTTCATCTTCGACCGGACTCTTTTGACAAGCAGCTACTATAGCGCTCAACAATGTGAAATAGATCAAACGATACTTATTCATGATTTTGCGTGTTTTTGTTTTGTCATTCTATGTGCAACCATTTGCGGTTCAAAATTTAAAAGTCAAACCTATCGACAGGACCGAAACGCCATATCCAAGTTCGGCGTAGGCGCCCAGGTTTTCTTTAAAGAACCATCGTCCGCCCAGAAAGCCTGAAAGACCAATGCCACTGCCGTAATTGTTGGCAAGATCTGAGCCGGCCCCCTCGGCCTTGTAGTTGACGATGTTGTAGCCTAACATAGCTCCGCCGTATACATCCAGATTGGGCAGATCGGTGAAACCGTTATAATGATAGGCACCCCGCAGACCAACAATAATGTAATTCCACTTAGCTGTATACCCCATATCGGTATATTTATAACCGGTGTTTCCCAAGTAGCCTCCTAGGCTAATTGCTCCCGGGCCACCTACCTCCCAAAAACCATGGTCGACCGAAACACTGATGGCTGGACGAGCCTTTCCGAGCCCGCCTAATGCGGTTCCCAAGCCGATGCCCACGTTGGCTGCTGTTGTTCCTTGTTGGAAAGGCTGTGCGTTTACCGAAGCGGCTATTGCAACAGTCAAGAGAATAAAGATTGCTTTTTTCATGCTTTTTCTTTTAGTAGTTTATAACGTATCTTCCTCACGAAATGTAAAGGCAAAGTTACAGCAGTCCGTCGCTCGCGCTTACCCCCCAAAGGGGGTTTTTTGATGGGTATAAATAGCTTACTTTTGTTACAGTGGTCCTACATCAATCCGGTGATATGAAAAAATTTATAAATAAAGTAATGCACGGGGTCTCTGGCTTACTTCTGTGCGTGGCTGGTTGCCTACCAATAGCTTTGCTTGGACAATCCCTGGATTCATTGGAACAGGTATTGGCGACAAAAGACCTGACGGACTCAGAAAAAATCAACATATTAGATGACCTGTCCTGGTTCTACAATAGTATTGATGTGGAGCGTTCCCTAGATTTCGGCAAAAAAGGTTTAGTCCTTGCCCAGAATAACAAGGACGAAAAAATGGAATTTACGTTCTACAAAAACATAAGTTTAGCCTATTACGTGGCGGGTAGATATGACAGCGCAATATTCTATCTGGAGAAAGCCCTGCCTATTGCCGATAAACTACAGGAATACAGGCTACAAGCCTCAGTATACAGTACCTACGGCAACATTTACTTTTCCCAAGGCCAATATGATCAGGCCTTGGAGAATTATTTTGCTGCTGCCAAAATCTACGATGTGCATAACGACCTAGAAAAGCTAGCCATACCTTATAACAACATCGGCGGCGTTTATCAGCTGATGAAAAACTATGAACAGGCGCTCAAGTATTTTGAGATGACCGAGCAACTGGCGCTACAGACCGATGACCAAGAAGGTTTGGCTGGCGTATATGTATCCCTAAGCGATATTACCCTTCAGCAGGAAAAACCAAAAGAAGTATCGGTAGATTATGCGAAGAAAGCCGTTGAAATCTTCAAAAAACTAGGCAATAAACTCGCAGAGAACAATGCCTTGCTGACGTTGGCAAAGGTCTATTACCACCATAAAGACTATGCTGCAGCAGAATCTATCGCCGACCAGGCTTTACTACAGGCTAAAGAGGTGGGTTCTCCCAATTTAACTGCAAAAGCATTGATGATATTATCCAATTCGCACCTCAATCAAGAACAATATGCCCAATCGATCCTCGTGGCCAAAGAAGTATTAGACACCGACTCGACCGACAAAAATATTATCAAGAATGCCTATTCAAATCTGGCTCTGGCCAATGCCTACCTCGGACATCCGGAGCTCACCGGTGCGTACATGGAAAATTATCGGGATGCAGTAAATCATTATGCTAACGAATCTTATCAAAACTCTCTCTCCGGAATGGAAGTGAAATATGAGACTGAAAAGAAAGAGCTTAAAATCGAAGCCTTGGAAAAGCAACGGCAACTTTATGTCTGGCTGGGCATTTCCGGGGCCCTTATCCTGCTTATCGCATTGGCATTTGCCTTCATCCGCTACCGCCTGGCTGTAAGCAAACGGAAGCTAGCGGAGGAAGAGGCACAACGCCTGGAACAGGAAAAGCAGTTAGTGGCTGTACAGGCTACATTAGATGGCGAAGCGGCCGAACGCACACGCCTGGCAAAAGATCTGCACGATGGGTTGGGTAGCATGTTGTCCCTTGTGAAATTCAATTTGCCGCAGGTGCAAGGCGATGCGATATTGGAAACCGTGGACGTTTCCCGCTTTCAGACAGCGTTGGGCATGCTCGACGACTCCATACGGGAACTTCGTCGCGTCGCACACCACATGATGCCGGAGTCGCTGCTACGATATGGCCTCAAAGCTTCCCTATCCGATTTCTGTGCGGCTATCCCAATCGCGCGTTTTCATTACTTCGGCGACGAAACCCGCCTATCGGAAAAATTGGAAATCATGATTTATCGCTGTATTCACGAGCTGGTCAACAATGCGCTCAAGCACGCCCAAGCCAACCACATCAATGTGCAACTGGTGCATGAGCAAGACCGGCTATCCTTCACGGTAGAGGATGATGGTCAGGGTTTCGATCAGCAGCAGGTAACCGAAGGCATGGGCTTAAAGAATGTTCGGCAACGCGTAGCGGCCTTTCAAGGAGAGATAAACATCTATTCTTCTGCGCAGGGCACGGAAATCCATGTAGAACTGGAATTGACAAAAAAAGGAGAAAATGATTAGCGTAGTACTCGTAGACGATCATAAGGTCCTGACTGAAGGGTTACGGGGCCTAATTGCGGAATCGGGCATAGCAACCGTCATCGGCGTGGCGCACAGCGCTGCAGCATGTAGGCTTTCCCTTGGCTTCTGGAAACCGGATGTCTTACTGCTGGACGTGGGGTTGCCGGATATCAATGGTCTGGATTTCTGCAAAGAGATAAAAGAACAATTTCCCCGAATCAAGGTATTGGCGTTGACTACGCACAATGAATATACCGTGGTAAGGCAGATGTTGGATAACGGTGCTTCGGGCTACCTCATCAAAAACGCCATGGCAGATGAAGTATTGGCCGGAATAAAAGCCGTAGCTGCAGGCGAAACATTTCTCTGTCATGAAATTGATCTCCTCATGAAAAAGCCCGCTTCAAAAAACATCTGGTTGAGTCAACGAGAACGTGAACTGTTGCGATTGATCTGCGAGGGACTGACAAACGGTGAAATCGCTGAGCAGATTTTTTTGAGCCCGGAAACAATTAAGGGCTACCGCAAGAATCTGTTATTGAAACTGGGCGCAAAAAATACAGCCGTGCTCGTAAAGATGGCATTCGAACAAAAACTGATCTGACTGACAGCACCCACTTTTTATCCCTTGTCGCATCCACCCCCCTAAATTGTCATATATTCCCATACTCGGTTACTGATTTAACGACTATGTTTGTATAATGGAAAATGCCCAGGCAAACCACTTTAATACGGTCGATGAATACTTGGCAACCCTTACTGACGATCGAAAAAAAGCAATTATGGAACAATTGCGGACCGTCATTAAACAAGCTGTACCGGAAGCCGACGAATTGATCAGCTACCAAATGCCTGCATATAGGTATCACGGAATACTCATTTACTTTGGAGCCTGGAAAAGCCATTGGGCGATCTATCCTGCCAGTGCAACTATCAAAGCGACCTTGAAGAAAGATCTATCCAACTACAAACAGACGAAAGGTGCTATACAGTTTCCCTGGGACCAACCATTTCCCGAAACGTTGATAACCAAACTTGTCAAAAAACGTAGGGAGGAAAATATCGAGAAGGCAAGGACCAAAGGAACGTCTTCAAAAAAGTAAATTGATATGTTTTTCTTCGAACGGACGATACAACGGCATACGCCTGCCGATGCAACTCGAAACGATGAATCTCTTGAATTGTCAGACGGTGGAGTCTTATTGAAGGTATTAACATATGCCGACAATCAAGCCTATTACCGGTTATATAGGGAAATCACTGAAATTGTCGCCCACAATGACTTCTCAGATCCTCCCCTACTGCCTAATGAAACAGCGGAATGCTTTGCAAAACGTATTGTTTCTAGGTGCGAGATGCTATGGACGATTCGCTTGGCTGATTATCCGACCACAGTTATCGGCGACTGCGCGTTGCACCACTGGGATCGGAACAACCACGAAATCGAATTTGGGGGATCCCTCGTCCCCGCATATTGGGGAAACGGTATTATGGCCGCAGCTTTCAGGCTTGTTGCTGCATTTGCTAAAATGACCTATTCGATAAACGCGATGCGATGCACCGCGCCACTCACAAACCACAATGCGCGTCGGTTTGCTGAAAAAATGGGATTCGATCTTTTCCGGTTATCGGATAATGCTGTTCTTCTCAGAAAGACATTGTAAAAAATGAGATCATCACACTATGTTTTGATAATTTTTTTAGTAAAAAATAGGCTAACTATTTGGATTTCTCCGAATCATGCTTTAATTTTACTAAAAAAATTAGAATATGGATGTCCTGTTTCAAACTACCCAGAAATTTCATTTGTATGAGTATTTACTGATTATTGAACCCGTTGCCGCCGTAAAAAAGCAAATACGTGCATTTAAAGACTACTTTATAAAAAGTCATCGCTTTCCCAATGCCATTGTTTCCAAGGGCCATATTACGTTGATGAGGTTTGTGCAATATGACACATATGAAAAGCATATTATCAGGCAGTTTCAGCAGCTGGCGGCAGCCATAAGCCCTTTTAATGTAGAACTCCAGGGTTTCGGTAGTTTCGGCCACACGTTATTTATCGATGTCAAATCGGCTGGAAACATACTCGAATTAATGTCTTTACACCGTAATGAACTCCGGCCTCTTCTAAATACGAAAGGATTTACACCGTATTTTGTTTCAAAGCCACATATGACGATTGCCCGTAATCTTACACCTTCCCAAACTGAAACCATATGGCCGATCTGGAACCGAACCAGGTACCAAGAGAGTTTTCAAGCCAAAAATATGGTTCTGCTGAAGCGGAAGAAAGGCACCTCTTCGTATTCAGTGGTCCACAAATTCAACTTTTTGGGCATATCGCCCAGGTTCACGCAGGGAAAACTATTTGCCTGACTTTATCTATCCGATTTTGAGCGCAACCTCTTTGCCATACATCATTTTGCGCAGGTTATTGAGTGCATAACGCATTCTACCCAACGCGGTGTTGATGCTTACATCGGTGACATCGGCGATTTCCTTAAAACTCATTTCGCCATAGTGTCGCATAATCAGGACTTCCTTCTGATCGTCCGGCAGAAGCTGAATCATTCTCCGCAGGTCTTTATGCGTTTGTTCACGGATCATTCGTGTTTCCGCACTTTCATCCGTAAAGTGAAGTACATCAAAAATGTCAAAACCATCGCTATTTACCACAACGGGCGTGCGACGCTCTTTTCGGTAATAGTCGATCACCAAGTTGTGCGCGATACGCATCACCCAGGGTAAAAACTTACCCTCCTCGTTATAGCGACCGTTCCTCAGGGTATTGATCACTTTGATAAAGGTATCCTGAAAGATGTCTTCCGCCAGGTACTCATCTTTCACCAACAAATAAATGGATGTATATATCTTTGATTTATATCGGTCAATTAAAACCTCTAGACCTGTCTCATCACCAGTAATATAAAGACGAATGAGTTCCTGGTCGGTTCGTTGTTCAAGCCTCATAATACGCTACGTTCACTTTTACTATTTTCAACAAAAAAATAAGTAATCCTTTTCGTGTAGTCGTATTTCCTATAGCTGCTCTCCTATATTAGTTTTTCAAAACAACACAAAAATTTCAGAAAATCAAAGCTTTTGTTTGAATTTAACGCTTAGGTAAACGGAAAAAGGGCCCGCATTGACGTGGAGCCCTTTTTCAATAATTTGTTACGCCATCTAGTTTATCCGTACAGCGGATATTCTGCCATAAGCGCTTTCACCTTATTGTGAATTTTGCTGAGTGCGGCATCATCATCATGCTTAATCAGCGCCACATCAATCATTTCGGCAATTTCCAGCATTTGCGCTTCTTTGACGCCTCTTGTCGTGACAGCAGCCGTACCCAAGCGGATACCGGATGTGACAAACGGAGACCGGTCGTCAAAAGGTACCATATTTTTATTGATCGTGATTCCTGCTTTGCCAAGGGCAGCCTCAGCGGCCTTACCACTGATCCCTTTGTTGCGAAGATCAATCAGCATCAGATGGTTGTCGGTACCGCCTGAGATAATGTTGTAATCCTTCCCGACAAATGCTTGTGCTAATACCGCTGCATTCTTTTTCACCTGAACGACATATTCCATATAATCTTCGCTCAGCGCTTCACCGAATGCAATGGCTTTGGCAGCAATGATGTGTTCCAATGGGCCACCTTGCGTACCCGGGAACACCGCCAGATCCAATAGCGAAGTGATGCTGCGGATCTCGCCTTTCGGGGTTTTGATACCCCATGGATTTTCAAAATCTTTGCCCACCATAATGAGACCACCGCGGGGACCACGCAGCGTTTTGTGCGTGGTAGTCGTCACCACATGGCAATGTGGCAGCGGATCACTCAGTAACCCGCGAGCAATGAGACCAGCAGGGTGAGAAATGTCGGCCACGACCAATGCTCCAATTTCATCGGCCACTCGGCGAATAAACGCATAGTCCCAGTCACGGGAATAAGCCGAAGCACCGCAAATGATGACCTTTGGTTTCTCCTGCAACGCGATTTCCTCCAATTGCTGGTAGTCTATCAATCCCGTTTCTTTATCTACGCCGTAGAATAACGGTTGATAAAGTTTTCCCGAGAAGTTAACCGGAGAACCGTGCGTGAGGTGCCCCCCATGCGAAAGATCAAACCCCAGAATCTTGTCGCCGGGCTGCAGCAGTGCCAAGAAAACAGCAGCATTGGCCTGTGCGCCCGAATGCGGCTGCACATTCACCCATTCCGCATTGAAAAGCTTTTTTGCGCGTTCGATAGCAATGGTTTCGACTTCATCCACCACTTCACAGCCGCCATAGTAACGTTTTCCCGGTAGGCCTTCCGCATATTTGTTGGTTAGCACCGATCCGGCCGCCTCCATTACTTGCTTACTTACGAAGTTTTCCGACGCAATGAGTTCGATGCCCTCTTCCTGACGCTTGAGCTCCTCATTGATTAATTTGAATATGGTTTCGTCCCTTCTCATTATGATACAAAGAATTGAATGTTAAAAAGTTGCGCAAAGATATAAACTTGCCTGTAATATTCAACCCATCAATTCACTTTTGATGGCTTTAAGTGCGAGTTCGTATGGGTTCTCGTCTAACGCCGCGACATGCCCCAGGAGAATTGCACCCAATTCTTTCGCGCTGGTGGATACCTGTAAGCCCATCCCTGCATTTCGGATGAGTGCAACTGTATTATCTTTTAGTTGCTTAGTAACAGACCAAGCAGCGTCACTCACATACAATTGCTGTGTAACATTATGCTGGTACTCCGCACGTATTTCGTCAATAAGGCGTTGTTCAAAATCCGCAGCGCTCAAGCCCTGTTCGTGTAAGCGCACCAACAGATTGGCCGGATTGATCCGTTCGACAAACAGGATAAGCCGTTCATAAGCCTGCAACCGCAACGGCAGGATATCCTTGTTGGAAGCATGTTTTTTTTCCAGCAGCTTGAGCTTGAATGTATAGCTGTTATACTTTGTCCAATACATCCAATTAGCTAAACTCACTACGATGCATCCTGCCAATGCATATTTGATAAGATCTATCGAAAACGCTGTAATATCCATGCTGCTCGGTTTGTTTATAGAACGTAAAATTCTGTGTATATCTGCAAAAGTGGGTAAAATTATGTATTTTTGCATGTTTAGAATTTAAATCACAACGAAATGAGTACAGCAACGCTTTCACCTTCGGCACCGCTGACGTTGACACCCGGCGCCGTCAGCGAGCTCAAAAAACTGAAGGAGCAACAGGAAATATCGGATGATTTCGGATTACGCGTAGGTGTAGAAGGAGGCGGATGTGCCGGTATGAACTATATATTGGGCTTTGATCAGAAAAAGGAAGGCGATTCTGAATACGATATTGACGGGATTCGGGTATTCATGAACAAGGCTCATGGATTATACCTTGCCGGCATGGAGATCGACTTCAAGAATGGTCTCGAAGCTCGTGGTTTTACCTTCAACAATCCCAATGCCAGCAGCACCTGCGGATGCGGCTCATCGTTTTCTGCATAAAATTCCCTGCTAAGAAAAGGTCTATTTTCTCGATTAGCTATTGTGCTACGCAATAAGCTTTACCGTTTTATTTACTAATTCCACACTTACTAATTCCTCACCTTTTCCATAGTACCTTATCCTGATACAGCTATCCTAGGCTAACGCTCTTCGACTATCCTTCATGATTCGGGTGGCTTGCAGACGAAACCTAGGAATTGGGAGCAAAGCGATCCGATTCCAGTTGAGGAGCAAACTGCCCAATCATAACTATACCCTTCCTACCACTCCGATGATTCGGGTGGCTTGCAGACGAAACCTAGGAATTGGGAGCAAGCGATCCGATTTCAGTTGAGGAACAAACTGCCCAATCATAACTATACCCTTCCTACCACTCCGATGATTCGGGTGGCTTGCAGACGAAACCTAGGAATTGGGAGCAAAGCGATCCGATTCCAGTTGAGGAACAAACTGCCCAATCGTAACTATACCCTTCCTACCACTCCGATGATTCGGGTGGCTTGCAGACGAAACCTAGGAATTGGGAGCAAAGCGATCCGATTCCAGTTGAGGAGCAAGCCATCCGAATCATATCTCCCTTTTTCCTTTCGTACTAATTCCCTATCTTTGCAACCTCATTTTTGAATACAAACAATTGATGTACAAGGAATACAAGCAGCTTCATTTATCCGGAATCGGCAAAGAGGTACTGGCCCGTTGGCAGGCGGAAAAAATCTTTGAAAAAAGCATTTCTCAACGCCCTGCAAACAGACCCTACACTTTTTATGAAGGGCCACCCTCAGCTAACGGAATGCCCGGCATCCATCACGTAATGGCGCGTACCATCAAGGATATTTTCTGCCGCTATAAAACACTCAAAGGCTATCAGGTAAAGCGCAAAGGTGGGTGGGATACGCATGGCTTACCCATTGAGCTTGCTGTCGAAAAAACGCTTGGCATCACCAAAGAAGATATCGGCAAAACCATTTCCGTTGCAGATTACAACGCCGCATGCCGCCGGGAGGTGATGAAGTACACCGATATATGGAACGATCTGACCGAAAAAATGGGCTATTGGGTCGATTTAGAGAATCCGTATATCACCTACGAAAATGAATACATCGAGACCCTTTGGTGGATATTAAAAGAATTTTATAAAAAGGGTTTACTCTACAAGGGGTATACCATACAGCCTTATTCCCCGGCTGCCGGAACAGGTCTCAGTTCGCATGAGCTCAACCAACCCGGCACATATAAGCCCCTTAAAGATACTACCATCGTCGCCGAGTTCCGTATCAAACACGATCAGATTCACCCCACCATGACGGCGCTGTTTGAGGACGAAAACGAAGATACGGCCTTTCTGGCGTGGACAACCACGCCGTGGACATTGCCGGCCAACAGTGCACTGGTTGTTGGAAAAGACATCCGCTATGCCAAAGTCCGTACGTTCAATCCCTATACATTTGAACCCATAAGTGTCGTACTGGCACAGGAACTGATTGGTCGATATTTTAAACCCGAAGGCCAAACTATTTCACTCAAAGACTACCAACAAGGTGATAAAATCATCCCCTGGGAAGTCCGCGGAGAATTTTCGGGAGCCGAATTAGTCAACCTCCGCTACCATCAGCTTCTCCCTTATGTCACTAACGAAGAGTTGGAGCAGCAGGCCTTCCGCGTGATTGCGGGCGACTTTGTTACCACCGAGGACGGTACGGGTATCGTGCATTCGTCGGCTACCTTCGGTGCGGATGACTTTCGTGTAAGCAAGGAAAACGGTGTACCGGGTGTATTCGTGAAAGATGAAAATGGGAAAGAAGTCCCTATCGTTGACAAACGGGGCCGGTTCGTAAAGGAGATTGGAGAGTTTGGCGGGCGGTTTGTCAAAGAGGAATATTACAGCGACGAAGAGCGGTCGGCCGATGGGTTTAAGCCCACCGATGTACTGATTGCGATCAAACTGAAAGAAGAGAACAAAGCCTTTGAGGTCAAAAAATACGAACACAGCTACCCCCATTGCTGGCGTACGGACAAGCCAATCCTTTATTATCCACTGGATAGCTGGTTTATCCGTACCACGGCAGTGAAAGATGAATTGGTGGCGCTCAATAAAACCATCAATTGGAAGCCGGAAGCCACCGGCACCGGCCGTTTTGGCAACTGGCTGGAAAATCTGGTTGACTGGAACCTCTCCCGCTCCCGGTACTGGGGCACACCGTTGCCGATCTGGCGCAGTGCCGATGAAAACGAAGAAATTTGCATCGGATCTGTTGCCGAACTGAAAACTAGGATTGAAAACAGCCTCGCATCGGATGTGCTCGATGACACCGAAAAAGCCAAGTTACAACAGTATCTCAATAAATTCGGTTCCGAGGCGCTTGACTTACATCGCCCTTATGTAGACGATGTTATTTTGGTATCAGATGCGGGACAAAAGCTCTACCGCGAATCCGACCTCATCGACGTATGGTTTGACAGCGGAGCCATGCCTTTCGCTCAGTGGGGATTGGACCAGCAGAAGCTGGCCGATGGCAGTGACGCGCCGTTCAAAGCTGCCTTTGAGGGTGCTTATCCGGCAGATTTCATCGCTGAAGGCGTGGATCAGACCCGTGGATGGTTTTTCACGTTACATGCCATTTCTACCATGCTCAGGCATTCCGTTGCCTTCAAAAATGTGGTATCCAACGGTTTAGTACTGGATAAAAACGGCAATAAAATGTCAAAAAGACTGGGCAATGCAGTCGACCCTTTTGCAACCATTGAAAAATACAGTGCCGATGCTACGCGGTGGTATATGATCAGCAATGCTGCTCCGTGGGACAACTTGAAATTCAACGAGGAGGGGCTGGATGAAGTACGCCGCAAATTCTTCGGTACATTGTATAATACCTATGCATTCTTTGCGCTGTATGCCAATATCGATAAGTTTGCTTACCGGGAATCCAATTTACCGATCGCCGACCGACCGGAAATTGATCGCTGGATTATCTCCTTACTCAATAGTTTAACTCAAGAAGTGGATAACTACTATGCCGACTTTGAACCGACCAAAGCTGCCCGGGCTATTCAAACATTCGTTGATGAGCATTTGAGCAATTGGTATGTGCGGCTCTGCCGCAGGCGATTCTGGAAGGGAGAATATACACAAGACAAAATTTCAGCTTACCAAACGCTTTATACCTGCCTGGATACGATCGCCAAGCTGATATCACCCATTGCACCGTTTTTCAGCGATCGGCTGTATTTGGATTTAAACAGCGTAACCGGTAAAGAATCGGCCGAATCGGTGCACTTGGCCGACTTCCCAGCCTATCACCGTGAGTTGGTCGACAAAGACCTGGAAAACCGGATGGCGCTAGCTCAGGATATTTCGTCACTCACGTTATCGCTGCGAAAAAAAACAGGCATCAACGTTCGACAGCCACTGAACAAGATTCTGCTGCCTGTACTCGACGATGATTTCCAGCGCAAAGTAGAGACGGTTAAAGCGTTGGTCCTCTCCGAAACCAACATCAAGGATATCGAGTTTATTACCGATACTTCGGGTATCATCAAAAAGAAAATCAAGCCCAATTTCAAAACACTGGGTCCGAAAGTAGGCAAAGACATGAAAGAAGTTGCCGGGGCTATCCAAGCGTTACGCCCGGAAGAAATTACCACGCTTGAGCAGGAGGGACAAATTTCCATACCCGGATCAAAATATACGGTACTGGCGTCCGACGTGGAAATTATTGCCGAAGACGTTGCCGGATGGCAAGTGGCCAACCTGGGTAACCTTACGGTGGCACTGGATATTCATATCACACCGGAACTTAAAAATGAAGGTATCTCCCGTGAGCTGGTAAACCGGATTCAAAACCTCCGCAAGGAGCGAGGATTTGAAGTAACCGACCGGATTCGGGTGAGTTTAACCAACATTCCAACCATCGCTAATGCTGCTCAGGGTAATTTATCTTATATTCGCACCGAGATATTGGCAGACTCTTTGATATTTGAGGATAACCTCGCCGAAGGTGACACGATAGAGATCGCTGAAAAGGAGATGAATGTTTTAATTGAAAAAGTGTAAAATTATGTCAAATAACAACGAGAAAACACGGTATAGTGATGCTGAGCTACAGGAATTCAAGGAGATCATCCTGGAAAAACTACGTGTAGCGAAAGAAGAACTGTCTTCCTTGACTAAGTCGCTGAATAGCAGCAATGGCAACGGAACTGACGATACGGCAGGCACTTTCAAGACCTTGGAAGACGGGTCCGCTACGTTGGAAAAAGAACAGACGAATCAACTGGCAGCACGCCAGAAAAAGTTTATTGACAATCTGGAAGCAGCTTTGGTACGTATTGAAAACAAGACCTACGGCATCTGCCGGGAAACGGGCAAACTCATCCAAAAGGAGCGACTCCGTGCCGTACCGCATACGACGTTAAGCATGGAAGCGAAGTTGAAACAGTATTAGTATTAATTAAGCCGTCAGCTATCAGTGATCGGAAATCAGCTTTTTGAACTGCTGGCAAGCCGATAGCTGACAGCTGACAGCCGATAGCTATAAACCATGAAAGGTTATACCAAACCCGTTATTCTGATTCTGTCGGTACTCTTTATAGATCAACTTTTCAAGTTTTGGATCAAGCTGAATATGACGCTTGGCCAGGAATATAAAATTCTCGGTGATTGGTTCATCATCCATTTTACCGAAAACAACGGGATGGCGTTCGGCCTTGAGTTTGGCGGCGAAGCCGGCAAATTGGCTCTTTCGTTATTCCGCATCGCGGCGGTTATTGGCATCGGCTACGGCTTGCACTACATGATCAAGCGAAAGTACCACCGGGGGTTTATCCTAAACGTTGCCCTTATTTTTGCGGGTGCCATGGGGAACATCATCGACTCTACTTTCTACGGACTACTATTCAGCGAAAGCACGTGGTTTGAAAAAGCACAACTTTTCCCTTCGGGGGGCGGCTATTCGAGTCTGTTCCACGGGAAGGTTGTGGATATGCTTTACTTTCCGATCGTTCAGGGGCATTTCCCCGCGTGGTTTCCCATCTGGGGTGGGGAGGATTTCCTCTTCTTCAGACCAGTATTTAACATTGCCGACTCGGCCATCACTGTGGGTGTCGCATTGATTCTTTTGTACCAAAAGCGCTATTTCAAAGAAGAAATTGTAGAGCCCGAAAGTTATAACAGCGAAGTTGTAGAAGACTGACCCTTACTAAACTCAAAAATTATGTTTCCCCGTATCGATTTTACCCAAACAGCAGCTTATAAATACCTGAGCGATCACTATATCGATATCGCACCGAAGCACCTACGCGATTTGTTCCGCGAAGACCCGAATCGGTTCGACAAATTTTCACGCACGCTTGGTGATATCTTTTTCGACTATTCGAAAAATCGCATTGACGACACCACGAAGGCGTTGCTTCTTCAACTGGCCCGCGAATGCGAGCTGGAGAATGCTATTCAGGCTATGTTTGCCGGAGAGGCCGTCAACGAAACTGAGAATCGCGCCGTGCTGCATACCGCACTCCGCAATCAGAGCAGTGAACTTATTTTGGTCGACGGAAATGACGTCATGCCCGGTGTTCATGCGGTATTGGCCAAGATGCGTGATTTTTCAGCGAAAATCATTAGTGGCGATTGGAAAGGCCATACAGGTAAGGCCATTACCGACGTGGTCAACATCGGTATAGGCGGCTCTGATTTGGGACCTGTCATGGTTACCGAAGCACTCAAACCGTATAAAAATCACCTCAACATCCATTTTGTCTCCAATGTGGATGGCACACATATCGCAGAAACATTGAAGGGGATCGACCCCGAAACCACGTTGTTTTTAATCGCCTCCAAGACGTTTACCACGCAGGAGACCATGGCCAATGCTCACACGGCTCGGCAATGGCTGCTGGACAGTGGTGCAGACCATTTGGCAATTGCTAAACACTTTGTTGCATTATCCACCAATGGTACAGCCGTTGCTGACTTTGGCATCGATACGCAAAATATGTTTGAGTTTTGGGATTGGGTGGGCGGTCGTTATTCCTTATGGAGTGCGATTGGCCTGTCGATTATGCTGAGTATCGGTTATGATAACTTCTCGCAATTGCTTCAAGGGGCCTATGCGTCCGACGAGCATTTCCGCCACACTCCCCTCGAAGATAACATTCCCGTAATCATGGCGCTGGTTGGCATTTGGTACAACAATTTCTTCGATGCGGAAACACAAGCTATTTTACCTTACGACCAATACCTGCATCGGTTTGCCGCCTATTTCCAACAAGGCGACATGGAAAGCAACGGCAAATATGTGGACCGGAACGGCATTCCTGTCGATTATCAAACAGGCCCCATTATTTGGGGTGAACCGGGGACCAATGGCCAACATGCCTTTTATCAGCTTATTCACCAAGGCACCAAATTGATCCCCTGTGATTTTATAGCACCCACACAAACGCACAACCCTTTAGGTGAACATCATACACTGCTGCTATCCAACTTTTTCGCCCAGACTGAAGCCTTGATGAATGGTAAGGACGAGGACGAAGTGGTCACTGAACTGAAAGCATCGGGTAAAAGCGACGATGAAATTGAACGGCTGAAAACGTTTAAGGTATTTGAAGGCAATCGACCGAGCAATTCGTTCCTTATCAAGAAAATCACGCCCTATACGTTGGGTTCACTGATAGCCCTGTATGAACACAAGATATTTGTGCAGGGTATCATTTGGAATATTTTCAGTTTTGATCAATGGGGTGTAGAACTGGGTAAACAACTGGCCGGCAAAATCCTGCCTGAACTTCGGAATGATAATCCGATTGATTCGCACGATGCCTCAACCAATGGGTTGATCAATCAATACAAGCAGTGGCGGGCTGAATAGGCTCGCTGCCTGCTGGCTTCGGTTAGCGACGTTGTATGGTATATCCCATTGTCCACTCCACGAAGTCAGCTTTTGCTGTATGTGCTTTGATGGATACTCCCGCATAGGCGTTCTTCCAAACTTTGTACCGTGTACCGAGGCGTAAAAACACTGGCTTGATTTCGCCATTAAACTTATTGCGATGTACGTAGACACCTACGTTACCGTTGAGGTATAACCGTTTTGTCAGTACATGATCCACATAGAAGGCGGGTCCTCCTGAAAACATCGATCTGACCTTATTGAGTGCATCGCCAGCGATTTCAGGCTGGTTGCCCGAATCGGAATAAAATAAGTCCGCGCCCACACCAAGGCGCCATTTGTAACCCACGGCATAACTCCAGTACATTCCAACCGTCGATTTGAAATACCGTTTTCTATTCCGGGGTTCAAACTGTTTGATGCCGAATGCATAATGCAGGTGGATCTGTCCTTTCTCATCGAGTTCAGGTAATTCCTGCTTGGTAAAATCCGGTGTCTGCCAATAGGGAATGTACGCCATTGTTACACTCAGGGGCAACAAATTGATTCCCTTGTTAGGCTGCCGAATTGACCCATTGGAAAAATGATGGAAAGACAATCCAGCTCCTAGTTGAAGATGGTTGCCTAACCGGTAGTTTGCCTGGATGCCCAAATCGATAAAGACGGTTCGATGTGTACCCAACAAGATATTCAATGGGTTGTTTTCCTCGTCATACGGCTCAAAATTACTCGCCAATCCCAACGAAATCCGGTAGTTAAAATCCCATCGCTTGAATCTCCCCGCACGTATGGGTGCAGCAACGAATCCATAGAGGGCAGTGGGTGTGCCGATCTCTGCTTTCCGAAATGTACTTGCATAAAGCCCGATGCCATAAATCGGATAATTATACAGCTGATGGTAGTTATCCCCTTCCCGATCTGTCTGCCATCCAACCCGCAGGTTTACCGCGTTATAATAAACATTCCCGAATGATTCGCGAACCAATTTATTGTTGGCTATCATCCCTCCGTTTTCGATGTCCAATTGCAACAGCAATTGCCTTCGCTTTAGAATATCCAAGTAAGGCGTATCAATCTGGCCACGCGGCCAGATTTGAGCTTGCAGATCAGGTAAACGACCAAACAGAAAGACAGCAATGATTCCCCATCGGTAGAAATAAGGTATCAATTTAGTCATGAAGTATGTACGCCTATGACGGCGGCAAGACGTTAAGCAAGTGCAGCCAGGGCTGCATCGTAGTTGGGTTCGTCAGCAATTTCCGAAACCTGTTCGGTATAGCGTACCTTTCCATTTTCGTCGACGATCACCACCGCACGGCTTAATAAGCCAGCCAGCGGGCCGTCAGCAACCTTCACTTGATAGGCATCGGAAAAATTACCGTCCTTGTACTCCGAAAGTGTTTCCACATTACTGATTCCTTCGGCGGCACAAAAACGTCCTTGAGCAAAGGGCAGATCTTTTGAAATACAGAGTACGACGGTATTGTCCAGCCCTGCAGCTTTCTGATTGAATGCTCTCACCGAAGCCGCGCAGGTTCCCGTATCAATGCTTGGAAAGATATTGAGGATAAGTTTTTTACCTTGATAATCGGCTAAAGTCTTATCCGACAAATTACCCGCTGTCAATTTGAAATCGGGAGCCTGACTTCCAACAGAAGGAAGCGTACCGGTCGTATGAACTTCAGTCCCTTTGAATGTGATCGTTGCCATAGTTTATCAATTTTCTGGTAATATTAGCAAATTACGATGGCATGAAAAAAGATTAATGCATTTGATTACACCCGAATGATATTACGTCGAGCGGATTTTCTTGCGAGATATCCCATGTAAAATCCCTCCCATTAGGACGATCAACAACGAAATTCCCAATACGGAAGCCTTGCCATGGGACGCAAGCACACCCAGTATAAAGATCATTGTACCGACACCCAATAACGCATATGCCACGGTCCGGATTGCCAAGGCTCCCTGCCGCTCACCATGAGATGCAACTTCCTGTTCCCCCGGTGTATCGCTTTCATCGGTTACCGTCACCCGGTAAGGTTTGTCGCGATACCATACCTCAAAGACAGCCAGCAGCGCGATGGGAAGTACGACCCCCAATACCGTTTCCTGCATCCGTGTTAAGCTGATCTCCAATACTGTAGGTCCTAAGAACTTGAAAAATACATTAACCGCCAAACTGGCCAGGGTGGTAAATAAAATCGAAAAAGCGGTTTGACGTTTTGAAAATAGCGCCCACACCGCCGGCCCATATAGGGGCACGCCAGTGAGTGCGCCAATGCTTAATACCACTTCCACAATGCCTCCCATTGCGGGGACCATCAATGCTACCAACACCGTGACAATACCAAATGCGAAGGTCGAACCCCGCGCCACCCACATCAGTTTACGGTTGGAGGCATTCGGATAAAGCCGCCTGTACACATCGTTGGTAAACACGGCCGACGACACATTCAGTGATGCGTTTACGGAATCGGTTGTTGCAAAAATCATCCCCGTGATCATCAATCCCATAATGCCGGCGGGCAATACTTCCTTGCACATCATCAGGTAAGCGCCTTCGTTTTCCAAGCCCACCAGATCGGCATTTACCATCCGATATAGCATCGGCGGGAGCATCCAAACGACCGGACTGATCAAGTATAACCATCCAAACAGATACCCCACTTTCTTCGCTTCTCGTTTCGTGGGTACGCTGGTATACCGCTGTACATAGGCCCAATTGCCCCCAATGAATACCATATTATAAAAACCAAAGGCAGCCATGAACCAAATCGTGTATTCACCTCCGGTGAGATTAAAAAATCCTTCTGGTGCTGCTTGTACAAACTGACTGACACCCCCTACTTTGTCAAATGCCAACGGCACCACAATCAGTACCGCCGCGGTGAGCACCACAAATTGCAGTACATTGGTGACAATGACTGCCCAAAGCCCACCGGAAGTCGTATATAACACGGCCATTAGTCCAAATAGCATAATGGCATAATGCGATGGCAGGCCCGTAGATACATTGACGAGTTTGGCCACCGGATACAGGAAAGCACCGTTGTAGGCAAAACTCATCAATAGAAATACATACGTATAAAATTTGTGCACGCCCGCCCCAAAGCGCTGTTGGATAAATTCAGCCGCTGTCAGTACGCCGGTTTGCCGCCATCGGGGGGCAATGAATTTACCGATGAGAAATCCCGCAATGGCCATGGTCCATTGAATAGCAACAGCCGCCCACCCCTGTTCATAGGCGATGGCGCCCCATACGACAAAAGTCCCCGCGGAAAAGAAGCCCATATACAATGAGAGGCCGCTCATCCACCAGGGCAGCTCTCCACTCGCACCAAAATAAGACTTCATGTCAGCCTTGCGGTCGCTCATAGAAAGCCCCGCAACCAGAATACCGATGGAAAATATGGCGATTACCCAATAATCAAGTGTGGTCATCTACTTAAGTTATCAGCTTTCAGCCAACGGCTTTCAGCTCGAATGTTTGTTATGGTAAAATACTTGGTCACTATTCTTCTTCCGTCACTACTGACCGTAGCACCTAATAGCAAACAGGGCCGCGGGTACATTTTCGGACGGATGATCCATATAGACGGTCAATTTATCGGTAAGCACCGGTTTATCCAAAACGATCGTGTTTCGGGTCTGGTAGTTGCCCTCTTTTTGATAAATCACATCGCCTGTCGCATCCACGATCCGGTAATTCCGGACACAGAATGGCATTACCCGTTCGGGGTGGGTCATCAGTACCGACTCCATTGGGTGATCCGTGTCCGTATCAAAGATCAGGTCAATTCGTCGGATGGATCGTTGCGAGTCCCATGACAGCATTACCTGCGGATCTGGGTCCTCCGGATCCGCTACCCATGCATTAGGCCCACTCACCGGTCTATCCACGCCGTTTCGTAGGTTCTCAGCATCAAACAGATCAACCGGTTCCGAAAGCTGTATCGCAATGTTCTGTCCACTCGGGCGCCTTTGCGGGCACCAGAACTCGAAGTCGTCCACACCGGAGTCTGCGGGCGGTAGTTGCCGACCATGATTGGATACCGCTTTATTCACGCCGTTGAATACTGACAATAAACCGGTAATCCGTTGCTCGGTATAGGGAAGCTGTACCGTTGGATTTTTTAGGAATGTGAGGAATACGTATTGTCCTTCAGCCAAGGTTACATCAAATTCAATTTGCACCTCCGTAATTCCGGCAACCAATGCGACGGTCCTGGTCGCCAGTATATGATCCGGGGTGAAGCCCCCCTTTCGGCTACTTGCCCGTAATTCGATCTGCAATCCAGTGTCCTGTCCGACCTGCATAGGTAATGTGAATACCGGTACCGCTCCCGCGGGCAGCGGAATCATTTGTGCCGCCGATATGTCCAATGTCTTCCAGCTTGCTTCCGTATCTCCGAAGCCCGTGAAGCCCAACGCGCTGGAAACCTCTATATTCGCCCGCTGTATCAAGTCCGTATCATCGACGAGCACCGACCCGGGAATATATTGTCCCGTTTTCATCAACTCGCGTTGCAAGCGATCGATGTGGCCTTTGTGATAAAGATCGCTCGGAACGATTCCATGTTGCTTACATAATACTGCGGCGATAGCCACCGCCTGCCCCACGTAGGCACTGGTAGCCATTACCCGCGTGGCACCAAATGCTACGTGGCTCACACTGATGATCCTACCAGCAAAAAAGAGATTACTGATATTCTGGCTATATAGGCAACGATAGGGAATTTGGAACACCCCCTTACTATGCCACTGATTACAGGGCTGACGTTCACTGAATACACCGTCGGCCGGATGCAGGTCGATAGACCAGCCACCGTAAGCCACCGCATCCGGGTGGGTCCGCTGCTCAATCAAATCCCGTTGCGACAGCATGTATTCGCCCTCAAAGCGTCTGCTCTCCCGCTTGCCGGGGATCATACCCACCCATTCGAGCGTCATGGTTTCTGCTTCCGGGAATTTTCCCGAATTCTTGATATAATCCCAGATGCCATATACGATGCGCCAAAGTTCCCACTTAATTCGCTCGGTATCGTGTACGGTATCCAATCGGCCTCCGTGCTCCACCCACCACAGTTGGCACCCATGTTCATTGGCCTTGAAGTTGCGAAAGCGGGGTATCTCCTTGGATACGTCTGCAGCAAACGAAGGCGGGATAAACTGCACAGGCTTTCCCGTATCTTTGCTATAGAAGTACAACGAATGGCCCAGAAGTTCACCGTAATCGGCGTCCGGCGCCATCGGTTCGTCAAACTGTTCCCGACTTTCGGCGCCCATGCGGAAGGCCGCACCCGCGAGGAAACCCACAATGCCATCACCGGAAGCATCGCAAAACAACGGTGCTTCGAGCCGGTACTCCGTAGCGTTCTGGCTGCAGAACGCCTTCAATCCGCGAATGGTGTCGGGGTTGCTTTTTTCAACTTCGTAAACCGCCGTATTGAGCAATAACGTGATGTTTGGTTCGCTGGTCACCTTATCCAACAGGATCATGTCCAGGATGATGGGATTGCCTTCCGGATTGCGGTATAGGTTTTCCACCAGCAACTCGTCGATTACGCCCCCTTCCCTGCTCCACCGGTTATTATTGCCCATGTGTGATGTAGCACCTAAGACCCACAGACGAACTTCGCTGGACGCATTGCCACCCAAAACCGGGCGGTCCTGCACCAATATGACCTCCAGTCCCTGTCGTGCTGCCGTAATGGCTGCACAGACGCCGGAGAGGCCTCCACCAGTGATGATGAGGTCTGCTTCATAGGTAGTAATATATCGATCTCTTCCTGCTGCGACAAATCCTTCTTTAAGCTTCATTATGTATGATAACGTGTTAAGTATTTATAAATTAATTTTCCTTCGTCTGTATGCTTTCTATCTAATCAATCAATTCTCCTCGCAATAATATTTTGCCCAAATAAATAACGTTTTGATCATACTTCTCCGGATTTGCATGGATATCGGCTAATTGATGCTTTCCCAATATTTCCTCCTTATCAGGTACCTCTTTTGTTATGTGGAAAGTTACTTCATGTCGTCCTTCTGTCAACTCCATTATGGCATATTGCCCCCTATGTCTATTATTACAGAATTGATTGAAACGATTAATCATAACAGGCGCCCCTTCTCCTGTATCGCTCAGATGCCATCTATTTGCATTCTTAGTGGAGAATACCGCTGGTACACCATCCACCGTCACTGCTAATTGTCCTGCTTCGGGTCCTCCAACATCAAACAACCCAATCATATTGCCTTCAAATTTTACTGTAAACGAATCTCCCGGTCGGCCACCTTTTATCAGGTAAGGAAACCATTCTTTGTACTGTGACAAGCCATTGCGTGTATTTGGCTTAACCTTCGTCCATTTCCCATGGAAAGTAGCTGCTTCCCTAGGGGTTAACATTCTTGCATTTGTCCAACTATTGGCATGCAACGGCTCAGGCAATGCTCTCCGACGCGGCACCTCCGGCGTGTTCCGCAAGGCCCTAAACATGCGTTTGATACTCTCCGCGTACAGGTCGCCACCTGCTTTCAGTGGATGCGTACCGTCTTTGGAGAAGATGATTTTATTCGGCATCAATGATGGGTCACCCTTGGCTATGACCTCTCCGTTTACGACCTTTTTTGCCACATCCAGGCCCAAGTGGACCGAAGGCAACTGATAATGCTCCGCAATCTTTTCAAGTTGCTGGATGCCACCGGGTACATCACCGCCTATATAAGTTTCCAATTGGGATGACCGTACTGTATAAATCAAGCAGATATCGATATCCGGATCATAACGACTTATTTGCCTGATCATCCCTTCCACTCCTTGTTCGTACCCGCCGTTAACCGCAAATTCAATAAAGATGATATCCGGATCTTCCTTTAGCAGCTGTTCTCTTATCCGGCAGGCCCCTAAATCCGCATCCGTACCGGAAACCCCTGCAGCAACCTCGATAACCGTATTACCCTCGAACATCTTTTTAAGGAACGCTGTTGTTTGTCCGCGATATTGGTCTTCCGCCCGCGTTATACTACCTCCAATATAGCCCACTTTCAGGGGCCTGCCTTCGCTAGCTTTAGCCAAAAAATTGGGCAATCCATTACGCAAATGGAATTCAGCAAGTGTGTCTTTTTTTGACTCCGACAACAACTCTTTCCCGCCGAGGTTTAAAGGCCCGCTATCCGTTATCTTACCCAAGTGATCGGTCAACGTCAATGTAAATTGCAGATTGTCCTGGGTTTTTGAAAGCGGCACGGTAAATTCATATGGATATGACTTATCTACGATCGACATGGTTTCACCTGCTACATCCTTATAAGTCAGCCGAACTTCTTTCAGCAAACTATCATCATCCGAGAGGTATATATATGCCCGCTTACCATAGTCTCCTAAACGAAATAACATGGCTTTTGCATGACCGGTCGGAATTTCGAGGTAATCTTTTCCGTGGGCTTCAGCAGTGCTTGTAAGCTTGTCTTGAATAATTGGCCGAATATCGACGCCTTCCAACACCACCGTTTTTATACCCGCGGGTGGCACGGTTATCCGGAATGAACGTTGATCATCCATAAGTCCGTGAACCAACACTTCGTTTACATTCACCTGACCTTCTACCGCACGATCTGATTGATTCATAAATGCTAAAAATAGCTTATCCCCTTTGCGGGCAGCCAGATAATTGAGTTCAACCTGATCAATTTCAAGCAACCCGGCAGGCATCCATAATTGAACTCCTGACTCATCTTCAAACTTACCCGGGTGTTGGCCATACATTTTGCTCTGCAGATAAGCATACCCTTCAATATATTCTGAGGGAAAATCTATCTGACCATTAGATTTCACATACGCATCGGTGACCAAGTAATCCAATAGCATGGAAATCATGGGCATAATATGGTTGTAATGAAAAGAGTTGACACTTAGTTCTTCGTGCGACCTGAGCGGATAGTCAGCTTTTTCATATGCTGTCGTGCGGGCTGTATTGATGTGATATCCAGGAAAATTCCGATAACGCCCTACAATTGCATTTTTTGCCAACTCTTGTAAGAACATATCATTAGAGTAATATCCCAGTCGAAGCATCCATGGTGCATAGTTTGCCATAAAAATTGCACGGTGTCCGGAGGAGGTGCCCGAGGATTCTGCCGTGAGGCCTATTTCAGACAGCCGCCAAGCCGGAACAGTTTCTTCGGGAAAATACATTTGTTTATGTCCCTTCGATTTTAAATACCAATACATGGGTGCTTTTCCCCCCTTGTTTACGGTAATCATCTCATCAGGTATCGCAGGCGACATCCAACAAAATTGTGCATAATGTCTAGCTCCATCATGTGCTGCTTTGAGGTATCGTTTATTTTGAGTCATCTCATACAGCTCCAACAGTTCAATCCAACGGTTGGTATAAGCGGGCCAAAAAAAATATCCACCCGCAAATGGATCATCAAAATCCCGCTGTTTCTTATCTACACGTTCTTGTATATATTGATCGGCTCCTTCTGTGGCTATCTTTAGGTACCGTTCATTTCCTGATACGCGATACAAATACATCGCATTTATCCAGTTATCACTCGATTCGGCTACATCCAGATTACGGATACGGCTTTTACCAAACTCTTGCTCGGCTAACGAAAGGAAGAATGGATTACTTTTTCCAAATACCGTATACAAGGCGGCTAATTCGGATATGGGAGCCACCGGTCCCGCTAGCTTTCTCGACGGATTCTGAATCTTTTGTTCTTTATCTAGGGAGAACAAAAATTTTTCTCTTGACAACATATACTCCATCGTGGGATATGCCCGCTCTTCAAACATTCGAGAATTATCCTTGACGGTTGCGATATTTAGCGGATTCAGGCTGGAAACATTCTTTACGGCTCCGGGGACATCTGTCGAATAAGCACATCCTTTGAGTGAATCGATGAACCAAGCGTAATGCGAAAGGGCATAATCCGTCATCCGGTCGATTACCTGATTCAAGGAGCTAATTTCGTTTTTCCGAAATGCATGAAACCCGAAAGTCTCACGAGCAATACACTCATATGCATAAGTCAGCGATTTCTCTATGGCGGGTAACAGGCATGTGAACGTAAACCGATCGCCCGATTTCATTGCGGACCCTTTTCCCCCGAATACCGGTGCCCAAAGTTGCGGTTGAGCATTTCCTTCATCGTTTCTAACAGCAACTCCGAATCTACTGTTTTGCATCGTCGGAAGTGGATCAAAAGAAAATTCCTCGGGAGAGGCCAATACACCAATTGTTAAATCGTCCACCTGAACCAATGCTGACGGGATGGGGCAACGGAATGCAAGTGTTAAATAAGATTTATCGGGAAAACGTTGTTCTTGCCATATCAGTGGTTGCCATATTTCTTTAACCTCATCTAATGCCTTAGCAGGAGCCCCTGTGTATCCTATCGCGTACCATCCTTCCCTTTTAGCTTGGAAATCAAAACGCAATTTCGGATAGGGCTTCTCATCTACTAACACATATGCCTCCAACGAAAAAAAATCCCCGTTTGGGAAAGAATAAAAAAGCGTATCACCCCGCCGCTCACTGCTTATGGCGTTTACCTGAATCACTTCAGCCGCAGCATGTTGTAAACTTACGGTTCGTCCGGACGATTTGGCTTCCAAAATACTATCGTCGAAACCATCTCCTGCTGTCGCTGCATTTTTTTTTGTTATCGGAAGGTCTGAAACGTTGCCTGGATACGTCTTCCACGTGGCAACATTATAGTTCACCTGAGGTATACCCGCAGGCCGCATCGCTAAATCTGGATCTTTGGGGCTATACAACACGGTAAAATGCGGCAGAAAACCACCCTTCAACTCTTGACTGTTTACACTGCTGGAGAAAAAAAGAATACAACCCGTACATAAAGCGCCTAACTTTCTCAATGCCATAATTATCAATTTTAATAAGTTCAACCTGTAAAAACACACATCAGCAAAAGAGTATCATCTGTTCATTTAACGGCTTACGGAGTTGTATTTTTTCCTGTTTTACGCGTTGGCTAATACCCCGGATTATTACTTTCAATCGCCGAATTTGCTTGCATTTCTTCCTCAGGAATAGGCCATAAATACCCCTTACTTGTGTTGAAACTACGATTACGAAACGTGTACAGCTCATATACCGCCGTGCTTTCATCGGTATCGAGAAGTTCGGGGCGATAGCCTACGGCATCCGTAAACGCTTCCTCTCCGATTTCCCATCTGCGGATATCACTCAGGCGCGTTCCTTCAAAAGCAAATTCCACCCGACGTTCATGGCGGATGATATCCCGCAGCTCCGACTGGCCAACATCCGCACCTTCCACATCTTCAATTTTAGGCATTTCTACACCTGGCCTCTGTCTGACCATATTAACCAAATTCATAATCTCTGCCTTGTTCTCACTCCAGTTAGCCGACTCAAGAAGCGCCTCTGCATGCATCAACAGTACATCGGCATACCGGAGCAGTATAATATTGTTGCCTGAGATACTATTGATACTCCCATCAGAATAGTCCACCCATTTCCGGATTCGCAAACTCGAAAAGTTGGCAGATCTCTTTTGGATGGGGAAATAATATTTTACCGCGCCTGCAACGGTATGTCCATCCATCGAATAGGGCAAAACAAATGTGTAATCCAAACGCGGATCGCGACCTTCCCAAGGATGGCCGGCATCGTATCCCGAGGTAGGATCATCAATGGGCTTCCCATTAGTCATATAATATTCTTTTTCTAAGTTCTGGAGCGCCATGTACGAGCTCCAGCTGTTGAAATATGTCTTCCATTCATGAGACATGCCTTTGCTTGCTTGGTTTTGCATGTATTGGATATCAAAAATAACTTCCGGGTTGTTTTCTGCAGCTTCACCACTAAACATGGCATAAAAATCGGGATGCAATGCGTAGTACCCCAGCCCCTCTATTTTCTGACAAGCTGATATCGCCTCATCCCAACGTTCGTTATATAGGGCCACCTTAGCTTTCAGGGCCAATGCAGCCCCTTTGGTGGCTCTACCCACATCGCTACCACTGTAGGTTCCTGGGTCAGGAAGATACGTGGATGCCAAGGTTAGATCAGTCAAGACATCTTCGACAATGACCGATTTATCGACACGCGGCGCATCCTTTTTCTCTAACCCTTCGGGCTCCGTTCGATAGGGGACATCACCATAAAAATCGACAAGATCCGCGTAAAAATAGGCACGTAAAAAAAGCGCTTCGCCGGTGTACCTCATTCGTTTCGTCTCCTCCATGGGCACATCAGAAATATACTTCAGCACGGTATTTGCCCGCAATATACCGGCATAATTCTGTTCCCACTTCCGTAGTACCGGTGCTGAAATTGCAGTTTGTGTCTGATCCCAGAAATCAATTTCTCCAGTATTGGCCAGGGTTACGATCCCGTTGTCGGTCATGAAATCGATGCTAATCGGACTCCGTTTATCAGCCATCAGCGATTGGTAAGCACCGTTGAGGGCCAGGGCAATATCATTCTCAGTAGAGAAATTATCCGGACTTACGAAATCCATAGGTTCAGTTTCCAAAAAATCTTGGCAAGCACAGAACGGCAGTATTCCGATTAATAAGGCCGCAAATATTATCTTATTCTTCATTTCTTTATAATTTAGTAAACCGACTTATAACCCTATGTTTAACCCGAACGATGTCGTTCGTATCTGCGGATGAAAATCGGAGGTAATCCGGTTAAAACTCTTTTCTGGATCGAAACCTTTATCTAAATGGGTTATTGTGAAGAGATTTTCGACGCTAAGAAACAACTTCAACGATTTTACTCTCAATTTATGTAAGACATTCGAATCAAATGAATACCCCAGTGTAACGTTCTTTAACCTTAAATAGGCAGCGTCCTGTAGGTAATATGAAGAAATAAGACCTGACCGGGTACGATCGTCGTATAGTCTTTGCCAAGTCGTATTCGGCCGGTCGGGTGTCCAGCGGTTTTCATACATCTCCTTCGAGATACTGCCGGTTCCGTTCCAGAACGGCGTCACCATTGCCCCCATAATATAGGCATCGGCCCCAAGAACACCTTGCGTGAGAATATTCAGTTCGAAGTTTTTAAACCGCCCATTTAGGTTTAAGGAATAAATATAATCCGGCAGCGGCTTACCAATTATCTGTTTATCGGCATCATTGATTATACCATCATCGTTAAGATCCTTAAACCTGATATCGCCCGGCATCGGATTTTGCATAATACCCGATGGATCGGCATAATTTTCTTTCAATATGAATTCTCGGTCGTAAAAATCAATGTTGGGATCGTTATTGTTTTGCCAGTTAAAATCCTCGATCTGATAGATTCCGTCTGCCACCATGCCAAAATAAGAGCCAAATGATTCGCCAACAATAGAACGAATTACCCCTGCCGGGGGCGCATAACCAGATACCGCGCTATGGAAAATGTAGGGTAAAGGACCAAGATCAACTACCCGGTTTTTCTGATAAGAAACATTTCCATTAATACTATACTGGAATGCTTTTGTGGGATTGCTGGTATACTCAATACCCAGCTCAATACCTTTATTGGTCATTGTACCCACGTTCTGATACGGTGTTCCGGAAATCCCCAATGATCCCGGGATTGTGATGCGGGCTAAAATATCTGAGGTCTCTTTATGAAAATAATTGACATTAACGCTCAATCGGTTCAAAACAGACATATCGATACCGATATTGAGCTGCTCGGTCGTTTCCCACGTGGTATTGCGGTTGGCCAGCAAAGAAATAGCGGTTCCAGGCACAATGGTGCCTCCGAAATTATAATCCAGGCCAGCCGACAAAACATCCGAAGCCGCGTAGTTGGTGCCAATACCCGAATTCCCCAACATTCCCCAAGAACCCCGAATCTTTAACAAATCCAGCCAATCTGCCGATTGCAAGAACGATTCCTTCGAAAGTACCCACCCTGCCGAAACCGAGGGAAATGTGCCCCAACGTTTGCCTGCCATAAATCTTGACGAACCATCGCGGCGGATATTAGCTTCCAAAAGGTATTTCTCATCGTAATTGTAATTGATTCGCCCGAAGAAAGACAACGATGTTCGCTTCGCATTTGCGATGTCTATTGGCGCTATAGAAGCCGGATCGGCTAGTGAAAGAATGGGTAAATTGGCTGACAAGTCTGTTCCTCGGGCACCGAATCCCTCGGTTTTGAATTCAATCGCTTCATAGCCCGCTAGCGCAGAAAAATTATGGACGTCAGTAAACGATTTATCAAATCTCAGGGTAGAATTAAATGTTCCCAGGGTAGAATAGTTTCGCTGCAAATTGATCGTTGACGGCCGGTATACACCGTCTTCGTCAAATACGCTACCCGCCGTATACTGATTGGGTGAAAATCTAGTAAAATCCAACGAATTCCCCGTACTGGCGTATAATGCAGTCCATGTCAACGATTCCACTGGCTTTAGTTCGAGGCCCAGCTGATATTTCAGATTGCTATTACTACGAAACGTCCCACCTCCGTTCACATAAGAGCTGTAATTGATAGCCGGATACGAATACAAACCTCCCGTTGACTTAAAATAAGCGGTAGAACGCGTAGTGCCGACGGTCTGCAAAATACCCTCCGTAGATTTATCTAACTCATTCATCTTGCGCTCGTATCCGAGTAGGCGTCCGCTGACCTTTAACTTGCCGTTAAGGAAAAATGTGTTGATGTTGGCCAGGTAACTAATTTTGCGCTGATCTGTACCTACCAAAATACCATCCTGGCCCAAGTATCCCCCAGATATCGAAAAGTCGTATTTGCCCGGCTGTCCACCGCGGGCACTGAGGTAGTGATTTTGTGTTAATGCATTTGAAAAATATTCGTCATATAAATTAACACCCTTATATTCCGGTAGGGCTGCCTCTTCAAACAACCGGATATCTTCATCCGTATAGCCAATGGGCAATCCCGAATTTAACCTTCCTTCATTATAGGCTCGAGCAAATTCAGTGGAACTAGCAGCTTCGGGAATCCGCGTAGGTTCCTGTACAGACATCGTCCCTACGTAGTTAACGTCTAACCCACTTCTCCCTTCTTTTGTGGTAATGATCAGCACACCACCTGCTGCACGATTACCGTAAATAGAGGCCGCCGACGCGTCTTTTAACACCGAAATAGACGCAATGTCGTTCGGATTCACATCGCTTAGGGTAGATTCCACTCCGTCAATGATAATTAACGGATCGCTGTTATTGTCAATGGATGAGATACCTCGAATCCGAACATCCGCCTGGTCCCTCCCCGGTTGGCCGGAAATCTGTGTAATCAGCACCCCCGATGACTTACCCTGAAGTACTTGGCTAGCATCGGTCAGCACCCGATCCTGCACGTCGTCGAGATTGATGTTATCTACGGCACCTGTCAGATTAATTTTTTTCTGGGTGGCATACCCTACTACCACTACTTCGTCCAAATCGTTAATGGAGTTGGTCATGGAAAGGTTGATGATCGAATTGTTGTTAATTGCCCGTTCAACGGGTTCAAACCCAACAATGGTAAACACCAATAAGGTTCCCCCCTCCGGAATAGCAATATGGTAATCTCCTTCTTCATTGGTCAGTGCAACTGCTGTTGTACCTTTTACCGCCACGGTTACACCCGCTAGGGGGGTTCCATTCTGGTCCGTTATATGTCCCTCTATTTGTTTGGTCTGAGCAATATTGACTGACTGTGGTTCTACTGAATACGACATCCCTTTTGCATGATGTTGCATATTCACCAGTAAGGCTACAATCAGTGCACATTTAAATGCCAGCGCACCTAAAACAGAAGGGCAGCTTACTAACACCCGTCTAAAAACGGTTCCGTACTTCTTCATAATTTGTTTTGGTTAAATTGATCTACTATTCATTGATTCGTTGACAAAAAGTTTCACTCTATCACATAGCGGTGCCCAGCCTCCAATTCAAACTGAAGGGCGTGCCTTTCCCACTTCGTTCGCACCTTTTCCCCGGTGGCCAAATCCGTCACGACAGTTTTCTTTGACGAGGTATTTCGAATATCGACGGCCGATTGGCTTTGCCCATCTTCATGCCTGAAAGTGACACTGCCAACAAAACCTACGTCATATATTCGGGCATATAATGTATCTTTCGTTTGCTCAACTACAAAGCCATTCCCCCCAACGAACAGCGGCGTCTTATCAACCGGGATATTAAAATCCTCAAGCATTATTGGTCCTTGATATTTGTTGCCGCTGTCATAGTCGATCCACGTTCCTTGGGGCAGATAAATGTCCCGGTGATTCGTTGTATCATAGTCGTTTCCATACAAGGGGTACGCCATCAATGATTCCCCAATCATCCATTGGTATCCTCTTTTGTTATTGTTCTCGCGATGATAGGTCAATGTGTCTTGCTCAAAAGCAAGAGGAAGGGGGGTCAGTGTATAGGGAAAGCCCGTTTCATAGGCCTTCAGTGCTGCATCGAAAATATAAGGCTGCAATGCATGGTGGCGTTTGGCGGCATCTAGACATACGTTGGCTACTTCCTTGTCGCCCAGCTGCCATACGCCAAAACCAAATGACATCGACGGGTTTAGTGAAGCATATTGTACGTTTCGCATCAGGTAAATTCGCAGCTTGTCACGATCAATTTTCCCGAAACGATCTCCTGCCAGTCCCGTACCGCCTACGATATCTGGATAGGTATATGGGAATCCACTATAAGAAAACGCCAAGCCATTTACCGGCCCGCGATCCTGATTTTGATTAAAGTTAAAATCGTCATATCGATGTAGATCCATGGGAGAGCCCAAGTATCCGTTCCGCCCCATCACATAGACACCTTTATCCATCAGTCCACGGTTAACGGCATCCAGCTTGTCATCATCGAAATCGCCTATCTCGTAACCAAACAAGTCTTCCTTGAAGCCATCCACTCCGTAATCTAACCATTTCTCGCACAATGCCAGATACCATTCCACCGCTTCGGGGTTGTTGCCGTCCAAGATATAGCAATCGGATTTGGGAAAGTTCACCTTAAATAACCGGGGCCTCCCGTTTTTTTGGATAAAATATCCCTTTTCCAATCCTTCATGTGTAAATAGACCATTTGGTATAAATGCGATGCGCAAACCCAGAATCACTTTTAGTCCGAGTTGTTTGTAGTATTTTACAAAGCCTTCCGGATCTGGATATTTTACTTTGTCCCAAGCCCCGAAGCTGGTTGTTGCCAATAGACGGTCTTCCTGATTCGGCCAAAATCCAGACCCAACAACCATCCAACTCAACGGGTAACCCAATTTTAAATAGGTATCTACGTTCTCTCGAATAGTCTGATGGTTCGTAATCCAACCCAATGCGCCGAATGCTTCCCAGCCAACCCCAAACCATTCGTATTTGGGTTTGTAAACCCTATACCCCTCTCTATTCCTTGCATCGAGATAATCCTTGTAAATCTCTTTGGCATTGCCTGTGAAATAATATAGTGACGGAATTGAATTTACATAAACACTGCCCTGCTTCCACTCTGACTGCGAAACGGCTATGATTTTCTTCGCCGGTTCCATATTGACAAAAGCAATTTGGTTTGCGGGACTAATGACAAAATTACTAGTCAGACGCGACGGCTTCCCATCAGACAATGCACCAAAGTAATTTGATGAATAACCCGTAATTTCGGTTGACGGATCATTCCGGAATGCCGCGTGATCCGATAAGCCATATGCCGGAGTGGTTCCTTTGGTCCTGAAAAAGATTGAACCCTGGATATCTGCATCGACGAATCTCGCAGAAAGCTTAAAGCAATTTCCGTAAAACTTGATGCCGACGACAGCCTCTATTCCTAAGCGATTACTCACCGACATGACCACTGAATCGTCATACACTTCCAACAATCGGGTTTGAGCCACCGGTGATTTTAGATATACCAATCCTGCCTCATCGTGTGCATCCAACAGCAGCTTTCCCTTTTGGCTGATCGAAAATCTGAATCCCTCTTTCCAAATTTTGACGTCATGTGTATTCGTATGAAGCTCAATGGCATCACGACTCTCGTTAACTTTTAAATCAACGGCAAACACAAAAGTACTCAATACTGTTAAAAATGCAGCAAATTGCATCTTGATACATACATACTTCATTTCTATATATCTAGGGGCATATACTCGCTTGCAAACACCACAATCAATACGCTATAAAACTTTACCATTTTGACGATTTCATAATTGGTATATATTATTCTTAAAAACTGGTGTGGTCTGGTCTGGTAATTTACCACAATGCAAGTATACAAGATTTGACTTATAACAACCAAATATTTTTTGAAAAATTTCATAATCAGCTGATAAGCAATCAAATGGCATTTATACACAAGCAGCATCGCTGGTTTGGTTTGTTATGGTATTTAATTTACTTTTGCAGTACGTATGCAGACCACGCTCCTAGAAAGCACTAATTCCCCAGCCCCGCGTATGAAATATATGCAGCTGGCAGATCACATCAATAATCTTATCGAATCCGATGAACTCCATATCGGTGACCGTATTCCTTCGTTAAAACAACTTGAAAAACAGTTAGGCATGAGCAAGGAAACGTTACTCAAAGGGCTTAACCATCTGCTCGAAAAAGGCATTATTGAATCTGTGTATCGGAAAGGATATTACGTAAAGAAGAAATCAGTAAATCATACTTACCGGGTATTCCTTCTGTTGGATAAAATGAACGTCATGCGCGACCAGTTCTACCATACGCTGTTCGACGAGCTAAAGAATCTAGCTGACATGGATATATACTTCCACCACCACAACTTTAAAGTATTCGAAAACCTTATACGTGAAAACCTCAACAGCTACACCCATTTTGTTATTGCTACCTTCTTGAAAGAGGATCCGGTTGAAATACTTAGCCTCATACCGCCTCACAAACGAATTATAATCGACTATAACCAACCTAATCTAACCGACGAATACAGCTGTATATACCAAGACTATGAGCACGACTTGTTCGACGGCCTCACACAATTGAAAGAACAACTTTCCAAGTACAAAAAACTGATCCTTATCGCTCCCCATGAAGCCACTCATGCCCGACACGTGGTGGATGGCTTTCTCCGTTTCTGCGTAGCGCATGCGTATCGGTATGCCATCGAGCACGAAGTAGAAGCTGACAGCTTCAAAAAGGGAAATGCTTACATTACCTTTAGCCGTTATGACACCGATGATGTCGCGTTGATCAAATTAGCGCGTGGCAAAAACTACAAACTTGGTTCGGACATTGGGCTGATATCGTATAACGACACCGCCGTGAAGGAGATTCTGGAAGACGGCATCACCGTGATCTCTACGGATTTCGAAGCGATGGGCAAGGCTGTGAGCCAAGCTATTCTTAATAAAGAAGTGGTTACAGTGCGCAATCCGACACGTGTCATCGTGCGAAATTCGTTGTGACGTGATATTTGCAACAGAACCGATCGCTACTTGTTCACTTTGTACCCAATCGTAGACAAATAGGTCGTCCGGTTCAACTTTTGGCGCATGACGGCACTGAGGACTATTTCTTGGGCAATTTCTCCGGCCGCTACTTCCCGCCGTGGAAAAAGGGAAATAATCGCCTATCTTTGCCGAGAATCACTGACAACATCCAATGAAGCTACCCGCCCTACCCGGCTTTGACGCCCAAGCGTTTGACAAGTACCTCAAGAATACCGGGTGGTTACTTATGGCCCGCGTGGGGTCGTTGCTCATCAAGATGCTGGTTACGGCGATTGCCATTCCTAACTACCTCGGCGACGCACAAACCGGAATACTCAATTACCCACTGGTGTTGGTTTCGTTCTTTGTCGCAGCAAGCGGCCTGGGCACCGACAGCCTGGTGACTCGGGAACTGCTCGTGCATCCACAGCAGTACCGCACCATTCTAGGTTCGGCATTCCGGCTCCGCTTATTCGCCGGTTTTGCAGCCATCCCATTGATCTATTTGGCGTATCTATTCATCGGCTACTGCGCTCCGGAGCCTCCAGCGGCACCATTAAACTATGTCACCATCGTGTCTTTCGTGTGCGTAGCCCAATCCGTCAACATCATTGATTGTTACTTCCAATCCATCGCCAAAGGCCAGTTTATCATGTATGTGCAGGTGGGTGCCAATCTGCTGTCGGCGCTGCTAAAACTTACGCTGATTCTATCGGGGGCAACCTTGACAGCCTTTGTCTGGATGTTGCTCGCGGATGCCCTATTGCTGTCATTCGGATATATATACGTGTATCGGGCACAGCAGCATAATCCCTTCCACTGGAAATTTGATCGCGTGGTCGCCTTGAATTTGCTTAAGCATTCCTGGCCGTTGGCGTTGTCGTCGGTGTTTGTAACCCTCTATATGAAAATAGACCAGCTCATGCTGGACGCTTTTTGGGGAAAATCAGCATTGGGTGTCTATGCCACGGTAGTGACGCTAAGCGAAGGCTGGTATTTTTTTCCGATGGCACTGGTGGCAGCGCTGTTTCCCGCGCTCATGCACGCCCGGCGGGATGACGCTATTCGCTATCAAAAGCGACTGCAGCAGCTCTACGAACTCATGGTCATCATCAGTGTCGGCATCGCATTGGTTATCACACTGATAGCACCTTACATTTATCAATGGCTGTATACCCCCGAATTTCATGCCGGCGCACCCACCCTCGCTATCCATATCTGGGCGGGAGTATTCGTTTTCCTCGGCACTGCAAGCGGCCAATACCTGATCGCCGAGAACCTTACGCGGATATCGTTCCTGCGCACGGCGATTGGCGCGTTGGCCAACATCCTGCTCAACCTCTGGTTGCTGCCTCGTTACGGCATGAATGGCGCGGCAGTCGCGACACTGCTTGCTTATTTCATTTCTACCTACTCCGTACTGCTCATTCCCAAGACCCGGGCGCACGGCGTTTCCCTCCTGAAAGCGCTCGTATTGTGGAATACATTGAGTACCTTAGCCCGCAAATCCGTAAAAAAATGAAATTCATTTATCCGATAAGCAGTTTGTTCAGCTTACGCAAGATCAGGTCGCTCCTTTCGTTCGGTGTGAAAGGCTATTTGGCGGAGATCGGCTGGATGGAGGCCTATCGGGCACGCGTACCCATCGATCAAGACAGACAGCCGCTACCCTGGTTTACGTACTCATTCATCGACTTTATGGAGCCGCGGCTGGCCGATACATTACACGTGTTTGAGTATGGTTCCGGATACTCCACCCGCTATTTTTCCCAACGGGTAGCCTCTGTCACTTCTGCCGAGCACGACCGCGAATGGTTGGCAGCCGGGACGAAAGATAAAGCCGAAAACGTTACGTTGATCCATTACGAGGGCACCGTAGACGGCGACTATTGCCGGGCCGCAACCCTGCAAGGCAAAAAATTCGACGTGATTCTGATCGATGGATTCGACCGCAATAATTGCTGTAAGCATGCCGCGGACGCACTTAGCGAACAAGGCGTCATTATTTTCGACGATAGCCAATTGGAGAAATTCCAGGAAGGTGTCGCCTATCTCAAACAGGCAGGTTTCAAGATGCTGCCTTTTAGTGGCATCTCTCCGGGTTTATTTTACCGGAAAGAAACCAGCGTTTTCTATCGACCCACGAATTGCTTTGCGATATGACCTCGGTTCCCGTGCTGCTGCTTACATTTAACCGCTTGGATACCACGCAGCAGGTATTCAAACAGATAGCCCAATACCGTCCTTCCAAACTTTACCTCGCATCGGATGGACCCCGGCCACACATACCAGGCGAAAAAGACAAAGTTGACGGAATACGGGAATTTTTAACGGAGCACATTGATTGGGAATGTGAAGTAAAGACATTGTTCAGACCAGCCAATCTTGGTTGTAAAATTGCAGTAAGCGAAGCCATATCGTGGTTTTTTGAACACGAGGAGTACGGCATTATCCTCGAAGATGACTGCCTTCCGGATCGCTCTTTTTTTACTTTTTGCGCGGCCATGCTAGCTGCTTATCGAGACGATACGCGCGTTATGCAGATTTCCGGCACCAATTTCATCGGAAGCTATACACCCGATCCACAATATCCCTGCTTTTTTTCCAAATATGGGGGAATATGGGGATGGGCGAGCTGGCGCAGGGCCTGGAAGCATTTTGACCTATCACCCGAGAAATACCACCAAGCCAAAGCCACGGAAATCCTTAAGGGATTTTTGGGCAATGCGTATGCGTGGCGAATGTCGTTGTACGAACAGGTTTTTGAAAAAAATCTGGACACCTGGGACTATCAATGGAGCTTTGCCCGTGCCATCAATTCCGGGCTCAGCATCGTCCCCGCCGTAAACTTGGTCAAAAACATCGGTTTCGGCACGGATGCGTCCCATACGCACAAGACAACATCAATTCTCGCTGATATGCAGACCACCGAACTTGACGTACAGGATTTTCAGCCAAATCCATTTGTCGTACCGGATCAATATTATGACGAGCGACTCATCCGTAAACTTTCCGACGGTCTCTATCGCATCAAGCCTTTCATCCGAAAAGCAAAAGACCTCCTGCCCTAAACAGCAGGGAAGCAGGACAGTACAGTGCAGTTGTTTCAAAAATGTACATTATCTTTGTATCATCATAATTTAGGTTTATAATTGGTTAGTAAAGGTTTCCATTCTCCCCGTTTGGAAACCTTTCGTTTTTTACAAGAATTCAATGAAGTGACCAAATACGCATACGTATATTCAAACGAACTAACGGACAGAAGACAGGCGCCTTTTAAAGCGGTTGACCAGTAACAAGCCGGCTATAAATCCGCCGATATGGGCGGCGTATGCCACACCACCCGCCTGTTCCCCCCCCAACGCACCAATTCCATTGCTTACCTGAAAGAGGAACCATAAACCGATTGCCAGAATGGCCGGCACCGAGACAAAGAAAATGAACAGCAAAAACGTAATACGTTTATGTGGAAAGAGTACCACATAACCTGCCAACACAGCGGAGATTGCCCCGGATGCTCCCAAGCAGGGAGTCAATAGATCTTGCCCGAAAAACAGAACGCTGAATACGTGGCTCAAACCGCTCAATATGCCACACAACAGATAGAAAAAAAGATACCTGAAATGCCCCAAACGATCTTCAACATTGTCGCCGCAGATCCATAGATAGAGCATGTTACCGGCTAAATGGCCTATTCCGCCATGCATGAACATGGAGGTAATGAGCGTCAAAAACACAGGAATTCCCGTAGGCTGCAGTCCCGGCATTTCAAAGGACTCCCCCGAAATCGGGTCGACAATCAGTTGGCTATCGGTAATGATATCTCTGCCGGTCAGTATCTCAGCGGGAATCGTGGCGTATGAAAATGTAAAGTGAATATTATAACCAAAACCCTGGAAAAACACAAACACCAAGATGTTTAATCCAATCAAAAAATAGTTGACGATCGGAAATGATTTCCGGTCATGGTTCTCATCTCCAATCGGCAATAACATAATACATATTTATCATGTTTATCAAGAAGACGAAGATAAGTGATTCGATCGAAATTGTTGGGGAATCGTGAATTCTTTTGACTAGCTTCGCGTAAAATTTGCAGCAAGGTTGAAAACGCAATTCCAACAGTTCACCTACATCCTCGCAGGAACCATCTTCGCTATATTTTGGGCATCTGCTTCGGCAGCTACCAAAATCGGCCTGCAATCGTCTCAACCATTTGTGATGGCCGTAGCACGGTTTGCCTTGGCGTCGGCCTTAATGTTGGGAATAACCCACGGGGTGATGCGGCAACAACTCCCTTCAGGAAAAAAAATCTGGAAACAGCTCTTTGCCTACGGATTACTAAATATAAGCTTATACCTTGGCTTGTATGTCCTGGCCATGCAGGAAGTGTCTGCTGGCCTGGGGACGTTGTTTGTGGCAACCAATCCCGTCCTTATTCTGTTAATCAATGCCGTCTGGTTTAGACAGTCCATTCGTTTAAATACGGTGCTTAGCTTCCTTCTCTGTATCGCCGGCATGCTGTTGGCTGCGTATCCGCTATACCGGGAAAGTCACGCCAGTTTATGGGGTATTAGTACCCTCTTTCTGAGCATGCTCTCCTATTCGGCGGGGGCCATTTATTTTGCGCGCCAGAATTGGGGTAACCTCCATATTTTAACCATTAACGGTTGGCAAACCCTCATCGGAGGCGTTTGCCTGTTACCTTTTATGGTCCTATTTTTCGACCGGTCGGCAAATGTATTGGATTACCCTTGGTGGGGTGCTGTTACCTGGCTGGCCATACCCGTATCCATCATTGCCATGTTATTGTGGCTGTACCTGCTGCGCGATAACCCCGTCAAAGCATCGGCCTGGCTGTTTCTTTGCCCCATCGTCGGTTTCGCCATCGCAGCAGTGTTGATGAAAGAACCGCTTTCTTGGCATACCTTTGTAGGCGTATTGCTTGTTTTGGCGGGTCTTTACCTGGTACAGCGCATGAAAATGGCCAAAAAATAATATTTCAGTATCTATAAGGCACCGTTTCAGTTTCGTCCAGAGGCGGATAGTTATATTTTTTCACATACTCCAGTCCCGGAAGGAATTGATCACCATCCGAGGCAAGCCGATCCTGCAACTGACGATCAAATGTTTCCATCAATTCGCTATACGTAGGGTCATTCACCAGATTATGCTCCTGATAGGGATCCTGTTCGTTGTCAAAAAACAACCACGGGCCATTAAGATCCCTTACATACGTATACCTTTTAGATCGTAGGCCACGGAATTCCTTTCCTCCGATCTTGCGCGACCATTGACCATATGGCTGCACACAGGTAATTATTTTTGCGGTATCCGGTGCCCCCTGTTCACCCAGCATATAGGGTGTATAGTCGATCCCGTCTATTGCGGCTGGAGCACTGATATTGCAGAGTCCCAACAAAGTAGGCATGAGATCTTCGATTCCGATCGGTGCATCTTTCTTCTGTGCCGCAACACCGTAAGAGTCAGGCAGCCTAAATATCATCGGTACGCGGATGGATTCATCATAAGGCTGTTGTTTGTTACTAGCTCCCTGGGAACCCAGCATATCACCATGATCGGATAGGAAAAGTACGATCGTGTTGCGGCTAAGGCCAGTTTCATCCAGAAACCTGACCAGATCGCCCACCTGCTCGTCCAAAGCCGAACAATGAGCGTAATAACCCGCCAACTGCTCCCTGGCTTTTTCCTGGCGCGCCGCCGGTACATTCGGGCGCAGCTGGATATTTTCCGGCTGATACAATTTAAGGTATTGCTCCGGGGCCGTTTGGTAAGGATCGTGGGGCGGGCCCCACGATAAAAACAGGAAAAAGGGTTGCTTATTTTCCAAGCGGCCCCGCATATATGCTTTCGCATTTTCAGCTTGTGCAATTACGTCATAGCCCTCCCAAAGCAGCGTATCCGGCGAATCGGCATAATATTGAGAATGGTTGTAATTATGGTTGCATTCCAACACCCGCCAGTACTCAAAACCCTGACGACGATTACCAGGTGGGATGAATGCGCCTCTACCCTGGCCATCAATGTGCCATTTGCCTATGCAGGCGGTTGCATATCCTGCGTCGCCGAAAGCTTCGGCCAACGACCGTGCATCGGGATCAAGCTGCACATCGTTCATGAACACCCCGTTGCGCAAGGGGCGCTGGCCCGTCAGAAAAGACGCGCGTGCCGGCGTACACACGGGGATTCCTGATACTGCATTTGTGAAGTCGATCCCCTCCCGGCTCAATTCATCGAGGTGGGGTGTCTGAACGTTCGAATCACCATGGCTACCGATGGCCTGTGTCCGCCATTGATCGGCCATGATAACCAATACGTTGGGTTGTTCGGGTAGGGCAGCTTCGTTTGATTGACTGGCAGCAATACCCGGTAAGCCTGCCGTCAGCAATGTAACCCCTAATCTGATTAAATACTTATTTTTGCTTTTGATATACATGTTCAAAAATTTGAGTGGTTATCTAATGCTGTAACTTATCGGGCGGTCTGCTTCAAAAAATCATAACGCGCCCGTATTTTTTTCAACTGCCGTACGTAGGTTTCATCCTTGGCCACATTGTTTAATTCATAAGGATCTTTTTTAAGATCAAACAGTTCCTCATACCCATGCTCCGTATAAATCATGTACTTATACCGGCCACCGACAACACCCTCTACTTTCGGTATACTCGGGCTCCCTGCGAAGGTGTGCTCATAAAAGAACGCTGACCGGGTAGAACGCTTGTCCAAAGCTGTCTGCCGAAGGTCTACACCCTGCATAATCGGTGGAATGGATACCTGAGCGTAGGCAAGAACGGTTGGTGCAATGTCTATGTTCAAAGCGATATCCCGGATGTCGCCTTGACGGCTCGCCGGCTTTTGGGGATCGTAAATAATAAGTGGTACCCGTACCGACTCCTCGTAGCCAAACCACTTCCCCTCCAGACCATGGTTACCCAAACAGAAACCGTTGTCGCCCATATAAATGATCACAGTATGATCGTCAATGCCTAATTCCGAAAGCTTTTCCCGCAATTTGCCTACTACCTCATCCACACCGGTAACCAGCCGATAATAATTCTTTACGTTCGTCTGGTATTGTTGAGGCGTACCAAACAAACCCTCCCACCGTTTACGGGCGATACTTTTACTGTCGTGAAAAAAGGGTGGAGTCCGGTTCCAAGCGTCTTCGCCACCATTCGGCTGGGGAGGAATGACTACCCCGTCATATAGATTCTCGAAACGCTCCTGAACCTGATATATTGGCGGATCACCATCAAGTTCATGCGGTGCCTTGAAACTAACAGACAAACAAAAGGGTTTTTCCTGTGTCCCAAACTCATCAAGAAAACGCATGATATCCCGGCTCACACTATCGGTTTGATGAACCTTTTTTCCTGAACCATCTTCCAGCCAATACGGTGGTTGACCTCGGTCCCAGCAAGACCAAAAGTCAAAACGATCACTTGGCGGTTCGTTTCCTACACCATACTTACCGATAAATCCAATGTGGTAACCTGCCTGTTGCAACAACATCGGATAAGTATTTGCCAATGCCTCCTTGCTGAAATTAGTACCGAAATCACTAATTTGATGCCTAGACATGTACTGCCCACTAAGCACGCTGGCCCGGCTTACTGCGCATATTGAAGTCGTCACATAGGCATTTCGGAAAAGGTAACCCTCCTTGGCCATCGCATCTAAATGGGGGGTCTGGATGATCGGATTCCCCATCACCCCCAAAGCATCCGCCCGTTGATCATCCGTCAATAGGAAAATAATATTAGGCCGAGCTCGCTTTTCCTCGCTACGCAGTTGGGCAGAAACCGTTCCCACATAGCCCACCAATGCCAGGAAAGCTAGTCCGATAGCGATTTTAATATCCTTCATTCTGTTCTATTTTATTCAAAACAATCTGTTCCACAGGGATTGGCGCCAGCAATTTATAGGCTTGCATGTCAAAAGCCTGGTCATTCAGCCAGGGCCGGAGTATCTTTTCACGCGCACCATGGGCAATCATTACTTCCAGTGCCTTGCCCGTGCGTTTCAAATCATACCACCGTTGGTTTTCAAAACAAAATTCAACCTGCCTTTCTTTGGCAATCAACGCCTGTAAACCTATTTGGTCATAACCATCGAGTGACTGACTGAGCCCTGCGCGCTTACGAACCTGAAAGACGTATGGAATAGCTTCCGACGTACGCCCCAGTTCATTGAGCGCTTCGGCGTACATGAGCAATACGTCGGAGTACCGCAATACGGGCAGGTTATCACTGCACCGATCGTCCGGCACGGAAACCGGTGGCTTATACTTGTTGCAATAAGGTATATCCCGTACCTCGCCATCCGAATCTTTCCCTTTCCAATAGGCGATGGACACCTCTTTTCGCAGGTCACCTTCCTCAAACGCATCAATCAGATCCCGGGTAGGTTGATTCCACCCACTACCCGATCCATTGATATTGATATTCGGCCGCTGGGTCACCGCCCCGCCGGAAGACCATGGCGCAAACAGGAAAATAAACCGATTTGCCAGTTCGACACTAGCGTCGGCATATTGCACGGCAAAAATCGTTTCCCGGTAGTCTTTCGCGGCGGGATTAAAAAGCGCAGCATAATTATCAAGCAGTCCGTGCTTGGGAGATGACAGTACTGGCTCCAATGTATTCAACGCATCTTCGTACCGATGAAGGGTAAGATACACCTTCCCTAATAGCGACAGTGCTGCAGCATGGCTGGCCCTGCCGTTTTCCACTACCTCTTCAGCCATCGCCAGGTTGTCTACCGCCGTTGTTAGATCAGCAATAATCTGTTCGTATATAATATCTTCGGAAGACCGTTTGATTTGGATTGCATCCTGCGAATTTACAGGCGCCAGCACCAAGGGCACTCCGCCGAATTGCCTAACGAGATTAAAATAATAAAGTGCCCGCAAAAAGTGACCTTCACCTGTGGTGCGTTCCCGGATACCCTCACCCCAAGTCACCGTTGATTTATCCAGCTCCTCAATCAACTTGTTGCACCGCCTGATTCCCTGATAAGACTGATTCCAGAAATTGCCATAGTTGTCGTTACTCGAAGAAGCCAAGAACTGATCGATCACACGACGGGGCCAGGTTCCACCGTCATCCCGCTTATCCTGATAGCTCGCATTGTCAGATGGGATTTCGGCAATTACCCAATGATCTATCTTCTCATAATTTCGCATGGGCACATAGCAGCCGTTAGCCAGTAAAATGTACTCCTCCTCCGACGAATAAAAATTACCTTCGTTGAGCGTAGTTTCCGGATACAGTTCCAAAAAACCATGGGAGCAAGCTGCAAAAACTGGTAAAATTAACAGTAAATATCGATAAAATATTTTCATAACCTAGCTATTAAAAAGTCAAATTAATACCAAACGAGGCGGTCCTTGCCAAAGGATACGAAGAAATGTCAAATCCCGGTGCCAACGTATTGCTCAGGGACACCGACTGTCCCTCCGGATTGGCGCCGCTATAGCTCGTAAACGTCGCAAGATTCTGCACCGTAATATATACGCGGCAAGATTTAATGAATGACGACCGACTAACCAGCGCTTCGGGCAGCCCATATCCCAGTGTCAAATTGGTGATACGAAGATAGGAAGCATCTTCAACCCATAGATCTGAAACACGATGTCCTCGGCTCGGCGCCGAGAAAGGTACCGCATAATGGCGTCCATCTCCCGGGTCGTCTGCGCTTCGATAGCGTGCTACCCACTCTTTCCCTACATTGAACTGCCCCTGCAAATTGTCAATCGTTTGTCGAAGTCCATTCATGACGCTACCCCCATATTGTCCGTTTATCACGGCAGATAGGTCAAACTGCCGGTACGTTAGCCGATTTGAGAAGCCAAAAATGAAATCCGGCTGTGGGTTGCCGATGATCGCGTAGTCCAACAAGTCATTAACTAAGCCATCGCCATCCAAATCCTTGTACTTGACGCCTCCTTCATAGACTTCAACCGAAGGATCCCGCACTACGTTGGGATTTGCAGCATCTTCCGCCGAGTACAACCCATCAAAAACATATCCGAAAAATTGACCTATCGGACCTCCGACCTGTGTAATGTGGGTATAGTTGTCATCCGAATTACCCGAATAAATAGGATCTCCATTATCGTTCAACGAAATTACCTTATTTCGATTGAGTGCAAAATTCAACGTGGTCTCCCAGCGCAATTTACCCTCCACGGGCACCGCGTTTAGCGCTACCTCTACCCCCGTATTCCGCACATTGCCTTTATTTACGATCTGGTTGTTGAAACCGGTAATTGCTGGAATCACATCATTCAGCAACATATTAACCGACTTCCGGTAGTAATAGTCCACCACCAACGAGAGTCGGTTGCCAAAAGTAGTCAAATCCACTCCACCGTCTATTTGGCTCGATTCTTCCCATGTCAAAAACGGATTGCTGATACCTACACTTGATGCGGTTACCTGCCGATCTCCAAACACGTAAGATCCGGCATTGATCGCAGGCAAATGCGCATAATTTCCAATGTTATTATTACCGCTGCGGCCATAAGATATCCGAAGCTTCAACTCATCAATCCAATGGCTATCGCTAAGGAAATCTTCTTCGGATAAGCGCCAAGCACCTGCTACCGACGGAAAAAATGCAAATCGATTTTCCGAACCGAAGCGGGACGAACCGTCGGAGCGGAACGTAGCAGTCAGCAAGTAGCGGTCTTTCAGCGTATAATTCAATCGTCCCAGATAGGAAATCATCGTCCATTCATTGATATTCTGTCCCCACGCTTTTATCCCTTGTGCTGCATTGATTGTCTCAATCAGATCGTTCGCATACGGATTGCCCTGCAGATCGATGTTATCGCCTTTGCTCTTCTGTGTCGTGTAACCAAGTAGTATATTAAGGCGGTGCGCATCTCCAAATGTCCGGTCGTAATTAGCTGTATTTTCTATCAACCAATCGAACGCGTCGCCGCGCGTTGTATTCGAGACTCCCGTACCAGGCTTTGGCGCACTATTCTGACCGCCAATGGTAGAAGGCTGATATAAGAAAAATTTATTGGCCGAATAATTAGTACTAATGGCAGACCTCAATTTCAGCCCATCTATTACGTTCCACTCCAGAAATGCCGATCCCAGATTCTGGAAATTATTGCGGTTGCGAACGGTTTCCCGAAGCATAAAAAGCGGATTGACAAAACTCCACGACGAGTAATACTTGTTTTGAGGCGATACAATATACGGAATCAACTGACCCTGATCGTCATAAGGTGACAGGATCGGATTTCCCCAGCTAGCAAAGCCAATTACATCTCCCCGGCCGGAATTTGTATTGGTTTGCTGGTGGTGGATATAGGTCGGTTGCAGTGTTGCACCCAATTTGACTTTACTACCGATATTTGACTCCATGGATAGATTTCCAGTAAATCGTTCGAGTCCCGTGTACCGTACCACGCCTTCTTGGTTATAATAACCCAAACTGAAATTGAGCCTGGATTCCTTACTTCCCTTATTTACACTGACGGAATAATCCTGTACCTGGGCAGTCTGTAAAATCAGATCATACCAATCGGTACCTTCCCCCGATATATTCTGTGGCAGATACGCTGCCGGATAATCACTATCGGTGGCCTCCCGTTTTTCATTTTTCCAAATCATACCGGCTATTTTCTCCCGCTGGTAATCTGCAAATTCTTGCGAGTTCATCATACTCGGGCGTCCTCTTTGGGGTACCTGCTGAATACCCGAGGTGGCAGATACGCTAACTTCCGTTCGATCGTAACTTCCTTTCTTGGTCGTGATCATAATGACTCCGTTTGCTCCCCGTGAACCATAAATGGCGGTAGACGAAGCATCTTTTAATACACTGATCGACTCGATGTCATTGGGGTTCAAAAAAACCAGCGGGTTTAAATTTTGATTCATCCCCGATGCATAGGGCATTCCATCAATTACGTAAAGTGGCTCGTTGCCAGCGCCGATTGATCCGGCCCCCCTGATCTTCACGGAAGTACCGCCACCCGGCGCACCGGTTACCTGTTGAATCTGTACGCCTGCAACCTGCCCCACCAATTTCTGGTCGATGGTTGCCGCAGGCATTTGTTTGATATTCGTTTGATCGACCATCGTCACCGAACCCGTCAAATCCGATTTTTGCATGGTGCCATACCCTACCACCACTACCTCTTCCAGGTTGCCTACCAACGGTTCCAGCTGGATATTGACCGACCGGCTACCTGCCAACGGCACTTCCAGAAATTCATATCCAACATAAGAGACTTCCAAAACGGTTTCCAGATCTGCCACTATAAGGGTAAACTTACCGCTTGCATCCGTTGCAGTAGATAGTTGCGTTCCTTTTACGCGAATGCTTACTCCCTCCATGGGTTTTCCTTCGGGATCGATCACCGTGCCGCTTACCCTTTCTTCCTGTTCGGACACCATTGTTGAGACTGATTCCTGTTCCTTACTGGATGGTCCCGTACGTTTACGCAGAACGATGTATTTTCCTTGCAGTTGCCAGGATACCGATGTACCTTCGAGCAGGTAATCCATAGCGCTTTCTAAGGGAGTTTCCCGGAAATTTACGCTAACTGCCTTTCGGGCATCCAATAGGTCATTGCTAAAAAAAACCGTCAATCCCGATTGCCGCTGAATTTCCTTGAAAACCTCCGAAAGTGGGGCTTGTTGGCGCTTCAGTGAAATTTTGTGTTGCGCAGCGAGACAAAAAGGAAGACCCACCGCCAAAAGCAGACTGTATATAAGACTGCATCTTTTCGAAAAAATACCAAACTGTTTAATCATAATTAGCTAAAATGGTTTATACACATAGACCGGGAATTCCGAAAAACGGGTGAAAAGAAATTAAAAAAATTTGATTAATGAACCGTAGCAAAAGTAACCAGGCAGGTTACAGGTTCAAACGCAGCAATGCTACGCATTATAGGAATAAAAGGTGCTTATTCAGACGTCGTACGAGATAATAACAACGTTTCACCGGAAAATTGATACTGTACGTTGGCCGTAGCCTTCAGATTTTCCAGGAAGGCAGTAACCGAGTCACTCTTATGGATCGCGCCGGAAAGTTTCATTGCTGCCAGTGCCGGATCGGCCATCCGAATTCGCTTTCCATACCAACGCTCCAATACAGGCAACAACCGTTTCAGGGGTTCATTCTCAAAATGATAGATGCCAACGCGCCAAGTTGCCGTGGTAGTCGGGTCAAATGCCCGGGACAAGAGTCCTTCCGTAGTTGCCACCGCCTCAAATCCGGGGGAAAGGCGCATTCGATTATCGTTAACACGGGCTTCGATTGCACCGCTGAAAAGCGAGGTTACAGTTTGAGTCCGATCGAATGTATTGACATTAAACTCAGTGCCAAGCACCCGTATATCCAAGTTATCCGTATGGACGGTAAATGGAAGTGCTGCCTGATTTGCTACTTTAAAATAAGCTTCCCCCGTTAAGAAAACTTCCCGCGAAGAAGTTTGAAATGAAGCCGGAATCTGTAATATAGAAGAAGAATTGAGCCACACCTCACTTCCATCGGGTAAGACAAGATAATAATCCCTTGTGGCGGGCACGGAAATGGTACTGAACGCTTCCGGTTGCTGTTGAGGTTGCTGTTTCTCCGCTGAAAGCGCTCGGAAACCGGCAGACGCCTTGCGGATAAGTGTTGTTCCTTGTGCGGTGTCAAGCAGATTATGACGCTCCCCACTCCACAGTTCCAGGACGATATCTGAACTCATCGCAACCTCTTCCAAATTTGCAGCAGCTGGTGCACTGGAAAAGTAGCTCCAAAATCCAACGCCAATGATGGCGAACACCACCGATGCAACAGCTGCTAACATCCATCTACTTTTTTGGCGCAGCGTTATTGTTCGCTTTTCGGCAATCCGTTGCGATACGGACAACCATGCACGATCCGCATCTAATTCTCCTAAAAACCGCTGGGAAGAACCGTCTTCAAATGTCTTCGAATATTCCCTCCATTTCGTCCGTATTCCTTCATCGGTCGACAATAGCCATTCAAGCAAGCGGCTATCTTCTTCCGAAAGATTGCCCGCTATGCGATCCGCAAATAATTGACTTATCTTTTCTTGATCCGGCATTTGTACTGATGACAATTTATAGATCTTATGTGGGTGAATTTTATCCGAACTTTTTAAAATCTTTACGGAGCGCTTCCAATGCTAATCGGAGATGTGTTTTAATGGAATTGACGCTGATCCCCAAAATATCAGCCGCTTCTTGATATTTCCGATCTTCAAGATAGACAAGCTTGAGTGCTTGTAAGCGTCTATAGGGCAATTTACTGATAGCTAACTCCATCTTTTCGGACAACTCACGGTTTTCCAACGTGGCGTCGGCTCCATTCTGCTGCCCTGTTTTCGTCTGGAGATAGTTTTCTCTCCGGCCGTCTTCCACCTTTCGTTTAGCCAATAGATTCAGACACTTATTCCGGATCGAAGTATGTAGGTAAGCCTTAACCGACGTATGTATAGAAGCAAGCGCATTTGTCGAATACGCTTCAAAGAAAAATTGCTGTACTTGGTCCTCTGCTTCTGCCGCATCTTTAAGCAGATAATATGCCTCAACAACCAACGACTTGTAATATCGCTTAAAAATGGTTTCGTAAGTTGCTATGTCTCCCCGTTTCAGTGCAAAAAACAGGCTATCTTCACCTAGGTTTTCCATTGGTTCACAAATTTTGGTCATCACCTGGCCGGCCCAGACCCATTGCCAACCAGCTCGGTGAATCGCAAAAATCGCTTATTCTTAGACGAAGACTATCCTGAACTGTCGGGACTCCTCTTTTTATTTTTTCAACAATCCTACATAATCCGCCATCACCGAAAGACTTTCCTCCTGGATGAAATCAAGTCCCTCATCTACATCGGTGGTTGCTCCCCCACCTAGGGGCAGATTGATTTTCATCTGTTGGAGCGCATCCGCGCGGCTTTTATTCTTTACCCGGTTATCTTCACGTTCTTTCTTCAATTTATCTTCCTGAAGTGTCACACTGGTTTCGGACTCCTGCTTCAGCATGGTATCAATGTCTTCCAACAGAAACTTATAGGCCTGGGAGCTATCCATTCGGGCCTGATGTTTTTTGCTCAGCGCTGCGATGATGGATTTCAAATCTGAAACCGACGCAAAGTCGGTGGCATTGATCTGATCCCAGGGCAATGCAGAAGGTTCTGAGCTCTCGCCGTATTTTTCTGCAGAGTATAACGATGGAAAGGTGAGGTCCGGCTCTACCCCTCGGTGTTGGGTACTACTACCCGTAATCCGGTAAAATTTACCCAGCGTAATATTGATCTGTCCAAACTGTGGCGCACCTGCTGGCAGCCCATCATCGCCGTCGGCCTGTGCTTTTAGCAGCAGGCGATCTGTAGGACTGATTACGCGGCTCATGTCAATGGCCGATTGTACGGTTCCTTTGCCGTAGGATTGGGATCCCAGAATGATACCCCTGCCATAATCCTGAATGGCCGCCGCAAAGATTTCGGAAGCGGAGGCGCTGAACCGGTTAATAATAACGCCCAATGGACCATCCCAAGCCACGCCATCCTCGCGGTCGCTGTTTACCTCAATCTGGTTGCGTGTATCGCGTACCTGCACCACGGGGCCTTTGTCGATAAAGAGGCCCGTCAGCTCGATGGATTCCTGCAATGAACCTCCTCCGTTAAACCGGAGATCCATCACCACCGCATCGACATTTTCCTGTTTCAGTGAATCAAGCAACAGTCGGACATCGCGCGTAGTACTCTTATAATTGGGGTCGTTCTTACGATATGCTTCGAAATCAATATAGAATTTGGGAAGACTGATGATGCCAATCCGGTACGTCTTTCCGTCGTCGCCGACCACTTCCTTGATTTCCCGCTTGGCCGATTCGTCTTCAATCACTACCCGATCCCGGGTAAGCGACACGATTTTTGGTTCGGCGGTCACTTCTTCGCCGGCGGGTATAATCTTTAAGCGCACCACCGTACCTTTGGGGCCTTTGATTTTAGAAACCGCATGATCCAATTTCCAGCCGATAATGTCTTCAAATTCCCCATCTTCCCCTTGGGCCACGCCAATGATACGGTCATCAATTTGCAGGGCCTTCGCCTTATATACAGGCCCTCCCACAATGATATCGGCTACCTTTACCATTTCGTTTTCCATGGAGAGTCGCGCACCGATACCCTCAAATGTATTGGCCATATCTTCATTAAACCGCTGGGCGAAATACGGATTGAAGTAACTCGTATGCGGATCAATTGCATCCGTGAGTGCCGTCATAATGACCTGAAAAGCTTCGTTATTATCCGTTTTTTTGGCCATCGAGATCAGATTTTTATAGCGGCTTGTCAAGGTCTCCTTTTGCTTCGCCGTGGCCGAATCGGTACTGCCACCACTAAGCCGCAAGTTCAGCAAGTCGTATTTTACCCGCTTGCGCCACTGATCGTCTGCCTCAGTCTCAGAAGCAAACCATTTCTCCTTCTCCCGGTTGTAACTGTACTGTTCATCGACCGAAAAATCATGTGGTATATCGATCTGCGTCAGCGCATAATCCAGTCGTTCCAAGTAACGTTTCATGTATACGTTAAATACATGATATGCCGCACTGAGGTCGCCCTCACGGAAATCTTCGCCCAACGTATTTCTGTATTGCTCAAATGCGTCAATATCAGATTGCATCAGGTAATTCCTGCCTTGATCCACCGCTTTGATCAGGTTATCAAAAATCACGGAAGAGATGGAATCGCCAAACGGCACCTTCTTATAACTTATGGATTCAAACAACCCCACTACATCTTTCGCAATTACAGCATGCTGTGGCGTTGGCTTCAAGGCTCCCGTCTCCGCGTCCAGGTTAACTCTCGGCGTCGATCCGCAGGCCGCTATCGCCACCACAAACAATGCAACAAATACTTTCTTCAACATATTCTCCATACTTCTTTTATCCCTTTTCCTGATTGTGGCCAGCCCACAATTCTGTCTTTTAGTTAAGCCGCTAAATTTAGTTAAAAAACTGCTAATCTATATTACAACGTCATCTTTCGTTTTGTTTTTCAGAACGCGTCAATTATCCAGCGGTTTCTCCCCTTTAAACAAGATATTTTTGAGCGTGTCATACCGGTTGAGGGCCAAGGCGGCTCCGTCGTAATCGCCAGCTTGATGGTATAGGCTTCCGAGCGCATCCTGAATTGCCAACTGCATTCCCATCATATGATCTTTTTTTGCCAGGTCACTCGCTACTTTGTATTCTTCAATGGCCACACGTGGATTGCCCGCATGTTTTTTTGTTTCTGCCAGGTTGAAAATGATCTCTGGAAGCTGGTCCATGATACCCTCTTTGTCAACAATTGTCTTCGCCTGTACCAGGAACCATTGTGCTTCGGGATATTTTTGCTGAAGGGTATAGATGTCTGCTAACGTGCGATAGGCAGCGGCGCGTCCGGCTTCATCTTTCGCCCTACGAAACAACGGCACCACCTTCCGGATGATGTCCCGCTCGGCTTCGAGCGAAAAGCCCATCTTGGCCTTCACGAGTGCCAGCTCCATCAATGCCTCCGCCTGCCGGATACCACTTCCATTTTTTACTGCGCGGTCATACAGTTGCTGGCGCAGGGCATTCGCTTTGTCCAATTGCCCCAAATACTCATAAGTAACCGCCAGGTTATGTGCAATGGTTTCCCAATCGGATTGGTTGCCCGCGGTCCGTTTGGCCTGCATGGCCTTTTCGAAAAACTCAACGGCATAATCACACGCTCCCAATGCCACATACTCCATAGCCAGCCGATTTTCGACATCGGCTTGCAATCCTTCCTGCTGCGGTGTCCCGGCACCGTCTATCTCCATTAACAGCTTCCCTTCGACGCTGGACGTCTGGGTCTCAGCAACGGGCATATATTTGGCTGCCACCTTGCCGTTGCCAGTCATATCCAACCGGTGATAATATTTCATCCGGTTTACATATTCTTCCACCACGGCCGAATCGATCTCTTTTTCAGCATAACGGTCGTCCAGCAACTCCTCCTCCGACTTGGGCGGCGGAAGAAAATAAACAGGGGGACCTATCCCCGCAAATGTACTGTCATATTTGGATACCGCGCCGGAGAAATCGACGCGTTGCTGGGCAAAACCACCACTCAAAATGCTGCAGAAAAAGAAACAAAAGCATAAAATGTGTATAAATAGCCCTTGTTTTAACTTCATATACAATTCCAATCTGCGCACTAAGATAGGCATTCTTCCTAAATTTTTCTCATTATACACAATCCTGTTACGTTTCAGCTACCTATTGAGAAAAATTCAGGCGGATTGCAGACGAAACCTAGGAATTGGAGGCGAAGCGAACCGATTCCAGTTGAGGAGCAATCCGCTTGAGCTTTTTTACTTGTGTACAACCTACAATTTACCTAATTTTGCTAAAAAACATGGCAGCACGGATTCCCCTGGCGGAGCGCATGCGCCCCGCGACGATTGAAGACTACGTAGGACAACAGCACATCATCGGTGAAGGGGCCGTATTACGCAATGCTATCCAACAAAACAATATTCCCTCCATGATCCTTTGGGGGCCACCGGGTGTCGGCAAAACCACCTTGGCTTTCATTATTTCTAAGCAGCTGGAACGAACCTTTTTTAGCCTCAGCGCCATCAACTCGGGGGTCAAGGATGTGCGCGAGGTGATCGATAAAGCGGAGCAACTTCGAAATTTCCAGCAGGAACAGCCCATCTTGTTTATTGACGAGATACACCGCTTTTCAAAATCACAACAGGATTCCCTCTTAGGGGCTGTGGAAAGAGGGTTGGTTACGCTCATTGGAGCAACTACGGAAAATCCATCTTTTGAAGTTATATCGGCTTTGCTATCCCGCTGTCAAGTATACGTATTAGAGCACTTGACCGAGGAAGAACTGATCGGCATCATCGATAAAGCGTTGGCAGAAGACGAATACCTCAGCAAGCTAGCGGTAACCGTCAAGGAGTACGGGGCATTGCTGCGGCTTTCAGGTGGCGACGCCCGCAAACTGCTAAACGTGCTTGAACTGGTTATAAATGCCGCCGGCGGGGAATCGCTGGAAATCACCAACGATTTTGTCCTCAAGCAGGTACAGCAAAACATGGCCATTTACGACAAGACGGGTGAGCAACATTACGACATCATCTCCGCTTTTATCAAATCCATTCGCGGCAGTGATCCGAATGCAGCGGTATACTGGTTGGCCCGGATGATCGAAGGAGGAGAAGACCCGCTCTTTATTGCCCGTAGGCTGCTTATTCTCGCCTCAGAGGACATCGGTAATGCCAATCCAAATGCACTGCTGCTGGCCAACAATTGTTTTCAAGCCGTCAATGTGATCGGCTGGCCGGAGTCGCGCATTATCCTTTCGCAAACCGTTACGTACCTCGCCTCATCCGCCAAGAGCAATGCTTCGTATGATGCGATCAATAAGGCCCAGGCGTTGGTTAAACAAACGGGAGATCTATCCGTTCCTCTGCACATCCGCAATGCTCCGACCAAACTGATGAAACAACTCAATTATGGCAAAGATTACCAATATGCCCACGCTTATGAAGGCAATTTTGTGGAACAGGAATTTATGCCTGACAGCTTAAGCGGCGTTAAGTTATACGACCCGGGGAAGAACCCTGCCGAAGAAAAGTTACGCGAAAAGCTGAGGCAGAACTGGAAAAGCAAATATGGATATTGATTCATTTGTAGTAACCGCCGACGGTTCAAAAACGTTATACCACCCCGGAATCGGTGAGCATTACCACTCCCAACATGGTGCAGTACAGGAAAGCAAACATGTTTTTATCGGAATGGGACTGTCTCATTTTTTGGATATGCATGAGCCTAACGCTGTGTCCGTTTTGGAAATCGGATTGGGTACCGGACTCAATTTCCTATTGAGCGCAAACTTCTGTACGCAAAAAGGCGTTCAGCTGAACTACGTAGGTGTGGAGGCATATCCGCTACCCGCTGAGGTAGTTTCCCAAACCGGATATGAGCGTTATGTATCCGCTTCGCTATGGGCATCTTTTCTCGAACGGTATACGGACAGCTGGCACACTCCCCAAGTTATCAACACAGAATGCCGGCTAACTGCCATACACCGCGAAATATTGCATTTCACGACAGATAAACGGTTTGACATTTTGTATTTTGACGCCTTTGCGTCGACCCGGCAACCGGATATGTGGACGGAGGAAACGCTGCAGCATGTTGCTGTTTTTCTAAAATCCGGAGGGGTATTCGTCACCTACGCCATTACAGGACACCTCAAGCGAACACTGAAGGCGCTGGGCTTCACGGTTGAAAAAGCACCCGGAGCACCCGGTAAAAGGGAGATGCTCCGGGCTACCAAAATGTAAGTTATTAGTGATGGTGCGAACCATCCGGGCCGTGCGAATGTCCGTGTGCCAATTCATCCTCCGTTGCTTCGCGCACAGATAATACTTCGATAGCGAAATGGAGATTTTGACCAGCCATCGGGTGATTCAGATCGACCACCACGGCTTCCGGGCTCACCTCGGTGACTTTGCCACGGAATTGGTTTCCCTGATTATCCTGTAACGGCAAAATCTGCCCCACAGCAGGAATACCGCTTTCCTTAAACATATCGACCGGAAGTGTAGCGATGGCCTGTTCATTCACCTCTCCATAGGCATCTGCGGCTTCGAGTTCAAAATCGGTTATGTCCCCGGCCCCAAGTCCAGCGATATTTTCTTCGAATTTCGGCAGCATCATGCCCACACCAAACAGAAAATCAAGAGGATTGTCTCGGCCTGCTTCTTCAACAAATGTTTTTTCGCCATTTTCAACAGTGTGGAGTTTGTAAGTCAGCGTGACGACGCTGTTGGGTACAATAGTCATTTTTGTTCTAAATTAAGGGACATCGTATGCCCCAGTTATCATTGTGTAATTAATTGCAATAATGCTTCGATGTGCTCCACTGGCAGGCTGCATGTTTTACCGCGGCACACATATGCGCGCGTTGTATCCCCCACCCTTCCTGTTAACAAGGGAAGGTCTCCTTTTGTTCCTCCCAATATCAATTTATTGGGAAGGTACGCTGCATCCAAAGCCGTGCGGAACGCGCGCCATCCAGGTCCGGTCATTACCACTTGATAGCTACCAACCACCTCTTCCAGCAATTGGATTGCCCAGTTGGAATACGCAGAGCCATAAGCGGCCATCTGCGGAACTACGTTTGCCAATGCCTGCGACGCAATATCCAGATATCGTTGTTCATCAAAAATCAGTCCCAACCGGTTAAGTGCCCGTACGATACCCGATGTGGAAGAAGGAATGACATTGTCCATCACCTCCTGTTTACGGGCGATAAGCGTTTCTGCACGGGAAGATGTATAGTAAAATACAACGGAATGCTGATCATAAAAATATGTCAAAACATACTCCATTAGCCTTTTCGCCTCGTATGCCCAAGACTCATCAAAGGTGGCTTCGTAAATCGCCTGAAAGGCTTCAATACAAAAAGCATAGTCATCCAAGAACCCGGGAATGGTTTTTCCATTTGCTGCCGGCTGATGCAGCAATCCGCCGTCTTTGGCATATAGATGTTCACGTATGAATGCCGCGTTATCCAATGCACAACGTAAGTATTCAGGTACATTAAACACCCGGTGTGCATCCACAAACGCTTTGATCATCAACGAATTCCAGGAAGTCAACTTTTTGTTATCCAATCCCGGCTTCACCCGCTTATTCCGGTAATCCAGCAGCTTTTGTTTCCCCTGAGCAAGATAACCACTCCATTCTTCCTCAGAAAAGCCCGCTTCCTGTGCCATTTTGTCTGCATCGATATCGATTTTCAGCACATTGGTATGTTCTTCCTCCCAATTTCCGGTTTGTGTGACTCCGAAGTACCGGATGAACAATTCAGCATCTTCACCCAGTATACGCTCGATTTCCACCCGCTGAAAAGTATAAAACTTTCCCTCAACGCCCTCGCTATCGGCGTCGAGCGCACAGTAAAAGCCTCCTTCAGGGCTGGTCATCTCCCGCTGTACCCATTCCAGTGTTTCCGTCACCACCCGTTTGTATTGATCAGTGGGACGTTGCTGCCAGGCTTCGGCATACAAGCTAACCAATTGCGCATTGTCGTACAGCATCTTCTCGAAATGCGGGATATGCCACCGGCCATCCACCGAATAGCGTGCAAACCCGCCTCCTACATGATCATAAATGCCTCCGGAAGCGAGTTTTCGCAACGTAAAATGCACGTGCTCCACCACTTCAGAGTCGTCCGCTAATACGCCATAACGCAGCAGAAACAGCCAATTATTGGGCATTGGAAATTTGGGTACGCGGGTATGCCCTCCCTCCCGTTTGTCGAAAAGGCGTTTCCAGGGGAGCACCACCGCCTCCAGATCTTTCACGGTATACGCATCCGGAATCCGGCTCACTGCCAGTTGTTCGCTCTGCTGAATACCGGTGGTGAGCCGCTTCGCATAGTCGGTAGCCACGTCAGGGGTCTCCCGCCACATTTCCGCCAGTTGCAGCAGCACATTTTTCCAGTCGGCAGGCTTGAAATAAGTTCCTCCGTAGATTGGGCGACTGTCGGGCAAGCAAATGCAGTTGAGTGGCCAGCCCCCCTGGTTGGTCATCAATTGTACCGCTATCATATAAAGCTGGTCGATATCCGGGCGCTCTTCGCGGTCGACCTTGATGGATACGAAATGCCGGTTCATCACCACCGCGATGTCGTTATTTTCGAAACTCTCGCGCTCCATCACATGACACCAATGGCATGCTGAATATCCAATGCTTAAGACGATGAGTTTATTTTCAGACCGGGCTTTAGCCAACGCTTCCTCCCCCCAGGGATACCACTCGACCGGATTATTCTGATGTTGTAGCAGATAGGGAGATGTTTCGTTTTGAAGCTTATTGGGCATGTGGAGGTAAAGGTAAGATTTTTATGTGGAAAGCCAATAGCCCCAACGCGTTGATACGCTAGGTGCCTTCCTTTGGAAAGGTAAACCATATCTCTCCACCCAAGCCGCCGCTCACAGCAGCCCATTCTTCGATACCACTAAAGTGAATGTGTATCAACCCACAGGTGGGGAGATTGTAAATTTGTTTATCGGTTAAGTAATTGGCCAACAAGGTAAGCCCCGGGTTATGTCCGATAAGCGCGATGCTGTGATGTGCGTCATCAAATTCATTCACAATCTTCAATAAGGTAGTTGGCAGCGCCTCATAAATACGGTCGTCCGTTTGAATCGCACCGATGGGTATTTTCAGCTGACCGGCAAATAACTGGGCCGTGGTTAGCGCCCGTTTCGCCGGACTGCTCACCAAAAGCGTTGGCTTAATGGGATATTTGCTCAGTCGTTCCGCTATTTTGGGCGCATCGGAAAACCCACGCGTATTAAGCGGCCGATCGAAGTCGCTGACATCGAAACTCCAATCCGACTTTGCATGCCTGATAATGAACAAATCCTTGGCCATATCGGGACGGATGCAATAATCATGCCTACAGATCACTACTACCTTATCCTGGAATTGCAGCGAATTTTAGCAAAAGTGATCTTTTCACAGGGCAGATAAAGTTGTTTTCTTGCAAGTATCTCGATCGTTAAACGAAATTATTCATTAACTAATATGAATAAAAAAACCGAAACAGAACGCCGACCAAATGCTACGAAGCGAGTTTCTGAACACTCCGAAGTCAACTTTGAAACGGACTTCGGTAACTTTCCAAGCGCTCCGAAGTCTGTTTTCAAAGTGATCAAGGGTCATTTTTGCGGGTTTTTAACAAAAAAAGCCGCCCCGAACGTATCGGGGCGGCTGGGGGGCAACGCGGCTTATAGAAGCTGCTTGCTAGCTTTTCTCAAAAGTTAAATTATCCATAACGATCTTGACATGCTTACCGGGATAAAACAACAGGCGCTTGCGGAAGATGTTATTCGAGGTCACTTCCTCTTCGCTATTGCTTCCCGTACTATTGCTACCCAGGCGGAATGCGCCGAGATTACCTAAGCGGACGATATAGCCGCGCGAAATGTTGCGGGGGATTTCGCGCACCAGACTCTGCAAGACCGCATAGATATCAGACTCGGTAAGCGACGAGGCATGTGAGATGTCCGACGTTAAATCTTCAAGCGTGATCTCTCCGTTGTGAACCGGCCGCGCATAAAACTTTTTCGGTGCTTCCGGATCCCCCGGTTTACCAATTTCCAGTACATTATACTTAATTGCCATTGTTAAAAAATTTAAAATATTAAAAATTAAACCATTACTCTGCGTCTCCGGGTGGTACCTTTCCCGTTGACCATACAAAGATCAATGGATTTGCCAGATGTCTTGTCGGAATTGGCGGAATTGACGGAATTGACGGAATTGACGGAATTGGCGGGCATAAAAAAGCCACGGCGACTCTTCATCGCCGTGGTAAATTATTTTCCCAGAAATTTCCTTGCTGTCCGACAAACCCTTTGCCGGCTGTTTGGTTCAGGATCGGCGCATGAAGAGGAAGATCTCCGCTACCGGAATGCCTAGATATTCTGAGGCCTGATAAACCGTTACATGCTGGTGCTTATCCAGCCCAAACACATCCCTGATCTTGTTGAGGATTCGCTGACAGGTGCGTTCGCTCTGCCCAGTGATCCGCTGTAGATCTGCGGGATAAACAGCTAATCTTGGTAAAGATATCAATTCCATATCTGCCCAATTGCTTACACAAAGTTACGATAATCGTAAAATTCCAACAAATAAACAACCGACAATCTACCTATTTCGATTCATTTTTGCAAAATTCATAATTTGCATCGCAGCACGATTTTCATATTTTTATCGTTGGTAGAACGAGTATTATGAAAATGGCAATGGATTTTAAATACGAAATAAATTTGTTACATTCGTGTTATGTCGCCATGGCGGGTAAATTTCGTTAATTCTATATCCGTCGTTATTTACGCATGAAAGAAACAACAATTTCTCCCGTTATAAAATGGCTATCCAAGATATTGCTGAAAATCAGAAAACGATTTACAGCACAGCAAGATCGTTATATACAGTGGGGAAAATCGACTCCATTTAGAAGTACGTTATATTACTTGCTATTCAGTGACGAATTCGACAATGTACATTTCAGGCTCTTAAATGGCAAGTTTCATTTTCAAACGAACCCCCATTCGTTAGGCGTTTACTCCAAGACCCGCCGCAATATCCACCGCCTCGAAAAAGGGATAGCTGCAAACAAATTGAGACAGGTGGATACATTTGCAGCAGGCTACATTGAGGAAACCATCGATGATTTCGCTACGCTGGCAAAAAATGGCATCGAACCCAATTTTTACAAGTGGGGAAACGATGTCTTAACCGCCTATTTTTCGATCGTGGCTCACACGGAAGAAATAAAAACATTGAAAGAGAAATTCCAATCGATAGCGACATCAACGGATATGGAGTGCGATACAATCACGGAATCTGCTCCTTACGCGTTTGACAAACTTCCTCCCCTATCCTTGAATTTCGATCAATTAAGTCAGTTGTTACATCGAAGGCATTCGGTGCGTTGGTATAACGACCAAATGGTAAACGACGAAATTATCCGAAAGGCCGTCTCTGCAGCCATCACGTCGCCCAGTGCCTGTAATCGGCAAGCCTTTAACGTCTATTGCATCAAAGGCGATAAATTGGAGGAGGTCAAAAAGCTAAAGCTGGGATTCGAAATATTTGCCGAACACATCCATACTTTCCTCTTTATCGTGGGTGATCTGAGTGCGTACGTAGAAGAACGGGACAAGCACCTGATTTATATCGATGGCGGTTTATTTGCCATGTCTTTGATGTTGGCTTTTGAAACTCTGGGCGTGTCGACATGTCCAATTAATTTCCCCGATATGGCTTGGTTGGATGCCGAAATGGATCGGATATTGGGTTTGAACCCTTATCAAAAGGGGGTGATGCTCATGTCTATTGGTTATGCAGACGCAAATAGTCCCGTCCCGTTTTCCGCAAAAAAGCAAGTTGATGAAGTGTTGAAATTTGTAAACTGAAAATTGGCAAACCCGATCGCATGAATATTCTTATCGACCACGCAGGATTTGTAAATAAAGGAGCTGAGCTGATGTTGCGTGCCGTACGGGATAAGGCCTCGGAACTTTTCCCGGGCAGCAAATTTGTGATTCAAGCCGAAGTGGCCGCCATACCTGAAGATGCGATTGCACGCAACGGCTTTTACGTCCTCGCCAATCCCGGTGGCAAAAGGCGTTTGATACCCAATAAACATACCCATCGATACCATTTCATCAGACCCGGCAATATTGATTTGGTATTGGATGCCGGTGGTTTTCAGTTTTCCGATCAATGGATAGGCGCGTATACCAAGGAATCCAATGTGATGCTACGGAATTATTACAAAGCGCTCAAATCCGGCGGAGCTAAGATCATTTTTCTGCCCCAAGCGCTCGGTCCGTTTTCGCTTCCCTTGGCGGTGGCGCGCATGAAGGATGTTTTCACCTATGCCGATGTGTTTTATGCCCGGGAACAAACTTCCTATGATCATCTGGTCGCATTATTTGGAGAACAGCCTAAAATCCGATTATGTCCGGATTTCACCAACATCTACAAACCGGATGTACCGCTAGCGGACCTCCTGCCCTCAAACGAATACATCGGCATCGTCCCAAACCAGAAAATGATCACACATACCTCCGATGATGTCTCCAGCAATTATTTGGATTTTATGATCGGGCTCTGTAAGCGGTTGGTGGGCAACGGGCATCGGCTAATCCTTATCAACCACGAGGGCGCAGGGGACTTTGAAATTATTAAAACGATTAAAAGTAAAATGCCTAATGACATCATCGCGCTGAACAATTTAGCCGCTGAAGAAATCAAGGCTGTTATCGGCCGACTGAAGGCCCTTGTTTCGTCGCGGTTTCACGGTGCAGTAAGCGGGCTATCGCAACACGTACCCACATTTTGTACGGGATGGAGCCACAAGTATCAGGAGCTATTGAAGGAATATGGCATTGAACAAAATTTATTGGACGTGGGTGACTTAGGAGGCTCGTATGATAAAATTATCCAAGCCATCAGCACTCCGGCCAATGCCTTCCGCCCAAGCGGCCAGGCAGTTGCCCTTCAACAGGAAAAGGTAAGCCAAATGTGGGACGCGATAAAACAGTTTGTTTAGTTTCCACTGCACCCATCTGCCGGATAGTTATTGTCCAAGATGCGCTCATACAATGTGCGGTATGACTGGGCTTTCTCAGTTATGTCAAACCTTGATTTCACGTCTCCAACGATGTCCACCGGATCGAAATCCGTCTCCAACGCCTGGCCAATGGCATCGGCCAGTGCATCGGATGTAAAATCAGTTGCTAGGAAGCCATTGCGGCCGTTTACAATAATGTCCAAACTGCCTCCATTCGGAAAGGAGATCACCGGTGTACCGCTAGCCAGCGCTTCGATGGTTACCTGGCCAAAGGCCTCTTCGATGGAGGGCATGATAAAATAATCAGCGGCACTATACAGCACAGACAGCATTCGCTCGTCAGAAACCGTACCAACTGCATGGATAGGCTGCCGAAGGTCGAACTCTGATAAATCAGGCGCATCACCAAAAATTACTAACTGTACCTCCCTATTGATTTTTCTCAGGGCTGATATGAGCAGGTCAAACCCTTTTCGCCTGGACTTCACTACTTGGGAACCAAAAAGCAAAATCTGTCCCTCGGAGGGCAAATCGAATACTTCTCTGCAAAAACGCTTGTCATGGGGTCGGAAAACTTTCCGATCAACTCCGTTATGAATTACTTTTTTGGGCAAGTTTCTTAACAGTGAGCTTTTGCATGCCTTCTGCTTGACCCACTCGGATATCGGCACCAAACAGACCTTCTTTCCCGCCAATGCTCTTTCCCGGATGGCGAGATTGTCTTCTAATTCGGGACGAAGGGCCTCAAAGGGAAAATCCTTTTCATAATGATACCCTCCGCCACAGGTATAGAGATCGGCCATACGCCAGATAACCGGTTTGGTATTTTTTGCAAAAAAAGATGGCTCGTCAAGAAAACCGGAAACCCAATTCAGTTGAATAATATCGGCCTCTTGGTACAGTGGATGCAGGGTAATATCATACTCGGTGTTGGGAAAAGAAAACATCTCTACTCCTTGTTTGCGTCGTTCAAGATCTGCGGCCTTTTTTTCTGCCTTTTTTCGTTGATGTTTGGTAAACTTCCGTGCTACTTTCTGAAGTAGCCGTTGAAGACGAGGGGGCCGCTTTTTTTCCCCGGCGAAAGAAGAATCGAGCCATGACGAAAAAGAATATGTCTCCGGAATGTTTTTAGTCTTATGTAGCAATAAGACTTTGGAATCTACACCCTGTTCCAACAAGCCTAAGTGAATCCGGCGGCAAGCTGTTGCCGCGCCGCCGGTATCAAAGGTATTGATGTGGAGAATTTTCATGGAATTTATTGTTCTGTTAGATTAAAAACACATGCAGAGTTCGCTACTGATTGGCCTAAATTCATTGAAACTGAATTGCAGGCTTCTCCTTATTTCAATATGGCACTCGGGATTCACCTTTGACTTGTAATCAGTTCTTGAAAATGATTAATTTGATGGTTTAAAGTAAATTCCGATATACCATTCGCGCTCCACCCCTTCTTTTTTGAGTGCATCACTTTTTTCATCGCTTCGGCTAAATCCGTTGCATTCCAAGAATCTACAACAATTCCCCGATTCTCGTCAACAAATTCCTTCACACCCCCGGAATTAAACGAAACGATGGGTTTACCCAAGTATGCTGCCTCTAACATGACTAATGAAAAAGAATCTTCACGCGAAGGCATCAGCAAGCCGTCAGCAAGCATGAGGTATTGATAATATTTCTCCTTTAACGGACCTGTGAAAATCAATTTGCCCGGCCACCTTTTTTCTGTAACGGTCTTTATATAGTAAAATAACCCATTTTCATACCTTTGACCTAACCAAATAATCTGAAATTTTTCATCTTGCATTGCTTCTAAGATCGATAGCAGGTAATCTAGCCCTTTTTCGTAAATTACCGAGCCAGATATCACCCAAACAAAGGTATCGTCTGGTATGCCAAGATCGCTCCTAACAATCGTCGACTTTTTCACCTGCGGCTTGATCGCCTCATCATCGATAAAACTGTATAACAATTGAACGTTCCGATGACCCATATCACGGATTTTTTCACAAACTATTTTAGAACAGCCGATACACATGTCCGAATGATCAATTATCGACTGAAGATGTTCCTGCCGAATCATACGATATGCATTAGGTAGCTCATGAAAATGAGTAACGATCTTTACACCAAGTTGTTTTCCTACTTCCAAAACTCTTGAGTCCACTATGATAGTATTGATGTACCAGATATCAGCCTTAATCTTTTTCTGGATCGCCTTCAATTGATACTCAAACGGATCCTTCTTTAATCGCTTCAATAAGCTTCTCCACAATTTTTCACCACGTTTCTTACGTGTATAATAAGGAAGAAAATAAGGAACATCTACGGGAAGTTCCTGTAGTAACTCACCATCTTGCATACTATACAGATAGGGGATGATGGCTTTTCTATCCATTCCCTGGAGTAAATATAAAAGAAGAACTTCTGAACCAGTTCGGCCGAAAGCCGGGGTAAAAAATAAAATCGGTATAGGACGATCAACGTTCCGCATAGTCAGAAGATTATATGTTCAATAAGCCAAAGCGCCCGAGCAAACGAAAGATTTTTTTTCTCTTTAGTTCCCTAAACGTTCTTCTTAAATCGAAGTCCACTAAAAAATCATCAACATATAACGGGAGCAGTTCTTGAAGAGCCTGGAGCCGCTCGCGTTTGATTTTATCCTGATTCTCTGGTTGTGCACTAATTCCATCGTTTTCATAAATTGCAATTGTTTCGTGTATATGTTGATAACTTGCGCGGTAAAGGCTCAATGCTTTCACAAAAAACACCCAATCTGCACAAATTGGATATCTTACGTCATAATTTCCCACCAAGGCAAATAATTCTCGTCTTATAAAAGTTGCAGGGTGTGGTAAATAATGTTCGTATAAATAGTACAGTGACAGCTTATCAGGATAGTGATTGGCATCGTAGAAACTATCCTGTTTTTCATACCGCATATTTCCATAGACTAAGTCGATTCCATTTAAAAAACATTGTACGTTAGCTAACGTATTTGCTGTCATTAGACGGTCCCCGCTATTTAAAAACAAAATGTATTCGCCATTAGCCCTCTCGAGGCCTTTATTCATGGCGCTATACACGCCTGCATCCGGCTCGCTCACCCAATAAGCCAACTTGTCAGCATATTTCATAATTACTTCTACACTCCCGTCTGTTGATGCACCATCAATGACAATATATTCGAAATCGACACCTGATTGTGTTAATATAGATGCCATAGTGGCCTCCAAACCCTCTTTCGAATTAAGGTTAACAGTAACTATAGATATTTTCAAAAGAAATAAAATTTATATCACAAAAAACATACTTATTGATCAACCCAACAATCCACAAATACCTGCTGCGAAACAAATCAATTGCGAAATGAGTTAAAAAAAATAAAAATTAAAAACACATAAACAATCACTTTCACAACTTTATATGTGTTGAACCTGAAAAAACCAACCCCTCGTGTTGTTCCCAAGTCATCGAATCGCTCGCCAATTCCCCAAAAGCGTCCCCTAGAAATATTGCCATATAATAACCCCAATTGATAAACAACACGAAGTTGAAACAGATAAAGAAAAATATGGAACGAACCGAAAGCCTTTCGCTTGACCAACTGTGTCAACAAGGCCAAAACCTCCGCAATGATAACACCTGCGGCCAACATCAAAAAGTCCGGAAGATTAAGCAAACCAAATACCACCATGCCCCCTCCGAACAGTAGTAACAGGAAGAAGGTTTCTACTAAATTTGGAAAATCATAGTAGACGTAACGCGGATTCAATTGTCCTAAGAAGCTGTTTCCAACGCCGTATCGAAAAGGTCTAACAAAATTAGGTTTCGCCTCATTCCACCACGGATGGTGCACGATAGCCGACGGCAGGGTTTTAAAATCTTTTGAACAACGATCACGCACATGTAAGAAAAAATCCACGTCCTCTCCTCCGCCAAATTTTGGATAGACAGAAGAAAACCTGACATTCCCTATCGCCACTCGCTTTATCAACATGTTAGCCGTTGCTCCCCATGTAAAATAGTCTTTTTTTTCGGCTATGTTGAATACCATTGTCGTGCCGCTAACCTGTAATGCCGACGCAAAAGATGTTGGCGGCACCGGCAAGCGCACCAAACCTATGAATCCGATTTCATCTGGAAAGCATTTCACTGCCTCCGCATATTTCAAAAGCAAATCTTCTTCGGCCCAAATATCATCATCTAAAAACAAAATCCAGTCTCCAATGCCTGCCTCTATTCCCCTATTCCTACTTATGGAAGCACCCTCATTTTCAGCATTCACAAGAATATGAACATCGTTTGAATCGACCATTCTGGTGATATCCCCACTGATAGAAACAGCCGGATTATCAACAACAATATAGTACCTAACAACCCAGCCGGCAGGTCTTTTTAATCCCAACAATGGCAAAATATACTTTTCCTCTAAACGAAAAGACGGGATAACGATGTCGAGCGATTGAAACACCATAAATGTTTACAAATATAAGTTTATCCAATCAGCAGACCACGTAAAACATTACCTTTGTCAAACTTCTTAGCAATTAGATGGAAACCATCTTGCTTAATTAAGTCGCTTATGAATTTCATTTTCACGGTTTGTTCGAATAATTATCTAGCACAGGCTTCGATTTTAGCAAATTCTGTAAACAGACATCAACCAGACACCAGTTTTGTGATTATCCTATGTGATGTAAAACGTAACGAGATTGATTATAGCGACATCAGCGCAGAAGTAATCGAAATCGGTGCCATCGAGCATCGGATAGATGAACTATCGGTAAAGTACAACATCATCGAACTCAATACTTGCATAAAACCTCGTGCGATTGAGTATTTCTTCGAAGAACGTAAAGCCGATACCGTTATCTATCTCGATCCCGATATAAAGCTGTATCGTCAACTCTCCGAAATATACACGAACTTACCAAAATTCCCCATCTTACTTACGCCTCATATTTATAATCCAATTCCAATAGACGGCAAAAAACCCGGTGAAAATACATTCTTAAATTATGGGATTTATAACCTTGGCTTCATCGCACTAGGAAGATCTGAAGAAGTCGATAAGCTAGTAGCTTGGTGGAAATACAGAACCTACGAGGCCGGATTTTTTAATCCGGAAGATGGCCTATTCGTCGATCAACTTCCATTGAATCATGCACCTATATTTTTCAATGGAGTAAAAGTCTTGGAAAATATGGGACTAAATATGGCTCCTTGGAACCTCCACGAACGTATTCTTACCCACAAAAATGGAAGCTACCACGTTAACGAAAAGGACGAACTTATTTTCTACCATTTTAGCTCTTTTATGGTAGGAAAAAATGAACTACCATTACATCATTACGACCGTTTTACTCTTTCTCAGCGACCGGATTTGCAAGACATCTATCGTGAATACGATCAAGAAATGGTCGAGCAAAAATATCATTTCTACCAACAGTTCAAAAGCTATTATTCAGAAGTTCATGAACGTTTCATGAAGAAAAAAAAATCGAAATCCATGCGCATAAAACATCCCTTTAAAAAGTTATTCGATTTCGGGAGAGATAAATAGACTCGCGGTGATTCAACTTTTCTTTTCCTTTTCATCTGGTGGAATGAATCCCGGATCAATCCCACCAGGTGTCTTTCTTGCTTTATATTTTTTCAGCAAATACCTTATATACACAACGAATCCTAGATGCTTTCTTACAAGCCGGTTCCTATCTATAAGAAACGCCCGATCAATAGCCGCTGATGAAAAGCCATTGAGATTATACATAACAACCGGTATATCCAAATGCCTCGTCTTAAACAATGGATCGCCCCAAACCTGCATATTCAATGCATAATCGGCAAACACCTGATATCGCAGATTATATCGATATCGATCAAACACCCTTGCTGGGTACAAAATGGATTGATGATTCATGCAATACTTTGCTAACCGATACTTTGAAAATGCACCTTGCAGTAGCTTATCGGCAGGCAAACTATTTCCGTAATAAACCGTGTGTTCGTCCGATAATGCGCCTAACAGTTTTTTAAAACCAGGCAACAGCCTATCGTCCGCTCCTAGAAAATGTAGCCAACGTCCGTCGGATAGATCGACCCCCTTATTCAAGGCGTCATATATGCCGTTATCCGGCTCGCTGACCCATTTTACTTGCTGCAGATTTAGATCTCGTAAGATATCCAACGTGTTATCATTACTACCGCCGTCTACAATGACGATTTCTATATCCTTCACCGACAAATCTTTAATCGATTTCAGACAAGCACTCAAGTCTTCTGCAGCATTGTAAGTTGCAATAATTATACTTACTAAAGGTTGCTGTACATTACCAGAAATGTTAATGCGACTTCCATCCATCACTTTTATTTTTTAAAGGCAAATAGCTTTTTCGCTCACTTTTCGTAGCCCGGTTCCCGGTAAGCAAGTTTTTCCTTCACGGTTTCCCGATAAATCAATTCATTCGGTTCGAAATTACCCCGGGAACTCAGCGGATGAAAGATGTGGTAACCCACTGCTGCCCATTTTAATCGCTTTTTCTTAATTCCTGCATTAATAAGTCGCTCCGCGAATTCGTAGTCTTCCCACCCCCATCCTTCAAAGCCATTATAATATCCGTTGATCTTTTTATAATCATCCAGCCAAAAAGCCAGGTTGCACCCTTTGACATTATGCGAACTCTGCGGATTAGTCTTGAAAAGTCCCGACAACAACGGGAACCTGATGGCGTTGAAGCGCGTATGCATACCGGGGCTTAACGCATAAAAATCAAGCTGCTTACTTTCCAATATGTGTTTCGATTTCCGTTCGCCGATCATCGCCCGACTGCCCTGCACGAAAAATCCGCGTTCTGCGGATTTTAAATGATCTTTGACGAAATGCCGGTGAAGAATGATATCTCCATCTATTTCGATAATATAAGGCGAAGAAACCTCTCGTACCGCCTTGTTCAAAATGATACTCTTACGGAAGCCCCGATCCTCATGCCATACATGTTTAATCGGTAACCGACCGGCATAGTTGCCAATAAGCTCCGCGGTCCGTTCATCTGAACCATCGTCAGCGATGACCACTTCATCGGGTTGATGGCTCTGGCGTACCACGCTCCGCAATACCAGATCCAACGCTTCAGGCCAGTTGTAGGTAGAAATTAATAATGTTACATTCATAGTTGACTGTACTCGCTCGTACGGTTACTAACTAAACGAATAAAAAAATGTTTTCGTTACATTCAGTATACCAATTTTATTCCTCGCGCTTAAAATCGCAGTCGGTCTAAAGCTCTTTACTGAATAATACCGTAAAACTATAGTAAATTGACGAATACAGCAATGATAATGATCGATCAGCATATATAGACGGCTGTAGCAACCTCACCAGGCTACTCGTCTTAGAAAATAAACAACAACCGTTATGAACAAATTCAGTTTCAGAATCTTGGCGATTCTATTCGTCACAACCTACTTGGCATCATGCCACAAAAGTGACCTGCCAACCGATGAAAGTCTTATCGATTGTGAAAACTGTACGTTTACGTACCAAGAGAATGATGGCAGTAAGATCGTGTTTTCCTTTAGGGAGTATTGGCAGGGGAAGAAAAACAGCTATGGCCCCTACCGCGGTTTGCTGTTCGAGGTACCGTCGGGATCAACAGCTTTCGATTATGGAAAGGAAGATATCGCCAGCGATAAAGTGAATTATGGTGTTATGTGTGTCAATTGTAACGTTGTCCCTTTTCAACCTGTAGACGGAAAAATCATAGGCAAAAAAGTAAACAGCAACAACTGGTTGGTAGAAGCGAACGTCATCTTGCAGGCATCGAACTCAGACACTCGGGATACAATAACATTCAAGCAATATTTTATTAAAGTACCAAAGCTGAATCCAAATCCCTAGCTATTTCAACCATCCAAAAAACCGAAGCAGTTTATTATAGGGCTTGGACCAGGTACGATGGATTCGCAACGGCCCCCCTAACACACGTTTAAAAAACTCGGCGTGGCGGGCATTGAGCAAATCATTGATCTGTTTTTTTAACTTCCGCGTCCGTATCCGCTTGGAATTGGGGCGGATACGATATTGGTAGCCGATGATGGGCAGCCGCACCACCTCTCCACCGTTTTTAAGCATGGAAATCCAGAAATCCCAATCCTCCCGGCCCCTCATCTCCGGACAATACCCACCGGCTTCCCTCCAATCGGATTTCCGGTAGAGTGCACTGACATGGAGAATATTTTTCCGCGCCAGCAGTCGGATGTCAAATTCCGGCAGTTGACGGTGACCACTCTTGTCGCCGAAAAATTCACCTTCCGCGGTTACGACTTTTACCTCCGGTCGGGATTCCAATACCTCGACCGCTTCGGCAATGAACGTAGGGCATATCCGGTCATCTCCGTCCAAGGGTAGTATGTAGATACCGTTTGCTTCACTGATACCATAATTCCTGGCTACCGATACGCCCTGGTTTTCTTGGTGCAAAAAAGTAATGTGATCAAATCGCCGGGCATAATCCCCGGCAATAACGGCACCGCCATCCGTAGATCCGTCATCAACCAAAATGATTTCCATCGGCCGGTACGTAGATTCCAATGCCCAATCGATGGTCTGCGCCAAAAATTCTTCCATGTTGAAAAATGGAATGACTATGGATACCAGCGGGTTCATATCTTATCTCTTCTTTTCAGAAATTTCAGAAAATAATATTTCACCGGATTGGTGTATTTCAGTTGCTTCCATGGCCTACTGCCATGCGGTTTATGCCAAACGGGGGCATCGTATAACAAGTAGTTTTTGAAACCCATATCCGTCGCTTGGTAAGAAATAAAGGTATCAAACCAATCTTTGGATTCATTGAGATGAATGAAATCATATTGTCGGAGAAATTCGACCGAAATCAATGTACAGCAGAAGCTCAGGCTTTTCTTAGTCTCAATACTTTCGGGCCCAGCAGACTGGTCCTTGAAACGCAAATACGGAAAGTTTATATTTCCATGTTCGTCTACCGTGACTGCCCCGATCAGGCCCACATTCGTATGTCGCCTATAAAATTCCAGTAATCGCTCAAACGTATCGGCCTTGATAATCACATCGGATTCTACGATGATCAATGGAAGATTGTCCCGCAATGCCTGTTGTTGCGCATCCTGAAGAACACGCCGGTAGTTCGGCGAGGGATGGTTCGTCAGGTCTTCCAAATGGATGAGCTGATAACCAAATGATATCTTTTGTTGCTCCAGGATTTCTTTGGTTGCCAATGAGCTGAAATCATTATAAATGATATGTTTAACAGCCATTTTATTGCCGTGAACCGCATATATGGTTTCCAGGGTGTTTTCGATGGCGTCTTTGACAGGCGTAACGACAATTGCTTTAATATCCGGGGATTCCATTCTTATTTATAAATTTTAACCAATCCCAACCGTTTCTTCCATCGAAATTTCCATAATTTATCAGACCAATCCTTGCGGTGTTTTCCCAACATGTAAAAATAACCATTCCCCCTACGGATGTCCCCTGGAATCACCTGATATGCAAATTGGTTTTTCCACGCCACGTAATTGAAGCTTAATTGATCCCGCCTACTATAGTTTTTGACCATAGACCACCAATCTTCCATCACCTGTATGAGTTTGGGATCATGATGCCTGCGAAGCAATACCGTACCGACAATCAACCCTGCATGTTCCGGATATCGTTCGGCACGTAAAAAATCGATATGTTTCTCCATCATCCCCGGGTCGTCTTTATAGACACCCTGCTGCTCAGCGAGCTGTTTCAGATAGCCATATTCACTGTAAATACAGTTACGCGGATCCAGTTTGGCCTGTTCATGGTCGAAACAAGCCATCGTATGAACCGCCAGCACTGTGTCAACCAATCTGTCCAGGTTGCCAATGACAAGTATATTGCCGTCTACAAAGATACTGATCTCATAATCCGGGAAAAATAAATGGGGATTGATTTTTATGTACCGATTGCTCCGTGTGTAGTCGCCAGGAACAGGGGGCTCAATCAGCCTGATTTGCCAGGAAGAGGCTTGCAGGGAAGGATTATCCGTAAAACATACGAAATCCCATCCGGCCAGTTCCTTTTGCGGCAATAACCCTTCATAGTCTCCGAATATGGCTGTGTATATAACTTTCTGGTTCATCCGACAAGTGACAGCTTTTCGATCCCATTCAAGCACCGGTATTGCCGTGACGCCTGCTTTTGGCGAAGCAACACCATATTTTCTTCCTGCGAGCTCCAGCTTTCCACGTGGTACAAATGATACTGCACCGCAAAATGCTTAATCGATATAATCCGGTAGCCCATTCCCCTGAAGCGCCACACCAAATCAATATCCTCTCCGACCGCAGGGCGCACATAATCTTCGTCAAATCCATTGATGGCCAACATTGCCGCTTTAAAGCAGGAGAAATTACATCCTTTAATAGAGCTGATACCTAACATACGGATGATGGCATTGGAAATAGGGTTGAATGGCACATATACGGCTTCTTCGACAAACTGGGCACCGTCTTTCCGTAGCTGCGGGATGCGCCCCAGCAGCCCGTTTTGGAAATCAGGCAGGGCTGCCTTTTGCAGCTCGCTGCTTAACAGCGGTCCGAGTTTGACCCGTTTTCCCGCCAGAATATTTTCCGTGCCGGCCAGCCGTGCGTGATTCTCGATAAAACGCGTATGGAGTACGCAGTCGCCATCAATAAATATCAGATAATCACCCGAAGCGGCAACGATCGCGCGGTTGAGCGCATGGTTTTTTCTCCAGCCATTGTCTTCCTGAGTTAGGTGGATTATATTCAACGCACCGTCTGCGTACCTGCCGAGAAATTCCCGCATTTCTTGACTATCCCCATCTTCAGAAATAATCACTTCATTTGGCTTGACCGTTTGGTAATGTAAGCCTTCAAGCACGGTGCTGAGAAACAACGTGTTCTTATATACAGAAATAATCAAACTGATTTTCACAGGTATATATATTGGTCCAACGTGTCTCCATGCATCATTTGCGCAAAGATAGCGAAATTGGACAAAGGTAAAAGTCAGAAAAAGAACAGGATCTCAATCCTTTTCTTATTTTTGGCGAGCCAATTAACAACTTATGAATCGACTTCAACTAATCAAAAGCCTGATCAAGAAAAGGAATTACAAACACTATCTTGAAATCGGCGTGTTCAATGGACACATTTTATTCCGTATCCCGTCAATCTTGAAAATTGCCGTGGACCCTGCCTTTCAGTTTACCTGGTTGCGCAAATGGGGGAAAATCCTGTTAAATCCCTATAATCTGCGTAATCGCTATTACCAGAAAACGAGTGATAATTTTTTTCTCGAAGACGCTTGCGCGGTATTCGACGGAAAGAAAATACACATCGCATTGATCGACGGCATGCATGAATATGCATATGCCCTGCGGGACGTCGAGAACACCCTTCAATACCTCGATGACAACGGTGTTATCATCATGCACGATTGCAACCCCATCTCCGCGGATGCGGCAACCACGTTTGACGAATGGAAAACAAAGATGCCGGGCACTCCATGGAATGGAGATGTATGGAAAACCATTATGCATCTCCGGTGTAACCGAAACGACATCCGTGTGTTTGTAATCGATTGCGATCACGGTCTCGGAATCATTATGAAAGGTATACCGGACGATATGCTGAGTTTCACACCCGAACAAGTTGAACAACTGACATATGCACATCTCGAATGCAATCGCGACAAATGGCTGAATTTGAAATCGACAGATTACGCCCGGGCTTATTTTAACATTTGATCCGGTTTAGGCAGGAGTAGTCTCCCGATACAGGGCCATCAACTGGTCCGCAATACGGTCGTCGTTGAAATTTTGGCTATAGATAAGACCCCTATCAATCATCCCTTGACGCAACGCGGAATTGGTCAGGACCGCCTGGATCGCATCCGAAAGCTCCTCGCTATCGGTGGGCGACACATAACGGCTGTGGGGCCCTCCAGCCTCCGAAAAACATCCGGTGTTTGATGTAATAACAGGTACGCCGGAATACAATGCTTCGATAATCGGTATGCCAAAACCTTCGAATAGAGACGGATAAACGAAAAGCAATGCAGCTTGGTAAAGCACCGCCAAATCATCCATGGAGGCTCCGTGAACAAAACTTACCCGGGCAGTGAATTGCTTTTCTTCCAGGTAAGCGACCAATTCTCTCACATAAGGTGTTTTCTTCCCTGCAATAACCAGATGCACATCCAATTGCTCAATTGCTTTGATGATGGAAAGGGCATTTTTGCGTGTTTCGATAGTCCCTACATTGAGGATAAAATCCTGGGGAAGTCTGTATTTATCACGTACTGCCTGCTTATCGGCTGCGGTATACCGTCGCTTGAAAGCCGGATGACAACCCTGGTAAATCACGGTTATTCTGTTTTCATCCACCTTCAGAAACTCGACAAGATCGCGCTTGGTTTGCTCGCTTATGGCAATGATCCGATCCGCATGACGGGCTGCATACTTGAACTTATGAAAATAAATCGTCCGGTCAACCCGGGTATACAACTCCGGATAACGCAAAAAAATCAAATCGTGGATCGTGACCACGCTGTTGATGCCCTGCCTCGATAATCCGATCGGCAATTCACCCGACAGCCCATGGAACAGTTGGATGTCATCATTTTGAAGATCATTGATCACATTACTTTGTCGCCACAGGTTATAAAAAAAACGATCCGTTCGGGATCGGGGTAGCCGTTCAACCACTTGGGCAGTTTCGGGTTGAAATAGCCGATGCCGGGCGGGCTTGGGGTTGTAAAGGTAATACGTGTTTTCGGGGTGATACGTACTCAGCATGCGCACCAGATCGCGCCCATAATTACCCAATCCGCTGCGATTATGAAATATACGCTTCGCCTCGTAACCAATGTTCATAATCCAATTTCCTGCAATTTACCGATAATCATTTCAGGAGGTATCAGCTCCATACTTTCCCTGCCATCACATAGACAAGGTTTGTTGCCATAGACCGAACTTGGCCGGGCTGGGTGGTCTACCTGAATACAATCTTCCGTCTGCTGCCCATAGCCCAAAAACCCCGTGTATGGATGTGTAGCTCCCCAAACAGAGAGTGTGCGTATCCCCATCAGTGAAGCCATGTGCATGTTTGCCGAATCCATCGTGAGCATCACGTTCAAATGGGAAATAATGGCCAGCTCCTCCTGCAGGGTAAATTGACCAATAAGACTATGCACATTCTGAAATCGTTCCTGCCAGTTCTCGGCTATGCGCTGCTCTTCCATACCACCGCCGAAGATAAAAATAGCGTTTCCTTGTCTATCGAGGTAATCAATCACGACTTCCATGCGTTTAAGCGGATAGACCTTGGGAGCATGCTGTGCAAAAGGAGCGATACCTACTTTGGCGATCCGGGAGTCGGAAAATAACGGCGCGACCGAAATGGGTAACGGCCATTTACGCAGCTGCAACGTATGACGCAGCACAATGGGATAGCCTAACGCTCGAAATACATCCGCATACCGTTCTACCATCGGCTTCAATGGTTTCCGGACCTTATGGTGTGGTCTGGTGAGTGCTTTTTTTTCTTTCTTGCCTTTATCCAGCTGGCGTACTGGAACCCCCTTTAACCGGAACAATGCCGACAGCACTCTGCTTCGAATGTTATAATGTAGATCTGCAACAGCCTGGGGATCGTATTGTTGTAATTCCTTGAAAAGATGGTAAAGCCCGCGGGCACCTTTATGAGCACCGTTGGGATAAAACGGATGAAAAACAAGACCGGGAATATCATCAAAAAAAGGTTTGAACGGTTCACGCGTTACCAGCACCAGCGTAAGATTAGGTTGTTCCGCAATGACTTCACGCAATACGCTTGCTACCATGGCCACATCGCCCATGGCCGAAAACCGGAAAACCAGCAGGGTGGGATTTGCTTCCCGTTTCATCACTTTCTGGCCGCATACAACACGGGGTTTAACGCTACATCGTTATACATCTTCATTTGTTTGTATACTTTCATGTATTTCCTGCCTGTGCGAATGTCTTCCAGGAGCTCATCAATGCTCTGGCAAAGGTCCTCATGTTGGCGCAACAAGGTCATAAACTTTTCCATACAGAAGGCGATATGCGTTGGCGACGCATCCATTTTCTCCGTTTCCTGACGCATGTGATAAATTTTTAGGCAGAGAATAGATAATCGGTCCAACGCCCAAGCTGGACTTTCCGTATTGATCCGCGCATCCTTACGTGGCGACACATGCGAGAAATAACGAAGGAAATAATTATCGATAAATTCTACCGTGTCGGTGCGTAATTGATTTGACTCGTCAATCCGACGCTTCCACTCCAATCCCACTATTGGCTCAATATCCGGATCGCGGACTTCATCTTCCATATGCCATTGCATGGTGTCTATCCAACATTTTCGATACAAAAGATATTCCAGCGTGTGATCGGGATAAGGGTTTTGGAAGGGACAGTCGATGGAATCAAAAATGTGGTATTTTTCAATCACTTGTTCGAAAATACGGCTTGCCTTTTCACTAATCATCATAATGTTGCTCGGAATTGAATGTAACAGCTAAAACAATGTTAATTTATATACAATACGAAAAATGATTCCGAAATGCTACAATACCATTCATTTAACGAATCATTAACCAATTCTTATTGATTAATAAAAATTTAGATGGTATTTTGTTTTCATACTTTTTCCATATAAGCATAAAAATAATGCCAGTTGTTTCACGTAGTGATTTTATTTGCGATAATATTCCTGCTCAAAACACTTATAATCAATTAGTTTTCATACGGTCCAGGCGATTTTCAACCATTCCGTTCGTCGAATTCGAAAGCAATTTGAACCCATGAGGCCGAAAGGGCTTGAATTCATTGTCGTGTAAACCCTCCACAGATAACGTCTTCGACACCCCAACCCCGCCTGAGAAACTTTGAGTTGTCAAATAATTACAGGCGGCAGCTAGCAGAGGTTCTCCTTTATCACCTAAATCGTAAAGTGGATTATCATATTCTTCATAGTCGGGCAATAGGCCTTCGTAATAAGCACCCTCTCCTACGTAATTGCGGGTCTCAAACATGCTATAATAAATATGGTAGCCTCCGATCCGCAAGGGGAAAAACCCCACCGGCTTACCGTACGTTGTCGTTCCAACCAATTTGACATCAATATGTGGTTTAAGCGAGTTAATAACCAGTTCACTTGCAGACGCCGTATAGTCAGATACCAGGAAGACGATTTCTTGAACTCCCTGAAAATTATCTGCTTTTTCAAACGGGTATGTGTTTGCGTCGACTGAATAGTCAATATCTCCGTACGTATACCTTGAACCATCGATGGATTGTTTTTTGAGAATGTCATTTATTCCCTTTTGCATGTTGTCATTAAAATGTTCCGTGTACATCGTTTTTCCTGAAATTTCGGCAGGAGCGATTAAATTACACAGGTATTCCGCAGTCACTACATACCCACCTCCGTTATAGCGAAGATCGACGATCAATTTGTTAACATTTTCCTTGGCAAAGAGGTCAAAAACACGATCAAAATCAGCCTTAACGGCGGTTAAATCGTTGAATTGATAGCAGGCGAGATAACCGATCGCATTGCCTGAAAACCGATAGACAGAATCCTTTAATATAACGGATGGACGGTATTCCATTTTGGCTAAGCTTACAGAAAAAGTGTCTCCATTAACATGTACACCTGCTAATGAAATGGGTGCACGATACGCATCATTGTAAAACACATCGTTTAACAGGCTGTATTCCTGCTCGAAATCACTTCCCATCCTACGGGAATTAATCTGTGTAATCCGGTCGCCTCTTTTCAGTCCCGCTTTTTCGGCCGCAGACCCGCCGAATACCGCCTGCACATAAATCTGGTAACTGCTATTACTACTTCCATACACACCAATCAACAATCCCAGATCGTTAGCCGTGCCGTCTAAATCTACCAATAGCTGACTTTCCGGTACTGCCGCGGTACGGTTAGCGGATCCCGTTTCGTCTACGTAACTATATTTGGCGATACCGGGATCGTTTGAATAATATTCATAGGGCCTGCCGGTTTCTGGGTTGATCGCGTATTGGGTAATTGCAAAGAGCTCGTTTTCTATATCAGAAAGTACAGACTGGCTTAATGCATATTGCCGGGGATTGAAGTCGGCATAGGTGGGCAGCCGATCATTCCAGAGATACACGGTTTGTGCATATAGAAATATTGAATCCGCAATTAATTCTGCGGCAGAAATATTTGTATTCTTCGAGCTTTCTTCATCGTTTAACCCCGCGGATGAGATTTCCCCCAACTTATCCTTCTTACATCCCTCAAGCACAACGAAACAACAAACGAGAATCGTTATAAACGACCAGAAACGCTTCCTCATATACTTCATATTTTGTCCCTAAAGTAAACCATCCTTTTGTAAACGAATGTTAAACTTTGTAATCGAAACGTTAAGATGGCCGCATGCTATTTCTAACTTTCAAAAAGCTCTGCATAGGTTTTTTCCAACGAAAACATCTCGTCGCGAAGTTTAGCTGCTTGGAGGAAGTCCATTTCTTTAGCGGCCTTTTCCATGTCTTTACGCACTTTGTCTATTGCCTGCTTCATTTGTGGCTTGCTCATATATTGCACCAATGGATCTGCAGCAATACTGCTTGTCCGGTCGGGTTCCACATAAATCTTGGCTTCGCCACCCTTGAAATCAGCCACCGATGTTTGCCCCAAGATAGCCTCCCTGGATTTGCCCACCGTGCGCGGCGTGATGCCATGTTCTTCGTTATATCGGATTTGTTTATCCCGGCGGCGGTTTGTCTCTTCGATGGTGATGCGCATACTTTCTGTAATCGTATCCGCATACATAATTACACGCCCTTTATCATTCCGTGCGGCCCTGCCAATTGTTTGGATAAGTGACCGTTCCGACCGCAGAAACCCTTCCTTGTCTGCGTCCAGAATCGCTACCAAAGTCACCTCTGGTAAATCCAAGCCCTCGCGTAGCAAATTGATACCCACTAATACGTCGAATTCGCCCAATCGCAATCCGCGCAAAATTTCAACCCGCTCCAATGTCTTTACTTCCGAGTGAATATAACGCACCCGGATGCCCAACTTTGACATGTATTTGGTCAATTCTTCAGCCATGCGCTTAGTAAGGGTGGTCACCAATATCCGCCCTCCTTCTTTGATTACACGGTCTACTTCATCCAGTAAGTCATCCACTTGATTTACCACGGGTCGGATTTCAATCACGGGGTCTACAAGGCCCGTGGGCCGGATGACCTGCTCCACCACAACGCCTTCCGTCTTTTGTAGCTCATAATCGCCCGGCGTAGCGCTTACGTAGATGGTTTGGGTTACTAACGATTCAAATTCCGGGAAATTCAGGGGCCGATTATCCAGCGCAGCAGGTAGACGGAAACCGAAGTCGACCAATGAAAGCTTACGAGAACGGTCGCCCCCATACATCGCACGGATCTGCGGAATGGTCACGTGACTCTCATCGATCACCATCAGGTAATCATCGGGGAAATAGTCCAACAAACAGAACGGGCGCATACCCGGCTGCCGACCGTCAAAAAAACGCGAATAATTCTCAATGCCACTGCAGTATCCCAATTCGCGCATCATCTCCAAATCATAATTAACACGTTCTTCCAGCCTTTTCGCTTCCAGGGGTTTGCCGTCCAGCAACAACTGTTCTTTGCGCAATTCCAACTCCTCCCCAATGGCCCAGAGCGAATTGACGAATTTCTCCCGGGGTGTTACAAACAGATTGGCCGGATACAACGCCATGCTTTCCATCTTTTCAAGCGTTTTGCCCGAAATGGGATCGATCACACTCAGTTCGTCAATTTCATCTCCAAAGAAGGAAATCCGATAAGCTTCATCCATATAAGCGGGAAAGACATCTACCGTGTCTCCCTTCACGCGAAACGTACCTCGTTTGAAATCGGTAGTTGTGCGCGAATATAAAATTTCCACCAGGCGATGCAGAAAGGCATTGCGGCTAACCACCGTTCCGACCCCAAATCGGAATACCGACCGCGAAAAGTCTTCGGGATTGCCCATGCCATAGATGCATGACACCGAGGAAACCACAATCACGTCGCGACGACCCGACATCAATGCGGAGGTTGTGCGCAGCCGTAATTTCTCGATTTCATCGTTGATGGCCAAGTCCTTCTCAATATAGGTATTCGAAGAGGCGATATACGCTTCCGGTTGATAATAGTCGTAATAAGAGACGAAGTAATTGACCGCATTCTCGGGAAAAAACTGTTTAAACTCTCCGTATAGCTGGGCGGCCAATGTTTTATTATGACTCAGGATCAATGTTGGCTTTTGGGTTTGCTGGATAACGTTAGCAACGGTAAACGTTTTGCCCGAGCCGGTAACCCCCAACAAGGTCTGGTACATTTCTCCGGTATTGACACCCTCGACGAGTTGACGGATGGCCTCTGGCTGGTCGCCCGTAGGTATATATTCAGAAGTAAGCTTGAATTTCATGGAATGTTCAATCTGATTTGTTTGGGAAAAACCACAGGGAATTTGCAGCCATTTACAAAGATAAGGAAAACTATGGATTTATGTCGCTTTAAAAACCAAAGCCCCCATCGAAGTGTTTAGCTAAGAAATTAGTTATATTTGAACATGCTCAACGTCCTGACTCAACAAAATAGCGCCGCCAATCATTTCCTTGCTGAACTCCGTAATCGGGACCTGCAGCAGGATCGTATGCGTTTCCGACGAAACTTGGAACGTTTGGGTGAGGTCTTTGCTTATGAAATCAGCAAGACATTGACCTACATACCCACTGAGGTTGAGACACCGTTGGGTATTGCCGAAACCGCGCTTTTAGCTGAGCAACCTGTATTGGCAACGATCTTACGGGCAGGCATTCCGATGCATCAGGGGATGCTAAATGTGTTTGACCAAGCCGACAGTGCTTTCATCGGTGCCTATCGAAAGACCAAAAAAAGCGGAGCCTTCGAAATCCGTAAAGAATATGTGAGTACCATTGACCTTAATAACCGCACCCTGATCCTCATCGACCCGATGTTAGCAACGGGAAAGACGGTTGTACTCACCTGTAAAGAATTGCTTGACGATTTCGATATCCAATCGCTCATTATTGTATCTGCTATCGCCAGCGAAGAAGGCATTATGCACGTACAGGCATTTTTACCACAGGCTCAATTGTGGGTGGGCGAGGTAGACAGCGAACTGACCAGCAAAGCGTATATCGTTCCCGGACTGGGCGATGCGGGGGATTTGGCTTACGGTGTAAAGGAGTAAACTAATTTGCCAGCAACGAGGGTGTACGGTTAGCGAAGCGATACCCCATACCCAACATCAGGTAGTTCGGCTCACGGAAATCCTTCAGATTATGACCGATGTGGACGAACGAACTCCTCGTTATCCTCACCTTTAACGCCACCGCTTGGTACGTGCCTTTCAAATCTCCACCTTTATGGAGAACATTGGCTCCCAAGCCCAAACTGATGGTGAAAATGGGCATCACATACTCTCCCCTTATTGAAGTTCCCAATGCCACTTGGCGATCCTTTTCCGGGGTAAAAAATCGTTGTTCGGTACCGACGATGTAATCCGCTGTGTATACATTCGCGCTACCATCATAAATCGCATCCAATGAAGCGCCGGCACGAAACCGGTACCCAAAGTTATACATCGGTGCAAAATACGCCCCTATGACGGGGTACTTATAGGGTGATGCTACCTGTGTCCCCAAAAAATCCACACCTGTTCGCTTCCAGGACCCGAAAACAACCAGATCGTAACTTACATGCTTTGGAAATTCGAGCGGCTCAATGCCCTTGATTTTTTCTGCCTCATCCAATTCCAGTGGCGAGAAATCATACAGTACCCCCATCTTCACCCCCAAGGTATTCAGACCAGCATTGGGGAACTCGGTGTTGCCATTCGAAAAGTGAGTGGCATCGATTCCGCCCATAACTGCCCAGCGGGGTAAGAACTTCCACCTGACGTGCACGCCTGCATTGAGGTACGCATTCACTTTCGAGCCCACGATAATATTATTCGGATTCGTCATAGGATGGTAGGGCTGCCATCCAGCAGATAATCCAAAATTCCATTCGTAGTCCAACGACATACGGGAATTTATCCGCGTGATTCTCGACCGCTGAAACATATAGGCAGCCAACGGGCTGCCTAATTCCAATCGGTTGCCGAAATCAAAGTATGCTACACCGATACCTTGATACGTATCGGAAAACACACGACTACCTAATGAGCCACTGGGGAAACCAAAGGAATAGTTCATATGCCCAGACCAAGAACGTTTGATGGGCAACTGCCGTTGATTTACCCCATCGAAGAAAGACACGGAAGGCATCACGAATGCGGGCCTAAAGGTGGCGGCTACCTGATGGTGAAACCGTGTCGGGCCGGTTACTACCAAGGAGTCCCGATGGCCGGCTTGGGGGAAGACGAGTAACGGATAAAGCAACGATAGTAATACTAGCCGTAGGTTCAGAAAACTTGACATAAACGCTTTTGAAGGCACGTTCCTCTATTGGTGTTCGGTAAAAAACTTAGATATCAAAAACTGAGGCAAGTATAACGATTTCAATTGGAAAAGACGTTTCACACGTCCGCGTAACCGATCAATAAACTCCCTATCGTGGCAATCGACTATCTCTTTCCCACGGCTCCAACCAGATTGTGGGGTGTCGACTTCAAATTGCGTGTTGAAAACAACAGTATTGTTAATAAAAACTTTACACTAAGTTATTGGGATTAAGGCCCTTTAATCGGTAACTTTATGTCGCATTTAAAAGCGTTCTTTTCCGTATCTGTTTAATCCCATCTTTTATGACTTGGAAAAAATTCAGTGGCGAACCCATTCGCCAACCCATTTTAGACGAAGTATCCTCCACCATTACCCGTGAATATCTGTCGGGCAACAAACTCAAAGTCTGCATAGGCACCGACTCACAGGTAAAAGGTGCCATCACCGAATTCGCCACCGTCATCGTTTTTGTCCGTGAAAAAAAGGGTGGCTTCATGTACATTCATCAAGATCGCACGACCTTGAAAATGAGCATCAAGGAACGTATGCTAGCCGAGGTGCAACGCTCTATTGAAACGGCGTATTCACTATGCGATACATTAGACCGGTATGAGGTAGACCTCGAGGTCCACGCAGATATTAACACGAACCCCATGTTCAAGTCAAACCAGGCATTACATGATGCTATGGGCTACATCCTCAGCATGGGGTTTGTATTCAAGGCAAAGCCTGAGGCGTTTGCGAGCTCCGCTTGTGCGAATAAGGTAGTGCAGTGACGATTTCCGTTTATGCAATGCATTGGCCCGATCCTTCTTGATACGGCCCCCTTCTGTAAATCAGAAAATTATCTCACTCTTTAACAGTGTATTGCAAGCAATAGCTACTGAAAAATTCGTTGGTCAATTGACCCGATCAAATCCGATATCGTTTTTTCGTAGGTATCCTCGCTCACATTCGGATTTGACACCTTATCAAAATAAGATTTAGCAAGGCTGGCCTGTCCTTTCTTTTTAAAGACAATCCCCTTCATCAAATTCTCGATACTATTATCTATTTGGTCGTCATACGGTTTACCTACCCCCAAATGTGTCGGCCACTCTTCAGCCTCCGCTATTTTTTTCAACGCCATTTGGTACTTTCCTTCAGCAATTGCCTTGTTGGCTAACATCAGCTTCACCTGCCGGTAGATAGCCCGGGAATCCCCCGCGCCTTCAAAGGGCAAGACCTTCATATCGGCTAAGACAGTCTCCGCTTCCGAATATCGAGCGGCCTTAACGAGGTAGCGGGCGTATTCCAACCCCACAACGAAGTTCTCTTTATGCGCATGGTAATCCGCTCCTAAGACAGCGAGAGCCTCCTTACCCCGGCCCACTTGCATCAATGCCCGCGCTTGCAAAAGGCCATACCGCCATTGCTGGGGATCCAGCTTAACAGCCCTTTCGATATCCGTTAATTTTGCTAGCTCGTCATTCTCCAACTGGCTACGCAGAATATAGAAGGGCGCAAAATCGGTCCTGTCGCCATGTTTTTCCAAAAGCGCCAGGGCATGGTCGCTATGATTCCTGAAATGATATATCAGCGCAAGCAGATAGTCCGCTTGCCAAGCGCCCGTTTGCGCAGAAGCCCACACAAATACCTCGGCGCTTTCCTGCCGGAACGGGAAAACAAAAGCAACATCAGAAAGATCAGCCTCTTTCAGGTAGCGCTGTGAAATCTGTGGATCATCCTCCCGGAATAGCCAGGCTAACCAATACCGGACTTCTGCATTCTGAGGCGCTAATTCCAACACCGCCCGGCTTTCATCGTTCAAACCCAAGTGATGATACCAGATGGCCAATTCAAGAAAAGTCTCCGTTGGCATCTCATTGCGGATAAGTCTCACAAATTCTTTCTTGGAACTTTCAGAACGCATTTCATAATAGTTCTCAAAGCGGATAAAAGGGTCCAATGGGTTTATTATTGAAATCCGGTTTTCTGCGTCTTCCATCGCTTCTTTGTTGCCGCCCAATCGGCCAAGCAGGTATTTTACCTTCCACAGATCCAGGTTATGCGGCTGCTCCCGAAGGCCAAGCGCGGCATATTCGGCTGACGTTGCCAGATCACGATCTCTCAAATATGCGCAGCTGAGCGCCGTATAGGCCGCCGAACGATAGGTATTTGTAATTGTGGCAATCTCAAAACCATCCAATGCATCGTACTTTCTTGACAAATAAGTCGCTGCCACCCCATAATAATAGTTCGCAGCCCCATCATAGGTGTCTATCGCCAGCGCTCTTTGAGCATAATCAAACGCCTGATCGTACTCCCTGCTGAATATCTTCAGCTTGGCCAGCTCGACAAGTGCCGGAATTAAATTCGGGTCGTTCGATAAGGAAATGGATAATTGTGCTTCCGCATCCGCGTAATTCCTCATATCAGCCAAGTCCCTACCCAGCAGATAGGATGAATAAGCCGAGTTTGATTCAGGCGAAGTACCGCTTACCAGCGGTCTACTCAGCGCCTTTTCTTCACGCTCGTCCGCCAGTGATACCATTTGGTTCCCAATCGAGAAACCCGCGGCTAACTCACCATCCGGGAGCGCCATTTTCACCTGTATCGTCTCAAGCGGGGAGGCGTCTACCCAACCCGATGCAATGACGCTGTTTTTATCGTTAAAAACGTGCACACTATCGCGGATAACCTGTACCGGACTCATCCGGATTACAAGCGCGTCGTCGGCAGACTCCACATTAAAAGCGCCCAGCATATTGGCCTGCGAAAAACCGTTCAGCCCTTTAAAAGGGTACCAGTATTCGGTCCACTCGTCATTCACATATGGAGCAAACCCAGTTTGCCTAAATGGGGTCTGGCTGCTTTCCAACATATTCTGATTGAACAGCCTTCCGCTTTGTATTTCAACATACTGGCCACTATGATCCGTCAAGAGATCTTCCCATATCCGTCCGGATTCAGATTGTGCCCAATAAAAAACTTTTCTGCCCACCTTATCATTCCTTTTGGCGTAATGAATCATCCCAAAATCCTGTTCATGCCAAAGGGCCCCGAAATAGTTGCTGTGTGTCCCCAGGATATGGAAAGACTTCGAGTCTCCGAAATCACCCTGGTTATAATGCGACAAGTCCCTGCCCATCAAATCCATCGGCCATTGCCCGGCACGCCCATCATGTCCTATAAAGTGGGTTCCGGGATATATAAACTGTAAATCCGCACCTGCAGGAATCGCCGCATTCATCCATGTATAATACGGCTGCTCCACTCCGGTAGCATTGAACCAATAAGAACGTGTGGAGAAATAGGCTTTATCTTTTTCGAGCCTAATCTCAATCACCCATCTCGTACGGGTAAGTAGATCCAACGTACTGGTGAAGCAACTGACACTCCCATCACTGTTTTTCCGGACATCATAATCCACGGGGGTCGCCGTATTGGGTGTATGACCGATAATGCCATAGTTCGTCTCAATGCCACCGCTCACCCAAGGACCTCTCATAGCGATGTCCCTGAATTTCACTACGTCATTATTGTAAAGGAAATACTTGCCGCTTTTCTTGTCCTGGGCATTCCAGATTTTCCCACCGATCTCGGGCATAATCTGAACCTGTATGTAATCGTTTTCGAGTTGTACCACTTTCCAGGATTTAGTGACCCCCACATCGGTAAACCCATCAAATCGATAATAAGGATATAGCTTCTGCGATGCCGGAATGGGGTCGGGGTCCGAAAAGGGGTACGTGCGGAATTCCTTCTCAAACTCAAGAAATTTAGCGTCTTCTTGGGCAGAAGCACATACACCATAGATTAGCGTGAAAAATATGAGAATCTTTTTTTTCATTTTTTTTGCTTTTTTTGGCTACTCAAAACCAGGCTGCCCCATGTATACTGCCAATCATGCTCGCCCACCCGGCCTCATCATTTTCACCAGCAGGCAAGTCCGGATACTCCATCAAATAAATAAGGTAACTGCGCTGATTCTCGCCTTCACGCATCCGTTCATTCGATGGTCAGCAGCGCACCGCACCCGGGTGCCAGCCACTTCTGTTCGCCCGTAAAACCAACCCGCCCTTGATTATACTGGCTGATGAGCATTGTTTGTCCCTTTTCTTTGAACTGGATATCAAACGAAATAGAAGACTGCATACTCTTGTTGACCACCAGTGCGTACGGTTTTCCGTCGGGATGGACAAACTCTCCAACTAAAAGTGATTCACCGCTGACCGATTCAACGAGTTTTGCCGACTCAACGCCCTGTCCGTTGCGCGGAACATGTCCCGTATGGAACACGTTGACGCTTTTCAGTTGGCCGTACACCGGGGCAAGCGAGTGAATCTGGAGATTGATATTCCGCATCATCTGCCAAGTTTTGGTACGGTACCCGAAGCGGTCGATCGGGGCCAGGCGATAATTGCCTACTTGTGGCGTGTAATACGTAAAATACCCGATCCCTTTGCCGCCGTAGGCCAACGTAGCATAAACCTGAATGGCTAGCGTCGCATCCGAAGGTTCGGCATAGCTGAAATGGCTATTACCCAAAATGACGTTCCAGAACGGAATGCCCGCCTGCAGCGAGTGTTTCCGAACCGATTCGATATTACCGAAAAAACGGTCTTCATCCAATTTCCCGCGATCAAAAAGCGAATAATTATCATAGGAAATGTATGGAGGTTTGCAGATCTTGATATATTGGTCGAGATGCTCTTTATAACTTTCCTCCATGGTTTCCTGCGGCCAGGCGTAGTCGGGCAAAAGGTTGATATATGGCAAAACACCCTGTTTCTTAACCGCTTCAGACCAGATGCTCAACTGAGGGAACAGCGAGGCGCTCGGTTCATCACGGAGATAAATCGAATACACGGCTTTCCGATCTTCATCGGAAAGGGAAGCCAAAAGCGTCCGGATGGTTTCATCTGCTTTTTCCTGTGTGGTCTCTTTAGTGACGTCAATGTCGGTAATCAAAATTCCCGCCAGGTGGTTGTTTCTGACATGGTTGAGATGCCGTGCGCCGGTGAATCCGCTTGTGTTAAACCCGCAATCGTAAAGGTCCTTCATCGTCGCGTCCATATTGGCGAGGTCGCCCCATTGTCCCTTTGCGGGCGTATCGGGCATCCAGCCCCATGGAAAGATAATAAATTCGGTTGGGGTAGCACGCCCAGACATTGATTCCGCCAGCTGATCGGCCAACGCATCCCCGGCTACGATGGTGGATTCCGCAACAGCTGGCTTCCGTTGCTCCTCCGCCAATGCCATCGGTGCAACTGCCGCCGTCACCGCGCCCGAGACTGCGGTGGTAATAAACTTCCTACGTGTCTGATTTAATTTCATGAGATCTAAATATAAGCTGTGAACGATACAACAAGTGCCCAGAAAGGCTTGTCTTACGAAAATTGTCGTTCAATTGGTTTAAAAACAAGCACAAATCGCTAGCTAACATAGCGATTGATGGGCGCTAGTGCAACCCGCACCGTACTGGATTCCGGCTGGTTCACCCATACCGGAGTAGACCACGCCAAATGATCATCTGCTAATTCGATACGGACATAATACCAGGTTGCTGCATCAGGAGATTTTTCGTCAACGCTCCATATCACATGGGCCTTATCGATTTTCTCAGACCGGATCACCTCATTGCCCCTGATCAAATGGATTTGTTTGATAGGATAATTGCAGGCTGCCTCAACGCGTATATTCAACTTTTCTGATGTGTTGATAGTAGAACCCATCGGAACTTCGTTGATGGAAAACTTAAGCCATGTCCGGTTATTCGTTGTACCAAAAACCCTTCTGTTCCAAAGAGCATCGAATATTGCCTCACGCGATAGGGATTCTGCCCAGACCCCCATCAGCCCGGGCCCACGTAAGAGTTTGTAATCGGTCGGTCGGACCTGCAATTCATGGAGTGAGTCTCCGGGCCTTCCGTCATGATCGTCACCGGTGCCAATAAATCCCAAACGGAATCCCTGTGCTAATCCATCGACAACAAAAGTACCCGCGACCTCGCCTTTGCCCGGCATGCGACGCATAAAGTACTTGTCGTTCTTTCCAAAAGCCATCTCGTGGATGCCTCCGATCCCATAAATTTCTACCAACCGAACGACTTCCGTGTCGGGGCCCTGCTCCCAAACACTGGGAGAACCGGTAGGGTGGTTGGCCATAATCAGGGCACCGCTGTGCTTGGCAGCAGCATACAGTTTAGCCGGAGTGTCCGTTTGAGAGTTCGTACACCGAAATATGGGGCCATCGGCGCCCGGGTATAAGAAATTGCGATGCCCGTATTGGGGGCTAGTCCACTCCCCCCCAAGAAAGGTGACAAACCTTCCAGGTTGATTAAAATCGTCGGCAACGATTTTATAGTACTCCCATTGTGAATCCGTGATCGCCTCTGTATGCTCCGTCAATGCGAATACGTCTAGAAAAGATTCATCCCGTGCGAACGCATAGATCTCTTCCGGCAGTCTGATCCCATCGCCGAAGATACTGTGGCAATGAAGATCACCCCAGAATAGCCGCTCATTGGGAATGCCCTCATCAACGTAAATGGGATTGCTAACCCCGACCATGCCCGTCTTCGGATCTGTTATCCGAATGAACTTGACTCCCGCGCTTGTAAACCGGAAACCCTCTAACCGTTTTACGGGGCGGGTAGCCCCCTCCATGAATGAGAAACTGGAGATACCCTCAAAGCCCTCATCGCCTTCGATACGCATTTCTTGTTCCCATTGGGGTATAACGTTGTCCATAAAGTGCGTCCCTCTCGAAGAGATGTTAAAGGCCCCGTCCATACTGACACCATTACGCTGCCAAACCGGAACCCAGTTCGTGAAGAAGGGCTTCGTCAACATCCGTACACCGACCCAAAACTCTTCACCTATACCCACCGAGGACGGAACCGTTACCTGAATACTAAGCAACAGATTTTCGTCATCGTTTGGGTTCACTGACTGAGACCCCCTCCCTTTTTTGTGAAAGAAATCTGGAATTTTGAGGTAGGTGCTACCTCCTGTTAACAATGTTATATTTTCGATGAAAGATCTTCTATCCATAATGCTATTCTATTGGTAATTGGTTTTTTTTAATATCTATAGGGATAAGCCGCACAGTCCGTACATCCATCAGATGACCATTGAGATTAGGGTCCGCTGGCACAATCATGAAGCGGTGTTTACCTTCACTCACCTTGATGGTACCCACAGTCGCTGTTTTGAAGGTTTCCCAACTACCAGATTTCCCGATCGTCACGGTACATTCCTCTCCATCAACAATCAATTTAAT